>Ga0308156_1000036_pt1 | contig 547918 bp, 486 predicted proteins | sample PhyAR2_FD_201041 | JGI IMG/M metagenome (GOLD analysis project Ga0308156, IMG submission 201041) | Phyllosphere microbial communities from UC Gill Tract Community Farm, Albany, California, United States - DLSL A.R2 | ecosystem: Host-associated > Plants > Phyllosphere > Unclassified | place... | reverse complement strand
CAACCGCTTCACCGCTGGCCTCGGCATCCTTGGAAGACTGACGCGCGATCTTCTCGGTCTGGGCCGCATTGTCAGCGTTCTGCTTGATGTTTGCGGCCATTTCTTCCATCGAAGCGGAGGCTTCTTCTGCGGAGGAGGCCTGTTCGGTTGCACCCTGCGACAACTGCTCGGAAGACGACGACAGTTCCTGGCTGCCGGAGGAGACGTTGTCGGCTGCGGCCAGCGCATCGCCGACGACACCACGCAGGCGTTCGACCATCTTTTCGAGCGAGATACCAAGGGTGTCCTTGTCCGACAGTGGTTTTGGCGTAACGGTCAGGTCGCCGTCGGAAATCTGGTTTGCCACACTGGCCGTATTGCGCAGGTTGGCCGTCATCACATTGATGCGTTCGACAAGGTCCTTGATCTCATCGTTGGTCTTGATTTCGACATTCTTGTCGAGATCGCCAACCGCAACAGCTTCAGCAACCGTCATGATCTTGCGCAAGCCTGTGTTGATCCCGAGCGCAATCCAGGTTGCAATGATCAGGCTTCCGAGAACTGCCGATGCGACTGCGATGATCAAGATCAGACGAACCTGCTCATAGGTCGCCTGGCTGCCGGCAAGCATCGTGTCGACCCGTTCGAGCTGAACACGCACGAGGTCTTTGGTGTTAGTACCGATGGTCAGTGCGAGAGCACGCATCTGACCGTTCGAGAATTCAATGGCACTCTGCTTGTTCCCAGCTGCCAAGAGGTCCTTCAATTTTACGGACTCTCCGTCGAACTTCTCGAAGTTCTCGATCACGGCAGCCCAGTAAGGCCTGCCCTGTTCCGAAGCCTGCGACAGGCCGGTGCGGCCCAGCTCGAGGGTCGTTGTCGTCAGATCATCCGCGATTTTCATGTAGCGAGCGGTACCGTCAGCACCGCTTTCGAGCAGCGCGTTCTTCTGCTGGCGAATGATTTCAGAGAGATTGCGATCGATCTGGAGCGCGTATTGCAGGCGCTTCTCCGGGCCGTTTGCCAGTTCGCCGATCGCTTGATTGACCGTGCCAAGGCTGTTGATGCTGTAGAACGACAAGCCAGCAAGAACCATCAGGATAATGCCGAATGCCAGCGTCAGTTTGAGTTTAATCGTAAATCGCATTTTGCCCCCTCAAGTAATGCGCAAGGCGCATCAGGTGTTTGCTGACCCGAAAGATCCATTTTCTTTCGGTGTGCCGTCTCGTTAGCTTCCACGCGTCCGGTTGGGCGCAGGGAAAGTGTCATTCACGCCTTTCGGCGCCCGCTTAATCGTCGGTCCCTGTCGACGTCGCGGACGTCATGCCTTTCCAAGTTCCACGACATTGCCCTGCGCGCTGATCTTTCCGGGCAAGCTTTCTCGCTGCGCCGAGAAAATCGCGATCAGGTTCGGCATGATGACGAACTCGGCCCCGCGCTTGATCAGGCAGTTGATGTAGTCGGGTCGCCACCGCATCCCGACGCTGGGCGGCGCCTCGCTGGCGGACTTGGAAAAGGTCGTCACTTCGTAGACCTTGTCGGTTCTAAGCCCGACCAGCGTCTGTTCACCTTCCAGCGAAACCTCGATGACGATGATGCGGCTGTCGATGGTCTTCTCCGCCGCATGCATGCCGAAGGCGAGACGGATGTCCGCCAGCGGAATGACCTTGCCGCGAAAATTGATGACGCTCGACACGAAAGCCTTGGCGCCCGGAACGGCCGTTTCAGGCAGAAGGTCGAGGATTTCCTGAACCTGTGCGGCCTCGATGGCGAAGGTCTCGCCTTCGATCGAAAATGTCAGAACTTCAATGTCTTGGCGTTCGGCCCAGAAGTCTACGGGCTGTTTCAAAAGCGGCTGGTTCATCCGGCAATGCGCATCTGCGCCTCCTGTTGCTGGCCTGCCGCAACCAGATGTGCGACGTCGAGAATGAGAGCGACGCTGCCGTCTCCAAGGATGGTGGCGCCCGAGAAGGTCGCAACATCGTGGTGCAGCTTGGACATGGCTTTGATGACGGTCTGGTGATCGCCGATGATCTGGTCGACGACGAGACCCACACGTTCCGACCCGGTGGAAATGACCACCACCTTCTGGAACTGGTCCGGCTTCGTGCCGCTCTGGAAAAGCTCACGCAGACGGATGAACGGCACCAGGCTTTCACGCAGCGAAATGAACGAGCGACCGCGAGATTTGACGTCGTCTTCCGGAGACAGTTCCAGGCACTCTTCGACTGCCGAGAGCGGAATAACGTAGCAGCCATGACCGACGCGAACGAGCAGACCGTCTATAATGGCAAGGGTCAGCGGAATGGCGAGCGATACTTCCGAGCCAGCACCCGGTGCGCTGGTGATGTTGATCGTGCCGCGCAGCGCCTCGATCGTCTTCTTGACGACATCCATGCCGACGCCGCGGCCGGAAAGGTTCGTAACCTGGGCTGCCGTCGAGAAGCCTGGCTCGAAGATCATCTGCAGGAGTTCTTGATCTGTCAGGGTTGCGCCCGGGGCCACGAGCCCGGAGGATTCCGCCTTGGCGCGAACCCGCTCGCGGTTGATGCCACGACCGTCGTCCTTGATGGTGATGATGACATCCCCACCGGTTTGGCGCGCGACAAGCGAAACATGTCCGACCGGGTCCTTGCCGGCGGCTATGCGCTCTTCCGGCGTTTCCAAGCCGTGATCGCAGGAGTTGCGAACAAGGTGGACGAGTGGATCGGCAAGCCGTTCGATCACGGCCTTGTCGACTTCAGTGCTTTCGCCCTCGGTGATCAGCTCGATCTGCTTGCCGGTTTCGCGCGCAAGATCATGCGTCAGGCGGCGGAAGCGGCTGAAGAGCTGGGCGATCGGCACCATGCGAAGCACCATCATCGTGTCGCGAAGCTCGCCCGAAAGCCGCTCCACATCCTCGGAGACGGCGCGCAGGTGAATGTCGACGCTGGTGTTGGCGAGCTGCGACAGACGCGACTGAGCGATAACAAGCTCGCCGACGCGGTCCATCAATTCATCGAGGCGTTCAGCCGGGACGCGTACATTCTCAGCGGCTCTTCCCTGCTTGCCATCGGTGGCCGCCTGAACAAGCTGCGGATTGGCCTTGGCGGCTTCTTCGACAGGTGCCGGCGGGGGCACGATTTCTTGGGAAGCCGAGGTGTCCTCCACCTGCGTGATCTCAAGCTCCATATCGTCCATGACGAAGATGAAGACGTCATCGATGGCGGAACGGGGCTGTTCGGTCGTCAAGGTCACTGACCAGCCGAGATAAAGCTGCGTGGGGTCGATTTCCCCCAGAGGAGGAATGGCGCCTGTGTTGGCGACGATGGTGCATTCGCCAAGCTCAGCTAGCTCGTTGAGCAGGCCGAGTGGGTTGGTGCCATTCGCCATCGCGTTCTCAGGAAGACGGAAAGTGATCGTCCAGGTCGCGCCGGAGGTTTTTGGCGCCGGAACAGCAGCTGTCGCCTTCGAAGCCGACTGGGCAACTGCCTTCTTACCAGAACCTTCGCCGACTGCGGCCTGCAATTTGGCCAGCAACCGATCGCCGGTTTCAGGAAAAGCAGTCGCAGGATTGTCCACCAAGCGACGCATGTGGTCCTGGGCTTCCAGAACGGCAGCGATCAACTCGCTGGTGGCAGGAACTTCGCCCTTGCGAACACGGTCGAAGGCCGTCTCGCAGTGATGGGTAAAGGCAGCGAGTGCCTCGAAGCCGAACATTGCGCCGGACCCTTTTAAGGTATGCAGACCGCGAAACACGGCATCAATCTGACTTTGATTGGATAGATCATGCAAAAGGTCGAGAAGCCCGCTTTCGATCTGCTCGAAAAGCTCGGCGGCCTCCGTCCTGAAAACCTGAATTGGGTCCAGCAGCGTCATTTACCGAGTACCTTTCTGACAATCTTCACGAGGTTTTCTGGGTCGAAAGGTTTGGTAACCCAACCGGTGGCACCGGCTGCCTTGGCGCGCGCCTTCATGTCGGCATCGGATTCCGTCGTCAGGAAGATGATCGGCACGCCGGTATGGGCTGGCGACTGGCGCAGCGACTCAATCATTTCCAGACCGTTCATGTTCGGCATGTTGAGGTCGGTGACGATGAGATCGAAGGGAGCGCTTTTCGCCTTCGCAAGTCCGTCGGCACCATCCACTGCCTCGGTCACCTGGTAACCGGCATTGGTCAGCGCAATCTTCGTCGTCATGCGAATGCTTGCGGAATCGTCTACGGTGAGAATGTTGGCGCTCATTTAGATGTCCTTTCCATGCAGCCAGAAGAGGCGCGAAGCCTCGTCCATGTTCTCAAGAAAACCAGCGCGCCCCAGCGTTTCCACGACGCTTTTGCCGGCTGGCTTCTTCAAAGTGATGAATTTGCCCTGCTCACGGGCGTAAAGACGGGACGACTCGACGAGCTGAACGAAGCTCAGATCGACAGATGCGTCCTCGGGGATGTCCAGCACGACGGCGCTGCTTTCCTGAAATGCGGAAAGCAGGGTCTCGTGAATCGCGGTGATCCCCCTGATCGACAGGGATGAGGGAAGAGTGACTGTTTCAGGGGTCATCGGCTTTCCTGGGTGTTTTCGGTTTGAACGCGCCCTTCTGGAGAAAGGGAAAGTGTGTCGATGAGGCTGGCTGCCAGCGCTGGCGGTTCGACCTGCGCCTTGCTGCCATTTGTCATCAGTGTCTGGATGGCCGGCCACTGCCGATCGAATGCCGCGACGCAGTCGGGATCGAAGTGTAGCCCGCTGTTTTCAAGGATGTGGTTGCGAGCAGCTTCGATCTCCCACGCCTTTTTATAGGGGCGTTTGGTGCAAAGCGCTTCGAAGACATCTGCAACCGCGACGATCCGTGCTACGAGCGGAATGTCCTTGCCCTTAATGCCTTTCGGATATCCGGTGCCGTCCCACTTCTCGTGATGGCCACCTGCAATGGCTTCGGCGATCTGCAGAAGACGCGACGTTCCATTGCCAAGCAGACTGACGCCGAACTCGACATGCTTGCGCATTTCGGCAATTTCGTTTTCATCGAGTTTGCCTGGCTTCTGCAAAATACAGTCGGCAATGCCAATCTTGCCGACATCGTGAAGCGGCGCCACGAGATAGATCATCCGGCAAGTTTCTTTGTCGAGCCCGAGGTCTGCCGCAATCAACTGGCTGATCTTCGCGACCCGCGAAATGTGGTCGCCCGTTGCGCCATCGCGAAACTCGATCGCCCTTGCAAGGCGCCAGATGATTTCTTCTTCGCGCGCAACCAGTTCCTGGGTCGCACGGGTGACCTCCTCTTCAAGCCGGGTCGCCTGACGCGAGAGCTCGAGGTGGGCTTTGCGGAGCTGCAGGAGATTGGTCGCGCGGGCCTGAAGCTCGATGGCGTCGAAGGGCTTGGATACGAACTCGGTAGCACCGGCTTCGATAGCTGCGATAAGGACTTCGCGCTGGCGCTCTGCCGTCACCATGACGATCGGTACGAGATCGTATTCGGGCGATTGCTTCAGCGCCTTGATGACATCGATGCCCGTATGGCCAGGCATCATGTAGTCGATGAAGATCAGATCCACAGGATTGGCGAGGCAATAGGTTAGCGCCGCCTCCGGCGCCATAAATGGAATAAGTTCAATACCTTCAATATTGCTCAGAGATGATTGAAGAGCAAAGAGTGCGGACCGGCTATCGTCTACGAGTACTACCTTCACCGTGGCTCCAGGCATTCGGCAGGGAACAGCATTCCGTTCTCCGGTTTTGAGGCCGAAGCGGGCGTTCATGATGATGAGGACATTTGGAAAACCGGGCTTGCGTCATGCGCCCATTGCGACCGCCGCATGCAGGCCGAAAATGTCGTTAGAACACGCAATCGGGCCACGGTTGTCAAAATCTATTTAATAGAACGATGGTTAAGGGCGCGTTAAAACCCGGGCGCCATGGTTTTTTATTTCTAAAAGAAAAAGATCAATAAATAGAATAAGATGAGTCTGTATTTAATATAAGGAATATGCGTCTCCGCCAGCCTAGTAAAAAATGTACGAAGTGAAAAAGGACCAAGGGGAAGGTCAAATATACATGAGTAATATTTCATATTTAAAGCGATTTTTTATTTATTTATATATTTTAATGTTTGACGTGGCCTATGAAGTTTTTGCGTTCAGCGACGAGTGGGGGAAAACGTAGGCTCCCCGGCGAAGGAAGCCTCATTCCTCCCAAATCCTGCTGATTCATCCAGTGATTTTCGAGTTAAATAATTGAATATAATTGCATTTTTAGAAAGTTAAAATTTCGCGTCTTGCCCAGTTGCGCAACCAATATGATTCGCATACGGTCTTACGGCAACGTTTCAGTGAGGGAGGAGACTCATGCGCATTCGTTCTATCCTGACCGCTTTGGCGGCAAGTGTTATGCTGCCGGCGGGTATAGCCGCAGCGACGGATCTTGAAGTAACGCATTGGTGGACATCGGGCGGCGAAGCTGCTGCCGTGGCCGAGCTTGCCAAGGCATTTGATGCAACCGGAAACAAGTGGGTGGATGGCGCGATTGCGGGCTCCGGCGGCACTGCCCGCCCGATCATGATCAGCCGTATCACCGGCGGCGACCCCATGGGTGCCACGCAGTTCAACCACGGACGCCAGGCTGAAGAGCTTGTTCAGGCCGGTCTGATGCGCGATCTCACCGACGTTGCCACGAAAGGCAACTGGAAAGATGTGATCAAGCCGGCAAGCCTGCTCGACAGCTGCACCATCGACGGCAAGATCTACTGCGCGCCGGTGAACATCCACTCCTGGCAGTGGCTGTGGCTCTCCAATGCGGCCTTCAAGAAGGCCGGCGTCGAGGTTCCGAAGAACTGGAATGAGTTTATTGCGGCTGGTCCTGCGTTGCAGAAGGCCGGTATCCAGCCTCTGGCGCTTGGTGGTCAGGCATGGCAGGCGAACGGCCTGTTCGATACGCTTGTTCTGTCACTCGGCGGCAACGATCTCTACGAGAAGGTTTACAAGGACAAGGATGCGGAAGCTGCAGCCGGACCGGAAATGGCGAAGATTTTTGCTGCCGCCGATGCCGCCCGCAAACTTGCCAAGGGCTCCAATGTTCAGGACTGGAACCAGGCCACCAACATGGTCATCACCGGCAAGGCCGGCGGCCAGGTCATGGGTGACTGGGCGCAGGGCGAGTTCCAGCTGGCGGGTCAAAAGGCCGGCACGGATTATTCCTGCCTGCCGGGTCTTGGTCTCAACGAATATCTGACGACCGGTGGCGATGCCTTCTACTTTCCGCTCTTGAAGGACGAAGCCAAGTCCAAGGCGCAGGAAGTGCTGGCCGAAACCATCGTCGATCCGAAGACCCAGGTTGCTTTCAACCTGAAGAAGGGCTCGCTGCCGATCCGCGGGGACGTCGATCTCAATGCGGCGAACGACTGCATGAAGAAGGGTCTTGCCATTCTCGCCAAGGGCAACGCCCTCACCAGCACCGACCAGCTGATTTCTGCCGACTCGCAGAAGCAGAAGGAAGATCTGATGGCGGAGTTCTTCGCCAATGAATCGCTGACCGCTGAGCAGGCGCAGAAGCGCTTCGCTGACATCATCTCTTCGGCGGACTGATTATCAATCGCAAGTCATCGGCGGGCGAAATCCCGCCGATGCCGCGAAACCTCATGAGTGCGCAGTCGGGCGCTCGTCGAGATATCTTTCGGATATTGCTCAACAGATGTCCGGAGCAACGATTGATAGGAGGGCATATGGCCGTAAAGAGCCATTCTGGACGTCCAAATCAGCTGTTTCGCAATCTGAACTCGAAGATTGCATCCATCCCCCTGATCTTGACCTCCATGGTCATTTTCCTGGGCGGCACGATCTGGACCGTCGTTTATTCCTTTACCAACTCCAAGCTCCTGCCAAGGACGACGTTTGTCGGCTTTGATCAGTATGAGCGTCTTTGGGCCGCGCCACGCTGGATAATATCGATCCAGAACCTTGCCATTTACGGCATCCTGTCCCTGATCTTCAGCCTGGTGATCGGCTTTCTGCTGGCCGCACTCATGGACCAGAAGATCCGGTTCGAAAATACGTTCAGAACGATCTTCCTTTATCCCTTTGCCCTCTCCTTCATCGTGACGGGCCTCGTCTGGCAGTGGCTGCTCAACCCGGAATTCGGCATTCAGTCGGTCGTGCGGTCGCTCGGCTGGGAAAGCTTCACCTTCGATCCGCTGTATAATTCGCAGATCGTCATCTACGGCATCCTGATCGCAGCGCTCTGGCAGGGCACGGGCCTCGTCATGTGCCTCATGCTCGCGGGGCTTCGCGGCATCGACGAGGATATCTGGAAGGCGGCGCGTGTGGACGGCATTCCCATGTGGAAGACCTACCTGCTCATCGTCATTCCGATGATGCGTCCCGTCTTCATCACAACGCTTGTCATTATCGCCAGCGGCATCGTCAAGGTCTACGACCTCGTCGTGGCGCAGACGAGCGGCGGTCCGGGTATAGCCTCAGAAGTGCCGGCGAAATACGTCTATGACTACATGTTCCAGGCCCAGAACCTGGGGCAGGGCTTTGCCGCCTCCACCATGATGCTGCTCACCGTTGCCATCATCATCGTTCCATGGGCCTATCTCGAATTCGGAGGGCGCAAGCGTGGCTAACATCAGCACTCTCAACACCGTCGCTGCCGGTGCAGATGCCGTCTCGGATCAGTTAAGCGGACCGCGCGGCCGTAAACCCCGCAAGAGACTGTCGCGCCGCAACATCATCCTCTACGGCACGCTGATCGTCGCAGCGCTCTATTATCTCCTGCCGCTCTACGTGATGGTTGTGACGTCGCTGAAGGGCATGCCGGAGATCCGTCTCGGCAACATCTTCGCGCCACCGGTGGAAATCACCTTCGAGCCTTGGGTCAAGGCCTGGGCGAATGCCTGCACCGGGCTCAATTGCGACGGGCTTTCCCGCGGCTTCTGGAATTCCGTGCGCATTATGATCCCGTCCACCATTGTCTCGATCCTGATCGCCTCGATCAGTGGCTATGCGCTAGCGAACTGGAAGTTCAAGGGTTCTGAGTTCTTCTTCTCGGTCCTGATCATTGGAGCCTTCATTCCCTATCAGGTCATGATCTATCCGATCGTCATCGTGCTGCGTGAAATGGGCATTTATGGCACGCTGACGGGCCTCATCATGGTTCATACCATTTTCGGCATGCCCATCCTGACCCTGCTGTTCCGCAACTATTTCGCGGGGCTGCCGGAAGAGCTCTTCAAAGCCGCACGCATCGACGGCGCCAATTTCTGGCAGATCTATTTCCGCATCATGCTGCCCATGTCGATGCCCATTTTCGTCGTCGCCATGATCCTTCAGGTCACGGGCATCTGGAACGACTTCCTCTTCGGCGTCGTGTTCACAAGGCCTGAATACTATCCGATGACCGTTCAGCTGAACAACATCGTCAACTCGGTCCAGGGCGTGAAGGAATACAACGTCAACATGGCTGCAACGCTGCTGACGGGTGCCGTTCCTCTTTTCGTTTACTTCGTTTCAGGCCGACTTTTTGTGCGCGGCATCGCCGCAGGCGCAGTCAAAGGGTAAGTTCATGAATAAAAGCGTTTCCATTCGGGATTTGTCTCTGTCGTTCGGCGCGGTCAACGTGCTGTCCACGCTCAATCTCGATATCTATGATGGCGAGTTTCTCGTTCTTCTTGGCTCGTCGGGCTGCGGCAAGTCCACTCTGCTCAATTGCATCGCCGGACTTCTGGAGCCGACCGAAGGCCAGATCTTCATCAAGGATCGCAACGTAACCTGGGAAGAGCCGAAGGATCGTGGCATCGGCATGGTCTTCCAATCCTATGCGCTCTATCCGCAGATGACGGTGGAGAAGAACCTGTCCTTCGGCTTGCAGGTCGCGAAAGTGCCGAAGGACGAGATCGATCGTCGGGTCAAAAGAGCCGCGGGCATTTTGCAGATCGAGCCTCTTTTGAAGCGCAAGCCTGCCGAACTTTCCGGCGGCCAGCGCCAGCGTGTGGCGATCGGCCGTGCACTGGTGCGCGACGTGGATGTGTTCCTCTTCGACGAGCCACTGTCCAACCTCGACGCCAAGCTTCGCTCCGAATTGCGTGTGGAAATCAAGCGCCTGCACCAGGCGCTGAAGAACACGATGATCTATGTGACGCACGACCAGATCGAAGCGCTGACCTTGGCCGACCGTATTGCCATCATGAAAGCCGGTGTCATCCAGCAGCTTGATGATCCGGTCTCGATCTATAACCGTCCGAAGAACCTCTTCGTCGCAGGCTTCATCGGCTCTCCGTCGATGAACTTCCTGCGTGGCGAATTGGCCGAAAAAGACGGCAAGGTCGTCTTCGTGACCAATGGCGTGAGCTTCAGCCTCGACGGTTATCAGGCCCTGGCACCGCTGACGGCCGGCAAACCTGCGGTTCTCGGCGTTCGCCCCGAACATATTCGTGTGGACGCCGATATCCTCAGCGGCGAGGTGCATGAGGCCGTGGTCGACATCGAAGAACCGATGGGTGCCGATAACCTCATCTGGCTGAAACATGCAGGCCATACCATATCGGTGCGCGTTGGTGGCCACAGGCGTTTTGCGCCCGGAACCAGGGTCAAGCTCGGTTTCGACATGACCATGGCATCCGTTTTCGATGCGGGCACGGAAGACCGCATCTGACCCTCTCATCTTCATCATTCGAGCCAAATGTCAGGAGAGACATATGACCAAACTCGGCTTTCAACTTTACAGCGCGCGCAATTTCCCGCCGCTTTCCGATATTCTCAAGAAGCTGTCTGCAGCAGGCTATTCCCATGTCGAAGGTTTTGGCGGGATCTATGCCAATATGGATGAGGCGGCACTCAAAGGCCTTCGCGCCGATCTGGATGCCAATGGTCTCACCATGCCAACCGGCCATTTCGGTCTCGACATGCTGGAAAATGATCGCGAGCAGTCGCTGAAGGTTGCCAAGACGCTTGGTATCGAGGCAATCTATTGCCCCTATCTCATGCCTGATCAGCGCCCAAGCGATGCAGCGGGCTGGTTTGCCCTCGGCAAGCGACTTCAGGAAGCAGGCAAGCCCTATCGCGATGCCGGCATTTCTTTCGGCTGGCACAACCACGACTTCGAGTTCGCGACCTTGGAAGACGGCTCCACGCCACAGGAGCAGATCCTTGCAGGTGGCCCGGATCTCGAATGGGAAGCCGATATCGCCTGGATTATCCGTGGCAATGCCGATCCTTTTGCCTGGATCGAAAGCTATGGCAAGCGCATCACCGCGGTCCACGTCAAGGACATTGCACCGGCTGGTGAAAACAAGAATGAAGACGGCTGGTCGGATGTCGGGCACGGCACCGTCGACTGGAAGGGTCTTGTCGCGGCCCTGAAGAACACAGCCGTGAAGTACTACGTGGTCGAGCATGACAATCCAAGCGACGCAGATCGCCTGATCACGCGCTCCGTCGAATCCTTCAAGACCTACTGACACCATTGCGGTGAGCGCCAGTTCGCCGCAATCAACCGCTCTATTTTCACGCGTGTCCGGCCAACGAAGCTCACTATCAGTTGGCCGGATACCATCATCGAGACCACTTCGGAGTTACCCATCATGGCCAAGGAACTTGGCGTCGGCATCATCGGATGCGGCAATATTTCAACCACATACTTCTCGCTGTCTCCGCTCTTCAAAGGGCTGAAGGTGCTTGCTTGCGCTGACTTGAACAGAAGCGCCGCAGAACTGCGTGCGGAAGAGTTCGGCGTCAAGGCGCAGTCCATCGAGGAACTGCTGGCGAATGACGAGATCGACGTCGTCGTCAATCTCACCATTCCGGCAGCGCATTTCGAAGTCTCCAAGGCGATCTTGGAAGCCGGAAAGCACGTCTATTCGGAAAAGCCGCTTGTGCTCAGCCTGGAAGAGGGCGAGGAACTGCGTCGCATTGCGAAAGAAAAGAACCTCGCCGTCGGTTGCGCACCCGACACCTTCCTTGGCGGCGCGCACCAGTTGGCACGCAAGCACATTGACGAAGGCGGCGTCGGCCGCATCACCTCTGGCACATGCCATGTGATGAGCCCCGGTATGGAGATGTGGCACCCCAACCCCGGCTTTTTCTTCCTGAAGGGCGGCGGTCCGATCCTCGATCTCGGCCCCTACTACATCGCCAACCTGATCAACCTCATCGGTCCGGTGAAGCGCGTCGGCGCCTTGACCTCCATGGCAAACCCGACCCGCACGGTGACCAGCCAGCCGCTTAACGGCCAGATCATTCCGGTCGAGACGCCCACGAACATCCACGCGCTGCTCGAATTCGTCAATGGCGCGACCATCACTCTGTCCGCCAGCTGGGATGTCTGGTCGCACCGTCACGCCAATATGGAGCTTTACGGCACCGAGGGCTCCATTTACGTGCCCGACCCCAACTTCTTTGGTGGCGTGGTCGAGGCCAGCGGCCGCGACAAGGACATCAAGTCGCTAGAAGACTGGGCGCATCCCTTCGGCATTTCCAATCAGGAAAGCCCGAACGGTCCGCGCGCCAACTATCGGACAGCCGGCCTAGCAGACATGGTCATGGCGCTGATCGAAGGCCGGGACGCCCGTTGCTCACTGGAGCGCTCGCTTCACGGCATCGACGTCATGACCTCGATCCTGAAATCCGGCGAGGAAGGCCGCTTCATCGAGCTGACAACCACCTGCACGCAGCCTGCAGCGCTCGGCATCGAAGAAGCGCAGTCTCTGCTGCGATAACATCGGCGGCACTGAAGTGCCCGTGTCGCTGACACGGTATTGCGAGGAAATGACTGCCACCGGGGTCGCGGCTGCGCCCCGGTGGCAGTTTCATTTTGCGTTACTTCTGCTTGGCGGAGACCGCCTTCGCCGCCTGGTCGATCGTGTCGGACACGACCTCCGGCTGGGTCATGAACAGCGCATGGCTCGCCGAAACCTTCGTGATCTTCGCGTTGATGCGCTCGGCCATATGGATCAGCATCGCCTGATCGAAAGCCTTGTCTTCTGTGGCGATCACAGCCCAGCTGGGCTTGCTGTGCCACGCGGCGTTCTTCAACTTTGTGGCAAATGCAGACATGTTGATCGGCACCTGAGAGTCGCGCATGAATGCGACATCCTGATCGCTCACATCATGAGCAAAGCCGGCCTTGAACTTATCGCGGTTGACGTAACCGTACCCATCCTTGGTGATGTCCAAGACGAATTCCGTTGCCGGTGCAAAGCCCTCATACTGTTGGGCCGTGGTTTCGCCAGCATCTGGCGAGAGGGCCGAGACATAGACCAGCCCCGCCACTTTGGGATCGATGCCAGCTTCGGTGATGACCGTGCCTCCCCAGGAGTGCCCGACCAGGATTGTCGGACCATCCTGCCGGTCCAGCACCCGCTTGGTTGCAGCAACGTCGTCTTCCAGTGAGGTCAATGGGTTCTGGACGATGCTGACGCGGTAGCCGCGTTTTGTCAGGTTTTCATAGACGCCTTTCCAGCCGGCGCCATCAGCGAAGGCGCCATGAACCAGAACAACATTCCTGACGATCTGGTTCTCAGGAATGACGTCTGCGGCATGGGCAGATGCTGTGGCTACAAAGGCGGCGGCAATAGCAGTGATTGAGGTCAAGGTCTTCATCGCAATCTCCTTAAATTTTGCAATAATTATTATTGCGATAACGATAAACTCACACGGATCTGTGGGGTCGTCAAGATATTATTTATCGCGATATTGGTTTTTGTCGTAACACCCTGTATATAAAGGGAAAGGAGTTCGATATGGCCACCAAAAGGAATGATCCACCACCTCTCAGCGACCAGCTGTGCTATGCGATCTACAGCGCAGGCATCGCGATCCAGCGCGCGTACAAGCCGCTTCTCGATGAGCTGGGCGTGACATATCCCCAGTACCTCGTGCTCAACGTTCTATGGAGCAAAGACGAGCAGACTGTCGGTGCCATCGCGGCCTCGCTGGCGCTTGAATCCAGCACCCTCACTCCGCTTCTCAAACGTCTGGAAGCGTCGGGCCTGCTACAAAGAACGCGAAACGCCAGCAATGAACGCCAGGTCGTTATCGCATTGACCGATGCGGGCAGGGCGCTGCAGCACAAGGCGGGGTGCCTGAGCGATACGCTGCTGGCAGCGTCGACCCAAACGCCAGAAGCGCTCGCGGCACTGAACCGCGATGTGCGAGGCCTGCGAAACGCCATCTATTCACAGATTGGCGGGTGGGACGAGCCTGCGTGAATTCGTCAGACCTGCTGGCTGGATGAACAGTGATGGTGGTTCGCATCCCAACTGGGGATGCGCGCCTCGTCCCTTGGTGTGCTTTTAGAACTTTCGGCTGACCGAAAGCGTGAAGTTTCTGCCCGCCATCGCCGATACGCCGTCGGCGAGATAAGGGCTGTAAAACTTATCAAAGATGTTTTCGACGCCTGCTCTGACTTCCGTTCCTGCCATAAACCCTTCCTTCGGTGTCCATTCCAGGAGAAGTCCGTGGACGGCATAGCCTCCACTTTCAGGCCTCGCGTAAAAGTACCCGGTACCTTGATAGTAAGGTGTGTGCTTCTGTTCGGCGACGAACTGGCCGGTCCAGCGCAGTGACAGTTCGGAGTCTGGAATTCGATAACCTAGCGAAGCATTCACAGTGAGCGGAGCCATATCGCCGGGATAAGTTTTGCCGCCATAAATGTCGTTGATCGCGCCCTTGCGTGAGCCATTCATGATGGAAAGACCGAGGCTGCCGAACACGGTGTCCGATTCATAATTCGCTTTGACTTCAACGCCGTAGATACGGTAGGATGGCGTGTTCCAATAGAAGGGCACAGGATCTGTCACATTTGCCAGATTGGCACTACCAAATCGTCGGGTGACGGGATCGGTAACGTGATTGTAAAAACCGGATACCGAGGCAGTAAGAGTATCCGCTGAACTCCACACATCGTAAAACTCCTGCGACACACCCACATTGAAGGAGTTATTGCGTTCCGGAAGAAGATCTCTTGATGTTGCAGATGCTTTCGTTGCTATGCTTTGCGACGAATAGAGTTCATCGATAATTGGGGTTCGCATCGCGTAAGCCCAGTCGAGAAAAAGTGTTGTGGAAGGCGTCGCTTCCCAACGGCCGCTCAGGGCTGGGGTGAAGCCATTGTAGGAAACCGCCGAGTAATCATGTCCCGCCAAGGGGTTGTTGTATCTCGGAGCGGCATTCGGTTTGCCTTCCATTCTCACGTGGTCGAAGCGAAGTCCCGGAGTGATGAAGAAGCCATCCGTGACTTCGACTTCATCACGAATGAAGGCTGAGATCGATGTCTGTGTGCCTTCAGGCACGATCCAGGACGCATAGTAGCCGTAGTTGTAACTTGGATTGCTGCTGTTCGCGACGTCGTACATCCATGTGTCACGATCATGCATGCCGATCTGGATGCCATAGTTTAAGACGTGCGGAGCATTCAGTATTTCAAGCCTGGACGTGTTCTCTGCCTCAAACTTGATGTCTGAGTATTGGGCGTCATTCTCTTGGCCGCCAAGCGAGGCGCTGGGTGTAAATCCCGGGATGATGGGCCGCGTGCGATGGAGGCTCGTGGAAGAAAAGCTTGCCATTGCTTTGAAATTCACGAGGTCGCTTTCGCCGTCATAGCGGTATTTGAGCGTGGCCGAAAAATCGTCTAAATCGCGAGCAGCCAACGCACGCAGTCGCGCCTGTTGCCTTCCGTACCGATCGATACTGGACTGACTCACGGCAAGATCGCCACGAACGGCTGCCACTGGCCCCCAATCATCGGAGCGTCCGTAGGTAAGGGAAGCGCGGATTTCGTGACCTTCGTAAGCAGCGCCGCCATTGGCGGTGAATGTTGTGAGCCGGTCATTTGATGCGTCGTATACCTCGCCGCCGCCCACGCGCATATTGCCGCTCTTGCGCCAGGTTCCAGACATCAGCCCGTCATAGGTTACTGGCGTGTCGAAATCTGATTGTCCATAGACCATGACACTCCCTGTTCGCTGATTATTGGCGGTATGGTAGCTTCCTTTCGTCCATCCTCCAAAGCTTTGGCCAGGCTTCAGCATGTCCTTTGCTGTCTTCGTTTCCATCAGAATGGTGCCGCCGAAGCCGCCATTTCCGTAGCGAACCGATGTTGCACCCTTCTGAAGTTCGACGCTCTTTAGGATTTCCGGCTCTATGAAAATGGAACCCTGATCGTAAAGTTCGAAATTTTTCGGAGCACCGTCCAGCAACACCCTAGTATCTGATGGTCTCGCAAACCCGCGTATCACCGTTGTCTGCCCTTGCAATCTTACGCCGCCCGCGGTCGCCACCCCAGGTGTCCTTTGCAACAATTGCGGAAGCGTACTAGCTTGGGAACGTTCGATATCGGCTGAGTCAAATGCGGCATTGCCCGGCGCACTTTCGTTGAACTCCCGACCTCTGATCACGATTGTCTTAAGTGTGGTAGCTCCGTCTGGTGGAGGAGGCTGGACTGGCTCCGATGCCGGCTCGATCTTGATAGTATCCACAGAGATGTATCGGTAGGCCAATCCCTTGCCCGACAATAGCGCTTCAAGCGCATGACGCACGTCCATCTGCCCTTTGATCTCCGGGCTCGTCTTGCCTGTCGTAATCGAAGAATCGAAAAGAATTTGCAGCCCGGATTGAGAGCCTAGGCGGTTGATCGCCGAGCTAAGAGAACCTGCTGGAATGTCAAACGCATCCAGCTTCGCTGGCTCTGCAAAGGCATTGCACCCACCCCCAAGCGCAAAACCAATAAGCAACGTCGGCAAGATATAGCTTCGACGTCCCGGTCGAATATTCAGGTGTCCACGGTCCATGGGGAGTCTCCGGATATTGGATGTTTTCATCCCCGGTACGAATGAACATGAGTATTTGGGACATCTTTTTAAGATTTTTCGCAGGCGATATCAGCGCAGGATCGTGAGGTAGGGCGTGAGCTTCAATAGCTTGATATCAAACGCTTTGGCGAAAGACTGAAGAGCCTTGTCAGGATCGCTCATATCGAGGGTCCCAGAGACCATTTTGCTACGCAGTTCGCGGTTTGCGACCAGGATCTTTCCCGGCAAGTACCTACCGACGGTCTCGATAACGTCCGGAAGAGGCTGCTCGTCGAATACCAACCTGCCGCTTTCCCATTCAGTGACGGACTTTGAGTCGACAGGAAAGGTCTCGCTAATTCCGGGGGCTGAGGCAAAATTAACGCCCTCGTTCTCCTTGACGACTTTCACCTGATGCTCATCGTTAAGGCGCACAGCGACACTGTGTCTGATGACAGCAACCCTTGTTTCGCTCTCCAGCATGTTGACGTCGAAGGCTGTGCCCAAAGCTGTCACGGTCGCACCGTCGGCCTCGACGACGAAGGGCCTTGTCGGGTCTGGCGTAACGTCGACAAGCATCTCGCCGCGCATCAAAATGACACGCCGTTCGTGCTGCGAAAACTGAAACGCTATCGCTGAGTCAGCGTTCAGCACGAGATTGGAACCGTCAGGGGCTCTGAAGGATGCTCGCTGAGCAACGTCCGTGACGTGATCGGCCCGTAAGGTTATCAGCGCATCCGACATGTAAAGATACGAGCCCGTAGCTATCCCAGCCATGACAATGACGGAGGGGAGAACCGTCTTCGAAGGTGGCTTGGACGGAAGAGGAAATCCAAAGTCGCTTTGCGCCGCCGAGAGCCGCTTCGCATCGCCTACGAGACAACGCACACGCTCATAGGCTTTCGCATTGCTCTGGTATTTGGCTAACCAGGCATCGAAATCCTTTTTCAACTCTTCATCGTTGGGACGGTCTCGCAATTTCAGAAGCCAATCAATTGCCTCCTCTTCGGCATTGCCCGTAAGATCTGCGAGATCCGTCAAAGTGTCGGCTCCAGTCGTTGGAGGCAGTGCAAATAAGCCTTTCGCAAATGACGATCGACCATATTCTTCGTGAGTCCGCTCTTCTTCGAGATCTCAGTCGATGTCAGTCCTCCGACTGCACTTGCGAGAAACACCCGGCGACGCTGCAAAGACAACTCCATGATTGCCTGTTCCAGAATGACGAGCCTCAGGCCTATGTCCGCGGTGTCTTCAGCGCTCTGGCAAGCGTCCGCTACAGTCGCGGCCTCTTCGGAGTTACCAGCGAACAGCCGCTTTTCGAAGTTCGCCCTCCTGAAGTGGTCTATGCCCAGATTGATGCAGGCGCGAATGAGGAATGCTTTTACCGCCGACTGGTTTTCCGGCAGTCGCGGTTTCCCCATAAGCCGCACATAAATATCGTGAACTATGTCCTGCGAACCGAGAGGCGTGTGTCCTCGCTTACGCATAGCGCGGCAAAGGTCGTCGTAATAGGCTTCCATTGCCGCGTTGATCTGAGACTGAGAAGCGGGCTTGCTCCACATGGGTGGTATCCGACTATTCGCTGAGTTGGGCTCTCATAGAACGGAAATGACGCATCGGCAATTAAATATGACTAGAAATATCATGTTATTTTGTTGTCCACCCTTGGAGCGAGTCACTAGGCTTTTTACGTCTTCACAAGCCTCGCCCTTTGCTCTAGAAGCCCAGCGGTAATCCGGTCGCAGCCCACCCGGTCAAAACAAGGGATCTCAAATTATGAAAACGATCGTCATCTGCTCCGGCGGATTGGACTCCGTTTCGCTTGCGCATAGAATTGCAGCGGAACACGAACTTCTTGCTCTGCTGTCTTTCGATTATGGCCAGCGCCACAGAAAAGAGCTGGACTATGCCGGTGCCTGTGCCGCCCGCCTTGGTGTGCCGCATCACATCATCGACATTCGCACCATCGGCGCTCATCTCACCGGCTCGGCTTTGACCGACGATGTCGAGGTGCCGGATGGGCACTATGCGGAGGAGACCATGCGCTCCACCGTGGTGCCGAACCGCAATGCCATCATGCTCACCATTGCCTTTGGTCTGGCGGCTGCGCAGCAGGCGGATGCGGTGGCGATTGCCGTTCATGGCGGCGATCACTTCATCTATCCGGATTGCCGTCCGGGCTTTATCGATAGCTTCAACACCATGCAGGCCCATGCGCTGGAAGGCTATGCCAAGGTAGAGCTTTACGCACCTTACGTCATGGTCTCCAAGGCGGATATCGTCACCGATGGGGCAAAGCACGACACACCCTTTGGCGAAACCTGGTCTTGCTACAAGGGCGGCGAGCGCCATTGTGGGCGATGTGGCACCTGCGTCGAGCGGCGCGAGGCCTTTCATCTGGCTGGCGTGGCTGACCCCACCGATTACGAAGACCCGGATTTTTGGGCGGCGGCCACCAGTGCCTATGCGGCGCGGGAGGTGCGTTGATGTTTCGCATCACCAAGGAATTTCACTTCTCCGCCTCGCATCAACTCAAAGGCCTTCCCGCCGATCATCAATGTGCGCGGCTGCATGGCCACAATTACATCGTCGAGGTGGAGCTTTCCGGCGAGGCATTGAACGAGCACGGCTTCGTTCGCGATTACCACGAGCTAGCGCCGCTGAAGCGCTATATCGACGACTGCTTCGACCACCGGCATCTGAACGACGTTCTCGGCCATGACATGGTGACCGCGGAACGGCTGGCGCAGCACTTCTACGAGTGGTGCAAGGATCGGCTTCCCGAGACGAGTGCAGTGCGCGTCAGCGAGACCGCCAAGACATGGGCAGAGTACCGGCCGGCGGCTGCGCGATGAGTGCGGCTGTTGACGCGCCGCGCGACCTGCCGATCCGGGTCAGCGAAATCTTCGGTCCGACCATTCAGGGCGAGGGGCTGCTGATCGGTCTACCGACTGTCTTCGTTCGGACCGGCGGCTGCGATTATCGCTGTTCCTGGTGCGATACACTGCATGCGGTGGATAGCGACTATCGGGATGACTGGAAGCCGCTCTCCGTCGAGGCGATCTGGGCGGAAGTTGTTAGGCTGTCTGGCGGCAAGCCGATCACCGTTTCGTTGTCCGGCGGCAATCCTGCGATCCAGCCGCTGGGACCGCTGATCCAGAAAGGTAAGCGCGAGGGATATCGCTTTGCGCTCGAGACGCAAGGCAGCATCTGCAAGGACTGGTTCGCCGATCTGGATTATCTCGTGCTCAGCCCCAAGTCACCTTCCAGCGGCATGGAGACGGACTGGCAGGCCTTCGAGAACTGTCTCGAGGCCGCCGGAACAGGACCTCAGCTGGCGCTGAAGGTCGTGGTTTTCGATGAAACCGATTTTGCCTATGCGCGCGAAGCCGCTTCGCGCTTTCCCGCCCTTCCGGTCTATCTTCAGCCCGGCAATCACACCCCGCCACCACCCGATGACGATGATGCGCGCGTCGATGTCGACGGCATTATGGATCGCATGTTGTGGCTGGTGGAAAAGGTCGCATCGGAGCGCTGGTTCGAGGCGCGCGTGTTGCCTCAACTTCACGTTTTGCTGTGGGGCAATCGCCGCGGCGTCTAACGCAGGGCGCGCAAATCGGTAACTTGATCTTGCGGTCTCGTCATCCCGATAAGCCGGAACCGCGAGCGTGCGCCGCCAAAGTAACAGATAGCATCCTGCTTCGAGTCACGATCGCTACAATGTGCGTCTGCGTCATAACGATTCGTCAAATTAAAGTGTAGTAGAGTTGGTACCTAACGGACATGGTTTGCCGCTATGAGGGGGAACGTAGCGTCGGCTGATGCGTTAGGTTGAAACTTCGAATGGGAGGAAGCCATGTTCGATTTTTTGAAGCCAGCTCACACGATTGTTGAGAATGACGAGGAGACCGGCACCTATGCCGATGCCTTGCTTCAGGTTCCCGAGTTGCAGTTGACCAATGCAGCGCACGAATATGGCCACGACGCCCATACGCGTGATTACGGCGATCAGCGTGAGATCGCGCGCAGCTCACTTGGATTTGTTTAAGCTCGAAAATAGCTGGCAACCCTTCCACGGACTAGGACGTTACAACGTCATGTCAGGGGAGCGGGCAGTTTGGTCTTAAGAATGGACCGATCCGGCGAACACAGTGGACCGGAAGGCGATTTCTGAAGACCGGCTGCCCGCCCACATTTGGAGATAAGACGTGATGGGTATTGTCCTGACAGAGCCAGATCCCACGACGCCGCCAAGGCCGCCGCAGCCTGAAGTCCCTCCAATCCAGGAGCCAGAGCCTGACCGCCTGCCGGACGAGGCGCCCAATCCCAACCCCGATGAGAACGATGAGCCACCGATGGTGGTTTAGGCTGGACGACTGAACGGCTTGCTGAGATGAGGTGAGCCTTTGGCGCCGAAACGCCACGGCAGATCCACAGCCTTCGTAATGCCAATGCGCGATCCGACGACGATTTCTGGATCGGTCCCACTTGGACGGAGCAAAATCGGTTGCTTAAACACAGACATTCCATCGGCGTCGCCGGCGATCGCAAACGCTTGGCAGAGCTTGCCCGGACCGGAGCATAGGTTCCGCAAGACATCAGTTCCGCGTCTCATCTTCATCAGGTCCACGCCCGTTTGAGGTTCAAGCGCGCGGATCAAGACCGCCGAGCCAGAGGTGCACACGATGTTGGCGCACCAATGAATTCCATAGGAGCGATAGACGTAGAGGTGTCCGGGCGCACCAAACATGACGCGATTGCGCAGCGTTGGCCCGTTGAAGCTGTGCGAGGCGGGGTCGTCAGGTCGATAGGCCTCTGTCTCAACGATGATGCCGCCGGTGTTGTGAAACCGAAATTCCATCCCGATCATTGCCCTGGCAACGACCACCGCATCCCTATCGAAAAAATCCTTGTTCATCCCGGCATGGTGACGCGCGCAGGCGCCGGGAACAACCCGTATTTTATCCAGTTTAGTGAATAAGCCAATCGTTCGGGCCAAACGCTACTGCCATCAACAAGGAGACCGCCAATGGCGCAGGAAAAAGTTGCACTCGTCACCGGCGCGGGATCCGGCATTGGCCGTGCGTCCGCAATCGCTCTTGCCAAGGACGGCTATGTCATCGGTGCGCTCGGGCACACTGCCGATGAACTTGAAAAGCTCGTTGCCGATATCGAGAAGGATGGCGGCGAGGCTGTGGTGCTGGTTGCCGACGTCGCGGATGAGGCTGCAATGGATGAGGCCGTCACCCGGCTTGCTGAAAAATATGGACGGTTGGACGTCGTGGTGGCGAATGCCGGCATCAACGGCGTCTGGGCACCGATCGATGACCTGAAACCGGAAGAGTGGGACAAGACCATGACCGTCAATCTTCGGGGCACCTACATGACCCTCCACAAGACGGTGCCGCATCTGAAGGCGGCCGGTGGCGGGTCGGTTGTCATCATCTCATCGATCAACGGCACACGCACCTTCACGTCGCCGGGTGCAACGGCCTACTCAGCCACCAAGGCCGGGCAGCTTGCGATGGCGCAGCAATTGGCGCTTGAGCTTGGCCAGTACAAAATCCGTGTCAACGCGATCTGTCCAGGCGCAATAGAGACGAAGATCGACGACAACACCGATATCCGTAGCTCCCATGAAACGGAAATTCCGGTCGAATGGCCGGAGGGCGATATTCCGATCACGGGCGGGGAGGCGGGTCTCAGCGAGGACGTCGCCGATCTCGTGGTGTTTCTGGCCAGCGACAAGTCGCGTCACATCACCGGCACGCCGGTCTGGATCGATGGCGGTCAGGGACTTTTGCGATAGAAGGACTGCCATTCGTCGCGCTCACGTCGTTGTGTGTCTATGATTAACGGACTCGTAACGGAAATTCACGACTCTTTGTCCATTCGGGTGATTGCCGTCATGTGGTCACCTTCTTTAGTTAGTCACGCGACAAAGAGACGGGCAAGACGTTCCATGAGCACTTCGGCAAAATCGGGTTTCGTAGCGACGAAGCTTCGAGACATCATGATCGCATCGGCGCGCGCCGCAGCTGTCGTTGGGCTGTGTGCTTCGCTTGCTGCCTGTACGTCCATGGGGTTCGACAGCGCGTCGAAAGAGCCGCCTAAATTATCCTCTAAGGTTGCTGCCGCCATGTCTGCCAAGGGCATGAAGCCGGAAAGCCCCGTGCTTGTGCGGATTTTCAAGCAGGAAAGCGAGCTGGAAGTCTGGAAGGTCGACAAGACCGGGAACTACGCCTTGTTCAAGGCCTATCCGATGTGCCGGTGGTCGGGCAAGCTTGGTCCCAAGACCAAGAGCGGGGATCGACAGGCGCCCGAGGGCTTCTACCACGTCTCTTCCAGCATGCTGAACCCGAACTCGCAATATTACGTCTCCTTCAACCTCGGCTATCCGAACCGGCTTGAATCAGCACTCGGCTATACGGGTGAAGCGCTGATGGTGCATGGCGCCTGTTCGTCGTCTGGCTGCTACGCCATGACGGATGCGCAGATTGGCGAGATCTATGCGATCGTCGAGCGTGCCTTGAAGGGCGGCCAGGATCGCTTTCAGGTTCAGGCCTATCCGTTCCGCATGACGGCGAAGAATTTGGCGGCTTACAAGAATGATCCGAACTTTCCCTTCTGGCGGACGCTGAAGGACGGCTATGACTATTTCGAAGTCACTCGCCGTCAGCCAAAGGTCTCGGTCTGCGGTCGCCGCTACGTGTTCAACACGGAATTTGCCGGTGGCGAGCCGGCCGATCCGCTGGCAGCCTGCCCAGCCGCTGTCAACCAACTTGACCCGCAAGTGGCCTCGCGGCTCGACGTCGAGAAGCAGAAGCTCGATGTTGCCATGGCCGGTGGAACTTCAAGCGTCATGAACGCTTATGTCGATGGCGGGATGCATCCAAGCTTCCGCACTATTTTAAAGAACAGCGGCGCAAAGGACATGGCGGGCCGTGTTTCCGGCACGAAATATCCGATAAGCCGCCCGGAAGCAGCGCTCGCCGATCCGTTTTCCGGAGCACGATGACGACGGCATCGGCCTGAACATTGGAACCGATTTCGGCAGGCATGATGTATGGATTTAAAGGTGGGGTGTCTTTTGGCCGTCCAATAGGACGCACGGCGCTCCAGTTGATGAGGATTTGGATTGAATAAGCATGAAACGACACGCCGAAGCTTTCTGTTTGGCACCGGCGGACTGGCCCTGACGGCCCTGGCAGGATGTACCACCACGCCCCGCGAGACAGTGGAAACACGCCCCAGAGTCGACCCTTATTATGCTGAGGTCTATGGACCGAAGCCGGACGAGCAGTTCCCGCTGCCGGCGATCCCGTACCAGAAAATCGATCCGCAATTTTACCGCCAGATGGTCGAGAACCCGACCGGCGAACGGCCCGGAACCATCGTCGTCGATACGGCGAACCACTTCCTCTACCTCACCTATGAAAACAACCAGGCGATGCGTTATGGTGTGGGCCTGGGGCGTGCCGGCTTTGAGTGGGCGGGCAGGGGTGTCATCCAGTATAAGCGCCAATGGCCGCGCTGGACGCCGCCCGATGAGATGATCGCGCGCCAGCCGGAACTTGCGCCTTACAGCTCCGCAAATGGCGGCATGGCTCCGGGTCTGATGAACCCGTTGGGAGCACGTGCGCTTTATATTTTCAAGGGCGGCCGCGATACGATCTACCGACTGCATGGTTCGCCGGAGTGGTGGACGATCGGCAAATCCGTTTCGTCCGGCTGCGTCCGCCTGATGAACCAGGATATTGTCGATCTCTACAATCGTGTGCCTGACGGCACGCCGATTGTCGTAACGTCGCTTGCTCCGCCTTCACAGGTGATGGCTGGCGCGCCTGCGCCGCAAATCGTCGCTGGTTTGCCGGGTACTTACTAAGTGAAAAGAGCGTCGCCGTGTCAGGCAGGCGGCGCCTCCCATTCCACGCAGATGCGTGTTCCCGAGTGTGCCTGAACGCTGCTCTGCTCGACCGTTGCCTTCAGGCTCTGGGCCATGGCAGAGATGAGCTTTGTGCCAAGCCCGGTGCCTTGCGGCTTCGGCTTGCTTCCCATCCCCACACCGTCATCTTCGACGGTCAGTTGCAGCTTGCCCTCGCGAATTTTGAGCGAGATGCGGATATCCCCGTCAGCGGTAGGGTAGGCGTATTTCAACGAGTTCGTCGTAAGTTCGGTCACGATTACGCCGAGTGCCACCGCCTGGTCGGGGGCCGCGCTGATCGTCTCCATGTCCGTCTTGATGCGAATACGCTCATTGTCCGGGCCGGATTTCGCTAGCTCGTTGATGATGGAAGAGAGATAAGCGTCGAGATCCACCACACCCATATTGTCCGCGGTATAAAGACTGCGATGGACGCCGGCGATGGCTGAAATTCGGTTCTGCGTTTCCGATAGAACGGTGCGCGCCTCCTCGCTGGAGGCTGCGATCATCTGCATGCGGATCATTGCCGAGACCAGCGAAAGGCTGTTGGCGATGCGATGGTTCATCTCTTTTGCCATCAGCTCGGCGCGTTCCTTGGCGCGCACGAGAAGACGCTCTGCCTCTTCCTTCTCCTTGCGAAGCTGGAAATTGGCGCAGACCTGCTCGATGGAGGTCAGAAGCAGTGGGAAGAAATCGTCGGCGACCGTCTTGATGACGTAGTCCGCAGCGCCCGCCTTCAATGCGTCGATGGCGATCTGTGCCTCGCTTGCGCCGGTGACATAAAGAACGGGCGTATCGCGGCTGCGGTCGCCGATGGCATTGAGGAATTGCAGGCCGGTGCCGGTTACAAAATAATGGTCTAGCACCACGGCGTCGAATGTCCCGGCATTGAATTTCTCAAGCCCAAGGACGACGGACGGTGCATGGTCGACCTGAACGCCGTGCCGACCCAGCACGCGTGTAGCGAGCCGCGCGACAGTGGGATCATCATCGACATAAAGTATATGCACCGCGTTTACGCCTTTATGGAACCTGTATCACCGAGAAGAAGAGGCCGAGGTTTCTGATCGCGGTGGCAAAGCCTTCGTAATCGACCGGCTTGGTAATATAGACGTTTGCACCGAGATCGTAGCACTTCTGGATTTCAGTCTCGTCGTCCGTCGTCGTCAACACGACCACAGGCAGACGCTTGGTATGCTCGTTGCTCTTGATCTGCTCCAATATCCTGATTCCGGACATGTCGGGAAGATTAAGGTCGAGAAGAACGAGAATATAGCGGTCCTTGCTGACAAGGCCGTCGCGGTTCGGTCCGAGAATGTAGTCCAGCGCCTTGTTGCCAAGCGTGAAGGGCACGATCTCGTTGTTGACGCCGGCGCGCCGAACGTTCTTCTCTATCAGGCGGGCATGCCCCTCATCGTCTTCGATCATGACGATCGTGACTTCCTGGCCGGTTATTTTCATGTGTCGTTACCTCGTGTGATTTTCCGCAGATCAGTTGGCAAGGTCAGATGGAATGTACTTCCTTTGCCAAGTTCCGAGGCGACGGTAATGTCCCCGCCTAAATTTCTTATTAGCGAACGCACGTGCGCGAGTCCAATGCCCTCGCCCTGCTGGTCCTGATCGCCGGCGCGCCTGAAGAGTTCAAAGATCCGCTCCAGGTCTTCTTCCGCAATACCACGTCCGTTATCGGTAATGTCGAGCCGCACGATACCACGTCCCTGCGGCAGGATGCGCGCTGAAATGTGCAGCGGACGACCTTTCATCTGATACTTGACTGCGTTGTCGAAGAGATTGCCGAGGATCTGATCGAGCGAAATCCTGTCGCTGATGACGGTGAAGGGCTGCACATTGACGTCGATCTCACCATCCACTGCAGAGACCTGGTGCTGAACGCTTGCGCCCGCTACCGCCAAAAGCTCTTTCAGATCGACCTTCTCCGCCTGCAACTTGCGGCGGCCATCGCGGGAAATCTTCAGGATCGCGTTGATCAGCTGGTCCATCTTGCGGGTCGACGAGCGAATGAAGCCGATTGCTTCCGGCAGGTCTTCCTTAACAGCCAACCGTGCGTCTCTGATCTCGTTTTCCGAGAGCGTGGCACCATCGGCCAGCACATAGCTTTCGATAGGTTTCAGCGAGGCTTCGAACTCAGACAGAAAGCCCATAATGTTGACGAGCGGCGCACGCAGGTCGTGTGTCACGATATAGGCGAAGCGCTGTATTTCCTGATTGGCGCGTATCAAGTCACGGGTGCGCTCGTTAACGCGTTCTTCGAGGCCACGATTGAGCGAATCGACCTCCTCGCGAGAGCGCATCAGTTCGCCGACATATTTCGCGATCAGAAAAAGAGCGCCACCCACAACCGCGATGATAGCGACAGCGCCGCCGATCGTCACCCAGCGAAGATTGTCCGCCGCTTGCAACTGATCGTTGACAATGACGCGAAGCCGATCATCGGTCACATCCTGAAACTCATCCAGCGTGTTGCGGATTTCCTGCATGTAGATGAGGCCCGTATCGGCGCGGACGATATCGATCGCCTCATCGATCCGTCCCGCATTCACAAGATCAATCGTGCGACCGATTTCGGCGATCTTGGCATCGATGGCGGTCTGAAGAACAGGAAGCTTTCCAGTATAGATCGGCTTGTTCTGAACGCTGGCCACAAGCCGCTCACGCTTTTCCGCCAGCGTCTGCAAGGCTTCCTTATATGGAGCGAGATAATCTTCCCTGCGCGTCAACAGATAACCGCGCTGACCGGTCTCCGCGTCCTGAAGGGTGGTGAGTACGTCCAAAATTGCCGAGCGGATTCGGCGGAGATCTGCGGTCTCACGGGAATAGTTATCGTTCTTTTCAACGAGCCACAGTGATGCCCCGACCATTCCGATCAACAGGGCTATTCCGAGCCCCAGCATGACCAGGGTTCGCCTGACAAAAGGAGAGAGTTTGACCAATGACGTCCCCACATCTCAATCGGCACAGTTGCCCGGCATGTCGCAATGCGCAGTTGAAAACGACCTATGCCTATCCTGTTGTTTATGCAAGTTCATGCAGTCTTACCAGCGGGATAGTACGGTTTCGCACAAAAGACTTCGACTGACGTTTGGGTAGTGGAACCAAAATTCCGGGTCCGCTGTTGTTGCTGCAAAGCTATACAGTTCTGGAGACCCCGATGAAACGGTTCGCAGCAGGCGCCGCAGCGCTCTTTCTATTGTCAACGACGACTGCCGTTCTGGCGCAAACCTACGAAGTCAGCAGCATCGCGCCGACTAAGAAAGCCTCATCGAACAGTGCCGTTGCGAAGAAACCAAAACTGGCAAAGCGAGCGAAAACTGCCGTGGCTGCTAAAACGGACGCCGCACCGAAAGCGGAGATCGCTCCCAAAACTGAGATCGCTGCTACCTACATCGTCGACGTCTCCGGAAAGCGCGTGCGTCTTATCGGGCCACGTTTTTATCCCGACAATTCCAATGAGGTGGAGTTGGCGGGGCGCAAAGACGCTTTGATGAGGGAAGCAGCCCTGATGAACACTTCCCTTTCGACGGCATCGCGGTAGGCTGCTTGCTGCAAGGTGAAGTAAGCGCCTTGCATCCACTTGGGGAAATATATGACGGATAGCAAGGGAAGCGGGTGGATCAGGCCTGACGATGACGAGTCGCAAAAGGCCACGTTTCCAGAACTATTCTTCGATCTCGTTTTCGTTTTCGCGCTGATCCAGCTTTCCTATACCTTGACGGAAGACTTTGGCGCGACTGCACTCTATGAGGCCGCCATCCTCATCCTTGCGTTGTGGTGGCTATGGGTGCACATCACCTGGCTCACCAATCTGCTGAACACCGATAAAGGGCCTGTCAGGATGTTCCTGTTCGGCCTCATGTTTGCCGGGGTGTTGCTTGCCATCGCCTTGCCCAAGGCGTTCGAGAGCCAGGGGATCATCTTCGCCTCGATCTATACAGTGATGCAGCTCTCCCGCTCGCTCTTCGGTCTTTATGTTTTCCACGGTGTCGACCACGGCAACTCCAAGACTTTCGGAAGGATCACCGTCTGGCTGGTGGTATCCAGCTTTTTCTGGATTGCCGGCGGGCTGACCGATAGCTTGACCTATCGCTTGATCCTGTGGACGGTCGCAATCGCCATAGAATATATCGGGCCGCTCGTGCGATACTATGTTCCTGGCATACGTGCCCATGACGACGAGCAGATTCTTCTTTCGGGCGAGCACCTTGCGGAGCGATGCGCGCTGTTCGTCATCATCTGCCTTGGTGAAACGATTCTCACGACAGGCAAGACGGCGACGGAATATATGAATTCCGGCCTGACTTTCGTGGTGTTCTGTGCAGCCTTCCTCAGCACCGTAATCATGTGGTGGATATATTTTCATCATGGGCAGGAGCAAGCCTCGGAAAAAGCCGAGGAGACGGCCGAGCCGGAGAAAATTGTACAGAACCTCTTCAACTACGGCCATCTGCCCATCGTCGCAGGTATCATCCTAACGGCTGTCGGCGAGGACTTCAGTCTTTCAAACAGCCACGATCCCGCGACGCTCAGAGAGTCGCTTGCGATCATGGGCGGGCCGATCCTGTTTTTACTCGGCAATATCGGCGTTAAGGTTGCTGCATCCCATGTGAGGCCGGTGTCGCACTTCGTCGGCGTTGGGGTGTTGGTGGCACTCCTCCTCGTCCCAGACGTGCCGCTCTATGGCCTGCAGATTGCCAGTGCAACCGTCCTGCTGCTCGTTGCGATCTGGGAGTATGTGGCGCTTCGTAAAAATGCCGAGGCGATGGGGTAGGCCGGAGTACGATGCCAAACAACCGGTCGCGGCTCAAAGACTCTGGCGCCGTCTTCTCTCGACAAATTACGACTTGCCGAGAGCGTCGGCAGCGCCCATCGCGCTGCCATGAAGAACGGTTCTAAATAGCGCCTATCATAGCCTTACCGCATCGAAACTCCTGAAGTCGCCACTATCGATAAAGGCTTCTATCATGGCTCTGTAAGGATTTATATCGATCCTGTTTTGAGCGAGCCACTCCTGATTGTAGTACGTTGCGGCGTATCGGTCACCACTGTCGCATATCAGCGATACGAGCGAACCCTCCCGTCCTTCCTTCATCATCGCTGCCGCAATCCAGCACACACCGAAGAAATTGGTGCCGGTGGAGCCGCCGACGCGCCGGAATAGGCGCTCTGAGAGGACATGCATGGCGGCGATCGATGCCGCGTCCGGGATTTTGATCATGTGATCGATGACGCCGGGAATGAAGGAGGGCTCGACGCGCGGGCGGCCCACGCCCTCGATGCGTGACGGTGTCGAGCAGGTGACGTTACGGTCTCCCGACATATAGGATTGGTAAAAGGCCGAGTGCTCCACGTCCACCACGCATAGTCGGGTCGGAAGATTGCGATAGCGGATGTAGCGTCCGATCGTGGCGGAGGTGCCCCCGGTGCCGGCATTCATCACCACCCATGAGGGCTCCGGATGCTCTTCGCTCTGCATCTGGTCGAAGATGGATTCGGCGATATTGTTGTTGCCGCGCCAATCCGTTGCACGTTCGGCATAGGTGAACTGGTCGAGATAATGGCCCTGCGCTTCCGCAGCCAGCTTCTCCGCAACGGTGTAGACTTCGGCAGGACTATCGACGAAATGGCAGCGACCGCCGAAGCGCTCGATGGCCTCCACCTTCTGGCGGCTGGTGGAGTGCGGCATGACGGCGATGAAGGGCAGGTCGAGCAGATGCGCGAAATAGGCCTCGCTGACAGCGGTGGAGCCGGACGAGGCTTCTACCAGCGTCGTTCCCTGGTGGATCTTTCCGTTGCAGATGCCATATAGGAACAATGAGCGGGCGAGGCGATGCTTGAGGCTGCCGGTCGGGTGCGTCGACTCGTCTTTCAGATAAATCGATATGCCGCGCAGGCCGTTGAAAACGGGTTTGACGAGATGGGTATCTGCCGAGCGGCGTCCGTCACCTTGCAGAATGCCGATGGCACGACGCGCCCATTCGCGGTCTTCGCATGCCGGCAGCGGGGTTATGGGAGGTGTTGAAAGACACTCATGCATCGCAGTTGAGCTCCATCTGGTCCGACCGGCTTGCTATACGAGATGCCTCGTTCAAATATTTTATCGAAGCGACAGTTTCCATAAAAATATGCTCCCATGAATAGATATGGAAGAAGAATGTTCCATGGAATCGTCCTATCTTAGAACGATGGTTTTGCAAAGTGGGTGGAGGCCAGCAGCGCGCACCGCAACGCTAAAATTTAGCGCCGCGTGATCGGATTGGCCGTCCAAAGCCTTCTCAGATGGCGATAGCGTCAGGCCGTGCCGTCCACCAGAACGAAGGGCTGTCCCCTCGAGCATGTTTCAATGCGCGCATCCACCCGATAAATATCGCGCAGCATGGCAGGCGTGATGACATCTTCGGTCGCGCCACTCACCACCATCTGGCCGCCGGCAATCACGAGGGTATTTTCGCAGTAGCGCAGCGCATGGTTCAGATCGTGAAGCGCAATCAACACGATCATGCCGTCGCGACGGGCGAGGCTTGAGATGAAGTCCAGCACTTCCACTTGCCGATGAAGATCGAGCGCCGAGGTTGGTTCGTCCATCAAAAGCACTTCCGGCTTGCGGACCAGTGCCTGGGCAAGCGACACGAGCTGACGCTGGCCACCGGACAGTTCGCCAAGTCCGCGGAAGGACAGGTTGTCGATGTTGAGCGCCTTCAGGATCGCGTCGATCTCGGCAAGTTCGTCGTCGCGAACTTTCCAGCCGCTTCCCTGCTTGGCAGAAAGCAGGATGGATTCGTAAACCGTGAGCACCGCATTGGCGCCGGTGTCCTGCGGCATATAGCAGATGGTCTTCGGCCCTTGCTCCGTTTGAGATAGCGTCACCACGCCGGGGCCGGAAATCAGGCTGGCAATGCGCTTGAAGAGCGTGGATTTTCCGGCTGCGTTCGGGCCGATGACAGCCGTGACGCTCCCTGCGCGGAGCATATCCATAGTGACATTGGAAAGAACGGTGGTGCGTCCGTATTTCGCGCCGACATCCTGTAGAGCCAAGGCTACCATGCGCGTCTCCTGTTGGAAAAAATCAGGATGAAGAAGAAGGGTACACCAACGAGAGCCGTGATCACCCCGATTGGCAGAACGGCGCCTGGGATCAGCATCTTGCTGACGACGGAGGTGACAGAGAGAAGAAGCGCGCCGCAGATGACCGAGCCGGGCAGGAAGAAACGCTGGTCCTCACCCACCACCATGCGGGCAATATGCGGGCCGACGAGACCAACGAAGCCGATCGTGCCGACGAAGGACACAGGAATGGCGGCCAGCAGGCTGACGGTCAGCATGGTCTGGAGGCGCAGGCGACGGACGTTAACGCCCATGCTCGCTGCCTTGTCATCGCCAAGGCGGAGCGCCGTCAAAGCCCAGGCGTTCTTCATGAAGAGCGGCACGGTCAGCACGAGAATGGCGGCGGTGACATAGACCTTCGCCCATGTCGCCTTGGTGAGGCTGCCCATGGTCCAGAAGACGACCGCTGCCAAAGCCTGTTCGGAGGCGAGATATTCCAGAAGCGAAAGGGCCGCATTGAAGGTGAAGACCAGTGCGATGCCGAGAAGCACGATGGTTTCGACGCTGACGCCGCGCATGGTGGACGCAAAGTGAATGAAGAGGGCGGCCAGCATCGCCATCAGGAAGGCGTTGATCGGTACCATATACTCCACCGCGCCTGGGAAGATCGCAATGCCGCCGACAAGCGCCAAAGCAGCGCCAAAGCTTGCCGCTGCCGAGATGCCAAGCGTGAAGGGGCTGGCCAGAGGGTTCGAGAGGATGGTCTGCATCTGCGCGCCCGCGACAGAAAGAGAGGCGCCGACGGTGACCGCCATCAAGGCAATCGGCATGCGAATGTCCCAGATCACCACGCGAAGCTGGTTGGCAACCGCCGCCGGATCGAAGATGGCGCTTACCACGTCTGAAAGCGTGTAACGCGCCGGCCCCAGCGCCATGTCCGTCGCAATGCTGAGGCACAAAGCTAGAAGAAGACCGACGAGGATCAGTATGCGGCGGCCGGCAAGGGCGCGGTATTGATGCCCTCCGGTCGTCTCCACGGGCGTTTCGGTGACGGAAGCCATTTTAGTTTACGCCTTTTTCGAGGGAAACGAAGTAGCCAGGCTTGTAGCTGACGGGTAAGAATTGCTTGTGGAAGTCCGCGAAATTCTTCTCCGGATCGAGATCGGCAAAGAGATCGGGATGAAACCACTTGGCAAATTGCTGGATGGGGAAGAACTCGTAAGGGGCGCCATAGAACTGGTGCCAGACGGCGTGGACATTGCCTTGCTTGACTGCCGTCAGTTCAGGAAACGGCGTGCGGGTCATCAGCTTGGCGAGACGCTCCCGCGCCAGTGTCATATCGGCGCCGCGGCCAACAGGCACGAACTGGTTGATATCGGATTCTGCCGCCCAGTTCGAGCCCGTAACGATGATGTGGGCTGGATCGGAGACGACGAGTTGCTCCGGGTTGAGATCACCGAAGGTGGTCTTGATCACGTCAGAAGCAATATTGTGGCCACCGGCCTCCTCAACCATCGCGCCAAAATTGACCGGGCCGAAGGTACGGCAGCAGGTGTTTTCACCGGAGATACCCGGCGCGCGCTCTATGAAGACGCCAGGACGTTTCAGATCCTTCACGGTCGCCAGCTTATCGGTCACCAGCGCGATCTGCTGGCGGCGATAAGCCATGAATTCGTCTGCGCGCTGTTCGGCACCGAAAATTTGTCCAAGGGCGCGGATCGAACGTTCGGTGTTCTTGTCCGGGTCGAGCCGGAAATCGAGATAGACGACCTTGATGCCGGCAGCGGCGGCCTTCTCTTCGAAGCCGCTTTCCTTTGCGCTCTGCTGGGCCTCCAGGTTCAGCGTGATGACATCCGGGGACAGCGCGATTGCGGCTTCCAGGCTGAACTCGCCTTGCGGCAGATAGCCAAAGCGGGGCAGATCCTTGATCTGCGGAAAGCGCTCGACGTAGGCCGTATAGCTATCCGGGTCCTTCTTGATGAGATCGTCCCGCCAGCCGACGATCGTATCAAACGTTTTGTCCCCCTTGAGGGCGGCTACGACGTGAACCTGCCGGGCTTCGCCAAGGATCACCCGCTTTGCAGGCAGATCCATCTCGACGGTGCGACCGGCCGCGTCGACGAACTGCGCCGACAAGGCCGGGGAGGAGAGCGTCGCAAGGAGAATGGTTGCAATGGTGCCAAGCGTTTTGAAAATCATGGGATGACCCTCTTTTAAAAACAGCATGGCGAGGCGGAGAGTGGCCGCCTCGCTTCGTTTGTTTCTGACCTGGCTCGGCCATCGTCTTCTCTGTTTTACGTGTCGTTTTTCAGAGACACGAAGTAGCCGGGCTTGTATTCGAGCGGCAGGAAACGCTCATGCAGTTCCTTGAAGGTCGCCTCAGGATCGAGATCCTTGAAGAGATCGGGATGCAGCCACTTGGCAATCTCCTGGATCGCGACGAATTGATAGGGGTTGTTGTAGAACTGGTGCCAAATAGCGTGAACATTGCCGTTCTCGACCGCCTTGACGCCGGTAAAGCCCGGGCGCTTCGTCAGCGCTTCCAGCTTGCGGCGCGCTTCCTTCAGATCCGCACCGTAACCGACGCCGACCCAATTGCCGCCGGGCACATAAGCGTCCCACTTGCCACCGGTGATGATGATCTGGTCTGGATTGGAGGCAATGATCTGCTCGGGGTTGACCGTGCCGAAGGTGCCCGGAATGATGCCCTTGGCCATGTTGATACCGCCGGCGATCTCGACCATCTTGCCGAAATTCTCATTGCCGAAAGACATGCAGCAATCGTCCGAATATCCGCCGGCGCGCTCGACGAAGACGACGGGCTTCTTCGGGTTTTCCTTCTCGAGCACGTCGGTCACGCGCTTGATGCTGTCGGAGCGGAACTTGATGAAGTCTTCCGCGACCGCTTCCTTGCCCATCAGCTTGCCCATAAGACGCATGCTCGGCTCGGTGTTCTCCATCGGCTTTTCACGGAAGTCGACATAGACCAGCGGAATGCCGACCTTGCCAAGCTTCTCGATATAGCCGGCTTCCTCCGTCGCTGTCTTGGCATCGATGTTCATCAGGATGACATCGGGCTTCAGCGCAACCGCCTGTTCGATATCGAAGGTACCGTCCTTCATGCCGCCGAACTTTGGCAGCTTGGCGATATCCGGATACTTCGCCAGATAGGCCTCATAGGTTTCCGGATCAGCTTTCGGCAGATCGTCGCGCCAACCGACGACGTGTTCGAAGGGGTTGTTCTTGTCCAAAGCGGCGAGAAAATAGATTTGGCGGCCTTCGCCGAGAATGACGTGCTTGACCGGCACATTGACCTCGACATCGCGTCCCGTGACGTCCTTGACCGTCACTTTTTCAGCAAAAGCCGGCCATACGGTCGAAACCAGAAGGCCCATTGCAAGAACTGCGGATCTGCCTGTAATGCGCATTGAAATAGCTCTCCAATAAAACTTTTGGCGCTTTAAGATTTTATGATTGCGTTCGTCAAGTTTTATCTTTTAGAGCAGTTCTCAACTGCAATGGTGAAGGTCGGCCAGCATGGACAGCGCAAATGACTACGGAAGCAACTTTGGTCTGAAGGACGAGATCAAGGCTTATTGGTCCGCTCGCGCTGCGACCTTCGATCTTTCACCCGGACATGAAATCTTTTCCGAGGATGAACGCGCCGCCTGGCATCGCCTTGTGCTGAAGCATCTGGGGGCGGGTGAGGGGAGGCTGGCGCTCGATCTCGCAAGCGGCACGGGCGTCGTCTCCCATCTGATGGACGATCTCGGCTTCCGCGTGACCGGCCTCGACTGGGCAGAGCCCATGCTGGAGCGGGCAAAGACCAAGGCGAAGAGCCGCAACCGACAGATTGCCTTTCGTATGGGCGATGCGGAAAACACCATGGAGCCGGACGCGAGCTATGATGTGGTGATCAACCGCCATCTGGTCTGGACCTTGGTCGATCCAAAGGCCGCCTTCTGTGAATGGATGCGGGTTTTGAAACCCGGCGGGCAGGTGCTGATCGTCGATGGCGATTTCGTCAATGTCAGCCGCATGGAGAAGGTCCTGAAAGACCTGGCGAACTGGCTGCAAAGGCGCGGGCTTCTCAAGGCCGAAGCGGTGCACATGCCGCCGGATATGGCCGGCACGCATAACAGCATTCTATCCCGCGTCTATTTTTCCAAAGGTGCCCGTGCCGAGGCGGTGGCAGCACTGCTGCGGGATGCCGGCTTCGAGAACGTGTCGATCGACACCGATCTTCGCGACGTTCACAAGAGCCAGGCAAAGAACTGGAATGTCCTGAAGGCTGCGGCGCGTGGCATTCAGCACCGCTACGCTATCTGTGCGCGCAAGCCGGGATAAGAAAAGCCCCGGATTGTTCCGAGGCTTCAGGATCGTGTGATCAACCGGCTTTCGCCATCGCCTTGGCGGCCATACGAGCCCGGATCGACTCCACATCCGCTTTTGGCGTCGCCGCAAACAATGTGCGGGTGTAGCTGTGCTTCGGGTCGGAAAAGACCTCGTCGCGGGTGCCGTATTCAACCGCTTCGCCGAAATACATCACCATCACTTCATCGGCGATATATTTTACCACCGACAGGTCATGGCTGATGAAGACATAGGTCAGGCCAAACTCGTCCTGAAGGTCGGCGAGCAGGTTCAGCACCTGGGCCTGGACCGAAAGGTCGAGCGCGGAAACCGGCTCGTCCAGCACAAGAAGCTTCGGATTGAGCATTAGCGCACGCGCAATGGCGATACGCTGGCGCTGTCCGCCGGAGAACATGTGCGGATAGCGGTTATAGTGCTCGGGGCCGAGGCCGACGCGGACAAGCATGTCGGTTGCCTTTTCGCGGCGCTCGGCGGCAGACATTTTGGTGTTGATCAGCAGCGATTCACCCAGCACATCGCCGATCTTCTGGCGCGGGTTGAGTGAGCCATAGGGATTCTGGAACACGATCTGCACCTTCTGGCGCATATCCGCCGTCAGGTGGCCGGGACGCGTGTCCATCTTCTCGCCATCGATGAAGAGTTCGCCCGATGTGGGCTCGTCTATGAAGGTCAGCATGCGGGCAAGGGTAGACTTGCCGCAGCCGCTTTCGCCGACGATTGCCAGCGTCTTGCCTGTCTCCAGCTTGAAGGAAACGCCCTTGACGGCATGGACCGTCTTGCTCTGCTTCAGAAAGCCGCCAGGGATATGATAATCCCGCTTCATGTCGCGGACTTCGAGCATGATCTTGTTGTCGCTCATGCCGTTTCTCCCCCAATGCTTGCGGCTGGCGTCGGAGTGCCATCGAAGAACTGCGATACGGTCGTGAGGCGATCGCCCGTTGCGTTCTCCGGCAGCGCTGCCAGAAGTGCCTTGGTATAGTTGCTCTGCGGGTTTTCAAACAGAGTGAGCACGTCGGCCTCCTCCATCTTGCGACCCTTGTACTGAACCACGACGCGGTCTGCCGTTTCCGCCACCACGCCCATATCGTGAGTGATCATGATCAGGCCCATGCCGTTTTCGGCCTGCAGACGCATGATAAGATCGAGGATCTGCTTCTGGATCGTCACGTCGAGCGCGGTGGTCGGCTCGTCGGCGATCAGGAGCTTCGGATTGCAGGCAATCGCGATGGCGATCATCACGCGCTGGCACTGGCCGCCAGACATCTGATGGGGGAAGTGCTTCAGGCGTTCTTCAGGGTCCGGCAGGCCGACAAGCTTGAAGAGTTCAATGGCACGGGCGCGCCGTGCCTTCTTGTCCAGACCCATATGGATGCGCAGAACTTCCTCGATCTGGAAACCGACGGTGAAGCAAGGGTTGAGGCTTGCAACCGGCTCCTGGAAGATCATGGCGACATCCTTGCCGATCAGCTTGCGGCGATCGGATGCGCTGAGCTTCTGGATATCCTTGCCCTGAAAGAGCATGCGGTCTGCGGTAATGCGCGCCGTCCACGGCAGCAGGCCCATGACGGCCAGCATGGAAACGGACTTGCCGGAGCCGGACTCGCCGACGATGGCAAGCACTTCACCCGGATCGACCGAGATCGACACGCCATCCACGGCGCGGAACCAGCCATTGGCGGTTTCGAACTCGACGGTGAGATTATCGATTTGCAGAAGTGCCATATCAGGACCTCTTCAGTTTCGGGTCGAGCGCATCACGCAGACCGTCGCCCATCAGGTTGATGGCAAGAACGGTGATGAGGATGGCAAGACCGGGGAAAGTGACGACCCACCATGCGCGTAGAATGAATTCACGCGCTTCGGCAAGCATGGTGCCCCATTCGGGTGCGGGCGGCTGCGCGCCCATGCCGAGGAAGCCGAGAGCGGCGGCATCGAGAATGGCGTTGGAGAAGGAAAGCGTCGCCTGAACGATGAGCGGCGCGGTGCAGTTCGGCAGAATGGTGCGGAACATCAGACGCAGCGGACCGGCACCTGCCAAGCGCGAAGCCGTAACGTAATCCTTGGATTTCTCCGACATGACGGCGGCACGGGTCAGGCGCACGAAATGCGGCTGAAGAACGAGCGCAATCGCGATCATGCCGTTGGTCAGTCCCGGGCCGAGAATGGCGACGAGAACGAGCGCCAGAAGCAGCGACGGAAAGGCCAGGATGATGTCCATCAAACGCATGATGGCGGTATCGAGCCAGCCCCGATAATAGCCGGCCAGAACGCCGATGACGACGCCGGTGGTCAAGGACAGCGTTGTGACGAAGACACCGATGAACAGCGAATACTGCGCACCATAGATCAGGCGTGACAGGATATCGCGGCCGACCGGGTCGGTGCCGAGCAGATAGGTCAGGCGTCCCCCTTCAACCCAGGCGGGCGGCAGAAGGACGGCGTCACGATACTGCTCGAACGGCGAGTGCGGCGCGATGAAGTGTGCGAAGACGGCGATGATCACGAGCGCGATGAACACATAGAGCCCGATCACGGCACCCTTGTTCTCGGAGAAATAGAACCAGAATTCCTTGAGCATCTGCTTGCGCATGGCGGCAGAGGAAACCGGTGCTGCGGTTTTGGTAATTGCGGTATCGGCCATGAAACGGTCCTCCCTTTAGTGCCGGATGCGCGGGTTGATCAGGCCATACAGGAGGTCAACGATGAGGTTGACGACCATGATGATGCCAGCAATCAACAGCAGACCGCCCTGGATAACCGGGTAATCGCGGCGGAAGACGGAATCGACCATCCACTTGCCGATGCCCGGCCAGGAGAAGATCGTTTCGGTGAGGATGGCACCCGCCAGCATGACGCCGACCTGGAGACCGATGGTGGTGATGACCGGGATCATGGCGTTGCGCAGCGCATGGATGCCGATCACCCGGAAGGGAGAAAGGCCCTTGGCGCGTGCGGTGCGCACATAGTCTTCCGACAGCACTTCCAGCATGGCCGAACGCGTCTGGCGCGCAATGACGGCGAGTGGAATGGTGGCAAGCACGATCGACGGCAGAGCCAGATGGCTAAGTGCTGAGGCAAAGGCGCCCTTTTGACCGGAGAGCAGCGAGTCGATCAGCATGAAGCCGGTGACCGGCGGGAAGTAGTACATCAGCGAGATGCGCCCCGAAACCGGCGTCCATTGCAGAATGCCGGAAAACAGGATGATCAGCAGCAGGCCCCACCAGAAGATTGGCATGGAATAGCCGACGAGCGCGATGCCCATCAGCCCCTGATCGAAGATCGAGCCGCGCTTGATGGCCGCGAACACACCTGCCGGAATGCCAATGCAGATGGCCAGTATAATGGCGCAGAAGGAGAGTTCGACGGTTGCCGGAAAGAGCGCGAAGAACTGATCGATGATCGGCGACTTGGACACGATGGACGTGCCGAAATCACCTGTCAGAATGCCCTTCAGATAGTCGAAATACTGGATCACCAGCGGACGGTCGAGACCGAGAGCCGCGCTGATCTGCGCATGACGCTCTGGCGACATGACGCGTTCGCCGGACAGCAGTGCGACCGGATCGCCCGGCAGAAGCCGGATGAACAGGAACGCGATAATGGAAACCCCGATGAATGTCGGGATGAGCACGGCAATACGCCGCACAAGAAAGCCAATCATGAGAAACCTTCGATCTGTTCCTTGAGGAACCTATGCTCTGGCACGAGGCAGTTTCGCCTGCTTATTGGTATGTTATGAGTGCCGCATAAAGGAACTGCCGCGCACCTTCAAGAAGATGCGCGGCAAGTCTGTTTGGGTGCAGCGATTACTCGGTGATGTCGACGTTTTCGAACGTGAAGTCACCCAGCGGGCTCTGGACGAAGCCCGTTACTTCCTTGCGCATCGGAACGATGGACAGGGAGTGGTCGAGCGTGGCCCAAGGTGCTTCCTTCTTGAAGACAACCTGAGCTTCTTCATAGAGCTTGGTGCGTTCAGCCTGATCGGTCGTAACCTTGGCCTTCTTCACCAGATCGTTGAACTCCTTGTTGCACCACTGTGCACGGTTGTTACCGCCAACAGCTTCGCAGCCGAGCAGCGTGTCAAGGAAGTTGTCCGGATCGCCATTGTCGCCGGTCCAGCCGAGCATGACGGCGCCGTCACGGTCCTTGGCCTTGGAGCGGTCGAGATATTCGGCCCACTCGTAGGAGACGATTTCAACCTTGACGCCGATCTTGGCGAAATCATCCTGGATGATTTCAGCCGCGCGACGGGCGTTCAGCATGTAAGGACGCGAAACGGGCATCGCCCAGACCTTCATGGAAAGGTCCTTCACGCCGGCATCTGCGAGCATCTTCTTGGCAGCGTCAAGATCGTAGGTATCGTCTTCGATCTTGTCGTTATAGGACCACATGGTCGGCGGCAGCGGGTTCTTGGCAGGTGTTGCCATGCCCTGGAAGACAGCGTCGACAATGGCCTTCTTGTTGATGGCCTTGTTCAGCGCCTTGCGCACTTCGACCTTGTCGAACGGAGCCTGGGTGGTGTTGTAGGCGAGGTAGGCGACGTTGAGGCCTTCCTGCTCCATGACCTTGAGGTTCGAGTCCGACTTCATGGACTGAACGTCAGCAGCGTTCGGGTAAGGCATCAGGTGGCATTCGCCAGCCTTGAGCTTCTGGTAGCGAACGGCAGCATCGGTGGTGATGGCGAAAACCAGATCGTCGATCTTCGGTGCGCCGCCCCAATAATCCTTGTTGGCCTTGTAGCGGATGACGGCATCCTGCTGGTAGCCGACGAATGTGAACGGACCAGTGCCGACCGGCTTCTGGTTCAGCTCGGCCTGCTTGCCTTCGGCAGCGAGCTTGTCGGTGTATTCCTTCGAAACGATCGAAGCGAAAGGCATTGCGAGGTTTGCAAGGAAGGGAGCTTCCGGACGGTTCAGCGTGAACTTGACCGTCATGTCGTCGACCTTTTCGACCGACTTGATCAGTTCAGGGAAGCCCATGCCGGCGGCATATTCCCAGGACGTGCCCGGAACATACTGGTGCCAAGGGTTGTCGGTCTTGATCTGGCGCTCGATGGAGAAAACAACGTCATCGGCATTCAGGTCGCGGGTCGGTGTGAAGAAGTCTGTGGTCTGGAACTTGACGCCAGGACGGAGCTTGAAGGTGTACTCCTTGCCATCCTTGGAAACTTCCCAGCTCTCGGCGAGCCCTGGAATTGGCTTCGTGGTGCCCTTTTCGAATTCGAGCAGGCGGCTGTAAACAGTGTGTGCCGCGGCGTCGAAGGTGGTGCCGGCGGTGTAGAGGCCCGGATCGAAGCCTTCTGGCGAACCTTCGGAGCAGTAAACGAAGGTTTTCGCACTGGCTACGTTTGCGAAGCACGTCGCCGAAAGCAGGGCGGCGGCGATGATGCCAAGTTTGTATCTCATATATGAGCTCCCAATTTTTTGTAAACGGCTCGCTTGTCCCGCGAATGCCGATTGATCGTCGTTATAAGAAAGTCTTTACATACTCAAGCGAACACTGAAACGATTCATATGATTTTTGATCAAATATTCAACTTTCCGCGATCTGATACTATTTTAGGCGATATCATTAGAATGTTATGATCGTCGGATCGGCTAAAAGTGATATATCCTTCTCTCGCCGCTACCTTATGACATGCGAAAACGCCCCGCGAAAAGCAGGGCGCTGGAGTGGATATTAGCTGTTCAGTTCTCGACTTGTCGAGGTGCCTCAGGCTGCCGAGATTTTGTCGCCCACGAAGCGCCAGTTCACGATGTTTTCCAGCACGGCCTTGATATGGGCGGGCTTACGGTTCTCGTAGTCGACGTAATAGGCATGTTCCCATATATCGATGCCGAGATAGGCGGGGCGACCGACAGCCACAGGATTGTTGCCGTCCTCATAGCCGACCAGCGCAAGTTTGTTCGCGTCGTCTCTGGTGAGCCATACCCAGCCCGTGCCGAAGACCTCATCGCATGCCGCGACGGCTTTTTCGATGAAATTGTCATAACTGCCGAATGCGGCGTTGATTTCATCCGCCGTTTTTCCCTCTGGTCTGTTCGGGCCGCCGGGTACGAACTGGTCCCAGTAGAAAATGTGGTTCCACGCCTGGGCTGCGTTGTTGAAGATTTTCTTGTCTGCCGCCTTTCCGTAAGACGCGGTCACGATCTCTTCCAGCTTCATGTCCGCATAGGGCGTGTCCTTCGAAAGCGTATTGAGCTTGTCGAAATAGGCTTTGTGGTGCTTGCCATAATGCAGGCCGACCGTTTTCGCCGAAATATGCGGTGCGAGTGCGTCCTCCTTGAAGGGAAGGGCGGGTTGCTCGAAAGGAGCTGCGGCACGGCCGATAGACGGCGTTGAAAGAACCGTTGCCGCAGCGGAGGCGGCGCCAGCAGCAAGGATTGCGCGTCTTGTTAGTATCATAGCGGTTCGAAGCTCCTGGTGATGAAGGTTTGAGTTTCGATAACCGCCGCAACCGGAAAAGGTTTCCCGGGGTGATGTGGTTTGGGGCGTGCTCCCGAACTTGTTATCGCGTCAAGTCTACTCAAGGGCTGGCTGCACAAGCAGACGTTTCTTCTCCGTAATTATTAGCGACAGATGCGACATTCAGGGTTGCACGAAATTCTGGAGCGGTTAGCTTGTCCGCGGTTGTGCGGCGGAGGCTCGGTCCGTTCAACTGTATCGATACAGGAGGAAGTCAGACATGAAGACGATCAAGGGCCCCGGTTTGTTTCTGGGTCAGTTCGCGGGAGATGCCGCACCCTTCAATAGCTGGGACGCGATCACCAAATGGGCCGCTGAAAAAGGCTATGTCGGTGTTCAAGTGCCGACATGGGCGAGCCAGTTGATCGACCTTAAGAAGGCCGCGGAATCCAAGGATTATTGCGACGAGTTTTCGGGCGTTGCGCGCCAGAACGGTGTCGAAGTGACCGAGCTTTCGACCCATCTTCAGGGTCAGCTCGTCGCGGTTCACCCCGCCTATGACGAAGCCTTCGACGGTTTTGCAGCACCGGAAGTGCGCGGCAATCCCAAGGCACGGCAGGAATGGGCAGTCGATCAGGTCAAGCTCGCCTTGAAGGCATCGCGCAATCTTGGCATCGATGCACACGCGACATTTTCAGGTGCTCTCGCCTGGCCCTTCATCTACCCGTGGCCGCAACGTCCTGCAGGCCTGGTAGAAACGGCATTCGACGAACTTGCTAAACGCTGGACGCCGATCCTGAACTTTGCCGATGAGCAGGGTGTCGATGTCTGCTACGAAATTCATCCAGGCGAAGACCTGCATGATGGCGTTACCTTCGAAATGTTCCTGGAGCGTGTGAAGAACCACAGCCGTGCCAACATGCTCTATGATCCCTCGCACTACGTGCTGCAGTGCCTGGATTATCTCGACAATATCGACATCTACAAAGACCGCATCAAGATGTTCCACGTCAAGGATGCCGAGTTCAACCCGACGGGACGCCAGGGCGTCTATGGCGGCTATCAGGGTTGGGTCAACCGCGCGGGCCGCTTCCGCTCGCTTGGCGACGGCCAGGTCGATTTTGGCGCCGTCTTCTCCAAGATGGCGGCCAATGATTTCGATGGCTGGGCCGTGGTCGAGTGGGAATGCGCCTTGAAGCATCCTGAAGACGGCGCGCGCGAAGGCGCTGAATTCGTCAAGGCACATATCATCCGCGTGACGGAAAAGGCCTTCGACGATTTCGCCTCCAGCGGTACGGATGATGCGGCCAACCGGCGCATGCTCGGCCTGTAATAGAACGATTGCGAGGACTGAAAACTATGGCAATTGAAGGAAAGACGACCGACAAGGCGTCCAAGCGTATTCGCCTCGGTATGGTCGGCGGTGGCAGCGGCGCTTTCATCGGCGGCGTTCACCGCATGGCGGCGCGTCTCGACAACCGCTTCGAATTGGTGGCAGGCGCATTGTCGTCCACGCCGGAGAAGTCAAAGGCGTCCGGTCTGGAGCTGGGGCTCGATGAGGACCGCTGCTACGGCTCCTATGAGGAAATGGCGGAAAAGGAATCGGCACGCGAAGATGGCATCGACGCCGTCGCAATCGTCACGCCGAACCATGTTCACTATCCCGCGGCAAAGGCCTTTCTGGAGCGCGGTATCCACGTCATTTGCGACAAGCCGCTGACTTCCAACCTCGAAGATGCCAAGAAGCTGAAAGAGGTTGCCGACAAGGCGGATGCGCTGTTCGTGCTCACCCACAATTATACCGGCTACCCCATGGTCCGCCATGCACGAGAGCTGGTGGAAAGTGGCGTGCTCGGCAATATTCGTCTGGTTCAGATGGAATATCCGCAGGATTGGCTGGCCGAGCCGATCGAACAGACCGGCGCCAAGCAGGCGGTCTGGAGAACGGACCCCGCGCAGTCGGGTGCAGGCGGCTCGACCGGTGACATCGGCACCCATGCCTACAATCTCGGCTGCTTCATTTCGGGTTTGGAGTTGGATGAGCTTGCGGCGGACGTGCACACCTTTGTCGAAGGGCGGCGCCTGGATGACAACGCCCACGTCATGCTGCGCTTCAAGGCGAAAGACGGAAAGCAGGCGGCCAAGGGTCTTTTGTGGTGCAGCCAGGTCGCCGTTGGCCATGAGAACGGCTTAAAGGTGCGCGTCTATGGCACCAAGGCGGGGCTGGAATGGACGCAGGCGGACCCGAACTATCTGTGGTTCACCAAGCTTGGAGAGCCAAAGCAACTGATCACCCGTGGTGGTGCCGGTGCCGGTGATGCGGCGTCACGCGTGACGCGCATCCCTTCGGGCCACCCTGAAGGTTATCTCGAAGCCTTCGCGACGATCTATTCGGAAGCGGCCAATGCCATCGATGCGCGCCGCAACGGTTCTGAGCTCGACAAGGCCGTCATCTACCCAACCGTGGATGATGGTGTGAAAGGCGTTGCCTTCGTCGAGGCATGCATTCGCTCGTCCAAGGACAACGGCAACTGGGTCAAGCTCTAAGACAAACAAACCGCCGTGCGATTGTCTCGCACGGCGGTTTGGTGAATTCCTATAACAGCTTTCAGGCTGCGCCCGCGGGATCGCCGATCGGCAGAAGTGCGGGATTGAGTGTCGGATCGTTCGGGTTTTTCGTATCGCCCGGATCCTTCACCGGCGGCACCGGTGGCTTTTCCTGAACTCGGTCCGGGATGCCCGGTGTCGATGTCGGACCACGCGGGCTGTCGATCGTGGACTCGTCCAATGGATCACGGTTTGGCATGGTGAGCCTCCTTTGTTCGTTGTTCGCCAGGTAAACAGAAGGGCGCTCTATTGGTTCCCAACTTGCTTCCGACGTCCGGCTCTCTGCACCCGGCACTTAAGCATCAGATCGCGAATAGCGATCGCAACTTTTCGTTAACCTCCTGTTATCCATGCCGTTAAAGTTTTAGCTAAATTCTAACCAAGTTTCTTTTTCCGCCATACCTTCGCGCTTATGTTGACCATAACAGCAATCAGACAGGCACTGTCTTTGGTGGCTTTCGGAATGACGTCTCCCGCGGGGAGACTTAAGGACTTGGTATGGAGTTGATGATGTCCAATAAATTCAGATCTTACGCTGTTGCCGTTGCGGCAATGGTGGCTGCCAGCCCGGTTGTTGCTGCAGACCTCACCTCGTCCTACGAGGCGCCACCGGCCTATAACGAGCCTGCGAGCTCTTCCTGGACGGGTGCTTATGCCGGTGGCCATATTGGCGCTGCGATGCCAAGCGCAAACCCTTTCCGAGATGGCAAGGGCTTGGCGCTGGGCGTTCAGGGCGGCTACAATTATGATCTCGGCGGTGCCGTCGTTGGTGGCGAACTCGAAGCAACCCATCTCGGCGATACCCGCGTCTCCGTTCCGAACGGAAATCTGCGCGAGCGCTGGCGCGTCGCGGCAAAGGCCAAGGCTGGCGTCAAGATGGACGAAACTCTCATCTACGGCACGGCTGGTCTGACGGTTACGAGCCTTCGCGATGGCGATAATGTCGTCGGCCCTGATGGCATGAAGGAAGGCTATCTGCTTGGTGCTGGTATCGAGCACAAGTTCAATCAGCAGATTTCGGGCAAGGTCGAGTACAACTATGTTGCGACCAACGATGTTCGGACATTCTCTGGCGGCACCACATCGCGGACTGATATCAGCGACAACGTCGTCAAGGGTGGTTTGAACTATCACTTCTGACATGTTTGGCAGGATTTGAAACTGCCAACGCGATTATTGGAAGGCGGGCAACACGGAGCCCGCCTTACTTGGAGCGGCATTCCGTACGCGCACCAGAAGCGTTAGCAAAGGTATTGTCCGATGCGTGATAGGATGGGTAGCGTGTTGCGCACCAACGAATGTGTTGAACTTCGTCCGCCGAAAGCAGAAGATCGCCGCTGCCCTTCGTTGCGCCGCCATTGCTAAATGCCGAGACGGAAGCGTTCGTGGCCTCTTCGGCAGAAGCTTCGTTTACATAGGCGGGGTTAATGACGCTCAGGGCGAACGATGGGCCGCTTGCAGCGCACAGGAAGGCTGCTGCTAAAAAAATTACGGATTTTGCTTTTCCTGATCTTGACATTTTGGAACTTCCTTTTCCGTATTGTGGAAAAGCAACGTGGCGAGACTGTCTTTGGTTCCCCTTATTAACGAAGTCTTAGATTTATCGTGCCGATGATCGCCGATAGCCGGTGCGCGAAGCCCCACTGATTCGCGCTGCGTACGTCCTCGTCCGTCTCGCTACGGCCCCGACCCTTCCTGAACGACATCAGCTCAGCATCGCCCTTACGCGTGCGCCTTGTTACACCCACACATGCTTTGCGATCTTCTGGGGCAGACAAGATGCAATACTGGCAGCGATCGCCGACATCCTCGTCGCCCATAAAAAGACGTCGATGGCGGTTCCCGTCTGGAACGGCAGGCGGCACCTTGGCGTTTTGCGGCGATGAAACAGCGCTGCCGCAATCTCATCTTCATCCTTGGCGATCAATTGTCCCACTCCGTCTCAAGCCTGGAGGGTGCCGATCCGGATCAGGACATGATCCTGATGTGCGAGGTGCAGGAAGAGACGACCTATGTGCGCCATCACTGCAAGAAGATCATCCTGATCCTTTCGGCCATGCGCCACTTCGCCGAAGATTTGCGCGGCAAGGGGTTCGTCGTTCGCTACACCGAGCTGGATGATAAGGCGAACACGGGCAGCTTCACCGAAGAGCTGAAGCGCGCCGTTAAAGAGATCAAGCCGGAGAAGGTCATCGTCACCGAGCCGGGCGAATTTCGGGTTTTGCAGGCGATGTCTGGCTGGGAGAAGTCCCTCAACATTCCCGTGGACATACGGGCCGACAGCCGTTTCCTTTGTTCGAAGGATGAGTTCGGTGCGTGGGTTGAGGGGCGGCGCGAGCTGAGAATGGAGTTCTTCTATCGCGACATGCGGCGAAAGACTGGACTTCTCATGGAGGATGACAAGCCCATAGGCGGGCGCTGGAACTTCGATGCCGAAAACCGCAAGCCGGCAAAGCCCGATCTCTTTCGCGCCTCTCATCCGCAGTTTACGCCCGACAAGACGACGCGCGACGTGATGAAATTGATCGATGAACGTTTTGCCGAGCATATGGGGGAGTCGAAGGGCTTTGTATTTGCGGTCACGCAGAAGGATGCGGAGCAGGCAGCAGATGCATTCATCGAGCACTTCCTGCCGAGCTTTGGTGAGACGCAGGATGCCATGCTCTCCAGCGACCCGTTCCTCAATCATTCGCTTCTGTCCTTTTACATCAATCTGGGCCTTCTTGATCCGCTCGACATCTGCCGAAGGGCAGAACGCGCCTATCTGGAAGGCGATGCGCCGATCAACGCTGTCGAGGGCTTCATTCGCCAGATCATTGGCTGGCGGGAATATATGCGTGGTATCTACTGGCACTTCATGCCGGACTATGCGGATCGCAACTTCTTTGACGCGTCGCGACCGCTTCCATCCTTTTTCTGGGACGGCAAGACCGAGATGAACTGCCTTTCAACCGTCATTGGTGAAACTATTGATCACGCCTATGCCCATCACATTCAGCGGCTGATGATCACCGGCAATTTTGCGCTTCTCGCGGGCCTCGATCCTTATGCCGTGCATGAATGGTATCTTGAGGTCTACGCCGATGCCTTCGAATGGGTGGAGATGCCGAATGTTATCGGCATGAGCCAGTTCGCCGATGGCGGATTGCTTGGATCCAAACCCTATGCGGCAAGTGGTGTTTATATTTCGCGCATGTCGGACTATTGCGAAAACTGCCGCTACGATGTGCGCAAGAAGACCGAGGAGGGAGCCTGTCCCTTCAATTCACTGTACTGGGATTTCCTTGATCGGAACAGAAAGAAGCTCGACGGCAACCGCCGTCTGGCCCAGCCTTACGCGACCTGGGGCCGGATGAGGGACGAACAGCGCAAGGATTATAAAAATGCCGCGCGCCAGTTTCTGAAAAAGCTCGATGATGCAGAGCCTGTTTAGGAGTATCTCGTGATGATGACGTCACTCGCAGACGGATATCGCGCGCTCGTCATCGGCTCTAGCGGTGGCATCGGCTCGGCAGTTGCGAGATTGCTCCAGACGGACGAGCGGTGCGCAGAGGTCGTCGGGCTTTCACGTTCCACCGACGGACTGGATATTACCGACGAGGCGAGCGTTCACGACGTCCTCGGAAGACTTGACGGAGAGTTTCAGCTCATCTTCTGCGCCACCGGTGCGCTGACGATCGACGGCGTTGGCCCGGAAAAGGCGCTGAAGCAGCTTTCTGCCGACTCGATGATGAAGCAATTTGCGCTGAATGCGCTCGGCCCCGCGCTGGTGTTGAAACATGTCGCGGCGAAACTGCCGAGGCGAGACCGCGGGCTGATGGCGTTTCTGTCGGCGAGGGTCGGTTCTATCGGTGACAATCATCTCGGCGGATGGGTATCCTACCGCGCCTCGAAGGCGGCGTTGAACCAGATCGTCCGAACCGCTTCCGTCGAACTTGGCCGCACTCACCCGCAGTCGGTCTTGGCAGCACTGCATCCTGGCACCGTGGCAACCTCGCTCAGTGATGACTATGCGGGTGGCCGCGATCGGTTTCGACCGGAAGAGAGCGCGACCAAGATGCTCTCCGTTCTGGATAGACTTCAGCCGGCGCAGAGCGGAAGCTTCCATGCCTATGACGGTTCGAGCATCGAATGGTAGGCCGTGCGAAGGTTGAGGCCATGCGCGGACGGCATCGCTGTCATGACTTGCTTCGCCGGTCCCGCAACCCTATCTCTGTTTCAATAATCCGATCAAACAATGCGTATTGCTTAAGCATCTGCAACGGCAGGTGCGGAGCAAAGACGCGCGCGGAGGTAAATCGATGCAATCAGCACCCAAAAGCTTACCGGAGATGAATCTCGGCGAGCGGCACGCCATGATGAATACTGTGAGCGAAGCGCTTTTCGATGCGGCCGAACATGCTTCAGAGGAGGGCGATGTGCGGCTGGCGGAAAATTTCCGCGCCATGGCTGCGATGATCGAAGGTGAAAGCGGGGAGAGGTCATCGGATAACCTCAGGCCGCTTGAGCTTATTCTGACGCAAGCACTGACACTCCTGCAGCTCTACATGGACAAGGCAACCGGAAACCGGGTGCTTCACTGAGCGGATTTCACCGCGCCCGCTAATCCGATAGTTGCCAGACTCTCAACAACCGCATAGACCTCTGCTGTGGCGTTAAGCATATAAGAAATTCTGCATACAGCTTCGTGCCGAAACCTGTATTCTTCCCTCAGTAGACTGACATGTAACGGATGCGGCTGTGAAACTATCGGTCATTCTGAAGACGCTGAACGAAGAAAACCGGATCGGCGCGGCCATCGAAAGCGTGATCGCTGCTTTGAAGGCCGTGCCTGATATCGAAAGCGAAATCATCGTTGCCGATAGCGGTTCGAAGGATCGAACAGTAGAGATTGCTTCTCGATATCCTGTCATCATCGCCCAGATTCAAGCGCCCGCCAAAGCCAGTTGCGGCGTTGGTCCCCAGCTCGGATTTCAATACAGCAAGGGGGAATTCATCGCCTTGATTGACGGCGATATGCTTCTTGATCCGACGTTTCTGCCCGAAGCCTTCGACTATCTCGACCAGCATCCCCGCATTGCCGGCGTCAGTGGCGATATCAACGAGGTCAATCTCGATAATCTGGAATTTACCCGCCGGGTGCAGCGAATTGCCTCGCAGGTCAAGCATGGCGTTCGCGATCGTCTGAACGGTGGCGGCGTTTATCGTCGCGCCGCAATCGAAGAAGCGGGATATTTCTCCGACCGCAATCTTCACGCATTCGAGGAATTCGATCTGGCTCAACGTCTTCGGCTGCGCGGCTGGACGCTTTACCGGCTGGACCGGCGCTATGTCGATCACTTCGGCCATAACATCAATTCCTATGTGCTGCTGACACGGCGCTGGTCTTCGAAATATCTGCTCGGCACAGGAGAGCTTTTACGCGCGGGCTGGCAGCAGGGGCGGTTGAAGCAGGTCGTTCAAGAGAATCCGGAGATCAAGCTTTGGCTTGGCGTCTATGCCTGGTGGGCAATTCTGCTTTTCTGTCTGATCGGCAGCCTCTTTCATCCCATCGGACTGATTGCCTTTGTCGCCTTGCTGGTGCTGCCGGTCGTGGCGATGTCGATCAAGAAAAAAAGTCTGGAGCTTGGCCTTTACGCCATCGTGGCCTGGTGCTTTCATGCGGCAGCACTTCCGTTCGGTATCCTATCGCGACGGAAAGATCCCGGAAGTTGGATTGAAAGTAAGTTGTTGAAGCCCTGATGAAAAAAGCCCTTCTTTGGATACTGGCCGTTTCTTTCGCATTGATCCGGCCAGTCTATGCCGAAGAGTGGCTCCCCGTCAGGGAAAAGTCGCTTGAAGTTCAGGCGGGAAGCCCGCTCGATTTTTCTGGAATTCTTCCAGAGATGAAGATCGACGAGAATACACGGGTCGTCGTCACACCCGCTGGCAAGCTCGCGATAGCCAATGACGCCGCCAAGCCGCAGCGTCTCCTGTGTGCGTCTCTTGCGCTAAGCCCGGCGTCTGGCGGGTTTCCGGATCACGATGCTGCCGACCGCTATGCCCTGCAGCTCAAAAGGCACGGCTACAACATCGCCCGTTTCCATTATGTCGACGCCGCGTTGATGGCGGACCGCGCCAAGGATTTCGATTTCGACCCGCAGGTGCTGGATCGCGTCCATTATTTCATGGCTGCGCTGAAGCGAAACGGCATCTACTGGATCATGGATGGATTGAGTTCCACGCGCGGAGCCTATGGCGGCTATGAGGACCGATGGGATCTCAAGGGCGACCTCAAGGTTGATGCGCAGATTACGGATGCAGGCTTTGATCACTGGCTGAAGTTTCAGCAGGCCTTCCTCGGCAAGGTCAATCCCTATACCGGCATTGCGCCCGTTCGCGATCCGGCACTCGTCGCCATTGTTCCCTTCAACGAAAACGGCCTGGAATTCGATTCCATGGTGCAAGAGGGGGTGCGAGGCAGCGTTTTTCAAAAGCAGCTGCAACCGCTCTTCAATGACTGGCTTTTGAAGAAATACGGCAGTGACGATGCGTTAAAGCAGAAGTGGGGTTGGTGGACGAAGGAAGGCAGTCTTGAGGATCGTTCTGTTGCTTTGCCAACCAACCGCAATGAGGGCAGCGAGCGGATGCGCGACCTGCAATCCTTCTTCATCGACGTGGAGCAGAACGCCACCCGCCGCATGACCAAGGCGCTTCGCGATCTTGGCTTCCGCGGTATCGTCTTGCCTTACAACAACTGGCCGACGATCCAGACCGGCATTAGCCGCAGCATCCAGGATGCGGTGGCGATGAACACCTATCATGACTGGGTCGGCTCCTATGAGCCGGGCACCAGCATCGAGGGGAAGAGTTCGCTGGAAGACGGGCTGCGCTACTTGAGAACCGTGGGTGCTGCACGCTGGCTTGGGCGACCCTTCGTCATCACGGAATATGATCATCTCTTCTGGAACCCCTATCGCTACGAGGCAGGTCTTGCGGCACCCGCTTTTGCTGCCCTACAGGGTTGGGACGTCTTGTGCCGCCACGCGCACGGCCCGATCGTTTTGGCCTATGGCGAGGACTTCCGGTTCAAGAAGCAGATTCTGCCCTACGCGATCGCACTCGACCCGGTAGCACGCGCGGGTGAAACGCTGGCTGCGCTCGTCTTTCGCCGTGGCGATGCCAAGAGCACGTCGCTCGATATCCCTTTCCTCGTCGATGGGCAAAAGGGTCTGCCGCAAGGCGTCAACGACATGGAGCCTGAGCTTCTCACACGCCTCGGTCTTGTCGGGGCCATTGGCCTCCAATCTGTGACCGATGCCAAGCCTGGTGTGATTGCGGTCGCTCCTCAGCGTGAGGGGGAGACCCCGATGGCGATCGTGGCAAAGCTAAAAGATGCTGGTCGCGTCGATCCGTCTGCGCCAGCCGATCTCGATAGTGGTAAAGTCGTGAGCCAGACCGGCGAACTGCAACTGGACGCCGGAGCCAAGGCCCTCGCCTTGAGAACGCCGATGACCCAGGCGCTCGCTTTCGACAAGGTCGGGGATGGCGTCGAGCTTGGTGCTTTCAGCGTGAAGCAGGCGGATGGACGGGGATTGCTATCGCTGTCGTCGCTGGATGGAGCGCCGCTGAAAGACAGCAAGCGGCAGCTCTTGATCCTGGCCTCGGATGCCCGCAATTCCGGGATGCGCTTTCGCGACGCGGATCAGCGCGTCATCGAAGATTTCGGCCATCTGCCGGTTCTCATCAGGCGCATGGAGGTGGGTCTCCGCTTTGAGACCGCCGGGACCTTCAAGATTTCTCCTGTCGGGCTGGACGGCCGTGTCCGTGCACCTGTCGCAACCGTCAAGAGCGGTAACATCGTGCGTTTGTCGAACGACACGCCCGGCGGTCCGACAACCTACTTCCTGGTGGAACGGACCCAATAAAGGCGGCACGATCTCTGAAATCTGCTCCTTGCGCATCAGGCGACTGTTGCCGCGCCGGTCATGGCCGCAAAACCGCGCCGTATGCTAAAGCATCGAGCTGAAAATCAGGGTCGATTTTCGGAAAACACGATGCGCCAATTTGAGGCGTTATCGCGCCCTTTGTGCACTCGAAAGGACGCTCTAGTAAAAGTCGCGCGTCAGACGTGTCCAGCCTTCGCCACCGAGACCGCCGAAATAGGCCCGGCCATTTTCCATCGCCTCCTTGAACAAGGTAGAGCGGGAGGTTGCGGAGATGCCGGTGAAGTAGCGATACCAGATGCGGCTGTAGCGGGAGAGTGACCTAATCATCTCGGGTCTGGCCTGGGAGCAGGCATAGGTGAAGCCGGACCGTTGGAGTGCGAGAAAGGTGGCATCGACAACGGCATCCTGAGCCTTGTCTTCGTAAAGAAGATCAAGGATATGCGCAGAGCCACCCATTTCACCTACACATGAGAAAACGCCAACGACAGTGCCGTTCTTGTCCTTGACCTGCGCCAGCATCAGCTTGCCGCGCCCGTCCTCTCCCTCCGAGGCGTTGACGGCCCAGGTGACGTAGCGCTCGTCATAAACCGGTGCGACCACATACCGTGCCAGATAACGGTTCGCATATTCGGCAAAGACGGCAGGGGTTGCCTCCACCACACTGTATCCGTCCGCCGTCGTCACGTTAGCAAGACGATTGTCAGGAAGCTGACCGCGGCTGATGAGGCGTGGAAAGCGGTCGAACAGTTTCATTCTCAGGAAATTGATAAGCGCCGGGACTGGTTTGAACATTTTGTACCAGCGCAGAGCCTGAACCTGGAGTTCGATGCCGCCGATCGCCTTGAAATGGGCAATGCCGATGGGGGCGCCGCTGTCAGTAAAGAGGATGCTGTCGGATTTCGGTCGGGTGCTTAAAAACACCGCTGCAGCGGCCCGCGGATTGGCATCGGGCGTCGTCGCGAAGCCGCAGGTCAGCCTCGCAATCACGGTCTCCTCACCGATACGATAGGTGAGCGGTATGATGTTCAGGAGCGTTTTCAACGCGCCAGTGTCATCGACTGACACGAGGCTCCCATTTTCGGGTGTGTAATTGGGATGCGTAAAGAGGATCTCGGACAGGTGCGCTCCCAGCGCTTTTGTCTTCGGCTTCGAACGGGATCGGAACACCGACGTAAAGAGTTCGCTCATCTGGGGAACATCGGCCAGTTCTGCGGGGCGAAGCTTTGAAGTGTTTTTTGTCGTCATAATTGAACGTCCTTGCTTGCTGCGATGGAGCGGGAGACATACGTCCGAACCACGAGCCATGAAGCGATCACGATGCTAAATTCGATAATATATGCTGAGATGAAAATTCCGTAGGGTGGCCAGAGCCATGCAGCCACGCCGATAACGAGCGCGCCGATGCCGTTGGCCAGGTTGAGTACCCAGGCGCGCGCTCCATGTTCGCCCGCCGCTCCCAGCAGATCGACCGCAACCGACCAGATCGCGATAAAGAGGATGAGTGGCGCCAGGATCCTGACAAATGTCGGCAGGGACACATATTCCGTTCCGAAGATCAGCGGCATGAGGGAGGCCGCGAAGAAGATGAAGAGGGCTGCCGCCAATCCAAGGCCGATCGCGATTGCGAGAATACGCATTGTCAGCTTGAAGGCGTGGTGGATGCCGTTCACGCTGGCCACGGCAAGGTGAGGGTAGATGAGCCGGTTCAGCGCATCGACCGCCATGTAGCTGCTATCGGTGATGCGCCTGGCGACTCCGTAGCTGCCGACCATTTCGGGGTTCGCCACCAAGCCAAGGATCAGGAGATCGACGTTCTGACGGAAGGCGCGAAAGATGAACGGGGTGGCGAAGAGAACACCGAGGCGGATTTCGGGGCGGTCCAGCCTGTAGTCCGGCCGCGCGATGCGAAAGGCAAGAAACCCGTAAAGCGCAAGCGTCAGTATGAATGAAACCATTTGCCATGTTGCCCAGCTTTCGACCGTATTGACGTCGAAGGCGATGCAGGCGAGAGCCGCAGTCAACGTTCGGATCAGCGCAAATCCCATGATCGAGGCATTGGCGGCAGCGTTTCGGCGGTGCGCCAGAAAGATGGTTTCGCCCAGCATGATCAGGCGGACCAGGACGATGTTGGTCAAAAGCAGCTGAAAGGTTATCCAGAGGTTCTCAGCTGGCGCTTCTGCGAAGCGCATGAAGTGCGGCAGCACGATCATTCCGAGAAAGATCAGAACCGCTCCGCTGATGCCGCTCAGGATAATGCTGTGGCCGAAGATGCGCGGAAAGCAGGATGGATCTTGCGGAACGCGGCGAACAAGGGATTCCGACGCGCCCATGCCGCAAAGATGGACGGCAATGTTGGTGACGGCGATCAAGGAAACGTAGCGACCGAATTCGTCAGCACCGAAAGTTCGCGCGAGTATCGCAAATGTGATGAGTTGCGCGGCATTGGCAATCAGAAGACTTGCCGAGGATGCGCTATAGGACAAGAGCATTCCAAGCAATCTGGATGTATTTCCTGGTGCGTTTCTTGCCATGTTTCATTCCATGCCGAGAAAGAGGAGGGGCGTAAACCATTTCTCAGCGGTCTGTGTGGTTTATGGGAGCTATAAGCTGAAAATGTTTCGTTTCGATTGACACAAAGGTCCGGTCGCGCATGTACGAGTATCCAAAGCAGAAGCGCGTCGAGCGCCCAACGCCGGAGCCTTTGCCGCGTCCAACCCTCGATGCAAAACCGGTCACACCTTCGGGGCCCATCATCACGCCCGGCAATATCTTTCTTTGGTTGCGCCGCGGGCTCTTCGTCATTTTGCTGTTTGCTATTGTCGGCGCTGCGGCCGGCGTCGCCTTCGGCGTTCTCGTCAAGCCGCGCTACACGGCCTCGATGGATATCCTACTGCCGCCGCCGTCCGGTCAAGTGCTTCCAAATGAATTGACGGTCCCCGCCCTTCAAAGCGAAGCTCAAATCCTGGACATGTCGAGCAAAATTCTGCTGCTCAATTCCGGCAACGTTTTGCGACGGACCGTCGAGCGCGAGCAGTTGCAGCAGCTTCCGGAGTTCAACCCTTCGCTCGAACCTGGCTTTAATCTGATGGAAGCGCTGGGTCTCTCCAGCCCTAAGCCGCCAGGCGATCAAACCTTGACAGCGATGCGAATTCTCGACAAGCGCATCAAGGTTAGCCGCCAGGGCGGGACCTATCTGGTCAACATCACCCTCTGGACACGCGATCCCGAGCGGTCGGTCAAGATACTGGCGACACTTGCCGAGTCCTTCAGGCAAGAGCTTGAGGCAGGGCGTAGCGATCTTGCAAAGAATGCGAGCGCAGCGCTAGCGACCCGCCTTGAAGAGTTGAGGGGTGCCGCGACAGAAGCAGCCAATGCGGTTGTGGAATTCCGGCAGAAAAACAATCTCCAGGATCTCGGCAGTGTGGGCTCCGTCAATGTTCAAAGCCTTTCGCAGCTGAACACGCGGTTGAACGATGCCAACTCCAGACTCCAGGACGTCAGAGAGCGCTACAAAAAGCTGAGCCAAACGTCAGCAAACGGTGTTGCCGGGACCAGTTCGCTGTCGTCACCGCTGCTCGATACGCTGCGCTCGCAATATTCGGTTCTCAAACAGCAATATGACGAGCTGGCACTGACCTACGGAGAACGCTATCCGAAGCTTGCTGCGTCCAGGGCGCAGCTGGCGACGCTTAGAAGCGAAATCGCCCGCGAGACGGACCGCGTCTTGCAAAGTGTCAAGATCGAGATGGACCAGGCGCAAAGTGCGGTCGATAGTCTTCGCAGTCAGATCAACACAGCGCAAGGCCGTGTGTCGAATGACGATGCGGCGCAAGTCGAGCTACAGGATTTGCAGAGAAATGCCGAGGCCAAGGCAGCGCTCTACGACACGTTCCTGAAGCGCGCTGGTGAAACCGGAGAGCAGGAACAGCTCAACGTTTCCAATCTCCGGATCGTCACCGAGCCGGTGCCGCCTGAAAGGCGCAACTTCCCCCCGCCGACATCATTGCTTGCGATCGGCGGCTTGATTGCAGGGCTCTTGCTTGGTGTATTTTTTGTCATCGCAGGTCGTACGCTGATTGAACTCAGGCGCAACGACTGGCGGTTCGAGCGGCTCGTGTGATGCAGGCAACCACGATCTCGCCAGCCCAGCCAAGCGGACAGCACATGAAGGTTAGAGTTGCGACCTTCATGGCGGTCTTCCTGTTCTACTTCATCACCACGAACCCGTTTATCGACCTTGTGAAACTGCAATCTGCCGGAACGGAAATCGTACCCGGATCGAATTTTCTCAATCAGATGACGTTCTTGCTGATCACGTCTCTGACCATCTATGCGGCCGTGAACCATCCCATGCGCTCGCAGATCGCCCAGCCGAGAGTTTTGATCATCGCGCTTCTAGGGTGGTTTTTCATCTCGTCCGCGCTTTCGAACTATCCCATCGACGCGATCAAGCGGACGATCCTTGCAACTCTGACCTTCTTCAATGCAGGCATGTTCCTGCTTCTTCCCCGCTCAGAAGCGCAGTTCGCTCGACTGATGCTCTATGGCACGGCCATCACGCTCAGCGTGGCTTACTTCGGGGTGATTTTTCTGCCGCGGCTTTCCATCCATCAGGCGGCTGAAATCGTCGAGCCGATGAATGCGGGTTACTGGAGAGGCCACTACGCACACAAGAACCTCACGGCTGCGGTGATGCTGCAGATCACATTTTTCGGGCTCTACTTCCGCAGTGCAGGATGGAAGAAAAGCGGCATCGCCATTGCGGTTCTGGCCGTCTTCTTCCTCATGCACACGGGCGGTAAATCGTCGACCGCGATGTTGCCGATGATCCTTATCCTACAATGGATGTTCGAGAGATTTCGCTGGACGCGGTGGTTTATCGCCGTGGGCGGTATCGTTGCCTTCAACACACTCATCCTTGGCGCCACCCTATCGTCTGATTTTCGAAGCCTGGTCGTCTCCTTCGGCATTGACCCGACCTTCACCAACCGCTCGGACATCTGGAAGATCGCCTTCGATGCGATCGCCCAATCGCCAATCCTCGGCTATGGCTTTCAAGGCTTCTGGCAAACGCCTGACCTGATGCAAAGCCCGGCAGGTCTGGAGACTTGGGCGGTCCGGGCTTTTAACGGGCATAATGCTTATGTGGATACGCTGCTGACGACAGGCATACCGGGGTTGCTGCTGGCGCTGACGCTGGTCATTCTGGTGCCAATGCGGGCGATCGCACGGCTGGACCGGGCACCACCAAATGATCCGGCATTGACGCGCCTTTTCCAGCGCACATGGCTTTGCGTGCTCTACTCTGCCTGTCTCGAGGCTATTTTCTTCCAGAACGGCAGCCCGGTGTTTTTCATCTTCCTCATCTCCATTTTCGGCTTGGTCCTGCAGTCCAGGATGAGCCTCGTCAAAGAACCGGTTATGACCAGGGAGGAAAGCCATGGGGCTCTTATCCAAAGTCAGCGGTAAGCTTGACTATCTGCGAGAACGTGTGGCCGAACGGGCTGTGCGCGCTCTGCCGGCGTCGACGCTCAACGTCGCCTGTCGTCGTCCCGTCGTGTCCTTCACTTTCGACGATGTGCCCTGCACGGCGCTAAGCGCCGGTGCGAAGATTCTCGAGGAGAACGGGGTCCGTGGCACGTTTTACATTGCCGGAGGGCTCCTCAATCGGGTGGAGCCGGACCGCAACATCATCTCGGAGGAGGGCTGTCGCGAGCTTGCCGCAGCGGGCCATGAACTCGGCTGCCATACGTTCGGGCATGAGATCGTCCACACGCTGTCGGGGCGGGCCTTGCGTGACAATCTCCACCGTAACGGCGCCTTGCTCGATAGCTTTGAGCCGCCGGTGACGAAACGAAACTTTGCCTATCCCTATAATCAGGGGTCGCTACGGCATCGGCAACTCTTTGCCGACCGTTATGAGACGGCGCGCGGAGGTGGGGATCGCATCAACCGTGGGAAGGTCAACCGCGGCTTCCTCTGGGGAATGGAGATCCGCCAGCCGGAACAGGACGCCCTCGCATTGGTTCGGCAGATCGACGACGTGGTAAGGGAGCCAGGCTGGCTGGTGTTCTTCACCCACGATGTCAGCGACACGCCGACACCCTATGGATGCACACCTTCGACATTCTCCACATTGGTGCGCTACGCTATTTCGAGCGGTTGCCTCGTTCTGCCGGTTCGGGATGCTCTTCAACATGTGGAGAGTTGAGGTGACGCAATGAGCGGGACGCTTCTGGCAATCAACAATTACCATTACCGCCGCGGTGGCGCGGACGCGATCTTTCTCGATCAGATGGATATGTTTGCGCGCTCCGGGTGGAACGCCGTGCCCTTTTCCATGCAGCATCCAGACAATCTGCCATCGGAGTGGTCGCCCTATTTCGTTCCTGAAATCGAGTTCGGTCGTCAAGGCGGTCTGATGACAAAGATCGGTCACGGGCTGGAGATCATCTATTCCCGAAAGGCGCGACAGAGCCTGGCTGCATTGATCGACCAAGTGCGGCCTGATGTGGCGCACGCCCACAATGTTTATCACCACATTTCTCCGGCAATCTTCCCGCTCTTGAAGAAAAAGGGAATACCCACCGTTATGACGGTGCATGACCTGAAGCTCGCCTGTCCCTCCTACAAGATGCTGGCGCCGGATGGCGTTTGCGAAAGATGCAAGGGCGGGCGCATCTATAATGTGCTGCTTCACCGCTGCATGAAGGGATCGATTGCTTTGAGCGGTCTGGTCATGGTGGAAACCGCCGTGCATCGAGCGCTCCGACTTTATCGCGATCATATCGACAAGCTCGTGGTTCCAAGCCGGTTTTACAGGCAAAAGCTGATCGAATGGGGATGGCCGGACGACAAGCTGGTCTATATCCCGAATTTCGTCGACCATGCGATCAGCGAACAACGCTTTGCCGTTGAGGAGGGCGACTACTTTTTGTTCGCGGGGCGTCTTGCGCCCGAAAAAGGCGTTGATACCTTGATCCGGGCGGCTGCACGGTCGGGGCAACGTCTGCGTGTTGCGGGCACGGGACCGGAAGAAGCAGCGCTTCGGGCGCTGGCGCAGATAGAAAATGCCGATGTCGAGTTCCTCGGCTATCTCAGCGGCCAAGCGCTTCATGAAGCGGTGGCCGGTGCCAAGGCGCTCGTTCTTCCCTCCGAGTGGTATGAAAATGCGCCGGTCAGTATTCTGGAGGCCTATGCCTTGGGGCGTCCGGTGATCGGAACGGACATCGGGGGTATTCCGGAACTGATAAAACCAGGAGAGACAGGGCTTATCGCTGCACCCGGCGATCCGGATGATCTCGCAGGAGCACTCAACGCGATGAACCAATTCTCTGCAAGCGAGCGCAAGGAGATGGGCGAGCGTGGTCGCGCCTGGGTTAACCAAGAATCCTCTCGCGGCGCTTTTTTCGAAAGGACGCTGGACCTTTATCGAGGTTTAGGGATTTCGTCTCTCGGGTAGGTCTTTAGTATTTTAGATAATTATAATTTACCTGTTATGTGAAGGGTTTCGTCAATAAAATGGCGCTACGGTGCAGAGTAGGCGAGGCAGCGTGAAAGCTGTCCGCCTGTTGCTGGTATCATGACTGTACCGTAGGAGTGGGTAGGATGCCCGGGAGGAAGCGAGTAGTGGACTATACGGCGTCGAAACAGACGACGGCACTTCGGGCGCGCAGGAATGCCGACGAGGTCCACTTTCCCGATCTTGATGCGGTTCGCATTTGTGTGATTGGGTTGCGCGGTGTACCGGGTGTACCGGGCGGTATCGAAACCCATGTTGAGCAACTTGTTCCAGGGCTGGCCGAAAGAGGCGCCGACGTTCACGTCTATGCGCGTCAAAATTACGTCGCCGGCGAAGTGCCTTATGTCTGGCGCGGTGTCACCGTTCATCCGACTTGGGCGCCAAGCAACACGCGACTGGAAGCCATCGTCCACACGCTTCTCGCGCTCTTCAAAGCCCGAAGGCTAAAACCTGACATCGTCCACATTCACGCGGTCGGTCCCTCGCTGGTGGCACCCTTGGCGCGCCTGATGGGGATGAAGGTCGTCTTCACCCATCACGGCTATGATTACGACCGCGAAAAGTGGAACACGCTGGAGAAGAAGGTTCTGCGTCTTGGCGAATGGGCGGGCATGCGCTTCGCTCACGGCCGTATCGTCGTTGCCAAACATATTGCCGATGCCATGCAGGCAAAGTTCAATCGCAACGTCCATTTCATCCCCAATGGCGTGCAGATCGATATCGAAGCCGCAGATGACACCGTCCTCGATGAATTCGGGCTGACCAAAGGCCGCTACGTGCTGCTGGTGGCACGCCTTGTCGTCGAGAAGCGCCAGATGGATTTGATCGAGGCCTTTCTGCATGCGGATATGCCGGACACCAAGCTGGTTCTGGTCGGCGGCGGGGACGCCCGAAGCGACTACGCAGAAAAATTGAGAGCACGGGCGAAATCACATTCGAACATCGTGCTGACAGGATCGCAATCGGGCGCAAGGCTTGGTGGGCTGTTTGCCAATGCCGGACTTTTCGTTCTGCCTTCCAGTCATGAGGGGATGCCTATAGCGCTTCTCGAGGCGCTGGCTTACGGCCTTCCCATATTGGCAAGCAACATCGAGGCGAATCTGGCGCTCGAACTGGATGCCGAATCCTATTTCCCCTTGGGCGATGTCCCGGCACTTTCCCAAGCAATGCAGAAAAAGCTCTCGGACCGCAAGATGCCTTCACACGCCTCCGTCGATGTGGGCGAGATGGGCAGCAAGATCATGGCGCGCTATAACTGGACGACCATCTGCGAGCAGACAGCCTCACTTTACCTCTCCGTCCTAAAGCGTAACTGACATCAGACCTTCGGGTATTTGCGTAGTGTTACAGAACCGGCCTGAAATAGGAACCGATCGACGCCAACCCGATGCCAAGCCCCAAATGACATATGCGCGTCATAATAAGGCATTCCCGTTGAACGATCAGCGTCTTTAAACGTTGCTTTTCAAATGCAATGGTGAGGAGCGCTGAGTTGGTTTTCGATGCGAGCGAGGCAATGAGCCGGTTTGGAGAGAGCCATACAACTGTTGTTTTGTGGCAGCGTTTCGAAGTTTCTCACAGGGAGATGTTCGACTCCCTCTGGAGTGCGATCGAGTTTGTTCGGAACACCGCGTTTCGACCGAGCCGTGTTGAACTGCATGTTCACCGCGGAGGGCACGATGTGTTGATCGCCGGCGACGAACTTGCACTGCTTCTCGCGGAACACGAAGAGCAGAAGGCGTGAGGAAACAGGAGTCAGTGCCAAGTTTGAGAGGATTACAGAAAAGCGTAGTTCTCTGGTTCCATGGCACTTGCTCTCCCGCCATCGTGGAAGCGCGTCGCAATCTTTCAGACTTGGTGCCTACGCTTTAAGTTTGTTTTGCCAGATGTCGTTATCGCAAAGCCGCTCCACACCTTTGTTCGGACCATGCTTTAGCCGCTGAGCGTGCTTTCCTGCGTTCCGACGGTCATCATGTTGCCGCGCCACGAAACAGAGGACCCCATCCAGCTTCTTGCCCAGATGAGTGGGAGCAGCACATCGCGCATGATCATGGCTGGAAAGCTGGTCCATGAGACATGCCAGCCTTTGAGTTTTGCGAGTGCCAGTTCTGGAAGGTAGTAGAGCCCGAGGACGGCGACCATAACCGCTACCAGCGTCTTGCCATCTGCGCCGGCGAGCAGGGCTGCGGCGAGGGCCAGAAACAGAGGTGGAATTCCGCCGACAAGGATTTCAGGCGCGAAGAATTGAGGGAAGGTCACTCGTCGCAACCGGGCCCATCGGGCCTGCCGCGACCAGACCTCGGCAAAGCTGCGCGTGCCTAGCGGCTGCTCGAAAGGGGCCGGCGCAAGGTGAACGTGGCGTCCAGTTGCACGAACGAGCTTCGTCGCGGCAGCATCCTCCGCAATTTCCACTCCAAGAGCTTCTATACCGCCGAGGGAGTCAAGAAGCGGCTTGTTCCATAGCATTGTCTTGCCCTGCGCAAAGCCCTGGCCCAACGTTTCGGCCGCGTATTGGTAGCGGCACTGAAATGTGTTGAGGAAGGTGCATTCAAGCTCCGATCCAAGATCGGCCGGGCGTGAGCCAAGCGGTGGCGAGCAGACGAGGCCGCTATCCTTACGCCATGCGTTCATCAGCGTCGCAATGTAATGATCAGGCATCAGCACGTTGGAATCTGCGAGGATCACCCATTCGCTGGTCGCCGCACGCCAGCCCTTGACGCAATTGTTCAGTTTGGGATTGGCGCTGATCCGATCATCACCCATCAGCAATGTTGCCCGAATGTGAGGGAAGGCGGCGATGTTGGATTTGACGTGCGGGATGACAGGATCTGCGCTATCCGCCACACAAAAGATGATCTCGTAATTTGGCCAGTCCAGCTGAAAGGCACGAGGAATCGTCAGGGCGGTAAAATTCTCCACACCCCGAAGCGGAATGACCAGGGAGACGGGCGGTTGAGTTTGTGGCTCTAAGCCGCGCTTCGTCGTCGGTTTCACACGGATCGCGGTGAGAGCTATGCTCAACAGGTGGACGAAAATCAGCGCGAGGGCGAGAACGGCGAGAGCGATGTCCATGTGCAACTCCACACATCCGGATCTGCCCGGCGTTTAGGTTTCTATCGCAACTATAACGCTTTCATGACAGACGGATGTCATATGGCTCCGCCTGTCACATGGTTTTCATTCTACTGTGGATGAGGGATATTGCACGCATCCATCTGCAAATGCAGTGACGTTTGAGACTATCGCGCTTGTCCGAAAATCGGAACCGATTTTCGGACCGGTGCGATGGGTCGGTTCAATGGGCGAAACGCGTCTCTTATGCGTCCGAAACAACCTGTGCCATCTAGCGGGTCATTCCCCAGACGTAGCCGAGCAATGCCGCCAGTCCTACAGCCTGAAGAGGGTGCTTTCGGACTTGGCGGATTACCGTGTTCTGAACGGAATCAATTTCACTCTTCGCGACGCGCGCCGATCCGGAAATCATCTCTTGAGCAAATCCCGTGATACGCCCAAGTTCAGAGCGCAGCGCTCTGATCTCTTCCATCGCGCGATCAGTTTCCGGATCGTCGTGGCGTGCTCTGACAGCGGCAAGAGCCTCATCCACCTTTGGTGTGTCCTCCGTTTCCTGTTCCTCCGCGGGTTCGGTTGTCGCGGTTGCTGTCGTCGGACTCGTTTGAGAAACAGGGTCGGAGGCGGGGAAAGTGTCTTCGAGCCCCGTCTGAAGATCTTCTTTTCCGGTGCGCTGTCTTGCCTGCTCGTCATGCAGTGAGGCAACGGCAGGTGACATAGAATTTTTGTCGGACATGATTTTGTCTCCGTAAGGGTTCGTCGTCTCAACTTCTCAGACGCGGGAGGGTTCCGGTTCGATCGATGATGGATTACGGCGGGATCGAGATGACGCCGCGTTGCAGGTCCGAGCGATCATGCTCCACTGCGATAATTGTGTAGAGCGAAAGCAGGTGGAGACGTCCCCGGCCGGCAGCGCATTTGCCGCTTGGAAATCGGACTGCGCCTTTGCCGCAACGATACGCGCGTTGCCCGACGACCTGAATTCCTTCGTAAGAAGCATCCTCCCCCCGCGTGGGTCGCGTCTGCATCTGCTACAGGAGCCAGCTTGCCGATGGTCAGGCTTTCGGATGGCTGGGGTCGGATAATGGAGGTCGTCTCGTTGGAGCCATATATGCGGTGCGGGCCGGTCATGGGAATCTCCTCCCTATTCTTCCGACCGAACCGCAGATGGGCAAGACGGTTCCGCACGGCCCGCCCACATTTCCTTTTTTGACCGTCGGTCTCAGATCATGATTTCACCACCGGTGACGGGGATGACGGCAGCGGTCATGTAGCTGCCGCGGTCCGACGCCAACAGAACATAGGCGCCAGCAAGCTCAGCCGGCTGTCCAGCGCGACCGATCAATGTCTGCTCACCGAACTTTTTGGTCTTCTCAACGCCCATGGTAGACGGAATGAGCGGTGTCCAGATCGGGCCAGGCGCGACCGCGTTTACCCGGATACCTTTTTCGGCGACCATCCCGGCGAGTCCGGCCGTAAAGTTCAGGATTGCACCTTTGGTGGAGGCATAGGCAAGCAGGTGTGGCGAGGGCTGTTTCGACTGGATCGAGGCGGTATTGATGATCGAGCTTCCAGATTGCATGTGCGGCACGGCAGCTTTTGACAGGAAAAATGGCGCATAGATATTGGTCTTGAAGGTCTGATCCCACTCGGCTGCCTCAATGTCGCCAATGTCCGCATAGGTGCGCTGGAATGCGGCGTTGTTGACGAGGATATCGATCTTGCCGAATTCGTCGACGCTGCGCTGCACCAGTGCCTTGCAGTGCTCTTCAGAGGTGATGTCGCCAGGAACGGCGACCGCCTTGCGACCGGCGTCTTCCACCCATTTGACTGTATCGCGCGCGTCCTCTTCCTCATCGAGATAGGAGATGACGAGGTCGGCGCCTTCACGTGCGAAAGCGATTGCAACGGCCTTGCCGATGCCGGAATCCGCGCCGGTGATCAGAGCGACCTTGCCGCTGAGAAGGCCGCTGCCCTTGTACGACTTCTCGCCGTGATCCGGCTTTGGCTCCATCTGGCCGGTGGTGCCTGGTGGCGCCTGCTGCTGTTCAGGATAGGGCGGGGAAGGGCGGCGAATATCGGCATCCATGTCTGTGCTCCACAATTGTTACGAAGCCCAAACACGGTTTAGCAGTTGCAGTTCCCTGTAAGTTTTAGCGGGCGCTTAAGGATTTTGCGCATCGTAGGTGTCTGAGGTTCCCGTTCCGCGGCGTAGGAGAGCGACCTTAGCAAACTGCTGTGGCAACTGTGGCGTGCTGGATTGCCTGCCTCGCAAGGGCGTCCGCACGTTCATTCCATGGCAGGCCCACATGGCCCTTGCACCAGGCGATCTCGATCCTATCGCAGCGTGTCAGGCACGTGTCGAGCGCCTTCCAGTGATCGACATTAGGTACGTCTCGGCTACGACCCTTGCCGTTCGGGGCGCGCTTGCGCCAATGGTTTGTTCTCCAGATGTGGCGCCACCTATTGCATCCCGTCACTGCGTAGGTGGAATCGGACCAGATCGTCGCAGCTTCGCCAGGCGCATTCTCCTCCAGCCAATGGAGGGCTTCAAGAAGGGCAAGGAGTTCCGGCGCGCTGCTATCGGCGCAGCCTATACTGCCGGACCGCGACGCCACTTCGACATTGTGCCGAAGCACGACCACGGCCCACCCGCCGATGCGCTTGATCGGGTCATATGAACCATCGACGAAGAGCTGGAGGTCGTGGGGAGCAGAGGATTCCAACATGGGCGAGGTTCTTTCGGCGATCGATCGGCAGCTGAGTTGATGACGCGGTTGAGTTAGACAGGGTTCACCGCTGAAGATGAGTTTATCAAAGACAAAAACACACCCGCGTGCCTATTTCCACAGCACCGTTCCTGGCTTTCCCTACTTCAAGACGCGGAGCTATGCGTCTACGCATATCTCACCTGCGATAAAGGTCATTTATTGTGCTGAGAATTAGGGGTAGTCTCTAATCATCGAAGCGATGCACCTCCTCCCGCAAAGCTTCGAGTTGCAAATGTCCTTATCCTCCTCCCAAAGGGCATTTGTTAGAACAGCAGCACTCCTCCTCCCAGTTGCTGTTCGGTTCTTTTTGAAAGCCTGCCGCACCTCCTCCCGCGGCAGGCTTTTTCGTTTTCAGCGTTTTTGTTTGCGGCGCAGGGTGACGAAGGTCACGACAGCAGCCACCAGGCCATACATCGTCCATTTGAAGGGAAGAGCATCCGCGGTTTCACTGCGGATCGGCAGAACGGTCACGGTGCCGGGAGAAGATTCGTATCCGGCTTTGCCTTCTGCTTTCGCCTGTTCGATCTGCTGAGGCGAGACGGCCCATTCCGCGCCTCGCGACTTGTCCAACATCATGAAAGCCGCTCCGACAGCGATGCCGACGATGATGGCCACGACCAAGCTTCTGATATTTTGCATGTTTTACTCCTGATTTGCAGGAGTGTCTCTACAGCATCGACGGGAAAATCGGAATCGATTTTCGGAAAGTACGATGCGTCGATTCAGGAAAGGCAAAGCATGCTTTGTGCGTCCAACAGGACGTACAGCGCTTTAGCTGGTGCGTGCCGGTTGGCCCTCGCTTACTGCTGCAGGAAGTCCAGCAGGTCTGAGGTGAGGCGTGGGCCGTCCGTCTCAAATTCAAAGGATCAATATATCTTGATCGCTTTTAAACTATCGCAATTTCGCCCAAGAATAAGATAAGACGGAGATATTGAGTAATAAGGAACATGTCGGGATGCGCTTGAAGCCCCTTTTCTTCAGCCTTGTCATCGGAATTGCCACCGTCGCGCAAGCGCGCGAGCCCGCGCAGATGCCGGTGCTGGAAGCCACTGCACCCGAGGCAGAAGCGGCCGCTCTCAGCGCACAGTTCCTGGAGCGTTATGCATACCGTCCTGTGCCGTTGGACGATGCGCTCTCCGTCAAGGTCATGAACAAGTATATCAAGTCGCTCGATCCCGACCGGATGCTGTTTACGCAGAGCGATATTGACGGCTTTGCCAAGGACAGCAAAAAGATCGACGACGCGATCCAGAACAAGAACCTCGACATCCCGTTCTCGATGTTCAAGATCTACAACCAGCGTGTGGTCGAGCGGATGACCTATGCGCGCAGCCTGTTGAAGAACGGCTTCGATTTTACGCTGCAGGAAGACTATCCGCTGTCGCGCGAGGATGCGCCTTGGGCCAAGACGGAAGAGCAGGCCAACGAACTCTGGCGCAAGCGCGTGAAGAGCGACTGGCTCAGACTGAAGCTTGCCGATCAGGACGAAGCAAAGATCCGCGATACGCTCGACAAGCGTTACAAAAACATTCTGGACCGTGTCGAAACCTATAAGGCCGACGACGTTTTCCAGTCCTTCATGGCGGCTTTCACCACGGCAGTTGATCCCCATACTGACTACTTCAGCGCCAAGGCTTCGGCTGAATTCGATATATCGATGAAGCTTTCCCTGGTGGGCATTGGTGCCGTGCTGCAGGAGCGCGACGGGTACACGACGATCCGCGAGCTTGTGGCCGGTGGTCCGGCGCAGCTCTCGAACAAACTCGCTGTCGGCGACCGCATCATTGGTGTCGGTCAGGGCGAAGAAGGCCCGATCAAGGAAGTTGTCGGGACGCGTCTCGACGAGGTTGTGCAGATGATCCGCGGCGAAGCGGGATCTGTGGTGCGCCTGGACATTCTGCCGGCTGATGCCGGAAATGCCAGCGGTCACCGGGTGATCAACCTAGTGCGCGATAAGGTCAGCCTCGAGAAGCAGGCGGCCAAGAAGTCCGTCGTGCCTGTCAAGCTTGGCGACCAGACATTGAAGATTGGCGTCATTGCGCTGCCAACCTTCTACGAGGATTTTGAGGCGCGTCGCGCTGGCGACAAGAACTACAGAAGCGCCAGCCGCGACGTCGAAAAGCTTCTTGGCGAATTGAAGCAGGAGAAGGTCGACGGTGTCGTCATCGATCTGCGTGACAATGGTGGCGGCTCGCTGGCCGAGGCCATCGATCTCACCGGTCTCTTCACTGGCAAGGGACCTGTGGTTCAACAGCGCAATGCGGCCGGCAAGGTTGAAGTCGAGAATGATGATCGCTCCACGCCGGCTTGGGATGGTCCGCTTGGCGTTCTCATCAATCGCGGCTCCGCTTCGGCGTCGGAGATTTTTGCGGCCGCCATTCAGGATTATGGCCGCGGCGTCATCGTCGGTGATCCAAGCTTCGGCAAGGGCACCGTGCAGACGGTCGTCGATCTGGACAGGGTGGCCGGCAAGCAGGAGCCGGAACTCGGCCAGCTCAAGTTGACGATTGCCCAGTTCTTCAGGATCGACGGCGGCACGACGCAGCTGCGCGGTGTTACTCCCGACATCAACACGCCAAGCGTTCAGGACCCGAAAACGCTCGGCGAATCCAGCTATGACAATGCATTGCCGTGGACAACGATCAAGCCCGCCAAATACAAAAAGCAGGGTGATATGACAGCGCTTGTGCCTGAATTGGAAAGCCGTCATGAAGCGCGCATCAAAGACGACAAGGACTATCAGCGCTTCGTTGAAGATGCCGCAGAGCTGAAGGCCCAGCGCGAAAAGAAGACGATCTCCCTCAACGAGGCAGAGCGTCGCAAGGAAATGGCCGCGGTGGCTGCGAAGCTCAAGGCGCGCCAGGAAGCCGGCGTCGTCGTTCCAGAACTCGATGACGGGCTGCAGGCCAATGAGCGAAGCCTCAGTGCCAACCTTGCTCTGGAGAACGCTCGCAAGAACGCGAAAGATGTGCTCCAGACCGAGGCGGCTGCAATCGTGGCCGATATGGCGGATATCTTGCCGGGCAAAGACAAGGCTTCCCGTTAAAATCGGAAGTAGTGCGAATAGATCTGTAGCTTCGGCCTGAAAATCGATTTGGATTTCGGGCCGAAGCATCAATTCAAGGTCTCGCTCGTTTGTGACGATTTAGTTTTGACCGCGTTGGGTCATGCTGGGGGTCAACAGCTCTGATGTTGCTGTTTGCCGCTTGAGATAAGGTGGCCGATGCGGCGTCTTCACTCTTGAGAAAACCATTAACCTTGCCAAGGTAATTGTTTGCCCTGATAACTGCATCTGCCTTGTTGCCGATGTAAAGTATCTGCGTATTGCCAACGGAACTCACCATGACGGCGCGCCTTAATCACTTCAAGCTTGTCGGCCCTGTTGCCGTCATTGTCGGGCTTTTGTTGCTCGGCCTGGCCGCCGTACTGTTTTTTGGTGCTGCCCGCTTGGACGAAGAGGCGAAAGTGCGCCAGGAGACGTTGGTCAAGCGCAATGTCGCGATCTGGATTTCGGACATGGAGGTCGTTTTGACATCCTGGACGATCTGGGACGAGGCGATCGATAAGCTCAACAATAACTTCGATCTGAGCTGGGCCGAGCGAAATCTCGGCCAGTCTATCATCGGCACGTCGAACGTGCGCTCGCTTGCCGTAATCGACAGCAACGACAAGATTATCTACGCCAAGACGGCGGACGCTTTCGCCAATCATTCGTTCCTGAAACAGGAACCGAGCGCGCTTGTCACGGCAGCCCAACCGTTGATCGACTCGGTGCGAGCGCGTGAGCATCAGCCGAAGAAGAGCGGCATTCCGGACAGGATCTCATCAAGCAAAATCGAAGTGGTGGGAAACGATGCTCTCCTGCTGACGGCGAGCCTCTTCCAGGCCGATATCGGGACAGTCGTCCCCAATACCGACCGCGCGCCAATCCTTGTTTCGGCCATTCCGATCGCGGGCAGCCTTCAGGCGTTTTTCGGTGAACGCTTCATGCTTGACGATGCAGCCGTCGAGCCGTCTGAGCAGGTCAAGTCCGGTCGCGCGTCTGTGGACATTGCTGCTGCCCCGCATGGGCAGGTACAGGTTCTGTCATGGCAGGCGAACACGCCGGCCCATGATCTGCTGCGGCAGTCACTGCCCTTTGCCGCGGCCACGCTCTGCATCTTCATCGCGAGCTGTGTCCTCGCAATCTCGACGTCGCGTCAGGCGCTCAGGATGCTTGTCGATGCGGAAAAGCATATGCGGCATGCGGCAACACACGATTTCCTCACGGGGCTTGCCAACAGAACACTGGTATCGACCAGGTTTACGCAGTTGTCGGAGCAGGGGCCGTTGACGGTTGTCTGCATCGATCTTGATGGGTTCAAGGCAATCAATGATCGCTTCGGTCATGCCGATGGAGACGATCTTCTGAAGCAGGTCGCCGAGCGGTTGCGTGCCGGATGCGCCGCGGACGATGTTTGCTTCCGTCTCGGGGGCGACGAGTTTGCGGTGATGATGCCGAAGGTTTCCGAAGAGGAAGCGGAGGCGCGGTGCCGTCAACTGGCTGCGGTGATTTCCAAGCCTTATGAAGTGAACGGCACGATCATGGCGGTTGGCGCGTCCTACGGAATGAGCAGGGTTCTGGCAGAGGAGACCTCACCAGATCCCGTTTTCAGACGTGCAGACGAGGCGCTCTATATTGCAAAACGTCTCAACCGCGGTGGAGCCAATCCATTCAGAGGCGAAGTTGATCTGGCAGCATCCTCCTCTTGATCACTAGCGCGTCCTTGATCGACGCATCGTGCTTTCCGAAAATCGATTCCGATTTTCGGGCCGATGCTGTAGCGACGCCGCCTTACGCGTTGGCCAAATCAGACCCCAAGAACAATCGTCTTCAACGCGCGAATAACCTGCGGACTGGTCTGTCTGCGCTGCTCGGGCGCAAAACCGAATTCCACAAGAGAAGGGTCCTCTTTCGAAGAGGCACTGCCCGAGGCATGGATTTCGTGGATGCCAGTTGCGGCCAGAAGCTCGGGCACGAGATCGGCCGTTACGCCACCGCCCGGCATGATGCTGATACGGCCATCCGCCTGATGCGACAGTCGCTTCAGCATCTCCATTCCAAGCGATACGTTCTTTGCGCAGCCGGAGGTCAGGATGCGGGAAATGCCGAGATCGATCGCGGTCTCGAGCGCTTCGATTGGATCGCGCACCATATCAAAAGCGCGGTGGAGGCTGATATCCAGGCCGGATGCGGCTTCAATCAACCTTTCCAGAACCTGTCGGTCGAGATGTCCGTCTGTGGTCGTCGCGCCGATGACGACGCCGGGTAGCCCAAGCTCCCGTGCCTGCGCAATATCCGCCTCCATGATGGCGACATCGGCCTCGTCATAGACGAAGTTTCCGGCTCTTGGGCGGATGAGCGGGTAGACGGGGATCGGGCTCGTTCGTTTCGCGTGCTGCATCAGGCCGTAGGACGGCATCAATCCACCGACGCCCAGTGCGGAGCAAAGCTCGATGCGGTCTGCCCCGCCCTCGATCGCTGCGGCGAGACCCTCTGCGCTGTCGACGCAAATCTCAAGCAACCGCCCGGTATGATCAGCCATGATGTTCGCTTCCTTGTTGGGTGTGGGGATCGTCCTTAACAGCCGGCCGCTTGTGAAGGAAGCCGAGCAATGCCACACCGCACAGACCTGCAAATGCGCCGAGCATTGCCGTGTGGGAATAATCACTGACAGCCGTCCCGACCGAGAAGAGCAGGGAACTCAGGCCGCCGCCCAAGAAGATGTTGACGGCGATGAGCGAGCTTCCAAGACCGGCCCGCCTGGCGATCAGGTTTTGCAGATAGGTGATGGGCAGGGAAATGATGCCGGCTGCGCCGAGACCCGAAAGAGGGGTCAGCAGGTAGACTGTCATCGGGTCTTTCGCCAAGCCGAGACCGAGCATGTAAGCGCAATAGATAAGCGCACTGGCAGCGATGGCGACTGCGGCCGATGTCTTGGTTTCCACCCATCCCCAGAAGAAGATGAAGACGATCTCGAGAAGAGCAACGATGCCGACGATCGCGCCGACATCGGCCGGTTGCCCGCCCGCCTTTCCAGTTACCACAAGCGGCAGCACGATGCCGTTGACATGCAGGGTGCATGAGATCAGCGCGATGGCAAGCACGAAGGGCCAGATCTGGCGTGAGCCGAGATGGCGAATGGATGCCAGGAACGCATAAGCTGGCTCCTGCCGTTCGGCATGGGCAATGGTTTCTTCACGCATGAAGCGGGCAAAGAGAATGAAACAGAAGGCGCATGCGATCGCCGCCAGCAGAAAAGCCGGGAGCATGCTGGTTCGGCCCGCAAGCGCGTAACCGACAATGCCGGGCACAAGGACCCAGGAGAGCGATATCGCGGCACGAACCGCGGAGTTGACGGCGATAAGATCACGCGGCGGCATGCCGGTGCAGCTTGCGCGGACATAAGCAAAAATCAGCGAGTTGAGCGCTCCATAAACCGGAACGGGAATGAGCAGCGCAAGTGCGAAGGTCCAGATGGTCGGAAAGGCATAAACCACGCCATAGCCAAACGCCCCGGATATACATGCTCCGAGAATTGGAAGCTTATAGTGGCCGAGCCGGTCCGAGAGGATGCCCATGCTGATGCTGGCCGAAACGTTGACCAGCGCTGCAACGAAACTCAGGATCGAGAAACCGGCATCTGTCAGGCCAAGCTCGCGAATGCCGATCAGCGACATATAGGGCGCGGTCGCCGCACCGGTGAAACCGAAGACGAAAATACCGGCAGCAGAAAGCCGCAACTGGTCATGTCGATAAACAAAGGGCAGCGCCGACAGCATGGATCGTCCACTTAAAGCATGGTCCAAGCAAAAGTGTGGAGTGATTTTGCGATGACGACATGCGGTAAAAACAGGACCTGAAGCGTATGAGCGAATCTGAAAGATCGCGATATTCTTCAGGAGAGACAGCCTGCGCTCACGCAGGATGGGAAAGTTGAAGGGGCGCTCGGAAGGTATCCCGAGCGCCCGCGAGCAATTCAGCAGTCAGCGGCTTGGCCGAAAGCCTCAACGCCATCGTGCGGATGGTTTCGCAGACGGGGTATAGTCGAAGTCTTTGACGAAAGGAAATATCGGTTGCACCCGCCGCTTCGATGGCAATGTCTCGATGTCCTGATTGATAACGCCATCCGTCAGCGCCATCAGGTTGGGATTGGACAGCGGCTGAAGCTCTGGCGAGAGATAACCGGATTTCACCACCAACAGCCTCACCTTGGCGGGGTCGATGCCATGACGGGTGAAGTCTGCGATATTGTGGTAGGGGCGACGGCGGGCTGCCAGAATGAGCGTTATGCCGCCGATCTTGACGACAGCCTGTCGCTCATCCGCTGCGCCTGGATCATCGAGGCTGACAATCTCGGCACCAACTTCGACAAAGGGACTGGCGGGATCGAGTGAACCGCCGATCTTGAGGCTGAGCGTCTTGCCGATGCCGGCGGCAAAACACGCTTCCACCGCTGGACGGTCGGTAATGCCGCCAATGACGGCACCTTCGAAGCCACGCAGGATCAGCGACTTCAACACGTCCGCACGATCGCCCACGCCACCACCAGTGGGATTGTCGCCGGAATCGGCAAGAATGACCGGCTGCGTCTCAGCCTTTTCGGCCAGGTCAAGCATATCTTCGAGATCGCCGGTGACGGGACCAAAGCGAAAGTCTTCTCTCGCCTGCCAATAGGACAGTGCAATCTCTTCCGCAGCGCGTTTCGCCGCTTCGGGATTTGACCCCGTTACCACGGCGCAGGCGGTTGCTCTCGGCTCATCTGCCCAGACATAGCCGACCATCAGATTGGCATCCCAGACGCCGTCGATCCGATCATGCTCCGGCAGGCGGTGGTAGAGCGATTTGGCAGGCTCATCTTCCGTCGAGGTTTTCTCGCCCGGCAGCAGAACCGGAACCGGAGCCCAGGCGACACCTGGCTTTTCGCCCGTTTTCAGCGTCCTGATCAGCATGGACCAAGTCCGCACCATCGTCTCGCGCACATCGATATGAGGCGCGGTACGATAGGCAGCGAAGATGTCGATCTGATCGACGATCTTCTGGGTCACGTTGCCGTGCAGATCGTAACTGACTGCCAGTGGAATATCCGGACCGATGATCGAGCGGGCATTGGCAATCCAGTCGCCTTCGGCATCATCCATGCCTTCGACATTCATTGCGCCGTGCATGGCAAGATAAAGACCGTTGAGCGGCAGGGCCGCCCGCAGCTTCTCGGAAAATTCTTGCCTGAATTCCTCATAGGTCGCCCTAGAGACCGGCCCACCTGGAATGGCACGAGCGTGAAGGAGCGGAAAGATTTCCACACCCTCGGTCGGCAGGAAGCTGAAATACTCAGCGCCCGTCAGATCGCCACCACGCAACACGCGAAAATCTTCCGGCTGCATGAGAACCGGCGAATAGGTGGAGCACTCCGTATGAATGCCGCCGACTGCAATGCGTAACACCATGGCACTGTCTCCGATCAAAGCGTGGGGCTGAGGCGCACGAGCGCCGAGAAGCGATCCCAATCCTTGCGCTCACGCGGTGTCCAAGCGGCTTCTGCCACGGCGGGAAGACGCGGGAAGACCAGATGGTTGAAGTAGTCGCGGTTGAGAAAGTGTTCGGTCCAGATGCAGGCCTGCACGCCACGAAGACGCGGCTTCAGGTCCTCGGGAAAATCACCCACGGCCTCGTAGTGATAGGTGTGATGCGGCGGCACGGTGCCGGCCCAGCTGGCGCCCGGCTCCTGCCAGGCTTCGTCCTGCACCATGTCGAGATAATAGGCCTGTCCCGGCGTCATCACGACGTCGTAACCTTCTTTCGCCAGCTCGACGCCGACTTCGGGCGCGCGCCATGCCATCAGCAATGTGCCGTCCGGATCGACGCCGCCGCCATGGGAGACTTCGTCCCAGCCGGCCATGCTGCGGCCTCTGTCGGCCAGCATTTTCTGAATCCGCTTCATGAAGTGGCTCTGGAGCCCGAAGGTGCCATCCAGCCCCTCCTTCTCCATCAGCTTGCGCGCCAGCGGCGAGGCCATCCAGGTGTTGTCGGCGACTTCGTCGCCACCGATATGGATGAGCTTTGACGGGAAGAGCTCGACCATTTCATCGAAGACCTTGCCGAGGAACATATAGGTCTCTTCGATGGCGGGATTGAGGGCGTTGTTCGGGAAGCCTTGAACCGAGCGATAGCTGTCCGGCGCTTCCTGACCATCGACCAGTTCGGGAAGAGCGGCCAGGATTGCAGTGCTGTGGCCGGGAATATCGACTTCCGGCACGACTTCGACATTCAACTCGCTCGCATGGGCGATGATGGCAGCGACATCCGCCTGGGTGTAGAAGCCCCCAACCGGTTCTGCGGCGTTGCCAAGCTGCGGAAGCATCGGCTCATCGGGGCCACGCATAACGCCCACGGTGGTCAATTGCGGATAGGCACGAACTTCGAAGCGCCACGCCTCATCATCGGTCAGGTGCCAATGGAACACGTTCATCTTGTACCAGGCGAGAATATCGATGAGACGAAGCACGTCTGGTGCCGGAGCAAACTGGCGCGATACATCAAGGTGGCACCCGCGCCATCCGTAACGCGGTTCGTCCGTGATGTTGCCCGAAGCTGGGAAGCGGAACAGCGCCGCATTTCTACGCGCGCCATCATGGAGCTGCGCCAGTGCTGTCAGACCATATTGGCGGCCCGCATCGCCGCCATAGGCAAGCACGATCTCATCTTCGGCGAATGTCAGCTCATATGCTTCCGCTGCAAGCGAACTGCTGTGTTGAAAACCAATAGCCTTACCCTGTTCAACCGCGATCAGCGAAAATGGCTGGTGGGCTGCAGAAAACAGGCGGCGATGGAGGCTGAGGACTGTATCCATCGCCTTCACGTCGGCGGGCGTGCTGCCCGCTGCCGGGAAGAGCACGACGGGTGTTTCACCGGCTTGCAAGTGCGCATGCTTCGGCCAGGGTAAAAGCGAGAAGGGCTCAGTGATGCGTCCTTCCGGCAGGAGCGGCTTTTGTGGATCGCTGACCCTGCCTTCCAGCATCAGATCGGCAACGTCGATGGTGTGATGGGTGCCATCGGAGAATGTCAGATAGGCGGATTTCGCCCCGTCGGTTCTATGCTTGGCAGGCCGCCAGAGGCCGCGCACGGTAAAGCGCCAGCTGGCGCCGGGCTCCAGAACGAAGCCGGCAGGCGGCGCGTATTGGTGGAAATTGGCGTTGCGCAGCAGGAACGTCGCGTTCTCGCAAGCCGGATTGTCTATGACGCGCGTCAATGCCGTATAGGCGAGTTTGAAGTCGCTGATTGGCGTGTCGGTGAGGTTGACGAGGGTAAAGACAAACCCGCCTGACGGGTCGCCCTCAATGGGATGCCATGCGTTTTCGAGGCGGAATCCGGTCTTGCTCATCGTCGTTCCCTTGATTTTTATGCGTGTTCAGTAATGTTCGGATTGAGAGAAGGTGTGGGCCAGTTCGGCCTGGCCTGCCGTCAGCCCGCAATCGACGGGCAGGCAGACGCCGGTGATCGCCGCTGCCTGATCGCTTGCCAGAAAATGGACGGCATTGGCGACGTCGTGCGTGGTGGCGATACGGCGCAGCGCATACCAGCGTTTCACCTCCTCGAAGACATTCGGATTGGCCTCGGCGCGCGCTTCCCAGGCTTGGGTGCGCACGGTTCCGGGTGCCACGGCGTTGGCTCTGATGCCGAATTTTCCGTATTCGACCGCAATCAACTTGGTCAGATGGATCAACCCCGCCTTGGCGGCGCTATAGGCCGGATGGCCGAAGACAGCCATGCCGTTGACGGAGGCGATGTTGACGACGGATCCTTGCATTTCCGTCAGGTCGCGCTCGACCGCGCGGAAGGTCAGGAATGCAGCCTCCAGATTGAGGCTCGAATCCATGCGCCAGATTTCCGGCGTCGTGTCGTGCAGTGAAACGGCGCGTGCCGCACCGGCATTGTTGACGAGGGTTACGACCTTGCCGAGCGCCTCTAATTGGTCCGTCATGGCCTTGAGGCTATCGGCATTGGTGACATCAGCGACGATCGTCACGTAAGCGGCTCCACCGCCAAGCGCGGCAACCGCGCTTTCCAGAGCACCCTGATCAATATCGACAAGGGCTATAAGGTCATGGCTTGCTGCGAGACGGGCAGCGATTGCGCGCCCGATATCGCCGGCAGCGCCTGTCACCACGGCGATGCGCTTATGGGTCGTCATGTCGTCAATCTCCCAATATCTGGCGGTCGTCGCCGCCATCGCGATGCTCCAGCAACTGCTGCTTGATCTGGCGCAGCGTGATGGTGGAGTGTTTGCGGTTCTTGTAGGCCACCAGGCTGGCAATCACATCGATCACCGCGAGATAGGCAAAGCGCGTCGAGGTGGGGCGATAAATGTTGTCGCCTTCTGGAAGGTCGATGCCGATGACATGATCTGCGAGCCTCGCCACCGGGCTTTTCACTTGAGTGAGCGCGATGGTGCGAATGCCGTTTTCTCTTGCGAGTTTGAAGCAGCGCATCAGTTCCTGATTGCGGCCCGAGAAGGACGAGCCGATGATCACATCACCCTCCTGCGCTGCTGCCGTCAGCATGAGTTGCATATTGTGGTCATTGCTGGCGGTGATGCGGGTGCCCAGGCGAAACAGCCGGTTCTGCAATTCGAGCGCCACCATGGAGGAATTGCCTCCGGAGCCGAAGGCATAGACCATGGAGGCCGCGGCAATCCGCTCTGCCACGGTATCGAGTGCCTGCGGATCGAGCGCGCGATGAACCATGAAGAGTGCGTTCTGCGCTTTGGTGATGATGTCTTCGGCGACATCCTCCGCCGACGTGCTTTTGGCTTCCGGGTTAAGATAACGCACGCCGACAAAAGCCGTCTTTGCGAGACGGACCTTGAAGTCGGCAAAGTTCTGGCAGCCGAGCCGGCGGCAGAAGCGTGTGACGGTGGGCGGAGAGACATCCGCTTTTTCCGCCAGTTCGATGATCGAGGCGCCGACGGCGAAATCGAACTCGTTCAGCAATATCTCCGCGATGCGCTGTTCGGATGGCGAAAACTGCGCTCTTTCATCCTGAATGGTCGCGAAGATATCCATCGGCCTGCTTTCAGGACTTGGGTTTATAGGCGATGCAGTCGATCTCGACCTTGCAGTCCACCATCATTGAGGCCTGAACGCAGGCGCGCGCCGGCGGATGTTCGCCGAAATAGCTCTGGTAGACGCGATTGAACGTCCAGAAGTCACGCGGATCGTCCAGCCACACACCGCAACGCACGACATGCTCGACGCCGTAGCCTGCTTCGTGCAGAATAGCGATCACGTTCTCGATGGTCTTGTGAGTCTGTTCGATGATGCCGCCGGAGATGATCTCGCCATTTTCCATGGCCACCTGACCGGAAACATGCAGCCAGCCATCGGCCTCGACCGCGCGTGCAAAAGGAAGTGTCTGTCCACCTGCGCCGGATTTTTCAGCGCCATATCGTTTGATGCTCATGGGATGGGCCTTGCAAATTATTTTCGTTATTCATTGACAAGTGACCATAGAAAACGGATTTTTGCCAGAGATTTTTGGTCATCATGAAAATAATTTAGATATGGAGCCCTCGATGCGTGATCCCTTCAGAAATCCGTTTCCTGCCTCGGATGCGGCGCGACACGCCATTTGGGAGATGTTGGTTCCGCGCGATATCGATGCATTTCTGGCCGCGGACTGGTCGATGGTGGCAGATGACTTCGTGGAAGACGGTTTCATTGGCATCAGCGGCAATCGTGAACCGAATCCCGACAAGTGGACGCTGGCCTTCCCCAATCTTCCCGCCTACCGCGACGAGTGGCTGAAACAGGCACGCGAGTTTGCAGAAGGCAGTTACGGCGAAGACCCACGGACGGCGATTTTCGCCACGACGACCCTGGAAGAGATCGAGATTTCTGGCGAAACGGCGTTGGTGCGCAAAAAATTCGACGGCAGCATCAAGAATGCTGATGGCTCGACCGATGTGATGAAGTGGCAGACGCTCTATTATTGCCGCCTGCATGAAGGACGCTGGAAGATTTCCGGCTTCACCGGTTATCTGCCGAACCCAATGGGCGAGTAAACGTCCTGCCCTTCAGCAAAAAAGGCCCAAGCCATTGCGCATTTTTACCGCGGCTCTCGCCACAGAGACGAATACTTTCGCGCCGATCTGCATCGACAGGCGGGCTTTTGAGGAATCGCTCTATGCACCTCCGGGTCAGCATCCCGTCACGCCCACGCTCTGCACCGCGCCGATCACTGTCGGTCGGGCAGTATGTGCGGCCAAAGGCTGGACGCTGATCGAAGGAACGGCGGCATGGGCGGACCCGGCGGGCCTCATCAACCGCCAGGCCTTCGAAAGCCTGCGCGATGAAATTCTCGATCAGTTGCGGGCGGCAATGCCCGTCGATGCAGTGGTGCTTGGCCTCCATGGCGCCATGGTGGCGGATGGATACCTCGACCCGGAAGGCGATCTTTTGGCGCGCATCCGCGAGATCGTCGGGCCGGATATTCTGGTCTGCGCCGAGCTCGATCCACACAGCCATTTGACGAAGAAGCGCGTCGATGCCGTGAACTTCTTCGTCGTCTTCAAGGAGTTTCCGCATACGGATTTTGTCGATCGCGCTGAGGATCTGTGGCGGATCGCGGTGGATACGCTGGAGGGGCGCGTCAAACCGGTCATGTCCGTGTTCGATTGCCGCATGATCGACGTGTTTCCGACGTCCCGCGAGCCGATGCGCAGCATCGTCGATCGGATGATGGCGACAGAGAAGCAGGACCCGGAGGTGCTGTCGTTGTCCGTCATCCATGGCTTCATGGCGGGCGATGTGCCCGAAATGGGAACGAAGACCATCGCGGTGACCGATGGCAATGCGGCCAAGGGCGTGACGCTGGCGCGTTCGATCGGGCTTGAGCTCTTCGACAAGCGGGGCACCTTCATGATGCCGCAGATCGGTGAGGCCGAGGCTGTGTCGCTTGCGATGAAAGCGGATGCCTCAGCCGGTCCGGTGGTGATCGCAGACGTGTGGGACAATCCAGGCGGCGGTACGGCGGGCGATGCAACGGTGCTGCTGCGTGAATTGATGGCCCAAGGTGCTACAAGCGTTGCTGCCGGTCTCGTGTGGGATCCAATTGCCGTCCAAATCTGCATGGCGGCAGGCGAGGGGGCTGAAATTCCGTTGCGCTTCGGGGCGAAATCCGCACCCAATACCGGCGATCCCATCGATGCCCTAGTTAAGGTCGTCAAGGTTGTGCCCAATGCTGAGATGAAATTTGGAGACAGCATCGCGCCGTTCGGTGATGCTGCCCATATCCACTTCGACGGGATCGACGTGATTTTGGGGACGGTGCGGGTTCAAAGCTATGACCCGTCTCTCTTCACGGCCCTCGATATCGATCCGCTGTCGAGGAAGATCCTGTTGATCAAATCGACCAACCACTTCTATGCCGCCTTTTCCAAGATCGCGTCGCAGATCCTTTATTGCTCGGCTGGGAAACCCTATCCCAACGACCCGGCGACCAATCCTTATCGCCGCGTCAGGCGGGATATCTGGCCGATCGTGCAGGACCCGCATGGACATAAGGCGGCGTGAACGGTCACCGATGGTCGTGAGAGCTCGCGGATGCTCTCTCGGCATCTATCGAATGAGCACATAGTATAAGGGCGCTTCCTTCAACCGAGGAAACGCCCTTAAACTTTATCTGCGCTTCAAGCCGCCTCGTAACGGAGGTCAGGCCAGAACGGGCAGCTCCTGTGTCTTCCAATCGATACGACGTTCCAGCGCATTGCCATCGCCATCGAAGAGGTGGCAGTCCGCGCCGTTGATGGCAACCGAGACGGGCTGCTCGACTGCAACAGGCGCCGAGCCCGAAAGAAGAGCGCACCACTGCTGGCCCGTAGAAAGCGTCGAATAGGAAATCGTGTTGATGCCGAGACGCTCGATAACGCTTGGCACTGTAGTGATAGTCATGTCGCCAGCCCCGAGGCTCAAATGTTCCGGACGGATGCCGAGGGTCAGCGTATCGCCTGCACGCACATTTCCACGGGCCACAGGCACGGTCAGTTGCTTGCCTTCGTATGCGATGGTTACGCCTGTGTCGGATGCTTCCACACAGGTTACCGGCAGGAAGTTCATTTTTGGATTGCCGATGAAGCCTGCGACGAAGAGATTGTCCGGCTTGTGATAAAGCTGCAGCGGCGAACCGACCTGTGCGATGCTGCCGGCATTGAGAACCACAATGCGGTCGGCCATGGTCATGGCTTCCACCTGGTCGTGGGTCACGTAGATCATCGTGGCTTTAAGCTGCCGATGAAGCTTGGTGAGTTCGATGCGCATGTCGGAGCGAAGTGCTGCATCAAGGTTGGACAGCGGCTCGTCGAAGAGGAAGATTTTCGGTTCGCGTACGATCGCGCGGCCAATGGCAACGCGCTGGCGCTGGCCACCAGACAGCATACCGGGGCGCTGTTCGAGGCGATGCTCAAGCTGCAGGATCTTGGCGACCGCGTGGACCTTTTCGCGGAGCTTGTCTTCCGCCATCTTCTCGACCCGAAGCGGGAAGGCGATGTTCTCGAAGACGGTCATGTGAGGGTAAAGTGCATAGGACTGGAAGACCATGGCGATGCCACGCTCGACCGGCGGCTTGTCGTTGACGCGGACACCATCAATGACGATATCGCCGTCGCTAATCGATTCCAGGCCTGCAATCATGCGCAGCAGCGTTGATTTTCCGCAGCCGGATGGGCCGACGAAAACGACGAATTCTCCGTGCGGAACATTGAGTTGCACGCCTTTGAGGACTTCAAAGTCGCCGTAGAATTTTTGAACGTTGTTGAGATGAAGCTGACCCACGATCGTCTCCAGAGGGCCGTTTGCACCCGGTGCATTCGGCAGCGCTGTTTGGTGTACCGCAAGGTTATTTAACGCCTGCGGTGGTGTCGAAGGGGACGTTAAAGAGAACGCCCCCTTCGGTTCGATATTACTTGTACTGCTCGAGGTCGGCCGACGCCTTCTTCAGCGCGGCTTCAGGCTCAGCCTTACCGGTGACAACAGACTGGACCATCTCGATCATGGTGTTCTGGAAGCCCTTGTAGTCGGTGAAGAGCGGCTCAGGACCACCATAGGTGATGCCCTCGATCAGAGGCTTCCAGTAAGGGTCCTTTGCAACGAATTCATCGACCTTTGGAGAAGGACGCAGAGGCGTCAGGCCGGCGTCGCCCTGAAGCTCATACTCGCCCTGCGGACCAGGAGAGGTGATGAACTTGGCAAATTCGATCGCCTTGTCCTCAACGCCCGAACCCTTGAAGATGGCAAGGCTGTCGGTGATGAGCAGCGTGCCCGGACCCTTGGCCGATGGGCCAAGCGGGAGCGTTGCGATGCCCCAGTTGATGCCGGTCTTCTGCAGACGCGAAGCGGCACCCGAGCCAGCCTGGATCATGCCGACCTTGCCGTCGAGGAAGATCGCGCGGATTTCGTTCTGCTCGTAAGCAGTTGCGCCTTCAACGGAATAGGGGGTGATGTCCTTGTAAGCCTTCAGAGCAGCCAGCACTTCAGGGCTGTCCATGACGATCTTGTCGCCATCGATGACCTTGCCGTTGTTGGTGTAAACCCAGTGCATGAACTGGTGCATGGTGTTGTCGAAGGTCTTGGCAGGCAGGCCATAACCAGCAATACCGGTCTTTTCCTTGATCTGCTTGGCAAATGCGATTTCTTCCGCCCAGGTCTTCGGTGGCGTTTCAGGATCGAGACCGGCCTTCTTGAACAGGTCCTTGTTCCAGTAGAGGGCCTTGGTGGAGAAAGCGACCGGAACGCCCCACTGTTGATCATCAATGGTGACGGTATCGACGATGTGCGGATAGTAGGACTTCTTTTCCTCGTCCGTCATCGGAACAGGAACGATCATGTCGTTTTCGGAGAACTGCTTCAGCGTGCGCGAGCCGACATAGGCCATAGCGGCTGGAGAGCCGGATGCAGCAAGCGTCGTTGCCTTGTCCTGGCACTGTTCCCAGCCAACGACTTCCGGCTTGACGGTCCAGCCTGCGTTCTTGCCTTCCCATTCCTTGATGTATTTTTCATGGATCGGGTCGATCTTGTCGCCGCAATAGATCCAGGAAATTTCCTTGTCGGCGGCGTGTGCGGACATGGCGCCCAGTGCTGTCGAAGCAGCAAGGCTCAGCGCGTAGAGGGTAAACTTGAATTTGGTATTCACGGTCAGTCTCCCATTCTCTGGTGGTTATCTTATTGTTTCACCGCGCCTGCGGTCAGTCCGCTGACGAGATAGCGTTGCAGGAAGAAGATCACGATCATCGCCGGGGCAATGCCGACGAAACTTGCGGCCATGAGTTCGTTCCAGATGACCTCCTGACGGCCGAAATAGGCAAACAGGCCGACCGGCAGAGGCATGTATTCCGTTTTTGAATTGAAGGTCAGCGCGTAGATGAACTGTTGCGCGTAAGAACCGATGAACGTCGTGATCGCGACCACCACGATGCCGGGCATTGCGATTGGGATGATCACGCGGCGTAGCGTATAAAAGTAGCTGGCGCCATCGACATAGGCTGCTTCATCCAGCTCACGTGGGATGCGCATCATATAGGTTCGCAGCAACCAGATAGCGGACGGGATGAGGAAGGCCACGCCCGGCACGATCATGGCGAGATATGTATTGAGAACGCCGATCGAGCGCATCAACCGGAAGAGCGGGATGAGCAGGACCGCGCCGGAGAACATGTTGACGGCGAGAAAGGCGCCGAGCAACAGACCACTGCCGCGAAACTCGAAGCGAGCAAAGGCATAGGCGGCGGGGATGACAAGTGCCAACACGACGGCCGTGACGATGCCGGAGATGAAGAACGAGTTGAAAATGTATCGGGCAAAACCCGGTACGCTCACCCACATCGTCCGGTAAGCTTCGAAAGAGCCATTTTCTGGCCAGAAGCGATAAGGTGACGAGAAAAGCTGGCTGAGCGGCTTGAGCGACACCAGAAAACCTTCGACAAAGGGCGACAGCACGAAGATCAGGAACAGCGCGATGCCGCAATAGATCGCGAGGATTTCGTACCACTTGTAGCGGTTGATCAGTGCGGGAGGAGGTGTCATCGCTTGTCTCCGGCAGAAAGCTTGCTGACAATGCGGAAGTAGGCAAGGCAGAAGATGGACAGGAAGATGCAGATCAACACGGCGCGGGCAGCACCCTCACCATACTTGTAAGAGCCGATGGCGGTCTTATAGGTATCGATGATCATTGTCGTTGTTTCGCCGTTCGGGCCACCGCGGGTCAAAATCCAGATGATGTCGAAGGAGTTGAAGGTCGAGATCAGCGACAGCATCGACATGGTGATCATGGAAGGCACGAGAAGCGGCAGCGTAATGCGGCGGAAACGATAGAAGCGTCCGGCACCATCCACCCAGGCGGCTTCGTAAAGATCCTGCGGAACGGCCTGCATGGCGGCGAGAAGGTAGAGCGTCACCATCGGCACGCCGATCCACACATCGGTGATTACAGTTGCCCAGAACGCGGTGGAGCCCTGCGCCAGAAAGGCAACCGGTCCATCGACCAGACCGGTGCGCTGGAGCATGCCGGAAATCATGCCGAACTGGCCATTATACATCCAGCCCCACATGAAGATGCCAATTGCCATGGGGACGATCCAAGGCGGCATTGTCAGAATGCGGAAGATTGCGCGGCCCGGTACTGCGGCATTCAGCATGGTCGCGCCGAAGGTGCCGATGATCATCTTGATGGCGACCGAGAAGAACGTCCAGATGAAGGTGCGGATAATGACTTCCGCAAAAGTAGCGTTGAAAATCTTGTCGTAGTTGGCCCAGCCAACCCAGTTGGTGGTCTTCTTCAGCGATGCGTCGGTAAAGGACAGAATAAACGTATCGACAAGCGGGTAGGCGACAATTGCAAGAACATAGAGGAGGGCTGGCGCTAAAAGCAGCCAGGCAAAGAAAACGGCGCTTCGTCTGGTGTCCATGATCACCCTTTCATCAGGCGGAGCGCTTTTGCGCGTCTTCGGTGCCGTGAAGGCAAGCGTCGTACTTTGCCCAGACTGGCGCCAGATCGACCACCTTGCGGGCAGCACGCGCTTCGTCCATGGCAATCGCCAGGATGCCGGCTTCGATGGCGTCGAGGGCAGAAACCGGTAGGGCAGCGCCCGTCGTGACATGGGCAAAGACATCGGCGGCCATCTGCTCGTCCGCGCCGTAATGGTGCGATTTTACCGATGGAGCCTGATAGGTATTGCCGATCAGCTTGGCGCTGTCATGGGCGCGGTGAACGTCGAGGAAGCCACGGACGAAATCGCCTTCCGCCATGCCCTTCGCGCCGACGACGCAGAAGCGGCGGAACTCGTCCGGCACGTTGAGGTTTGTGTGGAAGGCCAGCGACGCACCATTTTCATATTCGACGATGGCGGTCTGGAAATCGATGATGTCGCCATCGCTGTCGAACACCTTGTCGGCACCCATCCAGCCGCTTGGCTTGCGGAAATAAATATCAAGATCGTTGACGCCGCTATTCTGTGGGGCGTTCTTCGGCACGAAACTACGGCGTCCGCCGAAGCTCGAAACATAGCGCGGGCGCACACCCATCACGCCGTTATAAAGGTCGAGGTCGTGGCAGCACTTTTCCAGCATGAAGCCGCCCGCTAGCTTGTCGTAACGGCGCCAGTCGCGCATGAAGAACGCGCCATGATAGGGGGCAATATGCTCGGAGGCTTCGATCGAGGCGATATCGCCGAGAAGTCCCTGAGCCTGTGCCTGCCGCAGATCGCGGTAAAGCGGTGAATAACGAAGCACGAGACCGACCATCAGACGGTCCTGGCCGTACTGGTTCAGAAGCCGCGCGAGTTCGAAGCTTTCCTCGATGGTGGTGACGATCGGCTTTTCGGTGAACACCGTCAGGCCTGCTTCCAGACCTATGCGGATATGCTCCAGATGGAAAGTATTGGGGGAGCCGATCATGAGCAGATCGAAGGTTTCCTTCGCGATCATCTCCTCAGGGGTTTCGTAAGCGCGGCCGGCCGAAATATTCTCTGCCTCCAGCTGCTTCATGCCCGCTGGTTCGGGGTCGACATGGGCGACGATCTCAAAATCAGGATCGATTTCCGTAAAGACCTGGCCAAGATAGCCAAGGCGGAATCCGAGTCCGATTATTGCGACTTTCATGGCTTTGCAGCTCCCCTTTTCGTAATTTATTTTCGTAGCCTGTTGCAAATTTCCAGTATGGTCAACCGGAAAAACCGCAATCGAGTGTGGCTATGAAAATAATTTTCACGCGCTGAATGTTCTTCTTTGTCTCCCGCTTTTTGGGCGTGGAGGATAAACGTCTAAACACTGGAGTCTTGGGTATTTCCCCTCGCCAGCCACTTTCGGTTTTCCGCAGGCAGGTCGTCGTTGTTAATAACTAATACCAAAAAAATACCTTCTGTCTACAGTGGAACAAAAATTTGTTTCGAAACTGCCGTGGAATATATGTTCGGCGTTGAAATCACTGATATTTTGGCATTTATCGATTGATTGGTCCTGCATATTGCCAATGTGGCGTTGTATTGGTATCAGTTTTGGTATGGTGTCTGAGAGACGATTTCTGCCGTAGGTGGCGGACCATCTCCCCAGGCAAAGATCGGAGAGGCGCAATGGACGGTGTTTTGCCGTTTGGTGAATTGCAGGCATTACGGGGCGGGCCGCTTTACCAGAAGTTGCGCCGCTTGATCGAGGATGCCGTATCCAATGGGCGATTGAAGCACGGCGATGCCCTGCCAGCCGAACGGGACATCGCCGATGCCGCAGCGATCAGCCGGGTGACCGTGCGAAAGGCGATCGACGAGCTGGTCGAGCAGGGCATTCTGGTCCGGCGCCGCGGTTCTGGAACCTTCGTCGCCAAGCCGGTGCCGAAGATGCAGCAGCCTCTGACACGATTGACGTCCTTTACCGAAGATATGCGTCGTCGTGGAATGGTGGCAGGATCGCGTTGGATCGAGCGCGGGCTTAAATTTCCCACAGCTGAGGAAACCATGATGCTCGGCCTTTCGGGCGGGGCTCGCGTTTCACGGATCCTTCGTTTGCGCACCGCCGACGATATGCCTATTGCGCTCGAGCGGACCAGCCTTCCGGACGATATTTTGCCCGAACCTGAGACGGTCGAAGACTCGCTCTATCTCGCGCTTGCCGCCCGCGACATTCGCCCGGTGCGCGCCAATCAGAGAATCTCCGCGGTGCTACTGCGCGATGACGAAAGCGAGCTGCTGGAGGTTCCACCCGGCTCCGCAGCGCTTTCCGTGCAGCGTATCGCCTATCTCAATACCGGGCGCGTGATGGAAGTCTCCACTGCGCTTTATCGCAGCGACGCCTACGATCTCGTCGCAGAACTTACGATCGGCGCTTGATCAAAACCTTAGAGGCCATACTGATGACGACAATGATGCGACGCGAAATCGACGAAATCCCCCAGGCCGTGGCCCGGCTTCTGGATGCTGGGAAAGACGATATTTCGCGGGCAGGACGCGCTCTTGCGGCCCATGATCCGGCCGTTGTGGTCACCGTCGCTCGCGGCTCTTCCGACCATGCTGCCTATTTCCTGAAATATGCGATAGAGCTTGAACTCGGCCTTCCGGTCGCGTCTCTCGGCCCGTCATTGGCCTCGATCTACAAGGCGCCACTGCGCTTGCAGCGGGCTGCGGCCTTCGCGGTCTCCCAGTCGGGTGCGAGCCCGGATATCGTCTCGATGTTGGAAGGTGCGAAAGCAGGCGGCGCCTTGACCTTATCTCTGGTCAATACGACACCGTCTCCTCTCGCCGACACCGCCTCGATTGCGCTCAATATCCAGGCGGGGCCGGAAATCGCGGTGGCAGCCACCAAGTCTTACGTCAATTCGATCGTCGCAGGACTGGCGGTTCTTTCCGAATGGAGCGGCTCGGACTCCTTGAAAATGGCTGTGGCAGCGCTCCCAGACCAGCTCGATAAGGCGCTTGCGCTCGACTGGAGTGTGTTGGTGGAGCCGCTGGTCAAGGCTGAATCTCTTTACATGCTCGGCCGCGGCCCGGCACTTGCCATTGCAACGGAGGCGGCGCTGAAGTGCAAGGAAACCTGCGAGTTGCACGCCGAAGCCTATTCATCGGCTGAGGTGCTGCATGGTCCGGTTTCGCTGGTTGCCGAAAGCTTCCCGGTGATCGCCTTTGCTGCGCGTGACAAGGCGGAAGCCTCGATTGCCGAAACGGCATCGGGTCTCGTCGGCAAGAATGCCAATGTCTATCTGACGTCCGACAAGGGCAGGGGCGCCACCATTCTTCCCTTCGTAGAGACGGGGCACCCGCTGACCGATGCTTTGGCGCTGATCGTTCCTTATTATGGCATGGTCGAAATGTTGTCGCGCGCGCGGGGCTTTGATCCTGACAAGCCTGCAGCCCTCAAGAAGGTGACGGAAACACGATGATTGGCTCATTCGCGCTGTGTGGTGGCCGGATTTTCGACGGGGCTGTCTTTCTGGATGGCCACGCGCTTGTCGTCGAAAACGGCCGGATCAAGGCCATTATGCCGCTGGCAGATCTATCGTCTTCCATCGAGCGTCGTGATGTGGCGGGTGGCCTCATCGTTCCAGGATTCATCGATCTTCAGGTGAATGGCGGTGGCGGCGTATTGCTGAACAACCAGCCTGATCTCGACGGCATTCGCACGATCTGCTCGGCGCATGCTGCCTATGGCACGACCGCCCTTCTGCCCACCCTGATTACCGATACTGTCGATATCCGGAGCAAGGCCGTTGCAGCGGGTATTGCTGCCTTTGCGGAAAAGGTACCAGGCTATCTCGGTCTTCATCTGGAGGGCCCACATCTCTCGGTGGCCCGCAAGGGAACCCACGATCCTTCGCTGATCCGCCCGCTTGAAAGTGACGATCTGCATTTTCTCATAGAAAAAGCCGGTTACTTCGGCGAGGCACTCATGACGCTTGCACCCGAAAGCGTCTCGCCCGCCGACGTCACCAAACTTGTTGAGGCGGGCTATGTTGTGAGCCTTGGTCACACCAATGCCAAGGCGCGGGACATTTTGCCTTACGTTTCGGCTGGCGCCTCCATGGTCACGCATCTCTTCAATGCGATGAGCCAGATGGAAAATCGCGAGCCGGGTCTGGTTGGTGTGGCGCTGGCCAATGGCCGCTTGTCCTGTGGCCTGATTGCGGATGGTTTTCATGTTGATCCGATCGTGATTCAAGTGGCGCTCGCTGCAAAGCAGGGACCGGGGCGGATATTCCTGGTCACCGACGCCATGTCGACCATCGGCACCGATCAGCAGGGTTTCCTCCTCAATGATCGTGAAGTCTTCCGCCGTGGCGGACGGTTGACGCTTGCTGATGGTACGCTTGCGGGCGCCGATATCGATATGCTCTCTTGCGTGCGCTTTGCCCATGAGCATATCGGACTGCCTTTGACGGAAGCGTTGAATATGGCCTCGCTCTATCCGGCCGAGGCGATTGGCTGCGCCACCAAGGGCAGTCTCGCCGCCGGGATGGACGCCGATCTGCTGGTACTGAAGGCGGATCTATCTTTGATGGCGACCTTCATCGCCGGCGCCTGCGTCTTCGGCGAAGATTTTTCAAAAGGGGCTGCGGCTTGATCGTCTGTTTCGATATTGGCGGCACCGCCATCAAGGGCGCTGGCGCCTGGGCTGTCGACCACATCCGCCCGGTCGCGCGCCGGCAGACGCCGATCCATGATTTCGATGCCTTTGTCGATGTGTTGAAATCCGTGATCGAAGAAATCGGAGACAGGCCGGACTGCGTTGCGCTGTCGATTGCAGGCGTCATCGATCCCGATACCGACCGTGCCAACATTGCCAATATCCCCTGCGCTCATGGACGCCTGTTGAAAGCGGACCTCGAGGCAGCGCTTGGGATTCCCGTACTGATTGCCAATGATGCGGATTGCTGCGCGCTTGCGGAATATGGCGCAGGCGCAGGGCGTGGACATCGCGTCGTGTTCGGGGCCATTCTCGGCACGGGTGTCGGCGGCGGCCTTGTTGTGGATGGCAAGCTGATCAACAGCGCCGGCGGTTTTGCCGGGGAGTGGGGCCATGGCCCCGTTGCTGCCACGCGCGCCGGCAATCCCCCTGTGGAACTGCCGCGCTTTGCCTGCGGCTGCGGCCTCGATGGATGTGTCGATGCCATTGGCAGCGCTCGCGGCATGGAGAAGCTCCACCGTCACCTGACCGGCACCGAGATGAAGGCGGAAGAGATCCTTGCGGCCTGGCAGGACGGCGATGAAAAAGCTGCGCGCACGATCGATATCTATATCGACATTCTCTCAGGACCCCTGTCGCTCGTCATCAACATGACCGGTGCGACCATCGTTCCGGTCGGCGGAGGCCTATCCAACTCGCTGCCGCTGATCGAGGCGCTCGATCACGCCGTGAGAGCGAGAATTCTCCGCAAATTCCAAAGACCGCTCGTGGTCAAGGCTGAGTGTGCCATTGAGCCCGGTCTTGTCGGTGCGGCCGTGCTGGGACTGGCATTCGCTTCAAGGCGGTAGAGGCTTGGTGGCGCCAACGCCTTCTGCTCTATCTTACGACGTGCCAGTGGCAGCCTGAGCCTGGGTCATGGTGTTGTCTCCAACCCAGCGCGCTGCCGGCTCAATTCCGCCCAGAGGAAAGAGGTGGAGTTGCGATATCAGCGACGCCGGATTGTTCTCGACATAAGCCGTCAGCGCGTCCACCATCTCGGTCGGCTCATAGGGCATGAGCAATCGCGTCACGTCCAAAGCCCGCTTTTGCAGCACCTTCAATGAGGGGCCGACGCCGCAGGAAATGGCGAACTTGATCAAGGTCTGGAGTTTGGCCGGGCCCGCGATCCCCACATGGATTGGAAGACTGACGCCCGCCTCTGCAATTCGCTCCGCCCAATTTGTAATAACCCCGGGCTCGAAACCGAACTGCGTGACGATCGCCATCTCGGCATCGGTCATTCGAGAGAAGTCCGTTTTCCACTTCAAAGCGCTATCGACATTGCTGGTCGTGCCGTCCGGATCGATGTCACGGCTTCCTTCCGGATGGCCCGCCACATGCAGCCGTTTGAAACCATGCCGGTCGAAGAGACCGCTCTCCAGCAAGTGGATCGAGCTTTCGATCGTACCGACCGGACGCGCCTCTCCGCCACCCAGCAACAGGGCCTCGGTCACGTCAGCCTCATTGCGATAAAGTTCTATCCAACTCCCCAGAGTGGTGATGTCAGGAATGCTGCGTGCAGGAAAATGCGGCATGACGGCGAACCCGTCCCGGCGCAGCCTTTTCGCCGTCGCGACCATATCCTGGATCGATGTCCCGGTGATGTGGGCGATATAGACTCGTGTTCCAGGCGGCAGGAGCCTGGAAAAGTCAGTGATCTTCGCGGCCGTCTTCGGCGTCACCTCGATGGAATACGGATTGAGGAGAAAACTCAAATCTTTCGCGCCAAGCGCGCTCTTGTTCTTCGTCCGATCGGTAAACTTCAGTATTGCCATAAGCCGATTTTCTTTCCGCATGCCACGCGCGATATTTATAGCCGCAGCGATCTTCAATCCAGACCTAAAACTGGACAGCCGTGCGGTTAGCCGGATCGATTTATTTGCTCTTTTTTATCCATTGCATCGAATCCTGCCGAACCATGTGAGGATATTTTTACTCTCTTGCTGAACAGTGGTGTTTCAAACTGCGACGTAACGAGACGCTAGAAGATAATTTTGACCTGATTTCTCTTTCATAAGAGGCCAAAGTGAGAGCCAGATGCTCTTGAGCACGGAAAGTGCGGATCATTTTGAGGCAGAAGCGCCAGCACGGCCGGCCAGAATTGTCTGGTATCAGTCGTTGTTCTGGAAGATCACCGTTTCGCTCGTGTCCAGTGTCGTGCTTGCCTATCTCGTTGGCGCTGCTGTCGGCTGGGTCATGGTCCAGCGGGACTCGCTTGACCAATGGCGTCGCGAGGCGGAACTGAACGCGCAGGTGACGAGTTCTGCGATCCGCACCATCTACACCTTTATCTCCATCGACAGTGATAGTAGCGGCCAGATCGTCAAGATCACCAGCGAGCGACCGCTGGGTGACGATGCCTCCATTTTGGATACGGGCTTCAACCCCGGGGACGTTCTGGCGCTTGCCGCTGCGCAAACCAAGAACAATGTCTGGATTTTTCAAAAGGACCCCGCTGGTCAGACCTTTACCAGTTCCGCCGACGCGCTGGGGGAGGTGGAGAATATCTCGCTGACATTGCCAGAAGGCACGGCGATGGATGCGTTCTACGTCGGCTTTGCCGAGCTTGGTACTGTGCGGCACTTCATTGCTTTCGTTCCGGTGGTCGATCAGAATGGAAAGCTGCAGGGCAGTGTGGTCACGACGATCGGCGAGGCTTCCGAGCTTCTCGAAACACAAACGAAGCTTCTACAGAATTCGCTAGCGCTTCTGATCACCATTCTGCTCGTGACCGGCGGGGTCGTTGCACTTCTGATGCGCAAGGTCTTCATGCCGGTGCCGGCGCTGATCGAAGCACTCACCAAAATCGCCCACGACGACACGGCCTCGGTGACGCCGTTTCAACATCGCAAGGACGAGATCGGTCGCGTGGCGGTCGCGATCGAGAAGGTGCGCGAAGCGGTGGTCGAGCGGGAGAACCTGCGCCAGATCCGCGATGTGGCGAAACAGATGGAGCATCTTGCCCATCACGATCCGCTGACCGGACTGCCAAACAGAGCCTTCTTCAGCAAGCGGCTGGAGAGCGAGATTGGGGAACTGGCGAATGACCGGCGGTTCAATGTCATGCTTCTCGATCTCGATCGCTTCAAGGCGGTCAATGATGTGTTGGGCCACGCGAGCGGCGATGCTCTTCTCGTATCCTTCGCAGAGCGCCTGCTGCAACTGATCGGGCCGCAGGACATGGTGGCTCGACTAGGCGGTGACGAGTTCGCAATCCTGCAGATCGTCCGTAAAAATGCGGTGCGTGAGGCAAGTCGCCTGGCGAAGGGCATCATCACCTCCGCATCGCACCCGTTCATGTTGCTGGGCAAAGAGGCCTCCGTCGGGGCCAGCGTCGGTATTTCGATAGCGCCCCTTCACGGTCACGAGATGTCCGAACTGCTCAAACATGCCGATGTGGCGCTGTACTGCGCCAAGTCCGGCGGCCGCGGGAATTTCCAGTTCTTCGAACATGGCATGGAAATGTCGAAAGAACAGGACCACGAACTGCAGCAGGACCTGGACCTCGCGGTTCAGCGGGACGAATTCGTGCTGCACTACCAGCCGATCTTCTCTTTCTCCAATCCCGAGCCTGTCGGCTATGAAGCGCTGGTGCGCTGGCAGCACCCGGTTCGCGGCTGGGTAACACCCGACGACTTCATTCCGCTGGCCGAAAAGACCGGCCAGATCTGTGCGATCGGCGACTGGGTGTTGAAGCGGGCCTGCCAGGAGGCCATGCGATTGCCGAACGAGGCAACGGTGGCCGTCAACATCTCGGCGATCGAGCTACAGCAGGGCGATCTTGTCGAGAAGGTGCAAAGGGCACTGAGTGACAGCGGCTTGCCGCCATCTCGGCTCGAGATCGAGTTGACGGAAACGGTTCTGCTCTCCGGATCGGAGGCCATCACATGTCTGCAAGACATTCAGGCGCTTGGGGTCAGGTTCGCGCTTGATGATTTCGGAACCGGCTATTCGAGCCTTGCCTATCTGACCAAACTGCCGATCAGCAAGATCAAGATCGACCGCAGCTTCATTGCCGACGTGATGACCAGCACGCAGAGCCTGGCAATCATTCAAGGTGTGATCCACATCGCCGCAGGACTTGGATTGAAAACGACGGCGGAGGGGGTGGAAACGCTAGAGCAGCTTTCGCTGCTCCGTGCTGCCGGATGCGACCTGTTGCAGGGCTATTACCTTGGCCGCCCCATGCCACTTGCCCATATCGAGAGCCATTATCGTTCCGCACCCGCAAAGATGGTGCACCGCTAGGAGTAGAGACATGAAGCATATTTCTCTTACCCTCCGTGGGCTGATGCGCCGCTCGGTCATTCCCACTTTGTTCGCCGCGCTCGCCTCCTCGCCGTTTCTCACGCTTTCTGCTGGGGCTGAGGAGTTGAAGAGCCCGACCCTCGATAAGATTGCGCGTACCAAGACGATCACGTTCGGGCACCGTCAGGACGAACTGCCGTTTTCCTATGTGACGCCGGATGGCGTCGTGCGCGGTTACTCCATCGATATATGTCAAAGGATTGCGGATCACGTTCGAGACGCGCTTAAGCTCGATACCCTGAAGACCGATTATGTGGTGGCGACGCCCGCAACCCGTTTCCTGTTGGTGAAGTCCGGCAAGATCGACATGGAATGCAGCGCGACGACCAACAATGCCGAGCGGCGAGAGCAGGTGGCATTCTCCTATCCCCACTTCATCACAGCCACCCGCTTCGTGACGAAAAAATCGAGTGGGTTGAACAGTATCAAGGATCTGGCCGGACGAACGGTGGCTTCGACCACGGGGACCATCAACATCGCGCAATTGCAAAACGTCAACAGGGAGCAAAAGCTGAACATCTCCGTACTGATCAGCAAGGTGAATTCCGAAGCCTTCGCCATGGTCGAAAACAATCGCGCCTCCGCCTTCGTGATGGATGATGTTCTTCTGGCTGCCCACGTGGCTTTTTCAAATGCACCTGGAGACTATATGATCTCGAAAGAAACCTTCGGGCCGCCTGAGCCCTATGGTATTCTTCTGCCAAAGGGCGATGATGCGTTCAAGACGTTGGTGAATGAAGCTCTCTACAAGATGTTTACGGATGGCGAAATCGAGACGATCTACAACAAGTGGTTCATGTCGCCCTTGCCGCCGGACGGGCGCAATTTCAACCTTCCGCTATCCCCAGAGCTGAAGGCCGCCTTCAAGGAGCCAAAGGAGTACCTGCAATGAGAATGTACATCTTTCATTGCCTCCTGCTTGCATTCTGCGCGCTCGGCTCGATTGAAGCCAAGGCGGAGGAAAAGGTTTTCGACACGCCCACCCTTGATCGAATTGCCCAGACGGGCAAGATCAGGATCGGCTATGGTTCGACAGCACCCTTCTCCTTTCTCAATGCGGACGGCCAGGTTCTCGGCTACTCGATCGACCTTTGCCGTGCTGTGGTGGAAAAACTGAAGCAGCGGCTCAAGGTGCAATCCATCGATGTCGAGTTTGTGCCGCGCACGCCCAGCAATCGCGTGCAGCTTCTCAATGATGGAACGATAGACATCGAGTGCAACGCAAGCACCAACACGGCAGAGCGGCGCAAGAGCGCAGCCTTCGCCTACCCGCACTTTTTCACCGTGACACGGTACGTTTCCCTGCGGAAAAGCGGTTTCAAGACATTGGATGATCTGAAGGGACGCTCGGTGAGCGTGGCTCTCGGCACCGTCAATGTCAATGAAATCAATGAGAGTAGCCGCAGGCGGAAACTGAATATCTCAGCCGTTCCTGTTGAAAGTCTCCAGGCTGCGTTCGATATGGTCACAGAAGGTCGTGTTGCGGCCTTTGCCATGGACGAGGTTTTGCTGAAAACGATGATTGCCCGCACGCAAAACCCGTCCGATTATGTGCTTTCCGAGGAGCAGGTGACAGACGCCCAGCCATTTGGTTTTATGATGCGCGTGAACGACAAGGCGTTTGTCGGGGCAGTAAACGAGGCGCTGAGCGAGATTTACAAGTCAGAGACTGCCAAAGAGATTTACAAGCGCTGGTTCGAGGAATCCATGCCGGGGCTCAACATCAACCTTGGTCTGCCGATGAGCAATTTCCTTGCGGAAGCTCTCCGCAACCCGAAGTTCGTTGAATAAGCGCAGACGTGCGTAAGATCACCCCTCTTCTTTCCATCTCTAAGCATGTGTCGCGGTTTTAAGATCATGCTACGCGGCAAAACGAGAACGAGAGCGTAAATCTGAAAGATTGCGACCCGCTTAGGTCCATGCTGCAAATATTTCGCTAGACGTCGCGCCCGCGTGTCAAAGCCTGAACGCCGGCCTCGCGCATCCCGTTTTGTCTTCTCCCCGAGTTGTTCCGGCCTTTGCGCCGTTAATTTTTCAGGAACCAATGCCTGGGGGGCACGTTCGATTGGCAGGAGACGCGCCGTGTTAAACGGACGTGATGGTGCCGGAGAACATCGGGATTTTTCCGTTTTCTCGCGATGGCCAACGAAAAGGCAGACGAGCTTCTTATCCATCCGGCCGTCTCCGCCCAATCTGCCAATACAATTTGGCTGCCAAGGAGGTTTTGACGTGGAAAAGACCGAAACGCGAAAGCTTGCGGAAGAATACATGCTCCTTGGCGGCACCCGCCAGGTCATGATCGACGACAACAAGACATTTGTTCGTCAATACGACCATGAGCCGGAAGAAGCCGAGCGCTTCTGGCAGGAGCGCATCGCAACCCTCGACAAGGCACGGATCGCCGATGTCGAATTTTTTCTACCGTCTGTCAACTCAGACGTAGAATCCTAACGAGCCCACCCCAACAGAATATAGACCAGGAAGGAAACAGTCATGACTGCTATCAATTCTGCCAAGATCGTCATTCTCGCGACAGACGGATACGAGCGCTCGGAGCTTCGCGTGCCGTACGAAGAGCTGCAGCGCAAGGGCGCAGACGTCAAGATCGCCTCGATCAAGGATGGCGAGATCAAGAGCTGGGACGAGAAAGACTGGGGCGACAGCGTGAAAGTCGACCTGCTTGCCAAGGACGTGCGGATCGAAGATTTCGACGCTCTTGTCCTTCCTGGCGGCCAGATCAATCCGGACGTCCTGCGCACCAATGACGACGCAATGCGCGTGGTCAAGGAATTCGTGAAGTCCGGTAAGGTCGTGGCTGCCATCTGCCACGCACCATGGCTTCTGGTTGAAGCCGATGCGGTTCGCGGCCGTGAAGTGACGTCTTACGGCTCTATCAAAACCGACGTGAAGAATGCCGGTGGCATTTGGAAGGACGAAAAGGTCGTTTGCGACAAGGGCATCGTCACCTCCCGCAACCCCGACGATCTGGAAGCTTTCGTTGCAAAGATCGTCGAAGAGGTCGAGGAAGGCCGTCACGAACGTAAGGCAGCATAAGCTATTTTTCATAGCTTCAAGGTCGATGAAGGGCTGGTGCACCATGGGTGCGCCAGCTTTTCTTTTGGGCGCGGCCGATATGAGGCGAATATGAAGAAGGAGGCGCAGTGCAGGTGCCTTCCAATCGCGAGTCGGGGCAGGCAACACTTCGTGAGGCAGAGATTTTGCCACATTCTTGCCTTATTTAAGCCACTCTTTCGTCTCGGAAACGTTTCAGAAAGCGGTTGAAATTAATTTTTCCCAACAAAAACGGTTTATTTTTAATTATTTTACATGTGCGGCGCCATAATTTTGCTGCGCTGCACATAAGAAATATTACACGTCTCTTATTTAATTGAGCCTTACAAAGACGCTCCAGCTTACCGGCGAGACCAGTAAACCAGAAGAACAGTTTTAATATAAATGGCTGCGCAATACATAGAGATGGTCACCATGCGTCAACTGCATGACGCCTGCCCGTCTTTGTTCCTTTTATAGGCGTTCATCAATAGTCTTAGCCAACATGATGTGAGGAATTTGGGGCGGCCGGTTTTAGGCAGCCGGGTAACGTTGCCTCACAAAAAATTCAAAAGCACCAAATTCCGACCACAGACTTCATGTCTCATGATGACTGCATGACGCGCCCAACGGGTACCGACCTATCGCAAAACATAAATGGAGTTCTCTCTATGAAGTCCGCGACTCGATCGGCTGTTTCGCCGCTTAGTGGTTCTGAAGAGTCTGATGTGAGCTTTCCTATCGGGGGCATCGTGAAACGCAGTTTCGATGTTTCCTCGGCACTGCTCGCCCTTCTTGTCCTCAGCCCGATCTTTCTCATGATCGTGGTCTTGGTCAAACTCTCCGACAAGGGACCCGCTTTTTACGGCCACCGCCGTATCGGCCATAATGGCCGCACGTTTCATTGCCTGAAATTCCGCACGATGGTCGTGAACGGAGATGAGGTGCTGAAACAATATCTGACGTCTGACCCGCAAGCTGCGGAAGAATGGCGCCAGACGAGAAAACTGAAGAACGATCCGCGTGTCACAGCTGTCGGTAGCGTTCTTCGCAAGCTGAGCCTTGATGAACTGCCACAGCTCATCAACATCATTCGTGGTGAAATGAGTGTTGTGGGTCCTCGTCCTGTCGTGGACGAAGAGCTCAACTACTATGAAAGTGCCGCGCGCTATTATCTCAGCACGCGTCCTGGTCTTACCGGTCTCTGGCAGATCAGCGGTCGCAACGACGTCTCCTACAAGGAGCGCGTTGATTACGACACGCAATATGTTCAGAACTGGTCGATGATGAGAGACATTTCCATCATCATGAAAACCGTGCCAGCTGTCTGCATGTCCCGCGGCAGCTATTGAAGCCAGATTAGATACTCGGCGTGAACGCAGGCCCTCCCACCTGTGCCATGCCTTGCGGCTGCGACCGGACCTGAGCCGGTCGCACATTCACTTTTCAAGGCATCAACATGGAGTTTTACATGGTTGGCATTGCCGACGAAGCCCTCCCTAAAAAACGGCGCACCCAAACATGGTGCAAAGGTACTGCTCTGGCTGTTGCCGCGGCGCTGCTCTTCACCAGTCCGCTCAGCGCGCTTGCGCAGGATGGCCAATACCGCCTCGGAACCGCTGACAAGCTTCGCATCCGCGTTGCCGAATGGCAGCCGGCAGACGGCACCATCCGCAACTGGGATGTGATCAATGGCGATTACTCGGTCGGCCCGTCAGGCACGCTGGCGCTTCCCTTCATCGGCCAGTTAAATGTTGCCGGAAAGACGGCAGGCGAGGTGGGAGAGGCGATCGGGGCGCAGCTTCAAAGCAAGTTTGCTCTGCGCAACCTTCCATCAGCCTCCGTCGAAGTTGCCCAGTTCCGTCCGGTCTTCCTGACGGGTGATGTGCAAACGCCCGGCGAATATCCCTATGCGCCCAATATGACGGTTCTGAAGGCTGTCAGCCTCGCGGGTGGTTTGCGCCGTTCCGATGCAGGGCAGCGTTTTGCCCGTGACTTTATCAATGCCCGTGGCGACGCCGCCGTCTATGACGACCAGCGCGGCCGTCTTCTGGCGCGTCAGGCAAGGTTGCTTGCCGAAGTGAGCGGCGATCAGGAGATCAAGAAGACGCCTGAAATGGAAAAGGTCGTCAATATCGATGCGCTCCTGGAAAGCGAAAGTGCGCTGATGAAGTCTCGCACCGAGCGCTATACGCTTCAATTGAAAGCGTTGAAGGATTTGCGTGAACTGCTGGATGCGGAAGTGGAATCTCTGCGCAAGAAGGCAGAGAGCCAGCAGCGTCAGTTGCAATTGGCAAATGAAGACCGGGAAAAGGTCAATCGCTTGAACGAGCAGGGTCTTGCGCTTGCTCAGCGTCGTATCTCGGCGGAAGAACGCGCAGCCGAGGTTGAGGCGACGCTTCTCGACATCGATACGAATGCTTTGCGCGCCAAGCAGGATATCAACAAGGCGATCCAGGATGAGATCAACCTGCGAAACGACTGGGACGCGCAGCGCTCCAAGGAATTGCAGGATACGCAGGCCGAATTGCAGAAGCTGAACCTGCAGCTTTCCACCAGCCGCGAACTCATGTCGGAGGCCTTGGCGCAATCGGCGGAAGCTCTGCGCTTCGATCCGTCCGGCAAGTCGGCCTCGATTTCCTATGTCGTTGTGCGTGAGGACAAGGGAAAATCGAAGGAAATCAAGGTTGACGAAACCACGGCCCTTGAGCCTGGCGACGTTATCAAGGTTTCCTCGGAAGTGCTGATGCAGTGAGGCTGCCATGCGGATTGCGAAATCGGCACTGATCGATCCTGACAGAAACGGGCTCTACGGAACGGCGGCAGTCGCGCTGTCCTTCTTCGTCTTCGCCTATTCGTCGAAGTTCGGCCAGGTTTCGATCCTTGCCTATTACGCCATCTGGCTGCCTCTGGTCGTCGTGGATTATCGCCGGGTGCTCGGCAATTACACCCGCTACTTCTGGATTTTCGCCTTCGGCATTCTGGCCGTGCTGTCGAGCTTCTGGTCGGACGCCATGTCCGTCAGCCTGCGCGCCTCCATTCAGTACATGACGCACATCGTTTGCGCGCTGATTGCCATGCGCGTCATATCGATCAAGACGCTGACGCGCGGGGCGCTGATCGGCATTACCATCGTTCTTCTCTATTCACTGCTGTTTGGAACCTATCTTTTCGATGCGCTGGATGGCACGACCAGCTTCGTCGGCGCATTCTCTTCCAAGAACCAGTTGGGCTTCTATGCCTCGCTTGGCGTCCTCTTTGCCGCAGCTTCTGTGCTTGTGCTGCGCCAAAGAGGTTTGTGGCTGCCGATCGCGGGCGTTGCCGGTCTGATCTCGGCCTACAGCCTGCTTGCATCGCAATCGGCAACATCCGCGATCACCACTGCAGCCGTCGTCATCATGATGGCGGGTCTGCTGCCGCTCTGGGCCTTATCCCCTGGCAATAGGAAGATGCTGTTTTTTGCAGCCGTTGGCTTGGGCGGTCTGTTTGTCGTGGCCGCGCTACAGTTCGGCCTCTTCGACGCGATCCTCGGTGTCTTCGGCAAGGACACAACACTGACAGGACGCACCTATCTCTGGCAGCAGGGGATCGAGGCGGCCAAGCGGGCGCCAATTTTCGGTGTCGGTTATCAAGGCTTCTGGGTGCCGGGCTTTTCCGATGCCGAAAGGCTCTGGGACGATTTCTTCATTTCCGGTCGCAGCGGCTTTCATTTCCACAACACCTATATTGAGGTGGTGGTGGAGAACGGTTTCGTCGGTCTCATTCTGCTTGTCATCCTGCTCTACGGCACGCTTTTGGGTCACTTGCGGTCAATCCTCATGCGCAATCAGGATCCGCAGGCGCTGATCCTGTTTTCGCTCTGCGCCCTGTTTGTCGTCCGCTCTTTCGTCGAGATCGACATTATTTTCGCATACCAGATCGGCTCGTTCATGCTGTTTTACGCGGCTGGCAAACTCTGCCTGCCGCGGCGCACCCCTGCGGTCACATCGCCCTTCTTGGCAGGTATCGCGGTACGGCCATTGGCCGGGAGATAAAGGAATCGTCCACCTCTCCACAGGAGTCCGGCTGACTCGTGTTGACTCTTTTGTGAATCTAGAACAAAAAGTGAACATTAGTTTTTTAGCGTGGAATGCTCTGAGAAGTTTCGTGTCATGCAGAAGCGCGCAGAACAGCTTGTCGTGGAGGAATTGCGAGAAAGGCTGGAGAGGATCACCCAAGGTCCTGCCAGACAGCAGCAGACTCTGCCCTTCAATATTCCAGCCATAGATGGGCGTCTTCCCGGCCAAGGCCTGAAGCTTGGCAGCCTGCATGAGGTGAGCGGCGGCGGAAATGGTGCCGTGGACGGTGCAGCGTCAGCGCTCTTCTGTGCGGGGATCGCTGCCCGGTTGAAGGGCAAGATTCTTTGGTGCGTGACCCGTCCCGATCTCTTCATGCCTGCTCTCACACAGGCAGGACTTTCGCATAACCGGCTGATCATCGTCGAATGCCGCGACGAAAAGGGCGTGCTGGATTGTTTCGAGGAGGGGCTTCGCTGCAACGGCTTTGGTGCGGTGATCGGTGAAGTGTCGAAGCTGCCGATGAACATGTCGCGGCGTCTGCAACTGACGGCGGAAGCTTCGGGCGTGGCAGCCATAGCGCTTCGCCGCTGGCGTCATGTGAGCGGTGTCGCCGATTTTGGTCAGCCGACCGCCGCCGTCACCCGATGGCGCATTTCCATGCGTCCCTCCACCCCGCTGCCGGTACGCGGGGTAGGGCGGTCACGCTGGTTTGTAGAATTGCTGCGTGTTCGGGGCGGCGAACCTTTTGAACTGGAAGTGGAAGCCTGTGATGCAGAGGGTCGTCTCGCTATACCTGCCGACATGGCAGACGGATCGATACCGCAGGATGCTTGGGGACGAAGCGCCGCCGGTTGAAACTCCGGTCGTCATGATCGCCCGCCAGGGAAGCCGCCGGCTCGTGGCTGCTCTGAATAGTGCCGCGCTGAAGGCGGGCTTGCGCCCCGGCATGCCGGCCAGCAAGGCGCAGGCCATTCTACCAGGCCTTATTGTCGAAGACTTGAAGCCGGTGGAGGATGCAAAAGCCCTTGAGGATCTGGCCTTCTGGTTTCTACGCATCTATGCCCCCATCGTCGCGCCGGATACGCCCGATGGGCTGGTGCTCGATACGACAGGGGCCGATCACCTGCATGGCAATGAAAGACTGATGCTGACGGGAATGATCAATCGCCTGCATGCGCTGGGTTTTACGGCGCGTGCGGCAATTGCCGAAAGCTGGGGCGCGGCTCACGCGCTTGCCCGTTTCGGGCGCGAAGCCGTCACCATTTTACCTGAAGGCAGCGTGCGAGAAGCGCTCGCGCCTCTCCCGCTTGCCGCCCTGCGGCTGGATGCACATCTGGTCAATGAGCTGAAGGTCCTGGGCTTTCGCCGCATCGGAGAATTGGCAGCTGCGCCGCGCGCGCCGATCACCTTGCGGTTCGGACCGGAGGTTGGGCGCAGGCTGGATCAGGCTCACGGTATCCTGTCGGAACCGATAGAGCCGGTCCGCGTGGCGGAACTGGTAACCGTGCGCCGCTTCTTTCCCGAACCGATTGCTGCTGCAGAAACCATTGCAAAATACGCTCGAAAGCTTGTGTCCGACCTCTGCCTGGATTTGGAGAAGCGGGGTTTAGGTGCGCGTCGTGTCGATCTCGTTTTCCATCGTGTTGATAGTGGTGTACAGGCCATTCGGGCCGGAACCTCCAAACCCGCACGCGATAGCAAGCAATTGTCGCGCCTTCTGACCGACCGTATCGAGACGATCGATCCGGGTTTCGGCATCGAGAAGATGACGCTGACGGCGACCCATGCCGAGCCGCTTCTTGCCGGGCAGACGCGCTCCGTTCTTCTGGATGAGGCGGGAGGCGATATTGGCGAGGCTGTCGATATCATCCTCAATCGAGGCCACAAGGTCTATCGCTATGCCGCCGTTCAAAGCGATGTGCCGGAACGCTCCGTTCAAAAGATACCAGCAGAGGCCACGGAAGATGCACCCGGTTGGCCGGAACATTGGCCGAGGCCGGTGAGGTTGTTGTTCAAGCCGGAGCCAATCCAGACGGTGGCGCTCTTGCCCGATCATCCTCCCCGAAACTTCACATGGCGCGGGGTACGTCACATCGTCAAGCGGGCCGACGGGCCGGAGCGCGTCTTTGGCGAATGGTGGAAGCGCGATCGAGAGCTCTCGGCAGTGCGCGATTATTTCCGTGTCGAAAACGAGAGCGGCGAGCGTTTCTGGATCTTCCGTTCCGGCGATGGCGAGCACACAGAGACCGGCTCTCTGGAGTGGTTCATGCATGGATTTTTCGCATGAGTCCGGGTGTTCGTTATGCCGAACTGCAGGTCACCTCGCATTTTTCCTTTCTGCGTGGCGCCAGTTCCTGTGAGGAGCTTTTTGCTCAGGCGAAAGCGCTCGGCATAGAGGCACTGGGCATTGTCGATCGGAACAGCCTCGCGGCCATTCCTCGCGCGCACAAGATTGCGAAAGAGCTTGAGCTTCGGCTGGTGGTCGGCTGCAGGCTGGATCTGGTGCAGGATGTCTCCGTGCTGGTCTATCCCACGAACAGAGAGGCTTATGGTCGGCTGTGCCGACTGCTGACATTCGGTAAGAGAGACGGCAAGGCTGGCAAGTGCTCACTCACATGGAGCGATCTGGTTGCCTATGGCGAAGGGCTGATCGTGGTCCTCCTGCCGGATGAGACGAGTGAAGGGCTTGCCAGCCATCTACGCAGGATTAAAGCGGACTTTGCCGATCGCGCCTATGTGGCGATGAGCCTGCGCCGCCGGCCCAATGATGCGCTGCGCCTGCATGAGCTTTCGCAGATGGCAGCGCGCGCTGGCGTGGCAACGGTCGTCACCAATGACATTCTTTTTCACGAGCCTGGTCGTCGCATGCTTCAGGACGTCGTCACCTGCATTCGCCACAACTGCACCATTGACGATGCCGGCTTTCGGCGGGAGCGACATGCCGATCGCTATCTGAAGCCGCCGGAGGAAATGTACCGGCTTTTTTCTGCCTATCCGGATGCGTTGGAAAACACACTGAAGATCGTGAAAAAGTGCCGGTTTTCCCTCTCGGAATTGGAATATCAATATCCGGACGAGCGGCAAGTTCCGGGGATGACAGCACAGGAAGCGCTGGAAAAGTTCGTCTGGGAAGAAGCGCCGAAGCGCTATCCCGATGGCGTGCCGGAGAAGGTGGAGAAGACGCTGCGGCATGAATTGGCCATCATCGCCAGAAAGAAATACGCAGCCTATTTCCTGACCGTCAACAAGATTGTCCGGCAGGCGCGAGACATGAAAATCCTATGCCAAGGGCGGGGATCTGCGGCCAACTCCGCCGTATGCTTTGTTCTCGGCATCACCGCAATTGATCCAAAGGAAAGCGACCTTCTATTCGAACGCTTCGTCTCCGAAGACCGTGACGAGCCGCCGGATATCGATGTCGATTTCGAACACCAGCGGCGGGAAGAGATCATTCAGTGGATCTACGATCATTACGGGCATGACAAGGCAGCGCTTTGTTCTGTGGTCACCTGTTATCGCGGCAAAGGTGCGATCCGCGACGTGGGCAAGGTGCTTGGTCTTCCCGAAGACCTGACCAAGCTCATGTCCTCGCAGATATGGTGGTGGACGGAAGGCACCGGCGAGAAGCACGCCAAGGAATTGAACATCAATCTGGAGGATCGACGCGTCAGGTTGGCCTTCGATCTCTCGCGCCAACTCATCGGCACGCCCCGCCATTTCAGTCAGCACCCGGGCGGCTTCGTCTTGACCCATGACCGGCTGGACGAACTCGTCCCCATTCTTCCAGCAGCGATGGAGGATAGGCGGATTATTGAATGGGACAAGGACGACATTGAAATCGTCGATTTCATGAAGATGGATTGCCTGGCACTCGGCATGCTCTCCTGCATGCGAAGGGCCTTCGAGATGCTGACGGGGCGCAATGGCGAGGAGTTTGGGCTGACCAGCATAAAGAACGACGACGGGCCGACCTACGACATGATCTGCAAGGCCGATACGATCGGCACGTTCCAGATCGAAAGCCGGGCGCAGATGTCGATGTTGCCCAGGCTGAGACCGAGGGAGCTTTACGATCTGGTCATTCAGGTCGCAATCGTGCGGCCGGGTCCGATACAGGGCAATATGGTCCATCCCTATCTGAAGCGGCGCCAAGAAATAGCAGAGGGTAAGACGATCGTTTACGAACATCCCACCCTCGAAAAGGTTCTTCGCAAAACGCTTGGCGTTCCGTTGTTTCAGGAACACGCCATGCGCATTGCCATCGACTGTGCCGGCTTTACCCCCAGCGAAGCGGATAAGCTGAGAAGAGCGATGGCGACATTCAAGAATGTCGGAACCATCAAAGATTTTGAAAAGCGGCTGATCGGCGGACTGATCGAAAACGGTTTCAGCGAAGAGTTTGCCAAAAGGCTCTTCGCGCAGATCCAAGGCTTCGGCAGTTACGGCTTCCCAGAAAGCCATGCTGCCTCCTTTGCCTTGATCGCCTATGCATCGGCATGGGTGAAGTGCCACCATCCCGATATCTTCTGTGCGGCGCTGTTGAACTCCCAGCCCATGGGATTTTATGCACCGGCACAGCTTGTTCGCGATGCGCGCGATCATGGGGTCGTGGTCCGGCCCGTTTGCGTCAATGCCAGCCGCTGGGATTGTACGCTCGAGGAAAAGACTGCACCGGACCGCGAAGCTGTGAGGCTGGGCATGTGCCTCGTGAAAGGCTTGTCCAACAAGCATGCAGCAGCGATTATTGCATGCCGGGAGGAGCGACCTTTCCAGTCTATAGACGATCTGTGGAGGCGAGCAGGGGTACCTGTTTCAACACTGGTATGTCTCGCGGAGGCGGATGCGTTTCTAACCGCGTTCGGACTTTCGCGCCGTGAGGCGCTTTGGGCCATCAAGGGGTTGCGGGATGAGCCACTACCGCTCTTTGCCGCTGCCGCAGCGAGAGAAAACACCTTGATCGAGGAGTTGCAGGAGCCGGAAGTCAACCTGCTGCCCATGACCGCGGGCGGAGAGGTTGTGCAGGACTATGGTCATGTGGGCCTGACGCTGCGAGACCACCCCATGAGCTTCCTACGCCAGGATCTCGCGCGACGTCGGATCGTGACATGCGCTGAGACGCTCAAGACGAATGACGGTCGCTGGCTGGAGGTCGCTGGTCTCGTGCTCGTGCGGCAGCGCCCTGGCTCGGCAAAGGGCGTCATCTTCATGACGCTTGAAGACGAGACCGGCATTGCCAATGCCGTCGTCTGGGTGAAGACCTTCGAGAAATACCGCCGTGTCATTCTGTCGGCGGGTATGGTGGGGATTTACGGCAAGCTTCAGCGTGAAGGCGAGGTCGTGCATGTCGTCGCACACCGCATCACCGATCTGTCGGATGTTCTGAGAAGTGTCGGCGAAAGGGATAAGCCGTTTCCGCTACCGCATGGTCGCGGCGACGAGTTTCACCATGGGATACCGAGGACGCGTGACAGACGCGGCTTGCCGCCGAGATCAGCTCTTCAGGAGAGCGATGACGATCACATCACCGTCAAGGGCCGCAACTTCCATTGAAGAGCCACAACGCGCCTTCGTTGCAAAATCGAGTGACGCTCTCGCGACGCTTCACGTGAGAGTGGAGTTCTTGATCCGATCTTTGCCGACTTCGATCACGTGCCGCATCGCCTTTACGGCGGCGGTCTCATCGCGTGCCGCAATGGCATGGACGATGCGCAAATGGTTGGCGGCAATCTCCGCGATGGTGGCCGGAGCAGAGGCTGGCGACGATAGCTTGAAGGAGATGGCGAGTGCCGCCTCAATCAGACCGCTGGCAGAACGCATGAAGGGATTGCCGGAAATGCTGGCAACGGCCAGATGGAATTCCAGATCGATCTTGGCAATGCTTTCGGCGGTATGGGCAGGGTTGTCGAATTTCGCCGCGATCGCGTAGAGCGCGACGATATCTTCACTGGATGCATGCCGAGCAGCCGCTGCCGCCGCTGCCGGCTCAAGCGCCAGGCGAATTTCGGCCAGATGCTCGATGAACTCAGGATCGAGCCCTGCCTCGCAGCGCCATCCCAGCACATCCGGGTCAAAGAAGTTCCAGCTCGATTTGTCGAGAACGCGTGTCCCGACTTTCGCTTTGGCTTCCACCAGCCGCTTTGCGGCCAGCGTTTTCATCGTCTCTCTGAGAACGGTCCTCGATACGCCGAAGCGAAGCGAGAGTTCTGCATCGTTGGGAAGAAGGGAACCCTCCGGTATCCGGCCCGAAACAATAGCGCTGCCAAGTTCCGCCACGACGTGCGCATGGCTGTTGCGCCGCTTTCGTCCCGATATCGTGTTTTCCAGTAGCCCCAACAACTATCTCCCTCGCTGATGTTATGCCGGGTGAGCCGCCGCCATTCTTCTGTTTGAGTACCAGATGATTGTGCGTTGCAAAACGATGAATATGAACAGAAGTATGCCGATGACGATTTTCGTCCACCAGGATGACAGTGTTCCATCAAAAACGATATAGGTCTGAATGAGGCCCTGGATCATCAAGCCGATGAAAGTGCCGGCAACGAGGCCTGTTCCGCCTGTCAGCAGCGTCCCGCCGATCACCACGGCAGCAATCGCATCCAGTTCAACGCCGACGGTTGCCAGAGAGTAGCCGGAGGAAGTGTAGAGCGTGTAGACGATGCCCGCGAGACCGGAGAGAAAGCCGGACAGCGCATAGATACCGATCGTGGTTTTAGCGACGGGTACACCCATCAGTTCCGCCGATTGCTGGTTTCCACCAAGTGCGTAGACATTGGCACCGAAGCGGGTGCGGGCTGCCACCAATATGCCGACTGCAAAGACAATCAGCATCAGGATGGCAAGCGCCGTCAATCGACCGCCACCCGGCACACGAATATAGAAGCCCTGGATGGCATCGATGACCGGATGGGAGATCGGGACGGAATCGGTCGACATGAGATAGGCGGCCCCGCGTGCCAGAAACATGCCCGCGAGGGTGACGACGAAGGGCGGGATTGCGAGAAAGCGGATCATCGCGCCCATCAGGCTGCCAAAAATCGTGGCGATGACGAGTACCGCCGCGAAGGCAACGAGTGGATGAACACCATATCCGTTGACGAGCACGGCGACGAAAACGCTGGCAAAGGCGATGACCGAGCCGATCGATAGATCGATGCCGCCAGACAGGATCACGAATGTCATGCCGACGGCCGCAATGCCGAGAAACGCATTGTCGGTCAAAAGATTGCCGATGACCCTTGTGCTGAGAATGCCCGGATATTGGGAAACGCACAGGGCATAGGCAATGATGAAGATCGCCAGCGTGGTGAAGAAGGGAAGGTTGCGTGTGTGTATCATCGCGCAGCTTCTCCTTTGTTTGTGGTGGGCGCCGGTGCCGCCGGGCTTGGTTTTTTCGGCGTCCTGGTAAAGCCGAGCAACGTGACAAGTGCCGGCGATTGAAGCGTCAGAACCACGATGATGATGCCTGCCTTGATGATCAGGTTGAATTCGGGCGGGAAGCCTGAGACGAGAATACCGGTATTGATCGTCTGGATGATCAGTGCGCCGATGAGCGACGCGGTGATCGAGAAGCGACCGCCATTGAGCGACGTGCCGCCGATGACCACCGCAAGGATCGCATCGAGTTCAAGCCAGAGACCAGCATTGTTGGCATCCGCACCACGAATGTCGGCGGTCACAATCATGCCGGCGATGGCGGCACAAAGGCCTGAAATCGCGTAGACGAAGAATAGCAGGAAGCGGGCGCGAACACCGGCAAGTGCGGCGGCGCGGCGATTGATGCCGGTTGCCTCGATCAGGAAGCCGAGCGCGGACTTGCGCACCAGAAGACCGATAAGAATGGCACTCGCCACCCAGATCACCACAGGCAGTGGAGCGCCTGCAAAGGACCCAGACCCAATGGCGGCAAAGCTGTCATTGTTGAAGGTCAGGATGACGCCTTCGGTGATCAGCTGTGCAATGCCGCGGCCGGCAACCATGAGGATGAGGGTTGCAATGATCGGTTGGATGTCGAGGACGGCGACGAGAATGCCGTTCCATATGCCGCAGGCGATGCCGACTGCCAATGAGACGGCAATCACGACGGGAATGGAATGCCCGGCACTGATCAGCGTGGCTGCAACCGCACCGCAAATGGCGATGACCGCGCCTATGGAGAGATCGATACCCTTGGTGGCAATGACCAGCGTCATGCCGATCGTCAAAAGCGCCACGGGTGCGGCGCGCACCAGAATATCGATAAGGCTGCCATAGAGGCGTCCATTCTGCATCGAGACGTTCAGGAAGCCGGGCGATATCACCGTAATGGCGGCTAGAATGATGAACAGCGCAATGAACTGCGGTGCCAGTCTCTTCAATTTCAACGTTATGCTCTTCATCACGCGGCCTCCGTGCGGGCGGAGGTCGCAATCGCCTTCATGATGTTTTCTGCAGTCACGTCGGATCCCTTGAGTTCTTCAACATGGCGACGGTCCGACAGGACGATGACGCGATGGGCGACCGCCGTCAGTTCTTCCAGCTCCGACGAAATGACGACGAGCGACATGCCCTCCTGGCAGAGCTTCTCGATCATCTTGAGGATTTCGGCGTGTGCACCAATATCGATGCCGCGCGTCGGCTCATCAAGAATGAGGAGGCGAGGCTCGGTTGCCAGCCAGCGGGCAAGGATTGCTTTCTGCTGATTGCCGCCGGAAAGGAACTTGATCGGACGTTCACGATCGGCGGGACGAATGTCGAGCGACTTGATGAAGTCGTCGGCAAGCGCTGCCTTCTGACGCTTGGAAATCGGGCGCATCCAGCCCTGACGGGCTTGCAGGGCAAGCGCGATGTTATCGGCGACGGAAAAATCGCCAATAATGCCGTCCGTCTTCCGCTCTTCAGGACAGAAGCCGAAGCCCTGGTCGATGGCCGCTTCCGGTGATTGGATGGACACCTGCTTGCCATCGATGGTCGCTGTTCCGCTTTCCGGCTTGTCGATGCCAAAGAGAAGGAAGGCGGTTTCGCTGCGGCCTGAACCGAGGAGCCCTGCAATGCCGACTACTTCTCCCGGACGAATATCAAGATCGAAGGGTTCGACGCTGCCGCGCTTGCCATAGCCTTGAAAACGGATGGCAGGCGCCCCTTCGACCACATCATTGTCGGAGGGCTGTCGGTTATGGGTGACATTCTGCAATTCGCGCCCGAGCATCATGGAAATGAGCTCGCCTCTCGGAAGCTCCGAAATGGTGCGCGTGCCCACCAGTTTGCCATTGCGCAGGACCGTAACGCGGTCGGCAATGTCGTAAACCTGGTTGAGGAAGTGGGTGATGATGACGATGCCAAGACCCTCGGCGCGAAGCTGTCTCAGCACCGTGAAAAGCATCTCGACTTCATGCGCGTCGAGGCTGGCTGTCGGCTCATCCAGAACGAGCACCTTGCCGGAGAGATCGACGGCGCGCGCAATCGCAATGATCTGCCGGATGGCGACCGAATAGCTGGAGAGCAGGGCATTGACGTCGATGGTCAGGCCATAGCGACCAAGCAGCTTCTGGGCCTCGTCGCGCATGGTGCGCTTGTCGATGAGGCCGAAGCGGCGCGGCTGGCGGCCGAGAAAGAGATTTTCGGCAACGGTCAGGTTTTCCAGGAGATTAACCTCCTGGTAGACGGTGCCAATGCCAAGCGCCTGGGCTTCACCGACATCGGCTGGGGAAATCTCGTCGCCATCGAGGCGCACTGTTCCTTTGTCGCGGGTGTAAACGCCGGTCAGGATCTTGATGAGCGTGGATTTGCCGGCACCATTTTCGCCGAGCAGCGCATGGACTTCACCGGCACGAAGGGTGAAATCGACATTGTCGAGAGCGGTTATGCCGAGGAAGGACTTACCGATGGCACGTGCTTCCAGAAGGGACGGTTGTTCGGACATTCTGAAGCATTCCATTGAAGAAAAAGCGTGAATGGAAACGGTGCTGAAGCACCGTTCCGATCGCCTGTTCCGATATGAGGCATGTAAAGCAAAGAACCAGCGGCACTCTGCAATGCGCAAGAACGGAAGCGTTTGGATATCTGGGGTGAAGCGGACTTCACCCCCAAACCGGTCTTAGTAGCCGAGGCCTTTCTTTGCCTCGTAGACCTTCATCGGATCGTCAGACGCCGTATAAAGCTTGGATTCCGTCTGGATCCATTTCTTCGGCTCTTTCTTGTCCTTGAGGTAAGCGTCAAGTGCATCGAAGGCAGGACCAGCCATGTTCGGCGTCAGTTCGACCGTTGCGTTCGCTTCACCGGCAGCCATGGCCTTGAAGATATCCGGAACGGCGTCGATGGAGACGACCTTGATGTCTGTGCCGGGCTTCAGACCAGCTTCCTTGATCGCCTGGATCGCGCCGACAGCCATATCATCATTGTGGGCGTAGACAGCGCAGATGTTCTTGCCGCCATTTTCAGCCTTGATGAAGCTTTCCATGACTTCCTTACCCTTGGTGCGGGTGAAGTCGCCGGTCTGCGAGCGCGTGATCTTGATGTTCTTGTGCGAAGCGATGGCTTCTTCGAAGCCCTTCTTGCGGTTGATGGCAGGCGAAGAACCGGTCGTGCCCTGAAGTTCGACGACATTGCAGTCCTTCGAACCGACATCCTTGACCAGCCAGTCGCCGGCAACCTTGCCTTCGTGAACCTGGTCGGAGGTCACAGCGGTCAGGTAGAGGCTGTCTGGAGCTTCGATCTGACGGTCAAGAAGAATAACAGGAATGTTTTCTTCCTTGGCTTCTTTCAGAACTGCGTCCCAGCCGGTGGCGACGACAGGGGCAATCAGAATGGCATCGACGCCCTGGGCGATGAAGCCGCGAACGGCCTTGATCTGGTTTTCCTGCTTCTGCTGCGCATCGGCAAATTTCAGAGTGATGCCACGCTTTTCAGCCTGTTGCTTGGTGACGGTGGTTTCTGCAGCGCGCCAGCCCGATTCGGAGCCGATCTGCGAAAAGCCGACGGTGAGCGACTTTGCGGATACGCCAGAAGCCAGGCATACGGAAAAAGCGACGGTAACCGCCGCGAGTGCTTTTTTCATCTTTAATCCTCCCAGAGATGATGTCGGCTGACGGGGCGATATGAGCATATAGTATTATCTTTGAAAAGCGATTTTTTGCTTCGGATCGCTACTCAGCTTGAAATAGAACGGGTCATTCTAAATAAAGATAATTAGATTCAATGGGATAATTTAGTAATATTTTTTCAGCGGCATTGCCGCGTCTGTCTTTGCGTTCCTTGACAATTGCGTTCATCCCGAAATAGTAATACGAATATAAAGAACAATCTGCGGCATTGACCGTATTCCTCAATTGCCGCAGATCAGGCAAGGGATGAAAAAGATTGAGGCGGGAGGAATCGTGCGAATCGTCAGCGAGAGTTTGGACGCAGTGGAAGGTTTGGGCAGATGTCCGCCTTGCCAGATGTCGTCGTCTCCGCTACGCGTCTGCGTGGTCCCATTGTCGACGCTTCACCATGAATTCGTCGCACTCCCGTTGACCTACCCGTTCGCCACTTCCGGCTGGAGACCATTATCATGACAGACTCGAAGAATTTGACCGCCCCACAAGGCAAGCTGCGTTCGCGCGCATGGTTCGACAATCCCGCAAATGCCGACATGACGGCGCTCTATCTCGAGCGTTACATGAATTTCGGTCTGAGCCAGGCCGAGCTTCAGTCGGACCGCCCGATCATCGGCATCGCGCAGACAGGTTCCGACCTTTCGCCTTGCAATCGCCATCACCTCGAACTGGCGAACCGCCTTCGTGAAGGTATCCGCGAAGCGGGCGGCATTGCTATCGAGTTCCCGGTTCATCCGATTCAGGAAACCGGCAAGCGCCCGACTGCCGGTCTCGACCGTAACCTTGCCTATCTGGGCCTCGTCGAAGTGCTGTATGGCTATCCGCTCGATGGCGTCGTTCTGACGATCGGCTGCGACAAGACGACGCCTGCCTGTCTTATGGCGGCGGCCACCGTCAACATTCCGGCGATTGCTCTGTCCGTCGGCCCGATGCTGAATGGCTGGTTCCGCGGCGAACGCACCGGCTCCGGCACCATCGTCTGGAAGGCTCGCGAACTTCTGGCGAAGGGCGAGATTGATTACCAGGGCTTCGTCAAACTCGTTGCCTCCTCCGCGCCGTCCACCGGCTACTGCAACACCATGGGCACGGCGACCACGATGAACTCGCTGGCCGAAGCGCTCGGCATGCAGCTTCCGGGCTCTGCCGCGATCCCTGCACCGTATCGCGATCGCCAGGAAATCTCCTATCTCACCGGTCTTCGTATCGTCGAGATGGTCAAGGAAGACCTGAAGCCGTCTGACATCATGACCAAGGATGCCTTCATCAACGCCATCCGCGTCAACTCGGCAATCGGTGGTTCCACCAACGCGCCGATCCATCTGAACGGTCTTGCACGCCATGTCGGCGTCGAGCTCACCGTCGATGACTGGCAGACCTATGGCGAAGAAGTTCCGCTGCTCGTCAACCTGCAGCCGGCTGGCGAATATCTCGGCGAAGACTACTATCACGCCGGTGGCGTTCCGGCCGTCGTCAACCAGTTGATGGAACAGGGCCTCATCATGGAAGACGCCCTGACGGTCAACGGCAAGACGATCGGGGAAAACTGCCGTGGTGCGATCATCGAAGACGAGAAGGTCATCCGTCCTTACGATCGTCCGCTGAAGGAGCGTGCAGGCTTCCGCGTGCTGCGCGGCAACCTCTTCTCTTCCGCCATCATGAAGACCAGCGTTATCAGCCCTGAATTCCGTCAGCGCTATCTCTCCAACCCGAACGATCCCGAGGCTTTCGAAGGCCGTGCTGTCGTCTTCGACGGTCCGGAAGATTATCACCACCGCATCGACGATCCGTCGCTCGGCATCGACGCGCAGACGGTTCTGTTCATGCGTGGCGCCGGCCCGATCGGCTATCCAGGTGCGGCAGAAGTCGTGAACATGCGTGCTCCCGATTACCTGCTGAAGGAAGGTGTCAACTCGCTACCGTGCATCGGCGACGGTCGTCAGTCCGGCACGTCGGGCAGCCCGTCGATCCTCAATGCCTCGCCGGAAGCGGCAGCAGGTGGCGGTCTTGCCATCCTGCAGACCGGCGACCGCGTTCGCATCGATGTGGGCAGAGGCACCGCCGATATCCTGATCTCGCCGGAAGAACTGGCGAAGCGTCATGAGGCGCTGAACGCTCAGGGTGGCTACAAGTATCCGGATCACCAGACGCCTTGGCAGGAAATCCAGCGCGGCATCGTCGGACAGATGGAAACGGGTGCAGTGCTCGAGCCAGCCGTAAAGTACCAGCGCATCGCCCAGACCAAGGGTCTTCCGCGCGACAACCACTAAAACATGGTCCGATGTGCCGGAGCGATCCGGCACATCATTCCTCGCCGCCGGTTGTTACTTAGCCGGCCGCTTTTCTTTGTCTACCTGTCCGACGTCATGACGGTGATCTCGCCGCTGCGTTTGATCTTCACGCCTGAAAGTCGTCGCGTCATGAAGGCGCCGGTATCGACATTCAACCTGTTATGGACCATGGCGACGTTGCGCACCGGCGTATGACCGTGGACGGTCAGAAATGGGTTTGCCACCGAAGGTGCTCCCTGTTGGCTTGGTCGAATCCAGAGGAGGTTCTTGTCCTCCTGCTGTTCGAGGGGAACGTCGTTCAAAAGTCCGGCATGGACAAAACACAGCCCCGGCACCGCAATGAGCGAAGGAAGGCTGGCGGCAAAGCTAATGTGATGTGCCGGTATGGCCTTCTGCACGGCTGCTCGCAATTGCCGATTATCCTCTGGCAACCTGGCAATGCCATAAGACCGCAAGGTTTCAAGACCGCCGAATTCCAGCCAACGATGATCACCATGCGGATTTCGGATGAAATCCACCATCGATTCCTCGTGGTTCCCAGCGAGGCAGAAACGCCGAATTCCGTCGGGCTGGGTCGTGATCAACTCTTCGAGGACCGCAGAGGACTTCGGTCCGCGATCCACATAGTCGCCGAGCATGATGATCCACTTTTCCCCGCCCTCACGTTCGGCGTCGGCCATAATCTTCTCCTGCAGAATGTGAAGAAGGTCGAGGCAGCCATGGACATCGCCTACTGCATAGATGACCTCCGGTCGTTCGGAGAAGAAGAGCTTCTGGCGCATGGCTGGACCATTTGATCTGGAGAAGTGGCTAGAGCCGGGAAATCTCTACCAGCCTTAGAGCACTTCGAGTTGAAAAGGAAACCTGTCAGCGCGATCCTGCGGGACTTGAAAACTCCTCATCCCCGACGCGCAACAACGCCGCGCTTCACCGACTGGCCGTCGGTCGTGTATCATCGCACCAAAGGCGGCAGTCCTTCCCGTGCCCGAATGAGTTCGATCAGGTGACGCAGCGCCGGGTGGTTTTGCCGTCGGCTCGGATAATACATGTGGAAGCCGGCACCGGTCGATGACCATTGAGGCAAAACGACTTCCAGCCGTCCATCGCGCAGCTCCGCATCGGCACGGCGTTTCAAGACGTAGCCGAGACCCAAACCATCGGCTGCGGCATCGATGGTGCTCTGCGTATCGCTGATCGTGCAGTTGCCGGGCACGTCCATCCGTATCATGGCATCGCCATTGCCAAGTTCCCATCGGAACGCCGAATTGTCGCCGAGAAGAAGGCGCAGGCAGGAATGCTGCATCAGGTCGTCCGGTTTCTTCGGTCGGCCATGCCTGTCGAGATAGGTGGGTGAACCAACGATGACCCATTCCAATGCTTGAGTGAGCGCGACTGCGATCATGTCCTCGGGAACAGTGTCCCCGTATCGTATCCCGGCATCGAAGCCTTCGGCCACCATATCGACCGGGCGATTTTCGACGACGACCGTAAACCGCATATCTGGCAAAAGCTTTAGAAAACTCGGGAGTACCGGGCTCACCAGAAGGCGACTGGCGTCGGCGGGAATGTTCAGGCGCAGTTCGCCGAAGGCGCCAGCATGCCCGTCCTCCATCTCGGAGAGCGCCGAGCCGATCTCATCGAACCCTGCCTCCAGGCGGGCGGCGAAGCGCAGCCCCGCGGGCGTCGGCGCGACGCTTCGGCTTGTGCGATTGAGGAGCTTCGTGCCGAGACGCTCCTCCAGCCGGCGGATCGCGTGGCTCAGAGCAGACGCCGTGATCCCGAGTTCGATTGCGGCTGCCTTAAAACTGCGGCGCCGGACGACGATCGAGAAGGCGGCGAGGTCGGGCAGCTCCGAGCGGAGAAACGGCGGCATGAATGACTTCCGTTCAGTGCATCGTTGAATGTGATGCAAGCATAAGAACTTGCTTCTGTGCCTGCAAGGCCTAGGGTCGTCCCAACCGAAGCGTGCGGAGGAGCACCCCATGTGGCACGAATTGAAGATCCCGGATTTGAACGACAGAGCCGTTCTTGTCACAGGCGCCTCCACCGGTATCGGCGCGGCAGTGGCCAAGGCCTTGGCGGCGCAAGGCGCAAAGGTTGCTGTTCATTATAATGAAAGCGCTGCGGCTGCCGAAGCGGTGCTTGCCGACATTCGCCACGCTGGGGGTGAAGCCTTCCTTATTCAAGGAGATGTATCAAAGCCGGGCGGGAGTGAGCGCGTGGTCGAGGCTGCAGCTGAAAAGCTCGGCGGGCTTGACGGGCTCATCAATAATGCCGGAGGCATGCTCGGTCGCGTGCCGACGGCGGAGATGGACGACGCCCATTATGCGCGTGTCATGGACCTCAATGCCCGCTCGGTGTTGGCTGCGACAAAGGCGGCCGTCCCGTTCCTGAAGCGGCGGCAGGGCTTCGTCATCAACACGACCTCGATTGCGGCACGCAACGGCGGCGGCAATGGTGCAATCCTCTACGCTGCCGCCAAGGGCTTCGTCTCGACAATCACCCGCGGCCACGCAAAGGAGTTCGTCGGCGACGGTATTCGCGTCAACGCCGTCGCACCCGGCATCATCTCGACACCCTTTCATGATCGCTACACCAGCCCCGAAATGCTCGATGCCCAGCGGCAGAGCGTCCCGATGGCCCGTGTCGGCACACCGGACGAATGCGTCGGCGCCTATCTCTTTCTCGCTTCGCCACTCCTGTCCGGCTACATCACCGGACAGATTATTGAGGTCAACGGCGGACAGCTGATGCCGTAGGGCGCCTCTGGCGCCTTCGTCTCTTCCGATCTTTGCCCATATAGCCGACCGGCACACCGCCGAAGTCGTCGGCCTTTGTCACGGAGTACATTTATGACCATTCAGACACGCCGTCTCGGTCGGACGGACTGGAATATCTCGGAAATCGGTTTTGGCGCCTGGGCCATCGGCGGCTCATGGGGAGACGTGGACGAGAGTGATGCGAAGGCCAGCGTCCATGCCGCGCTTGATGCCGGTATGACATTCATCGACACGGCTGATGTTTACGGTGATGGTCGCTCCGAGCGCATCATCCGTGACGTGCTGAAGGAGCGCGGCGGTGAGCGGCCGATCGTTGCAACGAAGGCCGGACGCAGGCTGAGCCCACATGTGGCCGATGGATATACAAAGGCCAATCTCGAGGCTTTCGTTGATCGGAGCCTTACGAACCTTGGCGTCGAGGCTCTTGACCTCGTCCAGCTCCATTGCCCGCCGACAGAGGTCTACTATCGCCCCGAAGTCTTCGGCGCGATGGACAACCTCGTTTCGGCCGGCAAGATCCGCTTCTATGGCGTATCGGTGGAGAAGGTGGAGGAAGCGCTCAAAGCCATTGCCTTCCCGAACGTATCGACGGTTCAGATCATCTTCAACATGTTTCGGCACCGCCCCGCCGACCTGTTCTTCTCCGAGGCCAAGCACCGCGACGTCGGCGTCATCGTGCGCGTGCCTCTGGCAAGCGGTATGCTGACGGGGAAGATGGGCAAGGACTCGACCTTCGCTGCTGATGACCACCGCAACTTCAATCGCCATGGCGAAGCATTCGATGTAGGCGAGACCTTTTCAGGTGTCCCATACGATGTTGCGCTTGAGGCAGTCGAGGAACTGCGAGCGCTGGTTCCGAGCAACGTGACCATGGCGCAGTTCGCGCTGCGCTGGATCTTAATGGAGGAGGCCGTCTCGGTCGTCATTCCCGGCGCTAAAAATCACGATCAAGCAACCTCCAACGCTGCGGCGAGCCGTGTGGCGGCAATCCCCGCAGAGGTCATGGATAAGGTGCGGGCCCTTTACCGTGACAAAATCGCGCCACATGTCCATCAGCGCTGGTAGGTAAAGAGATGAAGAAGAACGCCGTGGGCCGCATCGCGCACGGCGCTACCGCGGGTCAAGGAATTGTATCCGCCGACCTCTTGAGATCAAAGAAAGTCGTATGACGCGTTATTTGTCCATCTACTCGTTCTGACCCTAAAATGGTCCAGTTTCTGGAAACTACTGTTGATGTTGCTCTGGAAGCAAGGGAGGAAGGACATGCCGCTGCAAAACCGTGTCGATCCATTCGGGGATATTCTCGAGCTGCCATTGCGAGGCCTCTTCACCGGCAATCGCGGCATCATTCACGACCCCGCCTCACGAACGCTGACGACCAAGCGATGGGCTTCGAAATCCTGGTTGATTTGCAGTTGCAGCTATAAGGACGTCCGTCGCGACGTCATGGCGTCGCGAAGCTGGACGGAGCTGTTCTTTCTCGATGAGGCGACTGCGCTGGCAGCTGGGCATCGCCCCTGCTTTCAATGCCGGCGTGAGGAGGCAGGCAAGTTCGTTGCCGCCTGGGTTGAGGGCAATGGTTCTCCGGCGGGTTCCATCCACGATATAGACGCAACGCTGCACCGGGAACGCCTGCAGATGAAACGAAAGCGCGTCAATGTCCTTTTGACCCCTGTCGAGGATCTGCCGGACGGGACGATGATTGCAGCGCAAGGCGAGGCCTATCTCGTTGCCAGTGGAAATACCTACCGCTGGAGCCCTCAAGGTTATCGTCGAACATCGACGCTGCCTTTCGTTGACGGGCTTTTGACGCCGCCATCGACGCTAAAAGCTTTGGAGGCCGGTTATCGACCGGTGCTGCACCCGTCTCTTGAAACAGCCGATCTGGATGCTGCGTAATGATGAATGACCTCTTCGCCGGGCTTGAGCCTCAGCAGGCGTCCCGGCAGGATATGGCAGACGGTGCCGTGCTCATGCGCGGCCGTGCACTTGCCCAGGCAGATCAACTGATTGCCGATATTCACCGCATTTCATCATCTGCCCCCTTTCGCCACATGGTCACGCCCGGCGGTTTTTCCATGTCGGTCGCAATGAGCAATTGCGGCAACTATGGCTGGGTGACAGATCGGCGCGGTTATCGCTATGAGCGGCAGGATCCTCTGACGGGTGAGAACTGGAGCCCGATGCCGGAGAGCTTTCTGTCACTTGCGGTAAGCGCTGCCAACGAGGCCGGTTATCCCGACTTCCTGCCGAATGCATGCCTTATCAATCGCTATGAGCCAGGCGCGAAAATGTCGCTGCATCAGGACAAGGACGAGAAGGACTTTTCCCGCCCCATCGTTTCCGTGTCTCTTGGTCTCCCTGTTGCCTTCCAGTTTGGCGGGTTGCAACGCACCGATCCTGTGACGAAGTATCCGTTGCAGCATGGCGATGTGGTGGTGTGGGGCGGACCGTCCCGCCTTTTCTATCACGGTGTGCTGACGTTGAAAGACGGCATCCATGAGAAAGCTGGCCCCTTCCGTTATAACCTCACCTTCCGCCACGCCGTGGTGTAATCAAGGCGCCGCCTATGCCCAAGCTGTGCTGAGGTGTCGACGATCGTCGCGGAAACACAAGACTTTAACGAGTGTGTTAACTCTAAAAACGATCTCCACCCTTTCCTCAGCTCGCGTTTACCTGTCGTTTCGTCATTCCTGTGTAGCGTGAAAGCACAACACGAGATCGGGAAACGACCATGGGTGCAATGCTCAAGCCGAACAGGGCCTACGATACAGACCAACAGATTGAGTTTAACAGCAAGCTGACGGCTGCCCATGCGCGCATCGAGAAGCGGTTTCTTGATGGCGGCGCAGTGCTCGTTTCCGTCATGGAGATGCTCAACGATCTTATCGGCATTCTCGATGGGATCACAGGAACAATGGACCAGGGCAAAACCGAGGAGACGGTTGCCGGTCTACGCCGGACGATGACGGATCTGGCGCATCTGCCGGAAATCGAGCGCGATCGCAAATCCGGTTTCGAAGCACTGACCACCATGTGCGCCTCGACCCGCGGCCATATCGACGATATTCACGAGACCATCCGCTACCTCAAGACATTTGCCATAACGGTGAAGATTGCTGGTGCGGGGCTGGCAGAGTTTTCCGGTTTTGCCGACGAAATTCGCGATCGCATCCAGTCGGGTGCGGATGAGGTTGCACGCTTTGGTGCCAATCTTGAGGCGATGCGCGCACAACTCACCGATGCCCGCTCATTTTCATCGAAAACACTGACCGACTTCGGCTCGATCATTCCGCCCATCATCAAGGGATTGACGGAAAACTCCGCCCGCATCGTTGCCCAGCATCGGGAAATGGCGGAGATCGCCGGACAGGTCAAAAAGATTGCCCAAGGGGTGCAGGGCAAGATCGGGTCCGTCCTGTCCAATCTGCAGATCGGTGACATTACCAGACAGCGCATCGAGCATATTCAGAGCATTCTCCAACTCTTGGAAGAGTTCGTCGCCTCTTCGGAAGGCGAGGCGTTGACCGAGACCGAACATGAGGTACTGCGCGAAGCGGTGCTGCAGCTCGTCAGTGCGCAGATGGACGAAACGGCTGCGGACTTCCAGCGCGATTGCAGCAAGATTTTCACCAGCATTTCCAGCTTTATCGATGATGCGGGCCGCATTCTGTCCTTGCGGGACGAACTCGTCGATCGCAGCTCGAACGGCGACAACAACGTGCTTGCGCTGATGGAAAGAGATATCGTCGAGGCCTGCAAGCTGGCTGAACGCGTTCAGGGCAGCAGCGGCGACGCGGACAAGGTCGTGTTCTCCGTTGCCGAGAGCGCCCAGGAATTGCTGCGCGGTATCGAGGTGCTGCGTTCGATCAAGATCGACATCCATTACATGGCGCTAAACTCCAACCTGCGTTGCTCCAAGCTTGGCGAAGCTGGACGTTCCGTCAACGTCGTCAGTGGCGAGATGCGGATTTTCGCAGGCAAGCTTGAAACGCCGGCTGACGCCATCGTCGAGGATCTGCGCGGCGTAGAGGTTGCCACACAGGCACTGGTGGAACAGGGGCAGGGGCTTTCGAAGAACTTCAGCGCGCCGCTCAATGAAGCGCTGGATTCGATCCGGAATGCCAAATCTCAAATGGAGCAAGGGACGCAGGCGCTCGCCGAAGAGGGACAGGCCGTCTTCAGCCGCATCAGCGCTGTGGTCACTACCCTCGATTTCGAAAGCGAGCTCGGTGCCACCTTCAACGATTGCTGCAATATTGCAGCCCAGTTGTCGCATGGGTTCCAAGCCGATGTATCGGGCTTCGCCGACAAGATCGAAGGCTTTTCGTCGCGCGTCTACAAGCTCTACACCATGGCCCATGAGCGCGATATCCACGTGCGATATCTGCCGGCCAACAGCGCCAGCGCTCACGCGACGGCCACACCGTCGGCGGAAGCAGACGATGACGATCTCTTTGCCGATGCGCTGTTCTGATCACTTGGAACCGTTTTAGCGCATGTGCGAAAGCCGTGGGGTTCGCTCCGCGGCTTTCTGCTATTCTAGCAAGCGTTGGTCGGAGTTAAACTGGTGAACCAGCCTGATGCATTTTGGGGTTGCAAAAGCCGGCAGGATATCCGATCCATCCTGCACTGCGTTGCCTGAGGCGGACGCATCCATGTTTGCTCGATAGTCCGGTCGCCGATCGGTATTTCAACGGGCGAGCATCGACAGCCAGTGGTGAATGAGCATGACGGGTTCTTTGGAGGCTAGGCCGCTTTTCGGCATCAGTCTCGCGGCTATGGGCTATTCCTGCTTTGCCATGCAGGATGCGTTGGTGAAGTACCTTGTGGAAACCTATTATGTTCCCCAGATCCTTTTCGTCCGTAGTGCAGTCATCGTGGCGATCACCGGAACGCTGGCTTATTTCTACGGTCACCCATCCATTTTGAAGAGCAAGTATCGCGGCACGCTGGTGCTGCGCGCAACGCTGATGCTGATCGCCTGGATGCTGTTCTACAGTTCGTCCCTCTATCTTGGTCTGGCGGAACTGACGACGCTTTACTTTTCTGCGCCGATCATGGTCGTCGTCCTTTCCATCTTTGTCTTGAAGGAAAAGGTCGGCATGGGGCGCTGGATTGCATGTGCCTTCGGCTTCATCGGCGTGCTTGTCGCAGCCAATCCGACGCACTCGCCGAACTGGATTCCAGCGCTTCTATGCATCGTTGCCGGTTTCTGCTGGGCCTGGAGCACCATCCTCGTTCGTATCGTCAGCAAGAGCGAAACGACGCTGACGCAGATGTATGCGACGAGCGCATTGTTCGGCATCGCCTGCGCGCTGGCTCTGCCATGGCTGTGGAAGAACCCGGACATGCAGGGCTGGGCGCTGATGATCGGGGTCGGCCTGATCTCCACGCTCGGTCAATTTCTGCTCTATGAGGGGTTCCGGCACGCCGAAGCTTCCTCACTCGCTTCGGTCGAATATACCGGGCTGATCTGGGCGTTTCTCTATGGCTATCTCATCTGGTCGGAAATCCCGGCCGCCAACGTCTTCATCGGCGCCCTTCTGATCGTGACCGCAAGCCTTGTGCTTGTTGGCTGGGAGCGCCGCACAGTGCGATCACCGAAGGAGCGCATTCTTTAGACGTCCTGTGTCTGCGCTGCCCATGCTTTCGCTGTCAAAGCCACCTTGCTTGGGAACATCCACGCTGTCGCGACGTTTTCGAGAGCCTGTAAAAGGAGACTCTCATGGCAGTTGTTTATCATATCGATCAACATGACGGTGGATTTGCGTATCGCGTCGATGACGTCTGGTCCGAGACCTTTCCAGACCACGATACGGCCCTGGAAGCCGCCCGGGATGCGGCGCGCCGCCAGCAGATCGGCGGAGACGAAGTGGAAATTTCCTATCAGCTTGCCGATGGGCACTGGCAATCGCAGCATGTGAAGGGTGGAGACCGGCCGGAGACGGACGTTGTCGACGACACCGCAGACCGATAAGATGACGCTTCCGCCCATCATCGTCACGGCACATGCCGCACCCGACGATATGGCATATTTCGACCAAATGAGGCGGAAGCATTTTCCGCCCCATCGGAACTTCCTAAACGCCCACATCACCCTGTTTCACCACCTGCCCGGACGGGTCTTTGGCGAAGCGTCCGGTGTTGCCCAAGAGGTTGTGGCGCAAACGCAGCCCTTCACGGCAGAGGTTTCTGGTGTCAGGCATCTGGGAGGTGGCGTCGCTTTCGAGATCATGAGCCTTGAACTGGAAACCCTGCGCTCCAACCTTTTCACAGCCTTCGGATCGTGGCCCGGGCCGCAGGATCGACAGAAGTTCAAACCGCATATCACTGTCCAGAACAAGGTGGAGAAGGCGTCCGCGGATACTCTCTACGAGGCGTTGCGTGCAGGCCTTGAACCGCGCCATATCACGATCCTTGGAATTGACCTGTGGGACTATCTTGGTGGACCATGGGGACACCGCGCTTTCCTGCCTTTTCCGCAATAGGGTGCTGCTTCCGGCTTTCCGCCGACCAATACGAAAGTGATGCCTTCAGCAATGCTTCTCACACTCTCCAATGTCAGCAAGTCCTACCGAACCGCGGAGGGGCCGATCGCGGTTTTGCGGGGCATCGACCTGTCGGTGGATGCGGCGCAAAGTGTTGCTCTGACGGGAGAATCCGGCAGCGGCAAGAGCACACTTCTCCATCTTGCCGGCGGGCTGGATCGGGCAGACGCCGGCTCGATCATTGTCAATGGCGAAGACATTACCGCGCTGGATGAGGCTGGACGCGCCAGCTACCGGCGCAAGACTGTCGGGTTGGTGTTTCAACAGTTCAACCTTATTCCTTCACTCAGCGTCGTAGACAACATCGCCTTTCATGCGAAGCTTGCCGACCGCTACGATGCCGACTGGGCGCGTGGACTTACCGACACCCTGGGCCTCAGTACGCTGCTCAATCGCTATCCCGAGCAATTGTCGGGTGGTCAGCAGCAACGCGTGGCGATCGCCCGGACGCTAGCGGCACGCCCCGCGCTGGTTCTGGCCGATGAGCCGACCGGCAATCTGGATGAGATAACCAGCGAAGTGGTGCTCGACCTGATGATCTCGCTGAGCCGAAGTGCGGGCTCGGCATTGCTGCTGGTGACACATTCAAGCCGCATGGCGAGCAAGCTGGACCGGCAGGTGGTGTTGCGCGGCGGAAAGATCGTCGCATGATCTGGGCCGTATTCCACGCGCTGATCTCGCACTGGCGCTACCGCCCGCTGCAGCTTGTGACGCTCGTGCTCGGGATCGGTCTTGCGACTGCATTGTGGTCCGGCGTTCAGGCCATCAATGCGGAGGCCAGGGCGAGTTATGCGCGCTCGGCGTCGATCATCGAGCAAGGCAGCCTTCCGCGCCTCGTTGCCAAAGACGCAGGCTTGATCGCGCCGGAAAATTTTGGGGCGCTTCGGCGGGCGGGATGGAACGTCTCGCCCGTGATCGAGGGTGACTACCGTTTCAATACGGTGCGGATCAGGCTGATAGGTGTCGATCCGCTGACGATGACGGGTGAGGGCGGCCCCGTCCAGATCGCCGGCTCTTCCGATCTTATAGACTTCATGGCAGACGAAGGCCTGCTGATCGTATCGCCTGCAACCGCAGCGCGACTTGAAGGTCAGACGCAGATCCCCTTGAAGATTTCGCCGGATGTGCCGGATGACGCCGCCGTCGTTGATGTCGGACTGGCGGACAGGTTGTTGGTTCGAGACGGGCGATTGAGCCGTATTGTGATGGCGCAAAACCAGCGCTCCGGCTTGCCGGATGTGCAAACCATCGCGCCGGAGCTTCACTTCCAGCCGATGGAAGACCGGGGAGATATGGCCCGTCTGACCGACAGTTTCCACCTGAACCTCACCGCCTTCGGCTTTCTTGCCTTCATCGTCGGTCTCTTCATTGTCTACTCGGCAACCGGCTTGTCTTTCGAACAGAGACGAGCCAGCTTTCGCACCATCCGCGGGCTTGGCGTTTCGCTGCCCATGCTGACCGTGCTGCTCCTGGTGGAAATCCTGGTTCTGGCGTTGCTCGCCGGAGTTATCGGCGTTGCCCTTGGCTACGTCATCGCTTCGTCCTTGCTTCCTGGCGTGTCATCGACACTGCGTGGTCTCTACGGCGCGTCCGTTCCTGGAAGCCTCCAATTGCGACCGGAGTGGTGGGCCACGGGAATGGGCATGGCGCTTGTCGGCACCCTGCTATCCTCGATCCAAAGCCTATGGCGGGTGCGTCGCATGCCGCTGCTTGCCTCCTCGCAGCCGCAGGCCTGGGGCCTTTCATCGGCTCGCGCGCTCCGTCTGCAGGCCATCGCAGGTGCCGGCCTTCTTCTGGTCGCGGTGATGGTGGCGCTGTTCGGCAAAGGGATTGTCGCCGGTTTCACAGTGCTGGGCGCATTGCTGTTGGGGGCCGCACTCCTTCTGCCTGGCTTCCTGTCAAGAGCGCTGACATGGGCGCAACGGCGTGCAAAGGTGGCGCTGAGCGTCTGGTTCTGGGCGGATACGCGCTTGCAATTGCCGGGCCTGTCTCTGGCTTTGATGGCGCTGCTTCTGGCGCTCTCGGCCAATATCGGCGTGGGAACGATGGTGTCGAGTTTCCGAATGACCTTTATCGGTTGGCTAGATCAGCGCCTGGTCTCTGAGCTCTATGTTACCGCCAGAAACGACGAGGAAGCCGCTCGCCTCAGAGCATGGCTGCCACAACACGCCGATGCCGTGCTTCCGATCTTCAGTGCTGAAGGGGAGGTCACGGGCAAGCCGGTGCAGATATCAGGGGTGGCGGACCATGCGACCTATCGCGATCACTGGCCGCTTTTGTCCGAGCAGCCAGATGCCTGGGACGCCGTTGCAACGGGGGCTGGCGCTCTCATCAATGAGCAGCTCTGGCGCGGAGAGAGTTTGAAACTCGGAGAAACACTGCGGCTTGCGGACGGCTGGACTCCGCGGATCGTCGGCGTCTATTCCGACTACGGCAACCCGCGCGGTCAGCTGATGGTCGGTGCAAATGCTCTGACGACGCATTACCCGCAAGCCTCGAAATTGCGCTATGGCATCCGCGTCGAGCCCGCCCGCGCTGCCGCGTTGAAGAGACAGATGGTGACGGAGCTTGGCTTGCCGGAGGGAAACATTATCGATCAGGCGGCGATCAAGCGGCAGTCCCGGGCAGTCTTTGAGCAAACCTTCACCGTAACGGCGGCCCTCAATATATTGACGCTTGGCGTTGCCGGTTTCGCCATGTTCGCCAGTCTTCTCACCCTTTCGGGCGCAAGACTCCCACAGCTCGCACCCGTTTGGGCCATGGGGATCAGGCGGCGCAATCTGGCGTTTTTCGAAGTGTGGCGAACGCTCGCTCTCTGGTTCATCACCTTCATTTTCGCTATTCTTGTTGGCCTTGCTCTGGCATGGGTGCTGCTCGCGATCGTCAATGTCGAGGCCTTTGGCTGGAAGCTTCCGATGATGATCTTTCCGTTGGAGTGGCTGCGCCTTGGCGTCATCGCGCTGATTGCGGCGCTGCTCTCCATCGTCCTGCCCGTCCGCCGCCTGGCCTCAATCGATCCGGCCGATCTTCTCAGGGTGTTTGCCAATGAGCGGTAGAATGCATCTCAGCCTTCTGTTTCTATGCGTCACCTCGTTGCAGCCGCTTGCGGCATCCGCGCAAGGCTTTGCGGGGCTGGGTTCGGAGGCGCAAGGCTTTGCAATACCACAGCGTGGCGTGAGCTTGGTCTTTCCCAAGGATCATGGAGCGCATCCGGACTATCGTATCGAGTGGTGGTATGTAACCGCCAATCTGACGACCGAAGATGGCCGTGCTCTCGGGGCGCAGTGGACGCTTTTTCGTTCTGCCCTTGCGCCCACCGAAAAGCAAGGCTGGTCCAGTTCTCAGATCTGGATCGGCCACGCTGCGGTCACCACCCCGGAGAAGCATTTCGTTGCCGAGAGATTGGGCCGGGGCGGTGTCGGGCAAGCCGGCGTAGAAATCGCACACTTCAATGCCTGGATCGACGACTGGCAGATGACGGCCCGTCCGCAGGATCCCGGCGACGCCCTGGATCGTCTGACGCTGACGGCCAACGGCACGGACTTCGCCTATCGACTGCAACTGGATGCCAAAGGACCTCTGGCGCTGCAAGGAGACCGCGGTTTTTCGGTCAAGTCGCTCGCGGGCCAGGCGAGCTATTACTACTCCCAGCCTTTCTATCAGGTCACAGGCAGTGTCGAGCTGGATGGTCAGCCGATCAAGGTCAGCGGGCACGCGTGGCTTGATCGGGAATGGTCGTCGCAGCCGCTTGCCGCAGATCAGACAGGATGGGACTGGTTCTCGCTTCATCTGGCATCGGGCGACAAGGTCATGGCCTTCCGACTGCGGGACAGCAAGGGTGGGTACACGTCTGCCAACTGGATATCCGCCGATGGCAAGACGACGCCGCTTTCGCCCGATGACGTCATTCTCGAACCGCTGCGGAGCGCCGATGTGAACGGCAAGACCATTCCAGTCGCGTGGCGGGTGAGAATTCCGGGCAAAGGTCTTGATATCACGACGCGCCCCCTCAACGAGCAGGCCTGGATGGCAACGTCCACGCCCTATTGGGAAGGGCCAATTTCTTTCCAGGGTACCAGCAATGGTGTGGGTTATCTGGAGATGACCGGCTATTGATACGTAAACCTATGCACAGCATCGTCTTTTCGAGACGGAGAAAGCGAGTTTTATACATGATCTCGATGCCAGGGGCGGCTGTCGCAAAGGCGATAGTCGGACAAGAGTGCGAATAGAGACGTCCGAGACGAGTGCCTTTCCCTCCGTCAATCTTTTCGACGATATCCATCGGTCGACCTTCGACTATTTCTGGTCGGGCGCTCACCCCGACACAGGTTTGCCTTTCGACCGGCTGAGTGCCGAGGGAAAGCCGATCAACGATATCGTCTCGATATCCGGCGCTGGCTTTGGCCTCATGGCCATTCTTGTCGGTGGCGAGCAGGGATGGATCGGTCGCGGGCAAGCGCTCGAGCGGGTCGCACGCATGCTTCAGTCGCTGTCCTCCGTGGAGCGGTTTCACGGTGCCTTACCGCATTTCGTGCATGCGCAGACGCTGACGATTCTCCCCTTCGGCCGCAGGGACGATGGTGCCGATCTGGTGGAAACTTCGCTGTTTCTGCAGGGCCTCATCTGCGCTAGGGAGTATTTCGCAGGACAGGCTCCGGACGAGACGGCCTTTAGAGCTTCTGCGGATCACATCATTCAAGGCGTGGAGTGGTCGTGGTTCACCCGCAAGAAGGATGGGCCGCTCTATTGGCATTGGAGTCCAAAGTATCACTGGGCGCGCAACGTGCCTATCACCGGCTGGAACGAGGCGCTGATCAGTTATGTGCTTGCAGCTGGCGCAGAGGATCATGCCATCAAGCCGGAGAGTTACCATGCCGGCTGGGCAAGGCATGGCGAGATGGTCAACGGTAACACCTATCTCGGCACGGTCTTGCCGCTGGGCGAGCCCTTTGGTGGCCCGCTGTTCCTGTCGCAATATTCGTTCTGTGGCCTCAACCCATTCGGGTTGCGCGACCTCTATTGCGACTACGCTGAGCAGGTTACGGCCCATGCCCGGATCAATCACGATTACTGCAAGGCGCAGCTTGGTGCTCACGGTGGCTGGGGAATGACGGCCTGCGACGGGCCGAAAGGCTATCGCGCCTTCTCGCCGACAGTGGATGGCGGCATTATCGCGCCGACGGCTGCCCTTTCGAGTTTTGCGTTTCTGCCAGATGAAGCGGAGGAGGCGCTGGAGATCTTCGCGTCCCATCAAAATGGAAAGCTGCGTGGACGATATGGTTTCGTCGATTCCTTCTCACCTGCCACCGGGTGGACGGCGAAGACGCATTTGGCCACCAATCAGGGGCCGATCGTCGCGATGATGGAAAACCATCGCTCCGGTCTGCTCTGGCGGTTGTTCATGAACGCACCCGAAGTACAGCGCGGACTGGACAGGTTGGGGTTCGAGCGACCGAAATGAAGCCGAACGGCCGGTCCTCAGCCTTCGATGAAAACGTCCGTTCCGGTGCGCAGAACCCCGCTCTCCACCACGTCGCAATAAACGCCAAGGCATCTGTGGTTCGTCCGCAGGATGGTTCTCAAGACATCCGGCTGCTCAGGCAGGTCCGGTTGCGGGATCAGTGTAACGCCGCAGCGCTTGGTCTTCTCAATGACGATGGCGCGGATGTTGCCGATATGCAAAATGGCACCGATCCAGTCGTCTTCGGGAAAGGCATCCGTTACCGATGCCTGGAGAAGGATCGACGGTCTGAAGCGCCTGCGATCCGCCTCGCCCGAGGTCAACCTGTTTCGGATCTGCTCAACGGAGGCCGATGAGAGTAGATGAAGCGGGCTTGCCTGATAGGCCCTGCCGATGACGGGGAGCCTCTGTTCGAGCTCCTCCGCCGCGTCAGCATATTTGCCGATGGAGACGCCGAAGCCGAAATGCGCAGACAGTCTTCTTGGAAGATGGTGATCGTCAATGGGCAGCTCATCGCCATCGGGAAACAGAAGCCAGGTTTTCCCCGCACTATCGATTCGGCTGGAGAGCATGAGAGCAGGGCGCCAGCGTGCGTCCTTTTCCGGTGTGGCGATGGCGCCGGTGCTGGTCTCGAAAAGTCCAAAGCACCGATCGCCGGCGATACCTCTCTCATGGAGGGTAACGGTTTCACATCTTTCGCCTCCAGTTGAACTGACGGGGTAACGCCAGATTTCCTGGATGTGGCCGACTTTATTCATGCTGCGAATTCCAACGGTTGATCAGAGTGCTTCCCTGTTACGGGAAGCGTCCTCAAGCCGTAAGACGCTCGTGCAGGTCAATTTTCGCCAAGTCCTTGATAATCGACCCTGCAACGACTTCTCCTATTTCAGCGGCACTAGTGATCCCCTGTATAAACGGATGTTTGTGCAGGAGATAGGGAATTGCAGCACAATAGAGCGCTGTCTGAAGTGCACCCCCGGAGATCACGCGATACTCCTCATCCACATCGATGCCACCAAGATGGGCAACTGCGCGCGCATTGTCATCCGAGAATACGCTGCGTTCCAGCACGGTTGGCGCCTCCCGCACCACCTCACCGCTGACAAGGCTGGGGAAGGGGATGTCCGTGGCGGAGTGCGCGCTCTGGCCCGTCGCATCGATGAAGGTGTCGAACTGGAGTGTCGTATCGTCCGTCGTCACCGTCGCGCCACGACGCCCGGGATCGGTTGCGATCTCATAATCGTTTCCGAGTTTCTGGATCGACAGCACGCCGGCATTGCGAAGCGCAAGGACACGCTCAATGGAGAGATGCGGGACAGTCGCATACTCATCAATGAAGATGCTCTTGAAGGACTTTCCGAACCGCTTGAAGTCCTCGAGATCCAGATGAGGCACGATTCTCGCAATGATCTCATGGGTGATCATGATCGCATTGCGCCACGGCACCGTGATCTCATTGGCCATATTGCTCTTGGCTTCGGCGAGATTGAGCGCTGCCCAGGCAAAGGGGTCAGTTCCAGAGCGATACGCATAATAGGCATCGGCAAAGGTGTCGACGTCGAGATCCGACAATCCGATCTGCATGGCATAGTCCGGATCGCGCAGCGAGAGTTCTTGACGGAAAAGCTCGAATGTCGCATCGAGAAGGCCGCCTGGTCCTTTGGCAATCAGCGCATCGACCGCTTCTTCGGTACAAATGCTTGGCGTCTCATAGGGAATGGGGAAATAGAAGTCGGCTTCCGGCAGCAGACCTTTTCGCGACATCAAGGTCGCGTGAAAATCACCGGCGTCGCTTGCAGCCTTATAGGTCAGCGCGCCCGCCTCGTCATAGAGGAAAGAGCCGTTCGACGTCGAGACTGTCATCAGGGCGTCGATGGCGCTCAGCGACGTTCCAAGAATGCCGAGCCGTCCGCCGCGAATGCTCTCCAGAGCTGTGGCTGGCCAAGGCGAGACGAAGTATCCGGGCTTCGTCTCGGTCGTTTCAGGCCAATCATGGCCGGTCGCCATGATCACATGACCAAAGGCGCTCCCCAACTGCTCGGCATGCTCCGTTTTCACCTGAATAGCGCCTGGACCGACGACAATGTCCGACACGCGATGGCCAGGCTTTACGGTGACCGCATGCCCTCTTTCCTCTGCCGCTGCGAGAAGGAAACGGAATTGCGTATGGAAATAGTCTCCCAGCACCACGCGGGGATAAAACTGGCGCTCATTGATCTCGCTTTTGACGATGCCGAAGCGCTGGAGATAAGCGTCCGGCTGCTGTTTCAGCCAGTCCGTCAAGATCTGGCCGATCAATGGAATTTCTATGCTCGGGATGTTGCACAGCATCACCGGGTCGTTGATGCCGGGAAGATAAGGGGTTCCCTTGCCTGCCTCGCTTTCGGCCTCGTAGATGGTGATGTCGAGAGGCGTGGCGGATTCAATCAGGTTCTTCAGCGTGTAGATGCCGGTCGGACCCGATCCGATGATGCAGATTCTGTTTTTCACGTGGATCCCGCCCAGTCCGGATGATGATGGTGACCACATTAAAGGCTAGGATCGGAATGTTGTTCCATCGTCTCTTAAAGCGTCCGCTAACGGACGGTCAGTCTGGGTCTTTTTAACAGATTGAGTGATTTTTTTGTCGGAACGAAACGGCGGCGGGCTCATTTCCTTCGCATCCGAAACGATAAAACAGGAGGAAATACCAATGGTATCTGCAGACAATATTCGCGAGCATATGGAAGTCAAAGCCGCTGATGGCAGCCATGTTGGCACCGTCGACCATCTCGAAGGCCAGAGCCGCATCAAGCTCACCAAGAACGATGCCGATGACGGCAAGCATCACCTCATCCCGCTTGACTGGGTCGACCACGTCGATTCCCATGTTCATCTCAGCAAGTCCGCATCGGACGTGCGCCAGAACTGGGAAACACTCAACTAATCGAGTGACCTTCCTTCACGAAAAATGCGGCCTTCCAGCCGCATTTTTTTTGCTCATTTGTCTTGCTACGAGCGCCATCAGGCGGCGCGTTCCAGACCCGGCGCTTCCATGCCTGTCCGCTCGACATATTCGGTGTAGCCACCATCATATTGATGGATGCCATCCGGCGTCAGTTCGAGAACGCGGTTGGAGAGGGCGCCCAAGAAATGGCGGTCGTGCGATACGAAGAGCATGGTGCCTTCATATTCCGAAAGCGCCTTGATCAGCATTTCCTTGGTGTCGAGATCCAGATGGTTGGTCGGCTCGTCGAGGACGAGGAAGTTCGGCGGATCGAACAGCATCGCGGCCATCACCAGGCGCGCTTTCTCGCCGCCCGAAAGAACGCGGCACTTTTTCTCCACATCGTCACCGGTAAAGCCGAAACAGCCGCTCAGTGCACGAAGGGGCGCCTGTCCCGCTTTCGGGAAGCGTTGTTCCAGCCATTGCAGGATGGTGGCATCACCATCCAGAAGATCCATGGAATGCTGAGCGAAATATCCGAGCTTCACGCTCGCACCGATCGTGACGACGCCTGCATCCGGCTCGGCGCTGCCCGTTACCAGTTTCAAGAGCGTCGATTTGCCAGCGCCGTTGACACCCATCAGGCACCAGCGTTCCTTGCGACGGATCATGAAATCCAGGCCGTCATAAATGGTGCGGCTGCCATAGGCCTTCTTGACCTTTTTCAGCGACACGACGTCTTCCCCCGAGCGAGGGGCAGGAAGGAATTCGAAGGCCACTGACTGGCGACGACGCGGCGGCTCGACACGTTCGATCTTGTCGAGCTTCTTCACCCGACTCTGGACCTGGGCGGCGTGCGATGCGCGCGCCTTGAAGCGTTCGATGAACTTCAGTTCCTTCGCAAGCATCGCCTGCTGGCGCTCGAATTGCGCCTGCTGCTGCTTCTCGTTCTGCGCCCGCTGCTGTTCGTAAAAGCCATAGTCGCCGGAATAGGTGGTCAGCGAACCGCCATCGATCTCGATGATCTTGTTGACGATGCGGTTCATGAACTCCCGGTCGTGAGAGGTCATCAACAAAGCGCCGTCATAGGTCTTCAGGAAGTTTTCCAGCCAGATCAGGCTTTCGATATCAAGATGGTTGCTCGGTTCGTCGAGAAGCATCACGTCCGGACGCATCAAGAGAATGCGGGCGAGCGCCACGCGCATCTTCCAGCCGCCCGAAAGCTTGCCCACATCGCCGTCCATCATTTCCTGGCTGAAGCTGAGGCCCGCCAAGACTTCGCGTGCACGGCCTTCAAGCGAATAGCCATCAAGCTCCTCATATCGGGCCTGGACCTCGCCGTAACGTTCGATGATCTCGTCCATCTGGTCAAGTTGATCGGGATCGACCATGCGGGCCTCAAGCTCGCGAAGTTCAGCGGCAATGACGCTGACGGGGCCGGCGCCTTCCATGGCTTCGGCAACCGCGCTGCGACCGGCCATCTCTCCGACATCCTGATTGAAATAGCCGATGGTGATGTTCTTCTCGGCGGCGACCTGACCTTCATCGGGCAGTTCCTCGCCGGTGATCATGCGGAAAAGCGTGGTCTTGCCAGCGCCGTTCGGTCCCACCAGACCGACCTTTTCGCCGCGGTTGAGCGCCGCGGACGCCTCGATATAGAGAATGCGATGGCTGGCGGATTTGCTGATATTTTCAATGCGGATCATGGGGAGCGGACCAAACTGTCAAAACGTTGCGCCCCTATGCCACGGCCTGCCTGCGGTGTCATCCGTTGAATGCTCGGGGTGGCCAAGAACAATGCCGAAGCCGCTTTCAAATGGAAAAAGCGGCCGCTTATGGCCGCTTTTTCCTCTTCTCGCCTTGGGAGGCTGGTTATGCCTGGGGCTGCTTGGTCTTGCGCAGATAGGGCAGCACGGTATCAAACGACCCGAAACGCTTCACCGCATCTTCATTCGAAACGGCAGCGGTGATGATCACATCGTCGCCCTGCTTCCAGTTGGCAGGCGTTGCCACCTGATGCTTCGCCGTCAACTGGATGGAGTCGATCGTGCGCAGGATTTCATCGAAGTTGCGGCCGGTCGTCATCGGGTAGGTCAAGATCAGCTTGATCTTCTTGTCCGGGCCGATGACGTAGACGGAGCGCACGGTGGCGTTATCAGCCGGTGTGCGGCCTTCGGAGCTGCTGCCTGCGTCTTCCGGCAACATGTCGTAAAGCTTGGCGACCTTCAGTTCCTTGTCGCCGATCAGTGGATACTCGACATTGAAGCCAGTTGCGGTCTTGATGTCCTGCTTCCACTGCGCGTGGCTTTCGACCGGATCGACGGAAATGCCGATAACCTTGACGTTGCGCTTCTTGAATTCCCCATCAAGCCCGGCCATCGCGCCGAGTTCGGTGGTGCAGACAGGAGTGAAGTTCTTTGGGTGAGAGAAGAGTACCGCCCAGCTATCGCCGATCCAGTCGTGAAAGCTGATCTGGCCCTGGGTCGTGTCCGCCGTAAAATCCGGTGCGGTCTGGTTGATGCGCAATGTCATTGTCTGCTCCCATTCACATGTTGACGGAATAGTGCCGTGAAACCCACTGCATGTCGCCGCAGATTTGTGCTTGCTGCAAAGGTTCAAAGAAAAATGAGTCTGAATTTTGTATGAGGGCGCAAAGTTTATCCTACAAATGATCGATGGCCGAACCAGATGTTCGGCCATCGATAGGATGTGCGCTCTTAGGAAATGACCGGATCGAGCGAACCGGAGGCGTAACGCTTTGCCATGTCGCGCAGCGGGATCGGCGTGATCTTGGATGCCTGACCAGCGGTGTTGAACAGCTCGAAACGCTCCTTGCAGAGCTTGGTCATGGCTTCGCGCGCAGGCTTCAGATACTTGCGCAGATCAAATTCAGCAGGCTCTTCGACAAGAACCTTGCGGATTTGACCGGTAATCGCCATACGGCAATCGGTGTCGATGTTGATCTTGCGAACGCCGTTCTTGATGCCGCGCTGGATTTCCTCGATCGGAACGCCGAAGGTCGGCTTGATCGCGCCGCCATAGGCATTGATGATGTCCTGCAGATCCTGCGGAACCGTCGAGGAACCGTGCATCACAAGGTGCGTGTTCGGCAGCTTGCGGTGGATTTCTTCGATGACGTTCATGGCCAGAACGCTGCCGTCCGGCTTGCGTGTGAATTTGTAGGCGCCGTGGCTGGTGCCCATGGCAACGGCCAGCGCGTCAACCTTTGTCTCGCGAACGAATTTCACCGCTTCATCCGGGTCGGTCAAAAGCTGGTCGTGCGAGAGAACGCCTTCGGCACCATGGCCGTCTTCGGCTTCGCCCATGCCGGTTTCGAGAGAGCCGAGAACGCCGAGTTCACCTTCGACCGAGATGCCGCCATAATGGGCCATGTTCGTGACCTGGCGCGTCACATCGACATTGTAATCCCAGTCGCCCGGCGTCTTGCCGTCAGCCTTCAGCGATCCGTCCATCATCACCGAGGTGAAGCCAGCCTGGATGGCCGTCATACAGTTTGCAGGCTCGTTGCCATGGTCGAGGTGAACACAGACGGGGATGTCCGGATAGATTTCCACCACAGCGTCCATCATGTGCTTAAGCATGATGTCATGCGCATAAGCACGGGCGCCACGCGAGGCCTGCATGATGACGGGCGAGTTGGTTGCGCTGGCGGCATCCATGATGGCCAGTGCCTGTTCCATATTGTTGATGTTGAAGGCGGGCACGCCATAATCGTGTTCAGCTGCGTGATCGAGCAGTTGGCGGAGCGTAATTCGAGCCAAGGTTTCTCCCCTTAATTGAGGTCGCCGTCGATTGCGGGGACCATTTGAACCGAGTGTGTGACCGATTTTTCATCACGGAAAACACTCTTGTCTTGAAGGACATAACTCGCCAAGCACTTTTTAACGGCACGAGTTTTTCAAACGATTTGGATCGAATCTTTTTTTGAAATGGCCATTTAAACCGGTACCGCGACCGTCATTTTCAACTTAAACGAGAATCGAATCGGTTCTTTCAATAAGCGGATTCAAAAGAAATTAACCTGTCGTAGTTGAGCGAAAACCCGTCGCTTTTTGCGCAGGCTGTCGGCGGTCTTCACGCCATCATCCACCCAAGCTTGCAAAAGACAAGAAATGAGCCTGGTGCCAGCGGCGCACTTGCGCTTTCATAGATGCCGCCAACAAAGGGAACAGATATGAAGAAACTTCTTGCATCGACCTGTCTTGTATTTGGACTGCTGGGTGGCGCCGTCGCCGCCAACGCTGCCGAATGCGGTAGCCCCACCATTGCCAGCATGAACTGGCAAAGTGCCGAAGTGCTCTCCAACATCGACAAGATCATCTTGAACGAAGGCTATGGCTGCACCGCCGAGATCACGGTTGGCGACACCGTTCCGACCATTACCTCTATGGCTGAAAAGGGCCAGCCGGATATCGCGCCGGAAGCCTGGGTGGATCTGCTTCCAGATGTCGTCAAGCGCGGCGTCGATGAAGGCAAGCTGGTCGTTGCGGCCAAGGCGCTCAAGGATGGCGGCGTTCAGAGCTGGTGGATCCCGAAATATTTCGCGGACGCGCATCCTGAAATCAAGACCTTCGCAGACGTCTTCAAGAACCCGAAGCTGTTCCCCGATCCTGAAGATCCGAGCAAGGGTGCTGTTGTCAACGGTCCGCAGGGCTGGGGTGGCACGGTCGTAACCGCGCAGCTCTTCAAGGCCTATGGCGGTGAAAAGGCTGGCTTCACTCTGGTCGACAGCGGTTCAGCCGCCGGTCTCGATGGCTCGATTGCAAAGGCTTATGAGCGCAAGCAGCCATGGGTTGGCTATTATTGGGCGCCGACCGCTATCCTCGGAAAGTACGAGATGGTGAAGCTGGCTCAGGACGTACCGAACGATCCCGCAGAATGGAAACGCTGCAACACGGTTGCCGATTGCCCGGATCCCAAGCCGAACGCTTGGCCGGTTGACCAGGTCGTGACGCTCGTTGCCAAGCCCTTCTCCGAAAAGGCGGGCCCTGATGTTATGGCCTATCTCAACAAGCGTTCCTGGGACAACGCCACCGTCAACAAGCTGATGGCGTGGATGACCGACAACCAGGCAACCGGTGAAGACGGTGCCAAGCACTTCCTCAAGGAAAATGCCGACGTCTGGACGACGTGGGTATCGCCAGAAGCAGCCGAGAAGATCAAAGCGTCTCTCTAAATACTCCCCCGCGCCACGTCGTTCTTTTTTCAGGAACGCTTGGCACGCGAAACGACATGCGGCGCCCATCTGCCGCATGTCAACGCCGTGGGTGACGATACGTCACTGTTCGACCGTTCCCCCTGTCGGGGCAACGCTCACAGGGGATGACTATGGATTGGTTTTACACATTTCCGCATATGAATGATGAGGCTCTTCGGAACCTCAAGAAGGTGATCGACGACGGCTTCCGCGGCTTTACCCGGGAATGGGGCGGCACGATCGAAACGTTCTTTTCGCCGCTTCAGCATTTCCTGATTTCGGCCGAACGCTTCATGACACAGACACCGTGGCCGATCATCATCCTGATCATCATGGCAATCGCCTGGTTTGCCAGCCGCAGCATCAAGATCGTTTTCGGCTGTCTGATCACACTCCTCCTCATCGGTTACTTCGACATGTGGACCGATACGATGCGAACGATCTCGATGATCTTCGTCTGTACGGTGCTGTCCATTGCCATCGGCCTTCCACTGGGCATTGCCATGTCGCGGTCCGATCGCTTTCAGCGGATCGTCAATCCCGTGCTGGACGTGATGCAGACGATGCCGAGCTTCGTCTATCTGATCCCGGTTGTCATGCTGCTCGGCATCGGCAAGGTGCCAGGCCTGATCGCCGTCGTTATCTACGCCATCCCGCCAATGATCCGCCTGACCGATCTCGGTATTCGCCTCGTCGACAAGGATGTGCTGGAAGCGGCGGATGCCTTCGGTTCCTCCGGCTGGCAGAAGCTCTTCAAGGTGCAGCTACCGCTCGCCTTGCCGACAATCATGGCCGGTATCAACCAGACGATCATGATGGCACTTGCCATGGTGGTGGTCGCATCCATGATCGGCGTGCAGGGGCTGGGTCAGCCGGTGCTCAAGGCCATCGCCAACCAGTACTTCACGCTCGGCATCTTCAACGGTCTTGCCATTGTCGGCATCGCCATCATCTTCGACCGGATCAGCCAGGCCTATGGCAAGCGGCTCCAGAAGCACCAGGAGGTCGCCCATGGCTGATGGTTTCGGCGGTATTGAAATCCGCAATCTCTACAAGATTTTCGGTTCCAACCCTGCGTCCCATGTGGAGGCCGTGCGCAACGGTCTGACGAAGCAAGAGTTGAACGAGAAGTATGGCCATGTGCTCGGGCTTCGCGATATCAACATCACCATTCCGTCCGGCTGCATTCAGGTCATCATGGGCCTGTCCGGTTCCGGCAAATCCACGCTGATCCGCCACATCAACCGGCTGATCGATCCGACCGCCGGTGAGGTGCTGGTGGATGGCGTGGATGTGGTGAAGATGTCTCCGACGGAGCTTCGCGAGTTCCGTCGTCATCAGACGGCCATGGTGTTTCAGAAGTTCGCGCTTCTGCCGCATCGCAACGTGCTGGACAACACGATCTACGGTCTCGAGGTTCAGGGTGTTGCCCGCGAAAAGAGCATCGATATTGCCATGCGGTGGCTGGAGCGCGTCGGCCTGAAGGGTTTCGAACAGCGTTACCCGAACCAGCTATCTGGCGGCATGCAGCAGCGCGTGGGCCTTGCGCGTGCGCTTTCCAACGACGCGCCGGTGCTTTTGATGGATGAAGCCTATTCCGCGCTCGATCCGCTGATCCGCACGGACATGCAGACGGTGCTTCTCGATATTCAAAGCGAAATCAAGAAGACCATCGTCTTCATTACCCATGACCTGGATGAGGCGCTTCGTCTCGGCGACCAGATTGCAATCCTTCGCGATGGCGAAGTCATTCAACAGGGAACGAGCCAGGATATCGTCTTGCGCCCTGCGGACGCTTACATCGAAAGCTTCGTCAAGGAAGTGAACCGCGGCCGGGTTGTCCATGTGGAAGCCATCATGACGCCGGTTCGCAGTGGCGTTGTTGCGGATGCTCCGCCGATCCCCGCCGGCACCAGCATCGAAGATGCCATGCGACTGCTTTCTACGAGCGGACATGAAGTTGCTACGGTGGTGGGCAAGAAGGCAGAGCCGCTCGGCATGATCACCTTCCGTCAGCTGGCAGGTGCCATGGTCAATGCGCCGGGCTCCGGACCAGCGGAAACCTCTCACGGAGATCATGTCGTGCGTGCACAGGCCTGAACGCACTGTTCACCAATCGCTTCGGTACATCCTGCTGGCGGCGCACTATATGTGGGACAACCACATCAATTAAGCCAGCAGGTTTGACCTCATGAAGAAGATCGGTTTTCTGTCCTTCGGCCATTGGAGCCCTGGATCCCATTCACAAGCGCGTTCCGCCAAGGACGTTTTGCAACAATCCATCGAACTCTCCGTCGCCGCCGAGGAAATCGGCGTTGATGGCGCGTATTTCCGCGTGCATCACTTTGCACGTCAGCTTGCTTCGCCCTTTCCATTGCTTGCCGCGGTCGGTGCGCGCACCAAGTCGATCGAGATCGGCACGGCCGTCATCGATATGCGCTACGAGAACCCGCTCTACATGGCGGAAGATGCCGGCTCTGCCGATCTGATTTCGAACGGACGCCTGCAATTGGGCTTGAGCCGCGGATCGCCGGAACAGGTGATCGACGGCTGGCGCTACTTTGGTCATCGCCCCGCCGAAGGCGAGAGCGATGCCGATATGGGTCGACGCAACGCAGAGATCCTGTTGGAGGTCCTGAAAGGCCAGGGCTTTGCCGAGCCCAATCCGCAGCCAATGTTCCCCAACCCTCCCGGTCTCTTGCGACTGGAACCCCATTCGGAAGGCTTGCGCGAGCGCCTTTGGTGGGGTGCCGGCTCCAACGCCACGGCCCGATGGGCGGCACAGCTCGGCATGAACCTGCAAAGCTCCACCTTGAAGGACGACGAAACGGGTGAACCCTTCCACGTCCAGCAGGCGGCGCAGATCCGAGCCTATCGCGAGGCATGGAAAGAGGCCGGTCACGAACGGACGCCCCGCGTATCGGTCAGCCGCAGCATCTTCGCGCTGGTGGATGATCGCGACCGCGCCTATTTCGGTCGCGGTTCGAAGGAAAGCGATAGCATCGGCTACCTCGACGCCAATACGCGCGCCATCTTCGGCCGGTCCTATGCCGCCGAACCGGATGTGCTGGTCAAGGAACTGGCGAAGGATGAAGCGGTTGCGGAAGCCGATACGCTGTTGCTGACCATTCCGAACCAACTTGGCGTCGACTACAACGTCCATGCGCTAGAGGCGATCTTGAAATATGTAGCGCCGGAACTCGGCTGGCGCTGACTTCAGGGGGCTCTAACTCTTTGAGTTTTTGCGTAGCGCTTACCGAGAACAGATTTCCGTTTTCGATAAGTGGCAGTCATAAAAAAGCCGGAGCGAATGTCGCCCCGGCTTTCTTTTTATCGGACAAGCAGGCTTACTTCTGCCAGCTCTTCACCAGTTCGTCGTAGTTGACGGTTACCGGCTTTTCCTTCTCGTTCTCGACCTTCAGCTGCGGTGCCAAGTTGCCCTTGGCGACGGCATCCTTGTGCCAGTATTCGAGATCGTGCTCTTCCGCCAGCTTCGGGCCCTTGTCGCCCTGAACGCCTGCACGTTCCAGGCGCTGCATGACCTTTTCCTGTTCGGCGCAAAGCGAGTCCATGGCTTCCTGCGCGGTCTTCGCACCGGAAGAAGCGTCACCGACGGCCTGCCACCACAGCTGAGCCAGCTTCGGATAGTCAGGAACGTTGGTGCCGGTCGGCGACCACTGAACGCGAGCAGGCGAACGGTAGAATTCGATCAGACCGCCAAGATCCTTGGCGCGCTTGGTGAAGCTCTCGTGGTTGATGGTCGATTCACGGATGAGGGTAAGACCCACATGCGCCTTCTTCACGTCCACCGTCTTGGAGGTGACGAACTGCGCATAGAGCCAGGCGGCCTTTGCGCGGTCGGTCGGAGTGGACTTCATCAGCGTCCAGGAACCCACGTCCTGATAGCCGAGCTTCATGCCGTCTTTCCAGTACACACCATGAGGGGAGGGGGCCATACGCCACTTTGGCGTGCCATCCTCGTTGACGACCGGCAGACCCTTCTTGACGGCATCTGCGGTAAAGGCGGTGTACCAGAAGATCTGCTGCGCCACTTCGCCCTGCGCCGGCACGGGACCGGATTCGGAGAAGTTCATGCCCTGCGCTGCGGGAGGAGCGTATGCCTTCAGCCAGTCAAGGTATTTCTGAATGGCGTAAACAGACGCAGGACCATTGGTGTCGCCGCCACGCGCTACGCAGGAGCCGACCGGCTGGGACTTTTCGTTGACCTTGATGCCCCATTCGTCGACCGGCAGACCGTTTGGCAGTCCCTTGTCGCCGTTGCCAGCCATGGAGAGCCAGGCATCGGTGAAGCGCCAGCCTAGCGACGGGTCCTTTTTGCCGTAGTCCATATGGCCGTAGACCTTCTTGCCGTCGATTTCGCGACCGGTGAAGAACGCGGCGATATCCTCGTAGGCAGACCAGTTGACCGGAACGCCGAGGTCATAGCCGTACTTCGCCTTGAAGTCGGCCTTGTTCTTGGCATCGTTGAACCAGTCGTAGCGGAACCAGTAGAGGTTCGCGAACTGCTGATCAGGCAGCTGGTAAAGCTTGCCGTCGGGAGCAGTGGTGAACTTGGTGCCGATGAAGTCGGGGAGGTCGAGACCTGGATTGGTCACGTCCTTGCCTTCGCCCGCCATCCAGTCTGTCAGGTTGCGAACCTGCTGGTAGCGCCAGTGCGTGCCGATGAGGTCGCTGTCGTTGACGAAGGCATCATAGATGTTTTCGCCCGACTGCATCTGCGTCTGTAGCTTTTCAACGACGTCACCTTCGCCGATCAGGTCATGGGTGATCTTGATGCCGGTAATGTCCGAGAAGGCCTTGGCCAGTACCTTGGACTCATATTCGTGCGTCGTCAGCGTTTCGGAAACGACCTTGATGTCCATGCCTGCAAAGGGCTTTGCAGCGTCGATGAACCATTGCATTTCCTTTTCCTGGTCCGCACGGGAAAGGGACGAAAGGTCGCCGACTTCCTTGTCGAGAAAGGCTTTGGCTTCATTCATGCCGGCGTGAGCCACGCCGGTGATTGCCAGCAGCGCTGCTGCTGTAGTGGTAAGAAGATGCATTCGCATAAGAGGTCCTCCCAAGGTTTTGCGATTGCGTCATGTGTAGAACTGCCGGGCCGTCCTCCGCCCCGGTATGTTGTCGGCATCTATACGAAGCGGAACACGCCGATCGCATAGACAACCGAAAGAGCGAGCGCCCACCAAAGGCCTGTGCCGACGAAGCCGAGCCAGGCGAGGTTGATGAAGGCGGAGCCGAGCAGCGAGACGAAGAGCCTATCCCCCCGTGTCGTCTCGAAGCGGAGAATGCCAACGCGCGGATTGCCGCCGGGCGAAAAATACTCCCACACCGCCATGCCGATCATCAGGGTCAGGATCGTCAGGAAAAACAGTGCCGTCGGTAACGTCCACGCCATCCAGGAAAAATTCATTTCTGTTCTCCTTCTCAGACGCGACCGAGGGCGAAGCCCTTGGCGATGTAGTTGCGGACGAAGTAGATGACGAGCGCGCCGGGAATGATGGTCAACACGCCGGCTGCAGCCAGAACGCCCCAGTCCATCCCCGATGCGGAAACCGTGCGCGTCATGGTCGCGGCAATCGGCTTTGCTGCTGTCGTCGTGAGTGTTCTGGCGAGCAGTAGCTCGACCCATGAGAACATGAAGCAGAAGAAGGCCGCGACACCGATGCCACTTGCGATCAGGGGCATGAAGATCTTCACGAAAAAGCGCGGGAAGGAGTATCCATCAATATAGGCGGTCTCGTCGATTTCCTTTGGAACGCCGGACATGAAGCCTTCCAGAATCCACACGGCCAGCGGCACGTTGAACAGGCAGTGGGCAATCGCCACGGCAATATGCGTATCGATCAGGCCGAATGCCGAATAGAGCTGGAAGAAGGGCAGGGCGAAGACGGCGGGTGGAGCCATTCGGTTTGTGAGCAGCCAGAAGAACAGATGCTTATCGCCAAGGAAGCGATATCGAGAGAAGGCATAGGCCGCTGGAAGCGCCGCCGCGACCGAGATGACGGTGTTCAGCGCCACGTAGATGATCGAGTTGATATAGCCATTATACCAGGCCGGATCGGTAAAGATGATCGTGTAATTGCGCAGCGTCGGGTTTTGCGGCCAAAGCGAGAAGGCGCCGAGGATTTCGGCGTTCTCCTTGAAGCTCATATTCACCAGCCAGTAGATCGGCAGCAGCAAGAAGATGATGTAGATCGTCGGGATCAAGAAGGAGAAGCGGCTCATGGTTGAATTGCTCATATCGATCTCCTTTCTCACGCATCCGCGTCGCTGTTGGTCATGACGGTGTAGAAGATCCAGGACAGCGCCAGGATGATCAGGAAGTAGATGATCGACATGGCCGCTGCCGGACCAAGGTCGAACTGACCGATGGCCATCTTCACGAGATCGATGGAGAGGAAGGTCGTGGAATTGCCAGGGCCGCCGCCGGTGACGACAAAGGGCTCGGTATAGATCATGAAACTGTCCATGAAGCGTAGCAGCACGGCAATCAGCAACACGCGTTTCATCTTAGGCAGTTGAATGAAGCGGAAAACGGACCACCGCGAGGCCCCGTCGATGCGAGCCGCTTGATAATAGGCGTCCGGTATGGAGACGAGGCCGGCATAGCAGAGCAGCACGACGAGGCTTGTCCAGTGCCACACATCCATGATGATGACGGTCGCCCAGGCGTCCACCGGGTCCTGCGTGTAGTTGTAATCGATGCCGAGCATAGAGAGGTAATGGCCGAGGAAGCCGATATCGACCCGGCCGAAAACCTGCCAGATGGTACCGACGACATTCCAAGGGATCAGAAGCGGTAGCGCCATCAGAACGAGGCAGACGGGAACGCCAAGCCCCGTCTTCGGCATGTTCAGTGCGATCAGAATGCCAAGCGGAATTTCGATCGCCAGAATGACGAGCGAGAAGATCAGGTTGCGGATCAGCGCGTCCCAAAAGCGTGGCGAGTGCAGCATTTGCACAAACCAGTCAGTGCCTGCCCAGAAGAACTCATTGTTGCCGAACGTATCCTGCACAGAATAATTCACGACCGTCATCAGCGGGATGACCGCCGAAAAAGCGACGAGCACCAGAACCGGAATGACGAGGAACCAAGCCTTGTTGTTGACTGTCTTGTCCATCGCTCAGGCTCCTGTTCCCACGCGCCAGCTATCGGCATAGATGCCGATGGCTCTCGGATCGAAGGTCACGCGCGGGTCTGCGGGGATTTCACCGTCCTCTGGTACTACGATCGTCAGCGGCTGGCCGGCAAAGCTGGAGCGCACCACCTTTTGACGACCGAGGTCCTCGACCTTGGTGATCGAGACCGGCATGCCGTCGCGGCCAAGCGAGATGAATTCAGGCCTGATGCCAAGTTCCGTCTTGGCACCTGCATTGATGTTTGGAGCGGAAGACAGTGCAATTGTCTGGTCACCAATCTTAGCCTGCGCGCCGGTCAGAGAAACAGGCAGCACATTCATGCCGGGCGAGCCGATGAAGTAACCGACGAAGGTGTGGCTTGGGCGCTCAAACAATTCAGCTGGCGTACCGATCTGGACGATCTGGCCGTCATACATGACGACGACCTTGTCGGCGAAGGTCAATGCTTCGGTCTGATCGTGCGTGACATAGACCATGGTGAAGCCGAACTGGCGGTGCAGGCGTTTCAACTGCGAGCGAAGCACCCATTTCATATGGGGATCAATGACGGTCAGCGGTTCATCGAAGAGAATGGCGTTGACGTCGTTGCGCACAAGACCGCGACCGAGCGAGATCTTCTGTTTCTGGTCTGCGGTCAGGCGGCGCGCGCGGCGCGTAGCCATGGCGCCGAGATCGATCATCTCCAGGATTTCGTTGACGCGGCGATCGACGTCGGGCTCGGAAACACCGCGGTTTCGCAACGGAAAAGCAAGATTGTCGTAAACGGTCATCGTGTCGTAGATAACCGGAAACTGGAACACCTGGGCGATGTTGCGCTGTTCGGTCGGCAAATTCGTCACATCCTTGCCATTGAACAGAATGCGGCCGTCGGACGGATGGATGAGGCCGGAAATGATATTGAGCAGGGTTGTCTTGCCACAGCCGGAAGGGCCGAGCAGCGCATAGGCGCCGCCATCGCTCCAGTCGTGGTGCACCTCCTTCAAAGCGTAATCGTTGGCCGCTTTTGCTTTCGCGTTATATGCGTGGCGGATATGGTCGAGACTGATACGTGCCATGTCTCTATCTCCTCACGCGGCAGCGAGCTTTGGGGTTGCAAGGGAGCGACCATTCATGTCGAAGGCCATGAGATGGCGGGTGTCGAGATAGATGTCGATCTGGCGATCCGGCTCGATGTCAAGAATGCCACGGGTCAGCATGACCCAGCGATGGCCGGCAAAATCGAGATGGATGAAACTTTCAGAGCCGGCGATTTCCGAGACCAGCGTTTTTGCCTGAAGCTTGGACGCAGCAGTATTGGTTGGGCCAGGGTAAAGGTGATGCGGATGAAACGCCGCTGTTATCGGGCCGTCGGGAATGCCGGCTAGATGAGCCGGCACGGCGAAAGCCGGTTGGCCGTTTTGCAGGAAGGAACCGCCTGATTTGGCCAGTTCGACGATGTTCAATGGCGGATCGGCAAAGGTTCTGGCAGAGACAAGATCGACCGGATTGCGATACATGTCGATGGTCGGACCGTATTGGGTGATCTGACCCTGGTTCATCGTCGCAGTGTTGCCGCCCAGAAGAAGTGCCTCCGAGGGCTCCGTCGTCGCATAGACGAAAATCGCGCCGGAGGAGGCGAAGATCTTTGGCAGTTCCTCACGCAGTTCTTCACGCAGCTTGTAATCGAGGTTGGCAAGCGGCTCATCCAGGAGAACGAGGCTGGCATTCTTGACGATGGCGCGCGCAAGTGCGGTGCGCTGCTGCTGGCCGCCGGAGAGATTAAGCGGCGTCCGCTCCAGATAGGGCGTCAATTTCAACAGGTCGGCCGCTTTTCGAACCTCGCGGTCGATCGTCGCACTATCCTTTTTTGCAATCCGCATCGGGGAGGCGATGTTTTCGTAAACGGAAAGCGAGGGATAATTGATGAACTGCTGATAGACCATGGCAACGCTGCGATCCTGCACGCGTTTGCCGGTGACGTCGGTGCCATCAAAGACAAGCGAGCCTTCGGTCGGTTTGTCGAGGCCTGCCATCAGTCGCATCAGCGACGTCTTGCCGGACAAGGTCGGTCCAAGCAGGACATTCAGCGTGCCCCGCTTGAGTGTCAGATTGGTGGGGTAGATGTGATAATCCCCGCCCACCATCTTCGCGATGTTGCGCAATTCAAGCATTCTGTCCCGCGGCCTCCTCCACCAGCAAGATGTCTGCAATCAATACGTCTTATGCAGCGCCGTTACGGCGCGTCTAAATCAGTCGTCTCAGGCAGCCTTTGTCATCATGTAATCGTTGAGCGCTGCAACTTCCTCCCGGGAAAAATGCAGGCCCTGCTTCGTTCTGCGCCAGAGCACGTCCTCGCTCGTTCTGGCCCATTCCTGTTCCATCAGCCAGGTAACTTCGCGCTCGTAAAGATCCCCGCCGAAATGCCTGCCCAGTGCTTCCACACCGGTTGCATCTCCCAGGAAGACGGCAGCCTTCGTTCCGTAAAGGCGGACCAGCCGACGGGCATGACGATCCGACAGAAAGCCATAACGGGCCTTCAGTTTCGCCACTTCAGCCTCGTAGCCGGTCGGTGCAAAATCGCCGCCGGGCAACGAACTCTTCGCGGTCCAGGGCGAACCCTTGGTGCCGATCGCTTCGTTGATCTTTTCCAGCGCGTGTTCGGCCAGACGGCGATAGGTGGTAAGCTTGCCACCGAAAACGTTGAGCAATGGTGGCTCGCCGGTGTTCTGTTCAAGCTTCAACACGTAATCGCGCGTGGCTTCCTGGGCCTTGGATGCACCGTCATCATAGAGCGGGCGAACGGCGGAATAGGTCCAGACGATATCGTCTTTCGTCACGGGCTCGGCGAAATACTCGCTGGCTGCCTTGCAGAGATAATCCGTTTCCTCTTCGCTGATCCTCACCTGCGATGGATCGCCGTTGTAATCCCGGTCGGTCGTGCCGATCAGGGTGAAATCGGTTTCGTAAGGGATGGCAAAGATGATGCGGTTGTCGGGGTTCTGGAAGAAATAGGCGCGCGGATCGTTGAACTTCTTCTTCACGACGATGTGGCTGCCTTGAACAAGGCGCACATTATGGACCTGGTTCTTGCCCGCCGCGTTGGACAATACCTGATCCACCCAGGGACCGGCTGCATTGACCAGCATCCGCGCCTGCACGGTTTTCACGTAGCCGCTCTCGATGTCCTGCACGTCGATGGTCCAAAGACCATTCTCCCGGCGAACGGAGATGACTTTCGAGCGGTTCATGATGTCGGCGCCGCGGTCTGCCGCGTCGCGTGCGTTCAGCACGACGAGGCGGGCATCATCCACCCATCCATCGGAATATTCGAACGCCTTCGTGAAGAGCGGCTTCAGTGGCTTGCCGGCCGGATCACGCCGCATGTCGAGCGACTTGGTGGCAGGCAGCAATTTGCGGCCGCCAAGGTGGTCGTAGAGGAAAAGGCCAAGCCGGATCAGCCAGGCGGGACGAATGCCACCCTTGTGGAAGGGCAGAACGAAGCGCATTGGCCAGATGATGTGGGGCGCCATGGCCCACAGAACTTCGCGTTCCATCAGGGCTTCACGCACGAGGCGAAACTCGTAATGCTCCAGATAGCGCAGCCCGCCATGGATAAGCTTGGTGGCACCAGAGGACGTGCCGGAGGCAAAGTCCTTCATCTCCGCCAGCGTAACCGAATAGCCTCGACCGGCCGCATCACGCGCAATGCCGCAGCCATTGATGCCGCCGCCGACGACGAAGATGTCGCGAACCGCCTCTTGAGCCACCTGTCCCTACTCCCTCTTGTTGCGCGTGCAAGCCGAACGATTTTTTGTTGAAGGGAAAATAAAAGGAACTCAAAGCGAATGTCAAACGAAACTATCGTCTATAGTATCTGTATTCGCTGGGGCTGTTTCGATCAGCTGGACGCCTGCTTCTCTGCAGATGTCTCGTATCGACTCCGATGGGCAATGGTCGGTAATAAAGGTCTGAACCTGCGAGAGATGGCCGATCCTCACCGGTGCTGTGCGCTCGAATTTGCTGGAGTCACTGGCGAGAATCACATGGCGCGCATTGGCGATGATTGCCTGGGCCACTTTCACCTCGCGAAAATCGTAATCGAGCAAGGCGCCGTCCGGATCGATGGCCGAGACGCCGATCACCGCATAATCCACCTTGAACTGACGAATAAAATCGACTGCGGCCTCGCCGACAATGCCACCATCGGTGCCGCGCACCACGCCACCGGCTATGATGACTTCAATGGAGGGGAAGATCCGCAGCCGGTTTGCGACGTTGATGTTGTTGGTAATGACCATCAGTTCGTGGTGATCGAGAAGCGCGTCGCCGACGGCCTCCGTCGTGGTGCCGATATTGATGAAGAGGGAGGACTTGTTGGGAATAATGTTCGCTGCCGCCTTGCCTATGGCCTGCTTCTCGCTCGCTGCAATCGAACGTCGCGCCTCGTAGCGCATATTTTCGGTGCCGTTCGGAAAAATGGCGCCACCATGAATGCGGTTCAGCGTCCGGTTTTCGCACAGTTCGTTCAAGTCCTTGCGGATCGTTTGCGGGGTGACGGAAAAGCGTGCAGCGAGGTCTTCGACGAGCACGCGTCCTTCGGATTTTGCAAGCTCTATGATCTCAGTTTGACGCGCGCTGAAAAACATCGGATGGCCCCCTAAAGCCTTTTCGTTTTGTTTCAGTTTAGCCAAAAACGAAAGCCGCTCAAGCGCTCTTCACGCCTTATCTGCATCAGCCCTTCAGCGCAGGGATTCTCCTGAGGGATCGGCCGCCTTCAGCTTCGTGGTCAGCTTTTTCCACAGCTGGACACGAAATTCAGCGTAAATTTGTCAGTCAGCTAGACGGATTGCGGCGTCACGTATCTTGATATTTTTTCAGCATATTTTGCATCTGCCGCATTGTTGCGCAGTCACGGTTGTGCCTGTTCAAGGGGCAGGTTTGAAGTGGCTGAAAATATTGGGGGTTGCGCGTCAAGCCAATATGCCCTTGTTTTAGGCCTCTCAAACTGTCTGGGAGCATTAAAAAAATGATTTCGTTTAAAACGACAACGCGGGCCGCACTTCTTCTTGGCTCACTTCTGATTGGCGCCAGTTCCGCTCTTGCTGAAACCGTTCTGCATCGCGGTAATCCGGGGGAACCCCAAACTCTCGATCAGGCACAGACCTCGATCAATATCGAAGCCTTCATCCTGAAGGACCTCTATGAAGGTCTGACGATTTATGACTCCGCCGGCAAGATTGTGCCTGGCACGGCCGAAAGCTGGAAGCTGTCGGATGACGGCACCGTCTATACGTTCAAGCTGCGCGACAATGCGAAGTGGTCGGATGGCTCTCCGGTGACCGCAGAGGACTTCGTGTTCTCCTATCAGCGTGTTCAGGACCCGAAGACGGCTGCCAAATACGCCAATATTCTTTATCCCATCAAGAATGCCGAAAAGATCAATAAGGGCGAGTTGCCGCTCGATCAGCTTGGCGTGAAGGCTGTGGACGACAAGACGCTCGAAATCACGCTTGAGCGCCCGACCCCCTTCTTCCTCGAACTGCTTGCGCACCAGACGGCACTGCCCGTCTCCAAGGCAAGCTTCGACAAGAACGGCAAGGATTTCGTCAAGCCAGGCGTCATGGTCTCGAACGGCGCCTATACGCTTCAGTCGCATGTTCCCAATGACAGCCTGACTGTGGTGAAGAACCCGAACTTCTGGGACGCTGCCAATACCAAGATCGACAAGGTGATCTTCTACCCGATCGACGACCAGGCAGCCTCGGTTCGTCGCTTCGAGGCGAAGGAAATGGATCTCGCCTACAACTTCTCGGCCGATCAGCTCGATCGCCTGCGCAAGGCCTATGGCGAGCAGGTCCATGTGTCGCCCACACTCGCAACCTACTACTACACTTTCGATACGCGCGAAGCGCCCTATAGCGACGTTCGCGTTCGCCGTGCGCTCTCCATGGCTGTCGATCGCGACTTCCTGGCCAAGGAAATCTATAGCGGATCGCAGGTTCCGGCCTATTCCATGGTGCCACCCGGCATGGACTCCTACGGCGAGCCGGCAAAGGCCGATTTCGCGACCCTGTCCCAGCTAGATCGTGAAGACGAAGCTGTCAAGCTGATGAAGGAAGCCGGTTACGGTGAGGGTGGCAAGCCGCTCTCCATCGAAATCCGCTACAACACCAACCCGAACCACGAGCGCGTGGCAACCGCCATCGCCGATATGTGGAAGAACACGTTCGGCGCCAATGTGTCGCTGGTGAACCTCGACGTGGCGTCGCACTATGGCTACCTGCAGGAAGGCGGCAAGTACAATGTCGCGCGTGCCGGCTGGGTCGCCGACTACGCGGACGCGGAAAACTTCCTGGCGCTCTCCATCTCCTCCAACAAGACCTTCAACTATGCGAAGTTCAACAACGCGGAATACGACGCCTTGATGAAGAAGTCTTACGAGGAGAAGGACCCGGCTGCCCGCTCCAAGCTGCTGCACGAGGCTGAAACGATCCTGATGAAGGAACAGCCGGTGGCACCGCTTCTGACCCAGGCCGATCTCTGGCTCGTATCGGATCGCGTCAAGGGTTGGCACGACAATGCTGCCAATGAACACTTGAGCCGCTTTCTGAGCGTTTCCGAATAAGCAGCGCTGGCACGGCGGCTGAATAAGCCCGCCGTGCCATGCCCCGGAGCCTGAAAAGCCATGATTTCATTTGTTCTGCGCCGTCTGGCGAGCGCGGTGCCGACGCTGTTTATCGTCGTCACCATTTCCTTTTTCCTGATGCGTTTTGCACCGGGCGGTCCGTTCAACCTAGAACGACCCCTGCCGCCACAAACGATGGAAAACCTGATGAGGACCTATCATCTGGATGAACCATTGTGGCGTCAGTATCTGATTTATCTGCGCAATGCAGTGACAGGCGATTTTGGTCCGAGCTATATTTACAAGGATAACACCGTCGCGCAGCTGATCGGCAAAGGCCTGCCTTACTCGCTGGAGCTCGGCTGCTATGCGCTGCTTCTGGCGGTGATCGGTGGCGTTATTGCCGGTACCTTCGCGGCCCTTCGGCAAAACAGCGCCTTCGATTTCTCCATCATGTCGATTTCGACGGTGGGTGTGACGGTGCCGAATTTTGTCGTCGCACCGGTGCTCACGCTTGTCTTTGCTGTGTTCCTCGGCCTTCTGCCTGCCGGCAGCTGGGGCGACGGATCGCTGCGTTATCTCATTCTGCCGATGATTGCGCTTGCCCTGCCGCAGCTTGCGGTTATCGCGCGTCTGACGCGTGGTGCGATGATCGAAGCTCTGCGCATGGACCATATTCGCACCGCCAAGGCCTATGGCCTTCCGGCACGAAGCGTGGTCGTCTTCCATGCCATGCGTGCTGCCATGTTGCCCGTCGTTTCCTACCTGGCACCTTGCGCTGCAGCGCTTTTGACCGGTTCTGCCGTCATCGAAACGATCTTCACCATTCCAGGTGTCGGTCGCTACTTCGTTCTCGGCGCCATCAATCGCGATTACACGCTGGTCATGGGAACCGTGGTTCTCGTCGCCATCTTCGTCATCCTCTTCAATCTCGTGGTCGATATTCTCTACGGCCTTCTCGATCCGAGGGTTCGACATGACTGATATTTCGACCAATCTTCCACCCCAAGCCGAGGTGCAGAGCCGAAGCCTGTTCCAGCTGGCAGCGATGCGCTTCCGCCGTAACAAAGCTGCGATGGCGGGCTCCGTCATGCTGGTGCTGATCACGCTCTTCTCCTTCATCGGTCCGCATTTCCTCACCCACACCTATGACCAGGTATTCTCCTCCTACGTCTCCGTGCCACCGAGCCTGGAGCCGCGTCCGGATGTGAACAATCTGCAGGAGGTGATGGAAGGCGTTGCAAGCCGTGCCCGTGTCGATCTGAAGGAATTTGCCGTCAGCGGCCAGACCTTCACGGCAACAGTGACATCCAGCAGCGCCATCGATCCGCGCACGACACGCTATTTCGACCGTGCCAACGAGTTCGAAAACACCAAGGTCGTCGCAACGGAAGACGAGGGACGGACACTGAAGCTGGAAGGCGAGGTGAACCGGGAATACTTCTTCTTCGGCACCGATACCAACGGACGTGACATGCTGGCCCGCGTCATGCTGGGCGGGCAGATCTCGATCGCGGTCGGGGTTCTGGCAAGCCTCGTGTCGCTCGGCATCGGCGTGGTCTATGGAGCGACGGCCGGCTATATCGGCGGACGCGTCGACAATGTGATGATGCGCTTTGTCGAAATCCTCTACTCGCTGCCCTTCGTCTTTCTCGTCGTCGTCCTCGTGGTGTTCTTCGGCCGAAGCTTCATCCTGATCTTTCTGGTGATCGGGGCGGTGGAGTGGCTGGATATGGCGCGTATCGTCCGAGGCCAGACGCTTGCGCTCAAACGACGGGAATTCGTCGGTGCGGCACAGGCCTTGGGACTGAGCGACTGGCAGATCATCCGCCGTCACATCATTCCCAATACCATCGGCCCGGTCGTCGTCTTCGTGACCGTGGTGGTGCCGAAGGTCATTCTTCTGGAAAGCTTCCTGTCCTTCCTCGGCCTTGGCGTGCAGGCGCCGTTGACGAGTTGGGGCGCGCTGATTTCGGAAGGCGCCAACAACATGCAGTCGGCACCCTGGCTGTTGATCTTCCCGGCTCTGTTCTTCGTGCTGACCCTGTTCTCCCTCAACTTCGTGGGTGACGGGCTGCGTGACGCACTTGATCCAAAGGATCGCTGACATGACGACATCTGAAACCATATTGACGGTTCGCAATCTCAAGGTGGACTTCACCACGCCGGACGGCATGGTCAATGCCGTCAAGGGCATCGATCTTGATGTTCGCCAAGGTGAGACGCTTGCCGTGGTCGGTGAATCCGGTTCCGGCAAGAGCCAGACGATGATGGGCATCATGGGGCTTCTCGCCTCCAATGGCGTCATCAATGGCTCTGCGAAATATCGCGGGCGCGAGTTGATCGGCCTTCCGGTCGATGAACTCAACACCATCCGCGGCGCGAAGATCACCATGATCTTCCAGGAGCCGATGACCTCGCTCGACCCGCTCTACCGGATCGGCGCGCAGATCGCCGAGCCGATCCTACATCACCGCGGTGGCAGCAAGAGCGAGGCGCGCGCCCGTGTTCTCGAACTTCTGAAGCTCGTCGGTATTCCCGATCCGGAACGCCGCATCGACAGCTATCCGCATGAGCTTTCCGGCGGGCAGCGCCAGCGTGTCATGATTGCCATGGCGCTGGCAAATGAGCCGGACATCCTGATTGCGGACGAGCCGACGACAGCACTGGATGTCACGATCCAGGCGCAGATCCTCGATCTGTTGAAGTCGTTGCAGCAACGCTTCGGCATGGCTGTGGTGCTGATCACCCACGATCTTGGCGTGGTGCGCCACTTTGCCGACCGCGTCACGGTGATGCGGCGTGGCGAGGTGGTCGAGGCGGGCACGACGGAGGATATCTTCGAACGCCCGCAGGCGGACTACACCAAGATGCTGCTGGATGCCGAACCGAGCGGCCACAAGCCGCCAGTGGCAGACGGCACGCCAGTCGTGCTCTCCGGCCAGAATGTCACCGTCGATTACGACATTCCCGGCGGCTTCCTTTCCAAGGCAAGCGTGTTTCGCGCAGTCGATGGCGTGAACATCAATCTGCGCCAGGGCCAGACCATCGGCATCGTAGGTGAATCCGGTTCTGGCAAGTCGACGCTCGGCCGGGCGCTGCTCCGGCTCACCAATGCCAAGGGACGGATCACCTTCGAGAAGAAGGAGATCACCGGGCTGGATCGCAAGGCCATGCGGCCGCTGCGCCGGCGGTTGCAACTCGTGTTCCAGGACCCTTACGGTTCGCTCTCGCCGCGCCAGACGGTGGGCGAGATCATCACCGAAGGCCTCTTCGTTCACGAGCCGCAATTGAGCCGTGCGGAGCGTGACAAGCGCGCCATCGAGGCGCTAAAGGAGGTCGGGCTCGATCCTGCGGCCCGCAACCGCTATCCGCACGAATTCTCCGGCGGCCAGCGCCAGCGTATAGCGATTGCCAGAGCCATTATCCTGAAACCGGATGTGGTCATCCTCGACGAGCCGACCTCGGCGCTGGACCGCTCGGTGCAGGGCCAGGTGATCGATCTGCTGCGTGAATTGCAGAAGACGCACGGCCTTTCCTACATCTTCATCAGCCATGACCTTTCGGTCATCAAGGCGATTTCGGATTACGTGATCGTTATGAAGGATGGGAAGATCGTGGAAGAAGGAGAGACGGACGCGATCTTCAACGCGCCGTCCGCCGACTACACCAAGACGCTGATCAAATCCGCTTTCACTGCGGATGTAGCAGCCTGAGGTGGTGATCCCTCAACCCGCACTATCAATCGTATATGCCCCGCTTCGGCGGGGCATTTTATTGTAATCTGCTTGTCATCCCAAGATTACTGCAAAGGAACCTGTGAGGCTTCTCGACGTTATAGCGCTGTGAACATTGACGTGTGCCGAAGTAATGGCACTGAGGAGGCAACATGCGAAAGATTATTCAAGTTGCAGGACTTGCTATTACTATGGCAGTTTCAAGCGTAGCCGTATCTACCGTTGCAAAGGCGCAGGATGTTGAGCTGCGGATCGGCCCAGACGGCGTCCGTCCGGTTATCCGCGACCGCGATCGCGACCGCCGCGACATGGACCGCCGCGGCCCGCCACGCATGGCCGGCTGTAGCGAACGCGAAGCCCGCGCCGCCGCCCGCGCCTCTGGCCTGCGCGATCCCGAAGTGGTCCGCATGACGCCACGCCGCGTGGTCGTCGAAGGCGACACCCGCCGCGGCCCCGACACCATCACCTTCGCCAACCAGCGCGGTTGCCCGGAAATCTGATTTTAGGTTGTGGATGCAGTGAGAAAGGTCCGCTCAGGCGGGCCTTTTTTCGTTATTCGAAACCATACTTCCACTTATTGCGCTCTTTAATGGGTTTCCCGAACTCCGTTACAAGTTCGTGTACAACTCCATTGGAGTCCACCGATGAAGCACGGCGGTTACTTGCACGAGGCGGCCCAGAGAACTGAAGTCGGCTTTAGGAAATCACTCTCCAAGTAGGACTGAGAAGAACGCTTGGTTCCGCTTTTTGGCATTCGCCACGAGGGTGTCGTATCCGAACGCCTGGATGAAAATCTCTTCGTTGTCTCTGTAGCGAACAAAGATTTCGGGGTTCCAGTCGTTCTTGAAGTCGTGCTTTTTGAGAACCCTGACCAGTGATGGTGTCTGGTCAGCAATGATGAAGGCGAACCGGCGCACGACGCCCCGGAACATGAAGAACGTTCCGTCTGTCTTGGTGATCGAGCCGCGCTCGCTTGCTTTTTCCAAGGTCTCGATAACCTGCAGGACAGGATCGCTCTTAATATTGCCAAAGCTAAAATCATCGCGGCTTGGCTTTTTGAATTCGACGATGGTTACCGTAGTACCGTCGTTGTCGCCTAGGACCATGCTATCGTCAAAGAATGCGATATCGGTGACCTTGTCACCGGTTCTTCTGCCTCCGCCGTGCAGCGTTCGGTCGCTGGAGATATACGGCAGAAACGCCAAAGCGTCGTCGATAAGCCAGAGGTTGTGCTCGAAATAGCTGGCTTCCACATTGTCCGTAAAACGACGGAAGACTAGTTCGTGGATGACATCTTCCGGCGTTCTTCCACCGTCAGGGCGGAATTTCCTGGCTGCTTCGACCAGTTCGATAACACTCTTTCTATGCAGGACGTATTCGGCGAGCGCTTCCTTCTTGTTCGCGTCGAGTGTGCTCGCCAAGCCCTCGATTTTTTCGCGGTATTGGTCCGGATTTTCCATAATGCTGGCAATCTGCTTGCTCAGATCGTTAGACGCGCGGAAACGTTCAATCGCGAGATCGGATACAAACTCTTCAGCAGACCAGTTGTTGGGCTTCGAAGCGACGTAGTCCGTAACGCTCCGGCCTTTGAGACCCAGACGAAGGATCGGATTCTCCTTCAGGGCATAGTTTAGGTCCGAAGACTGCCCGCTCTTGATCCTGTCGATCTGGGCGGCCTCGGACTCCTGGATCACGTCACTAACCTTGGACACGATCCCTTCAATAGTTTTCGCACCAAGGTTCAGGCCGGTGCGAGCATCGTTCAGCCGCGACTCGAACGCCGTGCTGCGAACGACGGCAATAACGATGTAGCTTTCATTCTTTTCGTCGAGGAAATGCGGCTGTCCGAGTTTGTTGGACAGGTCACGCGGGGCACCAACTATGCGGTCGGCTGCAGAGAACAGCAGACAGTGATTTTTGAAGGATTTGGTTTTCGGTATCTTAGTTAGCGAATACTTGATGGTTTCCGAAAAATTATCGATAACAAATTCAAAGTCCCCGGACTTGAACTGCACAAACACGGCACTGAAATGCGCCTTTACGCTCTGCGGCTCCTGGTCGTCGAACTGGATCGTTATTTCGGGGAGCCAGCGATAAAGGAAATATGGAAGGAAATGGCTGGCTATCAGATCAGCAACATCCTTCGACTGCAGCTCTCGAATGAGATCGTGCCAATTCGTCAGAAGTTGATCGTACACAACAGTTACGCCGGTCTCCTCAAAAACTGGCGCATCGTCTAGGAACACGAACTCCTTGTCGCGCAATAGATCGAACTGAAACGACCGGGTTAGCTGCTCAGCGAAGAATTCGTATCGGCTGAGATAGATGGATCGGCCAAAGACCTTGAAAGCCATGAAGCGGCCAAAGCCTCGGCCATGGGCTTTTAATTTATAACCGGAGAAGGGGGTCTTGAATGACTTGTAATTATCATCATTGAGCCCAATGCCGTTGTCGGTGACAGCGATCTTGAGCTTGAGAGGCGTGTTGGCGTTTTCGAACCTAATAGTGATCTTACCGCGTTGGCTGGCTTCCTTCTCACCAAACTTGGCCTCGATTCCATGCATAGCGTTCGACACCGCTTCGAAGACGGGAAGCAGGAAATCATGCAGCGTGTTGGACAAGTGCGTGCGCGAGAGCACGGCCTGCATGTCTGGCTTGACCAGCTCGTCTGTCTTCATCGTTACGGTGTCCACAGCCGCTCCCATTCCCCTCGTCGAACATTAGGATTTGCACGACGCGAGCCGCAAGAGATTTTTACAACTTTTGGCAAAGTTGTTGTGGGCACGTCGCGTCATGGTGCATCTCGAATGCGTAGGGTAGACGTCGAGCATCATGCTTATTTGTCGTTCAAACCGAGGACAAAGGTCTACGTTACGCCTATAGTTGCCAAACACGAGGGTATTTGCCGCATCTACGGGTCGACCTTTCAGCAACTCGCCTAAGCATCTCACCGGGATTGAGTTTGTTGTAATGAACATGCGCAAGGCCACCTTTCAGATTCACTAAGCCTGCAGTCATCATTACTGCATTAAAGCCGTGTCCACAGCTATCGCGAAACTGCTCTGTTTTGACAACACAGCGTGCTCGATGAGGCCAAAGAGATAACGTGAGGACCGCATTGTCGCCGCTATGGTGATCGCATTCTGAGATGGACAACAGCTTTCCCACGTCAATCCAAGGCAGCTTTTGTCGTCTTTCAGAGTGAAAATCGAGACCCACCCTTCGTTATTCCCTGCTCCCGCAACGCCATTGACCGTGATACGGGCGGCTAGTAGGCGCAAAGGGCCAAACAGCATCCGTATGGCAGCGGCCGAGTTTAACGGAATATTCAAATTAGACAAAGCTATCGGAGCGGTCGGGCCTACAACTAAGCCGACACCGACGAACCAACAGAGCGCAAACACCTGAAGCTTACTACGCCACTCGAACCTGTTAGCCCTCGCATCGGAAGATGGGCTAACGGACCGTCTCAGCATTTCAGCCGAAATGGCTAGCATCAGCGATATCGAAACATTCGTGTTCAGCAACCGCAACTTGGATTGATCCAACGAAATGCAGCCGTGAGCATACGGTCGAGGTATCCGTTGGGCTTTGGGCGAGTACCTAGTCATAAAAGACAAGAGGGGCAGGTCCCGAACCTGCCCCTCTCTTAAACTACCGATGTCTTGGGAAATATCCGTTCGGTAACGTGTTTTGGATTCGTCCAAACAAATTTGCCAATGGCAATGTTTACGTGGACGCGACAGGCGAAATACTTATCGCTAGTTTATGAACAACCGCTCGTCGCGCCACAAGTATCGCACTTCTCGCAAGTCCCGTTCCGAACCATGGTGAAGTTCTGGCACTCGGAGCACATGTTGCCCGTGTAGCCCTGGGCAATCGAGCGCATGCGGCGTTCGTTTTCCACCTTCTTGGCGTCGGCCTTGGCAGAGGCTGCGTCCGCTGCGGCCTTGTCCGAGAAGAGGCCGGTGGCGCTCTGTTCGGTTTCGACCACTTCTTCTGCAATCTCTTCGGCCAGTTCTCGGGCGCGTTCCTCGTAGTCGCGCTTGAAGGCGACGACTTCCGAGGTGGCGACTGAAACGGTTGCCTCCAGCTTGCGGGCTGCGTTGCCGGAAATCGCCGTCACATTGGCCGAGGCGCGGGCAGGGGCTGCCGTTGCCGAACCCTTGATTTCCGCCGAGCCGCGTTCGCTTCCATTGTTGGAGACGAGTGTTGGCTTGTAGCCGCGGGTCAGGCCCTTGGAGACGACATCTGCCTTGCCTTCGGATACGCCGCGTCCAAGTGCGGTGTTGGAGAAGTCCGACGTATCGACATGCGCCAGATCGTGGCGGCCGAGATAGGAGATGGCGAGTTCGCGGAACACGTAGTCGAGGATCGACGTGGCGTTCTTGATCGCGTCATTGCCCGTGACCATGCCGGCAGGCTCGAACTTAGTGAAGGTGAAGGCGTCGACATATTCTTCCAGCGGCACGCCATATTGCAGGCCAAGCGACACGGAAATCGCGAAGTTGTTGATGAAGGCGCGCAGTGCCGAGCCTTCCTTGTTCATATCAAGGAAGATTTCGCCAAGACGGCCGTCGTCATATTCGCCGGTGCGAAGGAAGATGGTGTGACCACCGATCTTGGCTTTCTGGGTGTAGCCCTTACGGCGGGTCGGCAGCTTTTCCTGGCTGCGGACGACACGCTCGATGATGCGCTCGACGATCTTTTCGGTGATGGTGACGGCCTGGGCTGCCTGTGGCTGAGCGAGAAGCTCTTCCATGGCGTCCTCGTCGTCCTCATCTTCCACCAGCGAAGCATTGAGCGGCTGGGAAAGCTTCGAGCCATCGCGGTAAAGGGCGTTTGCCTTCAGTGCCAGCTTCCAGGACAGCATGTAGGCTGCACCACAATCTTCCACCGTCGCATCGTTCGGCATGTTGATCGTCTTGGAGATCGCACCCGAGATGAAGGGCTGTGCCGCCGCCATCATGCGGATGTGGGATTCGACCGAGAGATAACGCTTGCCGATCTTGCCGCAGGGGTTGGCGCAATCGAAGACCGACAGATGCTCGTCCTTGAGGAACGGCGCGCCTTCCAGCGTCATCGCACCGCAGACGTGAACATTTGCCGCTTCGATGTCCTTCTTCGAGAAGCCGAGATGCTCCAGAAGGTTGAAGCTGATGTCGGAAAGCTGCTCGTCGGAAACCTTCAGCGTGTCCTTCAGGAAGTCCGCGCCGAGTGTCCACTGGTTGAAGACGAACTTGATGTCGAAGGCGCTCTTCAGCGCGCCATTGAGGGCTTCGATCTTCTCATCGGTGAAGCCCTTGGCCTTCAGCGAGCCGGGGTTGACGCCAGGCGCCTGGTTCAGGTTGCCGTGGCCGACAGCGTAAGCTTCGATCTCGGCAATCTGGCTTTCCGAGTAGCCGAGCGAGCGCAGCGATTCCGGAACCGCACGGTTGATGATCTTGAAGTAGCCGCCGCCGGCAAGCTTCTTGAACTTCACCAGCGCAAAGTCAGGCTCGATACCGGTGGTGTCGCAATCCATGACGAGGCCGATCGTGCCGGTGGGCGCGATAACGGTGGTCTGGGCGTTGCGGTAACCATTCTGCTCGCCAAGTTCCAGCGCCTTGTCCCAGGCCGCAACGGCATGCTTGATCAGGTCCTGATCGGTGCAATCGGCATGGATCAGCGGAACCGGGTTTACCGACAGGCCTTCGTAACCATAGGCGAGACCCTGGGCCGCGCGGCGGTGGTTGCGGATGACGCGCAGCATGTTGTCGCGGTTCGGCGCAAAGCCCGGGAAGGGACCAAGCTCGCCAGCCATTTCAGCAGACGTGGCGTAGGAGACACCGGTCATGATCGCGGTCAAGGCACCTGCAATCGCACGGCCTTCATCGCTGTCATAAGGAATGCCCGACGACATCAGCAGGCCGCCGATATTGGCGTAGCCGAGGCCAAGCGTACGGTACTCGTAGGAGCGTTCCGCAATCTGGCGCGATGGGAACTGCGCCATCATCACCGAGACTTCGAGAACGACGGTCCACAGGCGCACCGCATGTTCGTAATCGGCAATGTTGATCTTCTTGGTGGCCGCGTCCTTGAACTGGAGGAGGTTCAGCGAAGCAAGGTTGCAGGCTGTATCGTCCAAGAACATGTATTCCGAGCATGGGTTGGATGCGCGGATGGAGCCGGCGGCTGGCGAGGTGTGCCAGTCGTTCATGGTGGTGTTGAAGTGCAGACCCGGATCGGCAGAGGCCCAGGCGGCATGCGAGATCTTTTCCCACAGGTCGCGTGCCTTCAGCGTCTTCATTACTCTGCCGTCGCGGCGGGCGGTGAGGTTCCAGTCGCCGTCGCTTTCGACAGCGCGCAGGAAGTCGTCCTTCAACGACACGGAGTTGTTGGAGTTCTGGCCGGAGACCGTGAGGTAGGCTTCCGAATCCCAGTCCGTATCATAGGTCTTGAACTCGATGTCCTTGTAGCCCTGCTGGGCGAACTGGATGACGCGCTTGATGTAGTTTTCCGGAACCTGATCCTTCTTGGCAGCGCGGATTTCGCGCTTGAGGGCCGGGTTCTTGGCAGGATCGAAGCAATCGCCGTTATCGCCTTCGCAGTTGAGGCAGGCCTTCATGATGGCCTTGAGATGCTTGGCGACGATCTTGGAGCCGGTGACGAGGGCGGCAACCTTCTGCTCTTCGTTCACCTTCCAGTCGATATAGGCTTCGATATCCGGGTGATCGGCATCGACGACGACCATCTTGGCCGCACGGCGGGTGGTACCGCCGGACTTGATGGCGCCGGCTGCGCGGTCACCGATCTTGAGGAAGCTCATCAGGCCGGAGGACTTGCCGCCGCCGGAGAGCTTTTCGCCTTCGCCACGCAGATAGGAGAAGTTGGAACCGGTGCCGGAGCCGTACTTGAAGAGGCGCGCTTCACGAACCCAAAGGTCCATGATGCCGCCTTCGTTGACGAGGTCGTCTTCAACGGACTGGATGAAGCAGGCATGCGGCTGCGGATGCTCGTAAGCGGACTTGGACTTGGTCAGCTTGCCGGTGAAGGGGTCGACATAGAAATGGCCCTGGCCCGGACCGTCGATGCCATAGGCCCAGTGCAGGCCGGTGTTGAACCACTGTGGCGAGTTCGGCGCGACGCGCTGGGTGGCGAGCATGTAGGCAAGCTCATCGCGGAAGGCGAGAGCATCTTCTTCGGACGAGAAATATTTGCCCTTCCAGCCCCAATAGGCCCAGGTGCCGGCGAGGCGATCGAAAACCTGACGCGCGTCGATTTCAGAGCCATAACGCTCAGCCTCAGGCAGATCCTTCATGGCAGCCGTATCGGCAACGGAGCGCCACAGGAAGGACGGGACGTCGTTCTCTTCGACCTTCTTCAGCACCTTCGGAACGCCGGCCTTGCGGAAATACTTCTGCGCCAGAACGTCGGTCGCCACCTGGCTGAACTGCGCCGGCACATCAATATCCGCGAGGCGGAACACGACGGAACCATCCGGATTCTTGATTTCGCTGATTGCCTTGCGGAATTCGATTTCCGAGTAGGGCGACTGGCCGGGCTTCGTAAAGCGGCGTTCGATGCGCATCGTTGGTGTCCTTGTCCGTTGGCGCCTGATCGGGCGCAAAATATCGTTCCGGCGTCGCATGGGCCATGCGCCACCAGTTGTCTGCCGATGAATGGAAACGCTCATCCTTGGATGTCGTTCCCTTATGTCGTGGTTATGATGGCTGCAAGCATACTATATATAGTATTAACAGTTTCTTGTCGCCAGACCCCGCCTCACGTTTTGGCAGCTCCCGAACATGGACACGACCTAGCGTTCCTCACCCCTCGTGGTTGGAACGCAAGACATCGCGTGAACTGATACAGGAGAGAACCGCAGATGAACCTGCCGATTCCGTTGCCGCCGCAACATGGATCTACTTTTAGAAAACGTGCTGATTCCGTCAAGGCCTAGTTTGTAAGGGTTCATTTACCACAAGATGTGGTGTGGATAGGGTGTGGAAAACGGGGAAAGAAAAACCTTCCATAAATATCAGGCACTTGCGGCGCATTATGGCTGGCCGCTTCCCTTGCGTGAAGCTTGCCTGTGGTGGTGGAAGGAGCGATATGGCGGAATTCTGGGAACGTGTCGTTGTTGCGTACAAGCAACAAGTGTTGGCCTATCCACAATGTTTGCGATGCGTGGGGCAGGCGGAAGCGATGCGGTACAAGATATAGCGGTACCTGGAAGGTTTCGGGTCCGGCGCCCACGCCAGCAACGGAACGGGACAACACGATCTTGAAACGACGAGCGAGCTTACCTAACCTCGGATCAACACTCATGGAAGGGATACGCGATGCAAACATCGCTGCCACAGATTTTTCTGGTTCGACACGGCGAGACTGACTGGTCAGTGTCCGGTCGTCATACCGGACGGTCGGATATCGATCTGACGCCCAACGGCGAAAATGCTGCAAGATTGCTCGCCGAGCGGCTGAAAGGGATTACCACTAATGTGGTCTGGTCGAGCCCGTCTTTGCGAGCGCGCAGAACATGCGAGCTTGCCGGATTTGCGTCCGCAATGTCCGTCAAGTCGGACCTCAACGAGTGGGACTACGGACAATATGAAGGCGTCACCACAAAGGACATCCACCAGACGGCGCCCGGCTGGCAGCTATTCCGTGACGGCGCTCCCGGTGGTGAGAGCATTGAGCAGGTGGGTGTGCGAGCAGATCGCATTGTCCATGATATCAGGGCCAGCGGCACGACCATCCTGATTTTCTCAAGTTCGCATTTCCTGCGCGTGCTGGCAGCCCGGTGGCTCGGGCTTCCGCCTGAACACGGGAGAAGCTTCGTCCTCGATACAGCAGCTCTCTGCGTATTGGGCTACGAACACAATATGGAGGAACCAGTCATCCGAGCATGGAATACGTGATCAGTCCCGATCACTACCGCATGTGATTGATCTCGATATTTTGCAGATCAATTCGCATGTGGCCCTTGGCACGGGCGCTGCCCAGAATAATGCGGAGCGCGAGCGTTGTGTCTGTCATGGATCGATACCCCCTTTCAGCGTTGACCTCCAAGTGGTAGTTCCTCAAGTAAAGTTGAGGTCAACGGGCATGACGAAAAAACTTCAGCAGATTCCTCTGGTTCGCGATCTCTCGGTCGGCGGTGTTGCCGAGCGTGCTGGCGTGGCAGTCTCGACGCTCCACTTTTACGAGGCCGAAGGGCTGATCAAGGGCTGGCGCAACAGCTCGAACCACCGCCGCTATGGGCGCGATGTGCTGAGGCGCATCGCCATCATCAAGGTGGCGCAGAGGGCGGGCATTCCGCTCAAGGAGATACAGCAGGCTCTGAACACCCTGCCGGATGGCCGCACACCAACGGGAAAGGACTGGCAGAGGCTCGCCACCCATTGGCAAGCGCAACTGGATGATCGCATCGCGCGGCTTACGCGGCTGCGCAATCAGCTCACCGGTTGCATTGGCTGTGGTTGTCTTTCGACGGATGAATGTCCGCTGCGCAATCCGGCAGATATATTGGGGGACAAGGGTCCTGGACCGGTGCTGCTCGAGCCTGGGGAGTGAGGCAAGAGATCGCAGGCTTGTAAGGCGATCATCTGGGAAACAGGATCGGACCGCGTCGCGCAAAACCCATCAGGATTTCGCGCGACGTGAATTTTGCGTGGTGCTCAGCCGGGCGCGCCCTTGGCAATCGGCTCCTGATAGGTGAAGCCCATGTCCCACGGGAAATAGATCCAGGTGTCCTGGCTCACTTCGGTGACGAAGGTGTCGATTGTCGGAACGCCGGTTGGCTTGGCATAGACGCAGGCAAAATGCGCCTTTGGCAGCATCTCGCGCACTTCCAATGCGGTCTTGCCGGTATCGGTCAGATCGTCGACGACGAGAATGCCTTTACCGGACTTTTCCAACAGTTCTGGAGAGATGCCCTTCAGCAGAACGGTATCGCCCTGATTCAGGTAATCGTGGCGGGTGGCAATGCATACCGTGTCGATCAGGCGGATGTTGAGTTCGCGGGAAATGATCGCTGCCGGAACGAGACCGCCACGGGTGATGCAGACGATGGCCCTGAACTCCTGGTTCAGGCCGGCAAGACGCCACGCCAGCGCGCGGGCATCGCGGTGAAACTGATCCCAGGATACTGGGAAGGCTTTATCGGGAAGGGACATGGTGGGTCTGCCATCTCATTCAATTGCTGATGGCTTTGGCTAATAGCGGCAAGAAACGGCAAAAAGCAAGTCTATGCGCCTGCAGCGATCATGATCTTGTTGACGGCGCTCGATGCAGAGCCGCCGTGGACTTTGGGGGGCTCTTTCAAAGAGGCCACAATCGGTTGTGGCCTCTTCGGCTTGCGGTCAGCAGCCCTTACCGCCATTGGCCCAGCGCTTGATGTCGGCGGAAATGCGCGGTGCATGACCGTCGTTCATGACAGGGCCGAATGCCTGAAGGTTTGCCGGGTTGCCTTCGGCCTGGACCACCAGCATCGGGCGTGATTCCGGGCTGTTACGTGGGACGAGCAGAATGCGAGGACGACCGGAGAAGGAGTTGAGTTCCGGTGCCAGACGGTAGGCCTTGAAGGCCGGATCGCCAGACTTGAACCAGCAGGCATTGGCGCCGAGCGCAATGCGCTCCATGACCGGAAGGGCGGCCTGCGACGCGGCCCTCGGGGGCTCAGGCTTTGGCTGGCATGCGGCAAGTGCGAGTGCAGCGATGCCCAAAGCGGCAATGCCAATGGAACGTCCAGAAAGGATATGGTTCATTCTTCTATCCAGCATGAGCTGCAAAAATAAAGCCGGGCGGATGCGCCCGGCTGGATGTGTCTCATATCAGGCAGCGATCACGCCAAGCGCTGAGGCAAATATGCCTCGGCCATCCTTGCCGCCATGGGCCGCTTCGATCAGGTTTTCCGGATGCGGCATCATGCCGAGAACATTGCCCTTGTCGTTGATGACGCCGGCAATATCGTTCAGCGAACCGTTCGGATTGGTACCTTCGGCGTAACGGAACACCACCTGGCCATTGTCTTCCATCGCCTTCAACTCGTCGGCTTCAACGAAGTAGTTGCCATCATGATGGGCGACGGGCGAGCGGATGATCTGGCCCTTGTCGTAGGTGCGGGTGAACTCCGTGTCGTTGTTGACGACCTCGAGCTTGACTTCACGGCAGACAAATTTGAGCGAGGCATTGCGCATCAAGGCGCCTGGCAACATGCCGGCCTCGACCAAAATCTGAAAGCCGTTGCAGACACCCAGAACCTTGACGCCCTGCTCCGCCTTTTCGCGGATCGCCTGCATGACGGGCATGCGGGCGGCGATGGCACCACAGCGAAGGTAATCGCCATAGGAGAAGCCGCCGGGAATGACGATCAGATCGACATCCGGGATCTGGGTTTCCGTCTGCCAGATGGTGACGGGCGCCTGACCTGAAATCTTCGTCAAGGCCGCGATCATGTCACGGTCGCGATTGAGGCCAGGAAGCTGGACGACTGCGGATTTCATGGGCCTTGGCTCCGAAATTCAGAGCATTTCCAGCAAGAGTGCCTGCGGTTCTGCGTGGAAAATGCGTCAAACAAAGAGTTAAGAGCAATGGGGTGAACCATCGTTCACCACACTTGCCCTAGAGGATGGCGATCGCGTAGTTTTCGATGACGGTGTTGGCGAGCAGCTTCTCGCACATCGCTTTCAGGTTTTCTTCGGCTTTCGCCTTGTCGGTGGTGTTCAGTTCAAGATCGAAGACCTTGCCCTGACGGACCTGGCCCACGCCATCAAAACCGAGGCTGCCCAGCGCGCCTTCGATTGCCTTACCCTGCGGATCGAGAACGCCGTTCTTCAGCGTAACAGTCACCCGTGCCTTGATCACCTGATGGTCTCCTGATTTCACTTGACGAGAACCGGGCCTGTGCCGCGGATCGGTTCGTTTTCATTGATGATGCCGAGACGGCGCGCGACTTCCGAATAGGCTTCCACGAGCCCACCCATATCGCGGCGAAAGCGGTCCTTGTCCATCTTTTCCTGCGTCTCGATATCCCACAGGCGGCAGCTATCCGGCGAAATTTCATCCGCAAGGATAATGCGCATCATATCGCCTTCGAACAGGCGGCCGCATTCGATCTTGAAATCGACGAGCTGAATGCCGACGCCGAGGAAAAGACCGGAGAGGAAATCGTTGACGCGAATGGCAAGCGCCATGATGTCGTCGAGTTCGGCGGGATTGGCCCAGCCGAACGCAGTGATGTGCTCCTCGGAGACCATCGGATCTTCCAGCGCATCCGACTTGTAATAGAACTCGATGATCGAGCGTGGCAGCACGACGCCTTCATCGATGCCGAGGCGCTTGGAGAGCGAGCCTGCCGCAACGTTGCGCACGACAACCTCAAGCGGGATCATCTCCACTTCCTTGATCAACTGCTCGCGCATGTTCAGGCGGCGGATGAAGTGGGTGGGAATGCCGATCTTGTTCAGATGCGTGAAGACGTATTCCGAGATGCGGTTGTTCAGAACGCCCTTGCCGTCGATGACTTCATGCTTCTTTTTATTGAAAGCAGTCGCATCATCCTTGAAGAACTGGATGAGCGTTCCGGGTTCCGGACCTTCATACAGGATCTTGGCCTTGCCTTCGTAGATTCGGCGGCGACGGTTCATAGTGACATATCTCTTGTTTTAGCGCCGGTGCTGATGGCGGTCGTTTCGTTTCTTGAAGCGGTCCCATAGCGGAAAAGAAGCCATTTCACAATGCGACGGCACGCGGTTGTTTGCAATTCTTCAACCCTGTTTTTGGCTGTTCCAAGGCAACATCTCAAAGTTACGCTTTTTCAATAGTTGTATTCTAGAACAGTGGTGTCCCGATCAAGAGGACGCAAATAACGACACAGTAAAACGGGGTATAATCATGGGTCTGAGACAACGCGGTAAAGCGCTCGAGAATTTGTATTTTCACGAAGAAGAACTGAGCTTCCGTCTTCACGGCATGCGCAGCAGGTTGATGGGCCTTTGGGCTGCATCCCTGATGCACAAGGACGACGCCAATTCCTATGCCAGCGAGATCGTTGCCGCGTCCATCGGCCGCGAAGGCGACGACGCCATGTTCAACAAGCTGCATGACGATTTCGTCGCCGCCGGCGTCGGCGTTACCGATGATGTCATCCATGATCAGATGACCAACCTGCTGCGCTGTGCCGCCGACGAGCTCCGCAATGGTATCGCGCAATTCGACAACAAGCGCGCCGCCTGAACTTTCATTTCATATTTCAAACATCCGACGGGCCTTGGCGTCGTGCGTGGAGATTGTCCATTCTCCATGCAAACCGAGATGCGGGATGTTTGAGCATAAGTGCCGAAAGGCCGGAGCCGCGCAGGGTATACTTGCGCGGCATTTCCGTTTTACTGTCTATTCGCCAAAGCAGCCGCGAACAGGGCTCATATTGTTCAGCTTTTATTCTCAGCAATCGCAAAGCCTGACGGAGGCTTGAGCTTGCTCAGGAACTGAGCAAAGACCATGGTGCCTTCCGGCCACGGGCCATGGCCCGATTCCGCGTTGATGTGACCTGACATGCCAGCATCGATCAGAAGCGAACCCCAGGCGGCGGCAATATCATCGGCATGCTCATACGTTCCGAAGGGATCGTTACGGCTGGCAATGGTGATGGCCGGGAATGGCAGCGGATCGCGAGGATAAGGCCCGAACGTCATCAGATGCTTCGGCCGGATGTCGGGATTGGCGACATCTGGTGGTGCGACGAGCATTGCACCAGCCACTCTGGGCGCGATCTGCGGCAAGGCGTGCATAACCGTCGGCACCCCTAGCGAATGCGCGACGAGGACCACGGGCTTCGTCGAGGCGTTCACCTCCTCGACAAGGCGGGCGACCCAGTCTTCACGCACGGGCTTCGACCATTCCGCCTGCTCGACGCGGCGTGCTGTCGACAGCTTCTCTTGCCAACGGGTCTGCCAATGGTCGGGGCCGGAATTGGTGTAGCCGGGAACGATAAGGATATCTGCTTCTGATGCTTTCATGCCGCTTATCTTGGTGTGTTGGCTGGCGTTATCAAGGTGCAAAGCAAAGGATCGCTCACAAAGCTCCAGGGTTCTTTGGTATCAGAATATAGTAGTGCTCCCTCGGTACTGGCCGAGGTGAGCAATTCCTAACTTCGCCGGCAACTAAGGGTCAAGCCTCGCCGAAGACGCGCTTGAAGATCGTGTCGACATGCTTAGTGTGGTAGCCAAGATCGAACTTTTCGCGGATCGTCTCTTCCGGAAGGGCTGCGCGCACTTCCTCATCCGACAGCAGTTCTTCGAGGAAGTCCTTGCCTTCTTCCCAGACCTTCATCGCATTGCGCTGAACGAGACGATAGGAGTCCTCGCGCGAAACGCCGGCCTGTGTCAGAGCCAGCAGCACGCGCTGCGAATGGACGAGGCCACGGAACTTGTTCATGTTCTTCAACATGTTTTCCGGGTAGATTACCAGCTTCTCGATGACGCCTGCCAGACGGTTGAGGGCAAAATCGAGCGTGATGGTGGTGTCTGGACCGATGCCGCGCTCCACGGACGAGTGGCTGATATCGCGCTCGTGCCAGAGGGCAACGTTTTCCAAAGCAGGAACCACAGACATGCGCACCAGACGGGCCAGACCCGTCAGGTTTTCGGTCAGAACCGGGTTGCGTTTGTGCGGCATGGCGGACGAACCCTTCTGGCCGGGCGAGAAGAACTCTTCCGCTTCCAGAACTTCAGTGCGCTGCATGTGGCGAGTTTCGATGGCGACGTTCTCGATCGACGAGGCAATGACGCCGAGCGTGGCAAAGAACATGGCGTGGCGATCCCGCGGGATGACCTGCGTGGAGACGGGCTCCGGCGACAGACCAAGGGCCTTGCACACATGTTCTTCGACGGATGGATCAATATTGGCGAAGGTGCCGACAGCGCCGGAGATGGCGCCGGTGGCGATTTCGGCGCGGGCGTTGACGAGGCGGGCGCGGTTGCGGTCCATCTCGGCATAGAAGCGCGCAAATGTCAGACCCATCGTCGTCGGCTCGGCATGGATGCCGTGGCTGCGACCGATACGAACGGTGTTCTTGTGCTCGAAGGCGCGGGTCTTCAGCGCGGTCAACACGCGGTCCATGCCGGCGATCAGCAGGTCGGCAGCGCGGACCAATTGGATGTTCAGCGTCGTGTCGAGCACGTCGGATGAGGTCATGCCCTGGTGGACGAAGCGGGAATCTGGGCCAACGAATTCTGCAAGATGGGTGAGGAACGCGATGACGTCATGCTTGGTGACGGCTTCGATCTCGTCGATGCGGGCAACGTCGAACTCGGCCGCGCCACCCTTTTCCCAAATGGTCTTTGCCGCTTCCTTCGGGATCACGCCGATGTCCGCCAGCGCGTCGCAGGCATGCGCCTCGATTTCGAACCAGATGCGGAACTTGGTTTCCGGCGACCAGATAGCGACCATTTCCGGCCGGGAATAACGAGGGATCATGGCAAAGCCTTCTTGAACTGAGAAATCTGGTGCCCGTTTAGCAAAGTGTTTCGGCAATCTCAACGCATTCGGCGCGTCAGGGTAAACCCGGCAACACGGACGTCTGCCTGGAGATCAAGCTCTGCCGCTTTCGGCCGATGCTCTGAGAGCGGAGACGGTTTTCGCATAGTCATCCACACCATCGCCCTTGAAGACGGCAGAACCGGCAACCAGCACATTGGCGCCGGCCGCAATGGCGCTGCCTGCCGTCTCGGTGGTGATGCCGCCATCTACTTCCAGTTCGATCGGGCGATTGCCGATGAGCGACTTCGCCGCGCGGATCTTGTCGAGCATGGCCGGAATGAACTTCTGGCCGCCAAAGCCTGGATTGACGCTCATGATGAGGATGAGGTCCACATCGTCCAGAACATTTTCGAGCACGGAGAGCGGGGTTGCCGGATTGAGCGTGACGCCGACCTTCTTGCCGAGCGCGCGGATGGTTTGCAGCGAGCGGTGCAAATGCGCGCCGGCTTCGGCATGGACCGTGATGCTGTCACAACCGGCCTTGGCGAATGCCTCAAGATAAGGATCGGCGGGCGCGATCATCAAATGGCAATCGAAGAAAGCCTTGCTGTGGGGGCGCAGTGCCTTGATGACATCCGGTCCGAAGGAAATGTTCGGCACGAAGTGACCGTCCATCACGTCCAGATGAATCCAGTCGGCGCCAGCAGCCGTGACATCGGCGACTTCCTGTCCGAGCTTGGCGAAGTTGGCGGCAAGAATGGAGGGGGCGATCCGGACGGGGAGGGTCATCTGCAAATGCTCCTGATTGGCAAGGCGTTGCTGGCCCTTAGCACCGCACGCATGGGTCAACAAGCGTCGATCAGAACCTCAAAAGGGACAAATCGATTAGATAGAAACCGATCTTCCGATACCAGGTTGCTGGAGGGCCCTAATTCAACGCCTTGTCGACGACGACGAAGTCGGTTCCAGTCCAGCGCTGAAGCCGGTAGGGATTGTCCTGCAACTCGTGGCGTTCGTTGAAGATGACGGGACCGATGACTGTATTGAAGGTGGCACCAACCATTGCAACAGGTGTCGGTTTCGATTGTTCCGATGCCTTCTCCAGCGCCTGGGCTGAGAGTTGGGCGGCGGCATAGGCCGGAAGAACGTAGCCTTCGGGTTCGATACTGGCAGCGCGCAACTGCTGCACCGCCTCTGCCGCGGAGGGCATTGCTGCGTAATCCGGCAAGGCGACAGCAAGCGTGCCAGGCTGCAGCGGAACAGGCGCGTTTGCCGCCCGCAACGCATCGCTGCCCATAAGCACGAGGGGAATCTTCTCTGCGGCGGCGTCGCGTGCAATGATCGATAGGTCGTTGCGTTCTGTGGCTGCAAAGACGTGTGTCACGCCGGTGCGGCTCAGGCGACGCACAAGGGCAATCTGCTGTTCCTGCGAAGGGCGTAGCGTGTCGGTGAAGGTCGGTTTCAACCCCGCCTCTTCCAATCGCGCACGTACACGGTCCACGAGTTCACGGCTATAGATCGTCCCGTCATCGAGAAGCGCGAAGGGCAAGCCTTTCCAATCGCGCAGCATGATCTCCGCCACCGCCGAGGTTTCATCGTTCTCCGACGGTGCCATGCGGAAGAGCGGCCAGCCGCGCTTCAATGCATCTTCCATCAAAATGGGCGAGCGGCTCGAGAGAGTGATGGCCGGGATGGCGGCATTCTTCAGTGTCGGCAGCGCATCCGCGAGAGTTTCCGTACACAGGAAGCCGACGACCACGGAGACTTTCGACGCCACAAGACCGTCGGCGATGGCACCACCGCTGCCGTCCTCGCAGCTTTCATGAATTTCCATGACATCGAGGCCAACCTTCGCGGCTGCTGCCTTTACACCCTGCCGGATCTGCAAGCCCAGCATCTCATATGCGCCGTTCTGCGGAGCAACGACTGCAATGGTCGCAGCATTTGCAGCGCCAGCCAGGCTGAGACTGAAGGCAAAACTGAGCAGGCGGAGTGAATTCATGGACGGCATTATCCTGTGCGATTGTCCGATGTTATCGAGGCTGAGCAGGATGCAAAAGGTTCAATGCCAAGAAAAATGCGCTTTATGACAAAGAATGCTCGTTCGTCGCGTGATTGGCGAAATGCCGACGCCGGCAAAGCGTCACCCAGTCACGATGCGAGATGGCGAAACGCATCCCGGGCGAAAACAGAGAGAGGGGAGGGCAGGTCGTCGACATCGAACCAGCCCATGTCGGATAGCTTGTCCGGCTCCGTCAATTGGGCCGTTCCCGTCACGTCGTCAGTCACGTAAATCAGTGACAGCCAGTGTTGCCTGTCGGCTGCTATGATCTGCTCGCTAATACAGAGGAAGCGGACGTCCCCGATGGTCAGCCCGCTTTCTTCCTCAGCTTCGCGACGGGCAGCCTCAAGGGCGTGCTCCATGTGATCGACCTTGCCGCCCACAATGCTCCAGTGGCCGGCTTCGGGTGATTTCACGCGCTTATAGAGCAGCACCTTGCCGTCCCGCCTGATGACGAGACCGCATCCGACACCGGGAAAATCGATGCCTGGCTGTGCCATCAGCCTTTGGCGTTTGCGACGATCAGCATGAAGGCCGGGATGTCGTCGCCGAAGCCGACGGGTGTCGGGCCATCATCATGGTCGCGGTAGTGGCGGCGGCGATCACGATTGTCGTCATTCGCATGGGAAGCACCGTGGCTCCGCTCGAAATTACGCGGTGCCTTCTCGTGCCTGCGCTCTGCCTTCACTTTGTCGCCTCCATTTGCCGCAACCTGAATGGTGTCAGCCGGTTTCACATTCGGGATTTCCGCTTCGACCTCTTGGGGCGCTTCGCGGCGGTTCCGATCGCGGCCACGACCACGATCCTTGTCTTTGTCCTTGCCGCGGCGCGGACGATCGGTGGCGAAACTTTCCATGGGTGCCGGAAGTTCCGAAAGATCTCCGCTTAGCCACTCAATCTTTTCGCCGATCAGCTTTTCGATGGCGTCGAGATACTTGGTGTCACGGCGATTGACGAGCGTGAAGGCGGCACCCGAGCGACCCGCGCGGCCGGTACGGCCGATGCGATGGACATAGTCTTCCGCATGGATCGGGACGTCGAAGTTGAAGACGTGGCTGACATCTGGAATATCGAGACCGCGTGCTGCAACGTCGGACGCGACCAGCAGTGTGATCTGATTGTCCTTGAAACCCGCGAGCATCTTCGTGCGCGAGTTCTGGTCCATATCGCCATGCAGGGCACCGACGGAGAAACCGTGCCGTTCAAGCGAACGGTAAAGATCAGCCACGTCCTTCTTGCGGTTGCAGAAGATGATCGCGTTCTTGAGCTCGGTCTGCACCTTGATGAGTTCGCGAAGCACGGCGCGCTTCTCGTAATCCTTGTCGTGAGTCGCAACGATGCGCTGCGTCACGGTCTTTGCCGTCGAAGAAGGCTTGGCCACTTCGATGCGGACAGGGTTCTGCAGGAAGCGATCGGCCAGCTTCTGGATTTCCGGCGGCATGGTGGCCGAGAAGAACAGCGTCTGGCGCGTGAAAGGAATCATCTTCGCAATGCGCTCGATATCGGGGATGAAGCCCATGTCGAGCATACGGTCTGCCTCGTCGATGACGAGGATTTCCACGCCCGTCATCAGAAGCTTGCCGCGTTCGCAGTGGTCAAGCAGACGGCCGGGGGTGCAGATCAGGACATCCGCGCCACGCTCCAGCTTGCGATCCTGCTCTTCAAACGAAACGCCGCCGATGAGAAGTGCAACGTTCAGCTTGTGATTCTTGCCGTACTTCTCGAAGTTCTCGGCAACCTGTGCCGCCAGTTCGCGCGTCGGCTCCAGAATGAGCGTCCGCGGCATTCTTGCGCGCGCTCTGCCCTTTTCAAGCAGGGTGAGCATCGGCAGCACGAAGGAGGCCGTTTTGCCGGTTCCCGTCTGTGCAATGCCGCAAATGTCGCGTCTTTCCAGCGCCGGAGGAATAGCGCCCGCCTGGATAGGTGTTGGCGTGCTGTAGCCAGCATCGGCAATAGCGGAAAGGACTTTTTGGCTCAGGCCAAGATCAGAGAATGTTGTCAAAGGAAAAACTGTTTCCGTTCTGGTTCGAAGAACAAACGACTGTCGTAGCGTTAGTGCCGCAGATCGTGGTCCGCGACATAGGCCTAAATCGCCGAAAAGTCAAGGAAACAGGGATTTGTCTCGAAATGGCACATGAAAACTGGCCGATGGAAGAAAATCCGGCTCGAATTCTGATGCGTGACGGGTCTTTACTGCAGATAGGTCTTTAATTCGGTGCCCGCAACGAGGAAGCGCATAGGGTCAACCGCCTCGTCATTTAACCGCACTTCGTAGTGGACGTGGGGTCCTGTGGAGCGCCCGGTGCTGCCAGCCTTGCCGATGACATCGGACAGCTCGATCTTTTCGCCGGTACGAACGAGGATCTGCGACAGATGGCCGTAGCGCGTAGTGACACCCTTGCCGTGATCGACCTCTACCATGTTGCCGTAACCGCCTGAATAGCCTGCAAAAGACACGGTTCCGGCACCGGTGGCGCGCACATCGGCGCCGGTTTCTGCGCGGAAGTCTATGCCGGTATGCAATGCGGGCCGACCGAGGAACGGGTCCATGCGATTGCCGAAGCGGCTGGTAATATCGCGACCGGGTGCCGGATTGCCGAGTGGCAGGCGCTCTGCAGTGCCGCGAACGGTTTCCAGACGGTCCAGAGCGCTGTCGAGATCTGCGAGGGAGGCTTGAAACGGATTGGTCGAGGCTTCGACAAAGGGACCGCCAACGGCATCGTCAGCCTTGTCATCGATCTTCAGGCCGGTGCTACGAATAATATCGGCCATGGCGTCGGCGCGGCTCTTTGCCCCAATCGTCAGCGAAGCGATTCGCCCGAGTTGATCCGATTCGATGCGGTTGAGCGAGACGAGCATGCGTGTCAGCGCGCGACCGGATACGGCGTCTCTGTTGTCGCTATAGGTCAAGCTGCCTTTGAGCGTCGATCCTTTTTCCGCACCACGCAGTGCGCGGTCGATGGCGGACGCGCCGCCGGAAAGGCTGGCCTTTTTCTGGGGAGCGAAAGCGTTGGCCGACGGCGTGACACTCTGTTCATCCGGTGCCGATCGAGTGTCTTCCTCATTGAGAAGTTCGTTGGCGCGTCCGTGGCGGGAGGAAAGGGCATTCTGCTGGGCAAGAAGCGTTTCAACCTTCTTTTCAACAGCTTGCTGGTCAATGAGCTGACGCGAAGTAATCTGATCCACCTGCGAGCGTAGCGCTGCGATGCGGTCTTCATAATCCTTTTGCATGCGCGATTGCCGCGCGATCATTGCACCCAGCATATCGTCGCGGAAGACGAGATAAGCCGTCGAGCCGATAAAGCCGAGGCTCATGACGAGGATAATCAGCAGTGTGGGGATGACGAGCAAGGGTCTGATCGTGACATGGCGAACCTTTTCGCCGCTCGCCAGAATGAGGACGTGCTGCTTGCGCTTCTTGCCAAAGGCCAGGTTTGTCCTCGCTTCCGTCATTTCTGCTCCAGCGGTTTGTCGTCCACTGAGGAAGATAATTTGTTAAGGTTAACGAAGCTTTTACAAACGCGCTCAGCTTTGGCTGACAGCGGTGAGCGAACGATAGAAGGACGGAGTCAAACCCGCCTCGGCGCGGGCGAGATCGTTGAAAGGCGGCTTCAGTGGTCCACGAAAGTTGATCCTGACCAGTTGCTTGAACGTTTCGGCAGGGTCCTTCTTTTCCCGCGCGCACAGGAAGCGGAACCATTTCGCGCCGATCGCGACGTGCCCCTTTTCGTCATTATAGATGACGTCTAGAACGGCAGCGCTCTCAAGATCGCCCGTCTCCCGCATCTTGGCCTGGAGGGAGGGTGTGACATCGAGACCGCGTGCTTCTAGAATGAGCGGCACGACCGCAAGCCTTGCGGTCAGGTCGTTGCGCGTCTGGTGCGCGGCCTGCCAGAGCCCGTCATGGGCTGGAAGATCACCGTAATCGGCGCCCATCGCCCGCAGGCGATCTCGCACCAGCCGGAAGTGCTTCGCCTCTTCGAAGGCGACCTGCATCCAGCCATCGAAAAAGGAATGCGGAACAGGCTCGCTGGCGTAGCGGGCAACGATGTCCAGTGCGAGATCCACCGCGTTGAGTTCGATATGGGCAATGGCATGCAACAGAGCAATCCGGCCCTTCACACTGTGAAGCGACCGGCGCTTGACCGCGGTTGGTGGAACAAGTTCCGGCTTCTTAGGTCGTCCCGGTCGATCCGGCAGCTTGGGATCGAGCGGGGACCGCAAGGAGATACGCCGCTGAAACCAGCGGGTCGCGGCTTCCTGCGCCAATGCCGTCTTCCGGTCGAGATCGGCTGTGGCGATGGCCTCGGTTGCCGCGCCGCGGAGTGATGTCATCGTGAATGGCATGGTCACCGGATCAGGCTCGACCGGTCAAAGCGCCTTTGCCTCATCGAGAACTGCCTGCGCATGGCCTGGGACCTTCACCTTGCTCCAGATTTTTGCGACCTTGCCGTCCGGGGAAATGAGGAAGGTGGTGCGCTCGACGCCCATGTACTTCTTGCCGTACATGCTTTTTTCCTTCCAGACGCCATAGGCTTCCAGCGCGCTCTTGTCTTCGTCGGTGGCCAGCATCACGGTGAGCGAATGCTTGGCGGCGAACTTGTCGTGGCTTTTCACCGAATCGGGCGAAATCCCAATGACGACGGTATTTGCCGCTTCGAACTGTGCGCCCAGTGCGCTGAAGTCGATTGCCTCTGCCGTGCAGCCGGATGTGTCATCCTTGGGGTAAAAATAGAGGACGACCGTTTTGCCCTTCAAATCGGAAAGAGAAATGTCGCCACCGCCGTTTCTGGGAAGACGGAAATCGGGTGCTTCGTCGCCAATCGTCAGTTCTGCCATGGTTCACCTTTCTTTTGCCCGGATTGTTGAGCATGGGGGCAGGTATTCGATATATACCGAATAACAGCTTCGTCCAGTCTTGTGGCGAGTCAAGCGGGATGGCAGGGTGAAACCGCCAAACTGAAGAGGCCCTGGCTTGGGGTTCAGGATATTTCCGGGAGCGGGCAGGGGACGGATGGCGGAAATTCGCGGGGAGAAGGTCAGTTTCAGCAAGCGAGACATCGTGCCGCTGCACGATTTACCGTCTGCGCAGGCAGAAGACCCGATCATCGTTCACTGCCCGGCGCCGCGCTCCATGCTGCGCGCCTTCGCAAAGGTCTTTGTCGCCCTCTTTATCCTCGCCTTCCTGTCCATCGGGGGCATCATTCTGTCCGTCGAAACCGGTTCAGTAGACAGTGTTCTCTCAAGCCAGGCGCAGCAGGCTTTGGAGCGCGCACTTGGTCCCCGCTACCAAGCCCGCATAGGTTCCACGGCAATTCGCTTTTCCTCTGGCCTCCGGCTCTCGCTGGTCGCCCAGGATGTCGATATTACCGATAGCGAATCGGGGCAGCACCTAAGCCGGGCGCGGTCCATCGGCATGGCGCTCGATCCTGTCGCGTTGCTGACCGGACGTGTGTCGATTGCCACGCTGGAAGCCAACGGAATGGAACTCGACACGGCGCTGTTGCCGAAGGGGCAGGCCTTCGATATCGCGCAGCTTCGCATCGATGCAATCCCTGCGCTTTTGGAAAATGCCTTTGGCGATCTCGATCGCCTGTCGCAGACCTTCCAACGCAGCGGCACGGAGGAAATCGATCTTTCCGATATCGCGATCCGCTTGCCGCCGCGCGACGACGGCAAGCCGCGCACGATCAATCTCAGCGAGTTGTCGCTCGTTCCCGATGGCGAGGGAGGCTATACGCTTGATGGCGATGTGGCATTCAACGGCCAGGTTGCGGAATTGGCGCTCGCCGCCACCGCTGTCGATGGCCGCATCAACAATTTCTCCGCTCGGCTCGATGGGTTCGATATCGGTCCCCTTCTGGAACAGTTCGATAACGAAGGGCTGATGCACCAGGGGCTCAACGTCAAGACCGGCATCAACATCGCTGCGGCCCGCGGTGCCGAGAATGAGAAGCCTGCCCTCGATTTATCTTTCGCGCTTGGAAACGGTGAGCTCTATATCGGCGGGGAAGCACAGCCTGTCAGCGGTGGCGTGGTCAACGCGCACTACGATTTCGACGGCAAGGCCGTTCTGGTCGACAATTCGAACCTTCAATTTGGCCGCACGACGCTGCCCATCCAGGCCAAGATCCTCGACAACGACAAGGGTTTCGATCTTTCCGTCCATCTGCCCAATGCGACGGCCGTTGCCGATGCAGGGGGCGAGGAGCCCGTGACATTCGATCTGAAGGCGGACGGCACTTTCGACCGCACGACACGAGAGATCAATGTGCCGTCCCTTTATGTTTCAAGCCAGCTCGGCAACATGGCGGGCTCGCTCAAGGTCCATTTTGGACAAGGGTCTCCGGAAATCAGCTTTGGCGGGCAAATCCCGAAAATGGAGGCGACGGCCGTCAAGCAGCTTTGGCCGTTCTGGATGGCGCACAAGGCGCGGCCATGGGTTATCGCCAACCTGTTTGGCGGTACGGTGCGCAACGGCTCCATTGCCGTGTTCATCCCGGCTGGCCGAATGTGTGGACCGAACTGCCCGCTGGAGCTATCCGCCAGCGAGTTGCAGATCAAATTCGACGTTGAGAACACCCGCTTGAACGTGGCGGGTGACATTCCACCGCTTCGCGATGCCTACGCTCATTTCGAACTCGTGGGCGAAAAGATCGATGTGACCGTGTCGAAAGCAACCTCCTTCTTCCCATCGAACCGCAGTCTCGAGCTCGAAAATAGTCGCTTCTCGATCGCCGATGTCTACGACAAGCCGCTGATGGCCGACCTTGATCTCAACGTCAAAGGATCGGCCGACAGTATTGCGGAACTGGCGTCCTTCCAGCCGATCAATGCGTTGAGGGACACCGAATTTCAGCCCGGCGATTTCTCCGGAAATGTGACCGCCCATGCCAAACTGCGGGTCGGCCTGTTGAAAAGCCAGTCTCCGCCCGATCCGGTCTGGACTGCCGATCTGGCGCTCAACGACGTTTCGCTGGCGCGGCCAATCTCCAACCGCAAGGTTTCCTCGGTCAATGGCAGCCTGAAGCTCAACAATGAGACGCTGCATCTTCTCGGCAAGGGGCGGATCGACGATGTCGCGATGAACATCGATTTCACCCAGCCCATTCGCAAGACCAGCACAGCGGGCCGAAAGCTGGTGCTGAACGCGGTGCTGGAGCCGGGCCAGATTGCCAAGCTGGCACCGGAACTCTCCAGCGTGCTGGGCGGAACGACGTTGCTTGAAATCGACAGCACCGATCCCGACCGGCAGGATGTGAAACTTGATCTTTCCAATGCTTCCATGGTTCTGCCTGGGCTTGGCTGGACGAAGGGTGTGGGCGTCAAGGCGAATGCGTCCTTCAGCATGGAGACGGTCAACGGTCGTACCAGCATTCATGATCTGGCGTTCAAGGGCGATGGCTTTGGCGCCGCTGGCGATCTCGCCTTTGATAAGAGCGGTCTGATCTCCGCCAATTTCTCCCGGTTTCAATTATCGCCTCAAGATGATTATGCCATCTCCGTTTCCGCGGCAAAAAGAAGCTACACGGTCGATATCAACGGCAAGTCGGCTGATCTCAGGCCCATCATCGCCAAGCTGCGCAATTCTGATAGCGGACCCTCTGGCGCGTCCGCCGGTACGGCCCAAAGCGGCGATCTCGGCTCGCTCAACATCAAGGCAGATCTCGACCGGGTCTATGGCTTCAATGACGAGGCGCTATCCAATGTTACCGCCAGCGTTGGGGTCAGGGATGGCAAGGTGCGCTCGGTGGATTTCAAGGGCGTGTCCGGTCGTGGTCAGGCCTTGGTGGCGCAGACGACCAACCAGGGCGATGGCGGCACGATCAATCTGACCAGTAGCGATGCCGGCGCCTTTGCGCGCTTCACCAATCTCTACACCCGCATCCGCGGTGGTCTATTAAATCTGGTCATGACCACGTCCAATGGAACGTCGTGGAGCGGTTCGCTCGATCTACGTAACTTCGCCGTTCTCAATGAAGCCAAGCTGCAGGATATTGTTGCGACCCCTTCCGGTCAGGATGGACGCAGTCTGAATGCGGCGGTACGGCGCAACATCGATGTCAGTTCGGAGAAGTTCCAGCGCGGCTTTGCTCGCGTTGTCGTTGTCAACGGCGTCGTGGCATTGGAGAACGGCGTGGTCCGTGGCGAGCAGATTGGCGCCACCTTCCAGGGCGTTTTGAAGGACCAGAACGGCAATATCGATATGACCGGGACCTTCATGCCTGCCTATGGTCTCAACCGTCTCTTCGGCGAGTTGCCGTTCATCGGCATCTTTTTGGGCAATGGTCGTGACCGTGGTCTTCTCGGCATCACCTTCAAACTGACGGGTCCGACGGCCACGCCGCGGTTGCAGATCAACCCTCTTTCTCTGATCGCCCCCGGCGTTTTCCGGCAGATATTCGAATTCCAATGATAAAGCGGTTACGCATACGCCTGATGCCGCGTCGGCAGCTGTTGACTCTCAACCTGCCATCCTTATTTAAAAACCAAAAATAGAACTCCAGATTTCAGGCCAGGAAATGCTCGATAAGACCTACGATTCCGCTTCCGTAGAACCCAAAATTGCCAAGGCCTGGGATGAGGCCGATGCATTTCGCGCCGGCGCGAATGCCAAGCCGGGTGCCGAGACCTTCACAATCGTCATTCCGCCGCCGAATGTCACCGGCTCGCTGCATATGGGCCATGCGCTGAACAACACGCTTCAGGACATTCTGGTCCGTTTTGAGCGTATGCGCGGCAAGGATGTTCTGTGGCAGCCGGGCATGGACCATGCGGGCATTGCCACGCAAATGGTCGTCGAACGCAAGCTGATGGAGAACCAGCTTCCCGGCCGTCGCGCCATGGGCCGCGAAGCCTTCATCGATAAGGTCTGGGAGTGGAAGGCCGAATCGGGTGGTTTGATCTTCAACCAGCTGAAGCGCCTTGGTGCATCCTGCGACTGGTCGCGCGAACGCTTCACCATGGATGAGGGTCTGTCGAAGGCGGTTCTCGAAGTCTTCGTTACGCTTTACAAGCAGGACCTGATCTATCGCGGCAAGCGTCTGGTTAACTGGGACCCGCATTTCGAGACGGCCATTTCCGACATCGAGGTCGAAAACCGCGAAGCCGACGGCCATATGTGGCACTTCAAATATCCGCTGGCGGGCGGCGAAACCTACACCTATGTCGAGAAGGACGCCGATGGCAACATCGTCTTCCAGGAAGAGCGCGACTATATCGCGATCGCAACCACCCGTCCGGAAACCATGCTGGGGGACGGTGCTGTTGCCGTTCATCCGTCCGATGAACGCTATGCGCCCATCATTGGCAAGCTGTGCGAAATCCCTGTCGGCCCGAAGGAAAGCCGCCGCCTGATCCCCATCATCACCGACGAGTATCCTGATGCGACCTTCGGTTCCGGTGCCGTCAAGATCACCGGCGCGCATGACTTCAACGACTATCAAGTCGCCCGTCGCAACAATATCCCGCTCTATCGCCTGATGGATACGCAGGCGCAGATGCGCGATGATGGCGAGCCTTATGCGCGCTGCGCGGAACTTGCCGGCGAAATCACCCGCTCCGGCAAGCTGCCGTCCGAAGCCGACGTCGACGCCATCAACCTCGTACCCGACGAGTATCGTGGTCTTGACCGCTACGAGGCGCGCAAGCGCGTTGTCGCGGCTATCAACGCCGATGGTCTTGCCGTCACGGTGAAAGATGCTGAAGGCAACGACGTTCCGTACGTCGAAAACAAGAAGATCATGCAGCCCTTCGGTGACCGTTCCAACGTCGTCATCGAGCCTATGCTGACTGACCAGTGGTTCGTTGATGCAAAAACGCTTGCCGAACCTGCCATGGAGTCGGTTCGCGAAGGACGCACGAACTTCGTACCGAGGAACTGGGACAAGACCTACTTCGAATGGATGGAAAACATTCAGCCATGGTGCATCTCGCGCCAGCTCTGGTGGGGCCATCAGATTCCCGCATGGTATGGCCCTGATGGCCAGGTCTTTGTTGAGAAGACAGAGGAAGAAGCGCTTGACGCTGCCGTTCAGCATTATCTTGCCCATGAAGGCCCTTGGAAGGCCTGGGTGCAGGAGAAGCTTGAGAACTTCAAGCCGGGCGACATCCTGACGCGTGACGAAGACGTTCTCGACACATGGTTCTCCTCCGCGCTTTGGCCATTCTCCACTCTCGGCTGGCCCGACAAGACGCCGGAGCTTGCGCGCTATTATCCGACCAACGTTCTTGTCACCGGCTTCGATATCATCTTCTTCTGGGTCGCCAGGATGATGATGATGGGTCTTCATTTCATGAAGGACGACGCTGGTCACGCCGTTGAGCCGTTCAACACCGTCTATGTCCACGCGCTGGTTCGCGACAAGAACGGCCAGAAGATGTCGAAGTCGAAAGGCAACGTCATCGACCCGCTGGAACTCATAGACCAATATGGTGCTGACGCGCTGCGCTTTACGCTGGCCATCATGGCGGCGCAGGGGCGTGACGTGAAGCTCGATCCGGCACGTATTGCCGGTTACCGTAACTTCGGCACTAAGCTGTGGAATGCCACGCGCTTCGCCGAAATGAACGGCGTAAAGCGTGATCCGCACTTCCTGCCGGAAGCTGCAACGCAGACGATCAACCGCTGGATCCTGACCGAGCTTGCCAACACGGCAAAGGAAGTCACGACATCCATCGAGAACTACCGCTTCAATGATGCGTCCAGCACGCTTTACCGCTTCGTCTGGAACCAGTTCTGCGATTGGTATCTCGAACTCCTGAAGCCTGTCTTCAACGGCGAGGACGAGGCAGCCAAGGCAGAAGCGCAGGCCTGTGCGGCCTATGTTCTGGAGGAAATCTACAAGTTGCTGCATCCCTTCATGCCCTTCATGACGGAAGAACTGTGGGCCCATACAGCCGGTGAGGGTGCGAACCGCGACCAGCTGCTTTGCCACGCCGACTGGCCCGCTCCAGAGTTCACGGATGAGGCTGCTGCGGCTGAAATCAACTGGCTGATCGATCTCGTCTCCGGCATTCGGTCCACACGTGCGGAAATGAACGTACCGCCAGGTGCCACCGCACCTCTGGTCGTCGTCGCGGCCAACCCGACGACCGAAATGCGTCTCGACCGCCACTCCGCTGCGATCCGCCGTTTGGCCCGCGCCGACGAGATACTGGCTGCCGACACAGCACCGAAGGGCTCGGCACAGATCGTCGTCGGCGAGGCGACCGTGTGCATCCCGCTCGGCAATCTCATCGATGTCTCTGCCGAACGGAGCCGTCTCGAGAAGGCAATCGGCAAGTCGGAGGCCGAACTGGAGCGTATCGACAAGAAGCTCTCGAATGAGAAGTTCGTCGCCAATGCCGATCCGGAAGTGGTCGCAGCCGACCGTGACCGCAAGGCTGAACTCGAGCTTCAGATCAAGAGCTTGAAGATCGCATTGCAGCGGGTCAACGAAGCCGGTTGATCTGACGTCGACGCAAGCTAAAAGGCGCCTTCTCAACGGAGGCGCTTTTTTATTCTCGTGGCAGGCAAGCTTAGTTGAGTCGCCGAGAAACGGCTCACGTCGTTGGGTCCCAACCAAGTTCCTCAGAACGTGACAGAAATCGGACTTTTTTGAGCGAAAACTATGAATGTTGTGTCGCGGTCACACATGTGACCCGCACGGCAAATATTTTCTTAAATTGGGCGTTTGGTGGTCTCGGATTGGAAGAATATTTCGATTGGACGCTGATTTTCGTCTGACTTCGATTATTCACGTAAAGCTTTGATCAAAGTCACCTCGGATGCTGAGACCAGGGGTGCATTGTCATTTTCTCCAAAGCATTTCAATTTCTAGTCATTGCATTGCCTTTGATTGGGGAGAGAGATGGCAAAACGAGTTTCAATTATACACGGTGCGGTGTGCCTTGCTGTCGGCATCACTTCTGTCACGCCTGCATTTGCGGGTGGCCTTGAGCGCGGCGGTTATAACATTGACCAGTTGTTCGACGCATCGCCCTTCACGTTTCAGTCCGGGGTCACCTACGTCGCGCCCCAAAGAAAGTTGAAAAACGCCCGAGATGGGGCCGCTGGTAATGCGTTTCCGGGAGGCGTTACAACTGCAGACGATACTGAAAATTATGCGATTCCATATGTGGGATTTAAAGGCAGTTATGGCGACGTTGACTGCTTGGTCGATTATTCACAGCCTTTTGGAGCTCACCTCAATCCGGGATCAAACTGGGCTGGCGCGCAAAGCAATATCGAAACAAAACTGCGGACAGATAATTACGGGCTGACGTGTTCGTACAAGTTTGATGCAGGCCCTGGTCAGTTTCGATTTATTGGAGGCGGCTTCTATCAAGAGATCGAGGGCTTCAAGACTCGAAACGTCCTGTATCTCGGGCCTGGTTCGCCTCCAGCAGGCAACGGGAGACTTGACCTCGGGGACGAGGCGTGGGGATGGCGCGCTGGTATCGCTTATGAAATTCCGGAATATGCGCTCCGAACGAGCTTGGTTTACAATAGTAGGGTGAAGTACGATCTTACAGGAACACTCGACCTTACGCAGGTTCCAGTGGTAAACCCCTTTACTGGCAGGCGCTTCAACGTCGTAGGATCTGCGGAGGCCCCAGATTCTTTGGAACTGAAGTTTCAGAGTGGCATCGCTCCGGACTGGCTGGCATTTGGTTCGGTAAAGTGGACTAACTGGAGCTTGATCCAGTCTATTCGGTTCTGTGAAGAGAATGGTGCTTTTGGCTGCCCTGCGACGGGTGTCACGTCGCTCGATCTGCTCTACAGGGACGGCTGGACTGTAAGCGGCGGCATCGGCCATAAGTTCAACGATAAGCTTTCAGGTGCTGTCAGCGTGACCTGGGACCGGGGTACAAGCACCGGCATTGGCGCATCGTCTGACACATGGACACTTGGTGCAGGCGTTCAGTATGCCGTTACAGATAATATTGAATGGCGTCTGGGCGCGGCTGTCGGTGTGCTGACTAGCGGTAGTTCTGGTCAGGTCACGCGCGGCGGTGTCACTTACGGTACCGACGCGACGTACGACTACGGCAATGACGTTGTTGCTGCGATCAATACATCGGTAAAAGTGAAGTTCTAACTCTCTAAAAACACTCGATTGAAACCCGGTCGTTCGCGGCCGGGTTTTTTTGTTGCCGATCGGCAATATTGTGACGATTTGGCAACAAATTTCTGCAACCTTCACGTAGCGTAAGAATGTGGTCGTATTTGTCCATTTCCCGCCACAAAGCATGTGCTTGATTGCTTTCGACGGCGCGGGAATGGAAGAATATGCAGACATCAAAAGTGGTGCTGCGGAAGTGGCGGAAGTGAAAACAGGTGCGGATTCAGGCTTTAAGCAAGTAAAGATGGGTTGTTCCCGTCAAAGCTTGTTTGGTGGAGTCCAGACGGCAAACAGACGCCGTGATGTTGCCGGAAACGGTGCTTATACCTGTGCTCATGAGATTGCTGATTTATTACCGCTCAGGACCACCGGCAGCACATTGAAAGCTGTTGCCGGAACGACGCAGTGTGTTGAGAGATCGCGGCCGGCTATGGACGTAAGGTTCGCCTTCGCCATGTGCGGGAAGAGTGAGAGAAGTTCGTTGAAATGCTGAGATGTGACATCAACGTTTTGAAACCGCTATGTCTGGGGCTGATGCTCGCATCGCTTTCAGTGCCGGTTCTGGCATTCGATATCAATTCAGGCGTTACCAAGGAATCGGGCCCTTTCGATCTCTTCAAGTTCGGCTTCAAGTCCTACAAGAATGGCAAGAAGGAAGATGCGGTCGAGGCGTATCGCTATGCGGCTGAAAAGGGTCACACCGGATCTCGCTGGGCTCTTGCCAATATGTACGCCTATGGTGATGGCGTCGCCAAGAACGACTTCGAAGCCTTCAAGATTTACAGCGAGATTGCCAGCCAGGGCGTGGAGCCGGGTTCGGAAGACACGGGCTTCTTCGTCAACGCGTTGTTGTCTCTCGCCGATTATTACCGGCACGGCATTCCCGGCAGCCCTGTGAAGATGGATCTTGGCCAGGCACGCCAGCTTTACTTCCAGGTCGCATCGACCTTCGGTGTGGCCGAGGCGCAGTTTCAACTGGCCCAAATGATCCTCGCAGGCGAGGGCGGTCGTGCGGACGCGCAACAGGCCAAGAAGTGGCTGAACCAGGCTCGCAAGCACGGGCATGCAGGCGCCATGTCGATCTTCGGCAACCTGCTGTTCCAGGAAGGACAGACGGTTCGCGGACTGGCCTTCATGACCGCCGCGCTGGACAAATGCGCAGCCGCGAACTGTGTGTGGATACAAAACCTTCAGGAGCAGGCTTTCTCTGTCGCCGCTGAAGATGACCGTCGCGTTGCGATTCAACTCGCACGCAACATCTCATCCGGTGATGCGGATTAAGCAGATGTCTGCTGAATTTCCAGAGTTTCTATTCTAGCGAACTCTTAGTCGTTCACAATAACGTTATATTAAACATAGAAGGCGACCATAGGTTGCTTTCGTGTCTCCTTCTACTCTTGCGGGCTGAATGAATCGCGCCCGTGTTGCTCCACAAAGCATGTCCTGTTCATTGTGAATTTTCGTCAATGGGATGCTGCTATGGCGTTGGATTTTTCCCGCATTCGTACCAAACTCGCCCTCATGTCAGGTACGGGCGTTGTCCTCGTTCTGACTGCTTCTGTGACGGGCTGGTTTCTCTCTCAATCCGTGGATGCCGCTGTCTCAAAGGGGCGCGTTCAGGCTGACCTCGCCCGCAACATGGTGGATATGAAGGCCTCGCTGCGAGGCATGGAAATCGGTGTGGGCGACATACGGTTAGCGTCTACGCCGACTGAACTGAAAGAGGCGCAGACATACACAACGAAGCGCCATGAGTCGGCGGTCAAATATCTCGAGCTTGGAACAGCCGCGATGGTGGCCTCCAGCAATAAGGACCGCGCTCAGAAAATTTCCGACGTGCTCGCAAAGTACAGCGGTGACGTCGGGAAGCTCGCGACCGATCGTGCCGCAAACGCCGATATCTCTCAGCAGCTTCTTCCTTTAAAAAATGCGAGCGCTGAACTGGCATCGCTGGCTGATGAGATCGTCAATGACGCGAAAGCGAGATCGGAGGCAGCAAATGAAGAACGCCGGCAGCTTCAGGCGCTTGCCTCCACGATTACCATCATTCTCTCAGGCCTCATGGTTCTGCTGATGATCGTCTCCGCCTTCTTTGGCCGCCGGGCCATCGCGACGCCGATTACGAGAACCACCGATTGCATGAAGACGCTGGCGGACGGTGATCTGTCCGTCGCTATCCCCTACACCGACAATAAGGACGAGGTCGGTGATATGGCCAGAGCTGTTCTGGTGTTCAAAGAGAATGCGGTGCGGGTTCGTGATCTTGCGGCTCAGGAGGCCGCACTCCAGGAGCAGAATGCGGATCTACAGAGCAATATCGCCCAGGTCGTCTCCTCTGCGGTTGCGGGTGATTTTTCGGCTCGCATCAGCAAGCGTTATGAGAACCCGGACCTCAATCGCTTCGCGCTCAGCGTCAACGAATTGGTAACATCGGTGGACCGCGGCGTGGCAGAGACCAATCGCGTCGTCGCGGCGCTTGCGGATGGCGACCTGACGGAATCGATGCAGGGTGATTTTCGCGGTGTGTTTCTCGAACTGCAGCGCAACGTCAACGCAACGATGGACAGCCTTCGCTCCGTGATGATGGAGGTCCGTTCCGCAATCGACATGATCAGGAGCGGGGCGGGCGAGCTGCGCATCGCCTCTGACGACTTGTCGAAACGCACCGAACAGCAGGCGGCTTCGCTTGAAGAGACGGCAGCGGCACTCGAGGAGATCACGTCGGCCGTGAAGAACTCCACCGCCCGCTCGACCGAAGCCTCCGAAATGGTTGCGCAGGCCCGCCAGAGCACCGAACAATCGAGCAATGTCGTCAGAAACGCCGTCTCGGCTATGGGACGCATCGAGCAGGCATCCAATGAGATCGGCAACATCATCAATGTCATTGACGAGATCGCCTTCCAGACAAATCTTCTGGCATTGAATGCGGGTGTGGAAGCTGCCCGTGCCGGCGAGGCTGGTAAGGGCTTTGCGGTCGTGGCGCAGGAAGTGCGGGAGCTTGCCCAACGTTCAGCAACAGCGGCGAAGGACATCAAGACGCTGATCGTCAGATCCCGCAATGAGGTGACTGCCGGCGTTTCGCTCGTGACAGAGACCGGCGGAGCGCTGGAAGCGATCCGAGACCATGTCGGGAAAATCGATGAACATGTTCACTCGATTGCCACCGCCTCGAAAGAACAGTCCACCGGCCTCAGTGAAGTGAACGGCGCCGTCAACCAGATGGACCAGACGACCCAGCAGAACGCGGCGATGGTGGAGCAATCCACAGCGGCGACCAGCAAGCTTGCTGACGAGGCAGTCAATCTCAGCAATCTCGTGGCCCGCTTCAAGACGGGGAGCGGTCCAACTGCACCGGCGCAGACAGCAGCGAACTCCCAGCATCATGCGCCGGTGAGAAGGCCGACCGTACCGCAATATCGCGGTAATGCAGCCGTGGCCATGAAGAGCGAGTGGGAAGAGTTCTGACCTGCAGTCTCTTCCGATACCAACGAGGCACGGGGCCGTGCGTGAGATGATCGCGTCCGGCCTCATCGCATTTTATCCGCCGCGATGTCAGGCTGCTTCGAAGTCAAAGTAGCCGGAGACCGGCACGTGGTCGGATGGCTTTTCCCAGGCGCGGACATGTTTCTCGATGGAGACGGAATGCAGCCTGTCTGCTGCTTCCGATGACAGCATCAGGTGGTCAATGCGGATGCCGTTGTTCTTCTGCCAGGCGCCTGCCTGGTAGTCCCAGAACGTATAAAGCCCGGCCGCGTCGGAGGTGGCGCGGGTGGCATCGGTGAGGCCGAGATTTTCGAACCTTCTGAAAGCAGCCCGTGTCTGCGGCAGGAACAGGGCGTCGCCGGCCCACACCCTTGGGTCATGGCAGTCGAAAGGCTCGGGGATGACGTTGTAGTCGCCGGCCAGAATCAGCGGCTCTTCCAGTCGCATCCGCTCTTCGGCAAAGCGGCGCAGCCTCTCCATCCAGGCCAGCTTGTAAGGATACTTCACCGGATCATCCGGCGGGTTGCCGTTCGGCAGATAGAGCGAGCAGACGCGGATGACACCGCCCTGCACGGAAAACACACCTTCGATGAAGCGCGCCTGTTCATCACTATCGTCACCCGGCAGGCCGCGATTGACCTCATCGGGGCGCATCTTGGAGAGAAGCGCTACCCCGTTGAAGCCCTTCTGGCCGTGGGTTTCCACGTGGTAGCCGAGCGCTTCGATCTCGAGGCGCGGAAAGTTTTCATCGACGGATTTGATTTCCTGAAGGCAGGCAATATCCGGGCTCGAATCCTTCAGCCATTCGCAAAGGTTCTCGATGCGCGCCTTGACGCCGTTGATGTTCCAGGTGGCAATCTTCATCGCAGGTTCCATTCCGTTTGGACCCTGTTTTACCCGATGAGGCAGCGAAAGCCACCGGTTTTCACTGTTTCAACAGGAAGCGCTCTAAATCGAAAAGCTGGTCCCGCAACCGCAGCTGGCAACAGCGTTCGGGTTTTTGATCTGGAAAGACTGGCCGAGCAGGTTGTCGACAAAATCGATTTCAGAACCGGCCATGTAGACGATCGACATGCTGTCGATCAGCACCTTCGCGTCGCCGCGGGATATCACGATATCGTCGTCGGTCGGTGCGCCGTCCAGGTCGAACTTATAGGAAAAGCCGGAACAGCCGCCGCCTTCGACGGAGACGCGGAGCGCCTGCTTGCCCGCCTCGGCGGAGACGATCTGGGCGATTCGTTTCGCAGCGGATTCAGAGAGTGTAACGTCTGTGGTCATGTCATTTCTCCAACCGGGGTCAAGAACCGGAGAGCAAAGTTCTGTGTAAGACCGATTATAAACCAGTCAAATTCACAGTCTATAGCGTTACCACCAGCAAACGCGCTTTGCGGCAACCTTCGCGATAGGTATGAAGGGCAGTGTAAAAGGTCAATGGGCCGATGGCAGGACAGAGATGATTATCGATCAACGTGCGTTGGGTTTTGGTAGCGGAGAGAGAGCGGTCTATGCCGCCGATCCATGGACGACGCGCGGGCGCCTGTTTCCCGAGACTTCCAGCCTGACGCGCTCCGAGTTCCAGCGCGATCGCGACCGCATCGTTCACACGACGGCCTTCAGGCGCCTCAAGCACAAGACGCAGGTGTTTATCAGTCCCGATGGTGACCACTACCGCACGCGTTTGACCCATACGATCGAAGTGGCGCAGATTGCCCGTGCTCTTGCCCGTGCCCTGAAGCTGGATGAAGATCTGGCGGAAGGCGTGGCGCTGGTGCATGACTTTGGTCACACGCCCTTCGGTCATACCGGTGAAGATGCGCTGGATGCGGTGTTGAAACCCTATGGCGGCTTTGATCACAACGCCCAGTCACTGCGCATCGTCACCAAGCTCGAGCGGCGCTACGCCGAATATGACGGCATCAACCTGACCTGCGAAACACTTGAAGGTCTGGTCAAGCATAATGGCCCGTTGTTGAATGCGGCGGGTGAGGGGACGCATGGTCCTGTGCCGCTGCCGATCCTCGAATATTGCCAGCTGCAGGATCTGGAGATCGGCACATTTGCCAGCCTGGAGGCGCAAGTCGCCGCCATTGCCGATGACATCGCCTATAATACGCATGACATCGACGATGGTCTGCGCGCAGGTTATCTGACCTTCGACATGCTTGAGGAAGTGCCGTTCCTCTCAAGCCTTATGGCCGAAGTTCGGGCAAAATACCCGTCGCTCGACGACGATCGCTTCGCGCATGAGATCATGCGCCGTCAGATCACACGCATGGTTGAAGATGTGATCGGCGTCGCGCAACAGAATCTTGGCCTCCTAAAGCCGAAAAGTGCAGCCGACATTCGCGCCGCCGACCGCACCATCGCGACCTTTTCGCCGCCGATGGCTGAGACCGACAAGCAGATCAAGAAGCTGCTCTTCGGACATATCTATCGCCACCCGGACATCATGCGCATACGCGCAGGCGCGACACAGATCGTCACCGATCTTTTCCATCGCTACATGGAAACGCCAGCGGAGATGCAAAGCCACTACTGGGTGGACAGCATTCCCGGCATGACCGAGGCTGCCAGAGCCCGCCATGTGGGCGATTATCTGGCCGGTATGACAGACAGTTATGCCCTGAGAACACACCAGCGGCTGTTTGACCATACACCCGATTTGCGATAGGCAGCGCGCAATTGCGAAGCCAATACTAAATGAATGAAAGCCCTTCGCGCAGGTAGATGACCATGAACCTTTTTGCCGATTTTGACGCACGAATCAAAAAAGCTCTCGAGACGATCGATCTCGTCAAAGCCCATCGCGATGCTGTCGATTTTGGCCGTGTCACCGTGGAATCGCCACGCGATCCAAGCCATGGCGATGTCGCGACCAACGCGGCCATGGTGCTGGCAAAGCCACTCGGCACCAATCCGCGCGCGCTGGCCGAGCTGATCGTTCCGGCCCTTGAGCAGGATGCCGATGTCGATAGCGTCAATGTTGCCGGTCCCGGTTTCATCAACATTCGCGTATCGGTCGGCTACTGGCAGCGGCTCCTGGCCGGCATGATTTCGCAAGGTCTTGATTTTGGCCGGTCCACGGTCGGAACGGGTAAGAAGATCAACGTCGAATATGTGTCCGCCAATCCGACAGGGCCTATGCATGTCGGTCACTGCCGCGGCGCTGTCGTCGGCGACACGCTGGCGAACGTGCTCTCCTTTGCCGGCTATGACGTGACCAAGGAATACTACATCAACGATGCCGGGTCGCAGATCGATGTGCTGGCGAAGTCGGTATTCCTGCGTTACCGCGAAGCACTCGGCGAAGATGTGGGCACGATTCCGCCCGGTCTTTACCCCGGCGACTATCTCGTTCCCGTCGGAAAGGCACTGGCGGATGAGTACGGCATCAAGCTTCGGACCATGCCGGAAGAACAGTGGCTGCCGATCGTCAAGGACAAGGCAATCGATGCGATGATGGCGATGATCCGTAAGGACCTCGCGGCATTGAACGTCAAGCACGATGTGTTCTATTCCGAGCGGACTCTGCATGCTGGTAATGCCGGCCCGATTCTTTCTGCCATCAACGACCTGACCTTCAAGGGTCATGTCTATAAGGGCACGCTGCCGCCGCCGAAGGGCGAGGTTTCGGAAGATTGGGAAGACCGCGAACAGACGCTCTTCCGCTCGACGGAGGTGGGTGACGATATGGATCGCCCGCTGATGAAGTCGGACGGCACCTATACCTACTTTGCAGCCGACGTCGCCTACTTCAAGGACAAGTACGATCGTGGCTTCTCCGAGATGATTTATGTGCTCGGTGCCGATCATGGCGGTTACGTCAAGCGTCTGGAGGCGGTTGCGCGCGCCGTTTCCGAAGGCAAGTCGAAGCTCACCGTGCTGCTCTGCCAGCTCGTCAAACTTTTCCGTGATGGCGAGCCGGTCAAGATGTCGAAACGCTCTGGCGCTTTCGTCACATTGCGGGACGTCGTCGACGAAGTCGGACGCGATCCGGTGCGATTCATGATGCTCTACCGGAAGAATTCGGAGCCACTGGACTTCGATTTTGCCAAGGTGACCGAGCAATCTAAAGACAATCCGGTATTTTATGTGCAATATGCTCATGCTCGTTGCAAGTCGGTTTTCCGGCAGGCGAACGAGGCGTTTCCGGGGCTGGATCTGGACGTTTCCGCTCTGTCTTCCGGATCGGTTTTGATTAACGATGTCAATGAGTTGCAGTTGATCGCAAAGCTGGCGGAATATCCGCGTCTGATCGAGTCTGCGGCACAGAATCATGAGCCGCATCGCTTGGCATTTTACCTCTACGATCTGGCCAGTTCCTTCCATGGACACTGGAACAAAGGTAAAGATCAGCCGGAATTACGTTTTGTTAACGATAAAAACCGAGAATTGAGCGTTGCCAGACTAGGGCTGGTGAGTGCTGTCGCAAATGTGCTGAAGTCTGGATTGACGCTTTTGGGAGCGGATGCGCCTGACGAGATGCGATGACATCCCTCACCATTATTTGCTCACAATACGCTGGCAAGTGCTGTGATGCGTAGATGGTGGAACACGTAATGGTCGAAAAAAATGTCGCGTATAACCGAGACTCTCGGTCGCAGGAATTCGCTGACAACGATCCCCTGGCTCAATTGGCGCAACTTGTTGCGCAAGAGGATCGTCCTCCCCATGTCGCTCCCCTGGCTGCGCAGAACGCTGCGCCGCCTGCCACGCGCCGGGAGCCGGAATTCAACCTCGAGGATGAGCTGCTTCGCGAGTTCGCCGTCTATGACGCGCCGCGCCACGAGCCCATCGCGCTGGATCCCGCCAACGATGTGCGCGCGCCTGTTCCGGTCAACGAGTTCATGCAGCGGGTTGAATCGGTGTTCTCCCGCCGCGAGCCTGAGCTCGAGCCGGTTGCGCCACAAGTCCCTGCGGGCCATGAAGACTATCTGGTCGCGGAGCACGCTGCACCAGCACCCCGTTCCGATCTGAGAGACGATTTCAGCGATGACCCCGACTCGGTCGCTTCTGTGTTTGATGTCAATCATCGCGACCAAGCACCAGAACCCCGTGAACCGGACTATGCCGCTGCACCCGAGGCCGTCGTAGAAGCTCCGGTCCATGCTGCTCTTTCACCTGAGCCGCGCGCTTACGAACAGCCGGTCCAGATGCAGCAGCCGGTCGCTGCGCCGCAGCCAGCCACCCAGCACCAGCCAGCCCCTGTCCAGGAGCCGGATTGGGAGCGCATGGCGGAGACATCCGGAGAGACGGCGATCGATCTCGCCAGCGAACTGGAAATGTCGGTCGCCGATGACGCGCCCTCTCTCCAGCCGACCGCGCCATCGCTGCGCAAGTCCTCGCTCGATTTCTCCAGCCTGCGGTTGCCGCTTGCCAATTTCGGCACGACCCGGGCGACGCCTGTGGCTCCGAAGGCTCAGCCGCGGCCTGCTCCAGCGGCGATCCCAGCCGTTGAACCACGCGCGCCTGTCGCCGATGAATTGACCGCCGACGTGCTCGCTGGTCAGAAGATGTCCGCCATGGACGAGCTGATCTATGACGTTGCACGCTACGAGATCAGCAACAAGAGCGTCGATGCTGCTGCGCCTGTTGCCAGAATGGAGCCGGTCGTCACGGCTGCCCCGATCTTGCCAGCCGTCGAGCCGGTGATCAAAGCCCAGGCCGTCAAGCCAGTGCCTGCACCCGTCCGCGCAGAGCCTGTTTTCGGAACGCCTGCTGCGGCACCAAAGCCAGTCGCACCGCAACCGGTTGTCTCGGCACCTGCCGCGTCTGCGCCGGTCGCTGTCGCTCCAGCCCCGCGTGTCTCTGCACCGGTCGCGCCAGCGCCTCGCGCTGAAGCACCGGCGCCCGTCGCAGCCCCTTCTGCTGCCGATGACTTCGACGCTTTCAACGACTCTGATTTCGAGCTTGCGCTTGAGGATATCGATTTTGACATCGATTTGTCCGAGATCGCCAATATCGAAGTGGCACCTGCACCCGTAGCCCAGGCTGCGCCTGCCCCAAAGCCGGCGCCAGTCATGCAGCCGAAGCCAGCAGCAGCACCGATTGTTGCCGCTGCACCTGTCGCTTCCCGCTCGCAGCCTCAGCCGGTCGTTGAGCGTACGCGCTACGAGGAACGTCGTCCTGCAGCTCAGCAGCCAGTTGCGCCTGTCGCGTCGCTGGAAAGCCTGCCTTTCGATCCTAGCCAGATCGGTGAAACCGAGGACGCTCCTGAAACCATCACCGAGTTGGACGTTCCGGAACTGCCCGTTGGCGTTTTCGAGCCGAAGCCGGTTGCGCGCCGTCAGGAAGAAGATCTCGATCTCGACACCGAGCTTGCCTCGCTCTTTGCCTCGCCTGCTTCCGGTGGTCTTGATCGTCACAAGAATGCAGCGCCGCGTCAGGCACAGCCTCAGCCGACGCAGGAAGAGGTAGACGAGTTCGAGCGTGCGCTGGAGCAGGACTTCCGCCGCAGCATGCAGGAGGCGGCAAAAGGCCGCCTCGGTTCGCAGACACGCGAAGATGCCGCTCCAGAGCAGCAGGTTCGTTATGCCGAGGATGAGCGCGAAGGCGGTGCCCGTCGTTGGTTCGTCCCAATGGCAGCGGCTGTTGGTCTCCTTCTCATCGGTGGCGGCACCTATGCGCTGATCGGTGGCGGTTCCTCCCACATGGGTTCGAACGGCGCGCCGGTGATTATCTCCGCCGACAGCGAGCCAACGAAAGTCGTGCCGGAAAATCCGGGTGGTCGCGTTGTACCGAACCAGGACAAGGCGGTTTATGACCGCGTTGCCGGTGCGGCACCGTCCGACCCCAAGCAGCCATCGCTGATTTCGACCAATGAAGAGCCTGTGGATGTCGTGCAGCGCACGCTCATTCCTGAGCAGCTTCCGATGGAAGACGAAGCCGACCAGATGCAGGACGGTACGTCCACACCGGTTGGCGAAACGGAAGATCCGCGTCTGCTCTCCCGTGGCGAGAACACCCAGACCGCAGAACACAACGGTCAGTCCGGCGTGAATGTTTCGCCCCGCAAGGTGCGCACCATGATCGTCAAGCCGGACGGTACGCTTGTTGCACAGGAAGTGCCGGCACCTGCGGCTGAGACACCACAGCAGGATAAGGTCGAAGAACTGGCGGCTCCGGCAACCACGGAAAAGGCACCATCGGTACTCGCCACCTCTCGTGTTCCCGTGACGCCCGAGCAGCCTGCCCAGGCAGCGCAGACCTCGGCTCGTCCGGCACCTGCCGCGGCTCAGCCGGCCCAGACCCAAACGGCTGCACCGCTTCCAGCGGCCCGTCCGTCCAGCCAGCCTGCAAACGTGGTTGCCACCGTGACCAATCAGGGTAACGTCCGCCCGGCGGCACCGGCCCAGCCTGCTCAGCAGACGGCGTCCGCTACGCCTGCAGCGGCAACCAGCACGCCGTCTTCGGGTGGCTATTACATCCAGATCGCATCTCTGCCGAGCCAGGCAGAAGCGCAGAAGTCCTATCAGAACATGTCGGCGAAGTTCGGCTCTGTCATCGGTGGACGTGGTGTAGACATCAAGGCTGCCGAAATTGCCGGCAAGGGCACGTTCTACCGTGTTCGCATCCCCGCTGGTGACAAAAACGAAGCGGCGGCATTGTGCGAACGCTTCCGCTCTGCTGGCGGCAGCTGCCTCGTCGCCCGCTGATCGCGAAAAGTAATTTGAAAAGCCGGGATGGTCACGCCGTCCCGGCTTTTTTCGTAACAGATATCCATTGCACGTGCCCTCATCGACAGGACCCATACCATGACTGAATCGAAAGCTATGATCCTTGGCTGCAGCGGCTTGACGCTGACACAGGAGGAGATCGCCCTCTACAAGGCGGAGCAGCCTTGGGGTTTCATTCTCTTCGGTCGCAACATCGGTGACACGCAGCAGATTACCGATCTGGTGGCTTCCATGCGTGAGGCGGTCGGTCGCCCGGACGCGCCGGTTCTGATCGATCAGGAAGGTGGGAGGGTCCAACGCATCCGCCCACCGATCCTCCAGTCCTACCCGAACGCCCAGGCGTTGGGAGCGATCTATCTGCGCGACCGTGAGCAGGGTCTGCGGGCCGCCTGGCTGATGTCGCGCCTGCACGCCTTCGATCTCATGCGCTTTGGCATCAATGTGGATTGCCTGCCCGTTCTCGATGTTCCGGTGGAAGGTGCGAGCAATGTCATCGGCAACCGCGCTTACGGCTTCGATCCGAAGATGGTCTCGGAAATGGGGCAGGCGGCTGCTGACGGTCTGAAGGCCGGCGGGATGCTGCCGGTGATGAAGCACATTCCAGGCCATGGACGCGGAATGGTGGATTCGCATCATGAACTACCGGTGGTGGACGTGCCGCTGGATGATCTCGATGCGCATGACTTCGTCCCGTTCCGTGCCTTGAACAAGGAACTGATGGGCATGAGCGCGCATCTGGTTTTCAATGCCATCGATCCCGAGCGCCCCGCCACGACGTCCCGCAAGGTGATCGAGGAGATCATTCGCGGACGCATCGGTTTTGACGGACTGCTGATGTCGGATGATAGTTCGATGAATGCATTGAAGGGGACGCTTGGCGAGCGCGCTGCCAATATTGTTGCGGGCGGTTGCGATATAGTCTTGCATTGCAACGGCGTGATGAGTGAAATGCTCCAGGTCGTGAAGGAAGTTCCCCCTCTCACCGGCCGGTCACTGGAACGCGCCAAGGCCGTCGAAGCGGGTTTCCCCGCTGCAGACGATGCCGATGAGGCAAGCTTGAGAGACGAATTCAACGCCATGCTGGCGGTTGCCTGATCCGCTGAGCGGGCAGAGCGCCAGCGAAAGGCCCGACAGACGAGACAATGGCAGCAGAGAAATCGCGCGGCGGCACGCCGATGGACAAGCTCTGGCAGGATGTGACGCCAGAGCGTGCGACAGGCGAGGCGGCATTGATGATCGATGTGGCGGGCTTTGAGGGCCCGCTCGATCTGTTGCTGCACCTGGCTCGCGTTCAGAAGGTCGATCTCTCCCGCATTTCCGTTTTGGCGCTGGCGGAGCAATATCTACAATTCGTCGAAACCGCGCGCCGGGTCCGCATCGAACTTGCCGCCGACTATCTGGTCATGGCGGCTTGGCTCGCCTTTCTCAAATCCAAGCTGCTGATCCCGCAACAGAGCAAGGATGAGGGCCCGACCGGCGAGGAAATGGCGGCGACGTTGGCCTTCCGCCTCAAGCGTCTGGAAGCCATGCGCGACGCCGCCGAAAGGCTGGTGAACCGCAATCAACTCGGCCGCGATATCTTCGCCCGTGGTGCGCCGGAGCACATTCCCCATCGCAGTCGTTCCGCATTCGAGGCGAGCCTTTACGACCTGCTGAGCGCCTATGCGACGCTTCGCCAGCGCCAGGCGATCACGCAGGTAACGATCGAGAAACGCCAGGTCTGGTCGCTGGTGGAAGCGCGCGAGTTGCTGACCTCTATGCTCGGTGAAATCGGTGAATGGACGGAACTCGACCGGTATCTCCTGCAATATGTTCCCGATCCCTCAATGCGCGCCACCGCCATTGCCAGTGCCTTTGCAGCGTCGCTGGAACTTGTGCGGGAAGGATCGCTGGAGATCCGCCAGGATGGAGCGTTTCAACCGATCTTCATGCGTAAAGGCTCTGGTAGAGCGCGGGAACGTTCTGAAAGGGCCGATGATGTCGAATGATGTGGATATGAACGGCGGCGTTTCTGGCGAAGGTGCAGAGATAGGCGGCGGCACGGTTGCGGAGCGTCTTGAAAGAGAGGCGGAGCGCATCGCTGAAGCCTTGGTCTTCGCCTCAGCGCAGCCCGTGTCGGAAGCCTTCATCGCTGAGCGCATCCCGCGCGGTGTCGATGTGCCGCCTTTGATGAACCGGCTGAAGCAGGTCTACGCAACACGCGGCGTCAATCTTGTGCAGGTCGGCGGTAACTGGGCCTTCCGCACGGCGGGCGATCTTTCCTTCGTCATCCATGTCGATGAAAAGGAACCGAAGAAGCTTTCGCGTGCCGCACTCGAGGTACTGGCGATCATCGCCTATCATCAGCCTGTGACGCGCGCCGAGATCGAGGATATACGCGGTGTTCAGACCTCGCGCGGCACGCTGGATGTGCTGATGGAGGCTGGATGGGTGCGCTTTCGAGGGCGCCGCCGCACCCCTGGGCGTCCGGTGACCATGGGAACGACGGTGGAGTTTCTGGATCACTTCGGCCTTGAGGAGTTGCGCGACTTGCCGGGCCTCGATGAACTGAAGGGAGCGGGGCTGCTGTCCGGCCGCATTCCGCCGAATTTCGGCATTCCCGTGCCGTCGATGAGTAACGAATTGACCGAGGACGAGGACCCGATCACGCAGCTCGATCTCGAAGAACTGGGGCTGCTTGCCCCCCGCGGTGGCGACGTAGACGATTGATTTTGTTGCGGGTGCGCAGCGATCACGTAGATGTGTCGATATGCTGCTGCATCACAGCATTTCTCGCTGCCTTACTTTGTTGAATAGCCATTTTGTTGTTTGAAAAAGCCATTCAAACGGCTTACATCGTTCAAAGCAAAATTCAGGGAGTTTGCGTTATGGGTTCTTTTAGTGTTTGGCACTGGCTGATCGTTCTTGTGATCGTGCTGGTTCTGTTCGGCCGGGGCAAGATTCCAGAATTGATGGGTGATGTCGCAAAGGGCATCAAGAGCTTCAAGAAGGGCATGGCCGATGACGACGCTACGCCACCGCCTGCCGACACCAATGTCAATGCCAAGACGGTCGATCACAAGGCTGACGAGATCAAGTAATTGATCCGGGGTAGGGCGGTCACGTCTTTGCCCTGGTCGTCGGGACTTGAGGATCATGGCGCGTTGTTGCGCGTGTCGGGAGCTTTTTGATGTTTGATATCGGCTGGAGCGAGCTGCTGGTGATTGCGATCGTCCTGATCGTGGTTGTTGGCCCTAAAGACTTGCCGCCCATGATCCGTGCCTTCGGCAAGACGATGGCCGGCTTCCGCAAGATGGCGGGTGATTTTCGCGCGCAGTTCGATGAGGCCATGAAAGAAGCCGACATGGACGATGTGCGCCAGACGATCGCCGATGTCCGCAATCTCAACCCGACAAATTCCCTGCGCGATGCGATGAACCCTTTGCGTCAGCTCGGTAATGACATCCGCTCCGATCTGCAGAAGGCGGCAACGCCGTCCGGGCCGGCAACCAGCGCCCCGGTCGATGCCCCGGATGTCACCCTGTCCGGTCCGGAGATGACGTTGCCCGACGCGCCGCCGCCCGCTTTGACGCCTGCGCCGATCGCCGCCGCACCGATGGCTCCAGCGCCCGTTGTTGCGCAAGCAACGCCCGTCGTCGAACCGGTTGCCGAAAAGCCGAAGCGGAGCCGAAAGACTGCCGCGAAAACCACGCAGGAAGTCGAAGCCGAGGCGGTCGCTGCCAAGCCCAAGCGTGCACCGCGCACGATTTCGGCCAAGGCCGATGCGAAGAAGCCGAAGGTCTCGTCCGTCGCGGAAATGCAGGCGGAGCCCGCAAGTTCTCCTGCGCTGACGGACGTTGCGGCCAAAGCTGCGAAACAGACGTCAGCAAAGGCGGCGGATAAGAAGGTCGCATTGGCTACCGCGCCCAAGTCGAAGGCGGCCCGCACCAAGTTCGACGCCACCATGGCTGCCGAGCCAGCCAAGAAAGCACGAACGGCCAAGGCCAAGAAGGATGAAGCATGAGTGAGGATATCGAGGATAAGCCGCAGCCGCTTATCGAACACCTCATGGAATTGCGCACGCGGCTCATCTGGTCGCTGGGGGCATTTTTCGTGGCCTTTCTGGCCTGCTTCGCCATGGCCAAGCACCTGTTCAACCTCCTCGTTATTCCTTACAAGTGGGCGGTGATCTGGGCAGGGCTGGACGTCGCCAAGTCCTCCCTGATCTATACGGCCCCCCAGGAATTCTTCTTCACCCAGATCAAGGTTGCCATGTTCGGCGCCATGGTGATCTCCTTTCCTGTGGTTGCGTCGCAGCTTTACAAATTCGTCGCGCCCGGTCTCTACAAGAACGAGCGCGCCGCCTTCCTGCCGTTCCTGATCGCATCGCCCCTGCTGTTTCTGCTTGGCGGCGCGCTGGTCTACTTCTTCTTCACGCCCATGGTCATGTGGTTCTTCCTCGCCATGCAGCAGCTGCCGGAAGACGGCGAGGTCGCAATTTCGCTGATGCCGAAGGTGTCGGAGTATCTCAGCCTCATCATGACGCTGGTTCTATCCTTCGGTCTCGTGTTCCAGTTGCCGGTCGTCACCACGCTTCTGGCGCGTGTCGGATTGCTGACCAGCGACTGGCTGAGAGAGAAGCGCAAATTCGCGATTGTCGCCGCCTTCGTCGTGGCTGCCGTTCTGACGCCACCCGATCCGATGTCCCAGATCGGTCTTGCCTTGCCAGCGATCCTTCTCTACGAGGTTTCCATCTATATGGCTCGACTCGTGGAGAAGAAACGCGCTGCCGAAAACGCTGGCCGGGAGCTTGACGGTCCCGAAGAGGCGTGACGGCTTCTTGAGTTCTTTCTTCAGACGCCGGGTCATTTGTCCCGGCGTTTTGTTTTTCAACAAGCAAAGACGTAAAACCACGGTCTGGAACCACGATGCACGATATTAAATGGATACGCGATAACCCTGAAGCTTTCGATGCGGCGCTTGCCAAGCGCGGAGCCGAACCTCAGTCCGCGAGCCTGATTGCGCTCGACGAGAAGCGCCGCTCCGTTATCCAGACCCTGCAGGACATGCAATCACGCCGCAACACCGCCTCCAAGGAAATCGGTGCGGCGATGGCGCAGAAGAATGCTGAGCTTGCAGAGAAACTGAAGGCAGAAGTTGCCGACATCAAGGACAGCATGCCGAAGCTGGAAGAGGAGGACCGTCAGGTTACCAGCCAGTTGAACGATGCCCTGTCGCGCATTCCCAATATCCCGCTGGACGATGTGCCGGTCGGCAAGGATGAGAACGACAACGTCGTGACCCGCGTCGTTGGCCAGAAACCCGGCTGGAATCACGAAGCCAAGGAGCATTTCGAGATCGGCGAAGCGCTCGGCTATATGGATTTCGACCGTGCGGCAAAGCTCTCCGGCTCGCGCTTCACGGTTCTCACGAGCCAGATTGCCAGACTGGAGCGCGCGCTTGGCCAGTTCATGATCGATCTGCACACCCGCGAGCATGGCTACACGGAAGTGTCGTCGCCGCTGATGGTGCGTGCCGAGACGCTGTATGGAACGGGCAATCTTCCGAAGTTCGAAGAAGACCTCTTCAAGACGACAGATGGACGGTACCTGATCCCGACCGCTGAAGTGACGCTGACAAATCTGGTCGCTGGCGAAATCCTCGATCAGGAGAAACTGCCACTTCGTTTTACGGCGCTCACCCCATCGTTCCGTTCGGAAGCGGGCTCTGCGGGTCGCGATACGCGCGGCATGCTGCGCCAGCACCAGTTCTGGAAGTGCGAACTCGTCTCGATCACGGATACGGAAAGCTCGATCGCCGAGCATGAGCGCATGACGGCCTGCGCCGAAGAGGTGCTGAAGCGCCTTGGCCTGCATTTCCGCACCATGACGCTGTGCACCGGCGATATGGGCTTTGGCGCGCGCAAGACCTATGACCTCGAAGTCTGGCTTCCAGGCCAGAACACCTATCGCGAAATCTCCTCCTGCTCCGTCTGTGGTGACTTCCAGGCACGGCGTATGGATGCGCGCTATCGCGGCAAGGGCGACAAGGCTACGAAGTTTGTTCACACGCTGAACGGTTCGGGCACGGCCGTCGGACGTTGCCTGATCGCGGTTCTGGAAAACTATCTCAACGACGATGGTTCGGTGACCATTCCGGACGTGTTGTTGCCTTACATGGGTGGCCTGACTCGGATCGAGAAGGCAGCCTGAGCTTCGATACCGGCTCCTGCGTCGACGGCGCAGGAGTACTTCATCTCTGCCCGGAGGAGAGCGTCTGTCCAGCAAGACATTTAGTTGAGCGGAGACGGGCGCTGTGTGTTGTAGAACGAACCGATGAGGGAGAAGACCATGCGGATTTTGCTGACCAATGATGATGGCATCCATGCCGAGGGGCTGGCAGCGCTAGAGCGCATTGCCCGCACGCTGTCGGACGATGTCTGGATCGTCGCGCCGGAAACCGACCAGAGCGGTCTTGCACATTCCCTGACGCTTTCCGAGCCGCTTCGGCTACGCAAGATCTCCGACAAGCACTACGCGCTTCGCGGCACGCCGACAGACTGCGTGATCATGGGCATTCGTGAAGTGCTGCCGGGCAAGCCCGATCTCGTTCTCTCCGGCGTCAATTCCGGCGCCAACATGGCCGATGATGTGACCTATTCGGGTACGATTGCCGGCGCTATTGAAGGTACGCTGCAGGGCGTGCGTTCCTTTGCGCTTAGCCAGGCCTATGCCTATACGGGCAATGCCGAGCGGATCGTTCCCTGGGAGGTCGCCGAGACCTATGCGCCGGATCTCATCCGCAAGCTCAGCGAGATCGATTTGCCAGATGGGACATTCCTCAACCTCAACTTCCCCAATTGCGCACCGAAAGATGTGAAGGGCGTCAGCGTCACAGGGCAGGGCAAGCTCGATTTCGGGCTGACGGTAGAGCAGCGCCAGGACGGCCGCGGCCTTCCTTACTACTGGCTGCGCTTCGGGGAGCGGCTCGGAAACTTCATGGAGGGCACGGATATCCATGCCGTCAAGAACAACAAGATTTCCGTAACACCTCTCAAGCTTGACCTTACCGACTACACAGTCAAGGATCGGATCGCCAAGGCACTTGGATTCGGAGTGAACGATTGAAATCCCCCATGGTGGAGAAAGAAGGCTTTGCCGCTCTCGTCCTGAGGCTGCGGGCCGAAGGCATTTCCGATCTCGATCTCCTGACAGCTGTCGAGCAAACGCCCCGCTCTCTCTTCGTGCCGGCGCCGCTTGCAGCGGACGCCTATTCCAGCCGCACCATCCCGATCGACTGCGGAGCCTTCATGGAAGGTGCCGATATGGCGGTGAAGATCATCTCCCGGCTTCAGGTCAAGCCAGGCCAGCGCGTGCTTGAAATCGGCACCGGCAGCGGCTTCATGACGGCGGTGCTTGGGCGCAGAGTCGAGCGCGTGCTCTCGGTTGAGCGCTACAAGACGCTGGTTCAAGCGGCACAGAACCGGATGGATGATCTCAGCATTCGTAACGTTGTGATCCGTCAGGCCGACGGCTCCAACGGTCTCGTCGGCGAGGGCACCTTCGACCGTATCGTCTCAACCGCAGCCTTTTCCGCCATGCCACGCTTCTTCACCGAGCAGATCGTCTCCGGCGGCATGATGATTGCACCGATCATTCTAGAAGACGGTCGCTGCGTGATGACCCGTTTCTCCAAGACTGGCAGCCGTTTCGAGCGCGAGGAGTTGTTCGAGACGCCTTATTTGCCGATCGAATCCCATATCGCGACCTACCTGTAGAACGCCGGGGCAAACTGACAAAAAAAGAGCCGACTTTCGCCGGCTCTTGATGGTTTTCGAGGTCCTTCGGCAACTTACCCGAAGAGTGCGAAGCTGCTCTTCAGCGTCACCCACACGCCCCACAGGAGCGGAAGGCCGACAGCGGCCCAGGCGAGAGCTGCCTTGCCGTCGAAACCGCCTTTGCCGATGCCGAAGGAACCGGTCGGGCCGGCATTTGCGGCTGCGGTCTTGGCCTGGAGCGAGGCGACTTCCTCATCCGACATGAACCACTTGTCGGAAAGCGGCTTGACGAATGCGTTTGCGATGAGGCCAAGCGCCAGCATACCGGCAAGAATATACATGGTGCTGGTATAGAGGGCCGGCCCCGGCGCTACACCGGCAGCGATCTGCGCCTCACGGATATAGTTGACCACGACCGGACCGACGATGCCGGCCGTTGCCCAGGCTGTCAGCAGACGACCGTGGATAGCACCAACGAATTGCGTGCCGAAGATGTCTGCCAGATAGGCTGGAATGGTGGCAAAACCGCCGCCATACATCGACAGGATGATGCCGAAGGCGAGGACGAAGAGAGCCTTGGAGCCCATCAGAGCAAGCGTGGGTGCCAGCGCATAGAGGACGATGCCGAGGATGAAGAAGCAGAAATAGGTGTTCTTTCTGCCAATCTTATCGGACATCGATGCCCAGAAGAAGCGGCCACCAATGTTGAAGAGCGACAAAAGGCCAGTGAAGCCTGCGGCGATTGCCGCGATCTGTGCCTTCTGCGCGGCGTCAAGATCGGCAAAGGCAACGCCTGGCTGGCCGATCAAGGAACCAGCGAAGATTTCCTGCAGCATGGGCGAGGCCATGCCGATGACGCCGATACCGGCAGAGACGTTGAGGCAGAGAACTGCCCAGATCAACCAGAACTGTTTGGTCTTGTGAGCATCACGCAGATGCACATGACGCGTCGTGATCATCGCGCTTTTGGCAGCGGGCGGAGTCCAGCCTTCGGGGCGCCAGCCGGCCGGTGGTATGCGATAGCCGAAAGCACCTGCCATCATGAAGACGAAATAGATCAATGCCATCACGACGAAGGTCTGCCACACGCCGACCGTCGTGTCGGTCTTGAAATAGCCCATCAGCAGGTTGGCAAGTGGAGCGCCGATCATTGCGCCGCCACCGAAACCCATGATGGCCATGCCGGTTGCCATGCCGCGGCGATCCGGGAACCACTTGATCAGGGTCGAGACGGGAGAGATGTAACCAAGACCAAGACCCACGCCGCCAATCACGCCAGCACCAAGCCACATCAGCCACAACTGATGGGTCATAACGCCGAGCGCTGCCACCAGAATACCGCCGCACCAGCAGCAGGCGGAAACGAAGCCGGCCTTGCGTGGACCGACACGCTCCAGCCAGCCGCCCCAGATGGCAGCCGAGCAGCCGAGCAGAACGAAGAAGAGCGTGTAGATCCATCCAAGGTCCGCCACGCGCCAGTTGCAGGCGGTGGTGAAGAGAGCGCCGACGAGCGTCAGGCTTGAGCAGCTCGGATCGGTCGCCGGAAGCGCTCGCGACAAAGGCAGCCAGAACACGCTGAAGCCATAGGCCATGCCGATGCACAGATGGATCGCCAGTGCGGCTGGTGGGACCAGCCAGCGATTGAAACCGGGTTTGGCGATAATTCGCTCTCGATCAAGAAGACCGGTCCCCGCCATGCCTCCTCCGCTTACGCCTGCAACTGCCATCGACAATACCTCCCTCTTTGGAATGTCAGGACAACGTCAAATGCTCTCGCTCATACGTGATGAGCGGGCATCGATGAAAAAGGGGAAGCCGGGCTGATCAGAGACCCGTCTTCCAGGATGTCGGTTTCGACCTCGTCATATTGGCGTGCGTGAGAGACCGTGCGTTTTCGGTGCACCCTTCACGCCGCGCCGGAAGGAACGCTGGGTTCCGAAAGAGATTCTCCAGCAATCGGACCTTTGCCGCCCGGCGCACCCTTTGCTGCGTCTTCCCCCAGGCCGACCGCCTGCGTGGTTGGGTCTCCCGGACGCTTGATCTTTGCCGATGCCGTCACGACGAGCGGCAGAAAGCCGTCTGCACCACTGTCGATCATTTCGAAGAACCGCCGCCGCATGCGCGGCTCCCAGAACTTGTTGATGTGTGTCGCCACCCCATCCACCTGCACGTCCTGCGGCTGTGATGTGAAGAATGTGGCGATCTGGTTTGCCATGCGGATCAGCTTCTCATCTGTGTGGCTAAGCGACATGACTGTTCCCCCCGGAAGCCAGACGGTCGGGTCTGGTAAACACTTCGAATTCATCGCCACGCGCGATACCGATCAGGCTGATACCGGCCTCTTCCGCTGTCTCGATGGCGAGTGCGGTCGGTGCCGAAATCGCTACGAGGACCGGGCATCCGAGAAGGGCCGTTTTCTGCACCATTTCGACGGAAAGACGGCTGGTGACGACCACGATCCCATCGGCTGCCGGACGTCCGGAGCGAAGGATCGCACCGGAGAGCTTGTCCAGAGCATTGTGCCGCCCGACATCCTCTCGCACCGCGACGATGCCGTTCTCTGGCCGGTAGAAACCCGCGCCGTGTACCGCACGTGTTTCGCGATTGAGGCTTTGCCCATCGCCAAGCAGGCGAATGGCTTCGCTGATCTGCCTCGGCATGAGGCGGGCCGCCGGATCTTTGACCGTTGCGACCTTGCGGGTTGCCTGCTCGATCGACTCGATACCGCAGAGACCACAGCCAACCGGTCCTGCCATGCGCCGGCGGCGCGCCACCAGCGCGTCGGCTGTCGTATCCTTCAGCGTAATCTGCACGTCGATCCCTCGACCCGCTTCAACCAGATCGACCTCGATGATATCCTCCGCTGACGTCACGATCTCCTCCGCCAGCGAAAAACCATAGGCGAAGTCGATGAGGTCTGCCGGCGTTGCCATCATCACCGCATGGGTGGAGCCTCCATAGGAGAAGGCGACCGGTACTTCCTCCGGGACGATGCGGTGGCCCGCCTCCATTCGCCCCTGTCTGAAGCGCCATTCGTCGATCGTTCGGCTCGGTTTCTGCTGCATTCTCCGATCCTATTCCGCCGCGTCGAGTTTCGCCACGATTCGTCGCGACTGGCGGGAGAATTCTTCATAATCTTCCTGCCACTCCGTCGGACCGTTGGATGGCGAGACCTGAACCGCCGTCACCTTGTATTCCGGACAGTTGGTTGCCCAGTCGGAGAAATCCGTGGTGATGACATTGGCCTGCGTGTCCGGATGGTGGAAGGTCGTATAGACGACTCCGGGTGCGACACGGTCGGTGATCAGCGCGCGTAGCGTTGTGTCGCCTGAACGGCTTGCGAGCTTGATCCAGTCACCGTCCTTGATGCCGCGCTGTTCGGCGTCGTGAGGATGAATTTCCAGCCGGTCCTCCTCGTGCCAGACGACGTTTTCCGTCCGTCGCGTCTGCGCGCCAACATTGTACTGAGACAGGATACGACCTGTCGTCAGCAGTAATGGGAAGCGAGGGCCAGTGCGTTCGTCGGTCGCCACATATTCGGTGCGAATGAACTTGCCCTTGCCGCGGACGAAACCGTCGACATGCATGATGGGTGAGCCGAGCGGGAATTTCTCGTTGCAAGGCCATTGGACCGAGCCGTGCTTCTCCAGATAGTCGTAGGAGACGCTGGCAAAGCTTGGGGTTGTCGCTGCGATCTCGTCCATGATCTGCGATGGATGGGTATAGTTCCAATCGAGCCCCATCGCCTTTGCGAGCTTCTGCGTTACCTCCCAATCGGCATAGCCATTTTTCGGGCTCATGACCTTACGCACGCGATTGATGCGGCGTTCTGCATTGGTGAAGGTGCCGTCCTTTTCGAGGAACGTCGATCCTGGCAAGAAGACATGGGCGTAGTTTGCCGTCTCGTTGAGGAAGAGATCGTGTACGACGACGCATTCCATGGCAGCGAGTCCTGCAGACACATGCTTGGTATCCGGATCGGATTGCAGAATGTCTTCGCCCTGGATGTAGATGCCCTTGAACGACCCTTCGACAGCGGCATCCAGCATGTTGGGAATACGCAAGCCCGGCTCATTGTTCAGCGTCACGCCCCATAGCTTCTCGAAAGTCTCGCGCGTGGCGTCGTCCGAGATGTGACGATAGCCGGGCAGTTCGTGGGGGAAAGAGCCCATGTCGCAGGAGCCCTGGACGTTGTTTTGACCGCGCAGCGGGTTCACGCCAACGCCCGGACGACCGATATTGCCGGTCGCCATGGCAAGATTGGCAATTGCCATGACGGTCGTCGAGCCTTGGCTGTGTTCGGTGACGCCAAGACCATAATAGATGGCGCCATTGCCGCCGCGGGCATAAAGACGCGCAGCCCCGCGAAGCTCTGCTGCCGGAACGCCGGTGAACTTTTCCGTCTCTTCCGGGCTATGCTCCTCTTCCGATACAAAGGCTGCCCAATCCTCGAATTCGGACCAATCGCAACGGTCGCGAATGAAGGCTTCGTTGAAGAGACCTTCGGTGACGATGACATGGGCAAGTGCGGTCAGCACCGCAACGTTGGTGCCGGGCTTCAGCGGCAGGTGGAAGGCAGCCTCCACATGCGGTGTACGCACAAGGTCGATGCGGCGTGGATCGATGACGATCAGCTTGGCGCCCTGGCGCAGCCGCTTCTTCAGCCGAGAGCCGAAGACCGGGTGGCCGTCCGTGGGGTTCGCGCCAATGACAAGCACGACGTCAGACTGTTCGACACTGTCGAAGTTCTGCGTGCCGGCAGATGTGCCGAAGGCCTGGCCGAGGCCGTAGCCGGTTGGGGAATGGCAGACGCGAGCGCAGGTATCGACATTGTTGTTGCCGAAGCCAGCGCGGATCAGCTTCTGCACCAGATAGGTCTCTTCATTGGTGCAGCGCGAGGAAGTGATGCCGCCAATCGAGTCCTTCCCGTACTGGTTCTGGATGCGACGGAATTCGGACGCCACATGGGAGTATGCCTCTTCCCACGTCACCTCCCTCCAGGGATCGGTGATCTTTTCGCGGATCATCGGATTGAGGATGCGGTCCTTGTGGCTTGCATAGCCATAGGCAAAGCGGCCCTTGACGCAGGAATGGCCACGGTTGGCCTGTCCATCCTTCCACGGCACCATACGGACCAGCTCTTCGCCGCGCATTTCCGCCTTGAAGGAACAGCCCACGCCACAATAGGCGCAGGTGGTAACCAGTGAATGTTCTGGCTGACCGATGGCGATCACGGATTTTTCCGTCAGTGTCGCCGTCGGACAGGCCTGAACACAGGCGCCACAGGAGACGCATTCGGAATCGAGGAAGGCTTCATGCGCACCGGCTGACACGCGGCTATCAAAGCCACGGCCCTCGATGGTCAGTGCAAAAGTACCTTGCACGTCTTCGCAGGCGCGGACACAGCGTGAGCAGACGATGCACTTTGACGGATCGTAGGTGAAGTAGGGGTTCGACTCGTCCTTCGGCATCCACTGCGCATTGACGCCGCCATCGGTCGAACGCGCCTTGACGTGGTTGTCGCCCTCATAGCCGTAGCGCACATCGCGCAGGCCAACGGCACCTGCCATGTCCTGCAACTCGCAGTCGCCATTGGCCGCACAAGTCAGGCAGTCGAGCGGGTGGTCGGAGATGTAGAGCTCCATCACACCCTTGCGGATTTGCTTCAACCGTTCCGTCTGTGTGTGGACCACGAGGCCTGGGGCAACCGGCGTGGTGCAGGAGGCGGGGGTGCCGTTTCGACCCTCCACCTCCACCAGACAGAGGCGGCAGGAGCCGAATGCGTCGACCATATCGGTGGCGCAGAGCTTCGGAACCTGGATACCCGCTTCCATGGAGGCGCGCATGATGGAGGTGCCCGCAGGCACGGTGATCTCGCGACCATCGATGGTCAGCGTTACCACGTCCGTGGATTTGGAGGCCGGGGTGCCGTAATCGATTTCGTGAACAAGGGTCATGGTATCACTCCGCCGCTTCAACAAGTGGGGTGGGTGCGAAATCCTCCGGGAAGTGCGTCATCGCGCTCATCACCGGATAGGGGGTGAAGCCGCCCAGCGCGCAGAGCGAGCCGAACTTCATGGTGTTGCAGAGATCGGCCAGAAGCTGGCGGTTTTTCTCGGGTTCGATACCGCGCGCGATCTTGTCGGCGGTTTCGACGCCGCGTGTCGAGCCGATGCGGCAGGGCGTGCATTTGCCACAGCTTTCGACCGCACAGAATTCCATCGCAAAACGTGCCTGATTCAGCATGTCGACGGTGTCGTCGAAGACGACAATGCCCGCGTGACCGATCAGACCGCCGGCGGCGGTGAAGGCTTCATAGTCGAAGACCGTGTCGAAGAGCGATGGAGGGAAATAGGCACCGAGTGGACCGCCCACCTGCACCGCCTTGACCGGGCGACCGGAAATGGTGCCGCCGCCAATCTCATTGACGAGTTGACCGAGCGTCATGCCGAACGCAGCTTCGTAAAGACCGCCATGTTTCAGGTTGCCGGCGAGCTGAATCGGGATCGTGCCATTGGAGCGGCCGACGCCGTAATCGCGATAGAACTGCGCACCGCGATCCATGATCACTGGAATGGAGGCGAGTGACATGACGTTGTTGACGACGGTCGGTTTGCCGAACAGGCCCTGGAGCGCTGGGAGCGGCGGCTTAGCGCGAACGATACCGCGCTTGCCTTCCAGACTGTTGAGAAGGGAGGTTTCCTCGCCGCAGACATAGGCACCGGCGCCAACGCGCACTTCCATATCGAAAGCGTGAGCCGAGCCCATCACGGAAGGGCCGAGGATGCCAGCAGAGCGGGCAATCTTTATCGCCTCGTCCATAATGCCAATCGCATGCGGATACTCGGAGCGAGTGTAGATGTAGCCCTTGGTCGCACCGACTGCGATTGCGGCGATCGCCATGCCCTCGATCAGGACGAAGGGATCGCCTTCCATGATCATGCGGTCTGCGAAGGTACCGCTGTCACCCTCATCGGCATTGCAGACGATGTATTTCTGGTCAGCGGAAGCGTCTGCGACGGTCTTCCATTTGATGCCTGTCGGGAAGCCGGCACCACCGCGTCCGCGAAGGCCACTGTCGGTGACCTGTCGGACGATGTCCGCAGGATGCATCCCTATCGCCTTCTCCAGACCCGTTAGGCCCTGGTACTGGCGGTAGTCATCGAGCGACAGCGGATCGGTGACGCCACAGCGGGAAAAGGTGAGGCGTGTCTGGCCTTTGAGGAACGGGATATCCTCTGTCAGGCCATGGCCGAGCGGGTGCTCGCCGCCATTGAGAAAACCCGCTTCGAAAAGAGACGGGACATCCGATGCCTTGACCGGCCCGTAGGCGACACGACCCGCGTCGGTGCTGACCTCGACCAGCACTTCCAGCCAGAGCATCCCGCGCGAACCGTTGCGGACAATGTGGACATCATGGCCGCGGGAAACGGCTTCTCGCTCGATGGCCGCTGCCACCTTGTCGGCACCCACGGCAAGTGCTGCCGCATCACGGGGAACGAAGACGGTGACGGTCATTTGCTGACCTCCGCCACGATGTCGTTCAGACAGTGCTCATCGATGCGACCATAAAGCTCACCGTCCAACATAGCGGCCGGGGCAGAAGCGCAGAGGCCAAGACAGAAAACGGGCTCAAGCGTGACCGAGCCATCGGGTGCGGTTTCGTGCCAGTCGAGGCCGAGCCTTGCTTTCGCGCGTTCGGCGAGCCTGTCGCCGCCTATCGACTGACAGGCTTCGGCGCGACAGAGCTTCAGGGTGTGGCGCCCGGCGGGGTGATCGCGAAAATCGTGGTAGAAGGTGATGACACCATGCACTTCGGCGCGCGAAACATTGAGCGCGGAGGCGATCAACTGCTTGGCACTTTCCGGAATATAGCCGAACTCCTCCTGCACCTGATGCAGGATAGGCAGCATCGGCCCTTCCAAGTGGCGACAGTGATCGATGATTTCGGATATCCGGCTTACCTCGGTACTGGCAACCGCTCGAATGTTCATGGTCAGTCCTCCCAAACCGACGCCAGACAGACAGAGACTTATCTCCGTGAAACCCGCGATACCGAGGAGCCGAGTGCTCGTAGGTTGCGCGTATCCCAATCTGGCTTTCGGGAAGGATGGCGAGAATGCATCCGTCAGGTCAATAAAGACGTCCCGTTGTGCGATAGAAAATTTCTATCAAAAGCCGATGCCGCCGCGCGGGATCTGGCTTCATGGAGAAGCGCCGAAACGAGAGGTGTGTGAGGCTCACGATGGGTTGCGACCAATCCTACCAAGTGTTCCGCATCTGGCTCCGAGATCGGTATCATCCGGATCTGCTCCGGAAAACCGAATGATTCCGCAACGTTACGTGGCATGATGGAGGCCCATTGACCGGTTCTTATGTGGGAAAACAGCACGATCATCGAATTGGATTCAAGCGTGGGCTTGGCCTGCACGCCAGCTTCTGCCATGTGCGTATTGATGATGCGACGGTTTTGCATGTCCGCTGTTAATAGACAAAGCCGAAGACCGGAAACTTCCTTCCACGTCACAACTTCGCGATCGGCAAGCGGCGTTCCGGCTGCTGTAATGAGGTGGTAGCGTTCCGAATAAAGAGGAACGGTCGTGACCCGGCCCAGCGGTTCATTGTCGAGGTAGGTGATTCCCGCGTCGATCTCGAGATTTTCCAACTGACTGAGAACCTGCAGAGAGGTGCGCGAGGTGACCGAGAAAGTAACATCCGGGTGGCGTGCCTGAAAAGGCTCGGTCAACTTTGGCACCATGGCGAGTGCAGTGGGGATAACGGCGATCCTGATATGCCCCACGAGACCCTTTCGGGCTGCGCGCATCTCTTCGCGCATCGTGCGAGCATCGCCGACGATCCGCCTTGCCCATTCGAGAACGCGTTGGCCCTCCGGGGTCAGCCCCTGATAGCGCGACCCGCGCACGACCAGCACGACACCCAACTGATCCTCAAGCTGGCGGATTGCTGCCGAAAGTGTCGGCTGCGAGATGCGGCATTCTTCGGCTGCCCGACCGAAATGTTCCGCGCGGGCCAGAGCAATAAAAAATTCCAGCTTGTCGATCATCGTGGTTCCTCCCCTCTATCGAGATTTGGCGCGGATGAGGGGTCGCGGTCAACTGGTGGGAATCAAGCAGGGCCATGCATTGGCGACGGATGAGACCCCATGCTGGATATCGCTGAGGCCGGCATGGTTATCGAATTATCAAAAAATATGCGAAGAGCTTAACGTTTTAACGGCGTGGTAACACTAACGCGCTTTAATCATCTCATCGACGCATGGTTTTTCCGTTTCGGAAGAGGGGCCTTGCAAGTGTTTGTTCAGCCGGATCGATTCCGATGCGGCGTTTGCGTCAGTGTAGATCGAGTCATGCGTATGAGTCATTCGCCTAAAACCGGAAAATCAATCGCAAAGATGTTCGCAGCGGCATTGCTGGCAAGCGTCGCAACGGGTTGCAGCTCGGACGCGACACGCTTTAGCGGACTCTTTTCCAGCAACAATACGGATCAGATGACGACCGCGTCCATTCCTCAGCGCAACGGTGCCGGTGCCTATGGTCAGGCCCCCGTTCCCCAGGCTGATATGAATGGTGGCGGTTATGCTGCCGCCCCGCAGGGCGGTTATGGCAACCAGAACGCGGCCATGAACCAGCGTTATCCGGCTTCGAATGGCGGCTATGGTTCGGTCCAGCCATCAACGGCCCGTTCGGCATCCTCTGCCGCACCTGTTCAGCGCGCCGAGCTCTCCGCTCCATCGCCGGTAGCAAGCCGCGATCCTGCGACAAGACGCGAAGCCATGGCACAGCCATTCCCATCTGCGACCGCAAACGGCGCGCCCTCCATGGCGTCGGCGCGGCTGCCGGCGAACAACAGCGCCGATACGCTGTCGACCGGGTCTGTCAAGCGCGACAATAATGGCTGGCACACGGAAGGCGCGTCTTCGGTCACGCTGAATTCCGGCGAGACCGTCGCAACGCTCTCCAGACGCTACGGCGTGCCGGAAAAGGCAATCCTGCAGGCAAATGGCCTGAAGAGTGCATCGGCTGCGCGTCCTGGTCAGTCGATCGTCATTCCGCGCTTTGGTCAGACACCCAATGCTGCCCGTGCTGCGTCCAACAATATCGATTTGAGCAAGAACAACGCCCCGGCTCCAACCCGTGGCCAGGAACAGAATCTTGCTGTTCTGCCGGCACAGGGCGCTGCTCGCGACAAGGTTTCGGCTGACAATGGCAAGCTGACCCCTCCAGGCGGCAAGCCGCTGCCGCCAACCGGTGGCTACAAGGTCAAGCCGGGCGACAGCCTTGCCAAGATTGCTCGTGAAAACGGCGTCTCCGTTGCCGAGCTGAAATCTGCCAACAACATTGCAGATGGCAATATTCGCATCGGTCAGACGCTCACCATTCCAGCCGCTGGAACAGACGGCATCAAGACCGCCTCGGTCAAGCCGCATGAGACTGCTGCGCCCGCGGCTGCTGCAAAGGCTGTCGAGACACCTGTTGCCAAGACAGAAGTGCCGAAGGCGCCGGCTGCCGAAGCAAGTGTGAGCGATGTCGAGAAGAAGTCCGATGTCGCGTCGATCGCGCCGGAATCCACCGGCATCGGCAAGTATCGCTGGCCGGTTCGCGGTGCCGTGATTTCCGGCTTCGGCGAGAATGTCGATGGCAACCGCAATGACGGCATCAATATCTCCGTTCCGGAAGGCACGCCGATCAAGGCTGCCGAAAACGGTGTGGTCATCTATGCCGGCAACGGTCTGAAGCAGCTCGGCAACACCGTTCTGGTGCGTCACGACGACGGCAAGGTCACTGTTTACGGCAACGCTGCCAACCTCGATGTTCAGCGCGGCCAGAAGGTTCAGCGCGGCCAGACGATTGCCACCTCCGGCATGACTGGCAGTGCCAAGCGTCCTCAGGTTCACTTCGAAGTCCGTAAGGACGCAACGCCGGTGAACCCATCCTCTTTCCTTGAATAGTGTTTTGCGTATCAAGGTAAAGGAAAAGCCGGGTCGGAAGGCCCGGCTTTTTCATTTTGATGGACGCTCAAGTCCGACCGTCGCCTCGATGAAGTCGGCGATACGGCCTGTGTCATCGAGATCGAAAACGGGGAGAGTACTTTCCGGGATCAAGTGATCGGCAGCGATTGCAATGATATGCGGATCGCTCGGCGCCAGCGGGTCCGTCTTTGCGGCGTCCTTCCGGCGGGCCTCTATTTTCGGCACGGGCTCGTATTTATAGCCTTCGATCAGAACCAGATCGCAGGGCGCGATGCGCGCGAGGATCTCCTCGAAAGACGGTTCAGCCGCGCCGCGCAACTCATGCATGATGGCAAAGCGCGTGCCGGATACGATCGTCACCTCATGCGCGCCGGCCTGTCTGTGCCGCCAGCTATCCGCACCCACCTTGTCGATATCGAAATCATGATGGGCGTGCTTGATCGTGGAGACCCGGTAGCCGCGCGCGGTGAGCTCCGTGACGATGCGGACTGCCAGCCCAGTCTTGCCCGAGTTTTTCCAGCCGGAAATGCCAAACACTTTTTGACGCGTCATGGAGTAAGACTCTTCAGGAAGGTTTGCGCTTGCGACAGCTCTTCCGGGGTGTTGATGTTGAAAAACGGATCGATGGAACTGGTGGCGCTTTCCACTGGTGGAAAGGACACGCCGATTGTGGGGTGTCGCGCCAGAAAGCTGCGGATGCGACGGTTGTCGTCCTCGGCGAGCCAGTTTTCCAGATCCTCGACGAGGGCAAACGGCCAGAGAGCAAAGACGGGATGAACCTGTCCCTTGGATGCGGCGATGACAATGGTGTTCTCGTCCGGCAGGTGATCCAAAAGCTTCGAAGCAAGATCGTCCGGAAAAAACGGGCTGTCTGAAGGTGCCGTCAACATGTGGCTCGCGCCAGATGGGTGGTCTCTAAAGTGCTGCAAGCCTGCGAGAACGCCGGCAAGAGGTCCTGCGTGCCCCATCTTGGTATCTGGCACGAGCGGCAGGTCAAAGGCCTTGCCCCACTCGCCGGTGGCATTGAGCGCCAGCGTCGAAATCTGTGGCGCCAGTCTATCAATGACATGGTGCAGAAGGTGTCGCTCGCCAAAGGGGCAGAGAGCCTTGTTGGAGCCCATACGTCGCGAAAGACCGCCGGCCAGAATCAGTCCGGGGAGGGCGCGTGCGGTTTTCATCATGCCTCACCTCTTAGCAGACGCTGCGCATGGCGGCGTTCCTGTCTGCCCGCATAAGCGCTCGTCGCCACAGCAAGCACGCCATTGACCAGCATGACGAGGAGCAGATGCGTCGTTCCAGCTTCCTCCGATAGCAGAGACGAGGCGATAACGGAAAGCATCGCTCCACCGCCAATCGTCAGCGCGCCGCCAAGTCCGGAGGCGGAGCCTGCCAGATGCGGCTGGACGCTGACCATGCCGGCATTGGCGCTCGGCAGTGTCACGCCATTGCCGACGCCGATCAGCGCGAGCGGAATGAAGAACTCATAGTGGCTGCCGAGATCAAGTTGAAGGAGCAGGTAGGCAATGACGATGCCGGCAAGCGCGATTACATTGCCGGCCAGCATCATCACCGGGATGCCGATGCGGCTGGCGTAGCGGCCGGAAACGAAGTTGCCCAGCATATATCCTGTCGCCATGAAGAAGAACTGCATGCCCAGCACCGCTGGCGTCAGCCCGTAGAGCACGCTGCCGACGAAAGGCGCGCCGCCGAGAAAGGAGAAAAACAGGCCGGAGGAGAGCGTGCAGGTCAGCGCATAGCCCCAGAAACGGGTGGAGCGAAGAAGCTGCGGCCAGGCCTGGAACTGGGCTGCGAAACTTGCCGACTTCTGCCGGTTGGTTTCGCCCATGTCGAAAAAAACAAGCAGCAGAACCGCCACCGCCGACAGGCCGACGAAAGCGAAGCTTGCCTGCCAGCCCGCGAGATCGTTGAGAAAGCCGCCAACGGTGGGCCCGACCATAGGCACCACCGACATGCCCATGGTGACGTAGCCGATCATCGAGGCTGCCTGCTCGGCAGGCACCATGTCACGAACGATCGCTCTCGCGAGCACGAAACCCGAGGCGATAGCCGCCTGCAGAACGCGGCCAATCATGAAGACGGTGATGTTGGGCGCGAATGTGCAGATCAGCGTGGCGACGATCATCAGCACGATGCTGACGAGCATAACCGGTCTGCGACCGAAGAGATCGGACAGCGGTCCGATCACGAGTTGAAGCACGGCAGTGGCGGCGAGATAGCCTGAGACGGCAAACTGCATGACGGCATAATCAGTGCCGAAATAGACCGACATTGCCGCAAGCGATGGCAGGAAGACATTCATGCTGAGTGCTGCGACACCGGCCACCAGAACGAGTGTCATCACATGCGGTGGGGTCGAGCGATCAAGAAAGCGCGCCTTGTTCATTCGATACCTATCGCTTGCTTGGCGATCGGCGCACGGTGACGCCTGCTTTCGCGGTAGAATGTGTAGAGACCGGAGGCGACGATGATGGCCGTGCCCGACAGCGTCCAGACATCAAGATGATCGCCGAAGAAGAAAAAGCCGATCGAGAAGGCCCAGATCATGCTGGTGTAGCGGAAGGGTGCGACGAAGGAGATGTCACCGCTGCGCATTGCCGTGATGACCGCCTGATAACCGATGACGACAAGCAAGGCGGCTGCCACCAGATGCGACCAGACATAGGTGTCCATTGGCTGCCAGCCACCAAATGGCATGATCAGCGCCGCACCGAACAAGGTGTTGACGACGGTGGTTGTCATGGTGACGGCCATTGAGGGAACATCTGCATACATGCGCCGGGTCAAAAGGTCGCGTCCGGCGGTGACGAACATCGCACCCAGCACCAGTAATGCGCCGGAGGTAAAACCTTCCGGGCCGGGTCTGAGAATAACAAGGACTCCAAGAAAGCCGACCAAAATCGCAGTCCAGCGTCGCCAGCCCACAGGCTCCTTCAAGAAAAGTGCTGCACCGAGCGTCACCGCAAGGGGGAGGGACTGCATGATGGCCGCCACATTGGCGAATTGCATCATGCTAAGCGCCTTGAGGTATAGGATGGAGGCCGAAATCTCGCAGAGACAACGCATCAGGATGACGGGGCGCAACATGGTCTTGAGTGGGCGTAGCGCCCCCATATGGCGCGCAATCACGTAGACCAGAACGCAGGTCATAACGCCGCGAACGAAGAGGATCTGTCCGATATTGATGTAGGGCGTGACGGACTTGGTGAAGGCGTCGTTGACCGTAAAGCTTGCCATCGCCAGAGCCATGAGCAGCGCTCCGCGCGTATTGTCCGTCAATGCCATGATGCCATCCCAAGAACGAGGTCGCGATGCGGGCCTTCCGCAGCGAGGCGACTCCGTTCACTCCTCCTGTCCCAAAGTCGTGGCATGGTGAGCGGACGAATTCAATCCATTTAATGTAAGGGTATCAAATAATAAGCTAGCGGAAGAATCAGCCGCCGGTGACGCTCATGTGGCGGGCGACAGCGGGTCGCTTGCGATTCCGATCGATGATGAAGTCGTGACCCTTGGGTTTGCGAAGGATCGCGTCGTCGATCGCCTGAGATAGAAGCGCGTCGCTGTCGGAGGCGCGAAGCGGCGTTCTCAAATCCGCCGCATCGTCCTGACCGAGGCACATATAGAGCGTGCCAGTGCAGGTAATGCGGACGCGGTTGCAGCTCTCGCAGAAATTATGCGTCATCGGCGTGATGAAGCCGAGCCGTCCACCAGTTTCCTTGACCTCCACGTAGCGTGCGGGTCCGCCCGTCTTGAAGGGAATATCGGTGAGCGTGAAACGCTCTTCGAGCGAGGCACGGAGGTCCGACAGCGGTAAATAGCGATCGGTGCGGTCCTCCTCGATCTCGCCCATCGGCATGGTTTCAATGACCGTGAGATCCATGCCCCGCGCGTGGGCAAAACGCATGAGTTCGGGAATTTCGTGCTCGTTGAAGTCTTTCAGCGCTACTGCGTTGAGCTTGATCTTGATGCCTGCTGCAAGAGCCGCGTCAATACCGGACATCACCTTGGAGAAATCACCCCAGCGGGTGATCTGACGGAACTTCTCCGCATCGAGCGTGTCGAGCGACACGTTGATTCGGCGCACGCCGCAATCGTAAAGTTCGGCAGCATGAGCGGCAAGCTGCGAGCCATTGGTGGTGAGCGTCAACTCATCCAGCCGGCCCGCTTCAACATGGCGGCCGAGATTGCGGATGAGATGCATGATGTTCTTGCGCACCAGGGGTTCGCCGCCTGTCAGGCGCAGCTTGCGCACGCCCTTGGCGATGAAGGCGGAACAGAGCCGGTCGAGTTCTTCGAGCGTCAGCAGATCCTTCTTCGGCAGGAAGGTCATGTGCTCCGACATGCAATAGGTGCAGCGAAAATCACAGCGATCCGTCACCGAGACGCGCAAATAGGTGACCGCCCGACCGAAGGGGTCGATCATGGGAGCCCTGACTTCAGAGAGCGGACTTGCCGTTGTGGGAAAACCGGTGACGCTGTTCATGTCCAGAGTCTGGGGATGCGACTGGCTAACGTCAAGTCGAAACTCCGTAATTGCGCTTGGATTGACCGTTGTTGGATCACAATCAATTGCTGTCCTGCCACGCTCAATTAGAAAAGTCCGAGCGCGGAGCGTGACTAGGGGCACCATCACGCTCCGGCCATCCACTCGAAAGTCTGTGATCATCCAACACATAGAGCCCGGGTGCGGTGTCCGTGAACGAATCTGCCCGATTTGAAAGCAATCGCTGACCGACCGGCCCCGAGTCAATGTTCAATCAAAACAAGCTTCGCTCATCGCTCCTTAGATCACCTTCGATCTGGTGCGGCCCGTAGAGATTGTTGCGAACCTGTCTCCGCCATGACCGCGCAAGACCTTCAGGATTCGTCTGGATTTCTGCGACCGCAATGGCAGGTTGACCATCGATGGGGCATTGAACCGCCCATTGCCCGTCCGGCGAAGCGATACCAGAGGGAGCACCGGGACTTTGAGGCACGAGCGTGGAGAAGCTGATCCAGTAGCTGTTGCTCGCAGCATGGCCTAGAGCCTCTGCCGCGAATGCGGGAGCTCCGGACGGTGTTCCTCCTGCGGTGGAGAACAGGACGCAATCGACCCCAAGGGTTTCGTACTCAACGAAGATTTCCGGGTAATGCACCTCCATGCCCAGTGCGCACCCGATGCGCACGCCATCGATTTCAAACGTTACGGGGTTCCTGCCGGGTGAGTACATGAAGGAGATTTTCGTGTTCGAGAGAAGGCGCTCGTCATAGCGCGTCACCAACTCTCCATGATCGGAAACGACATATAGGCTGTTGTGTGGTCGATGCGGCGAAGTCAGGCGATGAACGGACCCAAACACGATCCAAAGCTTGAGTGCGCCGGCCAGTCTCCTGGTTTCCTCCAGTTCCTCGCTCAGCACGTCCCATTGGAAGCGTGTCCAATCGGAAGGCCCAATGGAGCGCGGCCCCGTTTCGGACATGATGCGCTTGCCTGGCCAGCAGGTTGTGCCCTCCGGAAAATGGAGCAGGCGAGACCCTGCTTGATGGGCATCACGCATGAGGCGACGCATCTCCGCTCCACTGGCGCGAAGTGCCGAAACATCGCGAGGATCGTCGAAGAGAGACGTTTGCGCCACAGCCAACCGCAGCGACCGGAGTTCGGGACGGCCTGGCTGCTGGCGGATATTACGAAGTGCGGCGGTGTAGGATTCGCCGGTTTTTGCGGCACGGGCACGCACGCGGCGTTTGAGATTTCCATTCTGGGTCATGATCTAGCCTTTCACGTCCCGGACAGGGTTCCCCAGCAACCATCCGGCACGATCGGACCAAGATGAGCGACCCGAGACGAAAGTCCCTTTGCCTCGGTTGAAGACCATGCTGGGGAAGGTCTGAGAGGTTGGGCGCAGGCCACGCCGAGATCAAGATGTCCAGTGACCCTCGATTCGTCAAGCTGTCTCAAGGGTCCGCCGGATAATGGAGTTGAGCACTTCCGGCTGCTCGATCGGCACATAATGCCCGCACTCGGATACTACATACAAAAGACCATTTCGAGCCATGACAGCTTGCTTCCGGCTGATCTCAATCCCTGGTGCAGTGTCCTCTGATCCAGTGATAATAGCGACCGGTCCGGAGAAATTTGAGAGAACATCATCGCGGCTTGGACGGGTGTGAAACACCCTTACGCCTCGTGCCACGTCTTCCAAGGACTGACGCAGGGCGATCTTTTTTGTCCTCTCGATCGTCTCCGGCGAAGCTACGCGGGAAAGCAAAGGACTCCAGGATTTCTGCCATGCGAATTCCAGCCCTTCCTCGTTCAGCATCTTGAGAACGGAAGAATGATAGGCAAGGTCTCGCCTTCGCCACGCCTCGGTTCCTATGAGTATAAGGGCGCGGACCCGCTCAGGCGCCAGAGCGGTAACCTCAAGTGCGCATGATCCACCGACTGAGCAACCAACAACGACGAGCCGTTTGGCCGTTGTGAGCGACAGTGCGTTTTCTGCCCATGATCCGATATTGTCTCCAAAGTCATAGAGCGTTGGAGCATGGGTCGCTCCGGGTAGTGGGTCCATTTGCTTAGCCCACATTGTCCCGTCCAAAGGCAGCGCATGTAACAGCAGCAGTTCCATTCCAATGCCTATCTTGACCCCACCATGGCCGTAAAAAATTGCGGCACATTGTGAGCAGGGGTGTGAGTAGGTTTTGCAATCTTCTCGAACTATAGGCCTGCAAGCAAGATCGCGTGGACCTGCACTTCAAACCGATGGCCTCTCGCGCGATAGCCATTGTTGCCACAGGCTGCTATGACGAACCAACGGTCGGTTAACGTGCCGGGCGTCAAATCTTCACACCTCGATAGAACGATCAGAAATCATGAGCAGCAGCGACAATCAGGCATGGCCCACCGAATTGCGGGTTTCCAAAGATCGCAAACACCTGACTGTGGTGTTCGATAATGGTGTCTCTCACACGCTCCCCGCCGAAATGCTGCGCGTCCTATCCCCTTCGGCGGAAGTTCAGGGACATGGTCCCGGGCAGAAGGTGACGGTGCCGGGCAAGCGCGATGTGGCGATCCGCAACGTGGTCGCCACCGGCAACTATGCTGTGCGCATCGCATTCGATGACGGGCATGACAGCGGCATCTTTACCTGGCGCTATCTCCAGGAGTTGGGTGAAAAGGGAGACGCACTGTTCCAGACTTACGAACAGGAACTTACGGAAAAAGGCTTGAGCAGGGAGCCGCGGTTCCGTTAGGGAAGTTGCATGTGATTTCAATATGGAGGTGACACTTGGCCGTCGAGGGAAATGCGAATGATCTGGCCCAAGTGGTCGTCCTGCTGGCCGCCGGTGTGGTGGCAGCGCCCATTTTCAAGCGCATTGGTCTCGGCTCGGTTCTTGGTTATCTCGCGGCCGGTCTTGTCATCGGCCCTTTTGGCCTAGGCGCCTTTTCCGATCCGCAGGCCATCATCCATATCGCCGAACTCGGCGTGGTGATGTTCCTCTTCATCATCGGTCTCGAAATGCAGCCCTCTAGGCTGTGGTCCATGCGCAAGGACATTTTCGGTCTCGGCGCGCTTCAGGTGATGGTCTGTATCGGTGGCCTGACGATGATCGGCGTGGCTTTCGGCTACGCAATCATTCCGTCCTTCGTCGCGGGAACGGGTTTCGTTCTGACATCCACCGCCATTGTCATGCAGATGCTTCAGGAGCGCAACAGCCTCTCGACGTTAAAAGGGCAGCGTATCATCGCCATCCTTCTCTTCGAGGATCTGGCAATCGTGCCACTTCTGGTGCTGGTCACATTCCTCGGCAGTGGCGGCGAAGAAGTCACGATGGCGGAGCGGCTCTCCTCGATCGGTATCGCTTTGGCTGCCACCGTTGCCCTGATCTTTGCCGGTCGCTATCTGCTCAACCCTCTCTTCCGGTTGCTTGCGTCTTCTGGTGCGCGAGAAGTCATGACGGCTGCGGCTCTGCTCGTCGTTCTCGGATCGGCTCTGCTGATGCAGGTCAGCGGCCTGTCCATGGCGATGGGCGCCTTTCTTGCTGGCGTGCTTCTTTCCGAGTCTGCTTTTCGCCATCAATTAGAAGCCGATATCGAGCCGTTTCGCGGCATCCTGCTTGGGCTCTTCTTCCTTGGCGTCGGCATGGCGATCGATCTTTCGGTGATTGCTGCCAACTGGAAGATCGTGGTCGTCGGCGTCATTGCCTACATGTTCGTCAAGGCGCTGTTGATCTACAGCGTGGCGCGGCTCGTCGGTACCTGCCAGCGCGAGGCGATCGAGCGTGCGGTGCTGATGGCGCAGGGTGGCGAATTTGCCTTCGTCCTCTATTCCGCCGCGTCCGCTGCCGGTATTCTCGATGCCGAAACCAACGCGGTACTCACCGCGATGATCATCATCTCAATGATACTGACGCCCTTGATGGTCATTGCCCATGACCGGATCATGCCGGCGGTAAAGCCCAATACGGATGGTCTGGAGCTTCCCGAAAATGTCGAGGGCAGCATTCTGATCATTGGCTTCGGCCGCTTCGGTCAGATCGTCAGCCAGCCGCTGCTTGCGCGGGGTTATACGCTGTCGCTGATCGACAAGGACGCGGATTTCGTCCGAGATGCGGCCGATTTCGGCTTCAAGGTTTATTATGGCGATGGCGCACGTTCGGAGATCTTGCATGCAGCTGGCGCCGCAACCGCACGCGCGGTGCTGATCTGCATCGATGACAAGGAGGCTGCGATCCGCATTGCCGAAATCGTCAAGCACGAGTTTCCCCTCGTACCGGTTCTGGCCCGCGCTTTCGATCGCGGTCACGCAATCGATCTGGTCAAGGCCGGCGTCGATTATCAGATCCGCGAAACCTATGAATCGGCGCTGGATTTCTCGCAGAAGGCCCTGACCTCCGTTGGCGAAGAACGGGATACCGCCGAGCGCCTGGTGGAAGAGTTTCGAGATGTGGATGTCGAGCGCTTTGCGATCGAGGTCGTGGGCGGTATTTATGCGGGCCGGTCGCTGATACGCGGCAATGCTTCGCCCGCCGATCTCGTGGCTGCCAGGACAGCACGCGAGCGCGCGCAACGCGAAGCACGTGAAGAGGCAGAGGCCAGCGGCTGACGCTTTGTGGAAAGACAGCTTAATCGGGAGTGAGGGTTTATGGGAATTATTCGTTCTGTTGAGGAGTTGAAGGCAATCTATGAAGGTTGCTCCGAGGCTTCCCTGGTCAAAGTCACGTCAACTCTCACGCCCGAATACCGCAAGATGATCGAGGCGGCACCCTTTCTGGCGCTGGCAACCGTCGGGCCGGAGGGAATGGACTGTTCGCCGCGCGGCGACAAGGGCGGTGTCGTTCGGGTTCAGGATGAGAAAACCGTTCTGCTGCCAGACTGGCGCGGCAACAATCGCGTCGATTCTCTCATGAACATCGTGCGCGACCCTCGCGTAGCGCTGATGTTCCTCGTCCCCGGTTCGACAACTACGATGCGCATCAACGGCAAGGCGGTGGTGTCGGCAGAACCCGCGCTGCTCGCGAGCTTCGTGATGGATGGGAAGAACCCGCGCACGGTGACGGTGGTCACCATTGACGAAGTCTACTTCCAATGTGCCCGTGCGCTGATCCGCTCTGAGCTGTGGAATCCTGAAAACTTCGTCGATCCGACGTCGCTGCCGACACCCGGCACATTGTTGAAAGCGGCCGAAGCGGATTTCGACAAGGAGACCTACGACAAGGAGTGGCCGGAGCGCGCGGCGAAAACTATGTGGTGAAAAGTGCGATTCCCATGAGATCAGCGGCGCGCCGCTGAGCCCGATCCTTACGTCCGGTAGATCAGCCAGCTTTTGCCGGAGTAGTTTTTCTGCATCCCGTCTTCGAACATGATGGTGCGGTTGCGCCCGGAGGTCTTGGCATTGTAGAGCGCGACGTCCGAGCGGGCATAGAGTTCGACAGGATTTTGCGCCTGAGAGGCCATTGCGTAACCGATGGAAACGGTAATCTGCCCGTAATCCACGCCGGTCTTCGAGTTTCGGAACGGGGTCTTCTCGAGCGAGAGGCGAATGCGCTCGCACATCTCCCGTACTTCGTCGGCATTCATGTTGTCGACGATGATCGCAAATTCCTCGCCGCCATTTCTGGCCACAAAGATATCCTTACGGACCGACTTGCGGATGACCGATGCAACGCTTGCAAGAATCTTGTCTCCGACGGGGTGGCCGTAAGTATCGTTGACGCGCTTGAAGTTATCGATGTCCAGCAGGATCAGGGACGACAGATGGAGCCCGAAGCTCGTATCGTAGGTCGATGCGAGCCTTTCATCGAAGGCCCGGCGGTTCGACAGACGCGTGAGCGAGTCGGTATTGGCGATGCGCTTGTATTCATCCAGTTCAAGACGAACCTGCTGCATCTCCTCAGCATGTCTGTCCAAGTCCTTGGAACTGCTCTCGCCTTGGGCGATCTTGGTGCCGGTTGCCTCTGAAAGGATCGCGATGGCCGCGCCGACGAGCGAGGTGCTTGTCGCGCTTTTGACCGTGATCCGCTCGCGCGTTTCATCCAACAGCCGATTGTATTTCTCAAGGCTTGACTGCTCGTGCTTCAGGACAGTGAGCAAGGCGTCCAGCTCGAGATGCAGCTTCTCGTGAACCGTCTCGATGATCTTGCTATGGCTATGGTTGAAGTAGCGGGTGCCCAGTTCGTCCAATTCTTCCTGGGTCGCCTTGCTGCCAAGCTGCAGCAGTTCCTTGGACAGAGCGGGGTTGGAGCCGATGAAGGCTTCGTAGAAAAGATTGTAATTGCGGGGGATGGGCGAGATACCCATGCTGCGCATGGCGTGCAAGATTTGGCTCGCCACGTCTGCTCCGGGAAAATTTTGTGTCGGCCCCGTATTCATGATGTGTCCCCAGATCGTCCCGTTTTTGTTCTGACCGACACGCCTCAACGACGGTTCCCCAACCGATTGTTGATGCTGCATGGAAAGTCGGCGTGTTCTTAGGCGTAGCCTTCTCCGAGAATCGCACGTGAACACGGAATCCAGTTACAGTCTCGCAAAGATTTTATCTACGAAAATTAATGGCTGTAAATAGTATTTCAGAAAAGCCTGAGATGGGAAGGGTGGTCAGACAACGAGTGCGACCCGTTGCCTGACCTTTGTCATTACTTGGGGCCGATCATGTTTTCCGGACGGACATACTGATCGAATTCCTCGTTCGACAGATATCCGCCACCGACAGCCTCTTCGCGCAGCGTCGTGCCGTTCTTGTGCGCGGTCTTGGCAATCTTGGCGCAGGCGTCATAGCCGAGCTTGGTGTTCAGCGCAGTCACGAGCATGAGCGAGTTCTCCACGCCCTTGCGGATGTTGTCTTCGCGCGCTTCGATGCCGACCACGCAATTGTCGGTGAAGGAAACGGCTGCATCGCCCAGAAGCTGGACGGACTGCAGGAAGTTGTAGGCCATCATCGGGTTATAGACGTTGAGCTCGAAGTGGCCCTGCGATCCTGCGAAGGTGATGGCGGCCTGGTTGCCGAAAATGTGGGCGCAGACCTGGGTCAGCGCCTCGGACTGGGTCGGGTTGACCTTGCCTGGCATGATCGAGGAACCGGGTTCGTTTTCCGGCAATGCAAGTTCGCCAAGACCGGCGCGTGGGCCGGAACCCAGGAAACGGATGTCGTTGGCGATCTTGAAGAGCGCTGCTGCCGCTGCGTTGATCGCGCCATGGGCGAAAACCATCGAGTCATGTGCGGCCAGTGCTTCGAACTTGTTCGGAGCGGTGACGAAGGGCAGGCCGGTGATGGTGGCAATCTCTTCGGCAACCTTTTCGGCAAAGCCGACAGGCGCGTTGAGGCCGGTGCCGACGGCAGTGCCGCCCTGTGCCAGTTCGCAAAGGCCGGGCAGCGTCAGTTCGATGCGCTTGATCGATGATGCAACCTGCGCCGCATAGCCGGAAAACTCCTGACCGAGCGTCAGGGGCGTTGCATCCTGAGTATGGGTGCGGCCGATCTTGATGATGTGGGCGAAGTCCTTCGCCTTCTTGTCGAGCGCGGCATGCAGGTGCTTGAGGCTCGGCAGCAGGTGATGAACGATCTGCTCGGCGCAGGCGATATGCATGGCCGTCGGATAGGTGTCGTTGGACGACTGGCTCATGTTGACGTGATCGTTCGGGTGAACCGGCTTCTTCGAGCCCATCACGCCGCCGAGCATTTCGATGGCCCGGTTGGAGATCACTTCATTGGCATTCATGTTGGACTGGGTGCCAGAACCCGTCTGCCAGACAACGAGCGGAAAATGATCGTTCAGCTTGCCGTCGATGACTTCCTGAGCGGCCTTGACGATCGTCTCGGCGAGTTGAGCGTCGAGGCCACCGAGCGCCATGTTGGCGCGTGCGGCTGCCTGCTTGACGATGCCGAGCGCACGGATGACGGATGTGGGCTGCTTTTCCCAGCCGATCTTGAAGTTACCGAGCGAGCGCTGGGCCTGCGCGCCCCAGTAGCGATCGCTGGCGACTTCGATCGGGCCAAAAGTATCAGTTTCCGTGCGTGTGGCTGTCATCGTTGGTGCCTCTCCATTGTGTTCCGGTGGCAAGGCGGCGTTTCAAGCCCGTCTTGCGCGCGGGCCGACATATAGAGCCATCCCGCAACTCTGGAAAGCCTCACGCGCCGCAGGGCGTCAGATTTTGCCGCAGATTCAAAAGTCAATTGACGTGACTTTTGGGTAACGTTCGCAAAAGAGACAATTCCATGGCGCTTCAGGCTTAACAGATGAAAAAACATCTTTCTGCAATGCTTCGAAATTAAAGAGAAATTTAACTATTCCTGCCAAAAATTAAGGAGATTGCCAGAGGTTTTTTGACGAACGGCAGGACAATTCTGGCACGAGATCGGGCTTTGCGCGTTTCCTTTTCAAGCGAAGACCAATCAGCTAGACAGACAATGTTTTATTCGCGCTTCGATGGATGATGGCGCTGGACGCAATGAGGACCAAATTGCAGATCACTTCAGGAAAAAAATCGGCGGCGTTCATACTGGCTCTCGGTGTTTCCGTCTCAGCGGGCATTCCAGCTCCTGCCAGCGCCATCACCCTTATGGATCTGCTTCGTGGCGGTCCTGGTAAGATCGAGCGCGAACGCCAAGACCGTGGCCTTCCGGGCGTCGTCCAGCAGAACGCTCCGGTCGGTGGCGATATCGATCCCGAGCCGACACCGCGCATTTCCGGTCCTCGATATTACACCTACAAGGCAGATGGCACCCGTGCGGTTGATACGTCGAAGTTCGGCCCGGATTATGCCGGGGTGAAAGTCTCGGCTACGCCTGAGATCGCCAAGGCGCTCGAAGCTTACTATGCTGGCGGCGCAAAACCGATCTGGGTTTCCAATGGTGATATCAACGAGCGCGCGTCTGCCGTTCTCGCCTTCTTCGAAACCGTAGGCGACAGCGGCCTGGACCCGGCCGATTACAGCATCTCAGCTCCCTCTTCCGACGTCACGGCCAGCATCGCCGGTGAGCCTCAGGCCGAAGTCCAGACGGTGAGTGCCACGGAAAACGAGGCCAAGCCGGTCAACCGCGCGATGATGCAGTTCGAGCTTGCCCTCTCCGCAAAGGTTCTTGGCTATGTCCAGGACACCACCCGCGGCCGCATCGATCCAAACAAGCTTTCCGGCTATCACGATTTCAAGCGCAAGACGGTCAATCTTTCCCCGGTTCTGAAGCTTGCAGCATTGAGCCCGGATGTGACGGCCTATCTGAAGTCGCGCGAGCCTTCCAACCCGGAATATCAGGCGCTGAAGGCCGAACTGGTCAAGCTTCTTGATGAGGACAAGTCCGGTGAAAACAAGATCGCTGTCCGCTCCGATCTGGTACTGAAGCCTGGCGAAGATAACCCTGAACTCGCCAATGTGGTGAAGGCGATCGAGCATCGCTCGTCCGAGGCGCTGAAGTCGCAGCATGCACCGGCGCTGACAGGCTATCAGCAAACGACGCAGTACACGCCGGAACTGGTCGATCTGGTCAAGGCTTTCCAGAGCGAAAACGGTTTGAAGGCTGATGGCGTGATCGGTCGCGCCACCGTTCGTGCCATGACGGGCGATAGCAACGAGGCGAAGATCGCCAAGCTTGAAGTTGCGATGGAACAGGTTCGCTGGCTGCCGGCAGATCTCGGCGACCGCTTTGTGTTCATCAATCAGCCTGCCTTCATGGCCTATTACCATGACCAGGGCAAAGAGCAGTTCGGCATGAAGGTGGTCATCGGTTCGAAGACCAACCAGACCTATTTCTTCCAGGATGAAATCGAGACTGTCGAGTTCAACCCCTATTGGGGCGTTCCGCAGTCCATCATCGTCAACGAAATGCTGCCGAAGCTGCGCAATGACCCATCCTATCTCGATCGCCTCGGCTATGAGGTTTCGGTCAATGGCCGGGCCGTTTCGTCGTCGAGCGTCAATTGGTATGGTTCGACCAACGCGATCTCGGTTCGACAGCCGCCAAGCAGCGACAATGCGTTGGGCGATCTGAAAATCCTCTTCCCGAACAGCCATGCAATCTACATGCATGACACGCCATCGAAGAGTTTCTTCAACCGCGATATGCGCGCTCTGAGCCACGGCTGTATCCGTCTTGTCGATCCGCGTCGCATGGCAGCGGCCGTTCTCGGCACGACGATGGATAACGTCAACAAGCAGATCGCATCCGGTGAAAATCGCGCAGTGTCCGTGCCGGTGAAAATTCCGGTCTATGTCGCCTACTTTACCGCATGGCCGGACAAGGACGGCAAGGTGCAGTATTTCGACGACGTTTATGATCGCGACAGCTATGTGATGAAGGCATTCGCCACCACCACCAAGGCGCGCTCAACCTCCATCTGAGGCGGCTGAAACATCTGACAAAAGCGCCCTACGGGCGCTTTTGTTGTATCGGGGCAGGGCATGCAGAACATTCAGACGGTCATCGACTCCATCTATGACGAGATGAAGAACCACCTCGGCGAGGGGAAGGTCGCGGATTATATTCCCGAGCTTGCCAAGATCGATCCGAAACAGTTCGGCATTGCGGTCACCACCGTCGAAGGCGAGACTTTCGTTGCGGGCGATGCCGCCGTTCCTTTTTCGATTCAAAGTATTTCGAAGGTCTTCATGCTGACGCTTGCGCTCGGCAAAGCCGGTGAGTCCGTCTGGAAGCGTGTCGGACGCGAGCCTTCCGGCTCATCGTTCAATTCCATCGTTCAGCTCGAACATGAACACGGCATCCCCCGCAACCCCTTCGTCAATGCGGGTGCGATCGTTGTGACCGATATGGTGCTCGCGGGACACCAGCCGCGAGAGGCCATCGGCGAGTTGCTGCGTTTCGTCCGGTACCTCTCCAACGATGATACGGTCTCGATCGACAACACCGTCGCCAAATCCGAACAGGCCACCGGTTTTCGCAATTTCGCGCTCGCAAATTTCATGCGTAGCTTCGGCAATATTCACCATCCTGTCGATCATACGCTTGGTGTCTACTTCCACCAGTGCGCGCTCTCGATGAACTGCGTTCAGTTGGCACGGGCAGGGCTTTTTCTCGCCAATCGCGGACGAAATCCGCTGACGGGGCACACGGTGGTGTCTGATCGTCGGGCACGCCGTATCAATGCTCTGATGTTGACCTGCGGCCATTATGATGGGTCGGGCGACTTCGCCTATCACGTCGGTCTTCCCGGCAAGAGCGGCGTCGGCGGGGGCATTCTGGCGGTGGCGCCTGGCAAGGCGTCGATTGCCGTCTGGTCGCCGGGCCTCAACAAGGTCGGTAACTCCGCGCTCGGGTCTGACGCGCTTGAAATGCTGGCGAACCGCATGGGCTGGTCCGTATTCGGGGCTTGATCTTGCGCCTATATGAGGGCATTGCCTGTCATTAACCGCTTTCAAGCGGATCAGACAGCGAGATGAAGATGACCATTGCCGCACAGATCGATGACATTCAGGACACCGGCGAGGTCGAAGAGGCTGGCGGCTCGCATCCGCTCTTTGCCGATGCGCCTCGGTCCGTCTCCTTCAACAAGCTGCGCAAGCGGCTGTTGCGAAACGTGCGACAGGCCTTCGACGATTTCGGCATGTTGAAGGGACAGAAGCGCTGGCTGGTGGGTCTTTCCGGCGGCAAGGACAGCTATGGTCTTCTGGCGCTGCTGCTCGATCTGAAATGGCGCGGCCTTCTGCCGGTTGAACTGATTGCGTGCAATCTCGACCAGGGCCAGCCGAACTTTCCCAAGCACATCCTGCCGGACTATCTGACGAAGATCGGCATGCCGCATCGCATCGAATATCGCGACACCTATTCCATCGTGAAGGAAAAGGTCCCGGAAGGAGCCACCTACTGCTCGCTCTGTTCGCGTCTTCGTCGTGGCAATCTCTATCGCATCGCCCGTGAAGAGGGCTGCGACGCGCTGCTTCTGGGCCATCACCGCGAAGACATTCTGGAGACCTTCTTCATGAATTTCTTCCACGGCGGTCGGCTTGCCGGCATGCCGGCGAAGCTGATGAATGACGAAGGCGACCTGATGGTGCTGCGCCCACTTGCCTATTGCGCCGAGGACGACCTGGCGAAATTCGCAGCGGCAATGCAGTTCCCCATCATTCCCTGCGATCTTTGCGGTTCCCAGGATGGTTTGCAACGGAATGCCATGAAGGACATGCTGGCCGATATCGAACGGCGTATGCCTGGTCGCAAGGACGTGATGTTGCGGGCACTCGCGCACGTCAATCCCTCGCATCTGCTGGATACAAAGCTGTTCGATTTTTCCGGCCTGACTGTCACGGATCCGTCATCCTAGAGGAATAGGTGAGGCGCATTCCTCACCTGTTCAGATTGTTTTCAATGACCCTTTCCGATTCAGATATCGACTTCCTCGTTGCAACCGTTGCCCATGCCGGTACCAGCGAAATCATGCCGCGCTTTCGTAATCTCAGCGCTTCGGCCATTTCCGAGAAGACATCTGCTGTCGACCTCGTCACGGAAGCGGATGTCCTTGCTGAAAAGCAGATCACTGCAGCCTTGCTGCAGCGTTTCCCGACCGCGCATATCGTTGGCGAAGAAGCCTATGATGCCGACCGCTCCGTCATTCCGGCACTTCGCGATGCGCCACTTGCCTTCGTGATCGATCCCGTAGACGGCACATTCAACTTCGCGTCCGGTTTTCCGGCCTTTGGAACACTGCTCGCCGTGACCGTCAAAGGTGAAACGGTCGCTGGAATCATTCATGATCCGGTGATGGGCGACAGCATCATCTCAGTCAAAGGCGCAGGCGCCGTCCTGAAACGCGCAAACGGCAGCGAAGCGAAACTGCGCGTTGCCGAGCCCGTCGGTCTTTCGGACATGGTAGGTATCTTTTCCTGGGGTCATAGCCATCCCGACCGCCGACCGGTGATCGCTGCAAATATGGCCAAGACGAAAATGGCGCTGTCCCTGAATTGCTCTGCGCACGAATATTGGCTGGTGGCGACAGGCAAGCTGCATTTCATCGGTCATGAGAAGCTTATGCCTTGGGACCATCTGGCAGGCGTGCTAACCCATCAGGAGGCGGGCGGCTACACGGTGAAGCTCGATGGCACGCCCTACCGCCCAGGAGATACCGAGGGTGGCATCCTTTCTGCACCAGACAAGGAAAGCTGGAAGATGCTGCGCCGGGACATTCTCGGTCTTTGATCTGAACATGTAAAGGAACCTCCCATGTCCGTCGAACTCGACATCGCCTCGCTTGCCAATGCCCTACAGGAAGCGGCGGCGGTGGAAATCCTCCCGCGGTTCCGAAATCTCGGCGAGGGTGACGTGCGGGTGAAAACCGAGGCAATCGATCTGGTAACGGAGGCAGACGAGGCGGCAGAGCGCTTGATCCGCGCCCGTGTCGCCGAGTTTATGCCCGACGCCCTGTTTGTCGGCGAGGAAGCGGTCGCTGCAGATCCATCGCTTCTGGAGAAGCTTGGGGATGCGGACCTTGCGGTGGTCGTGGACCCAATCGACGGCACCTATAACTTTGCTGCCGGATTGCCGCTGTTTGGCGTGATGCTGAGCGTCGTCTCCAAGGGTGAGACGGTCGCAGGCATCATCTTTGATCCGATGGGCAATGACTGGGTGATCGCGGAGAAGGGCTCCGGTGCCTGGCTTTGCAGCGCCGATGGCTCCCAGACGCAGTTGCAGGTGGTTCCGGCGCCGGAACTCTCGCAGATGGTCGGTATCGCCAATACCGGCTACTTCGAGGTCGAGACGCGCCGTCGCCTCTTGAACAACCTTGCCGATGTCAGGCTCTTCACCAGTTACCGTTGTGCAGCGCATGAGTACCGCATCTTCTGCGGCGGCCACATGCACTTTCTGATGTACAACAAGCTGATGCCTTGGGATCACTTGGCTGGCACGCTGATTTCACAGGAGGCGGGCGCCTACGCGGCCCGCTTCGACGGATCTCCCTATCTGCCAAACCAGGTGAGCGGCGGCTTGCTGCTGGCCCCTGACAAAGAGACATGGACCGTGTTGCGCGAGAAGATCTTCACGGTCTGATCGACTGAACGATGGCACAAAAAAGGCGCGGTTGTCATGGCAGCCGCGCCTTTGCTTTATCTTTGAAGGCTTGTGTCAGTGCGTCGGCTTGTTGTGAGCCTGGAACAGCTTGCCCTTCTCGCCGATCAAAACGAACACAAGACCGATGATCGAGACGATGAAGAAGCCGCTGACCATGGGTAGCGCCGTGCCATTGAAGGCCTGACCGATGCCGGCGCCAATCAGCGAGCCACCCACCGTTCCGAGAAAGCCGATCACGGACGAGGCTGTCCCGGCCACGTGACCAAGCGGCTCCATGGCAAGTGAGTTGAAGTTCGAGCCAATCAAACCAAACTGGAACATCGACAGACCGAACATCACGATGAACAGCGCAAACGGCATTGGCTGAGGACCGAGGATCATCATCAGCAGCCAGATGAAGTTGATGCCGATGAAGCCCAGCAGGGAGCCGTGTGACAGCTTGCGCATGCCATAACGCCCGACGAGCTTGGAGTTCAGGAAGGATGACAGCGACATGAACAGCGCGACAGCGGCAAAGGCGGCAGCAAACCAGGCGCCGAGATCGTAGATGCCCTTATAGACTTGTTCGGCGGAGTTGATGAAGCCGAACAGTGCACCGAAGATGATCATGCTGGCGATCGTGTAACAGAGCGCAACACGGTTGGTGAGAACGATCTTGAAGCCGGTGAGGACGGATGAGACGGTCAGCGGACGCACGTCCTCGGGCCGTAGCGTTTCGGGAAGCCGAATGTACATCCAGACCGTCACGACGGCAGCGATCGCGGCCATGAAGCCGAAGATCAGGTGCCAGTCACCAAAGAACAGCACGATCTGCCCTGTGCCGGGTGCGATGACCGGGACCACCATGAACACCATCATGATCAGTGACATGACTTCGGCCATCTGACGCCCGCCATAGATATCGCGAACGATGGAAACGGTGATGACGCGCGTGGCCGCAGAGCCGATACCCTGGATAAACCGAAGGGCCAGAAGGCCGGCAAAGCTCGGCACGAAGATCACGGCGATGGACGACAGGATATAGATGCCAAGGCCAAACAGCATCGGCTTGCGGCGCCCGAAGCGATCCGCGAGCGGACCGTAGAAGAGCTGGGCGATACCGAAGCCGAGCAGGTAGGCAGAGACGACATATTGTCGATGGTTCTCGTTATCGACGCCAAGCGATGCGCCGATTTCCTGCAGGCCAGGAAGCATGATGTCGATGGCAAGAGCATTGAGCGCCATCAGCATGGCAGCCAGCCCGATGAATTCCGCGCGCCCCATGGTCCCTGCGGGCGAAGCGGTCGTTTGTGGTGGATGTGTCACAGGATTGCCTCAAAAAGAACGGCAAAGGCGTTGCATGACGCAACGCCTGGCATAGTTTTCTGACAATCAGGGTGGGCCGGATGAACCGGCCGAAATCAGGCCGCGCCGCGGACGCTGATACCCTGTTCTTGGAATTGGCTTTGAAGTTCGCCGGACTGGAACATTTCTCTTACGATATCGCAGCCGCCGAGGAATTCACCCTTGACGTAGAGCTGAGGGATCGTCGGCCAGTTGGAATAGTCCTTGATGCCCTGACGGATATCGGCATCGGCAAGGACGTTGACGCCCTTATAGTCCACGCCGAGATAATCGAGAATCTGGACCACCTGTCCGGAGAAACCGCACTGCGGAAACTGGGGCGTGCCCTTCATGAAAAGAACGATGTCGTTGCTCTTCACTTCGTTGTCGATCAGGTCGTGAATGCCGCTCATGGCTGTATTCCTTTCACATGCGGGTCAAGGCCGCTGCTTCGTTCGCTCTTAAATAACATGGAATATCGTTATTTCCAGTCGCAAAGGCGAAAAAACCAAGGGCGGTCGGAATTGGAACAGACAGTCATGATGCTGCCCCGAAGGTGTGGTGCCCTGATGCTCCATTCAACCAACGCCGAGGCCCGACATGCGCAAATTTGGTGTTTGGATCATCGCGCTGGTGGTGATCCTGCTCTTAGTGTTTGGGCTGTTCCAACTGAGCAAGGCGCGTGGCTATCAGCTGTTTGGAACGATCGTGCCGCGGGTGGAGACGAGCGAGCCCCTCGTGGCGCTCACTCTCGATGATGGCCCCACACTTCGCTATACGCGTGACGTCTTGAACCTGCTGGATGGAAAGAACGTCAAGGCGACATTCTTTCTCACAGGCCGAGAGATGGAGGAAACGCCAGCGCTCGCCGCCGATATCGTCCGGCGCGGTCACGAGATCGGCAATCACTCCTTCTCCCATTCCAATATGAGCCTGATGGGCTTCGACAAGGTGCGCGACGAGATCGAGCGAACGGATCGCGCCATTCGTGCGGCGGGATATCAGGGCGAAATCTACTTTCGGCCACCCTACGGCAAGAAGCTGCTGACCCTGCCGTGGTACTTATCGCAGACCGGGAGGACTTCGATCACCTGGGATGTAGAGCCGGAATCCTACCCAGACATCGCCGAGGATGCAGATGCGATCGCGGAGTATGTGATCCAGAACGCTAAGAACGGCTCGATCATTCTGCTGCATGTCATGTATCGAAGCCGCGAAGCGTCCCGCCAGGCTCTACCCAAGATCATCGATGGTTTGCGGGAGCGCGGCTTCCAGTTTGTCACCGTGTCGGAACTGATGAAGCACCAACAGAAGTGACATGAATTGCGGCTATCTCGCGCGTTGCTTGCTGCGCGCGGCAGCGGTCCGGCGTTTGCTGACCTGCCTTTTGGCAGGCGTCCGCTTTTTCTTTCGCGCGGGTTTTTCGCCGAGGGCCGCCTCCAGAATGCCGCCAAGGATACCGCCGCCAAGCGATGTGCCGGCTTTCGCCTTTCCTCTTGCCCGTCGTGTCTTCCGAACACCTGTCTTCGACAGGATCTCCGACATGGCGCCTTTCACGACACTCCCGATAATCTGATCAACGAGTTTCGACAAGATCTTCTCCGCTCCGCAATAAAATCCTCTGGGCCGCTTATGATATAAAACATAATTAAGCCACGGTGTTTACTATATGGGCGACACCCATTGTATCAAGCGATCCTTTTGGGCTCTTCGCAACCTTCAGGTTTTGAACCCTTGGCTCGTTTTATGGCGTCTGTCTCCTCACGTCTCGTTTTCTATTTCCCCGGCTTCGATCCTTTGGATGCTGCCGCCCATCACCGTCGCTATGAGCGAAGTGCCGCTCAATCCGGCAAGACCTTTGGTCTCGACTATGGGGTCGGTCCGGTTCAAGAGGTTGAAGCTGGTAGCCGAGTGGAGGCGGTCTCGATCTCCGACGGCCAGGAGACGAAAAGCACCATCTATATTCATGACCATAACAGCATCATTTCGGACTTAAGAGCGCCTCCCACCTGGAAGCAGATCCTGCTCGGCTTCAAGGCCGGGGCCGAGATCATTACCAGCGGCGCGGCATTCCGATACTTTCGTCACGCCTGGCGTTTTGGCCTGTTTTTCCTTTTCCCCTATCTACTCATCTTCACGGGCCTGTTGCTCGCGGCGTTGATCGCCGTCTTGCCGCTTCTGCTCGATGTTTCGCCGTTTCTCTGTCTCTTGAGTGTGCCAGCAGCATGGCTGTTCTTCGACAAGGGCGTCATTCCGTTCTCGGGGCGATTTCACACCTTGCATCTCTTTGCCGACTGGCGGTTTGCGCTGATAGTGGGCCGCGACGAGCCGGTCGCGCGTGACTGGATTGAGGACAAGGCACAGAAGGTCCTGCTCGCTCTCCAAACACCCTCAGATGAGGTGCTGTTTGTATCGCACAGCATGGGCGCAAGCCTGGCGCTGGCGGTGGCGGGGCGTGTGTTGGAATTGAAACCGAATGCGTTTGATGGACGCAATGTCTCTTTCGTGACTTTGGGCGGTGCAGCACTTCAATGTGCTTTCATTGCCAAAGCCGCGCGCCTTCGCGAGAGCATCGGGACGCTTGCGCGCCACGGCGAGGTGACATGGTTCGATATCCAGTGTCTGTCCGATCCGATCCATCTCTACAAATGCAATACGGCGCACCTGACGGGGCATGGCGATGCTGGTCAGCCCAAGATCGTGCGGATCAAATTCAAGCATTCGCTTTCGGATGAGCGCTATCGCAAGAACAAGATGAACTTCCTGCGCATGCATCGCCAATATGTGCTGGGATCGGACCGAAAGTCCGGCTTCGACTTTACGCTGCTGACAGCCGGCCCGCTGCCGGCTGCGTCCTTTGTCGGCCTGAAGTCCGACGTGCCGCCGGCGGCGTTCCAATAAACACAATGCCGTAACAAAAGGCCCGCGTGACGAGCATCACGCGGGCCTTTTGTTGATCAGCGAAAGAGCCTTACTCGGGCGCCGAGGTCTGCAGCGCCAACGCGTGCAGGACGCCGCCCATATTGCCCTTCAATGCGTCATAGACCATCTGGTGCTGCTGCACGCGCGTCTTGCCCTTGAAGGCGTCTGCCACGACTTCAGCGGCATAGTGATCGCCGTCACCGGCCAGATCGCGGATGGTGACCTTAGCTCCGGGAATTCCAGCCTTAATCATGTCTTCAATGTCGCCGGGCTTCATGGGCATGGTGTCTACTCCTCAATTCTTATTCTGCTGCGACGAGTGTCTCGCCGTCCATGAACTGAGGGAACCACGATTCATGGGCATTGCGCAATTCTTTAATCTCGACCGCGCGCGCCGTACCCAGCTTTACCGAAGAGCCGCCGGTCTTGCCAATAACGGCGAGCGAAACGCCTGCCGAAGCAGCCTGCGCCTTGACGGTTTCGAGATCGGACTGCTTGACGGTCAGGACATAACGGCCCTGATCTTCGCCATAGAAAGCCAGGATCGGGTTGTTGCCGGATACCGTTTCGATGGTCGCGCCGATGTCCGATGCCATCGCCATTTCGGCAATCGCTAGAGCGAGGCCGCCGGAGGAGCAATCGTGAACCGCGCTCGTCAGGCCTTCTGTGATGACGGTGCGAACAAAGTCGCCGGTCTTCTTTTCGTTGTCCAGATCGACATGCGGGGCAGGGCCGTCGATGCGGCCATGAATGTCGCGCATGTAAACCGACTGGGCAATGTGGGTACCAAGTCCCTCAGGCGCGCCGGCGAGCAGGATAACCTCGTCAGCTGCAGCAAAGCGAATACGCGCCATTTTCGACCAGTCCTTCAAGAGGCCCACGCCGCCGATGGTCGGGGTCGGCAGGATGGCCTGGCCGTTGGTCTCGTTATAGAGCGAGACGTTGCCCGACACGATCGGGAATTCCAGCACTTTGCAGGCTTCGCCAATACCCTTGATGGCATGGACGAGCTGGCTCATGATCTCCGGCTTTTCGGGATTGCCGAAGTTCAGGTTGTCGGTTGCCGCCAATGGCAGCGCGCCGGTAGCGGTGATGTTGCGCCAGCATTCAGCCACGGCCTGCTTGCCGCCTTCGAAGGCGTCGGCTTCCACATAGCGCGGGGTGACGTCGGAGGAGAAGGCAAGCGCCTTCGTCTCATGGCCCTCGACACGCACAACGCCCGCGTCGCCGCCCGGCAGCTGCAGCGAGTTGCCCTGGATCAGCGTGTCATATTGTTCGTAAACCCAGCGGCGCGACGAATTGTTGGCAGAGCCGACAAGCTTGATGAGCGCGTCTGCAATATCGGTTTCCGGAACGTCGTTTTCGGAAAGCGGCGCGGAGACCTTTGCCGGCGTCCACGGACGGTCATATTCCGGTGCCTGATCGCCCAGCTCCTTGATCGGCAGGTCGGCGACTTCCTCGCCATTGTGCAGAACGCGGAAGCGCAGATCGTCGGTGGTCTTGCCGACGATGGCGAAGTCCAGGCCCCACTTGACGAAGATCGCCTTGGCGACCTCTTCCTTGGAGGGCTCGAGAACCATGAGCATGCGCTCCTGGCTTTCGGACAGCATCATTTCGTAGGCGGTCATACGCTCTTCGCGAACCGGAACCTGATCGAGGTTCAGCTCGATGCCAAGATCACCCTTGGCGCCCATTTCGACTGCGGAGCAGGTGAGACCGGCGGCACCCATGTCCTGAATGGCGATGACGGCCCCCGTCTTCATCAGTTCCAGGCAGGCTTCCAGCAGGCACTTCTCGGTGAAGGGATCGCCAACCTGAACGGTCGGACGCTTCTCTTCGATAGACTCGTCGAACTCCGCAGAGGCCATCGTCGCACCACCGACGCCGTCACGACCGGTCTTGGCGCCAAGATAGACGACAGGAAGGCCAACGCCCTTGGCTTCCGACAGGAAGATGGCATCGGACTTCGCCAGACCGGCCGCGAAGGCGTTGACGAGGATGTTGCCGTTGTAACGCTGATCGAACTCCACTTCGCCGCCGACCGTCGGAACGCCGAAGGAGTTACCATAGCCACCAACGCCGGCAACGACGCCTGCCACGAGGTGGCGGGTCTTCGGGTGGTCGGGAGCGCCGAAACGCAGCGCGTTCATCGCGGCGATCGGGCGCGCACCCATGGTGAAGACGTCACGCAGAATGCCGCCGACGCCGGTTGCCGCACCCTGATAAGGCTCGATATAGGAAGGGTGGTTGTGGCTCTCCATCTTGAAGACAACGCAGTCGCCATCGTCGATGTCCACCACGCCGGCATTCTCGCCAGGCCCCTGGATGACGCGCGGACCTTTGGTCGGCAACGTCTTCAGCCACTTCTTTGACGACTTGTAGGAGCAGTGCTCGTTCCACATGGCGGAGAAGATGCCAAGTTCGGTAAAGGTCGGCTCGCGTCCGATCAGGTCGAGAATGCGCTGATATTCATCGGGCTTCAGCCCGTGGGATGCAACGAGTTCCGGGGTGATCTGAATATGATTTGGAAGTGTCATAGGTCTCACGGGGTTCGAGCCGGTACGGGAATTTCCGGTTCTTTACCCTAAGACATGCATTCTTGCGATAGGAAAATGCCTCGGCAGGCCTTCAATTCAGCGTCTTCGTCGCCTCTATTCAATGCTGTCATAGCCCGCAGAACCGTTGTCGAGCAGCCTTCTGAGGACGCCGAGCCCGCGTTTTAATTCGTCATGGGTCTTGGGCAGCGAAAAGCTGATCCGCACGCGATGGAAGATCCGGTCGGTTCTGGCTGGTTTGAATTCGTCTTCATCGTCGATCAGGACATTCTCGTTCATCGCCGCATTGCGGAAGGTGCCGGAAAGCCAGGGTTCGGGAAGTTTCACCCAGACGAAAGCGATGCCCGGTGCGCTATTGAAATCCACCCCCTTCAAGGTTTCGCTGACGATGGCTTTTCGCGCCTCGATCTCCTCTATGCATCCCTTTCGGATGCCCTCCGCATCGCCGCTGATCACCAGCCGCGCGGAGAGCTCCGCCATCAGGAAGGGAATGCCACCGGTCAGCATCTTGTGAGCCACGCGAATGCGAGTGACGAATGGAGGTGGGCAGGCCACCCAGCCGCCACGCAAGCCCGCGCTGACCGATTTTGAAAGGCCATTCACCAGGAACGTTCTGTCCGGCGCAAGTTCGGCGATCAGCGGCAGGGGGTTGCCGGTCATGGCGCCGTAGAGATTGTCTTCGACGATCCAGACATTGTGGCGATGGGCGATCTCGACGATTGCCTTGCGGCGCTCAAGAGGGAGTGTTGAGCAGGTTGGATTTTGACCGGCAGGCATCAGAAAAACGATCTTCGGGTGCTGCTGTGCGCAGATCCGTTCGAACTCGTCCGGGATGATGCCATCGGCATCAATATCTACGATCGATATCCGCCGACCGGAAAGCGAAGCGGCGCGGCTGATTTGCGAATAGGTGACGGGTTCGAAGACGATGCGGTCCCCGGGCGCGGTCATGGCGGTGATGATGCTCATCACGCCCGCATGGGCGCCAAGCGTTGTGACAACATGTTCCGGCTTGGGAGACCAGCCTTGATGGGCAAGCCACCTTGCCCCCGCTTCCGCCCAGAAGGATGGGAAGGAGCGGGTGTAGTCCATGATCTCGGACGGCTTCTCTCTGACAATCTCGGTCACATGCGATGCGATGATCTCCTGCTGGCCATCGTCTGGCGCTGCGGTGCCATTAAAGGCGATCTGGCCGGGCGCGGCCAATGACACCCTTGTGCCGCCGAAGGGGCTCTCGACCGCCTTCTGCGCCGCCTCTGCAGGCTTGCGATCATTCACATAGGTTCCGCGACCAACTTCGCCGCTGACGAGGCCACGCTCGTGAATCAGCGAGTAGGCTCGGCTAATGGTGCCGATCGTAACCCCAAGGTCGAAGGCGAGATTTCGTTGCGGCGGCAATTTTGTCCCTGGAGCCAGAACGCCATCTTCAATCGCAGATTCGATGTGGTCGGCAAGGCGCACATAGATTGGGCCGGAGCCCTCGGCGAGGTTTGGAAGCCAATTTGTCATGGTGACAATATATGCATTGTACCCCTATATATGTCAATTGTATTGATTGTCTCGAAGATCAAGCAGAAGGGCACAACGCCAGGCAGGTACAATCATGCGCAGGATGGAAGAATATCTAGCAGTAGCGGAACAGGAGAGCGTTGAGTCGACACCGGCAAGGTTCGTCCGCGATCAGATGACACCCGCCAGGCTTTTTGTGCCGACGGAAACGCAAAGCGTTCTTGCCCGCGTGTTGCAGCGCCTCGCCTTCTGGTATGTCAAACGGCAAAGCCGGCTGAGCCTCTACGATCTTTCCCCTGAGCAACTCGCAGATATCGGGCTGTCCCGGACGGAAGCCTATGAGGAGACCCGAAAGGCGTTCACATTGAGCTGGACGCGTTTTCTCTGAGGACCTGCTTCTCGATGCGGATACGTATCGAGATGAGAAGCCCGCAGCACCTGTCCCAACCGGTGCAGCGGGCTTTTTGCTATCGAACAAGCTTTTGTTTTGAATAGGTAATCCTTGTTATTCAGGGCGTTGCGACTGCGATGTCATTTTTTTGTCAAATCCTGCATTTTACCGCTTGCGGTATCGAAAACCTCTGACTATAAGGGCGCCACAAACCAAGCGCACGCGCCCTTCGTCTATCGGTTAGGACGTCAGATTTTCATTCTGAAAAGAGGGGTTCGACTCCCCTAGGGCGTGCCACTTGGCTTTGTACTCCCCCTCAAAATTGCCTTTTCCAACATCTATTCGTCGCGTTTCTTGTTGCCTGCACGGACTGCACGAGGACGCTCATGACTGCCCGATTGTTTCTCATCGGCGGATCTTCCCATGCCGGGAAATCGACGCTGGCCGAGGCCGTCGCCAACCATCTCGGTTGTCGTTGCATTTCAACCGACAGTCTGGCGAAGCATCCTGGACGGCCCTGGCGCAATCCGCCTGAGCAACCGCCGCCGCATGTCGTTGAACATTATCGCAATCTGTCGCTGGATCAGATGATGCAATCCGTGCTCGCCCATTATCGCTCTATGTGGAGCCCACTCGTGCTGCCGCTGATCGAGAGCGGAGAGCGTCTTGTCTTAGAGGGCTCAGCACTTCTGCCGGAACTTGTTTCGCAGTTGGATATGCAGCATGTGCGGGCAATTTGGCTCGTTGCTGCCGAGGGCGTGCTGGAGCGCCGGATCACAGCAGAGAGCGATTACGATTCGCGCGATCCCGATGCACGGTTTCTGATCGACAAGTTTGCTCAACGGGCGGTCGCGTTCAATCGCTTCGTCGGCGACGAGGCATCACGTCTCTCCCTGCAAAAGATTGAGGTGGGTCGCGAGACCTCGGTCAACGGACTGCTCCAGCTTTGCCTGGAAGAACCCAAGTAAGGTTTGCAGTTGACCCTATCCGCCATTGCGTGATGTTTGTGAGCGTCATTCTGGGAGGATTTTTCGTGACATCGAATGTACCGTTTTCGCTTGTGGGAATAGATCACGTCGTGCTGCTGGTCGACGACATGGAAAAGGCGCTCGCCTTCTACCATGAGGTGCTGGGATGCCGGCCCGGCTATTCCTATCCGGCACTCGGCATGGAGCAGGTTTGGTGCGGCGCGTCGCTGATCGTTTTGTGGGATATCACTCACCCAGGCGGCCAGAAGGCTGCGCCACCGGTGGCCGGTGGACGAAATGTCGATCATATCTGCATCGCGACGGGACCGTTCGAGCACGATGCGTTGCGAGTACATCTTGAACATTATGGGGTGACCATCGAGCGTGAGGCGATGCATGGCGGGGCGCGTGGAATGGGGCATTCCTTTTATATCCGCGACCCTTTCGGTAATTTGTTGGAGGTGAAGGGACCGGCAGAATATCCGGATGGGCGCGCTGTGACCTCCTGATCCTCTTCACCATCTTGTTGATGCAACCGCTCTGGAAGCCAAGCGTTTCCGGCGACACCTTTGCGGAGAACCAGCATGAACACACTGCTTCGATGGGCCAGCGCAGGCCTCGTCTCGTGCGCCTTGGGCATTAGCGTCTTTTCCCCAGCGCAGGCCGAGATGGCGAAAGCGCCAGCGGTTGCGCAGACCGACATGTCGCACTACCGCGGGAAATGGCTCGAAATTGGCAGGACGCCCATGTGGCTGACCGATGGCTGCGTGGCTGGCTATTCCAACTACAAGCCCGGTTCCTCGCCCGGCCAGGTGCTGGTTGAAGATGGATGCCGCGAAGGATCGCCGACCGGAAAGCTCAAGACGGTCGAGGGTATTGGAACGATAACGGACGCGAAAACGACCAAGGCGAAGATGCGGGTTCGCTATCCGCTCTTCATCACCTTCAATTACTGGGTGCTCTACAATTCGCCGGACAAGACGTGGTTTATCAGCGCAACGCCGGACATGGAGAATCTGTGGATTTATTCTCGCTCCGTGCCGTCTAAAGCCAAGCTGGCTGTGATGGTCAGGAAAGCAAAGGAACTTGGCTACGATACCTCGAAGCTCGAGTTTCCCGAGTTTTGATGTCGCGGATTGTGGGGCCGCGTTGCATTGCGGTTTGGGATGATCCGAGGGCCGCTTTCGCGGCCCTTGGACTTTGGCAAATGGTTTAGGCTGGGCGCACCAGGATGTGCTTCTTCTTGCCAAGCGAAAGCTTGATGACGCCATCCGCTGTCACTTCGCCCGCGCCGATAAGTTTGCGCTCGTCCGAAACGCTCTCGTCGTTGATGCGCACCGCACCACCCTGAATGTGCCGACGGGCTTCGCCGTTGGACGAGGCAAGACCGGCACGCACGATCAGCGAGAGAAGACCGATGCCTGCTTCCAAGTCAGTCTTCGGCACTTCGATCGACGGCAAGTTGTCGGAAAGCGCACCTTCCTCGAAAGTCTTGCGAGCGGTTTCGGCAGCCTGTTCTGCGTTTTCCCGACCATGAAGCATCGCGGTGATCTCGGTCGCCAAGATCTTCTTGACCTCATTGATCTCCGAACCGCCGAGCGCTGAAAGCCGAGCGATCTCGTCCATTGGCAGTGTGGTGTAGAGCTTGAGGAAGCGGGGAACATCCGCATCTTCCGTGTTGCGCCAGTACTGCCAGAAGTCGTAGGCCGACAGCATGTCGGGGTTGAGCCAGACAGCGCCGTTGGCCGACTTGCCCATCTTCGCACCTGAGGATGTGGTCAGAAGTGGCGAGGTCAGCGCGTAAAGCTGCGGCGTTCCCATGCGATGGCCGAGATCGATCCCGTTGATGATGTTGCCCCACTGATCCGAACCGCCCATCTGCAGCCGGCAACCGGTGCGCTTGTTCAGCTCTACATAGTCGTAGGCCTGGAGGATCATGTAGTTAAACTCAAGGAACGACAACGACTGCTCGCGGTCTAGGCGTGTCTTGACGCTTTCGAAGGACAACATGCGGTTGACTGAGAAATGCCGACCGACATCGCGCAGGAACTCGAGATAGTTGATGTCACGCAGCCAGTCGGCGTTGTTGATCATCAAGGCTGGCGTATCCGCGCGATCGTAGTCGAGGTAGTTCGAAAACACCCGCTTGATCGAGGCGATGTTGCTCTCGATCGTATCGATGGTCATCAACTGACGCGCTTCGTCCTTGAAAGACGGATCGCCCACCATGCCGGTGCCGCCGCCCATCAGCGAAATTGGCTGATGGCCTGTCTTCTGCATCCAGTGCAGCATCATGATCTGAATGAGGCTACCTGCGTGAAGGCTGGGCGCAGTCGGGTCATAGCCGATATAGGCAGTCACGGTTTCCTTGGCGAACAGTTCGTCGAGACCTGCCTCATCGGAGATCTGGTGAATGAAGCCGCGCTCATCGAGCGTGCGGAGGAAATCGGACTTGAACCTGGACATAACCTTTTTCTTTCTGGGATTAGTCGTGACCTTCACTGCATTTCAGTGAATGGCAGCGGCTTTATCATTGTTTTTTGGAAATTACACCCGTTTCGGCCATGAATGTTCGCTTCGATGGAGGCTTAGTCGCTACTGGGTGGGCGATAGCGGTACGGCAATGGAAAGGTAGGAAAATGCCCGAGCAAGTCATACTCGAGACTGAGAGGCTGAAAGTGACAATGTGGGCGCCCGGTGACGTCACGCTTGTCCATCAACTGCATTCAACAATCGAGACGACTCGCTACCTCACGGGATCGGCACCCTGGAGCAACGAGAAATGCGAAGAACGACTGTCGCGCTGGATCGATGATCACCACAGTTATGGCACCACGAAGTACAAGCTCCTGTCACGTGACGACGATCGTTTTCTCGGAAGGGCAGGTTTCTCCTTCTTTGGAGGCGAGAGACCCGATTTCGAATTGGGTTATTCGCTTTGCCAGACGGAGTGGGGCAGGGGCTATGCGACAGAGATCGGCATGGCATTGCGAAACTGGTTCTTCGACCGAAAGATCGCCGACAAGTTCATCGCCTTCACCCACCCGGACAACATCGCCTCTCAGAAAGTGCTGACCAAGATCGGCATGCGACCGTGCCAGCCGATGACTGTCGAGGGGATCGTGTGTCCGACATTTGACTATACTGCTGCCATGCATGACCAGATCGCAGCGCGATTGAGTTGATGTGAGTCCGGGCCGGTCAGAGCATCAGGCTTGAAATCCAGCACTGTTCCAACAAAAAACCGCCGGAGTGACCGGCGGCTCTGAAGGTTCTTTCGATCTTTTAGCGGATGCGCTTGGCCGCGGGCTCCGGCACCAGTTCGCCATTCAGGCGACGGTCGAGATAGTCGCCGCATTCGCTCATCAACTCGTCCACCTTGCCGCTGAAGAAGTGGTTTGCGCCAGGCACGGTACGGTGGGTGATGAGAATACCCTTTTGGGTCTTCAGCTTTTCCACCAGACCGTTGACGTCCTTTTCCGGTGCAACCTTGTCCGCATCGCCATTGATGATCAGGCCGGACGACGGGCAGGGGGCCAGGAAGGAGAAGTCGTAGGTGTTGGGCTGCGGGGCAATCGACATAAAGCCTTCGATTTCCGGACGGCGCATCAGAAGCTGCATGCCGATCCAGGATCCGAAGGAGTAGCCAGCGACCCAACAGCTCTTGGAATCAGGATGCAGGCTCTGCACCCAGTCGAGCGCGGACGCAGCGTCCGACAATTCGCCAGCGCCGTGATCGAACTCACCCTGGCTGCGGCCGATGGAGCGGAAGTTGAAACGCAACGTCGTGAAACCGCGCTTCTGGAACATGTAGAAGAGCTGGTAGACGATCTGATTGTTCATCGTGCCGCCGAACTGCGGATGCGGATGAAGAATGATGGCGATCGGTGCGCTTTTTTCCTTGGAGGGCTGGTAGCGGCCTTCGAGACGACCTGCGGGGCCGTTGAAAATGACTTCAGGCATAGGTACTCCGGTCGGTTTTTATGTTTCTGACTCTTTCCCCGCGCAAGAAGACTTGACGTGGATGGTCAGCTTTTCTAAAACCTAGTTTAGAACTGTTCGAAACTTGCGTTCCGTGGCGCTGTTGGTGGTGTCATAAGGCAAGGGTGACGGAAATTTCAAGGAAAATGCGCTCTGAGGCGCGAATGATCGGGATAAAGGCACGATTTGCGCCATGGGCACAGCGGAGCGCACATATCTGGACTGGAATGCGACAGCACCTTTGCTGCCGGCCGTCCGTGATGCGCTTGTTTCTGCTCTCGATCTATCCGGCAATCCCTCGTCTGTTCACAAGGAAGGACGTGCCGTTCGCGCCGCCGTTGAGGCTGGGCGTCGGGATGTGGCTGCGTTGGTCGGCGCTGATGCATCGCACGTCGTTTTCACCAGTGGCGCGACGGAAGCTGCAAATCTTGTGCTGTGCCCGCACTTTAAAATGGGCCGTTCGCACTTAAATATAAGCCATCTCTACGTATCCGCCATCGAGCATCCAGCCATTCGCGAGGGCGGACGGTTCAGCAGGTCCGCGGTGACGGAAGTTCCGGTGACGGAGCAGGGGCTGCTCGATATCGAAGCATTGGAAAGCCTGCTTTCGCGACACGACCGGGCATTGGGCCTGCCGATGGTGGCGTTGATGCTGGTCAACAATGAGACAGGCATCATACAGCCAGTGAAAGATGCGGCGCGGCTCGTTCATGCTGCCGGTGGCTTGCTCGTGGTCGATGCCGTGCAGGCCGTTGGGCGCATCCCGGTGGAGATCCAAGCGCTGGACGCGGATTTCCTGATCGTGTCGTCACACAAGATTGGCGGCCCGAAGGGCGTTGGCGCCCTGATCTCCCGCGGTGAAGTGATGATGCCTTTGCCGCTGATCCATGGTGGCGGGCAGGAAAAGGGTCATCGATCTGGCACCGAGAACACGCACGCTATTCTCGGTTTTGGTGTGGCCGCAAAAGAAGCGGCGCGGATGCAAAATGCGGAAAGCGCGCGTTTGGCGTCGTTAAGGACGCGGCTGGAAGATGGAATGCGAGTCTCCTCTCCGGATGTCATCATCCACGGTGCGGATGTCGCGCGCGTCGGCAACACGACCTTCTTCACGCTTCCAGGCTTGAAGTCGGAAACCGGGCAGATTGCCTTTGATATCGAAGGTGTTGCTCTTTCGGCCGGGTCGGCCTGCTCTTCGGGTAAAGTCGGAGAGAGCCATGTACTGACGGCCATGGGGCAGGATCCGAAGCTCGGTGCTCTGCGCATTTCACTCGGGCACGCGACAACGGTAGATGATATAGAGAAGGCGGTCCGCGCCTTTAGCAAGATTGCAGGACGGCGCAAGCTTTCCGGTCAGGCAGCCTGAGGGCTGGGATAAACTGCGAAATGTCAAAATTTCGCTTGCGGTGCGGTGGGAAAAACGCCAACCCGCTCTTAAATAAACGCATGAAAGCGCTGGCCTCAGATGGCTCCCGCATTTATGTGAAGCGCGAATGAAGGCGGGGGTTCCGTCTTGATACGTTGACAAGCCACCGGACCTTGTATCCGGCGAGATTGGAGAACGACAATGGCAGCGGTTCAGGAAACAATCGATCAGGTTCGCCAGATCGATGTGGACCAGTATAAATACGGTTTCGAAACCGAGATCGAAGTCGACAAGGCGCCTAAGGGTCTGTCGGAAGAGGTTATCCGGTTCATTTCCGCCAAGAAGCAGGAGCCGGAGTGGCTGCTCCAATGGCGTCTCGACGCTTATCAGCGCTGGTTGACGATGGAAGAGCCCACCTGGGCGCGCGTCAACTATCCGAAGATCGACTTTAACGACCTTTATTACTACGCCGCTCCAAAGAGCACGCCAGGTCCCAAGTCGCTTGAAGATGTCGATCCTGAACTGTTGAAGGTTTATGAAAAGCTCGGCATTCCGCTGAAGGAACAGGAAATCCTGGCCGGCGTGGAAAACCGTCGCGTTGCCGTGGATGCCGTGTTCGACTCGGTTTCCGTCGTCACGACCTTCAAGGAAGAGCTAAAGAAGGCGGGCGTGATCTTCATGTCCATCTCGGAAGCTGTTCGCGAGCATCCCGAACTGGTGAAGAAGTATCTCGGCTCCGTCGTTCCGACGACCGACAACTTCTACGCCACACTGAACTCGGCGGTCTTTACAGACGGTTCATTCGTTTTCATTCCAAAGGGCGTGCGTTGCCCGATGGAGCTTTCCACCTATTTCCGCATCAATGAGAAGAACACGGGCCAGTTCGAGCGCACGCTGATCATTGCGGAAGAAGGCGCCTACGTTTCCTATCTGGAAGGCTGCACCGCACCGCAGCGCGATGAAAACCAGCTTCACGCTGCTGTTGTCGAACTCGTGGCGCTCGACGATGCCGAGATCAAGTACTCCACCGTCCAGAACTGGTATCCGGGCGACAAGGAAGGCAAGGGCGGCATCTACAACTTCGTGACCAAGCGCGGCGATTGCCGCGGTCACCGCTCGAAAATCTCCTGGACGCAGGTTGAAACCGGTTCTGCCATCACGTGGAAGTACCCATCCTGCATTCTGCGCGGTGATGACAGCCGCGGCGAGTTCTACTCGATCGCTGTCTCCAACGGTTACCAGCAGGTCGATTCCGGCACCAAGATGATCCATCTCGGCAAGAACACGTCGAGCCGCATCATTGCCAAGGGCATCGCAGCAGGCTTCTCGGAAAACGTCTATCGCGGTCAGGTCTCGGCCCATCGCAAGGCCACCAATGCGCGCAACTTCACGCAGTGCGACAGTCTTCTGATTGGCGACAAGTGCGGGGCGCATACCGTGCCTTACATCGAAGCAAAGAATGCCTCGGCGCATTTCGAGCATGAAGCAACGACATCCAAGATTTCCGAGGATCAGCTGTTCTACTGCTTGCAGCGTGGCATTCCCGAAGAAGCCGCGATCGCTTTGATCGTCAACGGCTTCGTCAGGGACGTCATCCAGGAACTGCCGATGGAATTTGCTGTCGAAGCGCAGAAGCTGATTGGCATCTCGCTGGAAGGTAGCGTCGGCTAATGAACGAGCCCCGCCTGGCGACAAGCTCACGCCTCCTGGTGTTGGGTATTTTCGTCTCGATGGTCGGGGTCTTCATTGGACTTGCCGGGCTGATGGCGGGCTATGAGTTCGCCAAGCCAATTTTAATCGCAAGCGCGGTCGGGATGATTGCCGTCCTTTGGCTCTCCGACGTGTTTGGACCATTTGACCGTTTCTCTTCTCGCAAGAGAAAACAAGATTGAGAGATAACAACATGCTTGAAATCATCGACCTGCACGCAAAGATCGCCGATACCGAAACCGAGATCATCAAGGGTCTGAACCTGAAGGTTGCCGCTGGCGAAGTGGCGGCCATCATGGGTCCTAACGGCTCCGGGAAGTCCACGCTGTCTTACATCCTTTCGGGCCGCGAAGACTATGAAGTGACCTCTGGCGACATTCTCTATAATGGCGAGAGCATTCTGGAGCTGGACGCGGCAGAACGCGCTGCCAAGGGTATCTTCCTCGCCTTCCAGTACCCGGTCGAAATTCCAGGCGTTGCGACCATGCAGTTCCTGAAGGTTGCGATGAACGAGCAGCGCAAAGCACGTGGCGAAGCTGAACTTACAACGCCTGACTTCATCAAGAAGGTGAAGGAAGCGGCTGGCGATCTGAAGATCGACATGGACATGCTGAAGCGTCCGCTCAATGTCGGCTTCTCCGGCGGTGAGAAGAAGCGCGCGGAAATCCTGCAGATGGCGCTGCTTGAGCCGAAGCTCTGCGTGCTGGACGAGACGGACTCCGGTCTCGACATTGATGCGCTGAAGATCGTTGCCGATGGCGTCAACGCATTGAAGTCGCCGGATCGTGCGACCGTCGTCATCACCCACTATCAGCGCCTGCTCGATTACATCGTGCCGGACAGCGTCCACGTTCTTTATAAGGGCAAGATCATCCGTTCGGGCGACAAGGCGCTGGCGCTGGAACTGGAAAACAATGGTTACGCCGACATCATCGGTGAAGCGGCCTAATCAACGGGCCAGGAGACCATGTCCATGAATATTCAAACGACAAACCGGTTGACACCTGCGGAAACCGCACTGGTGGAAGCCTTCACAGCCAAGTTCACCGAGCTTCCCGGCAATGGCGATGTCGTTGCTGCGCGCGACGTGCTGTTCGACGACTTGAAGACCGCCGGTCTTCCGACGCGCCGCATCGAAGCCTGGCACTATACCGATATGAAAACCCTGCTGCGCAGCATCCCCGAGGATGCCTCTGCGCCGGTGATCGAGAAGCGTGATTCAGCTGTTGCAGGATCGCAGGTTGCCTATCTACGCCACGGCAAGTCGGCAGATACCGAGATCGTCGATTTCGAAGTCGCAAGCTTTGCCGAAAGCCTCCTGGATGGCACGGCTGCCGGCTCGCTTGTGGCGGCTGACAAGGACGACATGATCGGCCGTCTGAATGGCAGCTTCGTGCGCGATGGTTACTCGGTAACCGTGCCGGATGAGGCCCAGATCGAGCGTCCGCTCGAGCTTCAGGTGATCCATGGCGCCGGGCAGGTTCACACCCGTTCGCCAGTTCGCTTCGGCAAGGGCTCAAAGGCCACGATCATCGAGCGTCACCTGTCGATTGCGGCGGAAGCAGCACTTGTCACGCATGTCACCGATCTTGAGGTACAGGACGGGGCGGAAGCCACCTACATCCTTTTGCAGCAGCAGGGTGCAGCCGACACGCATCTGGCTCAATTGCGCATCAAGCTTGGCGCAGACGCCAATCTTCGTCTCTTCATCATCAACGCAGGCGGCAAGCTCGTGCGCCAGGAACTGCGCATTGATGTGGAGGGTGAGGGCACCGATCTCTCCGTGCGTGGCGTCAACCTGCTGGGCGGCGAAACCCACACGGATGTGACGATGGTTCTCGGCCACAACGTGCCGAACACGACCTCGACGGAAATCTTCCGCAACGTCGTGTTCGATCGTGCCAAGGGCATCTTCCAGGGTATGATCCGGGTCGCGCCCGATGCCCAGAAGACAGACGCCAAGATGTCCTGCAACACCCTGCTGATGTCCGACGATGGCGAGTTTTCGGCAAAGCCTGAACTTGAAATCTTCGCAGACGACGTTCAGTGCGGCCATGGCGCAACTGTTGCCGATATCAGCGACGAACACCTTTATTACCTGATGGCGCGTGGCGTGCCGCGGGCGAAGGCGCGTGCCATGCTGGTGAACGCATTCGTCGCGGCAATCGTCGAAGAGTTGGAAGACGACAATCTGGTAGAGGCGCTGGAAGGTATCATCTCCAGCTGGCTGGAAGATCATGCCTGATAACAGCGAACGCGCCGTCAAAGCGGCTCCCTACGATGTCGAGGCCGTGCGCAAGGATTTTCCAATCCTTTCGCGTGAGGTCTATGGCAAGCCGCTTGTCTACCTGGACAATGGCGCGTCCGCGCAGAAGCCGCAGGTGGTCATCGATGCGGTGTCGCATGCCTATTCCAACGAATATGCCAATGTGCATCGCGGCCTGCATTTTCTCTCCAATGCGGCAACAGATGCCTATGAAGCATCGCGCGAAAAGGTGCGGCGCTTTTTGAATGCCGGTTCGGTGGATGAAATCGTCTTCACCAAGTCCTCCACCGAGGCGATCAACACGGTCGCCTATGGCTACGGCATGCCGAAGATCGGCGAGGGCGATGAGATCGTCCTCTCGATCATGGAGCACCACTCCAATATCGTGCCTTGGCATTTTATCCGTGAGCGGCAGGGTGCCAAGCTCGTCTGGGTGCCGGTGGATGACGAAGGCGCGTTTCATATCGAGGCGTTCGAAAAAAGCCTGACGGAGCGCACCAAGCTCGTCGCCATCACCCATATGTCCAACGCGCTCGGCACTATCGTGCCGGTCAAGGAAATTTGCCGCATTGCCCACGAGCGCGGGATTCCCGTGCTGATTGATGGCAGCCAGGGTGCGGTTCACATGCCGGTCGATGTCCGCGATATCGATTGCGACTGGTACGTGATGACGGGCCATAAGCTCTATGGCCCATCGGGTATCGGCGTTCTCTACGGCAAGGCCGACCGGTTGAAAGAGATGCGTCCCTTCCAGGGCGGCGGGGAAATGATTCTCGACGTCTCTGAGGACGAGATCACCTATAACGAGCCGCCGCATCGTTTCGAGGCGGGCACGCCGCCGATCGTCCAGGCGATCGGTCTCGGCTACGCGCTGGACTATATGGACAATCTCGGACGCGCGGCGATCGCTGCACATGAGGCGGATCTTGCCGCCTATGCCACCGAACGTCTGCGCGACATCAACTCTCTGCGCGTCATCGGCAATGCACCGGGGAAGGGTGGCATTTTCTCCTTTGAGCTTGAAGGCATCCATGCCCACGATGTCTCGATGGTCATCGATCGCCGCGGCGTCGCCGTGCGCGCCGGTACACATTGCGCCATGCCACTCTTGAAACGCTTCGGCGTGACCTCCACATGCCGAGCATCATTCGGGCTTTACAATACCCGCGCGGAAGTGGATGCGCTGGCCGAAGCACTCGATTACGCCCGCAAATTTTTCGCCTGACATCGGAATTGAGGATCAGGACCATGACCACCGATACGACTGAACAGCTGCAGGATCTGGCACAATCGCCTGCAGAAGAGGCTGTGCAAGCCCCTGCCAAGACCTCCAGCATCGCCCCGGATGAGCTGGCGCGGCTCAGCGACGACGTCGTCGCCGCGCTTAAGACCGTCTACGATCCGGAAATTCCAGCCGATATTTTCGAACTTGGTCTCATCTACAAGATCGACATCGAAGACGACCGGATGGTCAAGATCGTCATGACGCTGACTGCACCCGGTTGCCCCGTTGCCGGAGAAATGCCGGGCTGGGTGGAAAACGCGGTTGGCGCCGTCGAGGGCGTATCCGGCGTGACGGTTGAAATGACCTTCGATCCGCCCTGGACGCCGGATCGCATGTCGGAAGAAGCGCAGGTTGCGGTGGGCTGGTACTGAGCGGCGTCGATTGCACAATCGACAACACTTGATACCGTCTCGACGCAAGACTAGATTTAAGTCCATAAACATCGGGCCTTGAACCCGACTGTCGAAGGAGTGATGAGCCCATGGGCTTTGCAGTGATGACAATGACGGAGGCTGCGGCCTCTCGCGTCAAGGCGATCGTCGATAATTCCGGCGCTGAGGCCAAGGGCGTGCGCGTCGGGATCAAGAAGGGCGGCTGCGCCGGGATGGAATATACCATCGATCTCGTGACCGAGCCTGATGCCAAGGATGACTTGATAGAGCATGATGGTGCAAAGGTCTGGATCCAGCCTTCCGCCGTGCTCTACCTGCTTGGCACGCAGATGGATTTTGAAGTCACCAAGATGCGCTCCGGCTTTACCTTCAACAATCCGAACCAGACATCGGCATGCGGCTGCGGCGAGTCCGTCGAGCTGAAGGCGGCAGATCTTGCCATGCTGGCCAAGCAGCGTGAGGCTGAGGCAAACGTCTGAGAAATGCCTGTTGGCATTGCGGTGCTTGTTGCCAAGCACCGCGACACTTCATTTTCCGAAGACGGTATTTAGGCGGATTGCCCCTCTAACAGGGCTTCCTGTGTGGCGATTTCCGCCATCGTCATTGCCGCTTCCCGCGTCTTTGCAGCCGCGATAAAGCGACCATTGTGGCAGAAGGTTGCGCCTTCGACACCGCTTGCCTGCTCCAGATCGCCGTTGGTCAAGCCAGCCCAGGAAACCGGCAAATCGGCGCGAAGCTCGAAGCCTTCTTCCGCGCGGCGAATGCCTGTGACGCACCAGTCCTTGTCGCGAGGATGAACGACGAAGAGCAGATGATCGGCACCGGCCTTGACGATCGCTGGTCTGAAAGGCATTCCGATCGGCAATTCCAGGATACGGCTTTCGCCGGTGCGCTCTATGGCTTTGAGAACCAGCGTCTCTGCCCGCAGCTTTGCGGCCTTCTTCTCGATGCCGGCTTCGACAAAAGCGCGAGCAATCGCAAGCGCGCTTTGGAAGGCTGCGTCGTCAGCACCTGGTTCACGGTTGTCGAATGAAGGTTTCAAGGTTTCCAAAAGAGACGGCAAGGTGAGACCGGCAAGCTCGCCGGCAATGGCCGGGCTCAGCGCCCCATTGTCGGTGAGGTCGATCGGTAGCACAAAGCTCTTGTCGAAAGACGCGTGGACGTTTTCGATATCGGCGCCAGCAACGCCAAGCGCGGTGAGATAATCACGGCCGTAATGTTTCCACACAAGGCCAAATGAACTGTAGGGCTGACCATCGTCACGCAGCGGCGCGCCGCGCTGGTGGTGATCGAAGATCTGCGCCTCGGCATCATAGGCGCCGCCAACATCATAGATGACCCGGTCCTGCGCAGGGGTGATCCACTCCGGCGCGCGGCTGCGAACGATCTTGGCCGTCGGATAAAGCCGGGTGAGAATGACGCTGGAGAGCAATTCATCGGCATGGAAGCCGCCGGAATGAGTGACGAGGAATTCCACCGCCATGGCGCAGTAAACCTTTTGCTGAAAGTCAAGTAACCGGGCAGTTACCCGTTATTTCGACCTGCTGCAACTGGCGGCTTATTGAATGGCTGTAATTTCCAACTCTTGCTCGCCGACCGTGACAATATCACCAACGACCTTGCCGTTGAGAGCCCGAGCGACGGGGGAAACATAGGAAATGGACCCGGCCTTCGGGTCGGCCTCATCTTCGCCGACGATACGGTAGGATTGCACGCGGCCATCTTCACGCGTGAAGGTGACGGTACTCCCAAAGGAGACAATATCGTTCGTCTCGGGTGCGGGCATAACCTGCGCGGTTCGCAGTCGCTCCGCCAGATAGCGGATATCGCGCAGGTGTGGCGCGATCTGGCGCCGGCGTTCGTTCACGTCCTCCACCGCATTGGCGATCTCATGCGCGGCGCGGGCCGCTTTCATCTGTTCTTCAAGTAGCTTGAGACCTGCTTCGGTGACGAGGTTGGGATGTTGCGAGACAGGGCGATCCGGCAGCTGGGTTTCCGCTGCAGTTTCCGCACTCTCTTCTTTTACAAACGCAACGCTCACGGTCCAACTCCCTTAACTCTCGCTCGTTTTCATATGGGGAGCGCGGGGCGCTTCAGCAAGTTCGACTGACCCGTTACTCGTGGCGCAATGCCTCGATAGGGCTGAGGCTTGCGGCACGGCGAGCCGGAAAATAGCCGAACACCACGCCGATAGCGGCCGAGAAGGCGAAGGCGACGGCTATGATTACCGGGCTGGTGACGAAGGGCACGCCTAGGAAGCTGACGACCGCATAGGCCAGACCAAGGCCTGTCAAAATCCCCGCGGTCCCACCGAAGGCCGAAAGCATGACGGCCTCGACGAGGAACTGTGTCAGAACCTGCTTTTCCAGAGCGCCGATGGCAAGCCGGATGCCGATCTCGCGCGTTCGTTCCGTCACCGACACCAGCATGATGTTCATGATGCCGATCCCGCCCACCAGAAGACTGACGGCGGCGACAGCGCCGAGCAACCCCGTCAAAAGGGTGGTGGTACCGGTCATGGCAGACGCGATCTGCGCCATGTCGTTGACAGTGAAATCGTCCTGGCGGCCAAGCCCGATGCGCCGGCGCTCGCGCAGCATATTTTCCAGGTCGGATTGCACCTTTGCAGTCGAGACTCCGTCTTGGGCGGAGACCATGATGGAGGAAATTGTCGTCGTGCCGCCAATGCGGCGCTGATGGATTTTCAGCGGCATGATCACGGTGTCATCCTGATCATCGCCGAGACCTGATTGCCCCTTGCGTCCCAGAACAGCGATGACCGGGCAGGAGATGTTGCTGACGCGGATCGTCTGTCCCACCGGATCGGACGATCCGAACAATTCCTGTCGAACGGTTTCACCGATGATGCAGCCGATCTGTCCGCCACGGTCTTCAGCGGGCAGAAACTCGCGGCCAAGCGCTATCGTCCAGTCCTGCGCGATCAGATAGTCGTTGGTGGTGCCGACGACGCTCGTCTGGTGGTTCTTGCCGCCATAAATGACCGTTGCCGCAGATGACCGGTTCAACGGCGCGACAGCCCGCACACCGCTGATCTGGTCTCGGATGGCCTGCACGTCGCTATCAGTGAAGCGTTTGGCATCGACACTGGCGCGACCGGGGCCGAATTGTCCGGGCCTGACGAAAAGCATGTTGGTGCCGAGGCGAGAAAGCTCGGACTTTACCTGTTCCGTTGTGCCGTTGCCGATGGTGACCATGGCGATGACCGCTGCCACACCGATGACGACGCCGAGCACGGTGAGGAAGGAGCGCAGCATGTTGCGGCTGATGGCGCGCATGGCGAGCCTGACGGTCTCAAAGAACATTGGTGGCCTCCATTCCATGCTTGACGGCGCTGTCCGAACCCAGACGGCCATCGACGAAGCGCAGCAGGCGCTTGGCATGGGCGGCGATATCTTCTTCATGGGTCACCATCACGACGGTAATGCCGCGATCGCGATTGAGCGAGGTGATCAGGTCCATGATCTCGATGCTGGTTTTGGTGTCGAGATTGCCTGTCGGTTCGTCGGCAAGAAGCAAGGCCGGCTTGGTGACGATGGCACGGGCAATTGCCACGCGCTGCTGCTGCCCGCCGGACAGCTCCTGCGTGGTGTGGTGTTCACGCCCCTTCAGCCCGACCTGCGCCAGGGCCTCCATGGCAAGCGTCCGCCGCTCTGCGGATTTCATGCCGCGATAGATCAAAGGCAGCTCGACATTCTCGACAGCCGAGGTGCGCGACAGCAGGTTGAAGCCCTGAAACACAAAGCCCAGCATGTGGCGGCGAAGCAGCGTCAGGTGCTCATTGTCAAAGCCGCTGGTGGGCACGCCCTGAAACAGATATTCTCCCGATGTGGGCGTATCCAGGCAGCCGATGATGTTCATCGAGGTGGACTTGCCTGAGCCGGATGGTCCCATGATGGCAACGAAGTCGTGTTCATTGATCGACAGGCTGACGCCGTCCAGCGCCCGAATGGCCGCTTCGCCTTTGCCATATTGCTTCACGACATCGCGGAACTCGATCAGAGGCGGTGCGCTCATGCTTCCACTCCCGCCTAGCTGCTGCGTTGGGTTGCGTCGGTGATCACCTGGTCGCCAGGCTTCAACTCGTCCGAGGTCACGGCGGTGAACTGGCCGTCGGTGGAGCCTGTCTGGACCGAGATGCTGACGGGCGTACCGTTGCGCAGAACCCAAACCTGACGCTTGCCAGCCGCGGCCTGCTCCGCACCGCTGCCGCGCGAGCGGTTCATGCGCGGAGGGCGGAAAAGGCCCATCAGCCCGCCGCCGCGCGAAGCGTTCTCCCGCGGTGGGGTGTAGCGCAAGGCGGCGTTGGGCACGAGCAACGCATCTTTCACATGTTCGACCACGATATTTGCGGTCGCCGTCATGCCAGGGCGCAGCAGGAGTTCGGCATTATCGACGGTCAGAATACCCTTGTAGGTCACGACGTTGGAGACGGTTTCCGACGCAAAACGAACGGTTTCGATTTTCGCCGGGAAACGGCGCTCGGGATAGGCATCCACATTGAAGGTGGCCTCCTGACCAGCCTCTACCTTGCCGACATCCGCCTCATCGATCGAGACCTGAAGCTCCATGCGGCGCAGATCCCCGGCGATGGTGAAAAGCACCGGAGCGTTCAAGGACGATGCCACCGTCGCGCCGGGATCGACATCGCGCGTCAGGATCACGCCATCGATCGGAGACACGATCTTCGCCTTGCTGAGATTGACTTCCGCAAGCCGCAGATCCGCCTCGGATGAAAGCACCGTCGCTTCATTGACCTCCAGCGTCGCCGCAGCCGCATCGCGGTTGAACTGCGCCGCATCGAGATCCTGCTGACTGGAGACGCGGTTCTGCACCAGCGATCTCAGCCGCTCCAGCGATGTGTTGGCCGAGCCGAGATCGGCTTTCGCTTTTGCGACATTGGCTCTGGCGGAGGCAAGCTTGGCGCGCGCGCTCTGCACATCGGCCTCAAGTTTGTTGGTGTCGAGTTCCGCCAGAATGTCGCCCGCTTTCACCGGACTGTTAAAGGTGACGTTGACCTTGCGGATCGTGCCGGAGAGCTCGCTCGATATATCCACCTGGTCGGTGGGCTGCACCGAACCGGTGGAGGTAACAATGACGGAGAGATCGCCGCGCTTTGCTTCCTGCGTCGTGTAGGTGTAGGCGACCCGAGCACCGGCGAAGGCAAAATAGTAGGTCGCCGCGCCAGCAATCATCAGCAGCACGAGAAGGATATAGAGCGAACGCCTAGATTTCTTTTTTCCGGTTTTCGAAGACACCAGGATGTCGCGAAGATCGGGCTTCGCTTCCTGGCTGGTCGTTTTCTCGCTACTGGCGTCCAAGTGGTTCATTCCCATTGTCTGAGAGATTGCAGAAGTTATGCCTTGATAGGTGGCTATCTGAGGAAGCTGCTGCAACTGCTAAAATACGTCTGCTGGATCGCACGGCTGGAAGGGTGGGTGAAGTGAAAACTTCGTAATCTTCCCGCCACGTGCATCCCATCCCACAATCAGGGACGCCTGAGCCGATTGAGAAAAAACAAACGAAAAGGTGATTTTAGCTGTTGCAGGGTCTGCGGTAACCGTGTATCTCCCCGCTCACGACATCGGCGGAGTGTAGCGCAGTCTGGTAGCGCATCTGGTTTGGGACCAGAGGGTCGGGAGTTCGAATCTCTCCACTCCGACCATTCGAAAAATCATCGATTTGTCTTAACTTTATAATTCCCCATTCAACGTTGAAATTGCTCTGGTAAGCGTGTGAGAACGTTAAGCGTTTTCTGTTGCGCTTGCTGTTTTCACTGTGATCGACGTCTCGCAATGTGACGTCGAGGCGCCGATGGATTGCGTTTTGCGGTGTTGTCTAAAGCCTTGGTAATGTCCCTTGCCTCTGACCGCTCTCCTCCTGGACGATGGGCGGGCTCTTGCCGCGCGCCTTGAAGCCTTAAGCCTCATACTCCGTATTGGAAGTGCACCCAGATCAAAACACAGAGCGCGATGCCGCCGATAATAACTGTGAGCAGCTTGCTCTGGCCGGGACGGGGCTTCTTCGGCGGTTGTGGCTTGCGAAACTTGATGACGTTATCGCTCATGATGCGTGTCTCCTCTTAGGTGTCGCGATAGAATATGCTTCGCGCGTCCCGTTCAAGCGTGGCGTTCGCTTTTTCTGTTGGTGAAGGCTCTTATGTTTCGGAGCGCGCCGGCCTCTTTACGGAGGTGTAACGGCCGCTCTATCCTCTTTAATTGAGGCATCGTGCTTTCTGAAATTCGGTTAGGATTTTCAGGCCGATGCTGTAGCATCTACAAAGCAAGCGGCTTGACTTCGCGCAGGAGTCAGTCCAAGTGAAATTCTGATGCCGACCGTAATAAAATGGTTACGGGAAGCCGCGTAAAAAGAGCGTCATCGCGCTTGATCGCAAGACTGGAGCAGTTGAAATGTCTGCAAAAATTTATCGTCCGGCAAAGACCGCCATGCAGTCCGGCAAGGCCAAGACGAATATCTGGGTGCTGGAATTCGACGCCGAGGTTCCGCGCAAGATCGATCCGATCATGGGCTACACGTCCTCGTCGGACATGAAGCAGCAGGTCAAGCTCAATTTCGACACACAGGAACAGGCCGAAGCCTACGCACAGCGCAAGGGCATCGAGTATCGCGTGATCCAGCCAAAGGAAGCAGAGCGCCAGACGGTTTCCTACACGGACAACTTCCGCTATACGCGCACGCAGCCCTGGACTCACTAACCGTTTTCGACGCCTCAACGGCGCCGCGAGTGGCCCCTTAGCTCAACTGGATAGAGCAACTGCCTTCTAAGCAGTAGGTCGCAGGTTCGAGTCCTGCAGGGGTCGCCATTTTGCTACTGTACAGACTGAATACGTGTAGCACTCCGCAACTCTGACACTCGCATTACATTTGTCGATCAATAAGGCAGGAGAGATAGCTTATTCAGTTTATATTAAGTTATTGAATTTGCAGGATTTTGGTGTCCACGAGAGGATTCGAACCTCCGACCCCAGGATTCATACCACTTCGGCTTTCGCCGCCGTCCCGCCGTTAGGTGGGCGCGTTCGTGGTCTGGACTGTCCCTTCACCATGGGCGTAAACGCCTTTAGGTGCTGCCCATCCAGTCTCTACACCTTCAACGGATTTCTCCGAAGCTTGGCTCGGGATTGGCATGCTGGAAGCCCAGCGAAGCGTTCCCCGACTTTGAGCAGATCGATCGCGTCGTTTCCGGGCGCGACCCCCAATTTCACTTAGGAATCCTGTGCTCTATCCTGCTGAGCTACGTGGACACACAGTGGCGCTTTTAAACCACTGGTCTTTCAGGATCAACCGCGTTCTGAGGCACATTTGTGCTGTGCCCAGAAATTTTGAGATATCAGCTCTGAAGCCGCTGTTCCGCAAGCTTCACCCAGTAGGAAATGCCATAGGCAAGCGCCTCGTCGTTGAAGTCGTAGCTTGGGTTATGCAGTCCTGCGGTGTCGCCATTGCCGATGAAGATGAAGGCGCCGGGGCGCTCCTTCAGCATGTAGGAGAAATCTTCGCCCGCCATGGAGGGATCGACATCCGCGTCGACATTATTGGCGCCGGCCACGTCGCGGGCAACTTCCGCCGCGTAGTCGGTCTCTGCCGGATGGTTGACGGTCACGGGACAGTAGCGGTGATACTCCGCTTCCGCTTCAGCGCCGTTGGCAAGAGCGATGCCTTCGGCAATCTGGCGGATCCGCGCTTCCGCCATGTCGCGCACCTCTTCGTCGAGTGTCCGCACCGTGCCGGCGATCAGCGCCTCGTTGGGAATGATGTTGTGGCTGGTGCCGGCCTGGAAGCGAGTGACCGAAACGACGATCGAGCGCAGTGGATCGGCATTGCGGGATGCGATCAATTGTAGATTGGTGACGATCTGCGCGCCGATGGCGATCGGATCTGCGGTGCGGTGTGGCTGGGCCGCGTGACCGCCACGGCCCTTCACGGTGATGGTGAACTTGTCAGGTGCGGCCATGATGCCGCCCTTGCGAATGGCGAACTGGCCAAGCGGAATGCCCGGCATGTTGTGCATGCCATAGACCTCGTCTACCCCGAAACGATCCATCAACCGGTCTTCCACCATGGCGAGCGCGCCGGCACCACCTTCTTCGGCAGGCTGGAAGATGACAACCACCGAGCCGTCGAAGTTGCGGGTCTCGCAAAGATATTTGGCGGCACCCAGCAGCATGGCCATATGTCCATCATGTCCGCAGGCGTGCATGTTGCCGGCCGTGAGAGAGGCCCAGGGCTTTCCGGTTTCCTCAAGGATCGGCAGGGCATCCATATCGGAGCGGAGGCCGATCGTTCGGCCGTTCCTGCTGCGGCCGTGGATGACGCCGACAACGCCGGTGCGGCCGATGCCATTGACGATTTCGTCGACGCCAAAGGCGGTCAGCTTCTCGGTGACGAAGCGCGCGGTCTCCTCCACATCATAGAGAATTTCCGGGTTCTGATGAAGATGGCGGCGCCATTGCGTCGCTTCTTCCTGCAACTCGGCGGCTCTATTCAAGATGGGCATTCTCTTGGGTCCTGACTTTAGAAAAACAGCATGCGTGAATCGTGCTTCGGCTTGCCCCGATATTGCGCCGCATAATTGACGCAATCAATCTAGTTTGCCATTGCTAGGCCATATATGGTGACTATTGCCAATCCCGCAAAGAAGACGGGAATTTGAGGACAGGCCTTGCAAGACGATCGCAGAACACGCCGCGCCGCCGGACGACTTTCGAAAACTGTTGCCGCTGTGGCCGCCAGCATAATGGCGCTGACGTCCGTTGCTGCGGCCAATCCCAAGATGGTGGTCGATGTCAAAACAGGCAGGGTAATCGCGCACCAGGAGGCCTTCCGCAAATGGTATCCGGCATCGCTGACAAAATTGATGACGGCCTATATCGCTTTCAGCGCCATGAAGTCCGGAAAGCTCAGCCCCGATACGCCTGTCGTCTTCAGCAAACACGCTTCCGATCAGCCTGCCAGCAAGATGTATTTCAAGCCGGGCTCGAAGCTGACGCTCGATAGCGCGCTGAAGCTCTTGTTGATCAAGTCGGCCAACGATGTGGCTGTGGCGATTGCCGAAACCATCGGCGGCACCGAAGGCAATTTTGTCGCGCAAATGAACGCTCAAGCCGCGCGTTTGGGCATGTCGTCGACGCATTTCATCAATCCGAACGGCCTTCCCGGCGCTGGGCAATACACGACCGCGCGCGATCTGGCGTTGCTCGCGCTCATCATTAAGCGTGAGTTCCCCGACTATGCGAGTTATTTCTCTCTCGAGGGTGTGACCACGGGCAAGAAGAACTATGCCAATTACAACATGCTGGTCGGCCGCTTCGAGGGTGCCGATGGCATGAAGACCGGTTTCATCTGCGCCTCCGGTTTCAACCAGGTGTCCTCTGCAAAGCGGGACGGACGGCAGGTCATTTCCGTGGTTCTCGGGTCCGACAGCCTTGCCGGGCGCACCGATGAATCCGCCGAGCTGTTGCAGCTTGGGCTGACGTCGCCAGCTGGCCAGGGGGTATCGCTTGCCTCTCTGGCACCCTATGGCGATACGCTTGCGGTGAATGACATCAGCAAGGAAATCTGCAATCCGAAGGCCGCCAAGGTGCGAAGCGAAAGCCGTGACGAGGCGGGCCGCATGATCATCAAGTCGCCCTATGTTCGTGAAATGACGCGTCCGCCAGTCTACTCCTTCGCAGGCCTTATACCCGGTACGGAACCAGTGGCGGTGGCCGAGACCAAGGGCAAGGGCGGCAGCGAAATGGCCAATGTGCCGATCCCCATTCCGCGTCCGGCTTTCTGACGCTTTGGATCTCTGGTCAGGTAGAAATCCGTGGAGCCACGTCGCGGCTTTCCTCACCCGCGTTTGATGCTATAAGCGTCAAATTGTAACATTATAACGAAAAGGTGCCTTATGGCATTTGAACGGATTCCCGTGTCCATTCTCACCGGCTTTCTCGGTGCCGGCAAATCGACCCTGCTCAATCGGCTGTTGAAAGACCCGGACATGGCCGATGCGGCGATTATCATCAACGAGTTCGGTGATGTGAGTATCGATCATCTGCTCGTGGAGCGTTCGGGCGATGGCATCATCGAGCTTGCCGAGGGCTGCCTATGCTGCACGGTGCGCGGCGAATTGGTGGATACGCTGGCCGAGCTGATGGATGGCATCCAGACGGGACGTTTGAAGCCGGTAAAGCGGGTGGTGATCGAAACCACCGGGCTTGCCGATCCTGCACCCGTCATGCAGTCGATCATGGGCAATCCTGTCATTGCGCAGAACTTCATGTTGAACGGCGTCATCACGGTTGTCGACGCGGTCAACGGCGCCTCGACGCTTGATCATCATGAGGAAGCCTTAAAGCAAGTGGCCGTTGCCGACCGGCTGGTGCTGACGAAACGGAAGCTCGCCTCTGCAGACGCCGTCGCCGCACTTGCTTCCCGCCTTGGTAACCTCAATCCCCGTGCTGCGGTTGAGGATGGCGATCAGGAGACCTGGAGCGCCGCCGTTCTTCTGGACAACGGTCTTTATGATTTTGCCAGCAAAAGCGCGGACGTCAGCCGTTGGCTGGGTGAAGAAGCCGCGCATGACAAAGATCATCACGATGGCGATCACCATCACCACGACCACGACCACCATCATCACCATCACGATGTGAACCGGCACAACGCATCGATCCGGTCTTTCTCCATCATGCATGATCGCCCCATCGATCCGATGGCGATTGAGATGTTTGTGGATTTGCTGCGCTCGGCTCATGGGGAAAAGCTTTTGCGCATGAAGGCGATCGTTGCGCTCTCAGACAATTTAGATCGACCGCTCGTTCTGCATGGCGTGCAGTCCATCTTCCATCCGCCACAGCGCTTGCAAGCCTGGCCCGACCCTCAAGATCGTCGCACCCGCATGGTTCTCATCACCAAGGATTTGAGCGAGGATTTCGTCAAGGATCTGTTCGCGGCCTTTACCGGGACGGCAACGATCGACAGGCCGGATCGGCAGGCGATGACAGACAATCCCCTCGCTGTGCCGGGTCTGACGTTCTAGCGCAACAAGCGGCATTCCAACGAAGATGCCGCGCGCTGCGCGTCGTTAAGTCGTTCGTCCCAGGAATGGGATGAGACTAGACCATGATTTCTTGTGCTTGAATCAATTACATTCGTGCCTACTAATTAATAGGCAGTGTACTTGGTTTTAGGAGAAGATTTTGCATAGAGGAGCGCAGTGGCTGAGAGAAAATGCGCAAGCCCGCTTAGCGCTTTTCGATTTCGCTTTCGAACATGCCCCTGTCGGCATCGTGTTTCACGACGTCGCCGGTCGCATTCGCCGGGCGAACCAGGCCTTCTCCAGACTTGTCGGAATTCCCCTTGATACGCTTCAGGGCATGTCATTCAAGAAGTTTGCCCATCCTGACGATCTCGACAGGGACGAGACGCTCTTCAATGCTGTCATTGAGGGTACACGCGATGGCTACTCCATCGAGAAGCGGTACATCAATCACCAAGGCGCTATCGTTCATGTGGTGATCCATCTGACAGCAATGCGGGATGCGGTGGGAGATATCGTGCAACTGCTGTCACAGGTGCAGGATATCTCCGCGCAGAAGGAGAGCGAGCGCCAACTCGCGGAGAAGGCGGCGCAACTCGAGCTGGCCATGGAAGCCGTGCGGGGAGGGTTCTGGCACATGGATGTGGCGGCTGGACGCTTCGAGACCTCAGAACGGCTGGCGCAGTTTATTGGTGGACCGGACGCTGGGCGGCTCGATCTCGAACTCTATCTGGCGCGGGTCAATCCCAACGACATGGCCTCCGCTGATCTGACGCCTCTACTTTTGGGCGAAGTCGATCACTCCTGTGCCGAGTATCGGCTCAACACCGTGTTCGGCGAGAGATGGATGCGCTGCGACCGTCGTCTCCTCCGCAACCCGGATGGAACTCCGCGCCGGATCGTCGGGGTCGCTATCGATTTCACGGACGAGCATATGCGTCTCAAGGAATTCGAGCGTCGCTCGGAAACCGACGCTCTGACCGGCCTTCTCAACCGGCGTGGTCTTGCCATGCGCTATCCGCTGCTGCCATCATCTTCCGGATGGACGGTGTTGCTGATGGACCTCGATGGCTTCAAGACCGTGAATGACGTTCACGGTCACTCCGCCGGCGACAAGGTGCTGCTGGAGACAGCCAGACGTCTGGAGCAGGACGTCCGCGCCGAAGACCTGGTCTGTCGAACGGGCGGCGACGAGTTCGTGATCGTCGTTGCGGGCGATCTCACCGTTGCGGATCAGGTCGCAGCCCGCATCGTTGAAGGCATGCGCGCGCCCATCGCTGTTGGCGCAACAACTGTCGAGGTTCGTGCCACGATCGGGGGGGTCTGGATACCTGCCAAGACATCCCTCGACGAGCTTCTGGCCGATGCCGATGCCTTGCTTTACAAGGCGAAAGCTGCCGGCAAGGACCAGTGGAACCTGCAAGCTAAAAATGTCCCAGCCGCCGCTCAGTGATATGCCTGGTCGACAACTGGCCATGGCTCGATTGACCGAGTTCTGCTTGTCTTGCGAAGCCCACTGGTAAGGCTTGTGCATCAAGCGCGCGCCGCTGCCGACGCGCGCTTGATGTTCGCTACTCAGCCGCAGCCTGAATATCGACCTTGTCGAGGAGAATGAGCGGATCCTGCGATGCGGCCGCGAGATCGAAGATCCCAAGTCCGTTCGGGTTCTTCGCCTTGACGGTGACGGTGAGGGTGCCTGGCTTGAGGACGAAGGCGGCAAGTGCATCGGTCGCGCCTCTCAACTGTGGCCGCTCGGCGGCGAGTTGCTGCATCAGGAAGCTTGCGCCCAGCGTCAACGTCGTGCGCGCTTGTGCTTCGCTGATATTATTCTGCAAAGCGTAGAGCTTGGTCAGGAGTGCTACCCCACCTTCATCCTTCCAGGTGATTTTGATCTCACGACCCATCACGCTGAAAAGCGCTGCGTAAGCATTGGCGACGTCGAACGAGAAGAACTCTTTTGTGATCCCGCTCAAGAGGCCTGAGAGTTCGATTCGGCCAAAATCCTTGCCGCTGACAGAGATTTGGCGAATTGCCAAGCTACTGTTTTTTTCATCCCATGCGCTTGAGAGCGCGTAAGAGAGTGTCAACTCCTTCAAGCCAAGAGCGCGCGCCTCGGCAAATTCAGAGGAATCCTCCGGGATCGGGATAACGAGATCTTCCATCTTGTTTTCGAAATCGGTCGGAATGCCGTTAACAGGATTCTTCAGCACCGTTTCAAAGTTCTTGAGCGCGAACTTGATGCGCTCGGGCTTGCCGGTCGCGGGTTCGTCGGTCTTTTCCGGCGCTGAGGTATCGAAGTCTAGGCCGCTGATGCGGAAGCGTTCAAAGCTCGGCAGGAACTGTCTGTAGGGGAAAGTCGCAAGCTCGTCTGCCTCCAGGGCAGCGGCCTCGGTGAGACCCTTGGCGGGCAAGGTCCAATCAAATCCCACGATGCTTGCTTCCGCCATCGACACGTTGTCTTGACCCTTGAGGATGGACAGGCCGTGAAAGCCAAAATCGGTCTTGTAGCCTTCAATCCGCATGTCAGTCCGGTCGATGATGATCGTCGTCCGCCCTTCCGTCGACTCTTGACCCTTGTCCAGGTCTTCCATCTTGAGGCCGAGGAACTGGATATCGCTCTCGCCGATGATGTCGAAAATCGAAAGCACCCTCTTGAAGTATGCCTGACGTTGTTCGGTTGTCAGGTCGTCTATATCTGCGACCTCAGTGATGGACGCCAGCGTCTGGGCCAGCGGTTCAGCGGGCATTCGTGCGCTCAAGCCACTGCTGCGCAATTCGTCGTAGGTCACTTGCCCGTCGTGGTCGGAGGTGGAAACCTTACTTATAGAAAGAGGACCAAAGACCTGTTTTGGTTCTTTGTCGTCCGGCCCCGCGGTTTCGGTGTTAAGCCTTACAATATATGCAACATCGACATCCTTGCCTTTGATCTCGCCAGTCGACGTGAGCAGACGCTTGGTTTGAGCAGCCCCAGTGTGGTCTTTTACTTCTCTGGTGGCGTCGGCGTTCACCTTGTCGATCGAGTAATCAGCGATCTTGCCATGCGCGACGTTTGAAAGAATCGCATTCGTATAAACGACTTTCTGCTGTCTTGTGCGCATCGCATACGACACCGTCATTTCCGGAATGGAAATTCGCTTCGCCGAAAGGCGTTCGATGCGTTTGGCAAGCGGATCGTCCGCGCCTGTTCCGGTTGCTTCCAATGAAGCAGGCCGTTCGATCTCGGCGTTCTCAATCCGGGCATTGGGAATAACGAACTTGGTTCTCGCATCCTCCATGGAGATGTTGCTGAGTTCCAATACCCCGTCGGCAAAAGGGAGTTTCGGGCGTCCGTCAACCGAGGCAACGCTGATTTTCTCACCTGTCTCCAGAGGCAACGTCAGGTCTTTGATGTGAACCTGTCCCAGAAAGTCGACATCGACCGAAGCCGCGGTCGCGCCTCGTTCGGAAATGAGTTTCTCGACCTGCTTCTGGTAGTACACTTTCGCGCCGACCGCGCCTGCGCCGATGATGACGATTATCGCCGTTGCGGCCAAAAGGGCCTTTTTCGCTCCGCTGCCGGTCTTGGTGTTTGCTTCTTCCACGATGCCTGTCCTCTCCGGCGCAAATTACGATTCAGGACTTCTTAGGCACGGCAAAGTAGCGAGGCAAGGGGACAATCCCCGACCGGCACAACATATTGCATGGTTCTTCGCGTCTTCGGCGAAGCAGCAAATCAAAACGTCGAATTACCGCCTTGCTCATCGCCGCGGGTCGGAAATGTCAGTGCAACACGGACACCTTGCTCAGGCCTTGACGTGATCTTTGCATCGCCGCCGCTCTGGCGCATGAAGCCATAAACCATGGCAAGGCCAAGGCCCGTGCCGCCCTGCTGGGTGCGCGTGGTGAAGTAAGGTTCAAAAGCCCGGTCTATCGCGTCCTGATCCATGCCGCGCCCGTTGTCTTCAACCGACACTTCCACCTCTTGCTCCAGTAGCCGTGCCGAAATGATGATCGAGCCGCCAGTCGGTAAAGCGGCTGCGGCGTTGAGGCAGAGGTTGAGAATGGATTGTTCGAACAGGGCGGCATCCAGTGCGAGCCTGGGCAAACCGTCTTCAATTTCAAGCGTGATCTCGTTGTTAGGCCCAACCGCAATCTCGAGCACATCCATCATTGCGCGCAAAAGCGCGCCGATGTCGACGGAGGCTGGACGAATGGGTTGCTGACTGCCAATTGAGAGCATGCTGCTGGCAAGTTCGCGCCCGCGATTGGCTGCCTTGCGAATCCGATTGATGTTGCGCTGCTGGCGCTCGCTAAACCCCGTCTCGCGCTCCAACAGTCCAAGACTTCCTGTGATGATGCCGATCATGTTGCCGACTTCGTGGCTCAGTTGATGGGTCATGCGCATGATACCATCAAGCCTTTGGGCTTTCGCCGCTTCGGCCTCCTGTCGATCAAACGCCGTGACATCGCGCGCCAGAATGACAATGCCGCCATCTGGCTGGCGTGAAATGGCAATTTCCGTGACCTGCTGATCATCGCTGCGATGACGCACGGTGATCCGATTTGCAAGCGTTCCAGGGGCTCCGTCACGCGGTAATAGTTCGGGGTCTATCGCAGGGATCGTGTCGATGAACTTGCGCAGGGACAGCTTTCTTGACGATCCACCCCGTCGGCCGACAAGCTCGATGACCCGCCTGTTCATGGTGATCGGATGGCCCGTCGCGTCGAAGAGTGCGATTCCCTCGTTCATGGTCCGGAATGTCGAGCGGATCGTTCTCGCAGCCGCTTCGGCCGTGCGGCGCAGACGCGAGACTCGATCGACGCTGTCTTTGAACGCGTGGAAAGCATCCGACAGACGAACAAGCTCGGTTTCTGAGCCTCTATAGGCGGGAAGGGTGACATCCTGCTCACCCTTGGCAAGCGAGTTCATGCCGGTGGAGAGTGCCGTGATGCCTCTCGATACCCGCATGACGGAACGGATCGACAGGGTGGAGAGAATGACGACGATGAAAAAAGCAATCGCCACCATGACGATCAGTCGCGTCAGAGCGGCCGATGCCGAATCAAGTCCTTTGGTCAGCCTCTCGGCGACCGCTCCGCTTTGCGTTTCCGTCGTATGAGACAGAGTGCGGGACACGGTGTGGAGTTTCGACACGGACGACTGGATGGCGAACATTTCCAGAAGATACTGCGTCTGCGCATCGAACACGCTCTTGTAGAGCGCGAGCCCTTCTTTGCCGACCTGCGGAGCCGCTGCCGGGTCATTCAAGAAATAGCCGGTCTCTGCGGTGAAGCGGCGCTGTAGTTCGCCCAGTTGGAACAGGCTCGCAGAATTGGCGGCGGCCTGGACAAGGGCATTGAGACGCTGGCGAAGCGCATCTTCGTTTACCGTCTGCCGGGTCGCAATCTGGCCAAGCGCTGCAGCCGCCTCCGCCTTGTGCTGCTGTGCCGCGTCTGCATCCGCTGCAAGCGACATGGTCTGCTGACGAATGGACTGCAGAAGGCTGACGATATCATCATTGGGAAGAGCGTTCTGGCTGTCTCCATGCTTGTACTGCGCGATCGTCTGAAGAAGCCCATCGACTTGTGCCACGACCGCTCGGCTCTCGCTGGAGACCCGGTATGGGGACGTGGCGTTCATTAGCAAAGGCGCGCTGGACACCAGATCGGCAACCTGGCGGGAGACGAGGGACGCCCGGGCGAGACTGGAAAAGGCCTGCAGGCTATAGGCCGCCATCTCCGTCTTCGCCCTATGCAAACCGTAGATCGCAACCGACGAGAGAATGAAGACCGACGAACAGATGAACACGATGGCGAAGGGCAGCCGAAACGCGATGGACTGAAGGAAGCGTCGCTCGATCACAATGGTGGCTCTGCTGCTTCGGTGTGCAGGACATATCCTTTGCCCCTGCGTGTCTGGATATGCTGCGGCAGGTCTGGATTGCGCTCGATCTTGCGGCGCAGGCGCAGAACCAGCACATCGACATTGCGATCAATGAAGCGATCACTCTCCGCACCGAGACGATCGAGGATCTGGGACCGGCTGACCGGTTTGTTCGGTGTCTGCGCCAGTATTTCCAGGAGAGCGAACTCGGCGCTGGTCAGCGTCTTGCTGCGATCGGCAAGGCAGAGCGCGCGTCGCGCGGACAGATCGACCGCCCAGTCACCAAGCCGCAAAGAACTTGCCTCATGCTCGCGCTCCGGCTCCTTCTCTACCTTGAGCGATGGCGCGATGCGGCGAAGAACTGCCTTGATGCGAGCCGTCAGTTCGATCGGCTCGAAGGGTTTTACGACATAATCGTCGGCCGCTGTTTCCAGCCCGAGAACACGTTCGGTGGCACTGCCGGCGGCCGTGACCATGAGGATGCCGACATTGAGCCCGAGGTTCGTGCGGACGCGTTGAGCAAATGTCCTCCCGGAAATCCCGGGCAGATTGTGGTCGAGCAGAACGATATGGAACTGCTCGCGCGCTAAAATCGCGGTAGCGTCTTCGGCAGAATGGACGACCGTCGGTGACCAGCCCTCGGCTTCGACAAGATCCGCAATCAATTCTGCCATATCCGGATCGTCGTCGACGATCAGAATCGTGATCCTCTGGTTTTGCAAAATGAAGTCCTCCCAGCGTCGATCATAGGCAAGAGCGCGGGATTATTCAAAAGGTCGATGATGACCGGCTTTGTCAGATTTGTAACATTCGTAACGGAATGTCCTTGCATGATCCAATCGTTGAAAAATCGGTAACCATTCCGCGATTGCGCAAGCGGTCGGTTCTGGCATTCTCTGCGGCAAGAATGGAACGGGGAGGTTCCAGGGAGGATCGATTGAAATCACTGCTTGCGGCATTGAGCGCCGGGCTGATCCTGTGGGTTGGCGGCGCGGCCTTTGCAAAGGACGGCGGGAAGCTGAGCGTGCTCTGCGCGGCGGACGAAGCCTGGTGTGGGGCAATGCAACGCGCCTACGAGCTGAAAAGCGGCGTCCAGACCGTGATGGTGCGCAAGAGCACGGGTGAAGTTCTCGATCAGATCAGACGAGAAAAGAATGCACCAACCGTTGATGTCTGGTGGGGCGGCACCGGCGACACGCATCTGCAGGCGGCGTCCGAAGATTTGCTTGAGGCCTACGCTTCCATACATGAGACCGAGGTTCTTCCCTGGGCTCAGAATTTCTTTGCCATGTCGGGTGGGCAGGCGGCTGGGATTTACGCCGGTGCGCTCGGCTTTGCCTACAATAGTGAGCTTCTGCAAAATCAAGGCCTTCCGGCGCCAACGTGCTGGAAGGATCTGATCAGCGAGGCCTATCGCGGTAAGATCGTCACGCCCAATCCCAACTATTCGGGTACGGCCTTCACGATGCTTGCGACGCTCGTGCAACTCTTCGGTGAGGACGAGGCATTCAGCTACATGACGGCGCTTAATCGCAACGTCACCGATTATACCAGAGCCGGTTCTGCTCCGGTAAAGGCTGCCGCTCGTGGAGAAGCGCTGATCGGGATATCCTTCATGCACGATGCGGTGACGCAGAAGGAGGCGGGCGCGCCGCTTGTCATCGTCGCCCCTTGCGAGGGCACAGGATATGAGATCGGCGCGGTCAGCATCGTTCGTGGCGCGAAGAACAGGGACGAGGCAAGGCGTTTCGTGGATTTTGCACTGAGCCCAGAAGGGCAGGCGACAGGTGCTGCTGCCGGGCAGAACCAGGTTCCTTCCAACGCGAAGGCCGTCCTGCCACCGGGAGCACCCGATCTCTCGCTTATCAAGATGGTCGATTATGATTTTGCGACATTTGGCAATCCAGAGGAAAGAGGCAGACTTCTTCTAAGGTTCGATACGGAAGTCCATCTGCCTAGCCAATAAGCGAGCAACTTTAACCGGGATAGACGGCAGCGACGGCATGCCGAATGGCGAAGCCATGCCCTGAAATCAGCATTCAGACGCACATCATGGAGGAAAACATGCGACTGACACTTATTTCCAGCCTGCTTCTGGCAGGAACAACTTTGATGAGCTTACCCGCCCATGCGGCCGGTGACCTCAACCTCATCTGCGCTGCAGATGTGGTGATCTGCGAACAGATGAAAGGCGACTTCGAAAAGAGCCACGACATCAAGGTCAACATGGTGCGCATGTCGTCCGGCGAGGCATACGCCAAGATCCGCGCAGAAGCGCGCAATCCGAAGACCGATGTCTGGTGGGCTGGTACCGGCGACCCGCACCTGCAGGCAGCATCTGAAAACCTGACGCTCGAATACAAATCCAAGATGTTGGACCAGCTACAGGATTGGGCAAAGAACCAGGCAGAGAGCGCCGGCTACAAGACGGTTGGCGTTTATGCCGGTGCTCTCGGCTGGGGCTACAATACCGACATCTTCAAGAGGAAGGGTTTCAAGGAGCCGAAGTGCTGGGCAGACCTGCTTGACCCAGAGCTGAAGGGCGAAATCCAGATCGCCAATCCGAACTCTTCGGGGACGGCTTACACGGCACTCGCGTCGCTTGCGCAGATCATGGGTGAAGATCAGGCCTTCGATTATCTGAAGAAGCTGAACGCCAACATCTCACAATACACCAAGTCCGGTTCGGCACCCGTGAAGGCTGCTGCCCGTGGTGAGACGGCGCTCGGAATCGTCTTCATGCATGATGCCGTCGCTCAGACAGCGGAAGGCTTCCCTGTGAAGTCAATCGCCCCTTGCGAAGGTACGGGTTACGAGATCGGCTCCATGTCGATCGTCAAGGGCGCACGCAATATGGAAAACGCCAAGATCTGGTACGACTGGGCACTGCAGGCCGATGTGCAGTCGCGGATGAAGGATGCCAAGTCGTTCCAGCTTCCGTCCAACAAGAATGCTGAAATCCCGAAAGAGGCTCCACGCTTTGAAGATATCAAGCTGATCAACTACGACTTCAAGACCTATGGCGACCCCGCAAAGCGCAAGGCATTGCTGGAACGTTGGGACAAGGACGTCGGCGCAGCCGCCAACTGATAGCTCCCTCCTGCCGCCTTCGTCTTCAAGTCTTCGACTGGTTGAGGGATGAAGGCGGCCCCTTTCCGATACACTCAAATTTGTGAGGTTGACCATGACACATGGCAATCGCCGGCTGGACATTGTTCTGGCCGTGGGACTGGCGGCACTTGTGCTTGTTCCCTGGTACCGCATTGAAGGCGGTTTCTATGGCCTCGGCTGGCTGGCGGAATTCCCGCTGTCCAAGGCGGTCGCTCCCGGAATTCTTCAGATGGTGTCGGAAGGTCGCGTCTGGCTGTTCGGCGTTCTTGGGTTTTTCCTCCTGGGGGTGACAGCACGGATCATATCGGACACCGAAAAGCGCGGCGCCTTGCTGGTGATAGCGGGCAGCCTCGGTCTTGGGTTCCTCGTCCTTCAGGGACTGGCAATCGGGTTTTCCGGCTGGACTTGGCAGGCGACCGAAAGTCTCTTTGGCCCCTTGGCGGATGGTCAGCCCTCTATGGGTGCAGGCGCGGTGACGATGGCCTTCGTCTTTGTCCTTTTCATCTCCTTCGGGCTTGCCGAACGAGGCTTCATGAAGGGCGATGCCTTTATCGTCTCATGCATCTCGCTGCTGATTTTTCTTGTAAGCGTTTTCGTCTTTTATCCGATCGGCAGCATGATGGTCGGCGCGCTTCAGGACTTCGACGGTTCCTTCAATCCTGACGGCTTCATCCGCAACATGCGCGACCCAGGCATCTGGAGCCTTGACTGTGTCATGGGCGGCAGTCGTTGCGGCGTGGCATGGAGAACCCTGTTTCTGGCGATCATGACGGCAGCAGGTTCCACCATCCTCGGTCTTGCCTTCGCACTGGTGGCGACAAGAACACGCTTTCCTTTCAAGAAGGGTTTGCGTCTGTTGACGGTGCTGCCGATTATCACGCCTCCATTCGTGATCGGCCTTGCACTCACGCTGCTCTTCGGGCGCGCAGGTGTCGTGACCGAATTCATGTCTGGCGTCTTTGGCGTCGAACCAGGTCGCTGGCTCTATGGTCTGCCAGGCATCTGGATCGCTCAGGTTCTCTCGTTCACGCCCATCTCCTTCCTTGTCCTCATCGGCGTTGTCGAAGGGGTGAGCCCTTCCATGGAAGAAGCGTCGCAGACGCTTCGTGCCGACCGCTGGCGAACCTTCTGGCGCGTATCCCTGCCGTTGATGAAGCCTGGCCTCGCAAACGCGTTCCTGATCGGCTTCATCGAAAGCATGGCCGACTTCGGCAACCCGCTGGTGCTGGGTGGGAGCCATGGCGTTCTCTCGACCGAAATCTTTTTTGCAGTGGTTGGTTCTCAGAACGACCCTTCGCGAGCGGCCGTGCTCGCTATCGTCCTGCTTTGCTTCACGCTCTCTGCCTTTATTGCGCAGCGCTTCTGGCTGGCGGGAAAGAACTTTGCCACGGTGACGGGCAAGGGAGACAGCGGCGCGCATATCGCGCTGCCGAAGTCGATGTCCATTGCAGTCCACGCGCTGGTGGTTCCGTGGATGATCTTTACCGTCGTCGTCTATGGCATGATCCTTGTCGGTGGGTTTGTGAAGACCTGGGGCTTGGACAACACTCTGACGATCGATCACTACGTTCGCGCCTTCTCTGTCAGCATCAGCAACGGCTCCATCGCCTGGACCGGCGTTGCCTGGAACTCCTTCTGGACGACGATGGAAATCGCGCTCATCGCTGCGCCACTGACGGCGGCCGTCGGGTTGCTCACTGCCTACATCATCGTCAGGCAGAAATTTGCCGGGCGCAATCTCTTTGAATTCGCATTGATGATGAGCTTTGCTATTCCGGGCACGGTCATCGGCGTGAGCTACATCATGGCATTCAACCTGCCACCGCTTGAAATGACGGGCTCGGCCCTCATCCTGATCCTGTGCTTCGTGTTCCGCAACATGCCGGTTGGCGTACGCGGCGGCATCGCTGCCATGAGCCAGCTGGACAAGAGCCTGGATGAAGCTTCCATGACGCTGCGCGCAAACAGCTTCCGCACCATACGGCTGGTGGTGCTGCCGCTGCTTCGTCCCGCGATCCGCGCGGCACTCGTCTATTCCTTCGTGCGCGCCATCACGTCCATCAGTGCTGTGATCTTTCTCGTCAGCGCCCAGTACAACATGGCGACATCCTACATTGTCGGTCTCGTTGAAAATGGGGAATACGGGGTGGCGATCGCCTACTCGTCCATGCTGATCGTCGTCATGATCACCGTCATTGCCGGCTTCCAACTCGCGGTTGGAGAAAGACGCCTTCGCCGTGAAAACCGGGTTGCCGGCGTTTCCCTAGCTACATCCCCATCCAATCCTCAGGAGAAAGCCGCATGATTACCGTCAAACCCGGCTCAGTCGTTTTCCAGAATGTTCGCAAGACCTTCGGCGCGTTTACTGCCATACCGGATCTCTCCTTGACGATCGAACCGGGCACGCTCGTGACGCTCCTCGGTCCATCCGGTTGCGGAAAGACGACGACCCTTCGAATGCTTGCTGGCCTCGAGCATCCGAACTCCGGCCGTATCCTGATCGGCGACAAGGATGTCACCATGCTACCCGCCAATGAGCGCGACGTGTCGATGGTGTTCCAGTCCTATGCGCTGTTTCCGCATATGAGTGCGCTGGACAATGTGGCCTATGGCCTTCGATCCTCCGGGCTAAAGAAGAACGAGGCGCGTGACAAGGCGGAGGAAGGGCTGCGCCTTGTCGGTCTCGCCGGCATGGGCCATCGTCTACCTGCCGAACTTTCCGGCGGGCAGCAGCAGCGCGTGGCAGTTGCGCGAGCCCTTGTGCTGGAGCCGCAGGTGCTCCTGCTCGACGAGCCCTTGTCGAACCTCGACGCACGTCTGCGCCGAAGGGTCCGCACCGACATTCGTGAACTGCAACAGCGCATCGGCTTTACGGCTGTCTACGTCACGCACGATCAGGATGAGGCGCTGGCGGTCTCCGATCGTATCATCGTCATGAAAGAGGGCGAGATTGCCCAATCGGGAGCACCGCGCGAACTCTACGAAGCTCCAGCATCATCCTTCATTGCGGACTTCATGGGCGAAGCGAATGTCGTGCCTTGCGAGGTCGTCTCACAGTCAGGCGAGGAAGCGATCGTCCGGATCGGTAAGACGGAACATCGCATTCCGAGCAGGCATCCGCGCGCTGGCGCAGCAAAACTTGCCGTTCGTCCAGGGTCGATCCGGATCGGCGCGCCGGGCGAGGCCGGGATGCCGGGACGCGTGCTGCACACGGCCTATCTCGGCGGGCACCTGGAATACGAAGTCGAGACAGAAGTCGGCACGCTGTTCATCGTTGATCACGACATGAACCAGACTGTGAATGCGACCAGCGATGTCACACTCAGTTTTAAAAATCGTGGCATAGCGCTCATCGACGCGTGACCTTAGCGAATTCAATCAAGGACATTGGAAATGACAGAACGGAATGACGGCCTCGAACAGCGCTTTGCGCTTGCACAGGAATTGGCGGCTGAGGCTGGCGCCATGGCGCTCGACTATTTCAACAAGCGCGATAGCTTGGTGATCGAAACAAAGAGGGACCTTCAGGACGTCGTCTCGATCGCCGATCGCAACGTCGAAACCATGCTGCGGGAGCGCGTCGCTTCGACCTTTTCCGGCGACGGCTTTCTCGGAGAGGAGCACGGCTATGATGACGGTGTCTCTGGCTACACCTGGGTGGTAGACCCGATCGATGGGACCGCGCCCTTCGTCAACGGCATGCCGAGTTGGTGCGTCTCGATCGCCGTGGTCCGGGAAGGAAAGCCGGTCATCGGCGTGATCCGCGTGCCATGTGCCGACGAGACTTATGCATCTGCTGAAGGACATGGCGCGACCTTGAACGGCATGCGTTTGACACTCGATCCTTCCAGAAATATTCAGAACGCTCTGACCGGTATTGGTTCCAACAATTACGTAACGCCGGAGAGAGTTGGTCGGATCATCAGTGATGTCATGGCGCGGGGCGGCAATTTTATCCGCAACGGGTCCGGCGCGCTGATGCTGGCCTATGTGGCTGCAGGCCGGCTGGTGGGTTACTATGAACCCCATATGCGAGCCTGGGACTGCATGGCCGGTTTCTGCCTGGTGAAAGAAGCCGGTGGGCAGGTCATGCCATTCTCGCTGGAGGGCGAAAAGCTCTTCGAGGGTCAGCCTGTTCTCGCAGGAAATACATCGTGCTATCAGGAGCTTGTGGAAATTCATCAAACCGGTTTGGCAGCTTGAGCTTGTTCTAATTTAAAAATCATCTTTAGCGATTTTAGAAAGCAGCGGTCCGTATCATGGTCGCTGCTTTTTCCATCTATCTCAGGCATGCATATTCGCTGGATGGTGCCTTTTCTGCATAAAATTTCTGCGTGGATAAAATTTGAGCTTGACGAATGAGCTCGTTCCGCATTCACTGAACCAATGTGAAATTGGTACGCACCAATGAATGAGAAATCCAACATCGCTGGTCTCGACAATGCGAACTACGCGCTTGAACGTCTGCGCGAACTTATCGCTGTAAGTGCTTTTGGGCGCGATGGAAAATTGCCGACGGAGCGCACATTGAGCGAGCGCCTTGGTGCGGGCCGCCGTGAAATTCGGCGGGCACTGGAAGTGCTTGAAGCGGAAGGCTTGATCTGGCGCCGCCAGGGTGCAGGCACCTTCCTAGGTCAGAAGCCCGATAGCTGGGGCGATCATGCGGCAAGCCTCGTTCCCGGCACGAACTTTATGGAAATCATGGAGGTGCGTCTTCGCATCGAACCGCAACTGGCGCAGCTTGCCGCCATGCGAGCCAAACCTTCCGATATTCTGCGCATGCGCGAAACCTGCGCCAAGATCTATGAGCGCACCGATGCGGATTGGCGGGAGCTTTGGGATGGTTCGCTCCATCGTCTGATTGCGCAGAGCGCGGGCAATCAGCTTTTTCTGTCGCTCTTCGACGTCGTCAATCGCGTACGCCAAGACCCGTCCTGGCAGGCGGTTCGCGAACGTGCACGCCGGCTCGATGACACGCTGAAGGAATCGCGCGACCAGCATGCCGAAATCATCGACGCGATTGCGGCACGCGATCCGTCCAAGGCCGGTGAAGCCATGCGCAATCACCTCCTGACATTGCAGGAACGCCTTATCCGCCAGACATCGATGGATCATCTCGATCACGGATCGAAGGGAGAGATCTGACAGCCATCACCGCGGCAAGAACCGGAACACCGGCTGCCTGAACACCATCCAGAGGAAGAACGACATGAGACAGATCACCAAATTTTCCGCCACTCTGCTGACCGCAGCATTGCTCTCCACCTCGGCCTTTGCCGCGGATATTCGCATCGGCTTGCAGGACGACGCCGACGTGCTCGATCCCGCCCAATCGCGAACCTTCGTGGGGCGCCTCGTCTATACCAGCATGTGCGACAAGCTGGTGGACCTCGACAACAATCTGTCCGTCGTTCCGCAACTGGCCACCAAATGGGCCTGGGGCGACAATGGCAACACGCTGACGATGGACCTGCGTGAAGGCGTCGTTTTTCACGACGGCACGCCGTTCAATGCCGAGGCGGCCGTCTATACGATCGAGCGCAACATGACGATGCCGGAATCGCGCCGCAAGAGCGAGCTCGCCTCCGTGGCGAAGGTGGAAGCGACCGGCGAGTATCAGATCAAGTTCACGTTGAAGAAGCCTGATGCCAGCCTGCTGGCCCAGCTCTCTGACCGCGCCGGCATGATGATTTCGCCGAAGGCCGGCAAGGAACTCGGTGCGAATTTCGGTTCCAAGCCGGTTTGTGCCGGACCATTCAAGTTCGTCGAGCGCATTCAGCAGGACCGTATAGTGCTGGAAAAGTTTGCCGATTATTGGAACAAGGATAACATCTTCCTCGACAAGGTGACCTTCCTGCCGATCCCGGACACCACCGTTCGTCTGGCAAACCTGCGCGCCGGCGATCTCGACATGGCGGAACGCATCTCTGCTTCGGATGCGGCGTCGGTCAAGGACGATCCGAAGCTGACCTATGGTGAAGTCGTGGGACCGGGCTACATGGCCATGTATGTCAATATCGGCAACGGTCAGAAGGCCGACAATCCTTTCGGCAAGGACAAGCGCCTGCGCCAGGCTTTCTCGCTTGCCATCGACCGCGAGGCGATCAACCAGGTCGTCTTCGAGGGGACGGCAATGGCCGGTAACCAGGCATGGCCACCGACCAGCCCCTGGTACAACAAGGACGTCCCCGTGCCGGCGCGTGACGTGGAAAAGGCAAAGGCGCTGATGAAGGAGGCTGGCTTCGACCGCTACGAAATCGAGTTGCAGCATGCCAACAACACCACCCAGACGCAGATGATGCAGGTCATCCAGGCCATGGTGGCGGAGGCTGGCTTCGATGTGAAACTGAAGGCAACCGAATTTGCGACACTGCTTTCCGAGCAGACGGCGGGCAACTACGTGCTTTCACGCTCAGACTGGTCTGGTCGTTCCGATCCCGACGGCAATATCCACCAGTTCGTCACCTGCAAGGGTGGCATCAACGACACCAAATATTGCAATCCGGAAGTGGACAAGCTGCTCGACGAGGCGCGTGCCTCGACTGACGATGCGGTTCGCAAGGAGAAGTATGACGCGGCGACCAAAATCCTCGATGACGATCTGCCGCTGATCTATCTCGGCCATCAAGCCTATCTCTACGCGACGTCCAAAGCCGTGACCGGCTTCACCCCTTCATCCGATGGCATGATCCGCCTGACTGGTGTGAAGAAAGGCTCATAAGCCCTTGATGTTCCGTCGCAGGCGCTGGCAACAGCGCCTGTGCCAATCTCCGGCACACCGGTGTTTCAAGGATCGATCCAATGCACCTCTATATCGGCAAGCGGCTCTTGGTTGCCATACCGACGCTGCTTATCATTTCCATTTTTGTTTTCTCGCTGCAAAAGCTTCTGCCGGGCGATCCTATTCTCGCCATGGCGGGCGAGGAGCGCGATCCTGCCGTCATCGAACTCCTGCGCGAGCGGTATCGATTGAACGACCCGGTCGTTTACCAGTATTTCTACTGGCTCGGCTCGGTGCTTCAGGGGGATTTCGGCATATCGCTGAGGACCAATCAGCCGGTTCTTGAATTGATCGGCCAGAAGCTGCCGGTCACCATCCAGCTCGCCGTGATGTCGATGTTCTTCGCGCTGATCATCGGTGTGCCGATCGGCATTCTTGCTGCCGTCAAACAGAATACGTGGATCGATTATCTTTCGAACATCGTGGCGCTGTCCGGTCTCTCTATCCCGAATTTCTGGCTTGGTATCATGCTGATCCTGCTGGTGTCGGTCCATCTCGGATGGCTCCCGGCATCAGGCTACGAGTCTATTTTCGTTGATCCCGTGCGCTCGATCCAGACCATGATCATGCCGTCCTTCGTTCTCGGTAATGCGCTGGCGGCGACGCTGATGCGTCACACGCGATCTGCCATGCTCTCGGTGATGAAGTCCGACTATATCCGTACCGCGAGAGCGAAGGGACTATCCAGCTGGCAGGTGGTGCTCAGCCACTCCTTCAGAAACGCTCTCCTGCCCATCATCACTTTGTCGGCGCTGCTCTTCGGAGAATTGCTGGCCGGTGCTGTTCTGACCGAGCAGATCTTCACCATTCCAGGCTTTGGGAAGCTCATTGTCGATGCGGTCTTCACGCGTGATTATGCCGTCGTCCAAGGTGTGGTGCTGTGCACTGCGATTGGCTTCATCCTGATGAACCTTCTCGCGGATGTCGTCACGGTTCTGCTCAATCCACGCATGAGGGCTGCCATATGAGTGCGACTGTCCAGATAGCCGCTCCGGTCGCCAAGCGCTCGCAAAATCGCGCATGGAAAAAGATGAAGCGCAACAAAAGCGCCATCGCCGGTCTCATCATCATCGTGTTCTTTGCAGGTATTGCTCTGCTCGCACCCGTTCTGCCGATCGCCGATCCCTATGCCACAAGCTGGAGTGCCATCCGCAAGGCGCCGTCGGCGGCACATTGGCTTGGCACGGACGATATCGGTCGTGACATCCTCTCGCGTATGATCTGGGGCGCGCAGGCCTCACTGATGGCGGGCGTCGTCTCCGTGTTCATCGCGGTCATCACGGGTGTGCCGCTCGGTCTTATCTCCGGCTATTTCGGCGGCTGGCTCGACCAGGTGATCTCGCGCATCACGGAAGCCTTTCTGGCAATGCCGTTCCTGATCATGGCGATCGCGCTTGCCGCCTTTCTTGGCCCAAGCCTCACCAACGCGATGATTGCGATCGGTCTTTCTGCCATGCCGATCTTCATCCGGCTGACACGCGCACAGGTGCTCGCGGTCAAGACGGAGGACTATATCGAAGGCGCGCGCTCGATCGGGCTCGGTCATCACGATATCATGCTTCGCTACATCCTTCCCAACATCGTGCCGCCCATCATCGTTCAGGCGACATTGACGGTGGCAACCGCGATCATTGCCGAGGCAAGCCTCTCCTTCCTCGGCCTTGGACAGCAGGCGCCGGCGGCAAGCTGGGGCTCCATGCTCAATGTCGCGAAGAACTATCTTTCACAGGCACCCTGGATGGCCATCTGGCCGGGTGCAGCCATCTTCCTCGTGGTGATCGGTTTCAATCTCCTAGGCGATGGCCTGCGGGATGCGCTCGATCCGCGTGAACACTGATAATCCCGAAGGACTGATCCTATGACTGCATTCACAACTCGCCCTGAAATCCTCGGCACCTTCGGTGTCGTGACCTCCACGCACTGGATCGCATCCTCGGTCGGCATGAGCATTCTCGAAAAGGGTGGAAACGCTTTCGATGCTGCCGTGGCAACAGGCTTCGTCCTCCAGGTTCTCGAACCGCATCTGAATGGTCCAGGCGGCGACATGCCCGCGGTGATCTATTCGAAAAAGAAGGACAAGGTCGAGGTCATCTGCGCGCAGGGTCCGGCCCCTGCTGGCGCCACTATCGAGCACTACAAAGGCGAAGGCATCGACATCATCCCTGGCGACGGGCTGCTGGCAACCGTCATTCCGGGCGCCTTTGATGGCTGGATGCTGATGCTGCGCGATTACGGCACGATGAGTGTCCGGGACGTGCTGGAGCCCGCCATTCATTATCTGGAGAACGGTCATCCGCTGCTGGCGCGCGTTTCCGCCTCGATTGCGGGACTTGCGCATTTCTTCGAGACGGAATGGCCGACATCCTACGAGACATGGGTGCCGGGCGGTCACGTTCCGCAACCACTGTCAAACTTCAAGAACCCGGTTCTTGCCGAAACCTGGAAGCGGCTCGTCAAGGAGTCTGAAGCCAAGCCTGGTCGTGAAGCTGGCATTGAAGCGGCACGCGATGCCTTCTACCGCGGCTTTGTCGCTGAGAAGATTGCCGACTATCTGGCTGGAGCCGAGGTGATGGATGCCAGCGGTTCGCGCCACAAGGGTGTTCTGACAGCCGATGACATGGCGGGCTATCAGGCCACCATCGATGCACCGACCACCTATGATTATCACGGCTGGACGGTTGCCAAGACAGGTCCGTGGGGGCAGGGGCCGGTGCTTTTGCAATCGCTCGCGCTGTTGAAAGGCCTTGATATCGGCAAGATGGATCCGGCTGGCCCGGATTTCGTCCACACCGTCGTCGAGGCGATGAAGCTCGCCTATGCCGACCGCGAGGTTTACTACGGAGACCCGGACTTTGCGCAGGTGCCGGTGCAGACCTTGCTGTCGGACGCTTACAATGACGAGCGCCGCAAGCTTATCTCGGACCAAGCATCGATGGACCTGCGGCCGGGACTCGTGCCCGGCTTTGAGAACCAGCGCGATCTGACGCTCTCCATGCTGAACTCGATGCAGGGCACCGGTGCGGTCTATGAGCCGACCATGTCGCATCTGACCGAAAAGCGCGGTGACACCGTCCATATCGATGTCATCGACCGGGAAGGCAACATGGTCTCGGTCACGCCGTCCGGTGGCTGGCTGCAAAGCTCGCCCATCGTTCCTGGCCTCGGCTTCTGCCTGAATTCCCGCGCGCAGATGTTTTGGCTAAAGCCCGGTCTTCCGACCTCTCTTGCGCCAGGCAAGCGTCCCCGCACGACATTGACGCCGTCGCTGGCACTTTTCGAGGGTCGCCCGACATTGGCGTTCGGGACGCCTGGTGGCGACCAGCAGGACCAGTGGCAACTGTCCTTCTTCCTGCGCTATGCCCATTTTGGACTGAACTTGCAGGAAGCAATTGATCTGCCGCTCTTCCATACGTCGCACTTCCCGGGGTCTTTCTATCCACGGACCCGCCAGCCCGGCAATGTCATGATCGAGACGAGCGTCGGTGACGACACTCTGCGCGAATTGCGCAGCCGTGGTCATGACGTCACGGCCGCCGAACCTTGGACCGTCGGCCGCCTGACGGCAGCGCGACGCGATCACGATGGTCTGCTGCGCGCAGCGGCAACACCACGCCTGATGCAGGCCTATGCTGTGGGGAGATGAGCCATGACCGCCAATGGGCAGACGTCTAGCGAAACAGTTCTGCGTGTCAAAAACCTAACGACCTCGTTCAAGGTCGACGACGAATGGAAGACGGTGGTCCGCGGACTTTCCTTCGAGGTGAAAGCCGGTGAGACGGTCGCGATTGTGGGTGAAAGTGGTTCGGGCAAAAGTGTTACCTCGCTATCGCTGATGCGGCTTCTCGATCCCCTGGTCAGCCGGATCGAAGGTGAGGTGGAACTCAACGGCAAGGCCATTCTCTCGCTTTCCGAGCAGGAGATGCGCCACGTGCGCGGCAATGATGTTGCGATGATCTTTCAGGAGCCGATGACATCGCTCAATCCGGTCTTTACCATCGGGCGGCAGATTTCTGAGGTGCTGATCCGGCATAAGGGGATGACCAAGGGTCAAGCCAGGGACGAAACGATACGGCTGCTGGAAAAGGTACGCATTCCCAATGCTGCTGGTCGTTTCGACGAGTATCCGCATCAATTTTCCGGCGGCATGCGCCAGCGTGTCATGATCGCCATGGCGCTGGCTTCGAAGCCGAAGCTTCTGATCGCCGACGAACCGACCACCGCGCTCGACGTGACGATCCAGGGGCAAATCCTCGACCTGATCAAAACCTTGCAGGAAGAGGAGGGCATGGCCGTCCTCTTCATCACCCATGATATGGGTGTCGTCGCCGAAATTGCCGATCGCACCATCGTGATGTTCCGCGGCGACCAGGTCGAGACCGGTGACACCGCGGATATCTTTCACCGTGGAAAGCATCCCTACACACGCGCGCTTCTGGCAGCAGTGCCGAAACTTGGTTCGATGGATGGACATGGCAGACCTTTGCGCTTCCCCAAGGTCGATATGCAAACGGGAGAGGTGGGCGAGAGCGTCGAGGTCGCGGACACCGTTGAGGGCGGCCTGACGCCGGTCCTTTCGGTCAAGAACCTCGTCACGCGCTTTGCCATCCGCTCCGGTCTCTTCGGCCGGGTGACGGGTGCGGTGCATGCTGTCGAGAATATCAGCTTCGATCTCTTTCAAGGTGAGACGCTTTCCCTGGTGGGCGAGTCCGGCTGCGGGAAGTCCACAACGGGCCGGTCGATCACTAGGCTCGTGGAGCCGGAGTCCGGTGAAGTCTCTCTCGACGGTTACGATGTGCTGAAGCTCGGCCCAACGGACCTGCGTTCGTTACGGCGAAGCGTGCAGATGATCTTCCAGGATCCGTTCTCAAGTCTCAATCCGCGCATGACTGTGGGTTCGGCTGTGGCCGAGCCGATGATCAAGCACCGCATCGCATCACCATCGGATGCGCGTCGAAAAGCGGCTGATCTGCTGGAGCGGGTCGGATTGTCCTCCACGATGATGGATCGCTACCCGCACGAGTTTTCCGGCGGTCAGCGTCAACGCGTGGCGATTGCTCGCGCTCTAGCGCTCAATCCGAAAGTCATCGTTGCCGATGAGAGCGTCTCCGCCCTTGATGTGTCGATCAAGGCGCAGGTCTGCAATCTGCTGATGGATTTGCAGGAACAGTTCAAAATCGCATTCCTTTTCATCAGCCATGATATGGCGGTTGTCGAGCGCGTCAGCCACCGGGTGGCGGTCATGTATCTTGGAGAGATCGTCGAAATCGGCCCGCGTACGCAGATCTTTGCCAATCCACAGCACGCCTACACAAAAAAGCTGATGGCAGCGGTGCCCGTGCCAGACCCAGCCCGCCGCGGCATTCGCCGCAATGCCGGTATCGAAGAGCTGAAAAGCCCTGTCCGTAATGTTGGCTATGTCGCGCCCAAGAGGGAGTATCGTGAAGTTTCGCCGGGACATCTTGTGCTGGCCTGATCGGGCTACGACGAATGTGGTCAACAGCGTGACCTGACATCGGGTCACGTTGGGGTTACTCGGTGCCTCGCAAACGTACCGCACCGATATCCATCCATGCCGAGAACTATCCTTGGCTCCGTCCGTTGTGGCATGATGATGCTCAATCCTGGAGGAGTCATGAGGATGGGTGATCGATCGCTGCCGGATGTTCCAAGATACAGTGTCGCTTCGAGGGTGCTGCACTGGATCGTTGCCATCCTGGTTTTTCTGACATGGCCGCTCGGGCTGATGATTGGCTTCGTCAAAGATGAAGTGAAGCTCGACTTCTACCTCGTCCATGAAAGCCTTGGCTTTCTCATTCTTTGGGTCATGTTGCTGAGGGTTGGAGTCAGGCTGTATAGACGGGCGCCGCCAATAGAGGGACCGGCGCTGGAGCGGATTGCCGCCCACTCAGTTCACGGTCTGCTCTACCTCTTCCTCATCATCATGCCGGTGTCGGGTTTTCTTGCCACGAATGCGCATGGCTTTCCCCTTCAGTGGTTCGGGCTGGTGCCCATCTGGAGCCCTATCGGAAAATCTCCAGACATCGCGCCGACATTTTCAGCGATCCATGAATGGAGCGCGTGGATCATTTTGGCGTTGGTCGCGTTACACATGCTGGCTGTGATCTTCCACCATTTGATCCGCCGGGACGCCACACTCTACCGCATTCTTTAAAGGGACGTCGATGCGCAACCTTCACATGACCGATAGGCTCTGGACAAAGCTTCTTTCCATTCGCGATGGGAAGGACACGCTCCGCCGTAAGGAAGCCGACCCGGCGCTGATGCTCTATGGTCCAATTGCAGCAGGAAGGGACGGTTTCGTCATCGCGCAGGTCGGTCAGTCGCTCGATGGGCGCGTCGCAACGCCGACAGGCGATGCCCGCGACATTTCCGGACCCGATGGTCTGGCGCATCTGCATCGGTGCCGCGCGCTCGTGGACGCGGTCATCGTCGGTGTCGGCACGGTCCAGAACGACAATCCCCGCCTCTCCGTGCGCGAAGTCAAGGGACCAAGCCCGACGCGTGTCATCATCGACTGCAAAGGTGAACTGACGGGGACGGAAGGACTGTTCAATGATGACGGTGCGCCGGTGATCGTCATTCAAGGACATGACGCCCCCGCGCCTTCTTATCGCGCCGAGGTGGTAAAGCTTCAGCGCAGCGGCCGCGGTCTTGATCCGCGCGACATTCTTGATTGTCTCGCAGAGCGCGGCCTCAAGCGCATTCTTGTCGAAGGCGGAGCGCGCACAATTGCCCGCTTCATCGACGCGGGACTGGTCGACCGGCTGCATGTCGCGATTGCGCCCCTTATCATTGGTTCAGGCCCGTGCGGTATTTCGCTTCCGCCGATCGCACAGCTTTGCAACGCTCATCGCCCTCAGGCCGATATTTATGGCCTCGGGAGCGATGTGCTTTTCGACTGCTGTCTGAAGCCGCAGGCAGATTCAAGCGTTTGGAAGGGCCAGGAAATCCGTGTGGCCGACGATGCACCGGCTTCCATCTACGCCAACGCGTGACAGGCGAAAGTCGAGCCACTGCTTGAACTCTGTGGGGTCGATGTTTCCGATTTCCTGGATCGGCGTGGAAAGCCCCGCAAGAAACTCGATCTGAAGCGCCTCGGATTCCGGTCCAAGCTCCCATGGGCTGGAGGCTGTCTCAATGGTGAATCCTGCGTCCTCGCACAAGCCCGATAGATAATCGGAGGCGTCTGGTCCCAGAGCGGGTCCGAAACCCTTGTCCGTGCGCTGATGCACGTTGAAATCGGCCACAACGACCTTATCCAAAGGGTGCTTGATCGACCATTCCATGACGCCGTCGTAGTTGAGTGCGGCATAAAGCCCGATCTTTTTGCGTGCCAATCGCTCGACAAATCGGCGGCAAAAATCCTCCGAGCAGAGGTCGAACAAAGCAGAAGCGGTAACGACCGCGACATGATCGAGCAAACTCTCGTCCAGCGTGTTCAGGTCGGCGCAATGAAACGACACATCGTCCCGCGGTCCGATCTGGCGTTTTGCTTCGTCAAGCAACACCGCCTCGTAATCCAGTAACTTCCAGTCCACATCGGCCAGAAGCGGTGAAAGTGTACGGAAGGTCGATCCGGTGCCACAACCGATATCCATGACGACATGCTGAGAGTGGGATTCTATGTAGGTTTTCACCGTCTCAACAAGAGAGGACGATCGTGCCGCGCGATCGGCCGGTTCCCGAAGGCGAAGCCATTCCTTGTCAAAGCCGCTCATATCAAATCTTTCAATCTGTTGGAAATGATGGTGGACGTATCGGTCCAGGTCGGAAGCTCTGCGCCCGCGAATGCGGCAGCCTCGGCCCGGCGAGCTCGCTCGTCGGGATCGATCAAGAGGCGTCTCAGCGCAAAGGCCATAGCCTCGACATCATCCACCGGGACCAGGAAACCGGCATCGCTTGGGACGACATCCGGCACGGCGCCCGTATGGCATGCAACGATCGGCAGGCCGTACGAGAGTGCTTCCGCAAACACCATGCCGTAGCCTTCATACCGGCTGGCAAGGGCAAAAATATCGGCACCGGCATAGGCAGCCGAAAGATCTTCACATTCGCCCGCAAGCGTGATGCGGTCATTGAGGCCAAGAGTTCTGATCTGCTCCTCCAGAGCCGATGCGACAGAAGGGTCGAGATTTGGGCTGCCGATGATCGTGGCCTGCCACGAAAGATCGACGATCGTCGCAAGCGATGCGATCAGAACATCGTGACCCTTTCGTCTCGTGAGGGAGCCGACGGAGAGGATCTGCTGGATCTTGTTGTGTGTCTTATTACCTAGCAGCGGTTTTGCTGTGCCGGGCACCGCGACGCTAACCTTGGATTCTGGAACAACAAAATTCTCGATCAATTCGCGCGTCGTCATCGGTGAGGTGACGAAAATATGCTGCGTGGCGGCAAGCGCGTTTGTTTCGGTGTGCCGCAATCGCATTTGATCGCTCTCGCTGACGCCGGTCTCAAGCGCCAAGGGATGATGAACGAGCGCCACGATATTGAGACGCGTTTCCTCCCGCTTTGCCCACTCGTCCATCACGCCAAAAGCAAGCCCGTCGATCATCACGAGCACGCCGTCAGGTAGCGCAGAAAGTCGCCTTTCAGCCTCTCTCAGAACGTTTGAAGACGGGGAGGGGAAACCCTCCCCGAGGGGAATGAGATCGATCGCCCATCCAAGCCGCTCGAGCCCTGCTATGATTTCGCGATCATAGCCGTATCCCCCGGTTTTCAGCTCGAGATCACCGGGGTAAGCAAAGGCCAGCCTTGATATCAAAGGTCGGCCTCATACCAGCCGCGCGCGGCATGCGATTCATGCAACAGCACCCGAATGCGGCAAATCCGATGGCTGCCCGGGCCAAGACGCTTGACGGCAACGGCTTCAGCCAACTGATCGAAAATATGTTTTGCGATGACTTCAGTGGTGCTGACCTTGCCCTTGAAGATATCGAGCTCATCAAGGTTCTGGTAATTCAAGGGTTTAAGGGTTTCGGAGAGAACGGTCGTCGCTGCCCCGATGTCGACTGCAAGACCGTCTTCGTCCACGTCTTTCGTGAAGAAAGCTGCATCGACGACGAAGGTGGCGCCATGCATGCCCTGTGCCGGTCCGAATACCGGACGCGGAAGGCTGTGGGCGATCATGATGTGGTCTCGGACTTCGACTGCGAACATGGTCTCTCTTTCGTTAGTAGCGGATGCGGTGGCAGAGCGTCGTCTGCGATGAAAGGATACGGGGATAGTCGTCGGCCAGATCAGCAAAGTCTGTCTCGCCGGATATGAGGTGATCTAGGCTATCGTCCGCCAACAGTTCCAAAGCTTTCGCCATGCGTCGGCCAAAACTCCAGCGCGCTCGCCGTGAGGGAGGAACGGCCCCGACCTGCGAACTTATCAACTGCAGGCGCTTTGAGTGGAACGCGCCGCCGAGCGGAATGGAAATGATCTTGTCGCCATACCAGCTTGCCTCGATGATACGCGCCTCGGTGCCAGCATGTTCAATGGCCTCGGAAAGCGCAGCTCCGGCCGCCGATGCGTTGATCAGTACGTCAAATTCGCCCTTGAGCGTGCCAGCCTCTGCAAATGAGATGCCCATGGCCTCAGCATGCGCGCGGCGATCGGTATTGGTGTCCACCAATACCGTATCGGTGCCCGCAATTCGGCGAGACAGGTTGGCGATCAAGGTTCCTACGACGCCGGCGCCAAAGACAGCGACGCGGTCACCGGGTTGGATCATGGCATCCCAGACGATATTGAGTGCCGTCTCCATATTTGCTGCGAGAACGCCACGCTCTGGGGGGAGAGCTTCCGGCAATACAGCGATCATGTCCTTCGAGGTGACGAAACGATCCTGATGCGGATGGAGGCAGAATACCGTCTTGCCGATCAGATCAGCCGGGCCGGCTTCAATCCTCCCGACTGTGGAATAGCCGTACTTTACCGGAAATGAGAAGCTGCCTTCCATGTGAGGGCCGCGCATTCTGTCAAACTCGCTCTGCGGCACCTCGCCAGCAAGCACCAGAGATTCGGTACCACGGCTGATACCACTGTAGAGTGTGCGGACAAGAACCTGATCTGCCTGAAGAGGTTCGATACTCTCTTGCCTGATGGCGCAACGGTTGGCCGTCTCGATCCACAGCGCCCGGCATAGTGTGGTCTTGTTACTCAAAGCTTCGGCCGATGCTGATGCCAAAATGGTGATCCTAATGAATGCGAATTCCAATGGAGCGTATTGCCGAGACACGCGTTTTGTTCCGTACGGATTGCTAAAATAAATTCCGTGTCTGCGAGAAATCCAACCATGATCTTCTCCGTAGAAAACAAAAACCGTCTAGGGAGAGTATGTCACATGTCGTCTGCCACCCATGCTGCTTTTCAGTTTTCCACCCCAGAGATTGAAGTCGAGCGCGCCGTTTCAGAACTCCGCTACGGTCGCCCAATCCTCTTCTCTTCGAACGAGCGACGGCTCGCTGTTCTTGCACTGGATGCCGTTGCGCCTTCGATTTACCACCAGTTTGCGATGGCGACCGAAAACAACCATTCTCTCCTTCTCACTGCACCGCGCGCAACGCGCCTGGGCATTGTGGGTGGTGGAGACGTGCTCACGCCGCTCTCAGGTGTCAGCTTCGAGGAGGCGTCGCGGCTATCCTACGTTCTTGGCGCAGACCGTCCTCAGAATTGGACGACAGCCGACGAACTTGCATCGCAGACGGCAGAGTTGGCGCGTGTCGCGCTTCTCCTGCCTGCTATGGTCATGGCCGATGTTTCTTCCTCGCCTGAGCATTTTGCCGGATGCTGCGAACTCTCTGCGTCACGCCTGCTGAATACAGAAATGGCGCTCCAGCGCTTCGAGAAGGTGGTAAGAACGCGCGTTCCACTGAAAGACCTCGGCGATTCCGAATTTGTCGTGTTCCGCGGCGGTCTAGCGCAAAAAGATCAGGTTGCGATCGTCGTTGGCAATCCGGATGTGTCGCGCACTGTTCCGATCCGCATCCATTCGTCCTGCATTACGGGTGATCTCTGCAACTCGCTGAAATGCGACTGTGGGGATCAGTTGCGCAATGGTCTCGCACTGTTGAAGCAGGCGGGTGGCGGCGTGCTGCTTTATCTTGACCAGGAAGGTCGTGGCACTGGCATCGGCGCGAAAATGCGTGCCTATGGCTACCAGCATCTCGGCCTTGACACGATCGACGCTGACGCCGAACTTGGCCTTTCCGAGGACCACCGTCGTTATGAAGCGGCGGTTGCGATGTTGGGTCATATGAACATCAAGAAGGTCGCCGTCTACACAAACAATCCAACCAAGATCAACGGCCTTCGTGCCGGAGGTATCGAGGTGGAGGCGCGCGCTCCGGTAACGGGCACCGTCACCGCCGAGAACCAGAACTACCTCCGCACCAAGACCGTCCGTGCCGGGCATCTGATGGACCTTGAAACGCTCGTTGCAGCCGAATAAGTCCATGATCCCGGGAGGATAAAAATGGCACTAATACAGGGCGAGTCGCTCGCGACCTTGAGAGACCGGAGGCCTCTCGTGCGAAACACGTTGGCAAATCTCGCCTGCCTGCTGCTCGGCACCATCGCCGTCGCGGTTTTGGTGCGTGTGGAAATGTCGCTGGGGTGGGATTTTGTTGTTGCCGCAACGCTGTCCCTTTCGGCAATATTTGCCTTCGTGCTCTACCTGCTTCCGCAATATCCGCATCGGCGGTTCGGCTATGCCAATACGGTGACGGCCATTCGAGCCTCGCTCGTGAGTTTGACTGCAGCAACTGTGCTCTGTTTCGAAAGTCTGCAGCAGGCGGACACGGTCTTATGGATCCTCGTTGGTGTCGTTGTGGTGGCGCTGGCGCTTGATGGAATAGATGGGTATCTCGCACGGCGGTATCGTCAAGAATCCGAGCTTGGCGCTCGCTTCGATATGGAAGTCGATGCCTTCCTGATCCTTATCCTCTCGGTCGCTGCCGCTCTTCTGGACAAGGCGGGTGCCTGGGTGCTGCTGATCGGACTAATGCGGTATTTCTTCGTCGCGGCTGGTTGGCTTCTTCCGGCGCTCGCCGCTGATCTTCCGTCATCGATCAGGCGCAAGTTCGTCTGTGTGGTGCAGGTGTCGATCCTGTGCCTCATCCTCGTTCCAGCCGTGGTCGCTCCAGTCTCAAACTATCTGGCGGCGGCGGCACTCCTAGCGCTCGTCTACTCATTTACTGCAGACATCGTGTATCTCATGCGCAACCGGGTGAGCGCATGACGATGGCCAAGACACTATCGTCATCGCTCGGTCTTGCTCGCTCTCTCGTCGTTTATTACGGTCAGCCGTGGCGGCGCTTTGGATTGAAGCGCTTCTACCGCTCCCTCGTCTCCCCCGGACAGCTTGTCTTCGACATCGGCGCTCACGTAGGAAGCCGCAGCCGAACGCTGAGCGAGATCGGAGCGAGGGTTGTCGCAATCGAGCCTCAGCCTCTCTTTGCGGACTTCGTCGAAAAGCATCTTGGCAAAGAGCTTGAGGGCTTCGAACGTGTCGCTGTGGGTGCAACGCAAGGAAGCGTCGATCTGCTGATCTCCAGCCGTCACCCAACGGTCACCAGCGTTTCGTCCAGCTTTGTCGAGGCGGTCAAGAAAAATGCAGGGTTCTCCCACGTCAAGTGGGATGGGAAGGTCACCGTGCCCATGGTGCGACTGGATGATCTCATCGAAAAATACGGGGTGCCCGCCTTCATCAAGATCGATGTGGAAGGCGCCGAAGCCGCGGTTCTGGCAGGCCTGAGCCAGCCCATCGACCTGATTGCGTTTGAGTATATTCCCGCCATGCCGTCGGTTGCCAACGACGCGATCGCAAAGCTTGCCTCGATCGGCGACTATCGTTTCAATCGCGTCGAGGGCGAGACGCATCGCTTCGTTTCGCAAGTGTGGAAAACGGGAAGCCAGATGCTGACGGAACTTGCTGCGATGCCGGCCGATGCCAAATCGGGCGACATCTATGCGCGCATTGATCGTCGGTGAGCCAGTGGTCAGGCGTGGCTCGGTCGTCTCTTCAAGGCGCTCGCGGCAAGAAAGATCACGCCGGGCGCCGTGCCGAGGAGCGACAGCCAGCCATAGGTGATGCTCGCCGCCAGTCCATCGAGCGGTGCGGCTCCCAACAACGGCCAGAGCGCCATTGCCGCAGCCTCACGCGTGCCCCAGCCGCCAAAGCCTGTCGGAATGAGCATTGCCACGAGACAGAAGGGAATAATGGTCAGACAGGCGACCCAGGGCAGTTGCGCGCCCGTCGCGCCAGCGGCAATAAAGAATATGATCACATAGGTCGAAAGCACGCCCGCACTTGTAGTGGATTGCACGATCCAGGCTTGCCGCCGCACGAAGGCTTCGGCTAGGCCTTCACGCAGCGCGTTTTGCGTGGCCCATTTGGGCTTGGCGACATAAAGAGCGACGATCGCGGCCAAAAGCAATGCGCCGGCGAACAAGAGGTAGTGCCGCAGCTGTTGGCCGAAATCCGTTTGCGTCACCAACGGCCAGACGCTGAGGCCGACGATCGCAAGAATGAAGAATGCGATCTGTCCGGACAGTCTCTCAAATATGACTGCCTTGGCAGGTTGCCGCCAGCCGCCGGGTTCGTCACCCCGCATGCGCCACGCTCTGATCGCATCTCCACCCACGCCGCCAGGGAGCGTCTGGTTGAGAAAACTTGCGACATAATATTCGCGTATTGCCTTCAGCGGGGCGATGTCCTGCCCAAGACGGCGGGAGGTGAAACGCCAGCGAAGTGCAGAGAGAACGATTTGCAGCTGGACGAGCGCAAGGCACACTGCGACAACGATCCACGAGGTGCGGGAGAGCGATTGTCCAAGAGCATTCAAATCTGTTCTCAGGACGATCGCCGCCAGAAAAGCAAGCGTGATGAAAGAGACGACTATTCGCAGTTTGTTCAAGCGGAAGACCTTTGCATTTTGGCTGCTTTTCCAGCTCAGTGATACGCACTGCATTGAGAGTGGATTGAAGTGAACGGGAAAATCGGGTTCAGCCGCAAACACATTAACTTGAAAGCCGCGATCGGCGCATTGCTTTTCTCTTTTGCTGCATTGCTCGCTTTCAACCTGCCTGATCACCCCGACGCGTTCGGTGTGGGAGCGTTCACGAGGCTACCGCTCGAATGGGCGCTGATCGGCCTGCTCACGCTTTTGACCAGGGGCTGGCTGCGGCGCATCGTGATTTTCTTATGCGGCTTTATTGTCTTTCTCGTCCTTTTCCTGAAGCTGGCTGACATAGGCGTCCAGTCCGCCTTCCAGCGCCCATTCAATCCCTATCTCGATCTGAAGATGCTGAAGGATGGCTGGAACCTGATTTCAGGTACGATCGGCACACCGGCAGCGCTCGCAGCGCTGATCGGCGGCGGTCTGCTTTTCCTTCTTGTCGTAACCATCTTTCTGAGGTCGCTCAAATGGACGGCCAGCGCAACGGGATCGACGCGGCGGATTTTGACTGCGGCGTTTGCGGCAATCCTTGTGAGCGGGGCAGGGCTTATGTGGCTCGGCTTGCCTTGGGTCGATCTTCGCACGCCTGTCTATTTGTCGAACAGACTTAGCCTCGTCGTCCGCTCCGCGGAGGATATGCAAGCTTTCGAAAAGGAGCTGGCGACCGGGCTCGGTCCGACGGATGGACGCGATCTTTTCCGAAGGGTCAAGGGCAAGGATGTCATTCTGGTCTTCGTGGAGTCCTACGGGCGGTCCGCAGTCGAAGATCCTCTTTACGCCGATGTCACAGGTCGGCGGCTCGGTGCCATCGATCAGCAGCTCAAAGCCGCGGGCTTACACGCGGCCAGTGGCTGGGTCACGTCTCCAACGGTTGGAGGTCTGAGTTGGCTTGCTCACGGCACCTTGCTGTCCGGGCTGTGGGTCGATAGTCAGGCACGCTACGATCGGCTGATGATCAGTCACCAGCCGAGCTTGAACCGGCTGTTTTCTCAAGCCGGATGGCACAGCGTGGCGGTCATGCCGGCGATCACCATGGCGTGGCCGGAAGCGGACTATTTTGGCTACGACCAGATCCTGTCGGCATCCGGCCTTCAATATCGTGGCAAGCCATTCAACTGGGTCACGATGCCGGATCAATACACCATGTCTGCCTTCGATCGGTTGGCGCTGAAGCCTGCCCATGAGCGCGGACAACGGCTCATGGCCGAGATCGCGCTCATATCCAGCCACGCGCCCTGGACGCCCGTGCCGACGCTCATCGATTGGAACAGGGTCGGAGATGGCTCTGCCTTCAATGACCAGGCTGTCAGCGGCGACCCGCCGTCCGTCGTCTGGGCCGTCCCAGACCGGGTGCGTCGCCAATATATACAGACTATCGATTATTCGCTGGCGACGCTTGGGGAGTTCATGGAAAGGCAGCGCCGAGATGTGGTCTACGTCATCCTCGGTGATCACCAGCCGGCGTCGATCATCACGGGGCAGGGCGCGTCACGCGCGGTGCCGGTGCACATTGTCAGCGATGATGCAGACCTTGTTGCGCGCTTCGAAGCCAAGGGATTTGCCAGCGGTATGATGCCCGCTGACACGACGAAGGAGCAACCGATGAGCACGCTTCGCCAAACTCTGATCGATACCTTCAGTGGCGCGCCCTGAGAACGGCGCGCCTGCCTGCATCAGGCGGATGCGCGTTCGCGCATGATATCCTGCCAGGCATCATAGGCCGAGAGAACTGTTTCCATCTGCGCCGTATGGCCGGTGATAAAATCGTCGCCATAGATCGTTTCGTCCGGGTACTCCGTGATCAGGGTCATCGGGACGGTATGCCGATCATCGACGGATGAGAGGCAGGGGAAGCCGTTGATGATCCGAAAACCGGTTTCGCCAGCGTGGATTTCATAGAGCGCGATCTGGCGGTTGTTGTAATCGAGAAGCCCAGGGATAGCACCGAGATGACGGGTCACCCTGTCCAGTAACGCTTCGGCCTGACGTTCCCAGTCCGGGTGATGGCGGATGATGAGGAAGAAGCCCTTCGGCAATGTCCACATGGCGAAGTTGCGCGGCACATAGCCGGAAAGCGGTCGCGTCCATTCATGCGAGGGATAGCCATGCAGATTCACATGCAGCTTGGCATCGCTCCTTTTCTCCGCCTTGAAACGGATTTCCTTCTCGAACAGGTTGGCGTCCGCATTCTCGGAGGTTCTATATTCGAGATCATCGCCGAGCGCGGTGTAACGCGCGGCATGGTGCATATGGCGCGGGTTGTCGAGGCGAAGACGCTGGTGCACGGCATATCCGTCGGGGTTCTCCAGCGGCGATATCGTAAAGTGGGATTGCTTCTTCTGGCCAAGCTTCCGGGCCGCGCGAAGAGCGCCGACAATGCCCGTCGTTTCGTTCGGATGTTGCCCGCCGCTGATCATCACGGCGGCATCGTCGCCGGATTTGTAGCGGGCAGAAAGGATGCGTCCGGAACGGGACCGTGCTTCGAAAGCGTCTCCGCCGATTTCGGCCAGGAGCTTCCTCACCTGGCTTTCCGCAATAGGCTCTTGAGCGGTGTCGATCGGCTGCTCATTCCCATCGGAGAAACCTGTGGTAAGCGCCCGTGTCTCGATGACGACAGAAATTTCGCCACTGCTCTTGGCGATTTCAGGCACGATCTGTCCTGGTCTCAGACCTCGATCACCCAATGGGCGGCCTGACTTCTTCTGGAAAAATTCGAGAAGTGAGAAATAGAAATCCTCGTGCAGCGCCTCGCGGAGGCTGACGACCTCATCGCCGACCGGCAACGAGATGTCTTTCGCGGGGTGAACAACGCGGATGTTCAGCTCTTCGAAATAGGGCTCCTGATCACCCCAAGCATGATCGGCTACGGCTTTGATGCCTGCGTCGAAGAGCTTTTCGTAATCCGTCGCCAGTCGCTCGCCCGGCTTCCCGCCAAGCTTCAACCAGCCTGTGGGCGAGACATTGATTTCGCCGACGATGTCCGTATGCACCCGGTTCGGCGCGAGGACGGTCACGCTCTCGATCCGCTCCCCACGCTTCAGCGAGACATCATAATGAAAGTCACCGTCGTTACGGGCAATGAAGTCAATCTTCGCCTCACCAACCAGAGCCGCGAGCGGATAGGCCTCCAGGCGGAAGCGGTTTGCCGGGGCGTTGGCATGGACCGGATAGTGCACTTCGATCGCCTCGACACCATCGAGGTCGATCTCTTCCAAGAAGGCAAAGAGAAGAGGTTTGTAAGCGCTGCGAATGCGGGCAGTCACGCCCTTCTCCTGCAACTGTCTTTCCGCCTCTCTCCGGCTTTCCGTGTCGTCGAAGGTCCAGGCTTCCAGCGGTTGGCCCGGAATGGCGAGCTCGACAATAGCGTCCAGCGTTCGAGTGAAAGTCTGGTTTAAAAGCGGGCTCATGGCGATTACCTCGAGGTTCTGCCGGTCGGATCGAGGCTATCGCGCAGCCAGTCGCCGAGGAGGTTGAGACCGAGAACGGTCAGAAGGATCGCCAAGCCTGGAAAGACGCTGACCCACCACGCGGTCTGAAGATAGGTACGCCCGTCCGCCAGCATGCCGCCCCAGCTTGGGATAGTGGGATCGACGCCGAGGCCGAGGAAGGTGAGGCTGCTTTCGAGCAGGATGTTGTTGGCGACATTCAGTGTCATCAGTACGATGACGGGACCGATCAGGTTTGGCAGCAAATGCTGGAGGATGATGCGCCAGTCCTTCACGCCGATAGCACGGGCCGACAGGATGAATTCGCGCTCCCTGAGTGTTAGCACCGAGCCGCGCACGAGGCGGGCATATTGCACCCACTGCGAGACGATCAGCAGGATGATGGTATTGGTGAGGCTGCCCCCAACGATCGCGATAAAGGTGATCGCGAGCAGGATAAAGGGCATGGCAAGCTGGATGTCTGCAAAGCGCATCACCAGCATGTCCCAGAAGCCGCGGTAGTAACCCGCCACAAGCCCGACCGCCACGCCGAAGATCACCGCGCCGATGACAGAGGTGAAGCCAACGAGGAGTGAGATTTTGCCGCCGGCGACGACGCGGGCCAGCACGTCACGGCCAAGCGGGTCGGTGCCGAATGGATGGGCGGCATTTGCAAACGGCTTCGCGAGCCGCGCCATCAGATCGATTTTTTCCGCGCTGCCTGGAAAGAGGACATCAGAGAAAACGACGGCAAGGCAGATCACGACCGTCAGCGTTGCGCCAAGGATGAATTCAAGACTGTTGAAGCGCGAGAGGCGCGAGGTGTTGGCAGCCATCGTCTCTTACTCCGTGCGGATGCGCGGATCGACAAGCCCATAGGCAATATCGACCAGAAGGTTGATGCCGACGATCATCAGCGACAGGACAGTGATGACGGCCTGGAGAACCGGATAATCACGAGCGCCGACCGCATCGAAGGCAAGCGTACCGAGCCCGGGCCAGTTGAAGACGCGCTCGATGACGACGATGCCGCCGAGCAGACCACCGAACTGAAGGCCAAAATAGGTGATGAGCGGAATGGCGCAGTTGCGCAGGGCGTGCTTGTAGAGCACCTTGTTTTCGCTCAAGCCCTTGGCGCGTGCCACCATCACATATTGCGAGCGCAACGTGTCGAGCATCGCCGTGCGCACAAGACGGACATTGGTCGCTGTCAGGATGACACCCATTGTCACGGCCGGCATGATATAGCTTGCAAATCCGCCCATGCCGCTCGGTGGCAACCAGCCGAGCGTGATCGAGAAGAGTAGAACCAGCATGGTTGCGAGCCAGAAGTTCGGAAACGACAGGCCGACGAGCGAGAAGATGCGGATCACCTGATCCGCCGTCTTGCCGCGTGACGTAGCAGCCTTGATCCCAAGCGGAATGGAAAGCGCAATCGACACAGCCATAGAGATGAAGGCGAGCGCCAGTGTGGCTGGGAGTGCGTCTGCAATCAGTCGCGAAACAGGGGTGCTGCCGGTAAAGCTGCGTCCGAAATCAAGCGTCACGAGCCCCTTCAGGAAGCTGAAATACTGGACGAAGAATGGCCGGTCGGTGCCAAGCGCCGCACGGATGCGCGCAAGATCGTCCTCCGTCATGCTGCCGCCGCCCTGGAACATGGTGACCGCGGGATCGCCCGTCAGACGAATTGCGAAGGAGACGAGAAGGGTGATGGCGATGACGACAAAAATCGCCTGCAGCAATCGCTTGATGAGAAAACCGGCCACGAGCTTTTCCTTGAGAAATGTCCTGCCTTGCCCGCGCAATTCGGGCAAGGCGATGCGTCAAAGGGTCGAAAGACTTATTCGACGGTGACGTCGGTGAGCTTCAACCGGTTGTCCGGTGGTGCGACAAACCCCTTCACCCGCTTGTTCATGCCGTAGATGGCATTGGTGTTGTAAAGCGGAAGTTCGAGTGCGCGATCAGCGGTGTAACTGCCGATCTCCTTCAGGATCTTTTCCCGTTCGGCACGGTCGGTCAGCGGGCGCTGGGATTCCAGCATCTTGTCCAGCTTCTCGTCCTTGTCGTAAGGGTTCCACTTCTCGCCGGAGTGGTACATGGAGTAGGCCGTGTTGTCGTAGTCGAAGGTCCAGCCGCCCCATTTCTGCTGGAACATGGCGCCGGTCTTGCCCTGCGGGATGATGTCGTTCAACAGCACGTTGGTTTCGTAGGGCTTGATGGTCGCGGTGATGCCGACCATCGAGAGGTAGCTGGAAATGACCTGAGCCACTTCGTTCATCGTCGCGTCATTGCCGCGAATGTCGATCTGGAGCGTCGTGCCCGGCTTCACACCGGCTTCGGCCAAGAGCTTCTTGGCAGCTTCCGGATCGTAAGGCAGCGGCTTCAGTTCAGGATCGTAGCCAAAGGACAGTGCGCTTTGGAAGCTTGCGATTTCCGAGGCCTGCCCGGCAAGGATCGATTTCACGATGGTGCCGCGATCGACCGCCATGATGATCGCCTTGCGCACCTTCGGATCGGCTGTGACGCCGTCGCGCGTGTTGAAGCGCAGCGCATCGACGGTGGGTCCCGGAACACTGACGATCTCAAGTTTGGAGTCGCCTTCGATAACAGGGATCATGCCGATTGGAATGGTCGGCGGGATGACCAGATCGACGCGGCCAGCCTGAAGTTCCGCCACTGCGGTCGCCGGTTCGGCGATGAAACGGTATTCCAGTTCCGAAAGCTTCGGAGCGCCGCCCCAGTAATCCGGGTTGGCTTCCAGCTTGATGTTGTTTTTCGGTGCGTAGGACACGAACTTGAACGCGCCGGTGCCGACAGGATTGAGGTTGAAGTTGTCCTCTCCCTTTTCCTGGATGTATTTCGGCGGCACGATCATGGCGCCGTAGCCTGCCAGCTTGGTCAGCAGTACGGGATCGGGCGCCTTTAGCTTCATGTCCACAGTGTAGTCGTCAATAACATCGACGCTTTCGATCGACACATAGTTGGAGCGCTGTGGGCCCTTGGCACCCTGTTCGCCTAGAAGGCGCTCGAAGGTGAACTTGACCGCGGCTGCGTTAAAGGGCTCGCCGTTGTGGAACTTGACGTTCTGGCGAAGCTTGAAGCGGATACGCTTGCCCTCATCCAGTTCTTCCCAGGATTCGGCAAGGCCCGGCACCAGTTTCAAATCCGGACCACGATAGGTGAGACCGTCAAAGATGTTGGTGGCCACCGCCGCCCACTGAACCAGAAAGGTGTCGATTGGGTCCCAGCTACCCGGATCCTGCGGGCTGGAAATGGTCATTTTGCCGGCGGCAAGAGCGGGCGATGCCACGAATGAAACGCTGGCCAAAGCCAGCGATGTCGCAGCAGCGGATATTCCCCTTTTGATTATTCTCATCTTCTGTTTCCTCTTCAGATGGTGTGAACGTTGGATCGGTCAGGCACTTTGAGCGATGAAGTGGCCTGGGTTTATTTCCCGATGGATAAGGATTGGTGGTTCGTCGCCCACGCGGCGCACCGGATTGGGGATCTCACCTTCGATCATGGCGATGCGACGCTCGATAGTCGGGTCTGCGACAGGCACGGCGGAGAGCAGCCTGCGGGTGTAATCATGCGTTGGGGTTTCGAACACCTGGCGACGGCTTCCCATCTCCATGATCTGACCGAGATAGAGCACCGCCACGCGGTGGCTCATCTTCTCCACCACCGCCATGTCATGGCTGATGAAGAGATAGGCCAGCCCGCGTTCGGCCTGCAGATCCATGAAGAGATTGATGATCTGGGCCTGAATGGAAACGTCGAGCGCCGAAAGAGCTTCATCGGCAATGATCAGCTTTGGATCGGATGCGAGGGCACGGGCGATACACACACGCTGCCGCTGGCCGCCTGAAAACTCGTGAGGATAGCGCGAGGCGTGTTCGGACGTTAGTCCAACGCGCTCCAGCAACTCATCCACACGTCGTTTCACAGCATTGTTATCGTTGATCAATCCGTGAGTGTTGATCGGCTCGGCAATCGAAAAGCCGACTGTCTTGCGCGGATCGAGCGAGGCGAAAGGATCCTGGAAGATGTATTGAACTTCCTGGCGCATGCGGAAGCGCTCGGAGGCGGACATCTGCGAAAAGCTGCGGCCATTGAACGAGATCTCGCCAGATACGGCGTTTTGCAATTGCTGGATGGTTCGTCCAATGGTGGACTTGCCGGAACCGGATTCACCGACCAGCGCCAACGTTTCGCCTGCATGAATGTCGAAGCTAACCTTCTGGACCGCACTCAGACGATGGGTCGTCTTGCCGAATAGGTTCTTGCGGATGTCGAAACGCACGAAGAGATCTTTGACGGAGAGGAGCGGCTTTTGATCGTATTTTGCCGTGTCCTGGACACGCTCTTCACCGACGGTGACGGGTTCACCATTCTGCAATACGGTCAGCGGCAAGCGTTTGGGATAGTCTTCGCCTTCCATGCTGCCAAGGCGGGGAACAGCGGAAAGCAGGGCGCGCGTATAAGGATGTTTCGGATTGGCAAAGACCTCCCTGACCGGACCTTCCTCGACCTTTTTACCCTTCCACATAACGACGACATCATCGGCCATCTCTGCCACCACGCCCATATCGTGGGTGATGAAGACCATGCCCATGCCGAGCTTTTTCTGCAGGTCGCGCATGATGTTGAGGATCTGCGCTTGAATGGTGACATCGAGTGCGGTTGTCGGTTCGTCGGCAATCAACAGCTTTGGTCGGCAAGCGAGCGCCATGGCGATCATCACGCGCTGGCGCATGCCACCGGAGAGCTGGTGGGGATAGCGATTTAACAGTTCGGCCGCATCCGGCAGACGCACCATGTCCAGAAGCGAGCGAGCTTGCGCCATCGCAGCCTGTTTGCTCAGTTTCTCATGTAAAATCAGCACTTCGCAGATCTGATCGCCGATGGTGAAAACCGGATTGAGAGAGGTCATCGGCTCCTGAAAGATCATGGCGATCTCCTTGCCGCGGATCGACCGCATCTCCTTCTGAGAAGTTTTCAACAGATCCTTGTTTTCAAATAGAATTTTCCCCGTCGGATAGGTCGCACCCATCATATCTGCTAGACGCATCGTCGAGAGTGACGTGACCGACTTGCCCGATCCTGATTCACCGACAACTGCAACAGTCCGACCCGCATGCACCGTAAAAGACAGATCGTCCACGACGCGGCTTTCGCCAAACTCAACGCTCAGACCTTGGATGGAGAGGAGCGGCTTGCTGTTGTCCATAAAAGTAATGTCCTTCGTCATGCTCATACCAGCACTCGTGGTGCAAGGACCGTGCCAGTGTCGCAGAGGTGAAGGACATAAGCATCGTCCACGCCGGCTGCGCAGGCGCTAAAATTGGTCACAGGGTCGCTTTTGGGGCCGATGAGCAGCATCGTACTGGTTTCCTCCACAATACAAGTCGACGCTAACAAAGGCGAACAATCCTGTCCATCCTGTTGAACAATTTTTGCATATTGCCCTACAAATAGTCACATGCTTTTGCATTGGGCGAGAGGTGCACGCGATGGGCACTGCGTAGCATGGCATGATCACGCGGTTTGAAACTGGATGCGGTCCGGCCGAGCTTTTCGGGTTTGAGGCATCTTAACCAGATGCCGCCGAGCGCGGATGAAGAAGCCGAACGCGATCCGCTCGACGGGAGTGACATGGAGGGACTGGAACCCTGGGGGCCTTTGACGAGGCATTCAGAAATTGAGCTGACCCCTATCTGCTCAGTCACCGTTGGCACGGTCTTCTTCGGCAAGCCGCGAAAACCAGGCCGCGTAGGCTGTGTTCTTCACGAGATGCCGATTAAGATCCGGCTCCCCATCATTCCACCATACCTTTCCCCTCTCGCCGAGAGCGATCTTGGCTTCGTCGACCCGCGCTCTCGCTTGCGCCAGCGCTACACGATCGCCCTTGGCTTGCCGAACCGCTCGCCTCGCTGCCATCAGTTCCTTGACCAACCGTATCCTGGTCTCTTCATCCAGAGCGGGATCGCTTTTGCGCCAGAGGCGCCCGTGGACCACGAAGTACCGACCATCCGGCGTGTCAGGGTAGGAGAGGGGCTTTTCACGACTGCTCACAGCAACGACCCCTGCGCCGGTTCAAAGTCCTGCTGCGTTTCCATTTCACCGCGCCTTGTCAGCTCGGTTTGTGCGCTGAAGCGCACATCGCTATCCCGGTCTTGAAGATAACCCATCAGCGTTTCGGTGCTCAGGCGGTCCCAACCTTTGCCGCGATCCGGACCCGCAGGCACGCGCGGCAGCAGCCCTGGCTCGGTGCTCCAAGCCAATAGCTCCTCGAGCGAGGCGGCGTTCAGCATATCGCGCAGGTGATGGGCGGTCACATAGGCGTCTGGCATGGCGCGGTGTGCTGGCAGGCCAATCTCATGCACCAGCCCTTCCGGCATGCGCAGATAGCGTAACATCTGATTGGAAAAACGCGGCAACTCGGGCCAAACCCGCAGCGCACATTTCCACGTGCAGATCCAAGGCAATCCTCCCGTCAGCCGAGCCGTGCAGTATCTCTGTTCGAAGGCTGCGCGGTGGGCTGCAAAGCCCACCACGCCTCCCTCGGGGCGCAAGACGCTTGGCGCCACTTCCTTCCAAAACGGGGCGTCCGCGACCTGCTCGTCGAGAATATGATGGATGGCCATGGTGTCGGGCGTAATCGGGCGACCGGGATTGACGAAGAGGGCGCCGCGCTCATTCGTCAGCGCCCAACGTCCCCCTTCTAAAAGTGCGACATCCTGCCAGCCGATTTCGCAAACGTCGTTGGCGCCGTTGCCGGCGGTCTCCAGATCAATCACGCGGATGCGGTGCACTGACACCTTCAGCTCTTCCCTAGGCTCTTTCATTGATCATAAATCGAAGCCGAGCTGAGGTTGTTCCCCGTCGTCTGAAATGCTCTCGTTGGTGAGGGAGGAAAGAGTGACTCCGAGCAAGCGAACGGACCGTTTGAACGGATAGACGGTCGCAAGTAGTCCCGCAGCGGTTTCGAGGATCGCGTTGCCGTTGGCGAAGGGGACAGCGCTGCTTCTGCTGCGCGTCGCTTGCGTGAAGTCGGAGTACTTGATCTTCACGGTGACGGTCTTGCCGCTGAAACCTTTGGCCTGGCAGTAGCTCCAGACCTTCTCGGCAAGTGGCTTCAACTCGTCGGTGGCCAGATTGAGGTCATCAATATCCTGCATGAAAGTGTCTTCAGCACCGACTGATTTTCGCACACGGTCGGGTCGGACCCGGCGCTCGTCGATGCCACGCGCGATGCCATAGAAATATGGCCCCGACTTGCCGAAGTGATGTGTCAGAAACTGCAGGGTCTGCGCCTTGAGATCGGCGCCGGTTTCGATCCCCAATCTGCGCATCTTCTCCGCAGTTGCCGGTCCAACGCCGTGAAACTTCTTCACCGCGAGGCCCTCGACGAATGCAGGCCCGCGCCTGGGCGTGATTACCGCCTGACCGTTGGGCTTGTTGAGGTCCGACGCCATCTTGGCGAGAAACTTGTTATAGGAAATCCCGGCGGATGCATTGAGGCCAGTCACCTCTTTGATCTTTTCGCGGATTTCCAGCGCAATCTCAGTCGCGATCGGCATGTCCTTCAAATTTTCAGTGACATCCAGATAGGCTTCATCAAGCGATAGCGGTTCTATCAATGACGTGTATTCGGCAAATATCTCTCTGATCTGCTGCGAGACGGCGCGGTAGACTTCGAAGCGTGGTCTGACGAAAATCAGGTCGGGGCACTTTCGGGCTGCGGTCACGGAGGGCATGGCTGAATGCACGCCAAAGGCGCGCGCCTCGTAGCTCGCCGCCGCCACGACGCCACGCGCCGCAGCACCGCCCACGGCGAGAGGCTTTCCGCGAAGATCAGGATTATCACGCTGCTCGACAGACGCGTAGAATGCGTCCATGTCCACATGGATGATCTTGCGAAGCGGCGAGGGGTCGTTGAAGCTCATGGAGGCCAGAGAAGCTGTTTCGAACAAAAGAAGAACATAGCATGTGTGGTGGCATGCGCCAAGACATCGCGGCCAGAAGTTTGTTGCGTTGATGAAACCAGCGGACCGATGGGGAGTTTGACCTACTCACTATGTCTCAGGGAGATCCGTCATGGCCGACAACGCCACCAGTACCATTCGCGCGACATTCGAAACCCGCGAGGCCGCCGACCTTGCTGTCGAACATTTGGTGCAGCAGCACGGCATTGCTCGCCCAGATATCTTCATCCAGTCGGCTTCCGACGAAAACACCACCGGAACGGAATCGTCACGCGGCGACGTGAAGCGCGCCGACGCTCCCCACGAAGGTGAGATCGAAGTGTCGGTCGATATTGCAGCCGACCAGCTGCAGGCCGTTCAGCGCAGTTTTGGTGATGCCGGTGCGATCCGAGTTTCAGGCCGTTGAGGCGAAGCGATAAGCTTAGGTGGCAAGCCATGCGTTCATGCATGTGAGCTTGCCGCCTAAGTCAATAACGACGTTGATGATCCCGCGTTGTGGATGTATTTGATCCGGCAACGTCAGGGATCAAAATGCAGACCTTTTCTAGATTGCCGCCACTTGAAGCGCTGGTTGTTTTCGAAGCGGCATCGCGTCTCGGTAGTTTTTCCCGTGCAGGCGTCGAACTCGGCCTGACCCAAAGCGCGGTCAGTCGCCAAATCGGCAAGCTGGAAGCATTCATCGGCTCGAAACTGTTCGAACGGGTGCCGACAGGCGTGCGATTGACGACGGTTGGTGAGAATTATTCGATTGATGTCTCCCGACTGATCCTCGATATCGCAAGTGTAACGGATGGTGTTCGCTCCTGGACGGGGGCCAGCCAGATCACGATCGCCTGTTCCAGAGGGATCGCCGATCAGTGGTTTATGCCTCGCCTCAAGAAACTGAAGAACGATATTGCGGGGCTTGAACTCAGGCTGCGCGTTACCGACGACGTTGCGCATTTGCGGCTCGACGAATTCGATCTTGCAATCTTCTACCGCAAAGAAAGACCGATCGGGGTTTGGCTCTCTGAGCTCGGCCAGGAAGAGGTGGTCCCGGTCTCTGGCGCTGGCGCATTGTTGCTGGAAGAGCAGAAGGCGCCGGTCCTCATTTCCATTGAAGACTCCATGCGCGAGTGGCAGGATTGGGGAGATTGGTGGCGATCATCAAAGATGTCCCCGCCGCAGGATGCAGTGCACTGGAAACTTGGAGATTACGGTTTGTGTGTCGCGGCTGCCTCCCAGAGTCTCGGCACGACGCTCGGCTGGACATGGCTCATCCGCGATCAACTGGACAGTGGCGTCCTCGTTCCGGTGCATAGCCACACGATGCGATCCGAAGGACGATTTTATCTCATGCGGCCTGCTGACCGACATCAGCGAAAAATCGTGCGCGAAGTGGCCGACTGGCTGATTGCAAACAACAAGCAAACCGCGCGCTGATCATCGTTACGCTTGCACCAGACGCGCTCTGCGCCGACGATCCAGCATGAAACGTGCGTAACCGATCAAAGTGAATATCAGCCAAGCCACCTGCGAAATCAGGGAGCCAAGATTGAAATTCCATATCAGTGAATAGATCAGGAGAACGCCACCGAGGATGTTGAGAATGGTGTAGCGACCGTCTTCAACGCTCAGAATGCGCAATTGCAGCAGGGCATATGCGATGAGATAGAAAATTGCTCCTGCAAGGCCAACAATGTCCGCAAGCCCCATTTATACGCACTCCGTAACCGCCTAGTATAGACGCCTGGCCACGCCGGCTCATTCCGGCGACGCTCGTGTACTCCGCTTCGCAAACAAGCGGATACGCTTTGATTTCATGACCCCATGCGCAAAAATCATACCCCAGCTTATGGCTCCGTCTCTAGTGCCGAACCGCTGAGTACGATAGGCCAAGCCCCCGAGAGCCGTCCCATGAACGGCGATGATAAAAACAGGGAACTGCACCATGACACACTCCCCATCTTCCTTTTCGCTCGACCGACGTAGCTTCCTCATCGGCGCTGCCGGTCTGACGGCGCTTTCTGCGGGCTTCATCACACATGCCAGCGCGCAAGACGCTCAAACGCCGAAGAAAGGGGGCGTGCTGAAACTTGGTATCGGCGGCGGTAGCACGACTGACAATCTCGATCCGCGCATCTTGAAGGACTGGGTTCCCGTCAATCAGGCTTTCATGATCATGAATGGTCTTGTCGAGATCGACGCCAACAATCACGCGGTTCCAGAATTGCTCGAAAGCTGGGAAGCGCAGCCGGGTGCCAAGGAGTGGGTGTTCAAGCTGCGCCAAGGGGTGACCTTCCATAACGGCAAGGCGCTGACCGTCGAAGATGTGATTTACTCGATCAATCTCCACCGCGGCGAGACCACCTCAGCAGCGCGTTCGATCGCGTCTGCGCTGAAAAGCGTCGAGAAAGTCTCAGACAGCGAAATCAAGATCGTCCTTGAAAGCGGCAACGCCGACCTTCCCTACATTCTCTCCGACTACCACTTCCTTGTCGTTCCCGAAGGATGGACGGATTTCAACAAACCCGTCGGTACGGGCCCGTTCGTGTTCGAAAGCTACGATCCCGGCGTCCGGTCGCGTTTCACGCGCAATCCCAACTATTGGAAGCCGAACGCCGCGCATGTCGACGCCGTAGAAGTGATCGTCATCAATGATATCGCTGCGCGCACCAATGCCATGATGTCGGGTCAGGTTCATGCAATCAACCAGCTCGATTTCAAGACGGTCGATCTCCTGCGTCGCAACCCTAACCTCAACATCGTCCAGTCGGCTGGTGGCCAGCATTTCACATTCCTGATGGACTGCACGCAGGCGCCTTATAAGGACAACAATGTCCGCCTCGCCATCAAGCATGCGATCGATCGCGAGCAGCTTTTGAAGACCGCCCTGCGTGGCTATGGCCGCCTCGGCAACGATCATCCGATCCCGAGCTCCGATCGCTTTTATGCAGCCGACCTGCCGCAGCGCCCTTACGACCCCGAGAAGTCCAAGTTCTATTTGAAGCAGGCTGGGCTCGATACGTTGAAGGTCGAGATTTCGGCCTCGGACGCGGCGTTCTCCGGCGCGGTCGACGCAGCAGCGATTTTCCGCACCAGCGCTGCCAAGAGCGGGATCGACGTGTCGATCAAGCGCGAGCCGGCGGATGGATACTGGGACAATGTCTGGATGAAGGCGCCGTTCTGCATGTCCTATTGGGGCGGACGTCCGACTGCCGACCAGATGCTGACCATTGCGTACCAGTCCACCTCGGCACAGAACGATACGCACTGGAAAAACGAGACCTTCGACGAGAAGCTGATTGAAGCCCGCGCACTTCTGGACGATGCCAAGCGCAAGGAAATCTATGCCGAGCTTCAGGCGCTGATCTCGAACGAGGGCGGCGCGATGATCCCGATGTTTGGCGATTATCTCGACGCTACCTCCAAAAAGCTCAAAGGCGTCACCACGCACCCGATGTTCAACTTCATGGGTGCTCGTCTCGCTGAAAAGGTATGGTTGGACGCGTAATGACTATTCTTATCCTGAAGCGCATTGCTTTGGGTATTCTGACGCTACTGCTCGTGTCGGCGCTTATCTTCGCCGGCACGCAGCTTCTTCCCGGTGACGTGGCGTCGGCAATACTCGGACAGAATGCAACGCCCGAGTCTCTCGCTGTGCTGCGCACGGACCTCGGTCTCGACCAACCGCTGCTGCACAGATATTTTGCCTGGCTCGGCGGGTTTGTAACCGGTGACCTGGGCAATTCTCTCGCCAACCGGCAGCCCGTCGCGGATCTTTTGTGGCCACGGTTCTGGAACACCATGGCACTTGCGTTCTACGCTGCCGTGATCTCCGTGCCGGTTGCCGTTCTTCTGGGGCTGTTGAGCGCGATCTGGAGAGGCACTGTCTTTGACCGGGCCGTCAATATCGCTGCCCTCGCATTTGTGTCGCTTCCCGAATACTTCCTCGGCCTGCTACTGATCCTGTTCGTTTCCGTGCAATATAATCTCCTGCCGAGCCTTGCGGACACATATTCGGGAATGAGCATGGGAGACTGGCTGAAGGCGACGACGCTTCCGGCTCTGACGCTTGTTCTGGTAACGGTTGCCCAGATGCTGCGAATGACCCGGACGGCGGTCTTGGCCGTCATGGATCAGGCCTATGTGGAGACCGCGTATCTGAAGGGACTACGCACGAAGCGGGCCGTTCTCCGCCACGCGCTTCCCAATGCGGCAGCCCCGATCGTCAATGTCGTATCCTTCAATATCGCCTACCTCATCACCGGCGTCGTTCTGGTCGAGGCGGTGTTTAACTACAACGGGCTTGGTCGCTTCATGGTCGATGCCGTTTCGAAACGCGATCTACCGCTGGTGCAAGCGGCGGCGCTCGTGTTTGGCACCGCTTACGTCATCTTGAACATTATTGCCGACGTTACGGCCATCGCGCTCAATCCGCGCCTGAGGCATGCCCGATGAAATTCCTGCGTACTGTTTCACCGACGGCATGGATCGGTCTGTTCATCATTTCACTCAACATTATCCTGTTCTTGGCCGGCCCCCATATCGCGCCTTTCGGGCAGGAGGAGATCGTTGGATCGCCCTTCGATCCGCCTTCGGCTGCCCACTGGTTCGGTCTCGATCAGAATGGCCGGGACATGCTGTCGCGCATTCTCGCTGGCGCGCAGATGTCCATTGGCGTTTCGCTCGCCGCATCTTTGTTGTCGTTTACCATCGGCATCACGCTTGGTTTCATCGCCGCTATTTTCGGCGGCTGGCTCGACACCATCCTCTCGCGCATCGTCGATACCGTCATGTGCATTCCGGTGTTGATTTCGGCCTTGGTCGTCTTGCAAGCGTTGGGATCGTCAATCCCGGTTCTCATCGTCACCATCGCACTGCTGGACTCGACCCGCGTGTTTCGTCTGGCACGTATCGTCGCGCAAGGGATCAATGTTCTCGAATATGCCGAAACCGCACGCCTGCGGGGCGAAGGTCTGTTGTGGCTGGTTTTCAAGGAAATCCTGCCAAATGCGCTGCCGCCGCTGATTGCGGAATTCGGTCTGCGTTTCTGCTTTACCTTCCTCTTCGTTGCCGGCCTGTCGTTTCTTGGCCTCGGTATTCAGCCGCCTTTCGCCGACTGGGGCGGTATGGTGAAAGATAACCAGCAGGCTATTCTTTACGGCCTTTATGCGCCGCTTTATCCCGCTGCCGCGATCGCCATCCTGACCATCGGCATTAATCTTGTGGTCGACTGGTTGCTGGCGGGACGTAGTGCTATTCAAGGAGCGGATCGATGAGCGAAGACAAGGTCCTTCAAATCCGTGGCCTGAAGGTTGCAGCCCCCAACGGCACCATTCTGGTCGATGGCATCGATCTCGACCTGTCACGCGGTGAGGTCAAAGGCCTTATTGGTGAATCGGGGGCGGGGAAATCCACGATAGGCCTCGCCGCCATGGGCTACGGTCGAAATGGCTGCCGCATCGTTGACGGCGAGATCGTCGTTGATGGCATCTCTTTGATGAAGATCGGCCGTACTGGACGCGAGGCGGTGCGTGGCGCGCGTATCGCCTATGTCGCACAGAGTGCTGCTGCGGCCTTTAATCCCGCGATGAAAATCGGCGATCAGATCATCGAGGGGCCTCTCTATCACGGCATCATGAACCAGCAGGAGGCACAAGCCTGGATGCTGGAGCTGCTTGAGGCGCTGCAACTGCCGGATTTTCGCAATTTCGGCAATCGCTACCCGCATCAGGTTTCCGGTGGTCAGTTGCAGCGCGCCATGGTTGCCATGGCGATGTCATGCCGCCCAGACATCCTCGTGCTGGATGAGCCGACCACGGCTCTGGACGTCACGACACAGATCGAAGTCCTCGCGCTGCTGCGCGATCTTATCCAGCGGTACAGGACTGCAGCTCTTTATATTACGCACGACCTGGCGGTGGTGGCGCAGGTGGCCGATAGCATCACGGTCTTGCGCCATGGAAAGCGCGTAGAGGAGGGGAGCGCCGAGCAGATCCTCGAGCATCCTCAGGAAGAGTACACCAAGCGTCTTGTCTCGGAACGCGAAACGAGCATGGCGGGGCAAGGGGTTCACCACGAGAGTGGTGAGGTCTTGCTCGATGTGCGTAACGTGACGGCTCATTACGGGCGCAAAAAGGTATTGGACAATGTCCATCTGACGCTACGCCGCGGTGAAACGCTGGCCATTGTCGGCGAATCCGGATCGGGCAAGTCCACGCTCGCACGCGTCATCGCGGGTCTACCGCCTCATTCGTCGGGAGTGATCTCACTCGCCGGACACAGGCTGGCCGATAGCTACAAGAAGCGCAGCCGGGAAGAGCTGCGCCGTATACAACTCGTCTACCAGCTACCGGATGTGGCCCTCAATCCGCGACAGACGGTTGGCGACATCATCGGTCGTCCCATGTCATTTTATTTCAACATGAAAGAGGATCAGCGCTCCTCCGAGATCGGACGGTTGCTCGATCTTGTCGGACTACCGCGAGACTTTGCCGAGCGACTTCCAAAGGCGCTTTCGGGCGGTCAGAAGCAGCGCGTCTGTATCGCCCGCGCTCTTGCAGCGCGTCCCGATCTCATCATCTGCGATGAGGTCACGTCTGCGCTCGACCCCCTCGTGGCAGAAGAGATCTTGCGATTGCTGCGCTCGTTGCAGGATGAATTGTCTGTCTCCTATCTGTTCATAACCCATGATCTGGGTGTCGTTCGCAGACTGGCGGACCGGACGATGGTGATGCAGCATGGCGTGATCGTTGAAACGGGCATAACCGCAGATGTTTTTGCCCCGCCTTACAAGCCCTACACCGAGCAGCTCATCACCTCAGTGCCGGAACTGCGACGAGACTGGCTTGATGGGGTGCTGGCAAAACGCGCAATCCCCGCCGCTTGAGGACGATGGCGATCTCGGATCGCCGTTCAAAAATCCTGTCGTCGCTACTGGAGCGCCAGTAAGGCGCATAATCTGACTGGAATATTTGAAATGACAGTGCATGTCCAAGAACACATCTGGATTCCGTTGAGCGATGGTACGCGCCTTGGGGCGCGGCTCTGGTTGCCGGAAGACGCAGAACAATCGCCGGTCCCGGCAATCCTTGAATATATTCCCTACCGCAAGCGCGACGGTACTCGTGGGCGCGACGAGCCGATGCATGGCTATTTCGCAAGCCAGGGCTACGCGGCCATTCGCGTCGATATGCGTGGGACGGGCGAGTCCGATGGACATATGGCGGATGAATATCTGAAGCAGGAGCAGGATGACGCGCTTGAAGTGATTGACTGGATTTCCCGCCAAGCCTGGTGCAGCGGCAACGTTGGGATGATGGGAAAAAGCTGGGGCGGCTTCAACAGTTTGCAGGTGGCGGCGCGCAGACCTCCCGCGCTGAAGGCGATCATCACCGCCTACTCGACAGATAATCGTTATACGGACGACATCCATTACATGGGCGGTTTGCTGCTCAATGATAATTTGTGGTGGGGCACGATCATGCTGGCCTACCAGAGCCGGCCCCTGGATCCAAAGATCGTCGGCGACGGGTGGAGAGAACAGTGGCTGGAGCGGCTCGACAAACTCCCTTTCTTCCCCGCCCTCTGGCTCGAACATCAGCGTTATGACGACTACTGGAAACACGGTTCGGTCTGTGAGGACTGGAGCGCCATAGAGTGCCCGGTGCTGGCAATCGGGGCATGGGCCGACAGCTATACCAATCCGGTCTCCCGACTCTTGGAAAACCTTCAAGTCCCACGTCGCGGGATCATCGGCCCCTGGGGGCACATTTACCCTCAGGATGGTGTTCCAGGTCCTGCCATCGGCTTCCTTCAGGAGGCAACCCGCTGGTGGGATCAATGGCTCAAGGGTGAAGAGACAGGCGTCATGGACGAGCCCATGTTGCGTGCCTTTGTTTGTGACACGATCGAACCCACGGGCACGCGCACCACGACGGAGGGTCGGTGGGTTGGTGAAGCAGAATGGCCATCGCCTGAGATAACTGCAAAGCAGTTCCATCTCGGCGCTGATCGTCGCCTTGGCGGAAACGCATCGCAGGCAGCGATCCTGCAAATCCGTTCTCCGCAAAGCCACGGAAAAGCAGGTGGCGAATGGATGGCAACGGGTTGCCCAGGCGAACACCCGACAGACCAGCGGCTTGATAATGGGGGCGCGCTCGTCTTCGAAACCGAGATCCTGGAACAGGATCTCGATGTGTTGGGTGCACCTTCGGTCCGCCTTCGCGTTGCTGCAGATTGCCCGGTAGCGCAAATTTCGCTGCGGTTGAACGATGTTCTACCGGATGGCCGCGCGACGCGGGTGAGCTATCAGGTCTTCAACCTGACCCATCGTGATAGCCATGAAGAGCCGGAAGCATTGGAGGCGGGCAGATTCTACGATGTAACGATCAAGCTCAACGATTGCGGCTATCGCTTTGCCAAAGGTCATCGCGTTCAACTGGCCATCGCCACTGCCTATTGGCCAATGGTCTGGACGTCTCCATACAATGCGACGCTCAGCATCTCCGTGGCGGAGAGCAGACTTGAGCTGCCTGTTCGTGCGCCCTCGCACGAGACGAAAGTGCGTTTCGATGCACCCGCTCACGGGCCGTCGACTCCGATGACGCAGGTCGATGCCGGCACGGTCAGGCGCTGGACCGAACAGGACCATGAAACCGGAATCAATACCTACATCACGGAAGGCGTGGGCGGCTTGTTCGGAGAGGGCGTCATCTGCTTCGACGAGATCGATACTCAACTTAGTCACAGTCTTCGCCGTGAGTTGACCATCAAGGACGACGATCCGCTCTCGGCGAAATACGTGCTGACGCAGAGCTATGAAATGGGGCGTGACGGCTGGCGGATAAAAATCGAAAGCCGAACAGAAATGCGCTCGGACGAGAACAAATTCTACCTGGCCGGAGAGTTGTCAGCATTCGAGAATGGAACGCTGGTCAAGACGCGCCAATGGGACGAGCGCTTTGACCGGGATATGATCTGAGCCCCATATCGGCAGACCAGCCAGAGCGAACGGTGCTGAGCGCACTGTTCGCTCGATTGTTTTCGGCACCGCAGGAAGAGTGCCCTTCAGTTTGCCACTGGTGCTTTTGGCCAGACGAAATGAGCCTTCGAGGTCGCTCCTATTCCCCTACGGCAACGCCCTCTCGGCGTGGATCGGCGCTTCCAGCCAAGCCTTTGCCGGTAATCTCGATGGCGTGTAAGCCGGAATTCATTTCGCCCGGCTTCACGTCGTACCCGAGTGACTTGAGAGGTTCGGCCATGTCTTCCGCCTTGGTGCCGGCCTCGATATCGTAGGTCCCGAAGCGATTGATGAGATGCGGCTGGGCCACGATCTCCTCCACGGGCATACCCCAGTCGATATAGGCAATCAGCGCCTGCGCCACATATCCGATGATCTGGCTGCCACCTGGCGAGCCGATGGCGAGCAGTGGTTTTCCGTCCTTCATCACGATGGTTGGTGCCATCGAGGAGCGCGGCCGCTTTCCAGGCTCGACCCGATTGGCAATCGGCAGGCCGCCGTCATGGGTCTTGAAGGAAAAGTCCGTCAACTCATTGTTGAGGAGAAAGCCGTTGGTCATCAGACGTGAGCCAAATCCGTTTTCGATCGTCGTCGTCATGGAAACGACATTTCCTTCATTGTCGACGATGACGAAGTGACTGGTGGACGGCAATTCCAGTGCCGCATCCCGGCCGAAGAGGAGCGCGTGGTCCCAGCCGGGTTCGCCAGCTTTGACCGCATCCTTGCTCAAGGCCTTGTCGCCATCCAGCAGCCTTGCGCGCTCACCCAGATAGGATTTGTCGAGCAAGCCCTTGATCGGCAACGGCACGAAGTTTGGATCGGCCACGTAACGTTCACGGTCAGCAAATGCAAGACGTTGGGCATCGCCGATGATGCGCCAGCTTTCCACATTCTGTGGCCCCAAAGCCTTGAGATCGAAATTTTCCGAAAGGCCGAGGATTTGGCTGACGGCGACTGCTCCTGACGACGGCGGACCCATGCCGCAGACATCGAGAGCGCGATAGGTGAAGCAGACTGGCTCTCGCTCGATGATGCGATAATTGGAGAGGTCGGCGAGCGAAAGTACGCCGGGATTGCCGGCGGCTTCCCGCACGGTTTTGACGATGTCCTCCGCAATTTTCCCCTTGTAGAATGCGTCGGCGCCACCTTTCGCGAGAAGCGCAAGCGTGTCTGCGTAAGATGGATTTTTTAACACGGTGCCTGCCTTCAAAGCCGCGCCTGAGCTATCGAAGAAATAGGACGTGGTCGCCTTGTAGGTCTTCAACCGGTCACCCTCCGAGGCGACCAGGGAGGCGAGGCGTGGCGATACCCTGAAGCCTTGTGTTGCCAAGGTCTGGGCCGGCTTCAGGAGGCTTGCCCATTCCGCTTTGCCGAAGCGTTTGTGGACGTCCTCAAGAAGGCGGACGGTTCCAGGCGTACCAACCGAGCGGCCGCCCACCACGGCGTCCATGAACTTCAGGGGCTGGCCTTTCGCGTCGAGAAAGAGTGTCGGGGTGGCCTCCATGGGCGCCGTCTCCCGGCCGTCGAAGGTGGTCAGCTTCCCGCTTTTTGCATCATAATAAACGAGAAATGCACCGCCGCCGAGACCGGAACTCTGCGGTTCGACGAGACCAAGCACGGTCTGCACCGCAACCATCGCATCAATCGCGTTCCCGCCATTGGCAATCACATCACGCCCCGCCTCAGCCGCGAGCGGATTGGCAGCCGCCACCATAAAGTTTTTGGCTTCCACGCGTTGAGCCGTTGCAACCGCCGTTGCTTTTTCCGGGGCAACGGTGTCGGACGCCTGCTGAGCTGAGGCCACGGAAGAGCAAAGGGCCAGGGCAAGAAAAGTTCGGCTGAGAAGTCTCGGTTGCATTTGCCCTATCCTTCTAATTGGCACCACGGCCAATGGCAGTGAGACGCGACACCGCGCGAGCCCATGTGGGTCCACCGCAAAACGATTTGGTCACACTATGAGGACTGTGTCACAGCCTGTCCACTCTGACTGATGACAGGTGCACGACGCGCGTATGGGGGCCTCCGATGATAGTCCGGCATTTTACCGCCGATGCTTTTCTGATGATTATCCATCACCGGATGCGCGAAAAAGTATAAGCCATGCGCCAGTGTAGCCGCCTCTGGAAGCGCGAAAATTTTATCCTTTCATCGTGCCGTTGCACGGCTTGTGAACATATCACGCGAAGTTGTTGGCTAAAATCGATGCAGGATTGGTGTTCATTGTTAGGTTCAATGCACTGCTATTCCTTTTTCAGCATAGAGCAGTCAAAAAAGTATCAGCAATTTCTACGGCGTGAGGTGGAGTAATAGCTCCGGTCGCGCCTATGCTCCACCTCAACGCCTGGGACGAGCCATAAGAGGAATGGTCTCGTTTCGACTTGAGGCGGACGTGCGTGAGGGAGGAACCATGATGCAGCCCGATCTGGAACTGGTCCACATTCGCAAGGGCGAGTCTTTCGCTGCTTGGCGGCATGGCTACCCGTTCCGTACGGTTCGCTGGCATTACCACCCCGAATACGAAATCCACCTCGTCGTGGCCACGTCCGGCACCTTCTATATTGGCGACTTTGTCGGACGCTTCGATCCCGGCCAGCTGATCATGACCGGCCCCAATCTCCCCCAGAACTGGATCAGCGAGATAGAGCCCGAGGAAATCGTTCCGACGCGCTCTCTCGTGATCCAGTTTCCGGAAGCGTTCATAGAAGAAGCCAGTGCATGCATGTCGGAGATGGAGCCGGTCCGCAGCCTGCTGGAACGCAGCCGCCGCGGCATTCTGTTTGACGATGAGACGAGCAATCGCGTCCGGCCTTTGATCGAAAGGTTGATCGAAGCGCAGGGGCTTACGCGCCTCGCGCTCTTCTGGGAAATTCTTGACCTTCTGGTCAAAGCGCCATCTCCGGAGGTTCTGGCCAGTCTCAGCTATGAACTGGACTTGGCAGGCACTGGCGATAGCGGCATCAATCGCGCCTTGTCGCATCTGCGCCAGCATCTGACCGCGCAGGTGGATGAAATTGATCTAGCTGAGATCGTCGGCCAGAGCCCCAGCACGTTTTCACGCGCCTTCAAGCGCCACACAGGTACGACGCTTGTCCGTTACCGCAACCAACTCAGGATCGATCTTGCCTGCCAGATGCTGCTGGCGGATCAGGACGTCAAGGTTGCCGAAGTCTGCTACGACGTTGGCTTCTCCAACCTTTCGAATTTCAACCGGCATTTCCTGAAACTGAAGGGAATGTCGCCGTCGAGGTTCCGAACCATATTCGCGGCCCAAAAGGCGGCAGTCATGGCGGAGTAACCCACCGGCACATCGCAGATTTCATCAATTCGGACAGACGACTGTCCGGAAACGGGTAGTTGCTGCCCAATTTCCAACGGGAGGAATAGTAATATGAAAATGAAGTCAAAGTTTCTGATGGCGACAGCCGCCCTTGCCATGATGGCCGCTCCGGCTCTGGCACAGGAAAAGCTGAAGATCGGCATGACGTTTCAGGAGTTGAACAACCCTTACTTCGTGTCCATGCAGGAAGCGCTGAAGGAAGCCGCAGCGAGCATCGGAGCCGATGTCGTCGTGACCGACGCCGGCCATGATGTTGCAAAGCAGATTTCCGACGTCGAAGATATGCTTCAGCAGAAGATCGACATCCTTCTTCTGAACCCAACCGACAGCGCGGGCATCGAAGCCGCCGTTCATGCAGCTAAAGCCGCAGGCGTCATCGTCGTCGCCGTGGATGCCAATGCAAACGGTCCTGTCGACACCTTCGTGGGCTCGAAGAACCGCGATGCGGGCTACATGTCCTGCAAACATCTCGGTGAAGCCGTTGGCGGCAAGGGCGAGGTTGCGATCCTCGACGGTATTCCGGTCGTGCCGATCCTCCAACGCGTCGAAGGCTGCAAGGCCGCACTTGCGGAATTTAAGGACATCAAGCTCGTCGACACGCAGAACGGTCGTCAGGATCGCTCCGTGGCTCTTGGCGTGGTCGAAAACATGATCCAGTCGCACCCGAACCTTGTGGGTATCTTCTCCGTGAATGATGGCGGTGCCATGGGTGCGCTTTCGGCGATCCAGGGCTCCGGCAAGGACATCAAGCTGACCTCCGTGGACGGCGCTCCCGAAGCGGTGAAGGCCATCGCCGATGGTACGCCTTTCATCGAAACCACGGCGCAGTTCCCACGTGACCAGGTCCGCGTTGGACTTGCCATGGCGCTTGCTCAGAAATGGGGTGCACGCGTTGTGCCGAAGGAAGTGCCGATCGACGTCATGGTCGTGGACAGCAAGAACGCCGGCGAGTTCAGCTGGTAATAACTCCTCCCGGGCTCCGTCCCCGCTTAGGCGGGGCGGGACGCTTGGATCTAAAGACATTAGAGCGTCCTTTGTGCGTCCTGAAAGACGCACGGCGCTCTAAATCCCGACCATTGAGGAGGGTAGAGTGCTCGAACTGAACGGAATAAGAAAAAGCTTCGGCAAGATCGAGGTCCTGCGCGGCGTCGACCTCCAGGCACGCCCCGGTGAGGTGCACGCGCTTCTCGGCGAAAACGGTGCCGGCAAGTCGACCTTGATGAAAATTCTCTGTGGTATTTTGCAGCCCTCCGACGGGACGATCCGCATCGACGGAAGAGAGCGGCAATTCGCCAATTATGACGAGGCGATTGCTTCCGGGATTGGCATCGTCTTTCAGGAATTCAGCCTGATCCCCTATCTCAACGCTGTCGAGAACATGTTCCTCGCCCGTGAGATCCGCGGGCCGCTTCGCCTCTTGAACAAGGGCGCCATGCGCAAGCGGGCCGCCGAGATCATGAGCCGCTTGGTGGTGGATGTTCCACTCGACGTGCCGGTCAATCGGCTCTCGGTCGCCCAGCAGCAATTCGTCGAAATTGCAAAGGCGCTTTCTCTGGATGCGCGCATTCTGGTGCTCGACGAGCCGACCGCCACGCTCACTCCGTCCGAGACCGAACACCTCTTCAATGTCATGCGAGAGCTGCGTCGTCAGGGTGTGGCGATCATCTTCATTTCGCACCATCTCGAGGAAATTTTCGAAATCTGTGACCGCATCACCGTTCTGCGTGACGGCGAGCTCATCGGGTCTTGCATGACATCCGAGGTGGACAACGACCGCCTGGTTGAAATGATGGTGGGCCGGCGCATCGAGGCGAGTTTCCCGCAAAAGCCGAAGCTTGATCCGTCGGCCGAGGTGGTGATCGATGTCGAAGAACTCCAGCTGAAGAAGGGCGGGCCCATCTCGCGGTTCTCGTTGCGCAAAGGAGAAATCCTCGGCTTCGCCGGGCTGGTTGGCTCGGGTCGCTCGGAAACGGTGCTCGCTATGCTTGGCGCACATTCGGCTTCACGGCGCAGAATAAAGCTGGATGGCTCCGAAACACGGTTTTCCGGTCCTGATGACGCGCTGATCCGCGGCATCGGTCTGCTGCCGGAAAGCCGAAAGGAAGAGGGGCTGATTACCAGCTTCTCCATCCTGCAGAACATTTCGCTGAACAACTACCGCAAATATCGGAAAGCCCACTGGTTCCTCGACCTGAAGAAGGAGCTGGAGCACACGAAGAAAGCAATGGCGCAGGTTCAGGTCAAGGCGCAGGGACCCTATGCCCGCGTCGACACCCTATCCGGAGGCAATCAGCAGAAGATCGTGATTGCCCGCTGGCTGAACCATGACATGCGGGTGCTGATCTTCGACGAGCCTACGCGCGGCATCGACGTTGGCGCGAAGGCCGAGATCTACGCGCTGATGCGGGCATTCGCGGCAAGCGGCCACTCTATCATCATGATCTCGTCGGAACTGCCCGAGGTGATCGGCATGTCCGACAGGGTCTGCGTCTTCCGCTCCGGCGGCATCGTCGCCACGCTTGAGGGCGAAGATATCAATTCCGAAACAATAATGACAAACGCCACCACCGGGAGAGTTGAACATGTCGCTTGATGCTAACACCGGCGTTGCCGCGAAGACGGGCGGCTTCAAACTGAGCGGCCTGCTGCATTCGCCGCTGGCATTGCCGCTCGCAGGTCTGATTGTCGTCTCGATCCTGATGGGTCTTGCAAGCGACAATTTCTTCAGCGTCAACAACATCATGAACGTGCTTCGGCAGGTGTCCGTCGTTGGCATTCTTGCCGTCGGCATGACTTTCGTCATCCTGACCGGTGGCATCGACTTGTCCGTCGGCGCGGTCATGGCGCTTGTGGGAACGCTCTCGGCGGGATTGATGGTCAATACCGGATTGCCGGCTTCGATCGCGCTGCCTGCCGGGCTGTTCATCGGGCTCGGTATCGGCATATTCAATGGCGCACTCGTCGCCTGGGGAAAAATGCCAGCCATCATCGTCACGCTGGCGACAATGGGAATGGCGCGTGGTCTTGGCCTCATCTATTCAGGCGGATATCCGGTCAGCGGCATTCCGAGCTGGATTTCCTGGTTCGGTGTCGGTCGCATCGGTGTCGTCCCAGTCCCCGTTGTCATCATGGTCGTCATCTACGCCATCGCCTGGGTCCTTCTCCAGCGAACCGCCTTTGGTCGCCACGTCTACGCCCTTGGTGGCAACGAACTTGCAGCCCGGCTTTCGGGAGTGAAAACGCAGCGCGTCAAGCTCGCCGTCTATGGCATTTCAGGTGTCACCGCAGCACTTGCCGCACTCATTCTGACCGGCCGCCTGATGAGCGGTCAGCCCAATGCCGGGGTTGGCTTCGAGCTGGATGCGATCGCTGCGGTGGTGCTTGGGGGGACGGCGATCGCCGGTGGCCGGGGACTTATCCTCGGCACTTTGATCGGCGCCGTGCTGCTTGGCATTCTTAATAACGGCCTCAACCTGATGGGCATCAACCCCTATCTGCAGGACGTCATCAAGGGCTTCATCATTCTGCTGGCCATCTATATCGGGCGCGAGTGGCGCTAGGTCATCCGGAACATCTTCATAAACGCAGGAGAACTAAATGTCTGAATCGCTGCAAGGCAAGATCGCGGTCATCACCGGTGCCGCCTCCGGTATCGGGCTTGCCACCACCGAAGCGCTCTTGGAGCAGGGCGCCACCGTGGTCATGGTCGACTGGAACGAGAAGGCCTTGAATGAGCTTGTCGCAAAGCTTGGCGAGCGTGCCATTGCGCAGGTCACCAATCTTCTGGATACCGACAGCTGCAATGCCATGATCCCCGAAATCCTGGCAAAGGTCGACCACATCGACATTCTCTATTGCAATGCCGGGACTTACATCGGCGGTGACCTGACGGAGACCACACCGGAAGCCATCGACAAGATGCTGAACCTCAACGTCAACGCCGTCATGAAGAATGTCCACGCCGTCGTGCCGCACATGTCGGAGCGCAAGACTGGCGATATCATCGTTACCTGCTCGATTGCCGGACATTTCCCCACCTATTGGGAGCCTGTCTATTCCGGTTCCAAGTGGGCGATTACCAGCTTCGTCCAGGGCATGCGCCGCCAGATGATCCCGCACGGCGTGCGTGTCGCCCAGGTCTCGCCCGGTCCGGTCGTCTCCGCGCTGTTGGCAGACTGGCCGGAGGAAAACCTCCGCAAGGCCAAGGAATCGGGTAGCCTCATCGACGCGAGCGAAGTGGCCGATGCTATTGTCTACATGCTGACGCGCAAGCGCACCGTCACCATCCGCGACATGCTGGTTCTGCCGACCAACTTTGATCGCGTCTGATAATCGAGTGGCGGCTGTCACATCAATGGGTTCAGCCGCTTCTCTCATGTGTTGTGTGATCCGCTGGAGGAGTATTGCAAATGGCTTCCTACCTGATTGGCGTCGATGTCGGCACCGGATCTGTTCGGGCAGGTGTCTTCGATGTGGAAGGTAAGCTTCTCGCAACGGCCAAACGGCCGATCTCAATGCACCGGCAAGATGGCGGTATTGCCGAGCAAACAAGCGGTGAGGTGTGGCAAGCGGTTTGCGAGAGCGTCCGGGAAAGCGTTTCGCGAGCCGGTATCGATCCGGTAGACGTGACGGGTCTCGGTTTCGATGCAACGTGTTCGCTTGTGGTCTGCGGTCCGGACGGTGAGACGCTTCCGGTTGGCGCCCCCGACCATCCTGAGCGGGACATCATCGTTTGGATGGACCACCGCGCGGTTGGGCAGGCTGAGCGGATCAATGCCGGCGACCATGCCGTTTTGCAATATGTCGGCGGGCGCATTTCGCCAGAGATGCAGACGCCCAAGCTCCTATGGCTCAAAGAAAACAGCCCTCGTGTTTACGCCCGCGCTGCACACTTTTTCGATCTGACGGATTTCCTGACATGGAAGGCCACCGGATCGCTCGACCGCTCTGCCTGCACCGTGACCTGCAAATGGACCTATCTTGCCCATGAGGATCGGTGGGACGCTGATTATTTCAATGCTATCGGTCTCGGGGACTTGGCGGAGCAGGGCTTCCGTCGCATTGGTCAAAACGTCGTCCATCCCGGCACTGCGCTCGGCGCCGGGCTGACGGATGAGTCCGCGAAGGCAATGGGGTTACGCCCCGGCACCGCTGTCGCCGCCGGTCTCATCGACGCGCATGCTGGCGGGGTGGGGACGGTCGCGGCAGGCGGAGACGCGTCGCGATGCCTCGGTTATGTGTTTGGCACCTCATCCTGCACCATGACGACCACCGCCGAACCCGCTTTTGTACCAGGTGTCTGGGGTCCGTATTATTCTGCCATGGTTCCAGGCGCCTGGTTGAATGAGGGCGGGCAGTCCGCCGCAGGTGCTGCCATTGATTATCTGGTGCAACTGCACCCGGCGTTTACGGAGGCGAAAGAGCGCGCAAACAATGAGGGCAAGGCCTTGCCAGTCTGGCTCGCCGATCGCGCGTTGAGCTTAGCTACGTCGGCCTCTGCCGCAGCGGATATCGCCAGGGATTTTCATGTGGTGCCGGAATTTCTCGGTAACCGCGCACCGTTCGCCGATCCTCACGCGCGCGCGGTCATCGCTGGTTACGGCATGGAGACAGGGGTGGATTCGCTCGTTGCGCTTTATGTTGCTGGACTTCTTGGCCTTGGCTACGGGCTCCGCCAGATCATCGAGACGCAGGCCCGACACGGCGCGCCGGTGGAAACCATCAGCGTCAGCGGTGGTGCCGGTGCCCATCCGCTTGCTCAGCAATTGCTGGCGGACGCAACCGGTATGCCCGTCGAGTTGACGGAATGCGAAGAGCCGGTTCTTCTTGGGTCGGCTATGCTTGGCGCAGTTGCGGCAGGAACTTTCCTGGATCTTTCGTCGGCCATGCCGAAGATGTCTCGGGTTAAAAACCTTGCCTCGCCAGAGGCCGCGTTTCGCGAGGTGCATCACGTGCGCTACGAAGCGTTCCTGGCGTTGCAGAAGGCAGCCCGCGCCATTCGCTCCAATACCCATTCCTGAATACCGTCGAAGTCAAAGATCAGCAGGCCAACGCGGCCGCATTACGCGAGGATATCATGCAGTTTTCTGGAAAGTCCGTCATCATCACCGGAGCCGGCAAAGGGATTGGACGCGCCTGCGCCCGCCTCATGGCGGCACGCGGTGCAGAGGTTGTGGCGATCAGCCGGACGCAGTCCGATCTCGACAGCTTGAAAGCCGAAATTGGCGGACGTTCGATCCGTGCCGATCTCGCCGATGCCGTCGCCACTCGTGCTGCGATGGCAGAGGCAGGCACCTGCGATTTTCTGATCAACAGCGCCGGGATCAATGTGTTGGAAAGCGTATTGAATATGACCGATGCAGGCTACGAAGCTGTGCTCGGCATCAATCTGCGCGCCGCCATCATCACCTGCCAGGAGTTTGCCCGGGCACGCGTCGCAAATGGCGGTGGTGGTGCGATCGTCAACATCACGTCGATTGCCGGTCACCGCGGGTTTCAGGATCATCTTTGCTATGCCGCGTCCAAGGCGGGGCTTGAGGGCGCGACACGCGTGCTCGCCAAGGAGCTTGGTCCCCATGGCATCCGCGTCAACGCGGTCGCCCCCACCATCACGCTGACCGAACTTGCTGCGGAAGCATGGAACGATCCGGTGAAGAGCCAGCCGATGATGGTTCGCCATCCGCTTAATCGCTTCGCTGAAGCGGAGGAAGTGGCAGAGAGCATCGCACTCCTGCTCTCTGACGACAGCAAGATGATAACCGGTGCCATTTTGCCGATCGACGGTGGTTTCCTGGCTGTTTGATCGGTGGTTTTGCGAAGCTGATCCGCAGCGAAGCCGCGCGCTTGGCGCTCGATGGGCGAGGCGTGGCTATCGTTCCGCCTGCTTCGGAGAGGTTGAGACTGCAAGCGGATCGGCCTCGACGAAGGCGGCGAAGGATTGGGCGATATCCCCGATGTCGCCATCGACAATAAAGACGAGAACGCTTGTGCGGTCCTCTGCCGGCCAGGCAGCCATGTGGACGGGCTGGTGGATGAGATGTTGAACGCCGTGGATCACCACCGGCGTCTCATGTCCTTCGACGCCGATGATGCCCTTGACGCGCAGGAGCTTTTCGCCATGCCTGTTGACCAGGAGAGAGAGCCATGTCGAAAACCGCGGCCATGAGACGGCGTTGGGCGTGGTTAGGGATATGGCGCGGATCGCTCCGTGCGTGTTGACGTCCTGCAACGGTGCATGCGCATGGTCATGGTAGCGCTCCGCTGCGACCCAGCGCCGAGCTTCGGATGGCCGGGCTGAAAGGTCGTGGATGTCCTCCGTCAGGATCAGGCTCGCAGCAGGATTGGCAGGATCGCTGATTTCAATGCTGGCCGTCGGATTCATGGTCGACAGCTTGGCGATGAGCGCCGCTATCGCATCGGGCTCGGCAATGTCCGTCTTGGTGATGACAAGTCGATCGGCGACGGCGACCTGCCGCGCGCTTTCGGTATAGGTCTCAATGTTGTGTTGGCCATTCGGAACCTCGACGACGGTGACGATGTTGCCCATCGAAAAATGATATTTCAACATCAGATCAGCCGTCAGCGTGGCGACGATCGGGGCCGGGTCGGCAAGTCCTGTTGTCTCGATGATGAGCCGGGTGAAAGACCCTATACGACCTGACTTGCGCTTTTCGAAGAGCGACAGGATCGCCTGCTTGAGATCGCCGCGGATTGTGCAGCAGATGCACCCACTCTGCAGAAGGACAGTGTCGTCCTCGATTGTCTCAACCAGCAGGTGATCGAGGCCGATGCTGCCGAATTCGTTGATGATCACGGCGGTGTTGGAAAGATCGGGACCCGACAGCAACGCGTTAAGCAGGGTCGTCTTGCCTGAGCCCAGAAAGCCGGTGAGGACGTTGACGACGATGGGTGGTTGAGCGCCAGATGGCATCACGCCTCCCGCATTTTCGACAGAAGCGTTGGATCGAGAGGGTCGATCACCTCGCCGGCAAAAGCCTCAGCCAATGGCCACAATTGGCCCAGATGGTCTACGACGGCACTTTTTCCCGTGCGGCCGGTGAGAACATACCGATCATTCCAGACCTTCAACCGCAGGCCAAAATGAGTGAGGACTGCATTGACGGCGCTGGCCTGACGGTAGCGCTCGGCGGCAGGCGTCATCGACGCAACGCCTTTGCCGCCGCTGCTCCAATGATCCGCCGCGCCAAGCGCACCGCACAGGCCGCACATTCGCTTTCTCCCTTATGCCTTGAGACTTATGATTGCGGACGCGCCGTGCCGCTGCGCGGGTAACGCTTGGAAAAGTCAGCGGCGATCTCTTCCATGGTGACGAACTTCACGCCCTCAAACTGACGGATGTGGTCGAAGATGCGCTCGTGCATCTTGAGCACGTGGGGTTTGCCGGAAACATCCGGGTGGATGGTGAGCGGGAAGACGGCATAGTCATAATTTTCATAGACCCACTCGAACTGGTCGATCCACATTTGCTCGAGGTCGCGCGGGTTGACGAAGCCGTGGCTATTGGGCGCGGCCTTGATGAACATCATCGGCGGGAGGTCGTCGAGGTTCCAGGACGCAGGGATTTCGATCAGGTCGGTTTCGGGACCTTGGGTAAAGGGTTTCATCCAGTGCGACGGATGCTTGGAATAATCGATCTTCGTCCATTCGTCACCGACGGTGACATAATAGGGGTGGTGGTCGTTGTGCATCAGGGAGTGATCGTAAAGAATACCCTTTTGCTTTAGCAATTCGTTGGTCTTGGAGCCGAACTCCCACCAGGGGGCCACATAACCGCGCGGCGGCTTGCCGGAAAGCTTGGTGATGAGATCGACGCATTTGTCGAAGATCGCTTCTTCCTGTTCGGGCGTCATGGCAATCGGGTTTTCATGGCTATAGCCATGCATGCCGATTTCGTGACCGGCATCGGCAACCTGCTTCATCTCATCCCAGAATGTCTCGATCGAGTGTCCGGGAATGAACCAGGTGGTCTTGATGCCCCACTTTTCGAAGAGACGGAGCAAACGCACAGAGCCGACCTTGCCTGCAAAGACGCCGCGGGAAATATCGCAGGGGCTGTCTTCGCCACCGTAAGAGCCAAGCCAGCCCGCGACGGCATCGACGTCGACACCATAGGACACCAAAATTTCCTTCGCCATGATCGCTTCCTTCTGTAATGGCCGGGTCGGCCTGATTGAACTCAGGGCAGTTCGGTTGGAGAGAGGCCCGAGCGGCTGCCCCCCATGCTGATATGTTTGCGCATGTAATAAAGCGCACCGTCCGGATCACCGCGTTCGATCGCCTCCAGGATCAACTCATGCTCCTTGACCGCAGGCCAAAGATCGCCAGGGTGCAGGACCGGCATGCGCTGGCTCTCCTGCATGACGCCGGCGAATGTTCGATGCATATCAACGAGGAGGCGGTTGCCCGAGATCGCCAGGATCTGGCGGTGAAACTCGGTATCCGCCTCCACGTAACCGCCCAGATCTGCGTCCTGTGCGGCGCAGCGAAAGGCGGCTAGCGCGCTTCGCAACGCAGCAAGATCGTGCTCCGTGCGAGACATCGCAGCAAGTTGCGCAGCATAACTTTCGACGACATGCCGCAACTGGTAAACCTCGCGAAGAGAATAGGGTGCGCCTTGCGGCCAGGCACCGTTTCTCTCATCGCTGCCATCGGCGATAACGAAACCGCGACCATTGTCCTGAGCTTTGATTTTGCCGGTGGTCAACAAAACGGAGATGGCCTCACGAAGCGTCGCTCTGCTGATGTCGAGCAGCCTTGCGAGCTCCCGCTGCGGTGGCAGCGCAGATCCCTGCGACCAGTGGCCTTCAGCGATCATCGAGGCGAGTGCTCTCACCGTTGCCGCGACAGCGCTTCCGCCTGCGCTTCCCGCTTCTGCTTTTTTCCCGATCGCTGTTTCAATCAAGTGTGCGCTCCGTCTTGGTCTGACCAAGAGTTCCATTCCATGTAGAAGATCGGATTTCGGTCAGGCCGTCAACGTCAAAGAATAGGCAGTTGGTGCCCAATTCTTCGCCATTTGACAATCTTGGTCAGACCAAGTTAGCTGACGTAAAGATTTAGGGGAAAGATCATGACGAAAACTGTTTGCCTCATCACCACGGGCGGTACGATTGCCTCGCAGAAAAATGCGAGCACAGGCCACGTGACGGCGAAGCTTGGCGGAAGCGAGCTTCGGGCGTCGTTGGGAAGCCGTCTCACCGGTCTCGAGTTGGTGGTCGATGAATTCATGACGGTCGGGAGCTTCGCCCTCTCGCTCGAAGACGCTTTTGCTCTCGCCTGCAGGATAAGAGACCATCTCTCCGACCCCAAGATCGACGGTGTCGTCGTCACGCACGGAACCGACACGATGGAGGAGAGCGCCTATATGGCCGATCTTCTCATCGATAGCGAGAAGCCGGTCGTCTTTACCGGTGCGCAGCGCGCAGCCGATGAACCGGATGGCGATGGTCCACGCAACATTGCCGACGCGGTTCGCATCGCTGCATCTGAGACCGCCCGAGGTCTGGGCGTCCTTTTGTGTTTCGAGCAGGAGTTTCATGCAGCCCGCGACGTGACAAAGTCCCACACCTCTCGCACCGACACGTTCATTTCTGCCGAACATGGGAAACTGGGCGAAGTCGATGGTGACTTGGTCATCGTGCACCGACGCCCGGTGGGCCCGGGCAAAATTCCTGCGACGCGCGTCGAGACGGATATCGAGATCGTCAAGCTCGGAATCGGCACAAGCGACCGGTTCCTGCGCTTCGCCGCCTCGGAGGGAATGCGTGGCATCGTGATCGAGGGCTTTGGCCGTGGCAACGCCACACCTGCCGTCACGGCTGCCGCTATCGATCTCGTCAAGAACGATGTTCCGGTCATCATGACGAGCCGATGCCAACGTGGTCGCGTCAAGCCAATCTACGGAAATGGTGGCGGCAAGACCCTTGCGGAAGGCGGCGTTATCTTTGCAGGGGATCTCAGTTCGCAGAAGGCACGCGTTCTTCTGGCGTTGCTTCTCGGATCCGGGTTGGGGATGGAAGACATACGCCGTGACGTCGAGCGCTTCGGTCTTTAGTCGGCGTTTCGGTCTATCGAATGCTTGAAGCGGGACCTTCGGAGGTACCGCTTCATTCTTGACGTCAGTCGATACGAGCGCCGCTGGCGTTGAAGAAGTGCAGGTCTGCCGCCTTTGCGCCTATCTGCACGACGTCGTCCATCTCGATGCGCGAGCGTCCGGCCACACGAAAGACGATGGCGCTGCCATCTGCCAATATGCCATGCACGTAGCTTTCCGCGCCGACCAGTTCCACCGCAGCAACCTTGACGGAGGCGGTAAAAGCCTCGTCCTGGTGAGCGTCTGCGATCAGGTGGAGGTCTTCCGGACGGATGCCGAGAGTGGCTGCTGTGGCCGGAATTGCCGCGGTCTGCGTCATCGACCAATTGCCGGAAGATGTCGGGATCGCAAGCAAGTTCATCGACGGCGAGCCAATGAAGGTCGCGACAAAGGTCGTTGCCGGGCGCTCATAGAGTTCGATGGGGGTACCGACCTGTTCGATGCGCCCTGCATTCAAAACCACCAGCCTGTCGGCCAGCGTCATCGCTTCCATCTGATCATGCGTGACATAGACGCTTGTCGTCGCAAGCGAGCGCTGGAGCCGCTTGATCTCGACGCGCATCTGGACGCGAAGCTTGGCATCGAGGTTCGACAGAGGCTCGTCGAAGAGATATGCGGCGGGTTCGCGCACGATGGCGCGGCCCATCGCCACGCGCTGGCGCTGGCCGCCGGACAGTTGCCTCGGCTTGCGCTCCAGAAACTGTTCGATCTCGAGCGCCTTGGCTGCCTGCTCGATACGGCGATCGATCTCGTCTTTCGGCGTATTGCGGTTCTTCAACCCGTAAGCAAGGTTCTGCCGCACCGTCATATGCGGGTAGAGCGCGTAGTTCTGGAACACCATGGCAATATCGCGCTCTGACGGCTCCAAGTCGTTGACCACCCGATTGCCGATCGAGATTTCACCGCCTGAGATGCTCTCAAGGCCGGCGATCATGCGAAGCAAGGTGGACTTGCCGCAGCCGGATGGGCCCACAAGGACAACCAGTTCCCCGTCGGCGATCTGCAGGGATACGCCTTTGATGGCTTCGACATTGCCATACATCTTGCGGACATCGTTCAAAACAATCTGGGCCATTACTTTTCTGTCTCCACAAGACCTTTAACGAACCATCGCTGCATCAAAACAACCACGATGATAGGTGGGATGATAGCGAGGATCGCGGTTACCATGACGTAGTTCCAGGGGGTGGAGGCGTCAGTGAAATCGACCATGCGGCGCAGGCCGATGATGATCGTGTTCATCTTGGCATCGTTCGTGACCAGAAGTGGCCAGAGATATTGGGTCCAGCCATAGATGAACAGGATCACGAAGAGTGCCGCAATGTTGGTGGTCGAGAGCGGAAGAAGGATGTCCTTCATGAAGCGGAAAGGTCCGGCATTGTCGATGCGCGCTGCTTCGACCAGTTCTCCCGGGATCGTGAGGAAGAACTGCCGAAACAAGAAGGTTGCCGTTGCTGACGCCATCAGAGGCAGGGTGAGGCCCGCATAGGTGTCGATCAAACCGAGATCAACGATCACCTTATAGGTTGGCAGGATGCGCACTTCGACCGGCAGCATCAGCGTGATGAAGATCATCCAGAAGAAGAACATCCGGAAGCGGAAGCGGAAAAAGACGATAGCGAAGGCGGAGAGGAACGAGATGATGATCTTACCGACGGCAATCGCCATTGCCACGACGAAGGAGTTGAAGAGCAGGCGTTCAAGACTGACGCCGACCACACGTTCGACACCACCCGCCACGGCTTCCCGATAATTTTCTATCAGATGTCCGCCCGGGAGCAGCGACATGGGCGGGCGGATGATGTCTTGCGACGTCATCGAGGAAGCAATGAAGGTGTAGTAGATCGGGAAGGCGACAATGATGATGCCGATGATGAGGATGAGATGGCCGATGCCATTTGCGATGGGGCGTTTTTCAATCATGTCCGGTCCTCATCCGTAATGGACCCGCTTCTCGACGAAGCGGAACTGGAAGGCAGTCAGGCCGATCACGATGATCATCAGGATCACGGACTGGGCCGCGGATGAGCCAAGGTTCAAGTTGACGAAGCCATCATTGTAGACCTTGTAGACCAGCGTTTCGGTCGCCTTGGCGGGACCGCCGCCGGTAACGGCATGGATGATGCCGAACGTGTCGAAAAAGGCGTAGACCGTGTTGACCACCAAGAGGAAGAAGGTGGTGGGGGCCAGAAGTGGGAAGATGATGGTCCAGAAGCGCCGGCTCCCACGAGCACCGTCGATGGCTGCGGCCTCAATGAGCGATTTCGGGATTGCCTGAAGACCGGCCACGAAGAAGAGGAAATTATAGCTGATCTGTTTCCAGGCGGCTGCGACGACAATCAGCGCCATCGCCTGGTCTCCCTTGAGCAGCGGGTCCCACTGGAAGCCGGTCGAGCGTAGCAGATAGGCGAGCGTTCCCATGGCAGGATTGAACATGAAGAGCCACAGCATGCCGGCGACGGCTGGTGCCACGGCATAAGGCCAGATGAGCAGCGTGCGATAAAAGGTCTGTCCGCGCACCACCTTGTCGGCTGCCGTTGCAAGCAGCAATGCCACGGCCATGGAAACCAGGGCTGTCAACGCGCTGAAGACGATCGTGACCTGAAGCGCGTGGAGATAATTCGGGTCCGAAAGTGTATCGGAAAAATTGGCGAGACCGACGAAAGTCGTTTTAAGCCCGAATGCATCTTCCTGCAGCACCGACTGATAGATCGCCTGGCTTGCGGGCCAGAAGAAGAAAATCGCTGTCAGGATGATCTGGGGCGCCAACAGGAGGTAGGGCAGGATTTTGTTCGGGAAGTGAACCGTGTGCAAGGGTGATGCTCCTCAGCCGGCCAGAGAAAAAGCATTGCCCGCATCCAAAGATGCGGGCAGCGGCTTCAGCTTATGGTGATTACTTGGAGGCAGCCGCGATGGCTGCATTGCCGCGCTCGACGATCTGGTTGAGCGTCGTCTTGGCATCCTGCTTACCAGCCAGCATGGCTTCGAACTGCTCGTTCATGATGTCGCGGACCTGTGGCAGGTTCGGCAGGCGAACACCCTTGGAGTTTTCGGTCGGTGCCTTGCCCATCATCTGAAGGATTGGCGTTTCACGCGCCGGATTCTTTTCGTAGAAGCCGGAAGCCTTCGTGGCTTCGTAAGCGGCGTTTGTCACAGGCAGATATCCGGAAACCTGATGCAGGCGTGCCTGGATCGGCGTTTGCGACAGGAAGTGGAAGAACTGGGCAATGCCCTTATATTCTTCATCAGACTTTCCGCCAAAGACCCAGAGGCTCGCGCCGCCTGGAATGGTGTTCTGTGGTCCGTGACCTTCGTAATAGGGAAGCTGTCCGATGCCGTAATTCATTCCCGACTTTACGATGTCGCCAAGACCGCCGGAAGACTCGGTCAGGATCGCGCATTCACCCGACAGGAAAAGCTGTTTCGCTTCTGACGTGCGGCCGCCGTAACGGAAGGTCCCGTCCTTGGCCATATCGGCGATCGACTGGAAATGCTCGACAAAGAGCGGCGCGTTGATCTTCAACTCCACTTTGCCGCCACCGAGGCCGTTTTCATTCGTGCCGTAAGAAACATTGTTCCAGGCGGCGAAGTTCTCGGTCTGGATCCAGGTCAGCCAGGTCGAAGTGAAGCCACAGGGTGCCGCACCGCTTTCCTTGATCTTGCGAGCCGCTTCGAAGACTGCAGGCCAGGTCTTTGGAGGGTTCTCCGTATCGAGGCCGGCTTTCTTGAAGGCATCCTTATTGTAGTAGAGGATCGGCGAAGACGAATTGTACGGGAAGGACAGCATCGTGCCATCCGGCTTGGAATAATAGGCAACGATGCCTGCCAGATAGTCGGCCTTGTTAAACTCGAATCCACCCTTCTTGAGAACATCGGCGACCGGCATGATGGCGCCTTCTGCACCCATCATGACGCCAGATCCCGCATCGAAAACCTGGATGATGGCCGGAGGCTGCTTCGACCGGAAGGCTGCGATCCCCGCATTCAGGGTTTCCGGATAGGTGCCCTTGAACACCGGAGTGATCTTGTACTCGCTCTGGCTCTCATTGAACTCCTTGGCGAGCTGATCGACCACTTCGTTGTTCGCACCGGTCATGGCGTGCCACCATTGCAGCTCGGTCGCGGCAAAGGCAGAGGTGCCAAAAGAAAGCGAAATAGCAAATGCCGCCGCGGATGCAGCGAAACGTTTCGTGGACATGATGCCTCCCTAGTTTTACGCATGGTCCAGCAACAAGCTGTCCAGGATTTTTTGCGCCGGAACCTCCCAGAACCAGCGCCAACTCGCTTCATTCGAAGCGTGTCATATAGAAAACGAAAACAAGTGAACGTGCAACGAAATTATGACAGTTGGTTTTCGCGGGTTGTGCAAAACCAAAGGCTGAGAACATCGATGGGCCGCTGGCTTAGGCCTGGAACACTCCAGACAATGTAGAGAAGCCCCGAAGACAATCGTCCTCGGGGCTTCTGGTTTGACGATATTGTGATCGCCGTCACACCGCTTCGCTCATTTTGTAGTCGGTGTTTGCAGGCTCTTGCTTGTGCTGGATCAGCGGGCGGTTGCCGGAGAGTTTGCGAACGAGCACATAGAAAACCGGCGTCATGAAGATGCCGAAGATCGTGACCCCGATCATGCCTGAGAAGACCGCGACGCCCATGGCTGCACGCATCTCGGCTCCGGCGCCCGTAGAGATGACCAGCGGCACCACGCCCATGATGAAGGCAAGCGATGTCATCAGGATCGGACGCAGGCGAAGGCGGCTGGCTTCGATGGCCGCGGCAACCGGTGAGCGGCCTTCGAACTCCAGTTCCCGTGCGAACTCCACGATCAGGATGGCATTCTTCGCTGATAGCCCGACAAGGACGATGAGGCCGATCTGGGTGAAGATGTTGTTGTCTCCGCCCGTCAGCCAGACGCCGGTCATGGCGGCGAGCACGCCCATCGGCACGATCATGATGATCGCAAGCGGCAGAGTGAGGCTCTCATACTGTGCGGCCAGAACCAGATAGACCAGCAGCAGCGCCAACGGGAACACCAGCAAACCTGAGCTTCCGGCAAGGATCTGCTGATAGGTCAAATCCGTCCACTCAAAGGAGATGCCCGATGGCAAGGTCTCACTGGCAATGCGTTCGATGGCTGCCTGGGCTTCGCCGGAAGAGAAGCCGGGCGCTGGGCCGCCATTGATATCAGCCGACAGGAAGCCATTGTACCGCGTTGTGCGCTCCGGGCCGGTCGTGGCATTCACCTTCAACAATGCGGACAGGGGTATCATCTGTCCATTCGATGAGCGAACTTTCAACTGACCGATATCTTCCGCCTGGGAGCGGAACTTGGCATCGGCCTGCACACGCACGCTGTAGGTGCGACCGAAGGCGTTGAAGTCGTTCACGTAAAGAGAGCCAAGATAGATCTGCAGCGTCTCGAACACGTCCGTTACCGAAACACCCAGTTGCTCTGCCTTGGCACGATCGAGATCGGCGTAGAGCTGCGGCACATTGATCTGGAAGCTTGAGAACAGGCCAGCCAGTTCGGGCGTCTGATAGGCTTTGCCGAGGAAGGCCTTTGTGACCTCGTCGAGCGTCTGATAACCGAAGCCCGCGCGGTCTTCGATCTGCATCTTGAAGCCGCCTGTGGTGCCAAGTCCGTTGACGGGCGGCGGCGGGAACATGGCGATGAAGGCATCCTGAACCGCGCCGAATTTCTGGTTGAGCGCCATGGCAATAGCGCCGCCAGAAAGCTCCGGTGTGGTGCGCTCTTCAAATGGGCTCAAGGCGACGAAAACGACGCCCGCGTTCGAGCTGTTGGTGAAGCCGTTGATGGAGAGACCCGGAAACGCGATTGCATGTTCGACGCCTGGCTGCTGCATGGCAATATCACTCATGCGCTTGATGACGTCTTCCGTCCGGTCGAGACTTGCAGCATCCGGCAACTGGGCAAAGCCGATCAGATACTGCTTGTCCTGCGCAGGCACGAAGCCGCCGGGCACCGCGTTAAACATAGCATAGGTTGCGCCTGCGAGCAGCATATAGACGACCATGACGATGCTCTTACGATTGAGCAATCCGCCGACGCCCTTGCCATACCCGTTCGAGGCTGCCCCGAACGCGCGGTTGAAACCCCGGAAGAAGCCACCCAGCACCTTGTCCATGCCGCGGGTCAGCCAATCCTTCGGCGCGTGGTGATCCTTCAGAAGCAGGGCTGCCAGTGCAGGAGACAACGTCAGCGAGTTAATGGCCGAGATGACCGTCGAAATCGCGATCGTCAATGCAAACTGACGGTAGAACTGTCCCGAGAGGCCGGAGATGAAAGCAAGCGGCACAAAGACGGCCACGAGTACCAGGGCGATCGCAATGATCGGCCCTGAGACTTCCTTCATGGCGCGATAGGTCGCCTCGCGCGGAGAAAGACCGTTCTCGATGTTGCGCTCGACATTTTCGACAACGACGATCGCGTCATCCACGACGATGCCGATTGCCAGCACAAGCCCGAACAGGCTGAGCGCATTGATGGAAAAGCCGAAAACATACATGACGGCGAATGTGCCAATGATCGACACCGGAACGGCAATCAGCGGAATGATCGAGGCGCGCCATGTCTGGAGGAACAGGATGACGACGATAACGACGAGAGCGATGGCTTCCAGCAGTGTGTCAATGACCTTGTCGATCGAGGCGCGGACAAACTCGGTGGTGTCGTAGACGATTTCGTATTTCACGCCATCGGGCATCGCTTTCTGCAGGTCCTGCATGGTCGCAGCGACCTGGTCTGAAATGGTGATGGCGTTTGAACCGGGAGCCTGGAAGACCGGGATAGCCACAGCGGATTCGCCGTCAAGCAGCGAGCGCAAGGCGTAATCGGCTGCGCCGAGTTCGACACGCGCCACGTCACGCAGGCGGGTGATCTCGCCATTCGAGCCGCTTTTGACGATGATGTTGCCGAATTCCTCCGGAGTTGAAAGCCGACCTTGTGCGTTGACGTTGAGCTGCAGATCAACACCGTTCGGGCTTGGCGAAGCGCCGATTGTGCCGGCTGCCGCCTGTACGTTCTGTTCGCGAATGGCGTTGCTGATATCGCTGGCGGCAAGGTCGTGCTCGGCGGCCTTCTGCGGATCGATCCAGATACGCATGGAGTAATCGCCGGCACCGAAGATCTGTACCTGGCCCACACCCTCGATGCGCGCCAGCCGGTCCTTGATGTTGAGGACAGCGTAGTTGCGCAGGTAGGTGAGGTCGTACCGATTGCCGGGAGAGACGAGATGCACGACCATCATCAGGTCGGGAGAACTCTTGACGGTGGAAACGCCGAGGCTTCTGACTTCAGCGGGAAGACGCGGCTCGGCTTGCGAAACGCGGTTCTGCACCAGCTGCTGCGCTTTGTCCGGATCGGTCCCCAGCTTGAAGGTGACAGTCAGCGTCATGACACCGTCGGAAGTCGCCTGGCTGGACATGTAGAGCATGTTCTCGACGCCGTTGATCTGTTCCTCGAGCGGTGTCGCCACCGTCTCGGCGATGACCTTCGGGTTGGCACCGGGATAGGTGGCACGAACGACGATGGAAGGTGGCACGACTTCCGGATACTCGGAAATCGGCAAGGCGCGCATGCCAATCAGGCCTGCCACGACGATAAGAACCGATAGGACGCCAGCAAAAACTGGCCGGTCTACGAAAAATCTGGAGATGTTCATGGGTTAGCCCTCTCCGGGTGAATTCTGAACGCGGGAGACCACCCCGGTGGCGTGTCGCCACCAGCAGGGATCTTTCTGCATCGATTAGGAATAGGACGGGCCGAGGAAGGCCCGTCGGATCAACTATTGGGCTGCGGCGAGCTTGTCGTCGGTCTGGGGAGCCACGACCGCACCGGGGCGGATGCGCTGCAAGCCGCTGACGACGATCTTGTCTCCGACCTCAAGGCCGCTTTCGACGACGCGCATTCCCTCGGCCGATGGGCCGGGTTTGATCTGGCGGTAGTTCACCTTGTTGTCCTTATCGACGACAAAAACGAACTTCTTGTCCTGATCGGTGCCAATCGCGCGGTCGGTGATCACGATGCGCTTTTCCGACTTTGGCTCGCCCAGTCGGACACGAACGAACTGACCGGGAATGAGATGCCCATTGGTGTTGGCGAATACCGCGCGGACGCCGATGGTGCCGCTCGCACCGTCTACCTGATTGTCGATCAGATGCAGGGTACCCTTGATGGGCGTGCCCTCATCGGCGAGCGTGCCGACTTCAACGGGGATCTGCTCCAGCGCCTGAAGTGCCCCGTTAGAGGTAGGCAGTTGCGACAGCGCCTTGGCGACGATCTCCTCGCTGGCATTGAAGCTTGCATAGATCGGATCGACAGACACAAGCGTGGTGAGAGCAGGGGATGCGGAGCCGGCGGCAACCAGATTGCCGACCGTCACATCAAGTTTGCCGACGCGTCCTGAAATCGGTGCGCGCAGCTCCGTGTAGCTGAGATCGAGCTGTGCCGTCGTCAGTGCTGCGCGGGCGGCCCGCAGTTGCGCTTCGGCCTCCGCCACATTGCTTTGGCGTTGATCAAGATCGCTTTGCGAAATGGTGCGGTTGTCGGAAAGTCGCCGACCGCGCTCCAGTTCGGTTTTGGCCAGGCCGATCTTTGCGTCCGCCGAGGCAACCTGTGCCTCCGCGCCTGCAACCGCTGCCTGATAGGGAGCTGGATCGATGGTGAAGAGCAGATCACCAGCCTTTACCAGTGCGCCTTCACGGAAGTGAACCGCTTGAATCTGGCCAGCAACGCGGGAGCGGACCTGAACACGCTCGACAGCTTCGAGCCTGCCGGAAAATTGCTCCCAGTGGGTGATGTCTTTGCTTTGCACAACTGAGACCGTCACTGGAACCGCAGGCGCCTCCGCCTGCGGAGCCGCAGCAACGGCGCCCGTCGTCATGGGAAGATCGAATAGCAGCGCTGCGGCTGCTACGGACATGGCAAGTCCTATGCCGGCACCCGCAAGGGCACGGCGCTTGTTCTTGAGCGTCATGGGATACTCCTTGGCTTCGTAAGGAAGCCGATCAGTGATTGTCTAAAATGCTAATTCTTGAGGTCTTGAACAAAACCCGAAAACTCGTCGCAAACAGCCGAAAGCCACTTGCCACCTTCACCTCGATAAAGCCCTGTCCAGCCGGAGCCGGCAGGGAAAACATGCAGCCGAACTTGTATCCCTGCATCACGCAGGCGCGCGGCATAATTCACTGTCTCGTCACGCAGAGGGTCGTCCTCGGCGGTAAAAATCAAAGCTGGGGCCACACGGTCGAGCCGTGTACACTGGCACGGTGCCGCGTATGGGTGCGCTACCCCACAGGCCTTTGCCAGGTACCGGCTCCAGCCTTCGGCCCAACGCTGCCGCATGCCGATCTTGTCGGCATCCCGAAAGGAGGTCGATGCCATCAGCGGATCGATCATCGGCGACAGCAAGATCTGTCCTGCCAGTTTCCCGGGCATCCGATCGCGCGCCTTCAACGCCAGGCCTGCGGCAACATTCCCGCCAGCCTCTTCTCCTGCCACGAACAGCAAGGATTTCGCGCTACCATACTGCTTGCGGCTATTGCTCAGACAATCGAGCGCATCGAAAGCCCGATCGATCACAGCCGGAAACTCATTGCAGGAGCCGGTGCTGTAATCTGCCTCGATGACCACCGCTCCACTTTCGGCAAGCGCTTTCGCGACCGGTAGCTCCTCGCGCTGAGCCCCTTCTGCCAGAAAAGAGCCACCTCTAAGATAAAGGACCAGCGGAGGCGTCCGCACTTTGCCTTCGTTGCTGTAGACACGCACGGACAGGGGCGTGCACGTTGTGCCGCTCGTCTCGATCTCGTGCCACCGGGTGTCCATCATCATTTCCTCGAGAGACTCTATCTACATCTCTTGTAGTGCTTTCTAATATGGATATATTGTTCGGGATAAGTTGCGCAAGCATCCAAATTCGAAAACACTATTCCAAATTCACGGACAATCGAGCGAGGTTGACAGGATGGACCAGCTAGCGGCGATGCGCGTATTCGCACGGGTCGTTGAGACAGGAAACTTCACCAAGGCTGCCAATGCCCTGAATATCCCCAAGACGACCGTGACCAACATGGTGCAGGGTTTGGAAGCGCATCTGCGTACGACGCTGCTGAACCGAACGACGCGCCGCGTCATGGTGACCACAGACGGTGCACTTTACTACGAGCGTGCGACGCAAATCCTGGCGGAAATCGACGAGTTGGATGGTAGCGTTTCAAGCGCCAACGTCCAGCCCTCCGGTCGTTTGCGTGTAGAGATGGCCGGGATGTTCGTCGATAAGATCATCATTCCGAATCTTTGTGATTTTTATCAGCGCTTTCCGCAAATCCGGCTCGACATCGGTGTCGGAGACCGTCTTGTCGATTACATCGCCGAAAACGTGGATTGTGCCTTGCGCGTGGGCACACTGCGTGACCAGTCGCTTATTGCGCGAAAAGTCTCGGAACTCGACTTTCTTACGGTTGCCTCACCCGATTACATCGAGCGCTTCGGCATGCCAAAGACGCCGGAAGATCTGGAAGTCGATCATCACTGTGTCGGTTACCTGAATGCCAATGCAGGACAAGTGATGAGCATGGCCTTCGACGACGGTACCCGTTCCGTTGAAATTAGCCCGCGATACATCGTATCGGCGAACGATGCGAGGACCTATCAGCATGCCGTTGTTGCCGGAATGGGTGTCGGACAATTGGTACCGTTCTCGATAAGGGACGAGATCAGGGAGGGAAAGCTGGTGCGTGTTCTTCCCGAATGGAAAAGCGAGCCCATGCCGATCTACATCGTCTACCCACAGACCAGACACGTGACGAACAAGGTTCGCGTTTTTGTAGATTGGGTGGCAAAGCTGCTGAACAGAAGCGCACTGGGAACTTTATAATTTACTTTCATAAAGTTTTTTAAACGACTGAAAAACAGAAGATACAGTCTCGTCATCATTTCCTTCGTTGCGTCAATCATGGATTTGCTGTCGTATGGATAAGGAGGCGCAAGTGATGTGAGCGATCAATTCAGAACGATCGACGATCACCAAGCGCGCGCGTTTCAAGAGGAGGCAAGAAATGACCAAACGTATCGTTTTCACCGGGGGCACAGGCAAGGCTGGGCGCCATGCCGTTCCCAAGCTTCTGGACAAGGGATACTCCGTCCTGAATGTCGATTTGAAGCCCTTGGACTTGCCTGGAGTGAATACGCTGATCGCGGACATCACCGACAGTGGTCAGGTCTTCAATGCCCTGACGACCCATTTCGGTTTCGATGGTTTCGAAAACGGCGCTCCGCCTTCTGCGCCCGATGCCGTCGTGCACTTCGCGGCGATCCCTCGGGTGCTGATCGAGCCGGACAATGAAACATTCCAGGCGAATGTCGTCGGCACATACAATGTTATTGAAGCTGCAATGAAGCTCGGCGTCCGGAAAGTCATCATTGCCTCAAGCGAGACCACCTATGGTGTGTGCTTTGCGGAAGGAGACAAGGACTTCCACTCGTTTCCTCTCGAAGAGGATTACGATATCGACCCAATGGATAGCTATGGTCTTTCCAAGCTCGTAAATGAGAAGACGGCACGTGCCTTCGCCATGCGATACAAAGCCGATATATACGCCCTGCGCATCGGCAACGTGATCGAACCGCACGAATACGGCAACTTCCCGGCCTTCATTGATGACCCCATGTCTCGCAAACGCAATGCCTGGAGCTATATCGACGCGCGCGATCTCGGGGAGATTGTTCATCTGTGTATCGAGAAGGACGGCTTGGGCTTTCAGGTGTTCAACGCGGTCAACGACACGATCACGGCCGATCTTCCGACCGCAGAATTCCTCGCCAAGTATGCACCCAATACGCCTGTGACGCGCGAAATGGGAAGGGACGAAGCACCGCTGTCCAATCGTAAGGCGCGAGACGTTTTGGGATTTAAAGAGGAGCATCCCTGGAAGCGCTATGTGACAAGGTAGGCTCGGCCTGTTTGACCAAGATGTAAAAATGATGGCGGGTCCAAATGCGGATCCGCCATTGGCCTCTTCTCCCGTTGATGCGTGAGCCTTCCTCCGCTTCAGGTCGTTCTTGTTTCGTATGTCGTTATCGCAAACCGCTGCACACTTTTGTGTGGACCATGCTTTAACGCTTTTTCTTGATCGTCTTGTTGCCGCGCGGTCCGCTCAGCACTGGAGTACGGCTGCTGTTTTCGGCAGACAGGCTTCTCCAACGTTCGAGGCGATCGGCAACGACCTCGCCTTTTGCTATCGCGTCTCGTACCGCGCATCCAGGCTCATGCGCATGGGTACAATCGCGAAACCGACACAGAGGCGCTAACTCTGTGATCTCGGCGAAGAGCGTATCTATTCCATCGGTGATGTCGCTGACGTAGAGCGTCCTTATGCCCGGCGTATCGATGACCCAGCCACCGCCTTGAACCGCATGCAGGGACCGCGCCGTCGTGGTGTGCCGGCCCTGTGCATCATACTCACGGATGGTTCCGGTTTTCTGCATAATATCGGAGGCGGTCAGTGTGTTCACCAGCGTTGACTTTCCAACACCGGATGATCCCACCAGTGCAACAGTTTGACCAATGCCCAACCATGGCATCAACGAGACGACAGCATCGGCAGAGTGCCCATTCAGCGCAATCACGGGGAGATCGCGCTGCAATGCCTCTGCTTTTGACTGAAAATCCCCAACGTCTGCCGTTGTGTCCGCTTTGGTTAGCACGATCACGGGCTTGCTTCCGGCCTGGTCTGCCATGATCAGATAACGTTCCAGCCGGGCGGGATGGAAGTCCGCATTGCATGAGGTCACAATCAATAATGTATCGATGTTGGCGGCAACCAATTGCTGGCCACGTCCGCCCTCCTGGCGTCTTTGAAACAGGCTTTTTCTGGCAAGTCTGGCGACAAACATCCCTGTCAGCGGATCGGCGAGGATCCAGTCGCCGACTGCAAAGTCTGCCGTGTTGCTGTTGACTGGTAGTTCCAACGCAGCAGGCCCTGCTACATCGATTGCCTCCACGCGTGAGCGGTGAACCGATGATATGCGTCTTGGCGCCAAGCTGGAGTCTTTCTCGCTCACTTGATCGGCAAAGAAAGGAGACCAACCGAGTTGCTCAAGAGACGGGGTTATCGCAGTCGTCATGAACTGTTGCCTCGCCTACTTCTGGGGATCGCGGCTCGGCAGAGATCTTGCATAAGCGGCGGCTTCTCCGGAGTAAGGGAAATCTTCGCCCAATTGACGATCGCCATCGAGCACCTTGAACGTCGGACCATCGACCTCAGCGATCTTGTAGCCATTCACGTACTCAAATTTCGGCGTTCTAAAACCCATCGGTGTTCCTTCGCTCAGGCAAAATTGCTCTTGGAACTACCTGTCTATCAGGCAGCATCCTAAAATACGACGTGCAAAACCGCCGCGTTACTCGATACTCGATATCTTGTCCGATGGCACAAGCTGGGGTCGCTCGGATCAGGAGGCGATTGGAGCTCAGTTTTTCTTCTTCTTTTTCTTTTTACCGGACGAGACGACGATATCCCGGTACTCGTCCATATCCCCCTCGAAGGTGGTGACAGTGCCATTGTTGACAAGCCACAAGCGGTCTGCAGTCGCTTCGATGAGATGACGGTCATGCGAAATCAGGATGACCGCACCATCATAGTCGTTGAGAGCCTCGATCAGAGCTCGACGGCTATCGATGTCCAGATGGTTCGTCGGTTCGTCGAGGATGAGCAGATTGGGCGCATGGAATGCCGCAAGCCCCATCAGCAGACGCGCCTTTTCTCCACCGGATAGATCCTTGGCCGCGGTTGCCATCTTTTCGGTGGCAAGACCCATTTGTGCGACGCGTGCACGCACCTTGGACTCAGGCGCCTGCGGCATCAGCTTGCGCACATGATCGACTGCGGAGTCCTCAGGCACCAGGTCATCCATCTGGTGTTGAGCAAAAAAACCGACCTTTAGGGAAGGTGCTGTGCGAAGATCTCCAGTCTCCGGCGCGAGACGGCCTGAGATGAATTTGGCGAACGTCGATTTGCCGTTGCCATTCGATCCCAGGAGCGCGATGCGGTCATCATTGTCGATGCGCAGATCGATACCCTTGAGGATTGGATTTCCAGGCTCATAGCCAACAGAACCACCATCGATGGCAATGATCGGCGAGGCAGGCTGCTTTTCAGGGGTAGGAAATGTCATGGGTTGAACGTGGTCTTCGATTACAGAAGACACGGTACCCATCCGCTCCAGCGCCTTGACGCGCGATTGTGCCTGCTTGGCCTTCGATGCCTTGGCCTTGAAGCGGTCGATGAAGCTCTGCAGGTGCTTGCGCGCTGCTTCGTTCTTGACCTTGGCCTTGTTTTGCAGCTCGTCGTTTTCGGCCTTCTGGCGTTCGAACTGGTCGTATCCACCACGGTAGAAGGTCAACTTCTTCTGGTCTAGGTGGACAATCGCATTGACGGCGTTGTTCAACAGGTCGCGGTCATGGCTAATGATGATGACTGTGTAAGGATAGCGGCGAATGTAATCCTCAAGCCAAAGCGAGCCTTCCAGATCGAGATAGTTTGTCGGCTCGTCGAGCAGTAGCAAGTCAGGTTCGGCGAACAGCACCGATGCCAGCGCCACGCGCATACGCCATCCACCGGAAAAGGATGATGCGGGGCGAAGCTGGGCCTCCTGATCGAACCCAAGGCCTGCCAAGATGCTGGATGCGCGCGCCTCGGCCGAATGCGCGTCGATATCAACGAGCCGCATCTGGATGTCAGAGATGCGTTCCGGATCGGTCGCTGTTTCCGATTCCAGCATGAGCGCAGCACGCTCCTTGTCGGCAGCCATGACAATCTCGATGAGACTATCTTCAGTGCCTGGAGCTTCCTGAGCCACCTGACCAATCCTGGCATTCTTTGGGATCGAGACCGACCCGGTTTCGGCGCCGTGATCGCCTGTGATGACTTTGAACAACGTGGACTTGCCGGCGCCATTGCGGCCAACGAGGCCGGCCTTGGTGCCGCTCGGAAGCGTAACGTTGGCTTTATCAAGGAGGAGACGTCCGGCGATGCGGGTGGAAAGATCAGAAATGGAAATCATGAAGACGTCTTGGTCAAACTTGCGGGTGATAGCAAGCGCTGGAGGTTCTGCGCCTCTGATTAGGGAAAATAGAATTGTTTGTGGATGCTGCGTTGCAACACGTCACGCGTGAAGAACGCGGGCTTTCACAGACCGACAAGGCATCTACGCAGAAATCAGGCTTGGACAAGACAAGCTGGTGGGCGGCGCGTGCGGCCTCGGCATGGTGGTGCACCTGCCCTCAGGAGAGGTTTCGGCCGTAGACCTGCAGCGCCGTCAGAAAAGTCAGACAGCCAATCGCCGTCAAGGTCAGTGCTTTCTTCCTGGCCTCCTTGCCTCGATACGCCAGCGCCGCAATGAACGTGCACACTGTCCAGGTCCCGGTCGTCAGCATTAACAGCCACGAGTAGATGAAGGGTCCGAGATCGTATCCGCCCCCGCCGATGGACGGCCCGGCAGACAGATCAATCTGAAGCGAGATCAGTACGGAAACCGGAACGGCAAGCGCCGCGAGCCAGAGCCAGAAAGACCATCTGCGCATTGTCAATCCATCAGCCTAAATCGACTGCAGCGGCTTGGCGGTTCGATGCAGCAATCTGCTTTAGAAGGAGATGTGTTGCTTGTCATGGCCTTCCCAATGATGGGGTTTCGTTCTTATGATCTTGCGCGGTACGAGGTGTTCAACCTGAACCGTTGCGACGCAGGCGCACGAGGTCATACAGATGACAGTTGTTGAGCGTGCCTTCAAAGAGTGAAAGCTAGCGCGGCATGCGTGCAAATCCCTTCGCCAGGATCGGTCCCGTTGGACGCCCTGTTGGCGAACCGCCTGCTTGCTCAAGCGTCAGCTCGTAAAGCTGATCGGCGCGTGGTTTCGGAAGGGCTGGTCCTTGAAGGCGAGCCGAATGCAAACCGTCAAGTAGACCAAGCGAGACAGGCCCCACATCGCGCGATGGCAGGGTCCAGACCTGGATCGTCTTGTCGCGCGGAACGGTGAAATCGGCCAGCAGCCGGACAGACGCTTCGTCATTGCCGAAATCCTCAACGACCGCCTGGACTTCGCCGGCATCATTGACAAGCACCGCGATGACCAGCGGTTCTACCGTTCTAGTCAGGCTGTAGATGAGGCCAACGGCCAGAAGCAGTGACGCGGCGAGAGAGGTGAGCGCTGCGAACTTCCAGCGCCTTAGGCTGTTGTCGTTTGCGACTGGCCGGTCAGGGGCACGGTGGTCTTGACGGGGCAGAGCAGACTCGATGCGCCGCCAGAGGTCTTCGCTGACCGATTGAGGAGCCAGGCTCGTGTCGAGTGGCAGGAACCGATCCCTGCTTGCCGCGATCGCGGCCTTGAGTTCAGGATCAGTTTTCATGGCATCCTCGATCTCTCTGGCTTCAACCGCGTCGAGCAATCCCAGTACATACTCGTCGGCAAGATGAGGCACGTCCTTGCGGTCATAGTTCATGCCAGGCACTCCCGCAGTGCCGACAGTCCACGCCGGATCCATGATTTGGCAGTACCGAGCGGAATTCTCAGGCGACCGGCTATTTCGCCGTGTGAGTAACCGCCGACGTAGGCCATCAGAATGCCTTGCCGCTTCGTGTCATCGAGAGAGCCAAGGCATTCATAGAGGCGGGAATTGCGGTCCAATCGATGCCAGGCCGCCATGATCTCATCTGCCTGCTGATCGTCGCGAAGCGTCTCAACGTCTTCGACCACATGCTCTCGTCTGCCGTCACGAAGCAGATTGAGCGCTCTGTTGCGAACAATGGCATAAATCCAGCCGCGTGCCGAACCGCTATCGGAGCGGTACTGATGGGCGTGCGTCCAAATGCGGATGAAGGCGTCCTGCACCACCTCTTCTGCTAGCTCACGACGCCGAACAATACGTTGGGCCACGGCGATAAGCTTGCCTGCCTCCTGATCGAATATCTGACGCAACGCCAGCCGGTCGCCGTTGGCGCAGCCATTGAGCGCTTTTTCTAGATCAACCGGCAAAGAGCCCATCGCTGTCAAACTCATCTCCTCGGATCGGAAAGGGAAATCCGCTGTCTTTGCCATCTATACCCGGGTCGCGGCCACTTAGATGCAGCTCTCAAAAAAATTTTCACCTGCTGCATCCAATCGCATCACCCGCGGTGTCTTCAAGATGGAGGGTTGAGAGCCATGTGGCGAAACCTTCTTTGATTTTAAACGCACGGGAGAAGAATATGCAGACCATTCGTTTTGCTTTGGCAGCCTCCATATCCGTCATCGCTACGGCGACATCCGCGCTGGCAGCGCCGGTATTGGGATTGAGCGGCGACAAGACACTCGTCATGTTCGACACGGAAAAGCCCGCGGTGTCGAAGACGATGGAGGTCACAGGCGTCGATAAGCTTGTCGGCATCGATTATCGCCCCGGCAACAAGACCGTCATTGGCGTTACGCCCGATCATCGCATCGTCAGCATTAATCTGGAAACGGGCGCTGCAAGCGATATAGCGAAAATGGACAAGATGCTCACGATCACCGATGCTCCGGTGGTGGTCGACTTTAACCCGATGGCGGATCGTCTGCGTTTCATGAGCGGAACCACCAACCACCGGGTTCACCCTGACACGGGTGCGGTAACGGTTGACGGTACGCTCGCCTTCGAAGAGGGCGATATGCACAAGGGCGAAACGCCGAATATCGTCGCGGCCGCCTATACGAACTCCATCGGAAAGCCGGAAAAGACGGCGATGTACAATATCGACGCCACCATTGGCGCGTTGATCCAGCAAACGAAGCCGAATGATGGGACGCTGAAGGCGATCGGTAAGCTTGGCCTCAAGGATAAGCCGGCGACCTACGCCTTCGATATTCAGGGCATGGAAGGTGGCAAGAACACGGCCTACCTTGCTGCAAACAAGATGCTCTATACGGTCAATCTCGAAACCGGTAAGGCGACCGAAGTCGGCGCGATCACCGGCGTGGAGAATGAAGTGAGGGACATTGCCGTTCTGCCCGCGATGTAAGGAACGAGGGGGCAGGCGGCCAAAGCTGACTGCCTCCTTCCGTCTCATAGACTATGGGGAGTGACGCCGGGTACTTGCGCCTCTCGACCGTCATCACCGCCGAATTGAGCTTGCCCGGCGAGGGGGTATTCACGCTAATCTGCCGCTCACGCGATTCTCGAGGGAGGAAACGATGAGCCGCAACATCATTCTGGTCGATCCACTGCCGAGAACGCTGGACCTGATCATGGAGCCTTCCGTTCGAGCCCGTCTGGAGGCGCTCGGCGAGGTAATCGTATCCGAAGACCGCCAGATGCCCGCCGAAGAGGTGGAGCGCTACCTTCCAGACACGGTTTTGATTTTCGGCCAGACTGACATGCCAAGAGAGCGTTTGGATCGCGCGCCGCGATTGAAGGCGATCATTAATGTGGAATCGAATTTTCTGCCCAATGTCGATTATCAGGCCTGCGTCGAGCGAGGCATATGGGTGATCACACCGGCGTCGGCTTTCGCATCACCGGTTGCGGAAGCGTCGCTTGCCATGGCGCTGGACCTGGCACGCGGCATTACCGCAGCGGATCGTGCGTTCAGGCAGGGCACCGAGCGTTATGGACTTGAAGGGAATTCGGAGACATTCCGCTTTGCCGGAGCCCCGGTCGGCATCATCGGTTTCGGCGATCTTGGTCGTGAACTGCGTGAGCTCATTCGACCGTTCCGAAACACGGTCCGCGTGTTCGATCCCTGGCTACCGAAGGAGATTGTCGAGCGGCTCGATTGCCTGCCATCGACGCTTGATGAGCTCCTACGAGAAAGCCAGGTGGTCTTCGTCTTCGCCAGTGTCACAAGCGAGAACGAAGGTTTCCTCGGCAAGAAGGAATTCGCCTCGATGAAACCGGGTGCGGCTTTCCTGTTGATGAGCCGTGCCGCCGTCGTAGACTTTCCGGCGATGCTTGAGGCTGCAGCATCAGGCCATATTAGGGTGGCAACCGACGTGTTTCCGGAGGAGCCAGTCAAGCCAGACGACCCCGTCCGAAGGGTGCCGGGCGTTCTTCTCTCTGCTCACAGGACTGGCGGTACACGCGATGCCTTCTATGCTTTGGGTTCGATGGCCGTCGCGGATGCGGAACTTATCATGAAGGGGCTTCCACCGAGGCTTTGCCGTCGTGCTGATCCGGCGACGGCCAGCATGATGAGGTCAAAGCCGGTTTCCGTTTCATAATCATGAGCTTATCCGCGTGACCTAAACGGATATGGCTGCTCGACTCTAGGTCGGTCATAAAGCGTTTCGCTGCTACCTCATGCTCGTGTTGGCTTCCGCCAGAATCTGCTCGAATTGTTCCAGTTGCTTTTCGCCTGTGCCGCTTGAAACCTGGAAGATCAGCCTGTCGTCCCGTTGCACTGCTCCTGCCTTTTTCGTGAGGTGTGCGAGCAGCTTGGCTGGGGTCTTTGGTGTGAAGGTCAAGGCGAGCGCCTTCGGTCCCGCCTCGAGCTTGGCGATGCCTAATCGCGCCGCGCTCAGTTGAACGCGGCTTGTTCGCAGCAGGATGAGTACCTCTGAAGGCAACTCACCGAACCTGTCCTCAAACTCTTCTTTCAGATCATCTATCTCGAGGAGACTGGAGGCACGGGAGAGCTTGGCATAGAGATTGAGTCTGGTGGCGGCATCCGACACATAGTTCGCCGGTATCGTCGCCGCTGTGTCGAGCTGAAGGATCGTCTGTTGCGGGAAAGGTGATGACTTCTTGCCCAGTTCCGCGACGGCCCCAGCCAAAAGCTTTTGGTACAGTCCGACGCCCATCACCCTCATATGCCCAGCCTGATCATCACCGGCGATGTCGCCACCGCCACGCAGATCGAGATCTCGCACACTGATCGCCAAACCGGACCCCAACCGGTCACTCTCGACAAGCGTGGAAAGCCGCGACAAAGCGTCTTCGCCCAGATCTGCCCCCTCTTCCAATAAGAGGGTCGCTCTGCCCTGCGCGCCAGCACGGCCGACGCGTCCGCGTAGTTGATGAAGTTGAGCAAGCCCGAAGCGCTCCGGGTGCCATATGAACATGGTATTAGCCCGCGGCACGTCCAGCCCATTCTCGATGATGTTGGTGGCGAGCAGGACATCTCCATCGCCTCCCGCGAAACCGACAATCGTCTCGTCGATTTTTGCTGCCGGCATCCTGCCATGCGCCACCTTGACCGACAGTTCTGGAACGATGTTCTTCAGTATGGTTTCGACACCTTCGATGTCTTCAATACGAGGAACGACGACGAAGCTCTGTCCCCCTCGGCGATGCTCCCGCATCAAACCGGTTCGCATCGATGCGCGGTCGAAAGCAGCGAGTGAGGTACGCACCGGACGCCTTCGCGATGGCGGCGTGGTGAGGAGGCTAACCTCCTGAACGCCAACCATAGCCGATTGCAGTGTTCGCGGAATTGGCGTCGCCGACATCATAAGCGTGTGAAGGGAAGGCGCGAGCTTGTTCATCGCACTCTTCTCTTTCAACCCAAAACGATGCTCCTCATCCACGATCAACAGCCCCAAGCGCGCGAAACGCACATCTTTTGCGAAGATCGCTTGCGTCGCCACGATGACCCCGATTTTGCCCTCAGCCAGAGCCGCTTTGGTTTGCTTGCTTTCGGCTGGCTTAACCAGCCGCGACATCATCCCGACAGCGACGTCTGTCCCTTCGAAGCGCTGTTGGAAGGTTTGGAAGTGCTGACGCGCTAAAACGGTGGTGGGCGCGATGACGGCAACCTGTCCGCCAGAGAGGGCCACCGCCGCCGCGGCGCGCAGCGCGACCTCCGTTTTGCCGAAGCCGACGTCTCCGCACACGAGGCGGTTCATTGCCTTTCCCGATGCGAGATCAGACAAAACATCGTTGATCGCTTTTGATTGATCGCGGGTCTCGGCAAAAGGAAAACGGCGCGTAAAGGCTGCAAATTGAGTGCGAGGAGGGATGAATGTCTGCGCCTGTGAGGATTGCCTCTGCTTGGCAATCTTCGAAAGGTGACGGGCGGTTGAAACGATGTCCTGCGCAATCTTCTGGCTCTTTTTGCTCCATGCCTCGGTGTGGAGACGATCGAGCGAAACAGCATCAGGCTCGGAACCATAACGCCAGAGCTTGTCGAATTCTCGCATGGGAACGAGGATGGAATCTCCATCGCGATACTGCAATCGGGCTGCGTCGCGCGCTACGTTGTCGACAAGGATCGTCTCGAGATCCTTCAGAACGCCAATGCCATGATCTTCGTGCACAACCACATCACCGATCCGAAGCTCGGGCTCGGTTAGCAATTGATGAGAGTTGGTGTCCGCCATCGGTGCATCGGGTGCAGCAACGACGACGATACCCTCACTCGTATCGACAAAACCTTCCTGGAGATTGCTGGCAATCTTCATGAGGCTGCCAGGCGTCGCTCTCAAGATATCATCCCATCGGGCGACCGTATCGTTGGGAGCGTCCGCTCCCTTCTCCAGTCGCCGATAAAGGGCCTCGGCGCGCTTGCCGTTACCCGCGATCAGAACCTTCTTATTCTCTTGAAGGGCGTCCTGCGCAAATCTGGTGACCGACTTCCGGTAATCGGCGTCATAGGGCTTCGTCGGCAGATCCTCACCATCGTCGATTTTTAGGGTCTCCAACCCCATACGACCGGTCTGCTCGTCCCATTCGCCGCGGTCGAGATAGAGGGACTGACGCGACGCTGCATTCGCTGCGCCGAAATCAATATGGGCCTGCTGCGCGTCGTCGATGATGTCCAGATAGTGTTCGAGCCGCTGATTGATGCCCTGTCCCAGGATCAGGGTCGTATCGCCGAGGAGATCAAACGCGCTCGGCATGGGATCGTACTGGCGAATGAGCGAGTTCTCGATGGTACTTGCAGATGGACCGGCGTCTTGAGAAGCGTCATCACCCTTGATAACTTCCGAAGCGGGGCCAATCGATACGTGCTCCAAAGAACTTTCCGTGCGCTGCGATAGGCGGTCGAAGCCATGCAACTCCAGAATATTGTCATTCTCATCAAGCACAATCCGCATGGGCCCGGGAGCACCGGCGGGGTAGATGTCGATGACGCACTCACGGACAGCCAATTCCCCCGGATCGTCGGCAACGCCTTCTTCCGTATATCCTGTGCGTGCGATGAAATCCATGAACGCATCGCGGTTGAACGATGTGCCGACCTCCAGTTGGAAAACGCTCTCGGAGATGGCGTCTGCTGGCGGGACGCGTTGAAGGATTGCATCTAATGACGTCAGCATCAGGCGACGGCTAGAATCCCCACCAATCCATAGTCGCAGCGCGTCCATTCTCCGGCCCATGCAGTGGCGAGACGGGAGAACGCGGTCGTATGGAAGACAATCCCACGGAGGAAACACAATATGGTTTATCTCTGGGAAAAGAGCAGTGATGGCCTCTGCTATCCGGTCAGCCTCTCCCTCGCTCGCCGCAACATAGCAGAGTGACGTTTCGGATTTGGCAAGCAAAGCAGCAAGCCTCGTTGCAACGAATCCTGGCGGTAGCTTTGGTGTCTCGATCGGCTGAGGGGCGCTGGTAGATGCGGCGGCTCTTTTCTCTATGGGTCTAGACGCGCTCACATCCATTTGCATTTCTTTCATAAGCAATTTCACCAGCCATCGAGAACAAAGTTCCCAACGGCTTGTTCCTTGCCAACGTCATCTTTGCAGCGCGTGAGCCCGTGCGGATGCACGATCGTGACGGCCCTTTAGCGAGCCGTCGAGGATGCGTCTATGTGCGCTTCGGTTGGATTTGAACGATCAGAGATCCTTTGCAATACGCAGACCGTCGTAGATTGCGGCGTGGGTGTTACGCGCCGCTACCGCATCGCCAATCCTGAAAAGCTGAAACGTGCCTTTCTCGTTTCGCGTCACGGATTGGGCTTCGCCTGCAATAAGTTGATCGTGGGAGACTTCACCGCCGTTGATCGATTGCGGCTTGAGCTCGAAGTAGAGTTCATCCAGCGGCCGTGTTCCGTGGTTGACCACCACCTGATCGAAGAGCTTGCGCTTGTCGACGCCACCGTAATCGCTGCCGATGTGGGCCAGCAACTGGTTTCCGCTTCGCTCCACTGCCGTCAACGTATAGGTCACCGTGAACGTGGTTTCGAGCTTCTGCAATGCTCTGATGTAGGGGACGAGATTCATGCCCATGACCTCAGGCGCAAAGGCGCGGTCGCGTGTCATGATCTCCACCTTTGCTCCGGACTTCGCGGCAATCTCGGCAGCCTGAAGGGCTGCGTGGTCGCCAGCATCGTCGTAAATCAGGACGTTCGTGCCAGGTTTGACGTCGCCCGAGATGATGTCCCATGAAGACACCACGAGTTCGTTGCCGGCCGCCAGTACATCGGTATGGGGAAGTCCACCCGTGGCGATGATCACCACATCTGGCATTTCAGCCTCTACGGTCTCCACATCCGCCCAGGTGTTGAAGTGAAACTGTACGCCGAGCTTTTCGCACTGGCTCATTCGCCAGTCGATAATGCTGATCATCTCCCGGCGGCGCTCGCTTTGAGCCGTCAAACGGATTTGCCCACCGGCGTTGTTGGCGGCCTCGAAGACGACAACCGAATGGCCGCGTTCGGCAGACACCCGCGCCGCCTCAAGCCCCGCGGGTCCCGCCCCAACGATGACCACTTTTCGACGTCGCGTGGCTTTGGGGATGGTGTGAGGGATGTCGACCTCTCGTCCCGTCGCCGCGTTATGGATACAGAAGGCCATGCCGCCCTGATAGATGCGATCGAGACAGTAATTCGCCCCTACACAGGGTCTTATGTCATCCTCCCGCTTTTCCATGATCTTGCGGACAATGTGTGGGTCTGTCATATGGGCGCGCGTCATGCCAACCATATCGACCTTGCCGGAAGCGATGGCGTGCCGAGCCGTTGCAACATCGGGAATTTTTGCGGCGTGGAACGTCGGGAAATTGGTTGCCAACCGGATCTGACCGGCGAAATCGAGATGCGGTGAATTGGCCATCCCCTGGATCGGAATGACATCCGTCAGTCCCGGGTCTGTATCGATGTGGCCGCGGATGACATTGAGGTAGTCGATCAGGCCGCTATCCTTTAGGCGTCGCGATATTTCAAGACCTTCCTCCGAGCCCGTGCCATTCGCTACCCGCTCATCTGCCGTGTAACGAATGCCAAGAATGAATTCGTTGCCAACGCGCTTTCTGATCGCGCCAAGCACGTCGAGACAGAACCGCATGCGGTTGTCGAGCGAACCGCCATAGGGACCATCCAGCTCATTGGTGCGAGGCGAGGTGAACTGCTCGAGGAGGTGGCCGTATGCCTCCAGTTCCACGCCATCCATGCCGCCTGCCTGCATCCGCTCTGCGGCGTCGGCAAAGTCCTTGATGATCCGCTCGATATCCCAGTCTTCTATCTTCTTGGGAAAAGCGCGGTGCGCGACCTCGCGATGATGCGAAGGCGCGACCACCGGAAGCCAGTCGCCCTTGTCCCATCGGGTGCGACGGCCAAGATGGGTGAGTTGAACCATGATCGCCGAACCCTGCTCATGCACGGCGTCGGTCATTTCGCGGATCCAGGGAACAATCTCGTCCTTATAAGCGAGCAGGTTGTTGAAAACCGGAGGGCTGTCTTTCGATACGGCTGCTGATCCGGCCGTCATCGTCAGTGCAACTCCGCCTTTCGCCCGCTCGACCGTGTATGCGCGATATCGCTCCTTTGGCATCCCGTCTTCCGGATAGGCCGGTTCGTGCGCTGTGACGATGATGCGGTTTCGGAGCGTCAGGTGCTTAAGTTGAAAAGGCTGGAGGAGGGGATCGTTCGACATCGGCTTTCTCCGCAAGAGGGTTGTCGTCAAACGTAAAAAAAATGTACATAGGTGTCAATATTAAGAACATGGCAGTACATTGGATTGATGCACGTGTGACCAGGCAATTGTTTGTGATCCACCGGTTTGATAGGAACCGACCATGACAGAGATTTCTAACGACAGCGGTTGGCGCGGATCGCAAGAGGTGTGGCTGCAAGCTGCCTATGAAGCCTTGTTGGAAACCGGCGTCGAGTCGGTGAAAATCCTGCCGCTTGGAAAAAAGTTGAACTTGTCCCGCACGAGCTTCTACTGGTTCTTCAAGGACCGGGAAGAGCTTCTGGCGGCGCTTCTCACCCGCTGGCGGGAGAAGAACACTGGCAATTTGGTCAAGCAGTGCGAGGCTTATGCTGAGAGTATCGTTGAGGCGATGTTCAACGTCTTTGATTGTTGGATTAGCCCCGAACTGTTCGATCCACGCTTTGAATTTGCGGTTCGGAGTTGGGCTCTACAGTCTGAGGACATATCGACAGAGATAGAAAATGCCGACCGCGCAAGGCTCTCCGCGCTACAGCGTATGTTCATGCGGTTTGGCCACACCGAGCTGGACGCGGATGTTCGGGCCCGCACAACCTATCTCGTTCAAATCGGCTACGTTTCGATGCGCACGAAAGAGGACATTACTTTGCGCATGAAACGCATTCCTCACTACGTCGAGGTGTACACAGGTATCGCGCCCCAACAGCGCGATCTGGACCGTTTTTTTGCCCGCCATAGCTTCAGGGGTGCGGATCTTGGATGATTTACGAACTTTAGCGGCAGCTCAATCGGAATATCCCGCGCAAATCGCCAGCAAACTGCCGTGTCCTACCGTGCCAGGAGCTAGGCCGACGCTTGAGCAGCTTCATCAAGCTGCGTAAGCCCGCGTAGGATCGCCCCTCTATCCGCATTTCTTGAAAGCGTCCGGTCCTGCCTCGAAGGTGAGCCTCGATAGGGATGCTTCGGCGGTCAACGGCTTGTCGAACAAATAGCCCTGACCCAAGTGGCATCCTGCGGAACGCACAATTTCACGATGTTCTTCGGTTTCGATGCCTTCGGCGACGATCGTCAACTTCAGCCGGTGGGCAAGATCGCATGTCCCGGCAATGATTGCCGCGGCTTCCTCGGAATGTGATGCGCCGCGCAGGAATGACTGGTCGATCTTTATTTTATCGAAGGGGAAGCGGCGTAGATAGCTGAGGGAAGCGTAACCGGTGCCAAAGTCATCAAGGGATATTCGGCAACCCATGAGCCGGAGTTCATGAAGAACGGATAGCGCGCGTTCGTCATTCTCGATCAATGTGCTCTCCGTGATCTCGATCTCGAGGCGCTCGGGTGAAACGCCATTTTTTGTCAGAGATGCGCGCGTATGGAGCACAAGGGATGGATTCGTCAGCTGAGCTGCGGACACGTTGACAGCAATAAAGGTGTCGGTCGGAAGAAGGGCTGCCTGCTGGCAAGCGGCTTCAATAACCCATGATCCGATAGGGCCGATCTGGCCGCTCTCTTCAGCGATCGGAATGAACTCCGCAGGGGAGATAAGACCAAGTTCAGGATGTTGCCAGCGCAACAAAGCCTCGAAGCCACGCGTCGTGTCGCTGGGAAGATCGACGATCGGCTGAAAAAGCAGGAATAGCTGTTCTTTTTCCGTGGCCGTCGCGAGATCGGTCTGCAGGCATTGCCAACGTGTCAAGTGTTGGTTCATGTCCGGGTGAAAGGTCATGAACTGGTTGCGTCCAGCCTTCTTTGCTTCGTAAAGTGCGATATCGGCGTGTCTGAACAGGGTTGAGCCGCGATCGGAATTGACGTCGCTTGAGCTGACGCCGAGGCTGACGCTTGAGGTCACGAGCCTGCCATCGATGTCGAAGGGTGCCCGGACTTCATGCAAAATCCGCTTGCTGCATTCGACGGCCTCATTTGCTGCGTTCGAGCCAGTGTAGAGAATGCCGAATTCGTCACCGCCAATGCGTGCAATGACGCTGGCGCCGATGCACGATGTGCTCAGTCGCTTAGACAATTCGACAAGCAATCGATCGCCAGAGGCGTGCCCCAGCGTGTCGTTGATCATCTTGAAGTGATCGACGTCGAGGATGATCAGTGACTGCTCGACATTCTGTTTACCCGAAATCGAAGCGTGGAAGCCGATCCGGTTTGCGATACCCGTCAAAGAATCAATTCGTACGACGCGGTCCAACTTGGCATTTTGGCGGAAAACAAAAACCAGCAGAACAGCGCCGAAGGCAACGAATGTCATCGTGACAAAACAGATCGTGGCAAAGATGATGCTGAGCTGGCTCTGGTTCTGCTGAATCTCGTCTCCGACAGTCGCATGCGAAAGCGAACCTAATCGCAGCACGGGCGCGATGAAAGGCTGAAGTTTTGATACGCCTTCGCGCATCGCCATCGGAGAATGTGGTTCTGCGACCAGCGGCGCCAGCGTCGATACAACCTTCTTCAGGTCTTCGAGCATCGCCTTCTGCTTGGGGTTGCTGCTAGACGAACTGGATGACAGGATCTTCAACCGGTTGTTGATGATGCTGAGCCGAAACGCGACATCGCTGATGTCGCCCGATGTCTGACTTTGTTGAAGAGCAAATTGGAGGCGCAGCAACTCGACCGCGGTTTGGCCTAGATCGAAGGTGCGATTATAGCGGGATGCTTCGACGATATGGCGTTGGTAACTGAAAGCCAGGAAAGAACTCGCAACAGCGATCAAGGCAAGTGCCGCCGTGACAAGTGTCAACGTTATCTTGGTACGCCGGTAGCGGACTGGAAGGTCAATTGTGTCCCCGATCGCTCTCACTGGACGTTGATTTCCGCAATCTGCCACACAGCACGACTGTAATAGGTCTGATGCTGCAATTCAGGGCGGCTATCGAATGGGAAAACCAGAAACACCGGCCCCTTGTCACTGACCGGCATGATCGTGCCGTTTTGGCGGGTCGCTAGGAGCGCACCGGCCTCTTGCAGCTCGGATATATCCGCTTCCACTTCGTAGTCATTCAAAGCGATGATCTGTAACTTCTTGCCGCTGAACTGCGTAGAGGACAGAAAATCTTTCAGCGACACACCACTGAATTCGGTCACGCCAGAATGCCAGGGCGTCGTCGTCGAAAAGGTGGTCTGGGGCATCTTGTCCATTGCAGAGAGATCAAGAGCGATAGAAGTTTGCTGTCCAGAAGACAGTCCCTGAACCTTCAAAATTGGTTCTGAAGAATACGCAGTATTACTGCCTACAACACCAGCAAGCGCCAGCCCGGTCAAGAAACGAATAAATATTCGGCGAGTTGGCATGGATCATCCCCAATTTGATTGCCAAGCCATACCTCAAGCATCGTTGTGTTCAATCTTATTTTATTATGGCATTATGTTATGTGTAATAATGATTTAATGCCTCTGTAGAGAACGGTCGCATTTTAACGATTTCGGGCGGGGCGCCCACGTTTCCAACTCAGATTTCGGATTTGAACACGTTGCGTCTAGTCGAAGTAGTGAAGCTCGTGAGTTCAAAGCGTCTCCAGCCCGCAGGATGGTACAATTCGCTGCCGAGTGGCGTGCGGTACGCCTGAAAAGATGAGGGCGGTCTCGGGACCTGCACGTCGGTGGAGCTTTTCGAGAGTTCGGCGACTATGCCAGCCTCCATGTCCGTTTTTTCGTGACGATATGTCGTAAATAGACATATTTTAACTAATAGCGTTTGCTCCGAAATCTCGAGATCAGGTGGATCCTGCAAAGAACTTATCCGGGTCTCGCAGGACTGGTGCTTCTGTCGAATGCAGTGTCTGAACGCCAATACTAACCCATTTCGCGAAAAATATTTGAGGTTTTTTTATGGACATTGGAAAAAAATTGCCGTAAATAGCGCGCCTCGGTGAGCTTCACGCTCGCCATCTCGCATTTCCATTCGGGTCAGATAGTGAGTATGCGAAAGCGTCATCACGGATTTGAACCCTAGTTCCAAAGCTTGCAGTAGCGGTGATGTCGCAAACAAGCTGTAATCCTGTCGATGTCCGCTCCTGTAGAACCCTGAGGTTTTCAGGGCCAACCGCGATAAAGAAGGAGAATGCCCTTGCTCTATGCTGGGCTGAATTAAATTTATGAATTCTCAAACTGAAAATGACGCACTGGCTCCGCCGGTTACGACCAAAATCAGTCTCAATAACGTCTATAAGATATTCGGTGAGGACACCGACAAGGCGCTGGATATGGTTCGCGCCGGGAAGACGAAATCTGAAATCCACTCCTCGACTGGATGTTCGGTTGGCGTCAACAAGGCCAGCTTTGATATTCAAGCCGGCGAAATTTTTGTTATCATGGGCCTCTCAGGCTCGGGTAAGTCCAGCCTCCTGCGATTGCTTAACCGGCTGATCGAGCCCACGGCGGGTTCAATCGAGATCGATGGCCAAGATATCACCAAAATGTCCCGCCGCGACCTGATCGAGGTGCGCAGGCGCGATATCAGCATGGTATTTCAATCCTTCGCGCTTCTGCCCAACCGCACAGTGATCAACAATGCCGCCTTCGGACTTGAGGTTGCAGGTATGGGAGAAGCTGAACGTAACGCAAAGGCGCTCCTGGCGCTGGAAGCTGTCGGTCTCGCCGGTTACGCAGACAGCATGCCCGATCAGCTTTCAGGGGGAATGAAACAACGCGTTGGCTTGGCTCGCGCGCTAGCCAGTGAACCCACAATTCTGCTCATGGATGAGGCATTTTCCGCTCTGGATCCATTGATCCGCATGGAAATGCAGGACGAACTTGTCCGCCTTCAGGCAGAGCACAGCCGAACCATCGTTTTTGTCAGTCACGACCTCGACGAGGCGATGCGCATCGGCGACCGGATCTGCATCATGCAAAACGGCGATGTCGTTCAGGTCGGCACGCCAGACGAAATCGTGATGAACCCGGCAAACGACTATGTGCGCTCCTTCTTCAGAAACGTTGACGTGACACACGTCTTCAAGGCCGGCGACGTCGCACGAAAAACTCAGGTTACGATCATCGATCGGCAAGGTGTAACCGCTGCCGCAGCGCTCGAGCGAATGAAAACATTCGACCGCGAATACGCAATTATCCTGGGGCGTGACAAAACCTATCACGGCGTTGTCAGCCAGACCACGCTCGTCGAAAATATGCGTTCAGGACATTCGGACCCCTATAGGGCAGCGTTTCTATCCGAGATCGAACCGATCCCAGCTGACGAGCCTTTGTCGAACGTCCTCGGACGTGTCGCTGCGAGCCCATGGCCGGTTCCAGTTGTCGACAACTCCAGGCGCTACCTCGGCTCCATCAGCAAATCGACACTGCTTGAAACGCTCGACCGCGCGAGCTGATTTCAGCATTTCCCCCAACCGGCCAACAACCGGAGTTTGACTATGAATTTCGATATAGGGGACGGCGTCGATGCCGTCGTCAATTATGTTCTGGACAATTTTTCACCCTTCTTGGACTTCGTCGCCACTGTGATCGGGTTCGTGACAAGTACCTTCCAGGAAACGCTCACTGCCATTCCCATGCCTGTGGGCATTCTCATCTTTGTCATTCTGTCGTTTTGGCGGGTCGGCGCAGCTTTTGGTGTGTTAGCTGGACTTGCGCTTTGGCTCGTTGACCACATGGGACTCTGGACAGCGATGATGGAAACGCTGTCACTTGTCATAGCTTCAACATTGATGGCCATGACCATCGGTCTTCCGCTCGGGATCGCCATGGCACGAAAGGATTCCGTTGCTGCGCTCGTCCGACCGGTCCTCGACCTCATGCAAACCATGCCCGCATTCGTCTATCTCATTCCTGCGGCAATGTTTTTTGGGCTTGGTGCGGTACCTGGTGCTATCGCGACCGTCATCTTCGCCATGCCACCGGTGGTGCGGCTCACCAATCTCGGTATTCGCCAGGTGCATGTAGAGTTCATCGAAGCTGGAAACGCCTTTGGCTGCACTCCTTCGCAGTTGCTCTTCAAGGTTCAGTTGCCGAACGCCATGCCCTCGATCATGGCGGGCATCAACCAGACGATCATGCTGTCGCTTTCCATGGTTGTCATTGCATCCATGATTGGCGCAGGCGGCATTGGGAACACGGTTCTCACCGGTATACAGCGTCTCGACGTGGGCACCGGTTTCGAAGGCGGTCTTGCTGTCGTCATCCTCGCGGTGATCCTCGATCGCCTTACCCAAAGCCTTGGAAAGCCTCAATCTGCCATTTGGTCGGGGCTTTTCAAGAGAAAGAGCGAGCGCAAGGAATTGTCTCCGGCAACCGCCTGAGCGACTGCGCCGCCCCATGATGCGGATGCCGAATCCGCAAATTGAAACCTCCCAAAAGGAGAACATATGTTCAAGATACTTTCCTCGACCCGCCGGGCCGCACTTGGTGGCGCCATTGGCTTTGCTGCCGCTGTGCTCTTTGGCTCGACAGCGCCGGCGATGGCGCAAGATGCAAAAACCGTCAAGCTCGGTTTCGCCCCCTGGTCCGACGCTGAGTTCGTCACCAAACTTGCTGCCAAGCTGATTAAGGAAAAGCTCGGCCAGGATGTGGAGCTCGTCCAGACGGATGTCGCTCCGCTCTACCAGGGCGTGAGCCGTGGCGATATCGATGCAATGATGATGGCGTGGTTGCCGGCAACCCATGCGGATTACTTTGCGAAGGTGAAGGACAAGGTCGAAACGCTCGGCACAGTCTATGACGGCGCGAAGCTGGGTTGGGTGGTGCCAGCCTATGTTCCTGAAGCAGAGATTTCTTCGATCGAGGACCTGAAGAAACCTGACGTTCAGAAGAAGTTGTCCGGCACGATACAGGGCATTGATCCGGGTGCTGGTTTGACCCGCCTTTCACAGCAGGCGGTCAAGGACTATGACCTCGGCGAATACAAGCTGCAGATTTCCAGCGAAGCAGGCATGCTAACGACAGTTGACCGCGCGATGCGAAGTGAAAAGTGGTTCGTCGCCACGTCCTGGAGCCCGCACTGGATGTTTGGGAAGTATAAGCTCCGCTATCTCACAGACCCGAAAGAATCCTTGGGTCAGGCCGAGCATGTCGACATCCTCGCATCGAAGAAATTCAGGGAAGAGAACCCCAAGGCTGCCGAGTTTCTTTCACGCATGAAGGTGCCGCTCAACGACCTGGAAGCGGCAATGTTCACAGCCCAAGAGACGTCTTACGAGGCTGCGATCGAAAAATACATCAAGGATCATCCAGATCAGGTGAAGGCCTGGGTTGGAGAACAGAGCTGATGAAATTCGGCCTCCTCAGACGATAGTCGAGGAGGCCGGTTCATTGCCGGGTAGGGGATATGATGCAAGGAACCAATCACAAAGCGCTGACCGATACCGACACGCTCGGAGGACGCATCTCGTTGGCGCGTGATGCATCTGCGCTGTCACTCGATAATGCTGCGAAGATGGTCGGCGTGGAGAGCAACGTTTGGAGCGCGTGGGAAAATGACCGGAGCGAGCCGGGTCGTGAGTACCTCGAGACGATCGCCGCGTCTCTGCAGGTGAGCGGAGTATGGCTTTCGACAGGGTTCGGTCTCGGGCCGCGATGGCCAGGTGATGAGACGCTTTTCTAAAATTTGTCCAGGGAGATCTGAGCACCCGCTCTATACATCACCCGCATGCGGACCTTGCCGCATGTCTAGCCGATCCTATTTTAAAAATGGCGCACCTGTACGGGGTGCGTCAGCTGACGGCGACTGATGGCCGCATGGGCACACGCGCTCATGTTTGTCTTCATCGATGACGCTCATCATACGCTCCGAAGAAATTTCAGTCACAAAACGTTTAGGCTCATAACTGTTCTGAAACCCTCATTTGATAGCGTCAGCCTTCAACCAGGGTCCGGTTATGATGCAAGTACAGATACGTTTGGCCGAGATTATCGAAGCCCTCAGCAAGGCGCTCGATATGACCGAGGGCCAGCCAGACGGGCATTGTATCCGCTGCTGTTACATCGGAACGAGCATCGGACGAGAGATCGGCCTCAGTGAACCAGAGCTGCACGACCTCTACTACACACTTCTGTTGAAGGATCTCGGCTGCAGCAGCAACGCTTCGCGCATTTGCGAGCTTTATCTGGCGGATGACATCAGCTTTAAGAATGATTTCAAGCTGGTCGATGGAAGCCTGGGGCAAGTCCTGAAGTTCGTGATCAGCCACACCGGGGCCAAGGCCGGTCTTGCTGAACGTTTTCGCAGCCTCCTTAATATTCTTAAAAATGGGGGCGAGATTTCCACTGATCTTATACAGACGCGGTGTCAGCGCGGCGCAGACATTGCGCGACAAATGCGATTTTCGGAAAACGTCGCAGAGGGCATCATTGGTCTGGATGAGCATTGGAGTGGGCGAGGAAAGCCGAGCGGTCTAGCCGGAGAGGAAATCCCGCTTTTTTCGAGAATCGCGCTCTTGTCGCAGGTAATCGATGTGTTCCAGGCCAGCAGCGGCCCCCAAGCCGCTCTTGACGAGGTTGCAAAGCGCAAGGGAGATTGGTTCGATCCTGCTCTCGTTGATGTCTTTGTAAGGATCGCGTCTCAGCGAGAATTCTGGGAGGAGCTGGCCTCGCCCGACTTAGAGAGAATTGTTCTTGATTCCGAACCCGGGCAGCACGGGGTCTTGGCCGACGATGATTATCTTGATGATATCGCCGCTGGTTTTGCGAAAGTGATCGACGCCAAAAGTCCGTACACTTCGGGCCATAGCGAACGCGTTGCGCTATACACCGATCTTATAGCGGAAGAAATGGACATAGATTTCGAAACCCGGCGGGTTTTGAAAAGAGCGGCTTTGCTGCATGACATCGGCAAGCTTGGTGTGAGCAGTACTGTGTTGGACAAAGCTGGGAAACTCGATGATGAAGAGTGGAGCCAGATGAAGCGACACGCGGAATTTTCAGAGCAGATTCTTTCTGCGATTGGAGCGTTTGCCAACGCGGCCCTGATCGGTGGCGCTCACCACGAGCGTCTGGACGGAAAAGGATATCCGCGAGGTTTAAGCGCAGAGCAAATCCCGATGGAGGTTCGGATCGTTTCCACCGCCGATGTCTTTGATGCACTGACTGCAGACCGACCTTACAGGCAGGCTATGCCGCTGCAGGAGGCATTCTCGATACTTTGGGAAGGCGCGGGCCGATCACATGATCCCATCTGCATCAGCGCCCTTGAACGTGCCTTAGCACGAACCCCTCTTACGACATTTGCCCGTCAGTTAGCGCTGCAGGAGAATACTTCGTCCTCACATGAGGCAACGAAAGCCGCCTAACGCGTGCACAAACAAATATGGAGTTGGTTTCAGCGCCGTTGGAGACTTAGGTTCAGGACGTGTTGGACACAAACACTGCCCGAAGCAAACCGAGAGGCCAAGACTTCGTTCTCGATCGGATGTCGACGCCCAAAATTGCTCGTCCTATGTCAAACGCGGGCGGGTGAAGGTGAGAAGAAAATTTGGCTGAAGTTGCCCTGTGGCCTGACCGCTTGCCTTGCGCGCAAAGCGTCCTTTTCTAATCGTGATGGCGGTTGCCGGGATAGGCAAGCAAGGTACTAACTCCAGTTTTAGCTAGCTATCCGTCGCATGAGAGTGGAGACCACTCTATGGGAGGTCTCGATGATCGTGGATCGTTGCTTGCGTATCTATGTCCCCAAATCGCTTGCAAACCTCTTGGTAGACGTTAACCTAGCGATATATCGCGCGTGCCACATGCGGCGAAATGATTGGAGTTCCGCCCTTGGTAGACTTACCCTATATGCTTTTGACGGGTGCTAGTCGCGGGATCGGGCACGCTACGGTCAAGCTGTTCTTGCAGCACGGCTGGCGAGTATTGACGGTGTCGCGGCAGCCATTTTCGGAGGAATGCCGCTGGCCATCGGCTCGCGAAAGCCATATTCAGGCCGATCTCGCCGACCTTTCCGGTATTGACGAATTGGTCCAAATGGTACGCAGTCGTCTTCCTGATGGCAAGCTGGCGGCGCTGGTAAACAATGCAGGTATCTCGCCGAAGGGGCCTGAAGGCAGCCGCCTTGGGGTGGCCGAAACCGATGCGGCGACCTGGACAAAAATTCTGAATGTCAACCTGGTTTCCACCGCTCTCCTTGCTCGCGCGCTACTGCCTGAACTCCAGGCCGCGCGCGGTTCCATTGTCAATGTGACATCGATTGCGGGCTCTCGCGTCCATCCCTTCGCCGGGGTTGCCTATGCCGCGTCCAAGGCCGGACTGGCCGCGCTGACCCGTGAACTTGCGCACGAATTCGGGCCCCGCGGTGTTCGAGCCAATGCGATTGCTCCGGGCGAGATTGCCACCTCAATTCTATCTCCCGGCACAGATGAGCTCGTTGAGGCCGAGGTGCCACTGGGGCGGCTCGGGACGACGGACGAAGTTGCCAGGACCATCTACTTTCTCTGTACCGAACAGTCATCCTACATCAATGGCGCAGAAATCCACATCAACGGCGGACAGCATGTCTGATGTTACGAAACGTTCTGGCCATGGGAGTGTCGCTGTTCGCCTCTCGGGCAATTTCGGCAACAGCCAGCACTGAGGCGCCGTGCGTCATTCTACACGCATAAGCGCTCTCTCTTTTCAGAGTCTATGCATCGGCTGAGGCGTGTCTTTTAGTAGCCGCTGTCTCGATTACCTTCATTGAGTGGCGGCATTCCCGCCAACACGCGTGTCGCATTCTCGAAGATCTGAGCAACGACATCCTTAGGGTCTGGCATGGACGCGATGTGAGGCGTTGTAAATATTTTTGGATGATCCCACAGGGGGCTCTCCTCGGGCAGCGGTTCTTTCGCGAAAACGTCGAGGACCGCTCCGCGAAGGTGGCCGCTGTCGATTGCTTCGATCAGATCAGCTTCGACCAGGTGCTCGCCGCGGCCCATATTGATGATTGCAGCACCTTTCGGGAGATGGGCGAACAGCTTGGCATCCATAATTCCGCGCGTGGCGCCGGTGAGGGGGAGCAGGCAGATCACCGCGTTGCAACCGGAGAGAAACACCGGCAGTTGCTCGTCGCCGTAATAGGTGATGATGCCCGCTTCTTCCTTGGGTGAGCGTGCCCATGCGCGGACATCGTAGTTGAGGGCAAGAAGGCTGCGTCCGACGGTCCGCCCGATCGCACCAAATCCTAGTATGCCAACCGAGTAATCGCGTGCTGGGATCTGCGAAGGGCGTTCCCAGCATTTCAGTGTGGCATTTTGCAAATGTCGGTCCATCTCGCGATGAAACAACAGGACCGACCAGATGGCATATTCTGCCATGCCAAGCGCATGCCGGTCGTCCACGACACGGCAAACGGGGAGAGAAGGGAGGCTTGGATCGGCGAAAATGTTGTCCAGGCCGGCAGCGATACTATGGACCAATCTAAGGTTGGGCATAGTGGCAAGAAGCCCGTAAGGCGGATTCCAGGCGACCGCAACGTCGGCGGTCTCAAATCCGGCCTCTGGATAAATGCTGATTTTCGCGCCCAGCCCGGACGCGTTGAAGGCGTCTTTCAGAAAGCTGAGGTCGAGAGTGCTACTGATTAGAGCTATGTGCGGCTTGTGATTTAGTGCCTCATTCATCGTCTCAATCCTGTCCAAGCCCGTTCCGGGGTAGCGCATTTTTGGCACAAAGCCGCAAACGCGTGCCATCCGCTTAATTTTTAATCCACATTTTAGTGAGTTCAACTTTTATGCAAAAATGGCGCAGTCTTGCTTGACACCCAGCGCTTATGGGAGTCAAGATGATGTACCAATATATTGGTATATTGTTACTGCGATGAGATCGCAAAGTGACGTCTGCAAGAAACGAAAATCCATAAGGGGAACTTCATGCGACGACTGATTTCTGTATCCCTAGCCATTTTCATGATGACAACCGCTGCATCAGCGCAGGCTGTTCCAGGGGGTAAACTGAACCTGATCGTTCAGCCCGAACCGCCAAGCGTTATGATCGGCACCACAACAAATGGGCCGGCCCTACTGGTCGGTGGCAATATCTACGAAAGCTTGCTCCGCTACGATGAAAACCTCAAGCCCGAGCCATCGCTCGCCAAATCCTGGACCATTTCCGATGATGGCCTGACCTATACGTTTACGTTGCAGGATGGCGTAAAATGGCACGACGGCAAGCCGATGACATCGGCTGACGTTCTGTTCTCAGCCAATGACTATCTTATGAAGATGCAGCCGCGTCATCGCAACTTGATGACCCATGTGGAAAGCGTGACCGCGCCGGACGAAAAGACCGTCGTGTTCAAGCTGAAGCAACCTTTCGAAGCCTTTATTCGCGGTTTGGCCTTCTACACGATGCCGATCGTGCCCAAGCACATTTATGAAGGTACCGACTACGCGACGAACCCAGCCAACGACAAGCCGATCGGGACGGGCCCTTTCAAGTTCGACGAATGGAAGCGTGGCAGCTACATCCATCTCGTCAAGAACAACGACTATTACATTAAGGGCAAGCCTTACCTCGATGAGCTGTACTATCAGGTCATTCCAGACGGTGCGTCGCGGTCCGTTGCATTCGAGACAGGCAAAGTCGATGTCTTACCGGGCGGATCGGTTGAGAATTTCGATATTCCCAGACTGAAGGATTTGCCCAACAGTTGCATAACGGAAAAAGGCTGGGAGTACTTCGCTCCACTATCGTGGCTATGGTTGAACAACCGCAAGGCGCCGATGGATAATGTGAAATTCCGCCAGGCAGTGATGTACGCGCTCGATCGCGAGTTTGCCAAAGACGTTTTGTGGAACGGCTATGGCAAGGTTGCAACCGGTCCACTGTCGTCAAAACTGCCCTTCTACAAGGATGTTGAACCGCATTATCCACACGACGTCGATAAGGCCAAAGCACTGCTTAAGGAGGCTGGCTATGATGGCAAGCCTCTGAAGCTTCTCCCGCTCCCCTATGGTGAAACATGGCAGCGCTGGGCAGAAGCGGTGAAGCAGAATCTTGAGGAAGCCGGTATTCCAATCGAGATCGAAGCGACGGACGTTGCGGGTTGGAATCAGCGCACGTCGAACTGGGATTACGACATCGCCTTCACATATCTTTACCAGAATGGCGATCCGGCCATAGGCGTGGATCGCAACTACAAGACCTCTCAGATCGCAAAGGGCAATCCGTTCAACAATGTCGAGGGCTATTCCAATCCGGAACTCGACAAGCTGTTCGAACAGGCGGCCGTCGCCTATCCAGCCTCCAAGCGTCAGGAACTCTACGATCAAGTCCAGAAGAAGCTTCAGGAAGACGTGCCGGTCGCCTGGCTGCTCGAGCTCGGTTTCCCGACGATCTATAACTGCAAGGTTCAAGACATCGTCACGACGGCCTCAGGCCTTCCGGAATCCATGCGCGACGCCTGGATCAAGAAGTAAGTCGATATTTGGCGGAGATCAGTCTCCGCCAATCATTCAGACCGAAAACCCTAGTCGGAGCCACGCTCATGCTCAGATTCATCTCGGGGCGCCTGTTAAAGGCAGCCGTGATCTTGATCTGTATCACCGTGCTCAACTTCTTTCTCATTCATGCTGCGCCGGGAGACCCGGCTTCGGTGATGGCGGGAGAAGCAGGTGATGCCGATCCCGCCTTCCTTCAACAGCTCCGAGAACGGTTTGGTCTCGATCAGCCACTTTATGTGCAGCTTTGGATCTATGTATCTTCGGTCCTTCGGCTTGATCTCGGTTACTCCTACCGTCAGCAGCTACCGGTGCTTCAGCTCATTAGCGAACGTTTGCCTGCCACGTTGCTTCTCTCACTCTCCGCTTTTGTGATCTCGCTCGGTCTCGGTGTTGCGGCTGGCGCTTTTGCTTCTGCCCGGCAAGGAAAGTGGGCCGACACGATCATCTCGCTGGTGGCGCTGATCTTCTACGCGACACCGCTGTTCTGGCTGGCGCTGATGGGCGTCTTACTGTTCTCCGTCGAACTCGGCTGGCTACCCGGCTTCGGTTACGAAACGGTCGGGGCCAACTACACTGGCGTTGCCCGTATGCTGGACATATTGCGGCACCTTATTTTACCCGCCATGACGCTCGGTCTGTTTTTCATGGCCGTCTATGCCCGCATGACCCGCGCCTCGATGTTGGAGGTTGGCAGGCTCGATTTTGTCAAGACCGCGAAGGCCAAGGGTCTGCGTCCAGGCATCATCCAGCGCCGCCATGTGCTGCGCAACGCTCTCTTGCCGGTCGTAACCCTTGCCGGTTTGCAGGCAGGTCAGTTGGTCGGTGGAGCCGTGCTGATCGAGACTGTCTTCGCGTGGCCGGGCATCGGCCGGCTGATGTTCGATGCATTGTCGCAACGAGACTATAATCTTCTGCTTGGTGTGTTTGTCGTCTCCGCCGCGATGGTCCTGCTCTTCAACCTCATCACCGACGTGCTTTACCGCTTCGTCGATCCGCGCATCAAGGTGGCGTCATGAAGGATTTCTGGAAACGCTTTTCGCAGAATCGCGGTGCTGTCGTCGGCCTCGTTATTTTGCTCCTGGTCGTCATTGTATCGATCGTTGCTCCCTTCCTTTACACCAAATCCCCCTGGGCAATGGTCCAGCGGCCGTTCATTCCGCCTTTCACCATGGATGCCTTCTTCCTCGGTACGGATCCGATGGGGCGTGATCTCGCTGCAGGTCTCGCTTACGGTGCCAGGGTGTCGCTTCTCGTTGGTCTTGTCTCGACCGTGGTCTCTCTGCTGATCGGTATTCCGATCGGTGCGATCGCCGGTTACTTCGGCGGTTGGGTCGATGATGTGCTGATGAGGTTCACCGAGTTCTTCCAAAGCGTTCCGAGCTTCGCGCTTGCAGTGGTGCTGGTGGCCATTTTTCAGCCGAGCATCTATTCTATCGTAATCTCGATCGCCATCGTCTCCTGGCCTCCTGTCGCCCGCCTTCTGCGCGGCGAGGTGATGTCGCTCCGGTCGCGCGAATTTGTCGAGGCAGCTGTTCTTTCCGGCCAAAGGCACTCCACGATCATCTGGCGGCAAATTCTGCCGAATACACTTTCGCCGATCATCGTGCTTGCCTCGATGATGGTGGCTGCGGCGATCCTGATCGAAAGTTCGCTTTCGTTTCTCGGATTGGGCGATCGTAACATCATGTCATGGGGTTATATCATCGGCGCCGGTCGCACCGTGATCCGCCAGGCCTGGTGGGTGAGCTTTTTCCCCGGCCTTGCAATCCTGTTGACTGTGCTGGCGCTGAACCTAGTCGGGGAGGGGCTGAACGATGCCCTCAACCCTCGCCTTGCGCGAAAGGGGAAGTAAATATGGCCGACACCATAAATACCGATGACGTGAGCTTTGAAGGGACTGCTTCGGCCGTTCTTCATCCGGGAGCGCTGGAGAAAGAAGGGCGCGGTGACCCGGTCGTCCATATCGACCGGCTGAGCATCGCATTACCGGATGGCGCAGACCGGCCCTTTGCAGTCGACCGTGTCAGCTTCAAGCTCTTTCCTGGAGAAATGCTTTGCGTGGTAGGCGAAAGTGGCTCAGGCAAATCGATGTCTGCCAATGCGCTGATGGGACTATTACCGGATACGGTGCGCGTGGCGCAGGGCCGCATCCTCCTAGGCACAACGGATCTCGTTACCATGCCAGCCGACGCGCTCTACGCCATTCGAGGGCGCCGCGTGGCAATGATTTTTCAGGAACCGATGTCTGCGCTCAACCCGCTGATGAAGGTTTCGGCGCAGATCGAGGAGGTTTTCGAAGCGCATGGGTTGCTGACACCAAAGGAGCGAAAAGAAAAAGCACTGTCGCTTCTTACGGAAGTCGGCCTGCCAGATCCGCCGCGCGTTGCAGCCAGCTACCCGTTCCAGCTTTCCGGCGGTCAGCGCCAACGCGTCATGATTGCCATGGCGCTGGCGTTGGAACCGGAGGTGCTGATCGCAGACGAGCCGACCACCGCGCTCGATGTGACGACGCAGGCGCAAATTTTGAAACTGATCGCCAAGCTCCAGAAGGAGCGCAATATGGCGGTCATGTTCATTACCCATGATTTCGGTGTCGTAGCCGAGATCGCCGACTATGTCAGCGTCATGCAGCTCGGTCGAATAGTCGAACAGGGGACAGCGGAAGAAGTCCTTTTCTCGCCGAGACACCCCTATACGAAGAAGCTGATCGCTGCCATTCCCCGCGCTGGCGAGGGCGTCAAGCACGTTGACAACCGGGAGCCATTGCTCACAGTCGAGAACCTTTCGAAGGTTTATCGTATGGGCACGGGGCTGTTCTCCAAGGTGCGCGAGGTGAATGCGGTCAAGAACGTGTCCTTCACACTTTGCCGTGGCGAGACGCTGGGCATTGTGGGGGAAAGCGGGTCCGGTAAATCCTCAGTGGGACGTTGTCTCGTACGGCTGCAAGATCCCAGTAGCGGGCGCATCTTGCTTGGCGGTCAAGACATGGCGCATTTGAAAGGCGAAGAACTGCGGACCATGCGCCGGCGGATGCAAATGATTTTTCAAGATCCTTACTCATCGCTCAATCCGCGCGAAAAAGTCGGGCGCATCATTGCCTCAGGGCCTATTGCTTACGGCGAAGATGAAAAGAAGGCGTTGGCACGCGCGGCCGAATTGATGGAGATGGTCGGTCTCGATCCGAAGGCGACGAACCGTTTTCCGCACGAGTTTTCTGGCGGTCAGCGCCAGCGTATCGGCATTGCTCGGGCGCTGGCGCTCGAACCTGAGATCATCATTGCCGATGAGGCCGTTTCAGCCCTTGACGTGTCGATCCAGGCCCAGGTCCTGGAACTGCTGGGCCAGCTCAAGAAAGACCTCGATCTCTCTCTCGTCTTCATCACTCATGACCTTCGCGTAGCGGCAAAGATCTGCGACCGTGTGATGGTGATGCAGAAGGGCGAGGTGGTCGAACTCGGTAACGGGAACACGATCTTCGATAAACCCCAGCACCCCTACACGAAGAGCCTGATCGAGGCCATTCCCGGTCGGGCGAAGGAAGCGCTCATGACGGCCTAGTGGAATGAATTTGACACTTGATGCCGACGTGAGCCGGCCTTGATGATGGAATGTCAAAATCAGACCACTCGTCCGGTCGATATCAACCAAGTTGCGGGCTTAAGAGCCCGTTTGTGGAGCAGTACATGACGATTATGCCGAATTCTGTGGAAGCCCGCGACATCGCCTATCAGATGCATCCGATGGTCAATCTTCGAAAATACGAAAAATCAGGCGGTCTCGTGATTGAGAGCGGCGACGGGATCTATGTCACTGACAATACGGGAAAGCGTTACATCGAGGGACTAGCCGGGCTGTGGTCGGTGGCGCTGGGCTTCGGCGAAAAGCGTCTGGTGGAAGCCGCCAAGGCACAGATGGAGAAGCTGCCCTATTATCATAGCTTCGCCTACAAGACTCACGGGCCTTCGGTCGATCTGGCGGAGATGTTGATCAAGCTTGCTCCCGTGCCGATGTCGAAAGTGCATTTTACATCCTCGGGTTCGGAAGCCAACGACCTTGCCTGCAAGATGGTGTGGTACCGTTCCAATGCGCTTGGCAAGAAAGACAAGAAGAAGATCATCGGCCGGATCAAGGGCTATCATGGTGTGACAATTGCTTCCGGTTCAATCACGGGCCTGCCTCGCAATCATGAAAGCTTCGATCTGCCGCTCGACCGGATGATCCACACGTCATGCCCATCCTACGTGCATTTCGCCTTGGACGGCGAGAGTGAAGCCGATTTCACCAAGCGCATTCTGAATGATCTGGAAGAGCTCATTCTGAAGGAAGGTCCCGAAACGATCGCTGCCTTCTGGGGTGAGCCTGTGATGGGCGCTGGCGGCGTGCTGGTGCCGCCGGATGGTTACTGGGCCGGCGTTCAGGAGATCCTGAAGAAATACGATATTCTTCTTGTCGCTGACGAAGTGATCTGCGGCTTCGGCCGCACTGGCAAGATGTTTGCGTGCGAAACGCTCGGCATTGAGCCGGATGTGCTGGTCGTGTCGAAGCAGATCTCCTCGTCCTACATGCCGCTTTCCGCGATTATCATGAATGATCGCTTTTATCAGCCGATCGCCGATGAATCGGATCGGATCGGCGTCTTCGGTCACGGGTTCACCGCTTCCGGTCATCCCGTCGCGACAGCCGTCGGTCTCGAGAATCTGAAGATCATCCAGGAACGCGACCTTGTCGGCAATGTCTCGCGCCTCGAAGAAAAGTTCCTCCACGGACTGGCGGCACTTGCCGAACATCCGCTTGTGCATTCGTCGCGCGGCATTGGCCTTCTTGGTGCGCTGGAGGTCAACCCATGGGCGGATGCAAATGCTGGGGACGCCGCTGCGGCGGTTGCGGCGGCATGCCAGAACGAAGGCCTGATCATCCGCAATATTGGAGAAGCGATCTGCTTCTGCCCACCATTGATTATCACTGCCGAGCAGATCGACGACATGTTTGGTGCCGTCAGTCGCGCACTGGCCACCGTTCAAGCCACGCGTGCCTAAGCCTTGAGGATTGAGATATGGATGTGACGAACAAAACCGACCTCGGCGAGATGACGGCCGTGCAGCTCTCGCAGCTCTTCGCCTCGGGCCAGGCGTCCCCCGTGGAGGCCGCCAAGGCATCGCTGGCACGGATTGAGAAATTCAACCCAAGCGTAAATGCATTCGCTTATGTCGTGCCGGAATTGGCACTGGCAGAAGCGAAAGCATCGGAAGCGCGCTGGAAGAAAGGAGAGCAACTTTCCCCCATCGATGGTGCGCCGACAACAATCAAGGAATTGACCCCCGTGAAGGGTATTCCCTGGCGACGTGGGTCAGCACTGGGTTCGACAACGCCATCGGAGAAAGAGTTTCTCATCATGGAACGCCTGCGTGGCGCTGGCGTCACTGTCCTTGGCACAACAACATCGCCGGAGTTTGGCTGGAAGGGAGTGACCCACGGCCCGGCCTTTGGAAATACGCTCAATCCATGGCGTTCAGATCGCGCCTCCGGAGGCTCGTCTGGCGGTGCAGCCGTTGCAGCAGCGCTCAATATGGGTGTCCTGCATGAGGGGTCTGACGGCGCCGGCTCGATCCGTATTCCGGCCTCTTTCTGCGGAACATTCGGTATCAAGCCGACCTATGGCTGGATCCCCTCCGACACGCCAACGCCACTGTTCGAGCTTGCGCATCGCGGCCCGCTGACTCGGACGGTCGAAGATGCGGCGCTGTTCATGAATGCAACAACGGGTCCGACCCCAAAGGCGATGTATGGCTACTGCCCGACTCCCGTGCCGAACTGGCATGAAGGAACAAAGGCCGCCAACATCAAGGGCATGAAGATCGGTTACAGTCGCAATCTTGGCTACGCCGAGGTCCAGCCGGACGTGGCCGCGGCCGTCGAGCGCGCCGCCAAGCGGCTGGCCGACATGGGTGCCATTATCGAAGAGGTCGATCCGGGGTTCTCCAATCCGCAGGATGCTCTTCTCGCCCTTTGGTACGCTGCCGAAGCCAGAACTGTAGAGTTGATCAATCCAACGGAAGAGCAAAAAGCGCTTATGGATCCGGGCCTGATCCGCATTTATGAGAAAGGCTGTGCCTATACCGCGCGGGACTATGTCGCGGCCGAACAGGTCAGGGCTGATCTCAAAGTGACGATGGCGCTGTTTCATGAGACCTATGACGCGCTCATGCTACCGACCATGCCGACGACAGCAATTGAGGCAGGTGTGGATTTCCCAGGCGGCATCGAAGGCAAGGACTGGTCTGACTGGTCGCCATTCACCTATCCGTTCAACATGACCGGCCAGCCGGCCGTGTCGGTACCGTGCGGCTTCGATCAAGGTGGCCTGCCGATTGGTTTGCAGTTTGTTGGCCCGCGCTATCGCGATGACATCGTGCTCGCGCTGGCCGCGGCCTACCAATCGGCCTTTCCGGAGGAGACGATCAGCGCGCCGAGGCTCGCCTGACATAAGACAATGTGCGGGGACCGACGATGGCCCCGTGCCCATCATTCAATGCAATATCGGGGAACGGGAACATGGCTTCCACGGCACACCAGGAAGCGGCAAGTGCGCTTGGCGCGGAGCTAAAGACGAGCGCGACCACCGTGCTTGCGGATCAGGCAGAGCAGATCGCGCGAGAGAAATACGGCTTCGTCGGAAGAGCGGAATGGCTCTGGGGCGAAAAAGACAGCAATTACCGCCTGACGCTCGGTGACGGTAAGGAATATCTCCTCAAGATCCTCAATCCGGCCGAAAATCCTGCCATGACGAGCATGCACAGTCAGGCGCTTTTGCATGTCGAAGCTGCCGACCCGGGCATTCCAATCCAAAGGATCATCCGAACGCTCGACGGCGAGGCGGATTTCCGAATGACCGATGATGAAGGTGCCACCCGTGGGGTGCGCATGGTTACGTTTGTTCCGGGGAAATCCCAGAAATCGCAGCCGCACTCTGCGATCCAGCGCTATCGCATTGGTGCGTTGTTGGGTCGGATGCAGAAGGCTCTTCGAGGCTTCACACATGAAGCCGCCCATCATCGCATCACCTGGGACATGTCTCACGCAGCGGGGCTGCGGGACTTGTTGTCCATCTTCGGCGACGAGGCACAAAGGAGGCGGCTGGAGGCGGCGATGACCGACTTCGAAAGCCTGATCCTGCCGCGCATAACGCAACTGCCCGCGCAGGTTATCCATAATGATTTCAACATGGAAAACATTCTCGTCAGAGAGGAGAATCCGGACGCGATCAGCGGCATCATCGATTTCGGTGACATGGTGCATGCACCGGTCCTATTCGACGTTGCGGTGGGTGCGGCCTACCAGATGGGGGACGCTGCGGACCCCGTCGAAGCGATGTGCGATTTCCTCAAAGGATATGCGACGGAAAAGCCGCTGTCCGATCAGGAACTCGAACTGATATATCCAGCCATCGTGACGCGTATGCTGATGCGACTTGCGATACAGGAATGGCAAGCCAAACTATTTCCGGAACATAAGGAACGTTACACCCGAAATAGTCCCACCGTCTGGGTACAATTTGCCCGCCTCGATGCATTGCCAAAGGATGATACTATTGCGCGACTAGCAGCGGCTTGCCGCACGTCCGTGGAGAGACCGGCATGAACAAGCCAGCAACGACGATGATCAACGGCTTCGACGCGTCGCGTCTGGCCAGTCTGCCGGAGCGGGAGCGTTCGATGATCGAACGTCGTCAGGCGTTGCTCGGCCCGTCATACCGATTGTTTTACGAAAATCCTCTGCACCTTGTGCGCGGAAACGGTGTCTGGCTCTACGACCCTGACGGCAATGCTTATCTTGACGCGTATAATAATGTCCCCTCCGTCGGCCACTGCCATCCCCGAGTGGTTGCTGCGATTGCCGAACAAGCTGCAGTATTGAACACACATACGCGCTATCTCGACGATAAGATCCTTGCTTACTCGACGAGACTGCTTGCAACATTCCCCGAAGAATTGAACCGGGTCATGTATTGCTGCACCGGTAGCGAAGCTGTTGACCTAGCACTACGCATTGCCGGCTATCAAACCGGTGGAACCGGTATCATCATCACCGAAAACGCTTATCACGGCACGACAGCTGTAACGGCCGCCATCTCTCCATCGCTGGGCCCCAACATGCCGCTTGGCATGCATGTGGTCACCGTGCCGGCACCCGATGCCTATCGTGCCGATGGCGGAGACGTCGGCGACATGTTTGCGCAGGAGGTTTCCAAGGCGATTGCATTCATGCGCCGCCGTGGGATCAAGCCCGCCGCCTTCATCGCCGACAGTATCTTTTCGACCGACGGGATATTCTCGGAGCCAGCTGGCTTCTTGAGAAAAACATTGGAGGTTGTCCATCAGGCCGGGGCACTTTACATCGCCGACGAGGTGCAGCCGGGCTTCGGTCGTACAGGCTCTCACATGTGGGGCTTCATGCGCCATGGCATTGTGCCGGACATCGCTGTGATGGGTAAGCCGATGGGCAACGGCATGCCTATCGCCGCTGCGGTGATGAAGAGCGAGGTGCAGGAGCGTTTTGGCCACGACATTCGCTATTTCAACACCTTTGGCGCCAACCACGTGTCGATTGCCGCCGCCAATGCCGTCCTGGACATCATTGAAGACGAGGGGCTGACCGACAATGCGTTGTCGACGGGCAACTACATGCTGGAGAGCATGCGTCAGCTGCAGCAGACATTCGACTGCATCGGAGATGTTCGGGGCGCGGGCCTCTTTCTCGGCCTTGAATTCGTGAGCGAGCGCAAGAGCCGCACTCCGGATGGTGCCCGCTCGCTGGCGGTGGTCAATCGCATGCGTGAACATCGTGTCCTCATCAGCGCGGCAGGCATTTACGGCAACACGCTGAAGATCCGTCCACCGCTGCCCTTTGGACGCGAACACGCCGATATCTTCCTCAACACGCTCGAATCCGTGCTGCACGAAACGAATTGATTTCGAGAATTGCTTTTAGACCATCCAAGGATAGACCATGACAGCGTCACCTGACATTAACGCCGAACGCTTGTGGGCCGACATCATGACGATGGGGGCGATCGGCGCCACCGAAGGCGGCGGCAGCTTTCGCCCGGCCCTTTCTGACGCGGACAGGGAAGGCCGCAACCTGTTTCGTTACTGGGCGCAGGAGGCTGGCCTCACAGTCACTGTAGACGAGATCGGCAACATGTTTGCGCGGCGGGAAGGTGAAGACCCGTCTCTGCCGCCGCTGATGATTGGCAGTCATCTCGACACCCAGATGCCCGGTGGCAAATTCGATGGCGTCCTCGGCGTGCTCGCTGGACTTGCTGTTGTCCGATCGTTGAGTGACGGAGCCATTGCGACAAAACGGGCAATCGAGATCGTCAACTTTACCAACGAGGAAGGCGCGCGGTTTCAGCCGGGCATCATGGGGTCCAGCGTTTTTGCCGGGCTCTCGCGGCTTGATGAAGCCTTGTCGCGCAAGGACGATGAAGGAACGCTGCTTGGCGACGAGCTTGTTCGCATCGGGTATGCGGGATCCCGTGCAGTCGGTGGTCGATCAGTGCATAAATATTTAGAACTGCATATCGAGCAGGGACCAGAGATGGAGGCGGCCGGTGTCACGATCGCCGCCGTTTCCAATAGTTCCTGGGGTTGCAGCGGATTCATCGATATCAAAGGCGAGAATGGCCATTCGCAGACCGCACCGATGTCAAAGCGTCGGAATGCTCTGGTTGCGGCAGCTCAACTCATTATAGAGATCGAGGCGATAGGCGCGGAGAACGAGCCCGATGGAATGGTGAGCGCCACAGTCATCCGGAATTGGCCGAACAACCGAGTAAACATTCCGCACTTGACCAAGCTATCATATGTCGTCGTTCATGCGACGGAGCCGGGTCGGGCCGCGATTATCAACCGCATCGAGTCTGCTGTGAAACGGATTGCGGATGAGACTGGGCTATCGATACACAACGCCAATTCGCATTATCGCCAACGGCTGGATCTATCGAGTGAGCTTTGCGGACAGGTACTGGAAGCAGCAGCGGACCGTGGCTATCCATCCATGACGCTGCCGACGCTGACGTCGCATGACGCCCTATCGATGACGCAGATATGCCCCACAGCCATTATCTTCGTCCCCTGCAAAGGTGGCATCTCCCACAGTGAGAAAGAGTGGTGTGAACCATATCAAGTTGCAGCGGGTGCCAGAGTTCTCCTCGACATGACCCTTAAGATCGCCAACGAGCTCTGACGCTCAGCGGCAAAACATCATCCCATGGTACGGGAAACGGGCGATGTGATACTATGTTGTACTTATTGAACTGCGCGAAAGAGGCATTGGGTGAACTTACACACGAAACTGGGATTAGGTGACACGAGCGTGACCGAAGGCGCGGGCCTACCCAAGGCACTGTGGGCCTATAATGTCATCCGCGACGCAATCATTACCATGAAGCTGGCACCTGGAGAGACGCTTAGCGAAAAAGATACCTGTGCAGAGTTGGGTATCTCGCGCACCCCGATGCGCGAAGCGGTCTTGCGCTTGGCCCAAGAAGGTCTGGTCAACATCGTTCCCAGCGGCGGCACCTTCATCAACAAGATCGTCATGAAAAAGGTCATCGAAGGCCATCTGGTTCGCTCAAGCCTTGAGATGCGCACCATAAGGCTTGCGGCGCGCAACTTCGATCCGGTTCATGAACGCGACCTTGACCTTTTGATTTTCCGCCAGCATGACGCGGCCAAGCGGCGCGATGTGAATGAGGCCTTCAACGTCGACAACGAATTTCATCGTCTTTTGTGCAGGATTTCAGGCTTTCCGGACATCTGGCAAACAATCCACAATGCCACCGGTCAGCTTGATCGCGTGCGCCGCCGTGGCTTTCCAAAGATCGGTTACTTTGATGAGGTAATCGCAGAGCACGTAGCACTCTCTACGGCCATAAAGGCCCGTGATGAGGATGAGGCCGTGACTTTGCTCAGACGCCATCTCAGTGGCATTTCGGCCGTGATAGAGTATGTCGTTCAAACAGATGCAGACGCAATCAGTGGAAAAGACCATATCGCTTTGCTTAATGGACTTGAGGACCTCTAACCCGTCTGGTCGATCGCCGGTCTACGGGCAAGATGCTATGTGCGCGCATCCATACTTCTCGAACGTTGACGGGTCCGCCGTCGCTTAAAGGGCGCGCACTGGCAATACTACTTCCACATTTCGCGCATCCGCGCGCCGACATCGATGCGAATTTGCTGTGCACTACGCTCAGATGCCGCAGCCGAAACTTTGGGCCAGGTCGTAGGTTCGAAATATTGAAGCAGAGTTGCCGGGATAAACCTGGAACGTGATGCATAGACGTGTCGATCGCCCTGCGAGTTCTGCCCATGGGTAAAAAATCGCTGCGGCGTAATCAGCGCCAGGCTGTCCTTCGCGCGTGTCATTCCTACATAAAGCAGACGCCGCTCTTCTTCGAGTTCCTGTGTCGTCCCCGTGCCTAGATCAGACGGTATGCAGCCATCGACAACATTCAGCATGAACACTGAGCGCCATTCCTGGCCTTTCGCAGAATGTATTGTCGAGAGGATGAGGTAGTCCTCATCGAGCAACGGGACTCCTGCCTGGTCGCTCGTAGCATCTGGAGGATCAAGGGTCAGTTCGGTCAAAAACCGTTCGCGGGACGCGTATCCGCCAGCGATTTGCTCAAGCTGTAGAAGGTCAGCTTTACGCGTATCGGCATCTTCATGCATCCGCTCAAGATGGGGTTCGTACCAAAGACGGGCCTGAGCTATGTCCGAGGGCCACCCTTGCTGCGTTTTCCCAAGACCAGCGAGGAGCGTCACAAAAGATGTCCAATCTGCACCCGTCTTTGGTGGCGGCGGGATTTCCGCAAGTGCCATGATCGGTTCAGGATCAGACGAGATAGTATCGAGAATAACACCAGCCTTCTTCGGACCGATGCCTGGGAGCATCTGCAGCAGGCGAAATCCGGCAACCCGATCACGCGGGTTTTGCGCGAAACGCAGGACGGACAGCATGTCCTTTACATGGGCGCTGTCGAGAAACTTGAGACCGCCAAATTTGACGAAGGGGATGTTGCGTCGGGTAAGCTCAACCTCAAGTGCACCACTATGGCTTGATGTTCGAAAGAGAACGGCCTGCTGCTTGAGCGTCATTCCTGTTTCGCGATTGGCAAGCACCTGATCGATGATGAAGTTAGCTTGTTCGGTCTCGTCCTTGACTGTGACAAGTTTCGGGCGCTCGAGCGACTCCCGCTCCGTCCACAGGTTCTTGGTGAAACGCTCGCGTGCAAGTTCGATGACACTGTTCGCTGCCGCCAAGATCGGTTGCGTCGAGCGGTAATTGCGGTCGAGCGTGATGATGTCAGCGGCTGGGGTGAACGACGTCGGGAAGTCAAGAATGTTACGGACCGTCGCAGCGCGGAAGGAATAGATCGACTGGGCATCGTCGCCAACCACAGTCAGACCGCGACCACCCGGCTTCAGCGCCATCAAGACCGAGGCCTGCAATCTGTTGGTGTCTTGATATTCGTCAACCATAACGTGGTCGAACCGCTTGCCGATATCATCGGCTAGATCCGGATCGCCGACCATTTGCGCCCAGTAGAGGAGGAGATCGTCGTAGTCGAGAACGTTCTGGCTCTGCTTTGCCTCTACATAGGCCGCAAACAATTCCTTAAGCTGCTCTTCCCACATCGCCACCCAGGGATAGTGCTGACGCAGTATCTCGCTCAACGGCGTCTGGGAGTTTACCGTGCGGGAATAGATCGCAAGACAGGTGCCCTTGGTGGGAAATCGGCTTTCAGTTTTTGAAAAGCCTAGCTCATGACGCGCCAGGTTGATCAGGTCCGCACTGTCTTCCCGATCGTGAATCGTAAAGTCCATGTTGAGACCGATCTGCTCGGCATACATTCTCAGCAGCCTTGCGCCGATACCGTGGAATGTGCCGGACCACGCAAGTGCGTCCGTCAAGATCGCAGAGTTAGAGCCCAGCACATTGCGGCAGATTCTCTCGACGCGGCGGGACATTTCCGATGCTGCTCTGCGTGAGAAGGTCATGAGAAGAATGCGCCGAGGGTCGGCACCATTGACGATGAGATGAGCGACGCGGTGCGCCAGCGTGTTTGTCTTGCCGGAGCCTGCACCGGCGATGATCAACAGAGGTCCTCCCGTCTCGCCCTCAGCCAGTCCAACGCCATGCTCGACGGCCCTACGCTGTTGCTCATTTAGTTTTTCGAGATAGGCGACGGCCATAAAATCTTACTTGATGCTCAGATTGCAAAGGAGGGGTTGGGAACAAAGACTGAACATACGCCACTCTTTAGCTGTATGGAAGGTTCTCATGCCATCAAGCGATTATTTCTTCCAGAAGAGCAGGAGAATGGTCGGACGACAATCCGGCGCGGCTCGTTTTTAGAGAATGCGCCTTTGATTTTCAAAGCATGCGCAAGTTTTGGCGGCGGCGCTCAGGCTGTCAATTGCGCGATCAGTGCGCCAACTCTAGCGACTTAAATAACCGATGATGCTTGGTGTGGCCTAGTAGGCACCAATCACTAGTACCCAAACGTCTTCGACACGTGACCGCCTGGAGTCAGGGTGCGATTCTGCCGCGGATTATCGTCTCCGAGCTTCCGCTCGGGTCAGCGCGCCACCGAGATTGATAGAGGCGTAATGCGCTTTCTTGTTTTCATACATGAGGGCGTCAGCACGTTTGACGACAGACTCGATTGTCTCGTCTGCTTCACTGGTCGCCACGCCGTAGGACATGCTCAGAGGAGCAGTCGAGTAAAACTGATTGTTGATCCGCAGAAGTTCAAGGATTGTTTCCATCATTGTGGCAGCGGATTTTGCATCTGCGCCGGGCAACAGGACCGCAAATTCATCCCCGCCTATCCGGCAGGCATGGTTCGGCGCCGCCACCGCGCCATTGAGGATCTCGCCGAAGCGGCGCAAGAGTCCGTCGCCTGCGTCGTGCCCAAGTTGATCGTTAGCCTCCTTCAAGCCATTAAGGTCAATGATGACGGCTGAGACAGGGCGCAGCGATTTGCGCTCGAGGCGGTTCATCTCGTCGGCATAGAAGGCGCGATTGTAGAGTTTGGTGAGGACGTCATGCTTTCCGAGATATTCGAGATAGGCTTCTGCCTTCTTGCGTGCCGTGATGTCGGCGAGCGCCACCTGTACGCGAGACCAATCGCCTTCGTGACCCGGGAACACGGAGAAATGCAGCAAAATGTGACGCATTGAACCATCTAGCGCGTAATTCACCACTTCGCGGTGATGAAAGAGATTGCCGTTCCAAAGCTCCATCAGTTGTTCTCGAAAGGGTTTCTCCATGTCGTCACGGAAAATTTCGCCAAGCCGGTGCAGAAGATCGTTTTGATCTCTGGCGCCAAACAGATCGAGTGTTGACTGATTGACGTCTATAACCCTGATCTCGCTCATACATTGGCGCACAAATTCCGGGTGAACGTCCATGAATGTGCGGAAGTCGGTAATGCCGCGGTCACGAATGTCTTCAATCAGCGTGCGGATGCGACTGAAATCCTCAATCCATAGCGATACCGGGGAATGCTGGAAAATGCCCTCCGCCTGACGCCTTTGTTCGGCTTCCGCACGACGGGCGTTTTCGCGGTCGGTGATATCCTCGGTAGTCAAAAGAACCCTGCCGAGCGTCTCTTCATGACCTGGTAGAACTGTTCCTCGCAGCTGGATGTCGAGCCTGCGCCCGGAAATTGTGTAATTGACGGTCGTGCTCGAAAAAGACATTTCGCCATCGAAGAGCGCGGACAGTTCATTGATATGAGTGTCCAGCATATCATCGCGGAAGACGGAAGTGATATTGGCGACCAAGTGCTCGAGGCTATCCGCTTCGAAAAGGTCGAGAGTTTTGGCGTTGACAGCGGTAACGCGGATCCGCGTCGAACAGGCATGAATCCGGTTGCGATCCTCTCTCAGGAAGGCTTTGATATCGGTCACTCCCCTGGAGCGCCAGTCATCGAAAAGCGCCTGCACTCCGCTAAAATCTTCGATCCACATGGCGATCGGCGCAAGATTGAAGATATCGGACTCTAAAGCATCGATCATCGGATTTCCTGGGGTAAGTTCAAGCACTGCAGTGGACCGCGCTGCCGAGACTTTACGAATAATATGTAACCGGTGCTTTAATAGTATTGAAAGTCCTCGATCAAAAGATGGGTGGGCGCGTGCGAGCCCGTAAGGATCGGCATTTCCGCTGGGGCGACACAAAAGGTCAATCCAAGCGAATGTTAACGGGCGGGACGTTGAACAATGTTCGTCATCGTTCGTTTGTCTCCGCAAGCTGCGGATTGAACCTCCCGATTGCTTTTCAAAGTCCTTTATCTTGGCGGAGCCGCACGCATGCGCCGAACTTCATCTATAGAAAACAGTATTTCCAAACAGCTCGCAAAGAAGGCAATGCCAATCGCGCTTTCAGTCGTTGCGATCGGTGTGTGCATGACCATTTACCTGTCGTTCTGGATATCGTCAGAAGACAAAAAGGCAGACGAGGCCGTTCGGAGAAACGTCGCATATCTCACAGATGTCTCCAGCCTCATGTCCCACATTCAAGACGCAGAAATCGGACAGAGAGGGTTCCTCCTCACGGGCGACCAGCTTTACCTTAAGCCATATACCACCGCGATGGAGTCGCTTGATGGGATGCTGGATAAGCTTGCTGCGGGGGCGGAAGACGTATCTGTCGAAACAGGAAGCGTCCCGACCCTGCGGAGTCTGGTTGCCCAGAAGAAGTCCGAGCTCGAACAAAGTGTGGAATATCGCCGCAATGGGGACGACAGCGGCGCGATTGCGCTTGTCAAAACCGGGCAGGGTAAAATCCTCATGGATGGGATCCGGTCTGTTTTGGCTCAGATGGAGAAGGATGGACTGGAGCAGCTTGCGAAACGCTCCGACGCAGCCAGCGCTGCGAAGACGCGGATGCACTTTCTCCTTTTGTTGTTCGCCATAATGGTCGGCGGTATGGCGATACTGGTCGTGCGCGCCACGGTCACGCGGGCGAAAGCGGCTGAAAGGACGAGAGATGAACTTCTTTTACATGCGGATCGGCGTCTGATGGCGGTCATGGCAGCCGACCTTGTTGGTTACAGCAGGCTGATGGAAAACAATGAGGCCGACACTCTCGAGCGTTTAAAGGCGGCAAGAGACGTCATCGACACGATAATTGAAGACAATAGTGGTGTGATCATAACGACAGCGGGCGATAGCATCGTTGCGGCATTTCCAAGCGCGCTCTCAGCGATCGACTGTGCGCTCCAGATCCAGAAATTTATGGTGACGCACAATGCCGACAGGCCAAACGACGATCGCCTTCTATTTAGAATAGGTATGAATGTCGGAGACGTCATCATAGATAACGGAGACATATTCGGTGACACCGTCAACATCGCCGCTCGGCTTGAGGGCATCGCTGAGCCCGGAGGCATATGTGTCTCCCGGTCCGTCAGGGATCACATCAGGAAGCAGAGAAAACTAAAGTTTGAAGACGCTGGTTTCCAGCAGGTCAAAAATATCTCTCGACCGATCAGCACGTTTAGGGTCCGCGAAGCCGCCTAGGTATGTTCAACGCTCTCGGTGCCACGGACAAGGGGTATGCTGAGGGCCTTCGGAGCGAGGAACGTTCTCAGCCAGAAACGTTACCTTGTAAGCACGATATCAGCGCGATCGCGGATCTGTTCGGATGAGGATAAAGGAAACCCTCCAACTTGGAGGGTTTCGCAGAAAACGCGATCTTCGATTGTTTGGTTAGAGCGCGCTTTGCCGAACAACGGTGATTTTGCCAAGTTCAACCAGCGGCGTGACGTCTAGGCTTGTACCTTTGTCAGCCATGTCGAGGCTGTAGAGAAATTCCCGTCCAGCCGGATCGTTATCCGTCGCCTGGATTTTTTCTCGACCGATGTATGGACCGGCCGGGATGGAAATTCCTGAAGCCTCACAGTCCTCTATTGCTCTAAAACGTACGGGTGCACCTTCCATTTGTACCTCCTCGGGATTTGCAAATGAAGAATATGCAGCTGGTACTGCCGGATTATGATGCCCTGAAACAAACCGTGATGCAATTGCCGGTGCCGATTTTCTTGAAGAAGAGACAAATTCTGTTTGGAATGGCATGGGGAAAAGCAACTTAACAGGCGATAAACGTTAGCTATTTCGTTTATGATGCGGTTTCAGAACGAGCACGCTGGAGAGATCAATGAGCGACGACACTGGGGGCGATCGCGGCCGTGACGCCGAGGCACCACAGGACATTCCGGCAAAGGGTTTAAGGGATGTGTTCTGGCGCGTCGTCAAGGCGATCATGGCTGATCGCGTGACGTTGATTGCTGCTGGCGTCACCTATTTCATGTTGCTGTCGCTGTTTCCGGCACTCGGTGCCTTGGTGGCACTCTACGGATTTGTCGCAGATCCCACGGCGATTATGGCCCACATCGGTTTCCTTGCAGGTGTCTTCCCACCTGGATCGTTCGATTTGATAATGAACCAGCTGACATCTCTCACGCAGCAGGCGACATCGACAAGAAGTCTGGCGTTCTTTGGCGGCTTGGTCGTAGCGATCTGGAGCGCCAACAGCGGTATGAAGGCATTGTTCGACGCGATGAATGTCGCGTATCAAGAAGATGAAAAGCGCAGTCTTGTTCGTTTGAACCTTCTATCCCTGGGGTTCACTTTTTGCGCGCTTGTCGTCGCAATCATTCTGATTGCAGCTATTGGCGTGCTGCCCGCAGTTCTGAAGTATCTGTGGCTTGATGATTGGCAGGAGTTTCTTGCCCGTCTAGCGCGTTGGCCATTCATCATCCTTGTCTTCGGCTGCGGAATTTCAATGATCTACCGGTACGGTCCGAGCCGCGAAGAAGCAAAGATCAAATGGTTAAGCTGGGGCGTCGTCTTCAGCACGGTGCTCTGGCTGGTCGCCTCCGTCTTGTTTTCGTTCTACCTTGAGAATTTCGCGAACTATAATGCGACCTACGGCACTCTCGGGGCCCTCATTGGGCTGATGGTCTGGGTGTGGATTTCGGTCGTTATCCTGATCGTCGGAGCAGAGATCAACGCCGAACTCGAGCATCAAACGCGCAAGGATTCGACAACCGGCTCACCGAAGCCAATGGGGGAGCGTGGGGCTTATGTTGCTGACACTGTTGGTGAAGCGGTCAGGGACGGGAGTTTGTGATCCGGCGAGGCGCGGGCAGCATGCAGCGACTGGGTGGAGGGGGCATTTTACGCCCAAACATGCGCTCTCGTTGAGGCTACCATTTTTGCGATCACAACGAGGCTGCGGCGGTTTGTCAGGTTGTGCGTGGCCCCGGCAATAGAGACGGGGCCATAGCGTAATTACAGAACAGTTACGTTCTCTGCCTTTGCCTTGCCCGTCTTACGGTCCTGGCCGACATCATAGCTAACCTTCTGTCCGTCGGTCAAAGCGCCACCGAAGCCCACCGCGGAGATGTGAACAAAGACGTCCGGACCGCCGTTGTCTGGAGTAATGAAGCCGAAGCCCTTATCCTGTGCGAAAAATTTAACAGTACCAGTTGCCATGTTGTCCTCGTTTTATCGATTGGAAACTGCCGCAATATCGACTGTTGCGTTCAACTTCAAGTTTTTCCGTACGCTACCGACGCTGGGCCGCAAATGGAGATGCCTCTTTCGCCCAGCCACGCATGTGCAGGGTCGCTCTCCATCCTGGAGCCCAGAGCATGGCGACGCTCATCCAGCGTCTCGACTGGAAGAGGGAAACTGGCATGACCGTAACCAGCGGCTCGGTTGGGCACGATTGCGTTATTAGCGCCACCAGATTGGATTGGCGGCCAGTGTCCAGGCGTCCGGGAAACCGGCGACGATCGTCGTCTTCCTGCTCAGAAAAAACCCGGAGAGAGCGCGACCTAGGGGCGTTTTTCGTTTCCATTGCATACTAAAGATGGGAGAGGGCTGTGTGAGTGAAGATGACCTCCGTCTGGCATCTGGTTCGATCTCAATACATCGGCGAGGGGCTGGTAGACCGAGCGGGCATTCTCCGCGGTGATATCGCTGGAAAGAAGTCCGTTGAAGCAAGGTCGGTTATCGTCCCAACCGGGATGATTGATGATGGGATAAAGGCAGATGCCCTCGAGAGGCACACCTGCCTGCATCGCTTTCGCTCCTTGCGAAGCCACATATTCGAACCATTCCGCGCGCCGCTCGTCTTCGATACCCGTCTCGGCAATCAGAATAGGTCGGCCATATCGGGCATAGGTTTCAGCCAGTATCTTGCTCAGCGGCTTGTAAAGTGGATGGCCGATATCGATCGGAGGACCGCCGTGGATCCACTGATTGTTGAAATAGTAATTGACGCCGATGATATCGAGAAGCTCCGGCCTACCACCGATTTGGGGCCACATTCTTCCGGCAATCAGGTCCCAGCCTTGAAACTGCGCTTGCCGGTGGCCCTCGCTGGCACCCGCTTCCCACGGTCGGGCGGGATCGGTGACGACGTTGATGACCGGATCACAGTGAACGAAACGCGCTCGCGGCTCGATCATGAGGATCGTTTCCATCGCAGCAATCGCCGCTCGGGCAAGCTGTACCTTGAGCTCGTATCCGCGGCCATTCGCAAAGGGGTTGAGATAGCCGGCATCTCCGCCGCCCCAGGAGAAGAAAGAGATTTCGTTGACGGGGCAATAGAACGGGACATCATCGCTCTCCTCACGCACCAATCGGGCACATGCGCCGGCAAACAGGGCAAATCGATCCACAAACTGCGGCGACCAAATGTCAAGATCGTCCGGCCATCCATAGTGCAGCAAGTCCCAGATCACCTGCGTTCCGGTTGATTGGGCCGCCCTTAGCATCGGACGAATGCTTGACCAGTCATAGCCGCCTTGTCTTTCGATAAGATGCCAACGAAAGCCATCGCGAACGGTTCGAATGTTGAAGTCTGCAAGCTGGTTGTAATCTGGAGCCGCATGCACGTCGTGACCGACCGCAGCAATCATGTCGAGACGTCGACCTTCAGCTGAGCCGGTAGAGCGGAGCCGGTGCGTCGAGCATTCGAAGCCGCCTTGTAAGAAAGACTTGAACAGACCCGTCGGTCCAGAAGGCTTTCGCCCATTCAGCACCTCAGCGAACAGCTTTTCCCATTGAGGAAGGACAGCTGTAACGCTGTATGTGGCTTCCACCTTCCGTCGGAGCGCTTGTCCTAGGGTCTCACGCAAAGCCGGGCTTGCGACCAGACGTTCCATGGCTTCGGCAACGACGGAGGGATTGTTATACGGCACGAAAATACCGCTCACACCGCCTTCTATCTGCTGCATCGCGCCGTTGTCGGGTGTGGCAATGACGGGGAGGGCGGCAGCGCCGGCTTCCGCGATGACATGTGGCATGCCTTCGCCCTTTGACAACCAAACAAATATGTCCATCGCCGATAGCAGGGTCGGGATATCCTTTCGATCACCCAGAAAGCGCAACACGCGGTCCAAATTTCGGCTCGTTGTGAGTGACTGCAGGTGTACAGCATAGTCTGGAAGGAAGGCGTCCGGTCCGCCGATGATCACGAAGCGGGTTCTCGGATCGCGGGCATGAACCAGTGCCGCAGCTTCGATGAAATCCTCGACGTTTTTTTTGGGATCCAGCCTGCCGACCCAGCCGATAAGGGTCTCGTCCGGGTTCACGCCAAGCGATGTTCTTATGGCGGCCCTTTGAGGGACTTCGAAATCCGACAGTTCTACCATCGACGGAATTTCGATGGCATCACCTTCTCGCCCCGGCATGACAGATGCGGCTGCGTCTCGGATAGAGCGGCATACGCCGACATAGCGACTGGTGAAATGCTTCGGCCCGGCAAGCGCCTCAGAGACCAGCCCGCCATGTTCGATAAGCGGCGGGCGCCAGTGCAGCCGCTCCAGCGCAGGATAGATATCGGCGACGTTCTGGCAGGATATGACGACGTCATAACCTGGTATCTTGTTGGCGAGATAGGCAACAGTGTCTTCAAATGAAAGGTGGTAGGGGGTGGTATCCACCTCTACTCCAAGTTCTCGCAGTTGCTCGTGCGTCTGATGCGGCATGTTCGGCTTGTGGAAACAGGCGACTACATCCAGACGATAGCGGCTGCGATCCAGATGCCGGGCGAGAAGCCTGACTTCCGTCTCCTCGCCGCCCACGACCAGCCATGCGAAGACGAATAGAATGCGAATGGGTTGTTCGTGAAGGGTCATTCGTTGACCGCGAAGATGATTTGCAGAAAATCCGGGCGGTTCGTGACGAGGTCTGCCAGGAATTGCGGGCCGTCTGCGAAAGGGACAACATGCGTGATCATGTGCTCGCGAATGATCTTGCCGTGTGATTGGAGGAGCCCGATGGTTTCGTGCGCCAGGCGCCGCCTTGTCCACAGGCCATCCAGTCCGCGCGGGACGCGATTGATCTGGGCACAGCGAATGTTGAGGCCATTGTGGTGGAATTCCTCGCCAAGCCGCAGCGCGTCAGCCCCACCCTGATAGAAGGCGAGATCGATGACCGTGCCCTGCGGACGAAGCGCTTTAAGCGCGACGTGCAGACTTTGGGGGTGCGCCCGGGTCTGGAACACGAAGTCTGCACCGCGATCCCCTCCGCCATTGTGCCAACGGGCTTTGGTGTGCTGCCAGGCAGCATCCTCTGTCATGGCCATCAATCCCATTGATTGCGCCTTGTTGCGGCGAAATTCCGAGGGATCGGCGATGATGACATCGAGTGCACCTGCCCTTTGTGCAAATAGCGCCGTCATCAGACCGACCGTGCCTGCACCAATAATGACAACTTGGCGACCCGCAATTCCTGAACCGAAGTTGGATATCGTCTGTCCCAGCGCATCCGCATCCGCGTGGAGAATGCCGTTGGCAGCGATTGGGCCCATCTGCGCAACGAAGACGCCGAGCATGGGGTCGATGTCGTCAGGCATCGGCACCAGCACATCGTGAAACGGGTCCGCCGTGTGACCGGATTTATGCGCATAGGTGGTCGCGAGAATATCGCCTTCACCAAAACCGGAGGCGCGGGATTCTGCAACACGTGCTACTTCCATATAGCCGAGGAAGGGGACCGGATAATTCAGGTCCGGTTCGTTTTGCAGGAATACGCCGCGTCCCGGATCAAACCGGGAGTGAAAGTAAGGATTTGTGTTTTTCATGAAGGTGAGTTCGGTACCTGCCGAAAAACCGGTATAGAGCGTGTCCATCCGCACTTGACCGTCGCCGGGAGGACCCTCCTCGTAATCAAAGAAAAAAGCCTTTCCCGGTGCCTCGATGCCGAGCGAACGGATGATGCGGTGACCAGGCGCCAGCCCAGGTGGCGGGTCATTTCGCGGCTCATGATGGAGCGGTGAAGCAGGGTTGCGAGTGACGGTGGGTTGGTCGACCGCCACGGGCTCGCCGCTGCGAGCCGATTGCACAACGGCGAGTGCGATGCGATGTGTGGCAAGCGCATCCTGATAGGTGCAGCGTATATGGTTTTCACCTCCACGTACCGCGTCGATGAAATCGCGGTCTTCACGCCAGACGGGATCGCCATCCGCACGGCGGGTCGGTCGCCCCGCACCAACGTCGACCATGATATCATGGTCGGTCAGCTCAATGGCCAAACGATCCGCAAAAATGTTGAGACCGATGCGGTGACTCCAGCCAAGCAGGCATGTGGATGAGATGTTGGCGATGACCCCGGACTGAAAGGTGAGACTTGCGGTGGTGACGCCGGGCACGTCGAAACCGGGAAAATTACTCCGATCCTTGAAACCGACACGGCCATAGACATCGGTGACTTCCCCGACAAGATAGCGAGCCAGATCGATGATGTGGGTGGTTTGCTCCACAATCTGCCCACCGGACATCTCCGACTTCCACCACCATTGCGGCGGCGGGGTTTGGTCCAGCCAGTAGCCCGAAAGAAGCTGGGCGGGATTATCCTGGAGCAGGTTGCGAGCTTCCTCGACTGTATCGAGGTAGCGCCAGTGATAGCCGACGCCGGTAATCAGATCGGCAGTCGTGACGGCGGCGCTCAGTTCTTCCGCCAATGCCAGATCCAGGGTGATCGGCTTTTCAACGAAGAACGGGATGCCTTTGGAGATCAGATCCCGCTCGGCCTCACCGTGGGCAAATGGTGGCACGCAGATATACACGGCGTCCAGCGGCTGTGCTTCCAGCATGTCGCGGTGGCTCTCAAAGGCCCTCGCACCGAAGCGGCTGGCGGCCTGTTCGGCGCGGGCGAAATCCGGATCAGCAAAAGCGACGAGCGCGACATCCTCAAAACGGCTGAGAATATCCAGATGGCGGTTGGCAATGCCGCCCGCGCCGATGAAGCCGATACGCGTTTTTTCCATGGAAGCGTGTCCTTGTGTGAGGGGCGCGGCGTGCGAAAGAACGCGCTGGTAAACGGAGGCGGTCTCGGTCGCCATGCGCTGGGCGGAAAAGAGTGTCTGAAAACGTTGCGCGCCGAATTGCCCGGCGACCCTTGCGGCTGCGGGATCTTCAAGCGCGCTGATAAGCACCTGCGCCAGCGAGGCAGGATTGCCGGGGTCGGCGATAAAGGGATGGCAGGAGCCGAGCGCTTCGATATTTCCACCAATATTGGTCGCGACGACGGGGAGCCCGATAGACATGGCTTCCAGCACGGCCAGCGGCAATCCTTCAAATTTGGAAGGAAGAACGAAAAGATCGGCAAGCGCCATGAGATCGGCGATATCGGTTCGGTGACCGAGAAACAGGATCTGCTGCTGGAGGGACGCTGCCTCTACCAGACCCTTGATCGTTTCCAGTTCTTCGCCCCTGCCGACCAGAAGGAGGACAGTATCTGGGTGGGCAGCTAGAACGGCTGGCATGGCCGCGATCAGGCTTGCATGGTCTTTCTGCCTGGAAAAGCGAGCAACGGACAGAAGAACGGTTTTACCGTCAAGTCCGTTGACTGGAGGCGCGTGTCTCTCCCCATCCGGTCTCAGTGCGAAGATACCGTTGCGGACAAGGCTGATATGCTCGGAATCGACACCATTATCCTCGAAACTGTCGAGGGCGGCTTGTGATACGGCGATGCGGTGGGAAAGCGATGCGCACTGGCGGGCGTAGTTCTGCTGTTGGTCCGTGTCCGTCAAAAGATAGGGCAGGTGTTCGGTTCTGATGACAGCTATGTTGGCATTAAGACCCGCCGTTGCAACTTGATGACCCTCCCAGCCGATACCTGCATGGACGTGCAGGAGCGATGTGCCGGTGGCATGCAGCCAATACCCGAATGTCTCGATATCATCGATGGCCTTGATGGCTAGCCCGGAGCGTGCGGCTCGCGACAGGAGATCACCTTCGGTGTCGGCATAGGCCGCAACGGTTACGCTCCACTTCTCGTCAAGAGCACGGGCCAGTGTCAGCATGTGCTCGCCCATGCCGGATGGATCCATACTATCGGTTGCAAGGACGATCCTGCGCGGTTTTTCGCTCATAGACCGGGCACGCCCACGACTTCGCCGAGGATCATTGGTTTGCTGGCAGTTGTCTTCCGCGACGTGCCTTTAGCAGCCTGCATATGGGCAAAACCGGTGCTGGAAATGACGCCGTCCACGAGCCCCTCCATCGCCGTGAATGTCTTGTCCCACGACGAACCTTCCAGCATCTGATCGACAGGTTTCCACCATGCGTTGCCGCTTCTTGCCAGCAACAGAGCATCGTCGCAGGCTTGCGCAAAATGCTGCGGATCGCTCGCGATAAAAACCCCTTCCACCTCTCCATAGTGACGGACGACATCCTTGATCGCCGTGCTGATCACAGGACGACCGGCGGCCAGATATTCTGGTGTCTTCGTAGGGCTGATGAATTGGGTGGAACCGTTCAATGCGAAAGGCATGAGGGCAGCGTCCCAGCCTGAGACATAGGCTGGCAATTCGCCGTAATGTTTCTGTCCGAGATAGTGGATATTCTGTGCCCTCGGCAAATCCTCCGGCGCGATCTTGGCGATCGGTCCGATGAAAATGAAGGAATAATCCGGCTTTGCCGCAGCCAGGGCTGCAATGAGTTCGAGGTCCAGACGCTCATCGATGACGCCGTAATAACCAAGCTTTGGGCCGGAGATGGCTTGCTGATCGGCCGGTTCAACAACCCTTTGCCGGGCTTGGTGAAAATGATCGACATCGACACCAGATGGGAACGGGTGGATGTTGCTATGCTGCTTGCATTTCGCCTCATAAAGGCTGTAGCCGCCGGTGAAGACAACATCGGCCCGCGCCATCAATGCAGCTTCCATGTCCCTCATGCGGTCCGGTGCGAACCTGAAGTTCGCAAGCTCGTCCATGCAATCATAAATGACCGCGGCCGCATCGATATGACGCGCAAACTCGTACATCGCGGGCGTGTAGAACCAGAGAATTGGCCGTCTTGCGCCTGACATGGCTAGAAACTCATCCAGAAGTCGACTTAAGGCCAGGTTACGCTCGGCTGCATTCCACCAATGAGGAACACGCGGGCGTATCGATTTGACGGTAGTGCCCTCGAATGGATGGATTTCAAAGTAAGCGAGATGGTGGTCTGTAGGTATATATTCTTCGAAGAAGAAGACAGCTCTCTGCTTCGCAAAGCGGGCCATCAAATGCTGGGGACGCTGTAGGACGAAATCCCACCGCAGATGCGAAAAACAGATGAGCGGTGCTTCCCGCTCGTTGATTGCAAGTGACTGCGAGGAGATCGAGCTAGAAAGGTTCATTGAGGCATCCGGGTTTGAGGACGTAACCGAACCGGACGAAATAAGCTTTGTTCCGGACGAGGGGAAACTTTCTAACTCTTTGACCTGCGCATGATTTTGCGCAGTTTTTCAACGGAGTGCGGCCACGTCCAATTGTCGATCACGGCTTGCCGGGGAGAAAAATCATCGAGTTTTTCCAGCATCAACAAAATCGCTTCGTGAAAGCTTTCTGCCGGTGCGGCCCATCCCGTCTTGGGAGTGATGTATTGCAATCCGCAGCGCAGCCGACTGTTGGCGAGAACAGGAAGACCGGCCAGCATATATTCAGTGAGGATCGCGGGGGCACCGTCATCAATGCCACAGACGACGCCGATCTTGGCGAGGTTCATCAGTTGGTTGACCTCTGCGAAGGGAACACCTGGCGGGCCGATGAAGTCAACGTCAATACCGAGGTCAAGCGCACGTTGGCGCAAGTCATCGCCCAGTTCCCCATAGCCGAAAACGCACAGACTGCGGATCGATCGCGGCAGCTTTTCCAAAGCGTCGAACAGGATGTCGTGACGTTTGTAGGCTTGGGCAGCAGCGACATAGACGATGTCGTAGGGCTTCGGTCCAACAATGGGATAGAACTGCGTTTCTGATGCGAATTCAGGTCCGATCGGCAAAACCGTGGTTGCCATCTGCGGATGGCGTTGCCTCACCTCCTGTGATTGCCATTCAGCTCCAGTCAAAATCAGATCGAAGCACTGACTCACCTCTGGTGGAATGCGTAGAGAAGGGGCATCAATGGAATTATATATTTTATAGCTTGGCCCGCAGGCGTTCAATATGTCCTGTGAGACGCCAAGGCCCCATATGCAAAGGATTTCCGGCGGGCCGAAAGTGGCAAGATGGGCCACCATATCATTGGAGTGAAACGGCGCATCCGGTCCGTTCATCTGAAACGCACGGCGGATGATAAGGGGCGCTTGGCGCATGTCCGGCGAGGGAGGGCTCTCACCGCGCCAATGTGTCCAAATTTCCACGACATCGACCAGACCCGCTTTTACGCAAGCAAGGGGCAGGCGTTCAATATAACCGCCTTCGACGCGAACATCAGCCAACTCTGTGCATTGCGATGCGGGTTTGCCGCGTTCGCCGCTCTGCCATTGCATTTGGAACTCTTCAATAGACGGCACGACGCCCGAAAAGGCATCCCCGTCCTGGAAGTCGCTGATCACAACGAGGCGTCTGAGTGTTTGAGTTTCTCTCATCGCGAACGTATTCCAATGTCGCACGAGTGGTTTTGGACGGCGCCCATTTTAGGAGTGGTGAGTTCCCCCCCTAAGGAAAAAGGCCGCCCGAAAGCGGCCCAAATCATTTCCGGCGTGCGGCAGGTACCCGCAGACCAGGGGGGCAGCGGCAAGAGCCCCTACCGATGTCAGTTCAGAGAGCGGGACGGTTGTAACGATCGCGCTCGGTCTTGATCTGGTCGGCGTCATAGGGATCAAGCGTGTCGTCGAAGCGGTTCCAACCCTCTTTCTTGTAAGCGTCACGGCGCGCTGCCGGATCGACCAAGTTCGATCGCTTGAGAATAGCTGCCGCTTCCGGAACCATGCCGTCGTCCACCTTTGCGGTCACGATAGTGCCGCCACGGCGTACGCCTTCCGCATAAACGTGAGCGTCTTCTTCAGAGACACCTGAGTCCGTCATGGCACCTACGATGCCACCTGCCGCACCACCCGCCACGGCACCAGCGGCGACGCCAGCAGCGGTCGCTGCGAGCCAACCGGCGGCCACGACAGGGCCGACACCCGGGATGGCCATGAGGCCGAGGCCGGTCAGCAGACCACCTGCACCGCCCACAACTGCACCTATGCCAGCGCCCGTTCCAGCGCCTTCTGCGGCCTTGGATTCGCTGCCATCGTGGTGATGAGCGTTGTTCGAGACGATGCTGATGTCATTCGATGGCACACCTGCTGCTTCTAGTTGAGTCACTGCCGAATGCGCATCCGCATTGTCGTCGAATAGTCCAGTTACAGTTTTCATCGGGTTGTCCTCGATTGCGTAAATAGTTGTGATCCAAGGTCTGGCCTTGAGATCACCGCCGGATGCACGCCGCTTTACTTGGCGACAATGTTGCCCTGGTAATCCATGGAGATCATGACGGACTTGCCGTCCTTCATTCCAGCGGCCATCCAGATTTCCTTGTCGTCCTTCTTGAGGTCCTTGACGTCGGAATAGCCGGCTTCTTCTATGCGGCTTTTTGCCTGCGCTTCGGTGAAGCTGTTGGCACCCTCGACAGGAGCAGTCGGATTCTTGGTTTCAGGAGTCGCGACTGCAGGCGTGTTACCATCTGTGCTGGTTGCTGGAGCCGACGTCTGGGCAGCAACAGACATCGCTGTGGCGCTCAGCAGCGCCACTGCTAGGATGATCTTTTTCATGATGGTTTCCTCTCGTGGGGGTTGCGTTTCGTGTTTCCCCTAAGACCTAACTGGAACCCCCACCATTCGTTCCTGTCGTTGAGAAATTTAAGCACGGGCTAAACCGCGTTTGTCGTGATAGGCTCGTGATCACGAAGGACAGCGAAAATGGATCGATCCGTCACACCCGGCGTCACGGGTTTATTCCCGTCACCCCTGTTGGGTGGAAATTATCTATGTTGAAGCAGGCGCTGTCCCACAACTGACGGCAGCACCAGAGGTAGGAGATTTCAGCTCCAACTGCGTGAGTTTCATCAATTCCGCTAAACCTCGGCACGATCTATCGTTCATCCATTGGCTTTTCACCGCGGCCTTACTTTTTCACTCGAATAATTTGTCGTGACTTTTGAAGCGGTAGAATCTCGCGATCGAGCGACAGCATCGGCCCGAAAATCGGACTCGATGTTCGGAAAGCACGATGCGTCGATTCAAAAAGGGTAAGCGTCCCTTGGGCGTCCAATAGGACGCCCGGCGCTCTAGCAGCGATCCTCTCCTTCATGGAATAAGGCGGTTTTTACGCAAGCTCTCGAAAAGGGCGAAAAACGCATCGTCTGTGGGTTGATATTCTCTGAAGCCCAGACGTCGGCTTTTGCCCATGTCGGTGACCACCTCGATGGGACGCCCCAGATCCGCATCGGTGTGCCATGGAGATGCGAGGCGGTCTATGTCGGACTCCGCCAGGCTGTCGCGTTTCGCGATGTCGCTCCAGATCGCAGCATCCTCACTCATCTGCTCTGCAAGAGGACTAATCGTGCCATCGAACTCGGCAGGCTCGATGTCAAACCAGTTGGCGATCCGCTCCCACATCCACTTCCAGCGGAATATGTCTCCATTGACCACATTGAACGCCTCGTTGTGGGCCTGCGGTGTCTCTACCGTCCACAGCAAATGCTTCGCCAAGAGGTTGGCGTCTGTCATGTCGCTCAGACCGTTCCATTGGGCCGAAGACCCAGGAAAGCGGAAAGCACGTCCCGTCTCTCGGCAGATGGTAGCATAGACGGCAAGGGTTGTTCCCATGTTCATGGCATTGCCAACGGCCTGCCCTATGACTGTATGCGGACGGTGCACGCTCCAGGTAAACCCATCACGGTTGGCGGCAGCAAAAAGCTCATCCTCCTGCGCATAATAGAAGTTCTCGACGTCAAGCCGGCCCTGTTCTTCACGAAATGGGGTTTGCGGCAAGGTGCCATTGCCATAGGCCTCAAACGGACCGAGATAGTGCTTGAGACCGGTGACCAACGCCACGTGCATGTTGGGATTGCTCGGGCTCAGACCATGCAGCAGATTCCGGACCATGGACGAGTTCACGCGGATATTTTCTGCCTCGGTCTCCTGACGCGCCCATGTGCTGATGAAGACGGCATCAGGCTTCACATCGCTCAGCGCCTGTGCTGTTTGGCGCGCATCCTGCAGGTCGGCAGCGACGGGAATGATCTGTGCGTGATCCTTTGGACGTCTTGCCAGACCATAGACTCTCCAGCCTTCTTTCAGCAAAAGCTCTGAGGTCGCGCCGCCGACGATCCCGCTTGCACCAACGACCAATGCTGTTCTAACCATGATGATACTCCACTTGCGATCTCGTTAGAGTTGGGCATCCAGTCGCTCGACATCCAGACGGCACCAGTTGGGGACATAGATACCAAGAGGTGACTACATGAGGCCGGGCAGCGATGAGGAAGAGTGGCGCGAGGACTGCGCGCCCCGCCGGGTGCTGGAGCTTTTCTCGACGAAGTGGACGAGCATGATCCTGCATACGCTGCACAAGCTTCACCAAGGTGCAGCCAGGACCGGCGTGCTGGAACGCAGCCTGCCGGGCATCTCAAAGAAAATGCTCACGCAAACTTTGAAGGAGATGGAGCGTTCAGGTCTGGTCTCGCGCCATGTGCATTCGACGAGACCACCGGCCGTCGAATATCGATTGACCGATTTAGGCAATCGTTTCGTCGAGCCCGTAGAGATGCTCTATGGCTGGGGGAGGGACAATGCTGATGCACTGGATGCACTCGAACCTCGCACCACCTCAAGGCGCTAACGCGCGATGCGGTCAATTTAGTGTACCCATCGCGATTTTCGAAGCTCGATTCAGATTTTAGCGCCGATGCTGCAGAGCGTGTAAGGCTAAAACGTGAAAGCGCTAGATCACGTTTCTTGCAAGAAGATCGCTCAAGCGACGTCATTCCATCCCTCATCGCGCTCAGTCCGGGGGGCTTTTAAACAAGGCCGCCGCTGCAATGCACCTGTTATCGCAGAGGCCGAGAGCCGGAGTGCTTCGGCGTTTCTAAGAAACGGCTGGTCGCCTTAGAGCTCGCTCGTGGCTCATCGCCCCTGTTTCCGCATGCTTCACTGAGAGGGCAGCTGAGCTATTTCAAAAACAGGCGGATGACGAGCCCGATCACCGCGACAGTACCAACGCCGGCCAGCCATAGGGCGATAAACCAGGCGGTCTTGCGAAGGGCCTCGGCCATCAGTGATATCCTTCTTCCGGATCGATCTTGCCGCGGAAGACCCAGTAGGCGTAAGCGGTATAGGCAAGGATCATGGGGACCAGTATCATGGCGCCGACGAGCAGGAACCTCATCGAACTCTCTGGTGCGGCCGCTTCCTTGATCGTCAGGACACCGGGTATCATGTACGGATAGAAGCTGATCCCAAGTCCGACAAAGCTCAACACGAACACGCCGAGCGCCGACAAGAACGGCTGTAGGTGCTTCCCTTGGGTCAGCCCGCTCCAGAGCGCAAAAGCGCAAGCCGCTAGCAGCAACGGTACCAATGCCGAGAAAAAGGCGGTTGGCCAGGCGAACCAGCGTTCGAAGTAGATCCGGTTGATGAACGGTGTCCAGAGCGACACTATGGCAATCAGCGCCAGAAGCGCCAGGCTTAGGGGACGCGCGAGCTTTGCCGACCGCGCCTGTATATCGCCCGAAGTCTTGAGATTGAGCCATGTAACGCCGAGCAGCGCGTAGCCTATGAGAACGGCGACGCCGGTCAGGATTGAGAAGGGTGTGAGCCAGTCCCACCAGCCGCCTGCGTATTGCCTACCGGCGACCGCAACGCCCTGCACAAGTGCGCCGAGAGAAATGCCTTGCATGAGAGCTGCTAGCGAAGACCCGATCCAGAAACCAAAATCCCAGAGATGGGATTCGTGGTGGGTTCGCCATCGAAACTCGAATGCGACTCCTCGGAAGATAAGGCTGACCAGCATCAGTATGATCGGCATATAGAGCGCTGGCATGATGATTGCGTAGGCGAGCGGGAACACGGCCATGAGGCCGCCGCCCCCGAGAACCAGCCATGTTTCGTTGCCGTCCCAGACGGGAGCTATCGAATTCGTCATGACGTCGCGGTCGCGACGCTTTCGGAAGAACGGGAAGACGATGCCGATCCCGAGGTCGAAACCGTCCAGTACAACATAGGCGAGGACGGCGAAGGCGATGATCCCCGCCCAGACGAAGGAAAGATCAATGTCCATGGCGGCCTCCAAGCGAATGATCCTGCGTTGCGCCGGGCACGATGCCTGCGGTCCGGATCGGGCCGGCGTCAAGTTCCTGATCCGTGTCGAGCGGGGTTGGCGGACGTCGCATAAGCTTCAGCAGGTAGTAGACGCCCACGCCGAAGACGACAAAATACACCGTGATGAAGATGAGCAGCGAGGTCCCGACTGCGGGAGCGGAAACCGGCGACAGGCTCTGTGCAGTTCGCAGATGCCCATAGACCGTCCAAGGCTGACGACCGACCTCAGTCGTGTACCAGCCGGCAAGGACAGCCACGAAACCGGAGCCGCCCATGGCCACTGCGACACGATGAAGCGATGGCGTGTCATATAGCGTTCCTTTCCAGCGGGCCCATAGCGACCAGAGCCCGACACCGAGCATCAGGAAACCGAGGCCGACCATGATCCGGAAGGTCATGAACGGCATGAGCGCCGGGGGACGTTGGTCGCGCGGCCATTCCTTCAGACCCTTGATCTCGCCGTCCAACGAGTGCGTCAGGATCAGCGAGCCGAGCTTGGGAATCTCGATCGCGTAGCGAGTGGTCTCTGCTTCGTCGTCCGGTATGCCAAAGAGGACAAGAGGGGCGCCTTCCTTATGAGTCTCGTAGTGTCCCTCCATAGCTGCGATCTTCGCTGGCTGATTTTCGAGCGTGTTCAGGCCATGCAGGTCGCCGACGAAAATCTGAACGGGCGTGACGATCGCCGCCATCCACATCGCCATCGAGAACATGATGCGGGCCTGGCGGTTCGTCCGGTCCTTCAGCAAGTGCCAGGCGCCGACCGCGCCCACGGCAAAGGCTGTGGTCAGGAAGGCTGCCAGCACGGTGTGGGTCATTCTGTAGGGGAAGGAAGGGTTGAAGATGATCCTCCACCAATCTTCAGGCACGAAAACGCCGTTCGCGTCGACGCTGAAGCCAGCTGGCGTGTGCATCCAACTATTGGCCGACGTGATCCACGTTGCGGAAATCAGCGTGCCTACAGCTACCATGGCGACCGCCACCATATGCGCGGTGTCGCCAACACGCTTGCGGCCAAACAGCGCGATACCGAGGAAGCCCGCCTCAAGGAAAAATGCCGTCAGGACCTCGTAACCCATCAGCGGTCCGATAACAGGTCCGGCTTTGTCTGCAAACGCGGACCAGTTCGTGCCGAATTGATAGCTCATGACGATCCCAGACACGACGCCCATCGCGAAGGTCACTGCGAAGATAGTCTTCCAGTATTCGAAGAGCTTCAGGTAGGCCTCGTCCCGCTTCCACAGCCATAGTGCGTTTAGAACGGCTAGGTAGCTCGCTGTCCCGATCGAGAACGCGGGAAAGAGAAAATGGAATGAGACGGTGAACGCGAACTGTATTCGCGCCAGCATTTCTGCTTCGAGGCCGAGGAAGGTCATGGTGACTCCATCACTGAGGACCCTCGAACTTAGCAATGTAGCCCGATGTTCCGGGCAGGCAAGGCTACTTCATAGAGTCGATGGAGTGCATAGTAAGCTCATCTCAAGAGCTTCCAAGGACGCATGGCGTCGCGTGACGCAATGTCACGCCTATTGTCGCCACCATCTGCTTGCTTGCGACGTTGATCTTGGAAAGCCACGCTCAGGGCTCGCAGGACATCGATCGGAATATCAAGGGCCCTTTTTGGGAGGCGATACTGATGTCCTAATTTTGTGGACATAATTTGTCGTCCGCGGAGAAGTAAGTCTCCGCGGACAAGCCTTTGATCTGCTCAGTTCTTCACGGTGTCTTCGAGGAAGAAGCGGCCGAGTGGGTTCTGGTAGAAGTTGGAAACGTTCTTGCGCATCACGTTGATATAGGGGCTGTAATAGAGGTCGATCCAGTTCACGTCTGCCTTGGCCGTCTTCTGTAGCTCGACATACATGGCCTCGCGCTTGGCAGGGTCCGTTTCGAGACGCGCGGCGGCGACCAGATCCTTCACTTTGTCGTTCTTGTAGCGCGTCATGTAGTTCATGTTCGTGTCGTGGCCGAGTACGAAGGTCGTCTTCTGGTCAGGGTCGAGAATGTCATTTGTCCAGTACATGACTGAAATGTCGTAATCGCCGGCGATCAACATATCCCAGCTCTGGCTGGAGTCGACCTTCTGCAGATTGGCCGTCACACCCGCTTTGGCGAGTTGCTGCTGAAGGAGGACCGCTATCTGCTCGTCGGTCTCCTTACCGGCGTTGACAATGTAGTTCAGCGTCAAGCCTTCAGCACCTGCCGCTTTCAGCATCTGCTTGGCCTTCTCCGGATCGTATGGGCGCTGGAGATTGTCGGCATAGTGATAAAGCGCACCCTTCGGAATATAGGAGTTCGCGACTTCGCCGAGGCCGAACGTGGCGGCTTCAACAATCGCCTTCTTGTCGATTGCAAGATCAAGCGCTTCGCGCACTTCCTTCTTGGCAAGTGCGCCGTGCTCGTGGTTGATTAGCAGATGATCTTCACGCGTGGACGGATCCATGCGCACGGTCAGGTCCGGATCCTTCTTCATCTCGGCAACGCGGGAGAAGGGAACGGTGATCGCCACGTCTATCTGACCGGTTCGGACGTTCAGCATGCGCGTATTGTCATCGGGAATAACGATCCATTCGACGCCGTCGAGGCTGACATGGCCGGCATCCCAGTAGTTCGGGTTTTTCTTCAAGATGATGCGATCGCCTCGCTTCCAGTCTTCAACCGCGAAGGCGCCGGAGCCGACTGGCTTTTCGGCAAAGGCGTCGGGATTGGCTTCTACGATCTTCTTCGGCAGGACGGAAGCATTCGGCAGCGCCATCATGGTGATAAAGGGTACCGACTTGCTTTTCAGCTTGACGACCAGTGTCTTATCGTCTGCAGCCGTTACGGTATCAATGATCTTAAAACTGTCAGCCCAAAGCGAGCCCTTGTCGTCACGGATGCGTGTCAGCGAGAAAGCAGCGTCGTCGGCCGTAACAGGGCTGCCATCGGAGAATTTCGCGTCACGCAGTTTAAACGTGTAGGTCAGACCATCGTCGGAAACAGTCCAGCTTTCGGCAAGGCCGGGCAGCAGTTTGGTCCCCGAGGCATCGACACGCACGAGCACGTCAAAGACATTGGAAAAGACCCAGTTATCGACGTTCTGTGCCGACTTGATCGGGTCGAAAGTGGTGGAGTCCTCATTGCGACCGATGGTCAGGACACCCGCGGCCTCTGCGTAGGAGGCCGACAAGGAGAGGATGGCGGCGAAGGCGGCGATTTTGGCTTTTGTCATTTTAAACTGCATGTGAACGATCCTCTGGTGGTTATTATATTTTGGAGTGTCTCGACAGCGGCTTGTCCGGGTCGATATCGGGAATGGCCTCTATGAGACCGGCCGTATAGGCTCCGGATGGTCTGGCGAAGACATCTTTAGACAAACCTTCCTCTACGATGCGGCCTCGGTGCATGACGACGACCCGCTGGCAGAGTGAGCGGACGACCGGCAGATCATGTGCGATAAACACCAGTGTCAGATCCATCGTCGCAACCAGCTTGCGGAAAAGGGCGACGATCTGAGCCTGTATCGTGACGTCGAGAGCGGCGATACATTCGTCGGCGACGATGACGCGCGGATCAATGGCGAGTGCGCGAGCGATGCCGGCGCGCTGGCACTGCCCACCACTCATCGTGCGCGGCTTGCGTTGCGCGAAGCTGCGGTCTAGTTCCACGAGATCGAGAAGTTCATTTATCCTCTCCGGTATCTGGGCGGGGGGAATCTTCTTCTGGACTTTCAAGACTTCGGAAAGCGTCTCACCGATCGTCATGCGTGGATTGAGGGAATTGTAAGGGTCCTGGAAGACCATCGCAGCCTGGGTTCTGAGCGCGCGCAATGCCTCTGTACGATGGAGGCGGAGGCTTGCGCCAGCGAAGCTGACATGGCCGGACGAGGCAGGCGTCAGTCCGAGCATAGCCCGAGCCAGCGTCGACTTGCCTGATCCGCTTTCTCCGACGATGCCGACCGTATCCCCCGGCCAGATCTGGAGCGATATGCCATCTACGGCACTGAAGTGCTTGCGCTTCGAAAACAGCCCGCTACTGGCAGGAAAACACACGGAAAGATCGTCGATTTCGATCAGCGGTCGAATGTCTGCATGTCGTGCGGCGTCATCCGTAGCCTTGGCCGCTTCAACCAGCATGGACGGATGGCTGGATATCAGCATCTTGGTGTATTCGGCTTGCGGTGTCTTCAGGATCTGCCGCTTCTCGCCGGTCTCGACAATACGACCGTTTCGCATCACAGCGATACGGTCGCACGTCTGGGCGACGACACCGAGATCGTGCGTGACAAGAATGATGGAGAGCCCACGCTTATCGCGCAGGTCCAGCAGAAGATGAAGGATCTGCGCCTGGATTGTAACGTCAAGCGCCGTCGTCGGCTCATCAGCGATCAGGATATCCGGGTTGCAGGCAAGCGCAATCGCAATCATCGCCCTTTGCCGCATCCCGCCCGAGAACTCGTGCGCATAGCTGCCAAACTGGCGGGGCGGATCGGTAAAGCCAACCTGGCTCATGATGTCGAGTGCCACCGATTTCGCCGCCTCACGCGAAAGATGTTGATGGAACACTATGCCTTCAAGGATCTGGTCGCCGATGCGCATGACCGGATCGAGATGGCTTGCCGGGCTTTGGAAGATCATACCGATCCGGGCGCCCCGGACCGCTTGCAGCGTCTTCTCGTCTGTACCGGCGAGCTCCTGTCCGTCGAACAGGATCGAGCCGCCGGTGCGGTGGATAGTGCGCGATGGCATCAAACCTACGAGCGTGCGGCAGAGCAGGCTCTTGCCCGAACCACTTTCCCCGACGAGCCCTAGAACCTCTCCACGCGCGATATCGATTGAAACCCGGTCGATGAGGGAGCGTTTTCCTTCAGTCGTCTCGACCGCAACCGAAAGGTCACAAACGGAGAGGAGAGGGAATTGGGTGAGCACGTATGCGGTCATCCGTTCACTCCCAGTTGCCTGGCCAGCCCATCGCCGATGAGGGAGAAGCCGAAAGCCAGTACGACGATGGAAAGCCCAGGGAAGAGCGTTATCCACCAGGCCTGCGTCACGAAGCTCTGGCCTTCCGCAACCATCACCCCCCATTCGGCCGTAGGTGGCTGAACGCCAAGGCCGAGATAGCTGATCGCTGCGCCAGACAGCAGAACCAGCACCACATCGGACATGGAAAAAACAATCGATCCCGCAATCGCATTAGGTAGGAGGTGGCGGAAAAGGACGCGTGGGCGCGAGAAGCCAAGGCTCTCCGCAGCCATGGCGTAATCGCTATTTTTGAGCACAAGGATCTGCGCGCGGATGAGGCGCGCATATGACACCCAGCCGACCAGCGCCATAGCGATATAGAAGCTGCCGAGGCCCGGTCCGAGAATGGCGATGATGGACAGCATAAGAACCAAGAAAGGAAAGGCGAGGATCACGTCGATCAGCCGCATCAGGACTGCATCGACCAATCCGCCAAGGAAACCGGAAACAGCACCGATGACCGTGCCGATGACAAAAGGGAAGGCGACCCCGATCAACGCCATCTGGAGATCGACACGTGCCGAATGGATGACGCGCGAAAGGATATCGCGGCCAAAATTGTCAGTGCCGAAGGGGTGAGCAAGGCCAGGGGCCATGAGCCGTGCCCCAGCATCTTGAAAGATCGGATCGTAGGGCGCGACAAGTGGCGCAAGGAGTGCCATCAGCACGAACAGGCCTAGGATGGCGAGCCCGGCATAGAGCGTGTCGTTGCGGGCCCTGAGCGTGCCCCCGCTCATAGCTTCACCCGCGGGTCTGCAGCGACGGTGGCGATGTCAGCCAGGAAGTTGACGAGGACAGTGGCACAGGCGAACACCATCGCCACGCCCTGGACAACCATGTAATCGCGCGAGAATATAGCCCGCACCAGTAACTGGCCCATGCCTGGCAAAGCGAAGACGCTTTCGACGACGACCGTTCCGCCGATCAGCCAGCCGATATTGACGGCCAGAAGGTTGATCGTCGGAACCACGGCATTCGGCACGACATGTCGCCAAAAAACGACATCCTCGGGCATGCCACGAGCTCGCGCGGCGGTTGCGACATCAGATTTTAGCCAGTCAATCATCGATGCGCGCAGCGAGCGCATCAGCACTGTGGACAACGATAAAGCTATAGTCAGCGATGGCAGCACAAGATGTGTGAGCTTGTCTGACAGTGTATTGCCGTAGCCTGAAACGGGCAGAAGCGGAATGCTCACCGAAAACAGCAGGATCAGCATCAGCGCCAGCCAGAAGGATGGAAGACCGATCCCGAAAGTGGATACGACGCGCACCGTGTGGTCGATAAGCTGGCCTTCGTTACGCGCAGCGACAGCTGCCAGCGGAACGGCAATCAGGATAGACAGAAGTACCGAAGAGAACACAAGCGCCAGCGTCGGCTCGATGCGATTGGCGATGAGTTGCAGCACATCGATCTTGAAGGTGATCGAGCGGCCCATCTCTCCATGCATCAGGTTTTTGATGAAGTAAAAATATTGCTGCCAGATCGGTTGATCGAGGCCAAATTGCGAGCGGATATTGGCTATGGCTTCCGGCGTAGCCTTGGTGCCGAGCAAAACGCGTGCCGGATCGCCAGGGATCAATCGGACCAGGACGAAGGTGATGATGGAAACACCGACGATCACCGGCAGTAACTGCAAGGGTCTTGCTAGAATGAAGCGATAGCGGTGCAGCATCAGCCTTTTACATCCTCCAGGAAGGAGAGCAGCGGCGGGTAGTAACCCTCCGGATTTTCGTAGAAGGGCATATGGCTAGCATTGCGCACGACATTGATCCGAGCGCCGTCGGGCAGGGCGTTCTTCATACGCAGCGCGCATGCCGGCGTGAGCTCATCATGCTCGCCGACGACGATCAGCACTGGCGCTTTGATCTTCAGTAGGTCCGGAATGCGGTTCCAGTCCTTCATATTGCCGATATAGAGGAATTCGTTCGGCCCCTGCATGGCCATGTAGGGTTCCATATTCCAGTCTTGCAGCGACTGGTTGACAGGGGCTGGCCATTCGGACAGGCGGCATACATGGCGATAGTTCAAAAGGGTGATGGCCGCGAGATATTCCGGGTGATCATAGGACCCTGCTGCCTCATGCGCCTGCATCATCGCAACGGTCTCAGAGCCGAGCGCGGCACGCAAACGTTCCAATTCGCTGGCAAGATGCGGCATGTCGGCAACGGTATCGGCCAGGATCAAGCTCTTGACGGCGTCCGGAAAGGTCAGCGTGTAGTCGATGGCAAGCCATCCGCCCCACGAATGGCCGAGCAGGTGGACCCGCCCGAGCCCCAGCGTCTGGCGCACTGCTTCCGTCTCCTCAACGTAGCGTTCAATGGTCCAGAGGCCTTTGTCTTCTGGACGCTCCGATGCGCCAGTGCCGAGCTGGTCGAAGGCGACCACGCGGAAGCCGCTGTCGATCAGACAGGAATGCGCCTCACGCAGATAGTCGCAGGGTAGACCCGGTCCACCGTTCAAGCAAAGCACGGTTTCCGGACCGTCACCGAAAACATAGGCTACGACGCGATAACCCTGGATCGTCAGCTCGTGTCTCTCGTCCGGTTCGATTTTGCGCCACATGATTTTTCTCGCGTCTGCACAACATTTATGCAGGATTATTTCTAGAGCAATTCAGGCTCCACACTAGCTATCAGAAGTGATAGGGTGAAGATGTCCAAATGGCAGGTTTAAATTCGGCGTGGAGCCACGAGAGGTCGGCATGGACGTTAAAGATGTCGAAGGGCGGTTTGCTGCGGCAACGAGCCTAGACGATCAGATCGATCAACTTTTCCTAGCCATGCAGAACTATGGCTTCGATACGCTGATCTACGATTATACGCCCGGTCGCTATGATCTTAGCGGCCAACTGATAATCCCGACTGTGCTGGAACTGCGCAACGTCGACGAGACGATGCGTGATTATTGGTGCCAACGCGGCTACTTCCGTCACGACCCCGTGCAGCATGTAGCGCTTAGCACGACGGGGCCATTCTTTTGGAACTATGACCCCAAGGCGAAGACGCTTATTCACGCTTTCATGAACGAAGAAACCGTGCCCGTCGCTGAATTTCTTTGGGAACGAGGACTGACGGCGGGAGTGACTGTGCCGATCCATCTGCCGGGCGGCGATTACGCCACCGTAACCGGCATTCGTGCAGGCGACCCGGTGCGGCTGGAGCGCGACGTACAGCTTTGTATGGGCGATTTCAATCTGGTGGCACATCTCTTTCAGCGCACCGCGGCGCTGCGCATCGGCAGGGAACGGGCTTTGTCCAGCCTGCCGCGCCTGACCGCGCGCGAGCGCGAATGCCTGCGCTATTCGGCGGAAGGGTATTCGGCCAAGGAGATATCCCGCCTGATCGACAGGGCCGTGCCGACCGTGGTCATGCATCTCAATGCCGCAACTCGCAAGCTCGGCGCGCGGAACCGCACGCAGGCGGTCGCTCGCGCGGCGCATCTTCGCATGTTCGACCAACCGCGCGCCTAGAGCGCTGTGCGTCCGTTTGGATGCACAGCGCTCTAGCTCTTTGAATCGACGCATCGTGCTAATCCGAAAATCGATTACGATTTTGGGCCGATGCTGTAGGTCACCCCAACCCTATCAGTTGTGATAGCTGCCGCCCCGGCAGCCATTCGCCTATCTTACTGCTCCATGATCATCGCATCCAGGGAGCGCCAAACTGACATCCGTTCAAACCCGAGAAGGCTATCTTTCATTCCGTGACTATCGGACCTGGTATCGCGTTACCGGTGACCTGGAAGCAGCCAGGCTGCCGTTGGTCGTCGCGCATGGCGGTCCAGGCTGCACGCACGACTACGTCGATAGTTTCAAAGACATTGCGGCGCTCGACGGGCGCGCTGTGATCCACTACGACCAGCTTGGCAATGGCAAATCTACCCGTCTGCCGGAAAAGGGTGCTGATTTCTGGACAGTTCCTCTCTTTCTCGAAGAGCTGGATGCGCTACTGGCCCATCTTGGCATCGCGGATCGATACGCTTTCCTCGGTCAGTCCTGGGGCGGCATGCTCGGCGCGGAACATGCGGTGCGCCAGCCGCAGGGATTAAAGGCGCTGGTCATCGCCAACTCGCCGGCCAACATGCATACCTGGGTCGCGGAAGCCAATCGTCTGCGCCGCGATCTTCCGGTCGACGTACAGGAAATTCTGCTTGCCCATGAGGAGGCCGGCACGCTGACGCATCCGAACTACATTGCCGCCTCTCGCGTTTTCTATGACCGCCATGTCTGCCGGGTGACACCCTGGCCCGAAGACGTTGCGCGTACGTTCGCTGCCATGGATGAGGACAACACCGTCTACCGCAACATGAATGGCCCGACCGAGTTCCACGTCATCGGCACGATGAAAGACTGGACGATCGAGGACCGGCTTGAGCGGATCAAGGCCCCGACACTTTTGATTTCCGGTGCCTATGATGAAGCCACACCGGAAGTCGTGCGTCCCTATCGCGAGCGCGTTGCGGACATCCGCTGGGTGCTCTTCGAGGAGTCCAGCCACATGCCGCATGTTGAGGAGAAGGAACTCTGCCTAAAGACAGTTTCCGACTTCCTGTCAGTCTACGACGCCGTCGCTTGAGCGGATTTTGGTGGTCGAGTCACGCTAGCTCAGGCCTCGTTAAATCAGAGCCAAAAGATTACGACTGCGGCGCTACGAGTGCCTGGAAAGAAAGCGTGGGCGCAGCGGCTTTATCGTGTATGGATCCTGCGGCAGTCCTTGAGCAGACTGAACATGTTCTCGATCTTTTGGCGTGTTTTTATAGAGCTCCAGATTAAGCGGGGCGATCGCCTTGCGAATTGTCTATGATGGAGTGCAGGCGGTGATCTCACGTTTTGCCAATGCGTCTCGAAACCAGTCGGCGTCGTAGCCTTTGTCAGCGAGCAGGGTCCTGGGCGTAGTCTGTTGGCTTGCTCCGCGGGGTTGCTACCCGGTTTCAGGCCGCCGCTATGCAAGCTTCAATGTTCAGGTTTACGGAGCCGAAGAAGGGCACTCCTTCTTCTCGGATAGGCGAAACGTTACAGGTAAAAGGGGGAGGGCTACCTCTTCGTGGGACGCACTCGTTCTCTGATTTCAACTAATCGGTCAATTGAATTAAGAGTGCGATCGGGATCTCTCGCCGCGAGGGCCAGCATAAGTGTCTCGACGCAAGTTAGGAGCGGCGCATGCAGAGCGACCTGTTCGCTTTTGCTTCGGGGTATGACGATGCTCACTGTTGCATGCTTTAAAAGCGGGCTGTCTGCCCTTCCTACAATGAAGGCGACGGGAACTTTCAGTCTTTCAGCCTCTGCTAGCATCGCCATACCTTCATTGTGCAGTCGGCCATGCATCATCGCCAGGACCACATCACCTGGGGTCATTTCCAGAAGCTGCTCTGCTAACATAATGCCCGTGCTTGTTAAGGCGTAAGACGGATAGCCTGAGCGGGAGAATAATCTCGATGCGTAATTAGCAATAATCCCCGAAGCTCCTATTCCGAATACCCCGATCCGCCGCGCGTTTGCGAGCAAATTGACCGTCTGGCGGAATGCACGGCGGTTCGGCTCTGAAGCAAGGGCCTCCATGGCGCTTCGCTGCTCATCGATTGCGAAGTCTATAGCGGCATCGGCACTTCGGCGAAGCTCGGCGGTCGTTACCGCCATTTTTTCCGAGGGAGAATCCGTCTGGCCGAGATGAGCGGCAAGCGTCTCCTTCAAATCGATAAGCCCGTCGAAACCAAGCGTTTGGATCGCGCGAATAACGGTAGCGTCTGACGTGCCTGTTGCGCGGGCGATCTCCAGTGCCGACTTGCCAAGAACAGCATGTCTGTGCCCGTCGATATACTCAGCCACCGTCAGCAGGCTTGGGGAAAGCGTCGCACGGCGCTTCTTGAGCCGCTCGGCAAACTTGTCCTTTCGCCGGCCACGGCTGTAGGGGATGCGCTGCGTGCTGTCTGCCATGGCCGGCTCCAAATATCGCTTTGCCGCTGATTGCGGCGCAATGGGTTACGGGACCGGGCGAGGCGCGACCGTTGCCTGCACCATTGCGGTCATGAGTGAAAGCGCGGCGTAGCTGTTGGAAATTGCCTCTTCGCGCGAGACCATGACATATCTACCATCGCGGCATGCCTTCAAGAACCCGCAAAATCCCGGCAGCACCTTCTCCATTTCGGCGATTTCTTTTTGCGAATCTCCACCTGTGTCGCTTCGGTAGGGATCAAAAATGAAATCGGCATCCAGTTCCGGCAGGCGTTCAGCGCTAATCTCGATCCGTTGGCCTTCCGCAATTGCATCGATGATCGGAGGAAATCGGAAGCCAGCGTCACGGAGCACGCGTCCAAGCGCGCGGTAGGTGTGATATGTGTTGATCTTCCCGTTGAGCGGCTGGAACACCGAAACGGTTATTGCCGATGTGTCGGCGGCTTGTTTCAAAGCGGCGATCCCGCTTTGATAGCGTCGCTCCAGAACCTCCAGCCGTTGTTCCGTCCCTGTCAGCGCGGCAAGCTTGGCATAGACATGCTGGGCACCAAACTTTGCTGCGTCCAGCGCAACTGTCGGAGCGATGCGTTCCAGGGCCTCGATCGGTGTCGGCCGACCAATTGTTGTCACGATCAGATCGGGTTTGATGTCAGCCAGTTTTTCGAGATCGATATCGTTTGCCCCGATGAATGCAATCGTTGAATTATCGAAATCCACGCCTGTCAGAAGCGAGCCAGAGCGAAGATAAGGCTTGGCGTCGGGACCAATGCGGCCGTGGCTTGCAGCGGGCATCACGCCGAGTTCGATGAGCGGAATGGTTACGTCGATGTCGTGCAGTGAGGCAATCCGCAGAGGCCGTGCGGGCACGTCGACGCTGCGCCCCAAGTCGTCAGTGAAGCGGATTGTTTCCTGCGCTGATGCCATGAGCGGCAGAAACAGGAAAACACAAAGGATAAGGACGCGCAGCACTAAAAGCTCCTCAAATTTGGTGCCGTCGCTGCCAAAGCAGACCGACAAGCAGGACAACACCCAGAACGGAAAGGACGATGCCAGCGGGTATATGAACCGGGGCGAATACGGTACGACCAAGCGTATCCGCCAGAAGAACCAGCCCGGCGCCGATCAAGGCGCTCCCGGAAAGCAGTGCAGCCTGGCCGCCACCGATGATGAAACGGCTCAGATGTGGTGCGAGCAGTCCGACAAAGCCAAGGCTGCCCGCGCAGGAAACGGCAGCTGCCGTCATTAGCACTGACGCAATAATCGCAATCAGCCTGTAGCGGTTGGTTCGAACGCCAAGGCCGATTGCCGTGATCTCACCCAAAAGACTTGCCTCAGCAGCACGGACTGTCAGAACAAGCATACCGCCTCCAAGAATGAGGCATGTCCAGGCAAGCGGTAGCAGCGTCGGCTGAACGCCCGATAGGCTACCTGCCATCCATATCATGGCGGCTTGCACGTTATCGATGTCGGCGCTTACCAGTATCAGTGCGATGATGGCAGAGAGAAACCAGGAAACGCCGATCCCGATGAGAATGAAACGGATGTGAGACAGTGACCGCGCCAGCGACATGGCGCAGAGTGCGGCAGTAAGTCCGCCGGCCATGCCCACGATAGGACGGAGGTAAAGCGGAGCGGCAGGCCAACTGAGGATCGTGACGATCACGGCGAGGCTCGCGCCTTCTCGCACCCCGAGCAAGCCAGGATCCGCCAACCCGTTTCGGGTCAGAGCCTGGAGTGCCGCACCCGATAGACCAAGCATTGCGCCACAAGCGAGCGCCATGGCGACACGAGGCGCGCGCAGGTCGCCGACGACGTCGTAGGTATGCGAGGACATTCCGGTAAGGAAGGCGAGGGCATCTCCAAAGCCAGCGTTCCCGCTGCCGATTGCGAGTGCCGCAATGGCACAAGCGAGCAAGAGGATGGCGAGCCCCAGGCTCATCAGGCAACGCTGCAAATGGAACCGCACGGAGAACATGCCAATTCGGACAGACACGTAGTTTGAAACCGTCTCCATCACAGCCTCCGCGCCACGATCAAGAGAAACACGGGAGCGCCGACAAGCGCCGTCATGATACCTGTCGCGACTTCGCGGCCTGGCAAAATGCTGCGGGCGACGATATCAGCCATGACCAGCAGTGCGGCTCCCCCCAAGGCTGACAGCATCACGGCATCAAGATGCCGTCCGCCGGTAAGCCTTATCGCTACACCGGGGACGATGAGACCTACGAAGCCGATCGGTCCGACGGTCGAAACGGCGGTTCCCGATGCGAGGGCCGCAGCAGCAAGTCCGACCAGCCGCGTCATCTTGAGCGGCACGCCGAGACTGATCGCGGACGCGTCTCCAAGCGCCATAGCATCGAGACGCGGAGCAATGACCAGTGCAACGGCGCCAGCAACGGCGAGCGGTAGGAGGGCCGCGCTGACCTGCTGCCAGGACGCGCCTGCGAGATCACCGACAAGCCAGAAACGAACGGCCTCCAGCGTCTCCTGATCAAGCAGTAGAATGGCCGAGACGAGAGCCGAAGCGAGTGCAGAAAGCGCTATACCGCAGAAAACCAGCTTTGTTACGGTCATGCCAAGTCTGCCGGCGGAAGAGAGAGCGAAGACGGCGGCAAAGACCACGGCACCGCCGCAAGCGGCCAGAAGCGGACGCTCCACTATGGTCGGCTGGATCGCGGCAGGCAATGCCGTTGCCACGACCACGGCAAGGCTGGCACCGGCATTGAGGCCGAGAATATGCGGCTCCGCGAGTGGGTTGCGCAAAAGCGATTGTAGCAGCAGGCCCGCCATGCCCAGCGCAGCGCCACTTAGGAGCGCTGCGCATAGACGTGGCAGCCGTAAACTGAAGAGAATTCGATGATTGAAGTTGGCGGGATCGAAGGAAAAGAGGGTGTCGAGCACGACGGAAGGAGGCATTCCCCTTGCGCCGATGGAAAGGTGCAAGAGAGCCAAAACCAATGTAAATCCGGCCAGTGGCACCAGCAACGCCCATCTTAAGACTGTCGGCGCGGTGAGGGGGGCTGCTCTCACGGACTGCTCCTGAAGCCTGGAACAGGCAGAAAGGCGGGTCGTCCGGTGGCCGGATGGCTGAGCCGGGTGACGGTCGTTTCGAAGACGTCACGGATCAACTCTTCCGAGCAGACGTCCAGATCGTCGACTATGGTGTGAATGCGGCCCGCTTTCATGAAGATGATGCGGTCTGCATATTGGAAGGCGGCATTCAGATCGTGCAGAACCGCAACGACTGTTCGCCCCAATTCGCCCGTCAGTTGCCCGATCATATCCATCACCTCGTTCTGGAAGCGCAGATCGAGAAAGGTAGTAGGCTCGTCTAGAAGGATGACGGATGTTTCCTGGGCGAGCGTCATGGCAATAAAGGCACGCTGCCTTTGTCCTCCAGACAGGCTGTCGACAGCGCGTCCGGCAAGGTCCGCAAGAGAGGTCGCAGAAAGAGCCTGCGTTACCGCCGCCTCGTCGCTCTGCGACCAATGCTTTAAAAACCCCTGATGCGGATAGCGGCCCCGCGAGACGAGATCGTAAACCGTTATGCGTTCGGGAACGAGCGGCGTCTGTGGGAGGAGACCGAGTTTTTTGGCAATCTCTTTGCTTGGGGTGGTGGAAATATCCCGTCCATTGAGCAGCACTGCACCGTGGGCGGGCTTCAATATACGCGCGAGGAGCGAAAGCAGGGTCGACTTTCCCGAACCATTTGGCCCTGCCAGCACGGTCAACTGCCCTTCGCGCACAAGGAGGCTGACATCGTCAATAACGACGTTGGCGCCGTAGGCCGCTGAGAGGGCCTGGGCATCCAACAAGATGGCGCCGCCAGATTTCGTATCTTCGCTCATCGTCAACTTTCAACTTCTCTGGCGCAACGACGTGCATATCATGACTGTAGTAGTCAAATATTTTTGTCTTTGAAAGTTGTTTTTGACGGGGGTAGTGCGCGTGGTATCCGGCTGATTGCCCCTAGATATCGTTTAATTCCTGGCCATTTTCGGAAAGTCTCGGTCGGATGTAGTCAAATTAAAAATTGACTACTACATTCATGAAATCCATTGACGTGCTCACGAGTTTTGATATCTGGGGCGCATCATGGGACAAGCGAGACATTTAAAACATTCAACGGCGATCTTGCTTGTTTCGTGTATCTTTGCGGCACCGTGCAGCTCCGCATATGCCCAGGAACTATCTCGGCAAAAAACCAAGCGAGTGACCGCGCAGGATGCTGCCCCTACCCAGCTTTCGACGATCGTGATCAATGGCGCAGCTGACGCCGCCACGAACAGGTATCAACCCGTCGAGACGTCCACGACCACTCGCACGAACACCCCCCTGCTGGATATTCCTCAGGCCGTCAACGTCGTCAGCCAGGAGGTCCTTCAGGATCAGCATGCGACGAGCTTGGATGAAGCCCTGGCAAACATCAGCGGTATTTCACAGGCGAATACGCTGGGAGGCACGCAAGATTCAATCATTCGTCGTGGTTTCGGCGACAACCGAGACGGCTCGATTCTGATCAACGGGATGAAGACTGCCTTGAACCGTTCGTTCAATGCGACGACGGACCGGGTAGAGGTGCTCAAGGGACCGTCTTCTACGCTTTACGGTATCCTGGATCCAGGCGGCATGATCAATGTCGTGACGAAGAAACCAGAGAACACTTTCTCCGCCGACATTTATTCTAGTGCTTCCAGCTTCGGCGGTGGGTCGGTAGGTTTCGATGTAGCCGGCCCGCTTGAAGGGACCGACCTGTCATACCGGCTTATCGGCGATTACAAGCCCATCGATTACTGGCGCAATTTCGGCGAAACCAAGGATTGGCTCATCGCACCATCGCTATCCTGGTCTGGTGAAGACACGGATGTGACGGTGTCTTACATGCACCAGGACTACAGCACGCCCTTTGATCGCGGAACGATCTTTGACCTCACCACCGGTCACATGGTCAATGTGGATCGTAAAATCCGCTTCGATGAGCCCTATAATATCACCGACGGCAAGTCCGATCTCTTTCAGGTCGATATTGACCGGCAGCTCTCGGATGACTGGAAGCTCGGCATTGACTATAGCTACAGCCGCAATGTGTATTCCGACAACCAAGCGCGCGTCATAAGCTATAATGCTGCTACCGGCGGACTTACGCGCCGCGCTGATGCCACGCAAGGCTCGACCATCTACAATCATGCTCTGCGCTCGGATTTGACAGGCGATGTTGAGATCGGCGATTTTCGGCACGAAGTTCTTATCGGCGCCTCTTACGACTACGCCAATACGCTTCGTACCGATCTTATGCGCTGTGCCAACGTTACTGGTTTCAACATATACAACCCGGTTTATGGGGCGCTCCCAGCCTGTACCACGGTTTCGCAGGCCGACAGCGACCAGACGGAGATTCTCAGTACAGCTTCCTTGTATTTGCAAGACAACTGGCATCTGAGCGATCAGTGGATTGTGGTGGGAGGTCTGCGTTATCAATATTATGATCTGGTGGCGGGCAAAGGACGCCCCTTCAAAACGAATACGGACAGCCATGGTGATGCGCTCGTCCCCAATGCTGGGATCGTCTATAAGCTGACGCCTGATGTTTCCCTATATGCCAACGCCGCGAAGACATTTCGACCACAATCTTCCATCGCTAACCCCTACGGCAATCTCGACCCGGAGGAAGGCGTTTCCTATGAGGTTGGTGCCAAATTCGAGATTGCGTCCGGTCTGACGGCCAATGTCGCCCTCTACACATCGGAGAAAAAGAACGTCGCCTATTCGGAGCTGGACAATGGAGTAAGCGTGGTCAAGACCGCGGGTCTCGTACGCTCGCGGGGCTTTGAAGTCGATATTGCTGGTTCGCTGACGGATAACATCGATATCATTGCCAGCTATGGATACACTGATGCAGAGGTCCTCGAAGATCCCACCTATGCTGGTAAGCGTCTCGTCAACGTGCCCGCGCACACCGGCTCGCTTTATGTAGCCTATGATTTTGGCGAGATTGGCGGAAGCGGCAACACCCTGAAGGTGGGTAGCGGTGTGCGCGCTGTCGGAGAGCGTGCTGGCATGAACGACAACGCGTATTTCCTTCCCGGCTATGCTGTCGTCGATGCTTTCGCGACCTATACGTTGAATTTCCAGAGACCCATCGCTCTGCAGCTTAATGTGAAGAACATTTTTGATAAAACGTACTACACCTCCTCAATCGGCACGACAGCTCTCGGAAACTCAGTCGGTGAGCCGCTCAACGCGACATTGACGGCGAAGATCAGTTTTTAAAGTTGCGTTGTCCAGTTCGCTACGGCCAAAGACGGCATGTTGCAAGGCAGGCAGAGGATCGAAGACGACCGATCGGTGAGTTTACGCCACGTAGGAATGTCGGGAAGGATGCGCCCCCGTGACTTGGTATTCGAAGTGCTTCCTTTGCATCCCTGAGGTCAACGCCGCACGGGCGTTGCAATCACTCCCGCCAGATGAACTTGAAAATCTGCGCTTCGATGGTTTGGATCCCTTCGAGAGCGCTCTCGTCCAAAAGCGCTACGTCGACTCAGGAGGCCCTCGTAGCCACGACCCGGAGCTGATCATGCAAGGGATCGGCTGAGGGGTGCGGAAGCAATTCGTTTGCCCCTGCGATCTCAACGCGATTCCGTCCAAGGGCTTTTACGCGGTAGAGCGCGCTATCGGCGCTTGCAAGCATCCCGGCGAGGTCGTTGCAGTCCGGTGCCGCGAGGCCAACACTGACGGTGGCCAGAGTTTTCAAGCCCTCTGCCCGAGCGGCTTCTTCGGCGAACCGGCTTGCGATTGCTTGGCCGCGACTGAGAGCTTGGGAATGGTTGCACAATGGCAGAAGCGCAGCGAATTCCTCACCGCCCAAACGGACGAGAAGTGCGCCCGGGCCTGCTTCTTTGCGGGCAGTGTCGGCGAACAGTTGCAAAACCTTATCTCCGGTTGGATGTCCATGACGGTCGTTGATTGCCTTGAAGTGGTCGAGGTCGAAGGCGAGCAGTGAGACGGGGTTATCATGCCGCCTCTACGGTCCGTAGGGAGCGATGTTGAAGCAGCAGACTGGCTTCGTTGATCGCTTGGTCCACGCGCGCGGTGACGCTGGGAGAAGGGACGCCCTCTGCGAAATCACGGCTCGACGCGTAGATTGCCGTTGGAGTAACGAAGGCTTCGAAGAAGGCGAAGAGGGGCCGGAGTTGATGCTCGACCATGAGAGAATGGCGGTCGCCTCCGCCCGTAGCAGTCAATAACACGGGTTTGCCCCGTAGATCTGCGGGGTCGAGCAGATCGATAACGTGTTTGAATAGACCCGTATAACTACCCTTGTATGTTGGTGAGCCGATAACGAGGGCCTCTGCGTCGATGATGGTTTCTACCAGCCTTCGCGCATGCGGATCCAGGTCGGCTACCGAGCGAGCGGAGAGCAATGACAGTCCAAGCTCCTCGACATCCAAAACGATGTGGCCAAGGCCGACGCGCTTGGCCAAAGCTTCGGTGACAGTTTCGACAAACCGTCTTGTGCTGGACGGACGGGTGGTATTGCCGGAAAATCCGACGATCAGATTATTGCTCATTGAAGATCCATTTTTTGGCGCGGACGCCTCTTCCTATTTGATTATGCATGTTAGGCGGTTTTGATGATGGCGAGTTTGGGAGGCAATGCCTGCTCGGTTTCGGCCTTGTCCCAGCGATCAAAGGCAGCCTTGCCAAGGATCGCAATGGAAGTGTCTTCCTGGGGGGCGTGGACGAGGACGGATTGAACGTCGCGGAAGTGGCGTTCGAGGCCGAGGTCTTCGTTGAGGCCGGGATTGCCGATGCCGCGAACGGCGATCTGAACCGCTTCCCTGATCTGGCGTCCAGCAAGAAGCCGCGCGCGGATCAGGCGCTCGGCATCGCTCAGATCGCCATTGAGCGCCCCGAAGATGATCTGGCGCGCGCCGGACACCAGAAGGTCGATTTCACCGGAAAGGGTGATGAAGCGCTCGGTCTTGGCAATGGGATGGCCAAGATTGGTTGGAACGCGCTCGTGGGCGAAGCGGATGAAAGCGTCCTGAGCAGCTTCCGCCGCGCCGAGATAGATCGCTGTCAGCGCAAGCGTCATGGCGGCATGGCCGCGATTATCCTGTTCGGCAACCGACGGATCGACGAGATCAAGTACGTGTTCTGCCGGGATATCGACATTGCTATACTCGACGTCGTGCGAGCCGGTCGCCCGCATTCCAAGGCTTTTCCAGTTCTCGATAATGGTAATACCGGGCAGGCCGTTTGGAACGACGAAGGTTCCAACACGCGGCTGGTGCTCATCCGTATGAGCCCAGACGAGAAAATGTGTGAGACCATGCGCGCCCGTGACGAAACGCTTGCGACCGGAGATTGACCAGCCATTCGCCGTTTTCCTCGCAACGGTTGCTGGAAGGCCGCCGCGTGCGGGCGACCCGAGTTCGGGTTCAACGCGAGCGGCGTTCAGCAGAAGCGGCTTTTGCCTGGCCTTCGACAACAGCTCCTTATAAAGCCCCTCAGGCCAATGTCCTCTCTTTGCCTGGGCCAGATGATTGAACAGGGTCATGGCGGTGATGAGTGCGACGGACGGATCGCCGCGCCCCAATGCCGCGAGAATGTGCGCCGCCGTGCTGAGCGTGCCGCCCTGACCGCCATATCGCGTCGCGACGGTGCTTTCGAGAAGCCCCGCCCGATGAACCGCACGTATGCCGGCCCAGGGGAATGCACCGGTGCGATCGGATTCCGGTGCGGCCTCAGCCACCTCACGAACGGCGTAATCGAGTGTCATGGGATCGTAAGACATGCGGGCAACGACCTTATAGCTGAGGGAGCGACGCAGTGTTTCGCTGCGGCCACCTCGTTGACTTGAGAGGAAAATCCGTCCGATTGAGGAACCGAACGGTATGGTTGCTGCATGGCGCTCAGGCCGCCGCCGCCTTGCGTTTGGCATCCTCGCGCTCGCGGATGCCGTCGCGCACCAGCGGGAGGATGTATCGGCCGTAATCGACGGCATCGTTATAATTGTCATAGCCGCGGATCGAGATCAGATCGCAGCCGAGATCGATGTAATCGAGAATGGAGTCTGCGATGGTACGGGGCGATCCAACAAGCGCCGTCGTCGCGCCGCTTGCATTGGTAGCAGTCACGGTGGGGTACCAGAGCGCCCGGTCATGCACATCGCCTCTCTTGGCGATATCAAGAAGCCGTTGGGAACCGATATTGGCTGGCGTCGCCGCATTGAGAGGACTGCGGGAGAGACCTTTCTGGCGGTTTGCGTTCAACTGGTCGAGCACGCGATGCGCCTTCTCCCAGGCAAGGTCATCGGTCTCTGCCACGATGGGGCGGAAGGTGACCCAGATGCGCGGGCGATCCGTTCGGCCCGCCTTTGCCGCTTCGGCATAGATGCGGTCGATCTGTTCCTTGGTTTCTTTCAGAGGCTCACCCCAGAGGCCGAAGATATCGCAGAGCGAACCACCGATGCGATAGGCAGCATCGGACGAGCCTCCGAGCGAGATCGGGATCACGCCATTGGTAGGACGAACAGCGCTGCGGAACTGCTTGAACTGATAATATTTGCCGTCGAAGTCGAAAGGCTCTTTTGAAGTCCATGCCAGCCGAAGAATGCGAATATACTCCTCCTGGCGCTCATAACGCTCTTCCTTGTTGAGAAAGTCGCCTTCACGCGCCTGCTCTTCATCGCTGCCGCCGGCAATGAAGTGAACGACGACGCGCCCGCCGCTCAACTGATCGAGTGTCGCAAGCGATTTGGCCGCCACCGTCGGGTACACGGTGTTCGGTCTGAGCGCGACGATGATCTTGATGTTCTTCGTATGCGCAAGCACCGTCGCTCCAATCGTGAAAGGATCGAATGACGAGGACGAATACGGGATAAGAGTATAGTTGAAGCCGTAGTCATCCAGTGCGCGCGCATAGCGTTCCAGAAATTGCGGATCGACTGGTGCATCGGGAATTGGGTTCAAATCGTTGGACGCGTTGGGGAAACTGACGCTGATGAATTCGGCAGCCATGGGAGCTCCTTGAGGTCTCTGTGAATCTGCGTGAAGGCTAGAGGGCCGTGGGCGAACGAGGAAGACAGGTCTTTCTTTTTCTATGGAAATTGTAGAAAATATTGCCAGCCTGTCTTCCGCGGGTGAAAACTCGGCGGCGTTGCTGTTCCTATGCGTGCTGATAGTGCATGGCCTGCCATCCCAGAGAGGGCGCAACTGTGGTGACGAAGTCCGTCAGCAATCTGATATTTTCGGACAGCCCAAAGGCAGGAGGCAGGAACAGCACAAGTTCGTCTGCCGCTGCAAGTCCCGGATCGCTGAAAACCTTCTCTATCACCTCATCCGGCTTGCCTTGAAAGACAGGAGAAATAATCGCGCCCGACGGTGGGGCGGCAGGCGGCAGCGCGCCCTTCGGGCGGGATGCGCCGATGCCTGCCGTGCGGCGCTCGAGGTCATAGGCTGCATAGGTCGCACGGAGTTCCGGGGTCGTGCTGACCAGAATAGAGGCCGCTACAGCCACCGGGGGCGGTGGCGTCTCCCAAAGACGAAGCCAGTGGCTGCGATAGGCCTCGATGATCCTTGCCTGATAGTGGCCGAAGCTTTCTCCGTCCTCCTGATCGTGCAGGACCGTTCCGCAAATCAGGCCAATACCGAGTTCGGCGGCCTGGATCGCCGAGGCGATGCTGGAAGAGCCTTGCCGGATGCGGCTTCGCAAGGTGGGACTGTGTGGCGTAACGCGTAATTTAGCACCTGGAGCAGCACCTTTGTCCTTGTCCGTGACCGTGTGCAGAACATCCCCGGAGATGGCGGCGAGGAAGCGGGACTGACGGCGCTTTGCCTCTGTTCTGGCGTCCGTCTCGACGGCACCGAAAATCGCGTCGAATGCCCCGTTTGCTCCCGTCGCAAGGGCAAGTTCCAGGCGCCCGCCGATCAGAAGATCGGTGGTGCCTGCCGCCTCGGCCAGAAGGATTGGGTCCTGGTAGCGCATGGGAATGACCGCCGAGCCAAGCGTGATGTGGCGCGTATGTTGTCCGGCGGCAGCAAAGAAGGGCAGCGGCGAAGACAGGTAGTGGTCGAAATGGCGTTGATAGGCCCAGCCGGATTGATAGCCGAGCCTTTCCGCCTGCTTGAACAGTTCGATACCCTGCCTCAACCCCTCCGCCGGTCCTTCATCGTCATTGAACGAGACCCGCGTATTGAAGCCGAGCCGCTGCTTTGGCCGGAAGGAAGCGGGAAGGTTGAGAGACGGTGCCGCCATGTTCATGCGGTGTACTCCTTCTGTCGGGCAGACCGGGCAGCCGGAGGAATGGACGTTCCAGCCGTGCCGGACGGGATCGAGTTCAAAAGCGACACGGTGTAGTCGTGCTTTGGATTGCCGAAGATGTCTGAAACGGTGCCGTGTTCGACGATGCGCCCCTTCTGCATCACCGAAACGGTATGCGCGAGCTGACGAACCAGCGCCAGATCGTGCGAGACGAAGACATAGGTCAGGCCGAGCTTCGCCTGGAGCGATAAGAGGACCTCGACAATATCGGCCTGGACGCTGACATCGAGAGCCGAGGTAGGTTCATCCAGAACGATCACGTCCGGTTTGAGAACGAGGGCGCGGGCGATCGCCACCCGTTGACGCTGCCCGCCGGAAAGGGCGGAAGGCTTGCGCTGTAGCAGATGCTCGCTCAAGCCGACATCGGTAAGCGCTTGCCTGACGGTGGCAGCGCGCTCTTGGCGCGTGCCGATCTGGAAACGGTCCAGCGGCTCGCGAACGAGCTGCTCGACCTTCCATGTGGGATCGAGCGAGGTGAACGGGTTCTGATAGACGAGCTGAAGATGCCGCCAGACGGATCGAAGCGACGAAACGTCCCTACTTCCCACTTGCTCTCCTGCGACAGTAATAGAACCGGTTTCCGGCTCGTCCAGCCCCAGCAGCAGACGGATCGTCGTCGTCTTGCCGGAACCGGATTCGCCGACTAGCGCGTGGGTCGTGCCGGCGGCCACCGAGAAGGAGATGTTGTCCACCGCCGTCAAGATCTTGCCGTCGACGGAAAAGCGCTTGGTGACGCCGTTGACCGAAATCTTTGTCTTACCCTTATCGCCGAGGCGATCGAAGCCGGGATCGCGCAAGGTCGCATAGCGGCTCGGATTGAGCGCGGGAACATCGCCATGCAGCTTCCGGGCATAGGACGAGGTTGGTGAGGAGAAGACGGCAGATGTTCGCCCCGCCTCCTGCACGGCACCGTTCTTCAGCACGATCAGGCTTTCGGCCCGCTCTCCTGCGATCGCAAGATCGTGGGTGATGAGCAGCATGCTGATGTTCAGATCTTCCTTTAGCCGGGATAGCAGATCGAGGATACGTTTCTGCACGGTGACGTCGAGCGCCGAGGTCGGCTCGTCGGCAACCAGAAGCGAAGGTCGTGGCAGAATGGCCAGAGCGATCAACACGCGTTGCAACATGCCGCCTGAAAGCTGGTGCGGATAGGACTCGAAGACGCGTTGCGGGTTGTCGAGACCGACTTTTGCCAATGTATCGAGGATGAGCGATTTGCGGGCAGCCGGGTCGGCTTCATCAGACAAGGCAGCAGCCTCCTGAGCCTGCGATCCGATCGTCCTCACGGGATTCAGTGCGTTCGCCGGGTCCTGCGGAACAAAGCCTATGTCACGGCCCCGAAGTGGCCTGAAACGACGCTCCGAAAGTCCGAGAATATCTTGCCTTTCAAAGAGGACACGACCGGAGGCGCTTGCCCCATTGGGCAGAAGCCTGAGCACCGCCTTGGCGATCGTGGATTTGCCAGAGCCTGATTCTCCGATCAGCGCGAGGCTCTCGCCCTGCCGGATATCGAAGCCGACATGATGGACGACCTCTTGCCGGCCATAGGAGACCGAGAGCTCTTCCACTTTCAGCAGAGATGTCGCCGGCACGCGTGTTGGAGCGGTGAAATCGGTTTTCTGAAAGACGGGTTTCAATGCGATTTGCGAAGCCATCGGCTGATCCTGTTTGCAGAGAGGACGGTCACGATCGTTACGAACGCGGGCGCATAAACGAGCCAGGGCCATTTAAGATAGTCCTTGCCGATCGAGATCAGCAGGCCCCAGTCGGAGGAGGGTGGTGGGTCGCCATAGCCAAGGAAGGCAAGGCTGGCGATGACGAGAATCGACTCGCCGAATTGCAGCACCGCAAGCGGCAGCATGGAGCGGGAGGCATTAGGAAGGACGTGACGAAGGACGATGAAACCACGCGAGCCGCCGAGCAGAAAGGATGCCTCCACAAAGGTTGCCTGACGCGTCTTGATGACTTCGGCGCGTGCGACTCGGGCAAAAAAGGCAATCGCCGATATGCCCGTTGCGATCGCAGCGTTGATGGTTTCGAAGCCGATGGCGGTGACGACGATGACGGCGAGCAGGAATTTCGGGATCGACAGCAGCACATCGACAAAGCGGGCAAAAACGACATCGACCCAGCCGCCGAAAAATCCGGCCAGAAGGCCGATCAGCCCTCCAATGACGACACCGATCACCACGGCTACGAGCGCGCTGGAGACGGATGACGCCGTGCCATATACCACGCGCGAATAGACATCGCGCCCCAGATGGTCCGTTCCGAACCAGTGTTCCAGACTTGGGGCAAGCAGCTTGTTCGCCGGCACGCCGTTGATCGGGCTGTGGCTGGTGAAGAGCTGAGGCGCGATCGACCAGGCAATGACGATTGCGATGACCAGAAAGGAGAGGGCGACCGTCACCGGAATGTTGAGGTTTTTCAGTCTTTCCAGAGGGGTGGTGACGGGGATGGTATCGGAAAAGAGGCTCATGACTTTGCTCCTGCTTCCAATGTGGGTGAAGCCTCATCGCCAGCCCTCTGGCGGCGCTTGCGGTCGACGATGAGTTTCACCCTTGGATCGAGAAGCGGATAGAGGAGATCGGCGATCAGATTAACGACGACGAAGATGACAGCGCCGAGCGATACGATGGCTTGCAGAACTGGCAGGTCCTGCGTGCTGACCGATCGTTGCACCAGGCTGCCGATCCCTGTGCGCCCGAAGACGGTCTCGGTGATCAGAGAATTACCGAGAAGTTCACCCACTGTGAGGGCGATTACGGTGACGACCGGAAGTGCAGCGGGCTTGAGAAGATGGCTGGTGAAGAGGCGGGAGGGAGGGATGCCGCGACTGCGGGCGACGGCTGCATAATCCTGCTCAGCTTCGTGATCGAGATTGGCGATCAGCACTTCGGCGATCTGTGCGGAAAACGGGATACCGATAGTGACGGCGGCGAAGAAAGTGGCCCAGAAACTGTCCGGCTCGATAACGCGAAACAGTCTCAGCTGAAAGCCGAAGAGGTGGATAAGGAACAAACCGATGACGAAATTCGGCGTCGATAGAAACAATGATGGAAAGGCGCGCAGCACTCCTTGCCCGTACTTCTTCGGTACGACCTGCGTTCCATAAGCCACTGCGAAGGCCAAGGTCAGTGCCACTGCAATGCCCGAGGCGGCAAGAACCAGCGTTGAAGGCAGGACCTCGGCGATCAGCGTCGAAACCGGCCGGTTGGAGCGCATCGACATGCCGAGATCGCCGGTCAGAAAGGCCGAAAGCGAGTTCCAGAGCTGGACGAGGATCGGCTTGTCCAGCCCCTGCGCCGCAATGATCTCGGCGATTTCCTGTTCGGTAAAGCCGTTTTGCGGATTGCGCAGCACACTTGTGATCGGGTCGCCAGGCAAGATGCTGACGACCACGAAGGTGAAGACATAGGCCAGAAGGATAACGATGATCGCCTGGCCGAGCCGCTTCGCGGCGTAGGTAAGGTATGCATTGCTCATAACGTCACCTCCTGGCTTTCATCTCACTCGGACAGGTCGGAAAGATAGGCGGTGTAGTAGCTAGCATAGGCAATGCCATTGTAGACTTCGCCCTTGAGCTTCGGTGACTGAACGTAGATGCGCTGAACGATCTGTGTCCGTGGAATGAAGTAGCCCTGCTCCAGAACATATTGCTGCAGCTTGTCGAGCAGCGGCTTGCGCTCTTCGATTGAGCCCGCACCAGCGATCTTGTCGCGTAACTCGTTCAGCACGCTGTCGCGCTCATCCAGTGCAAACCAGTTTTCACCATTATTGGCATTGGTCAGGATGCTGGCGACCGTGCCTGCGTCGATGAAGCTGCGCGTGACTTCGTAAGCAGGAACCGCAGCCCCGCCGAATTTGACCTTCTCGCCGAAGGTCACGACATCGTAAGCGCGGATATTAACCTTCCAGCCCACCTTGCCAAGCTGCTGGGCAATCAGCTCATCGACCGACTTGGAGGTTGCAAGATAGGGATTGGAGTGAAGGGTGATTTCCAGCGGTTTGCCATCCTTGACGCGCACACCGTTCGCGCCCTTTACCCAGCCCGCTTCATCCAGAAGCTTTTCCGCCTTGTCGGGGTTATAGGCGAGCAGGTCACTATGGTCGGTCGCGCCTGGCACATTGCTTTGAATGAACGAGGTCGCGAGCTTCCAGTCCGGTGTATATACGGTGTCGATGATCTCCTGGCGGTTGATCCCCGCCTGAAGCGCCTGGCGAACCTTCACGTCGTCGTAAGGCGCAAGCTTGGTGTTGACCGCCCAACCATTGACGAAGCCGAGGTAGCGCGGCGTGGCAACGGTAAAGCCTTCCTCCTTCAGCGATTTCAGTTCCTGCGGAGAGGCATTATAGGCGACATCCGCCTGGCCGGACTGAACCGATGCCACGCGAAGCGACGGCTCTGAGACGAGCTTATAGGTAATGCTGTCCAGATAGGCAGGACCCGTGTGGCCGACCGCAGCCGGTCCCCAATTGTAATCCTTGCGCTTGACGAGGGTGACATGATCGCCCTCCTTCCAGCTTTCCACCACATAGGGGCCGCTGCCAACCGTTTTGCTGAGGTCCGCCTGGACGCTTGCAGGCTGGGCGATCGTCTTGGGAGAGATGAGGATCGAGCCATGATAGCCCAGTGTCGGAATGAAACCGAGCGTCGGCTTCTTGAAGAAGACCTTCACCGTTTTCGCATCCACGGCTTCGGCCCGGTCATAGGTCTTGGGGAAGAGACCGATCGGGTTGATGCCGTCGTTCTTGCGGCCCGCATACCAGATGTTGAGATTGGCAACGACGGCATTGGCGTCCAGAGGCTCGCCATCCGAAAAGGTCACGCCACTCTTCAGGTGGAGCGTGAATTCTGTGGCGGTGTCGTTCTGCTCCCACGTCTCAGCGATCCACGGGCTTACCTTGCCCTCGGCATCGACATAGACGAGCTTGTCGGTGACATGGCCCCAGATGTGGCCCTGAAAGCTCGATATGGCGCTGTTGTTGGGAATCCATGTATCGCCGAGGGAGTCGATGAGGAATGTGATATCGCCGCCATCATGCGGGCGGTCCGCTGCCTGTACTGGCAGCGGTGCCGTGGCCGAAAGGAAGAGCGCCGCGGAGGCTGCGATCGACGCCGTGACCAGTAGCTTGCGTCGGGAAAAAGAAGGCAGTGAGAGATGTCTGACCATGATGTAGTCCTGAGTGAAATATTGAAAATCTTGGGGTGATCTGGCTGTCGAACGGCGCCGCAAAGCATGCGAATGTCCGTTCCCGCCGCGCACGCGACGAGATGTCGAAAGCCTGTCGATGAAAGGAAGAGCGTGCTGTTAGCGCTGGCCAGAACGTTTCGAACGCTTGCCAGCGTTAAGAGCGCGCCCGCTTCTACATAGTTCGGTCATGAGCAGCCCCCTTGCGTTGATCTGTTTATCTTGACGCCTAATCTAACAGCGACGTGGCAGAGAGAAAGACTGGTTGTTCTTTTTCTATAGTTTTAGGGGATTAATTTGCCGCCATTTTCGCTGCTGGTTGGATTGCTGTTTCAGCGCCGGTTGGAACCAGTGCCGGTCGGCTTTGACGCGTATCGGCGTGAGACCGCCAGTTCCTCGCCGCCCGTTCCGAAAGTGATGGCCTCGAAGATTCCCACCTTCGGCGGTTCGCCAGCATAGCGCTCGAACTCGACCCTGGCGATCTGGCCTGTCGAGCCCTGTGCGAGTTTCGAGGTGCCGATATCGCGGGTCAAAATGTTGGGGTTGCCGTGGATGCACATCGTCCGCTTTGCCGCCGGATCGTCTGGCTCGAACCAGGCGCCCGTCGAAAGCTGCAGAACGCCTGGCATCACGTCGTCGCTCAAGAGCGCGCCTGCAAGGCAGCTGCCTCTTGCATTGAAGAGCCGGACAATATCGCCCTCGGAAATACCGCGTCGGCTGGCGTCCTCCGGGTGAATACGAACGGGCTCCCGCTCTTTGATCTTGGTGGAACGGCTGTAATCGCCATAGTCGAGCTGGCTGTGCAGCCGCTGCCGGGGCTGGTTGCAGACGAGGTGGAGCGGATAGAGATCCGCTTCACCGTCCGTTTCGCTTCGCGCCGGGAACCAGCGCGGATGGCCCTTGCAATCATCATAGCCAAAGCTCTCCACGGTCCTGGAGAAGATCTCGATCTTTCCCGATGGTGTCGGAAGTGGCGCGGCCTCCGGATCTGCCCGAAAGGCCTGGGCCGGGCCACCATCATCAGCTTTTGTCGGCAGGACGAGCTCGCCGCGCTCCCAAAATGTCTCGAAATTCGGCGCGTCGTGCCCCTGCGCTTCCAGCGCCGAGCGGGTTGTTTCGTAGAGAAAGGCCAGCCATTCGCGGCTGCTGCGCCCTTCGGTAAACGCATCTGACTTTCCGAGTTGCTGGGCGATTCCGGCGAAGATATCGTAATCGTCTCTTGCCGCACCGACGGGATCGATCAGCCGTTTCATTGCAATCATCAGGGGGTCGCGGTCTGCAGCGCCGATATCGTCACGTTCCAGCGTGGTTGTGGCCGGAAGCACGATGTCGGCATGTCGCGCCGTCGACGTCCAGGCAGACTCGTGAACGATGATCGTCTCGGGACGCTTGAAAGCCGCACGCAGGCGATTGATATCCTGATGGTGATGAAACGGATTTCCACCCGCCCAATAGACCAGACGGATATCCGGATAGCGTAAGGAGTGGCCGTTATAGTGAAACTCTCCGCCGGGATCGAGAAGCATGTCCGCGATCCGGGCGCAGGGGATGTAATCTGCCACCGGATTTTTGAACTGGTTGAGTGTAGGTAGAGGAACGGCCAGCAACGTCTTGCCGATATTGCCAAGCGCGCCGAGCGAGTAGGAGAAGCCGCCGCCATCGAGCCCGATCTGGCCGAGCATCGCTGCCAGCACGATCCCCATCCACACCGGCTGCTCGCCAAAATCGGCTCGCTGGAGCGAGTGACTGACGGTGATCAAGGTGCGGTTGCTTGCCATTCTCCGCGCAAGGGCTCGGATCGTTTCAGCATCGATCCCGCAGATCGAGGCTGCCCAGTCCGCGCTTTTGGGCCGGTCGTCCTCTCTTCCCAGAAGATACGTCTCAAACGTGTCGTATCCGATGGTGCAGCGTCGAAGAAATGCGTGATCGTGCAGCCCTTCGGTAACAAGCGTGTATGCCAGCCCGAGCATGAGCGCGACGTCCGTGCCGGGTTTGACCGCAAGCCATTCGGGGCTTAGTTCGGTTGCAAAGTCGTCTCTTAATGGGCTGATGGAGATGAAGCGCGCGCCCCGTTTGCCAGCCCCGCCCAGCGTCTGTCGGACCGTATGCTTGCTGATACCGCCGCCATGGACATCGGCATTCTTGATCGCCATGCCGCCAAAAGCGACGAGAAGCTCGGTGCTGCGTTCGATGGCGTCCCAGGTGACACTCTTGCGATCGAAGCTGTCATAGGGACCGAGCACATGTGGGATAATCACCATCGCGGCCCCCGAACTATACGTGTTCACGGATCGTACATAGCCGCCAAGCACGTTCAGAAAGCGGTGGATTTGGCTTTGGGCGTGGTGAAACCGTCCTGCACTCGACCAGCCATAGGAGCCACCGAAAACGGATGACGGACCATGCGTTTCATAGATGCGGCGAAGTTCCGCGGCGACAAGCGCCTCGGCCGTTTCCCATGCCACTTCGACGAATTCGTCCCCACCACGCCGTTGCGTGTGGGTGCGATCTTGCTCCAACCATCCACGCCGGACGGCTGGCCGCTGGATGCGCGCTGGGCTGTCGGCGACGGCAGACAGATTACCAAGCAACGGTGATGGGTACGGATCCTTATCATGGGGCCGAACCTCTAAACGACCGTCATTTATCCGCCCAGAAAACGCGCCCCAGTGGGAGCTGTGGGGTTTAAAGAGATCCATCACTGCACTCGCTTTTCTCAGAACGGTCGCGGCTGCGTCTCACGGCAGGATCTTTCCGGGATTCATGATGCCGGCGGGATCCACTGCCCGCTTGATGACGCTCATCAGATCCACGGCATCGCCATGCTCCTCGCGAAGATAGGCGATCTTGCCGGTTCCCACACCATGTTCTCCGGTCGATGTGCCGCCCACCGAGATCGCGTGGCGAACCATTTTCTTGTTGATTGCAGCGACTTCGACGAGTTCTTCCGCGTTGTTCGGATCCACGGCAAAGACAACGTGATAATTGCCGTCGCCGACATGGCCAAGGATCGCAGTGGGAACCGTGCAGTCCTTTAGAAGCGCTCGTGTCTCCAATATGCAGTCACCTAACCTCGAAACGGGGACGCACACATCCGACGACCAACCCTTGGCGTTCGGCCGTTGCGAAACGACGGCGTAGAAAGCATTGTGGCGGGCCTTCCACAGTCGGTTACGCTCTTCCGGCGCATTCGCCCACTCGAAATCCTTGCCGCCATTCTCCTCGACAATGGCCGAGACCATCTCGACCTGTTCCGCCACACCTGCCGGTGAGCCGTGAAATTCGAAGGCGAGCGTGTCCTCGATCTTCATATTCAGCCCCGAATAGGCATTGACGGCCTTGATCAGGCCGCGGTCCATCAACTCCATGCGGGCGATGGGGATACCGAGTTGAACGATCTGAATGGCAGAGGCGACGGCCTGTTGCACATCCTCAAAGGAGCAGAGCGCTGCGGATATGGTCTCCGGAATCCCGTACAGACGCAACGTGACCTCGGTGATGATTCCAAGCGTCCCCTCGGAACCGACGAACAGGCGGGTCAAATCATAGCCGGCGGAGGATTTTCTCGCGCGGCCGCCGGTTTTGATGATCTGGCCGTTCGGGAGAACGACAGTCAAGCCGAGCACATTTTCTCGCATGGTGCCATAGCGGACCGCGTTAGTGCCAGAAGCACGCGTTGCAGCCATGCCGCCCAGCGAGGCATTGGCGCCAGGGTCGATGGGGAAAAACAAGCCAGAGTCCCGTAGATACGCGTTCAGTTGCTCGCGCGTCACCCCAGCTTCCACCGTGCAATCCAGATCTTCCACGCTGACGCGCGTGATCTTCGACATGCGCGACAGGTCGATCGATACGCCACCTCTGACAGCTGAGAGGTGTCCTTCCAGCGATGTGCCAGCGCCGAAAGCGATAACCGGGATATTCTCCGATGCGCAAAGCTTGACGATCTCAGACACTTCAGCGGATGTTTCGGCAAAGGCAACAGCCGCGGGAAGCGCTGCGGCATGGTGGGCCTCCCCACGTCCGTGCTGCTCTCGCAGAGCAACCGATGTCGAAAATCTGTCACCAAGAAGAGCGTGAAGGGCTTGCAACAGAGCGGGCGAGAGTGACGTCATGGGTTGCTTTCCGGAAGAGCCGCGCGGCGCGTCTTACGGAGGCGGCATGCGGGAGGGTCATGTTTTATAGGCAGGCGGGAGCGCCGCCTGCCTCATCTTGTCTGAGGCTCAGGCAGCGAGCCGTTCGCCCTTGAGATGGCGTTCAAGAAAATGAAGGCTGTCCTGGCCCCAGTAGAGTTCGTCCTCGTAGCGATATGTGGGTACCCCAAACACGCCGGCAGATTTCGCCGTCTCGTAACTTGCTTTGCGAAGGTCTGCGATCGCGCCGCTCTGACTCCGCTCTTCCAATGCCGCGGCATCAAAGCCTGCGGCACTTGCGATCGCAAGACGCACTTCAGCGCTGCCAATATTCTCGCCGCGCACCCAAAACGCCTCCTGAAACGCCAGGGTTAAGGCGAGCCAGTCCTCGCCGGCTTCAAACGCGGCCACGACAAGGGCGCCCGCGGGTGCGGGATCGGAAAGGCCTGCACGATTGTCGAAGCTCAGTACCTTTCCACGCAAAGCCGCCCAGCGCTTGAGATCCTTCGTCCAATAAGCACGGCGAACTTCGGGCCGATTGCGGGAGTAGATCCCTCCATTTTCTTCGATCAGTGGAATAACATGGGGTCGTATGTTGACGTCGTATTGAGCCGCGAGCGCGGCAAATGGCTCGAGTCCAATAAACGCCCAAGGCGAGCCGATGCTAAAGAAGTAGTCGATCGTTTTCGTCATAAAGAGCTGCTTTCAATCGAGGGAGAGGGGGGAGAGGCTGTATCGAAAACGGAAAGAGCGCAGTCGCGAGCAAGCAAGACTGGCTGCGGATCTCGTCCGACGGCAACCGTTGCCAGCGCTCCCTCGTAGAGAAGCGCAAGGTGGGCGGCTGTCAGTTCGTCTGCGATCCCCGCTTTGCTCAGGATCGTGGAGAAAATGCCGCGAACCACGGCCTTGTGGTGCCGCGCGACCGAGCAGACCTTGTCGGATTCGCCGTGCTCGGCTACGGCCAGAGCAAAGGCGCATCCTCGAAAATCCGGGCTGTCTGCTTTTTCATGGAGCCGCTCGAAGATTGAAACGATCTGTGCTCTGGGTGGCAAGGCGGAGGAAACCACCTCATTCAACGACTGGACGACCCGGTCATGACGCGCCGATAGATAGGCGGCAACAAGGTGATCCTTGGAAGGAAAGTGCCGATAAAGCGTTGCTTTGGCAACGTTCGCCTCTTCGATGATGCGATCGATACCGACGGCCCTGATGCCCTCGCGATAGAAGAGACCGCCTGCTGCGGTGATGATTTGGTCCGATATGGCTTCTCTCATTGTATTGCGTCACGCTGCTGGATTGAAATTACGGGAAACGGCGGGCTCCTGCTGTGTTCTCAGTCCTACGGGCAACGTGTCTGAGTCTTGATTGAGTAGTGCAATAATCGCCTCCAGCGCCAGGGGCTCTGTGAATTGCGCCTTCTCGGCAAGTTGACCTGCCAAGCGTTGAACTGCCTCATTGTACGGCGTCGCAACGCCGTGAAGCCGGCCAAGAAGCACGATCTCGCCATTGAGAAAATCGACTTCACTCGATGCGCCACGCGTAAAACTCTGCCACGTGGATTGCTGGCCAGGGGAGACGCCGCTCCCCGGCGCAACGCGCCAGTTGGAAATGTCTATGCGGCGTTCTGACGGCGAGGCGAGGGAATAGCCTCCAGCCTGAAGCGCCTGCGTTGCCTCATTGACAAGTGCGGTGCCGATATCTTCGCGGAGATCCGGCTTGCCGTCAAACAGCTCAAGAGCGTTCCGGACATTGTGAAGGAGCTTTGCCGCCTTCCATCGACGGATATCGCTGGTGGCTTCGGCAAGATATCCTGCTTTGGTCAGATCCTCTGCGATCTGGTCGCTCAGCGCATCGCGCCCCACCGGAAACCGCCCGACCGTGGCAATACCAAGCTGCGGGTCTCCCGCGACAGCGACCGTGCCAGTTCGCGTAAAGAGGGCTGGGGTCAGAATGCTCGCCCCGTAAACATTGGCAAATGTTCGAAGAGCTGCGGCTTCTGTTGCAAGACCGTTTTGGAATGTGACGATCGGCAAGGACAATGACGCCGGCAGGCGTGAACCGGCGACGTCGCGCCATGACCAGAAGGCGAGCGCGCTGGCTGCATCCTGGGACTTGACCGTGAGAAGGAGAATGTCATCCTTTCGCAGCTCTGGCGGCTCTTCTAGATCAAATGCGGAAAGTTCGATTTGGCGCACACCGTCGGGCCTGCGAAATGTCAGACCATGTTGCTTTATGTGCCTGATCTGAGCACCCCGCCCGACGAGAACGTAGTCGATGTCGGACAAGGCGAACTGGGCAGCGAGGCTTGCGCCGACTGCGCCAGCCCCGATGATGATATAGCGTGACATTTTCGGCCTTCTCCCTCATGGGCGGTCGGTTGGATAAGACAATGTCTACGACCGCACTGCCCAGGTAGGAAGACCGGTCATTCCTTTTTTCTATTAATCCTGTAGAATATTATTTCCCGAACCGATTTTTCTCTCAGGGCACGAGTTTTGCCGCCAAGACTTGTCTGTGCGTTTGCTTTTGTCGGATATGCACGCGGACTCCGCCTCCCTCGCGGAGACTATTCGAGAGAGGACCAAGGCCCTCACATCTTGCAGGCGCGGTGGGCAAGATAGCGCTCAGGTTGAACTGTCCGGGAACGTCGTCTCCAGGAGAGTTACAACGCCTTGGGACGTGAGCCAATCCAAGGCGGCGACCACTCGCAAACCTGATAGCGCCCTGTTTCATCAGCGCCTGCGTAATGGATCGGCCCATGGCACGAAGCGCCGCTCTATAAGTCGAGCAAGCCATTCGAGTGCGAAGGCAATGATGGCGATCACTAGAATTCCCGCTATGACAATATCGGTGACCAAGAACTGCGCAGCCGACTGGATCATGAAGCCGAGGCCGCGGGTGGCTGCTACCAGTTCGGCTGCCACAAGTGTCGACCAGCCAGTCCCAAGCGCAATGCGGATGCCGGTCAGGATCGACGGCACGGATGCAGGCAGCAAAACGCGTGTCAGGACCTGGGTGCGGGTGGCGCCGAAGGCACGGGCGGCATTGACGAAATCCTTTGGCACGGCTTTGACACCTGCACTCGTCGACAGGATGATCGGTGGTAGCATGGAAAGGGCAATCACCGTCACCTTCGAGGCTTCACCGATGCCGACCCAGATGATGATCAGCGGAAGGTAGGCCAACGGCGGTAGAGGCCTGAGGAACTCGACGATCGGGTCGAGAACGCCTCGACCGACGCGACTGAGAGCAATCAGCAGGCCGACGGGAATACCGAGGGACAGGGAGACAGCCAAGGCGCCAAGCACGCGCCCGAGACTTGCAGCAAGGTGCTCCAGCAAAGTGGAGTCTACAAACCCCGTTGTGAAGAGCGTACCGAAGGAGGCCGCGACAACTGGCGGAGAAGGCAGAAAGACTGGGGAGACGACGTTGAGGGCAGACGCTATCCACCACGCTCCCAGAAGCGTGAGGCCAGTGAGAATCGAAATGGCGAGGGTTGGAACGCGCAGGCGCGATTGCCAGGCTTTGGGCTGTCCGGTCACGGAATGGCTTTCTGCTTTGATCTTTGCAGTGTCGGCAAGGAGCGTCATGCTGCGAGTTCCTCATCTGCCGTATCGTGAATGAGCGCCGTCAACCCGTCATGCATGCTGCGGAACAGCGGAGACTGACGAACTTTGCGCGGATCGACACCGGACAGGATTTCCTCGGCGAAGCCGCTTTCGAGGATGGTGCCGATCCGGCCGGGATTTGGCTGTAGCACGACGATGCGGGTCGCCAGCAGCAAAGCCTCTTCGATGCTGTGCGTGATCAGCAGAGCGCCGGCCTGGCTCGTCTTCCAAATGTCGAGAAGGAACAGTTGCAGTTTTGTACGTGTCAGGGCATCCAGCGCGCCAAGCGGCTCGTCGAGCAGCAGAAAGCTTGGTTCGGCAGCAAGCGCCCGGGCAATGCCGACGCGTTGGCGCATCCCACCCGACAGTTCCCATATGCGCCGGTCGCCAGCATCGTCAAGGCCGACGCGGATCAGGAGATCATTGGCGATCTTGCGGCGCTCCGCAGGCGGCACGTTCTTGAGCGATAAGGGGAAGGCGATGTTATCCCGGGCATTCAGCCAAGGATAAAGTGCGTCGTCTTGAAAGACGACAGCTCTCTCTGCTCCTGGGCCGGATATCGGCCTTCCGTCGAGCAAAATAGTACCCAATGTCGGAGCTTGGAAACCGGCTGCCAGATTGAGGAGGCTCGTCTTACCGGAACCCGACCGGCCGATGACCACAACAAATTCACCGCTGGTGATCGAGAGATCGATACGCTCCAGAACGTGAACATCGGGTGCTGCTTTGCTCCGGCCGGGGTAGGTCAGGCTGACGGTGTCAAAGGTGAGGCGACTGGGCATGGATTTCCTCGCATTACAACTGGAAGAACCGGCACGGCATGCCGGTTCTCAGGTTAGGCTTAACAGATCAGAAGGACAGCTTTGCTGCGTCCTGAACCCAGTGCAGAGAGACGTACGCGCTATAGTCGTCAAGTGTCGCGGGGATCTTTCCTTGCTCCTTGAGGAAAGCCGAGGTCGCCGCAACAGCCTTGGCCGTTCCGCCGCCCAGCAAGTCGGCGCCAGCCTGCTCTTGAAGTGTGGGGAAGATATAGCCTTTCAGGAGTGCGGGAACCTCTTCCTGTTTGGCGCCGGTAAGGCGTGCGATCTTCGCAGCTTCCGGCGATGTCGCGTTCCAGGCTTCAGGGTTGGCGCGGTAAGCGGCAGTCGCATCACCCGTCACCTTGACGAAGGCTTTGACAAGATCAGGATGCGCGTCGGCAAAGCTCTTGCTGACAATCCATGCGTCGAAGGTCGGCCCGCCCCAGTTGGCGACATCGGCGGATGTGGCAAGTACCGTGCCGGTTTTCTTGATCTCGGAAAGTACCGGGTCCCAGACATAAGCACCATCGATATCACCGCGCGCCCAGGCTGCGGCAATTTCCGGCGGGCGGAGGTTGAGTATGTTCACCGTCTTCGGATCGATGTTCCAGTGCTTCAAGGCCGTCAACAGGCTGTAATGGGCCGTCGATACGAAGGGCGTCGCAATCTTTTTTCCTGCTAGATCTTCCGGCTTGGTAACTCCTCGAACGGCAAGCGCTTCCGCCTCACTGATGAGACCGACGAGAGCAATCGTTTCAATCGGCAATTGGCGGCTTGCGGCAGCTGCCAGCGGTGAGGAGCCAACGTAACCAATATCGATCGAACCGGATGCAATCGCGGCGATTACATCCGCGCCACCATCGAACTTCTGCCAGTTGATCTTGGCTTTCGTCGCTTTTTCGTAAGTGCCGTCCGCCTGTGGCACACGGGATGGCTCGACGATCGGCTGGTAGCCGATATTGATGGTCGTCTCGGCACTCCACGCGGGCGTGGCGAGGAAGGAAGTGCTGACGGCAGAGGCTGCGATAAGAGCGGCGAAAGCGCGGCGGGAAAGCTTTGTCATGAGCGGTTCTCCATGTGATATCTCATGACATTCAATTTATGAAATCTATTCATTTTATAGAGATATGAGCGACCGCTTATCGCTTTATCTTTGAGCGTAACATTCTAAATTCTCGGGGATCTGCAGGAGAAATTTCGCAACACCGCACTCGGTGGCAATACTTCGGCGCGCATGCCCCGATGATAGGTAGCGGGATCGGATGGAGTGCGCCGTAGCGAATAATCCCGAGGCGTTATCAACCTGTTGGAAATCAATCCTCATTCCTGCTGGTGAGTTTCGAGTAGCGGGAGAAGCTCTTTTCCCTGCCGCTCAATCTCTCTCAGATAAGGCGTATCCGATAATATGAATTTCGTGATGCCGAGGTCTCGGTACTTATTGAGGGAGGCAGCGACATTCACCGCCGACCCGACGAGCCAGGTGGTCGCGGCTCCGCCGCCGCCGACGCGTCCCGGCGCTGTATAAAGGTTATCGTCGAGCACATCACCTTGTTGTTGCAGATCGTATAATCGCTGCTGGCCCACCGCGACGGACTGGAGATGATCGTTCCAGCGTGCGCCGCTCCCTTTTGCCATTTCGGCGACCCTGTCTTCCGCATCACGCCAGGCTTCCGCGTTCGTGCTTCGAACGACAGTGGTGATACGCAGGCCAAATTCCAGTGGCGGCAAATCGCGGTCCAGCCGTTTGCTGAGGTCCTTCAGTCGCTCGATACGGTCCTTTATGGATTGCAGTGGTTCGCCCCAGAAAAGCTGAACATCCGCTTCCGTTGCCGCGACCTGTTCCGCAGCATCCGAGGCACCGCCAAAGTAGAGCTTCGGATGCGGGCGACCTTCCCTCTTAGTGATCCGGGGCTGAGCAGTTGAGTTGGAAAGCTGAAAGTGCTTCCCGTGGAAATTCACATTTTGCTCGGTCCAGAGCCGTCGTACCAGCCGCATGAATTCCTTCGTGCGGGCGTAACGTTGTGCCTGATCGCCTTCGCTGTCTCCATAGGCGGCGAGATCATCTCGACCTGAGACGATGTTGATGCGAAGGCGTCCGCCCGACAGCTCATCAAGAGTTGCTGCCGCGGAGGCAAAGTGCGCTGGCTGCCAATAGCCTGGGCGAATGGCAGCCAGTGGTTCGAAGGTTGAGGTTTGCGCTGCGAGCGCTGTGGCAACCGTAAATGTGTCCGGCCGGCCCCAACCAGTTCCGATCAGCGCGCCTTTCCAGCCGTTTTGTTCCAGCGCCTTGGCGTGGGAGGTAAGGGTGGCGAGGCTGTTATGATCGGCTGATGCAATGTCTCCCCGGTGGCCAGCTTTCGTGTCGTTTGGAATGTACCAGAGAAATTCGCTCGCGCCGCCCATGCCGTCATCCCGAATGTCATTATCTGTGAATTTCGTGAGGCGAGTGCCTCACATTGAAAGCATTCCAGACGACAGGCAGAGCAACCAAGCAGGGCAATCCAAATTGGTGAAGGTGAGAGGAAAGTAATTTGCTGTGTCAGAGCCTTCGCAGTAAATTCTACCGATTTTATATGGTTTGGTGGCAATCGCTTCGATGTCGGCGTCAAGTTGCGACGATTGCCCGCTGCCGTCAGAGCGTCGTGCGAGGGTCCATTAATAGATCGACGCATGCGCTTTTCGAAAGTCGATCTTCCGATAACGGCAAAACATCTCTGAGACCGCTTTGCGACTGCTTTATTCTAAAGCCCGTACAAACTTTAGAAAGGGGCACCTTTCAGAAGTTGATCAAAATCATAGATTGACTTCATTGTTTTAAAGGGAGCAGACGATGAAAGTTGTTTTGGGATTGGCGCTTGGTCTTTTGGCATCCGTGACGACCTTTGGTCAGGCGCTGGCGGCCGAGCTTTCCGAGATACGCATCGATTGGGCGACCTATAATCCTGTCAGTCTGGTGCTGAAGAATGACGGTCTGTTGGAGAAGGAGTTCAGCAAGGACGGCATCAAGGTGACCTGGGTGCAGTCCGCGGGCTCCAACAAGGCGCTGGAGTTCCTTAATGCCTCATCGCTGGATTTCGGCTCGACCGCAGGTGCTGCCGCGCTCATCGGGCGCGTCAACGGTAATCCCATCAATTCGGTATATGTTTATTCCCGTCCTGAATGGACGGCGCTTGTGACCCGGAAAGACACCGGCATTGCCAAGGTGGCGGATCTGAAGGGTAAATCCATTGCTGTGACACGCGGAACAGATCCGCATATTTTTCTGGTCCGCGCTTTGGCGGAAGCTGGCCTTTCCGAGAAGGATGTCAAACTTGTGCTTCTGCAGCACGCGGATGGCAAGCTGGCGTTGCAGCGTGGGGATGTTGATGCCTGGGCCGGTCTCGATCCGATTATGGCCTCGGCTGAGGTGGAGAACGGCGATGTCCTGTTTTATCGCAAGCCGGAGAACAACAGTTGGGGCGTTTTGAATGTTCGTGAAGCGTTTGCGAAGGAACATCCCGAAGTCGTTTCCCGCGTGATTGCTGCCTATGAGGTCGCGCGTAAGAAAGCGATCGCCGAGCCCGGTGTTCTGAAGGCTGCGCTGGTGACTGCAACGAAACTGCCGGATAGCGTCATCGCAAAGCAGCTTGAGCGTACCGATCTCAGCCATTCCAGGATCGGTGACGAGCAACGGGAGACCATCGAGGCGGCAGGCATCGCCCTGCAACAGGCGGGCGTGATCAAGACGGATGTTGATGTAAAGAAAGTGACAAGCGACTTGATCGATCCGACCTATGGTAGCGCGCTCGGCCAATAGGGAGTTGTTCAATGGCGTTGGCCGATTTGTGGCGGGCGGACAGTCAGAAGAAAGAAACCGGGATGCGTGCGATACGCGTCCCGGTTCTCGACAATCCAGTTTTCGGCCTGATATTTCCATGCATTCTCCTCCTCCTATGGGAGGGTCTGGTCCGTTCCGGACTTATCGAGGGACGGTTGATGCCGCCGCCGTCGCGCGTCTTCCAGACCATCGGCGAACTTGCATCTTCGGGTGAACTGGCAGATCACATCGGCATTACGGTCTGGCGTGTCGCGGTCGGTTTTTTGGCAGGCGCTGCTTTTGGCACAGTCATCGGTGCCGTCACCGGATATTCACAGCGTTTGAGCCGTCTACTCGACCCAACGCTGCAAGCGCTTCGCGCCATTCCATCCATTGCCTGGGTCCCGTTGTTTATACTGTGGTTTGGGATATTCGAAGCATCCAAGGTCGCGCTGATTGCCGTCGGTGTCTTCTTTCCAGTCTATCTCGGCGTTTACGGCGCCGTTCGTGGTGTCGATCGTAAGGTGGTGGAAGTCGGTCGAATATTTCGTCTGTCTGATTTCCAACTTGTGCGGCGTATTCTTCTGCCTTCCGTCTTGCCGGACTATGTGCTGGCACTTCGGGCCGGTCTCGGGCTTGGCTGGATGTTCGTGGTGGCTGCGGAGTTCATGGGTGCTTCGAACGGGCTTGGCTATCTTCTCGTGGATGGGCAGCAACTGGGCAAGCCCGACCAGATTCTGGCTGCGATCCTCATTTTCGCTGTCTTCGGAAAGTTGACGGACACGCTGCTGATTGTCGGTAGCGCGCCTTTTGTTCGGTGGCATGATCACCACGGCCGGAAGAGATAAGATGTTAATCATAGATGCACTATCGAAGACCTTTCCCAATGGCACGCAAGCGATCAGTGGCTTCAGTCTTGAGATCAAGCCGGGAGAGGTGCTCGCTATCATTGGTGGCTCTGGATGTGGCAAAAGCACGCTGCTGCGGCTTGTGTCGGGTCTTGAGAGCGCGACGCGCGGCCGCATCATCCTCCAGGATAAGACGCTTACCGAACCCGATGAACGTGTGAACCTTGTTTTCCAGGAACCAAGGCTCTTTCCGTGGTTGAGTGTCGCGGACAATATCGGCTTCGGGCTGAAGCACCTCTCTCGCGAAGATCGTCACCTTCGTGTTTTGCAGGCGTTGGACCGTATGGGTCTGTCGGCCTATGGAGACCGGTGGGTGCGCGAGCTGTCCGGCGGTCAGGCACAGCGCGTCTCGCTGGCTCGCGCTCTGGTGGTTGAGCCGGCGGTTCTGTTGCTGGACGAACCGTTTTCGGCGCTTGATGCGATGACGAGGACATCTCTGCAAGATCATCTCTCGGATCTATGGCTCGAACAGCGCACGACCATGCTGCTTGTTACGCATGATATCGAAGAGGCTGTCGTGCTCGCCGACAGGATCGTCGTTATGCAGCCATCGCCTGGACGGATATTCGAAACGGTCAGTGTCGATCTCGCGCGCAACCGGGATCGAAACTCTACTGCGTTCACTGCGTTGAAAAGCCACCTGTCGGAGTTGCTGGAACGCTCCTTAGCGGTGCGCGCTGATCATGGTGCGGCAGTGAATGCTGCTTGAGTGCAGCTGCCCCCCACTCTTGCACGCAGTTTGGATGTTTTCAACGGCAGGCCCGGACAGGGTAGAGCGTTGTCGGAAACGCACGAAAAATAGAATAGTGATCTTGTAGAGAATCTTGACCCGCACCCCTTAGCTGGCGAAACTATAAGTCTCACAAAGGGAGAAGGTGAAATGCCGACTGGTTTCAATCTGTTTTCGCTCGACATGTTCAAGATATTTAAACCGAGCGCTCCCAAGGCGGAATTTGCCCCTGAGGAAATGCCGCTGCCTTCTCTCGGTCGCGACGACGAAAGCAAAAATCGCGATCGTGAGCAAGAAGCGGAAATCGCCTTCTGGGGTCTCGCCTGCTACCCCGTTGTTTAGGGCGGGACGGTGCAGCGTTGTCAGCCTTGCTTCAGGATTGACGTAAAACTATGAAGTCTTTCTCTCCTGCGTCATCTGACCGCGTCAGCGTGGCAATTATCGGCGGTGGATTTACGGGCGCTGCGACGGCGGTGCATCTTGTTGGAAGCGAAGACACTCCCGCCGACGCATCCGTGGTCGTCGTGGAGCCCCGATCTGATTTGGGCCGCGGTCTTGCGTATAGCGCGATCGATCCAGCACACCGGGTAAATGTTCCTGCAGCGAGGATGACGCTTTTTCCCGACATACCAGATGATTTCGAGACTTATCTGAGAGATTTGCCGTCCGAGCACGATGGTGAACTTATCGGACACGATGGCTCTCCCTATCCCAGACGGTCTGTCTTTGGCGATTATGTTTCGGCACGTCTTCGCCCCTATTTGCAGAGCCGGCGTATCGGTCACTGGCAAACAGACGCGGTAGCGGTATCTCAAAAAGCTGGCAGTTATGAGATTATCGGGGCCGACGGAAATGCGCTGCTTGCCGATATCGTTGTATTGGCGGTGAGCCACCCGCCGCCTTCGCTGCCCAAAGCGCTCGTGCCTTTCCAGAACGACCCAAAGTTGATTGCGGATTTCACGGTTCCTGATGCGATAGACGCAATCGATGCTGCGCATCGCGTTCTCATCATAGGCAATGGCCTGACCGCTGCCGATGTGGTCGCGTCGCTCAAAAGACGTGGACATACCGGCCACATCACCTCTGTATCTCGCAGAGGGCTGAGATCGCGCGGCCACGGACCAGCCGGGCAGGACCCTTTCGGCGATTTTCTGTCCGAGCGACAACAGTCTGCCAGCGCCCTTCTTCATGCCATCCGTCAACGTCTAAGGGAGGCAGAGGCTCAGGGCATGACCTGGCACTGCGTCGTTGACGCGGTGAGGGGGCAAGGGCAGGAGATTTGGAAAAACTTACCCGTCGCCGCGCGCAGACGCATCGCCCGGCACGTGCGACCGTTCTGGGATGTCCATCGCTTTCGGGTCGCCCCACAGGTTGAAGCTGCTGTGGAGCAGGCAATCGCAAGCGGCCAAATGGATGTTCGTGCAGCCTCGCTTTCTTCCATTACGAAGAACGCCGCACGCTATCGGGTCGTGCTGAGGCCTCGCCTAAGCGGGGACGTCGAGGCTCTTGATGTCGATGCCATCGTCGTCACCACGGGGCCGGCACATGGCGGCATTCTCCAAAGTCAGCCACTGTTTCGACAACTTGAAGAGGCCGGAGTCTTGCAGGCTTGCCCGACCGGGCTTGGTATCCTGGTCGACGCGCAATCTCATCCCATATCGACCTTTGGCGAGAGCACCACTTCGCTCTTCATCGCCGGTCCGCTTGCGCGAGGGGCGTTTGGAGAATTGATGGGGCTGCCCCAGGTAACGGAGCATGCGATCTTTGTCGCGGCGGGTGTTCGCGATCTGATGTGTAGGAGCAAGATCTCGCCCCATGCGAACTACGCAGTCGCAGGCTGACGGTCGGGTGTTTCAGGAGACGTTTGTTCCGCTGGCGGCACGCGTGTTGGAATGTGGTTTCTTATCAAGTTTGTAGACTTTTGTAAGATCGGCGACACTTCAATGCGCCTATAGGATCTGACCATGACAGTTGCCAAGCCACTCGATTTTCTCTGGTTTATCCCTAGCTCGGGAGACGGCGCCTATCTTGGTTCCGACGACCTGAGCAGGCCTTCCGATCCCGGGTACTTTCGCGAGATCGCCAAGGCTGCGGATCGGCTGGGCTATTCGGGCGTGCTGATCCCGACGGGCGCTGCCTGTGAGGAGTCTTTTATTCTTGCCGCTGATCTTGCAGCACATACGGAGAGACTGAAGTTCCTCGTCGCGATCCGCCCGGGTGTCGCGTCGCCTGCCTACTATGCGCGAATGGCGTCTACGCTTGACCGTGTTTCGAACGGCCGTCTGCTTCTCAACATCGTCGTTGGCGGGAGCGCGCAGGAGCTTGCTGGCGATGGGATATTCCTTCCCCATGACGAGCGGTACGATCACGCGGACGAGTTCTTCCAGGTCTTCAACTCACTTATTGCCAACGGTCACGCCCATCTTGATGGCCGCTACATAAAGGCGATCGATGCGCGCCTTGGTCTGCCGCCTGTTCAGCGACCCCATCCGCCAATCTATTTTGGCGGATCCTCCGATGCCGCGATCGACTTCTCCGCTGGCATCACCGACAAGTACCTGACTTGGGGCGAGCCGCCGCAGCAGGTTGCGGAAAAGATCGTCAAGGTGAGGAAAGCTGCTGAGGCGCATGGGAAGAAAGTCACGTTCGGTATTCGTTTGCACTTCATCGTCCGTGAGACGGATGAGGAGGCCTGGGCAGCGGCCGACAGACTGATCTCCAAACTGTCTGACGAGACGATTGCCGCGGCGCAGGAAGTCTTCGCCAAGAATTCGGATTCCGTTGGTCAGGCGCGGATGGTGTCTCTTCACCAGGGTCGGCGCGACAAGCTGGAGGTTTCGCCGAACCTGTGGGCGGGCATAGGCCTCGTCCGATCGGGTGCCGGTACGGCGCTCGTCGGTTCACCGCAGACGGTCGCGGCTCGCTTGCGTGAGTATCAGGAACTGGGCATCGACACCGTTATAGCCTCCGGATACCCCCATCTGGAGGAAGCCTATCGCGTTTCCGAACTGCTTTTCCCGGAGATTGGCCTCCCTGGTCCCAGAGGGCAAATCCGTTCGTCCTTCGGCGAGCAGCAGGTCTTCGGCGGTGGCGGACATGGTGGCAATGTAAAAACTGCTTCCGCTCCTGGACCCTCGTCTACGAAGGTGGCGGCCGCGTCACAAGGCTGATAGCTGCAGCCGTTCAGGAACGACGTCCCTTGCTTCGAGGCAGCGGGCCTTGCACTTATGGATGATGCATGTGTACGACCCTGATTGTTCCTGGACTGAATGGCTCACCTCCTGGTCACTGGCAGGACCATTGGCTCCGTGACGATCCTTCGGCCAAGCTGGTCGATCAGGATGACTGGCAGTGTCCAGTGCTGCAGGACTGGTTGGCGCGGTTCGAGGCCGCGCTGGCCGATATGGACCAAGCCTATGTCGTGGCGCACAGCCTCGGCTGCGTGTTGATTGCAAATATGGCCGAGCGGCCGCTGGCCGACAAAATCAAGGCCGCACTCCTCGTTGCGCCTGCGTCGCTGGAGGAAGTCGAGGCACTGCATCCCTGCATCGTCCGGTTCGGCAAGTTTCCAACGTCGCCTCTTCCCTTTTCGAGCCTCGTGGTCGGTAGCACTACCGACCCTTACATGAGGGGTGAAGAGGTGACGCAGACCGCCCGCCTTTGGGGCAGTGATCTCATCAATCTCGGCCCCGTGGGCCACATCAATATCGCCAGCGGTTTTGGACGATGGCCGCGGGGCTACGAACTTTTTGAGACGCTTATCCGACCTGGAGATTTAACAACGGAGCAACCCGCTCACCTCGTTTTAGAAGGCGCCGAGCGGGTAGCGTAGACTGCGTCGTCTTTCTAAGGCATGTCGCGATCTTTCAGATTCGCTCCTTGCGCTTCAGTTCATTGGTTTGGTGCATGTTGGCATAGCAAACCCGCTTCACACTTTTGCGCGACATGCTTTAGTCCTTCAGACGGAGCACAGAAGATGATCCATCTCGTCGGATGTCTCTAGCGATCATATCGATCCGCTCGTCATTTGAACAACGCACTCAAAATCTTTCCTTCAAGCGCGGCCAGTTCCGGCGCACCGTGACGGCGTGGCCGCGCAAAGGAGACCTCGATATCAAGTGCAATCCGACCGGCATCTATGACGATAATGCGGTCGGCAAGCGCCACGGCCTCGGTGACGTCATGGGTAACGAGGACGGCTGTGAATTTCTGCTGTCGCCAAATTTCTTCCAACAGCCGCTGCATCTCGATCCGGGTAAGCGCGTCGAGCGCTCCGAGCGGCTCGTCCAGTGCCAGAACCTGCGGCCTGGCGACAAGGGCCCGGGCGAGTGCCACGCGTTGCCGCTGCCCACCGGAAAGAACGGACGGCCACTCGTCCGCGCGGTCATCCAGGCCGACGTCGCGCAGGATCGAGAGAGATCGCTCACGTGCCTCCGCACCCTTGGAGATACCGGTCAAGCCGACACCGACATTCTTTGCGACACTCGCCCAGGGCAATAGACGGGGCTCCTGGAACATGATGCGCGTGCGTGCGCTTCCATCCTGCGATTTGACGGTGACGGAGCCAGAACTTGGCTTGTCGAGCCCTGCCAACAGCCTAAGCAAGGTGCTCTTGCCGCAGCCGCTTTTGCCAATCACTGCGAGGAATTGGCCGGCAGGGATATCGAGGTCGATGCCCTTCAAAACCTGCTTGTTGCCAAAGTCGCGCGTAACGCCTCGAAACGACACTGCGGTCGGCAATCGCATGGAAGCCGGAACTGCAGCTGGTTCGGCGAAAGGCGCTTTCGACACGGTTGGGATGTTGACAACGGACATTAGTCTAAATTCTCCACGTCTCTGAAGGCTTCAGGCGGATTGAAAAGCAGGATGCCATTGCAGGGTCAGCCGTTCCAGCAGACGCGCAAGCGAGTCAGCAAGCTTTCCGAGCAAGGCGTAGATAATAATGGACAACAACACGACGTCGATCAGCAGGAATTCCCTGGCTTGCATCGCCATGTAGCCGAGGCCTGAAGAGGCAGCGATGGTCTCCGCGACGATGAGAGTAAGCCACATGATGCCGAGCGCATAACGCAGCCCCACAAACATTGCCGGCAGGGCGCCCGGCAAGATGACCTGAAAGAAAAGCGCCGAAGACGACATACCGTATGTGCGGCCCATTTCAACAAGCTGGCGATCGACGCTCTGTATGCCGAGCAACGTGTTGACATAAATCGGGAAGAAAACACCGAGTGCCACCAGGAATAGCTTGGCCTCCTCGTCAATCCCGAACCAAAGGATGACGAGTGGTATCAGCGCGAGGTGAGGGATGTTACGGATCATCTGCAGTGTCGTGTCGGTGAGATTGCGCGACAATGCCGACAGACCGTTCATCAACCCAAAAACGAGGCCGATCGTCCCACCGATCATGAAGCCGGACAGCGCGCGTACTGTGCTGATGGCGATATTGTGCAGTAGTTCACCGGATAGCAGCAACCGCCAGAAAGCCTCTGCCACCGCAGATGGAGGCGCCATTGTACTGGCTGAAATCCAGCCTGCGCGGCTCGCTATTTCCCACAGAATGATCAAGAGGGCTGGAAGTATCCAGCCGGATATCTTGCCTGAGACAATGCGATTGATGCGAAACATCGAGACTGCTTCCCTGGTGCCTAACGCCTGGCTCGTCACCGGACGGTCATGTTGAAATAGACATCGGCGCGCCCTGGTGAGCGCGCCGATCAGCGTGAATGAGGTCAGTTCGGCACGCCTAATTCGTTCCCTGTGCCTTCCAGACTGCGTCAGCCACATTGATTTGCTTTGGAATGAGGCCAAGCTTGAAGAACCTATCAGCCGTTTCCTGCTGGCTCTTGGCGATCTCCGGCGTGACAGGTCCGATACCGAACTCGGCACGGTTTGCAGCCAGCGTTTGCGCCTCAAGCGGCACATTGGTCACGTCGTGTAGAGCCTGTGCGACCTTGTCGCGATTGGCGGCAGCCCATGTTGCCGCAACCTTAAGGGCCTCGATCGTTGTCGTGACAGCGTCTGGATGAGCGGCTGCGAACTTGCTGTTGGCCAAGAAGTAGGTGTTCACCTTCAGCGTCTCAGCAGATGTCGTCAGCACGCGCGGCTTGTATCGCGTTTCAGCGATTGCGAAGTAGGGGTCCCACACGGCCCAGGCATCGATCTTGTCGCTGGCGAAGGCGGCAGCCGCGTCCGGCGGGCTAAGATAGACAGGAGTGATGTCCGAAAACGCCACGCCCGCCTTTTCCAGTGCCGCAACCAGAAGATTGTGCGCGCTCGTTCCCTTGCCGACGCCGACCTTCTTGCCCTTCAGATCAGCAACGGTCTTGATGTCGGACTGAGGCTTAACAAAAATCGCCTCGCCGGCGCCGTTGGAAGGAAGCGCTGCAACATAGGTAATCGCAGAGCCTGCGGCTTGTCCAAAAATAGGCGGAGCATCGCCTGTCCACCCCAGATCGATCGAGCCCACATTGAGCGCTTCGATAATCGGTGGCCCCGCGTTGAACTCGACCCACTTGACGGTCGTTCCCTTCGGCTCGAGAGCCTTCTCTATGACCTTCTGCTGCTGGGCGATGACCGGCAGATTGGTCTTCTGAAAGCCGATCCTGAGTTCCTTCACATCTTCAGCGGAAGCAGGTGACAATGAAAGCATGACGAGCATGGCAATGCCCGCTCCGAATACGCGTCTTATGACAGCGGACATTAAGGTTTCTCCAACGGTGGTGGTCCTGTACCAATGCTCTGATCCTAGCGAAGCAACTCCCCAAGCGAGCCGTCTTTTTTTCCGATTGGAGCTGCAGATGAGAAAAAATTTTTGCCAGTTTGCTGCATAGAGGGATTGAAGCGATCGATACGACGAACGCCTAAAAGTACGTTGGCTGTGCCGATTGCATCATACGCGCCTTCACCACCGCGGCGAAGATATGTTCCGAATTGGACGCCGAGATAATTGCTGACGAAGATAATCAATCATCCCATGCAGTTGGTTTTTTAGGAGCGGGTCGTTGGTTCGGATACCATCAAGGCGAGTGGGACTCACCCTGAGGTGAGCACAGGACTGGCCCCTGTAGAAGGCTAGACGCCTCTCACGAAGGCAGCCCAATTGGTTTTGATGATGGCGGAAATCAGAGCTTGCCCTCTGCTAAGAGTTCGCGGGTCCGCTTGAGCGTCGACATCAGCGCAGACTTGTAGCCTTTGTCGCTGTCGAATTGTGTCTGCTCGGCCTGTTCTTCGGGGCCGTTAGGCTGCTTGTCGCGCAGGCCGATATAGCAGTAGAATTTGAGCTGCAGCGCGCCGGTTTCGTCCTCGAATAACTCGTTGACGATGGCGCCTTCGCGCGGGCCGGTGGCCTGGAAGAAGGTGATCTTGCTCTGCGGCTCGAGCGTGATGATTTCGCGCAGGTCAGAGCCGGCAATGGTCGCCTCGCGCACGAAGTGGGTCGCGCTTTCTTTGACGACATTGCAGCGGGTGCAGAGACCGGGCGGGAGAAACAGGCGTGCATCGCGCGCCTTCAATTCCAGGCCCTTCCAGACTTGCTCGCGGGTGAGCTTTGTTTCACCTTCAGGATTCACGGGAACGGTTGCGGTCGAATAGATCATGACGATAGTCCTTGTTTTAAGATGTGGAACGGCCTGCCTCAGGCAGAGGCCGCTGTTTCATTGGCAAAGGCGCGATAGGAGCGGAGCGGATGACCGAGAAGCGTCGTGAGGCGCAGGACATCTCCATCTTCAGGCAGCATGCCGTCGGTGAGGAACCTCTCACCCATCATGCGCATGTCGTAGGCCATCCAGGCGGGCATGAACTGCTTGAGATTCTGCTCGAAGGCCGCCGTGTCGCCACCCCCATAGCTGATCGGGCGTCCCAGCACGTCCGACCAGACCGCGGCGATATCCGCTCCGGTCAGTGTTTCGGGGCCGACCAGATTGATGCGGGTGAGAGGAAGCGGCTGTGTAGCCTGTTCGCGACGCAGCAGTTCCAAGGCTGCGATCTCCGCGATGTCGCGCACGTCGATCATCGCGAGGCCCTTATCGCCGACCGGCATCGGGTAGACGCCGTAGCCAGTGACGACCTCTTTGATCGTCAGATCGTTCTGGATGAAGTAGGCCGGGCGCAGGATTGTGGCGGCCATGCCCATCTGTTCAATCATCCGCTCGACGGCAAACTTGCCGGCAAAATGCGGGACGTTGACGTAGACGTCGGCGTGGATCACCGACAGGTAAACGATCCGCTCAATGCCAGCCGACCGCGCCAGGTTAAGAGCGATCAGTGCCTGGGTGAATTCGTCAGGTACGACGGCGTTGAGCAGAAACAGCGTAGAGACGCCGTCGAACGCGCTGCGTAGCGAGTCCACGTCAAGGAGGTCGCCTTTCACAACGGCAACGCCGGCCGGAAAGTCTGCCTTGGAGGGGTCGCGTACGAGGGCTCGAACGTCTGCACCGTGGTTGACGAGGTGCTGAATGACTTGCGCGCCGATATTGCCTGTGGCGCCGGTAACGAGGATGGTCATGAGAATGTCTCCGGGTTTGCTTGCTTGACACCCCGAATGTGGATGGTTCACTGATGACCCGATAGACGGATAATCTAGACGCGCTGTCTCATAGGTGGAACATTTATGGACCTGCTTGCTCTTGCCGACTTCAACCTCGTTGCTCGCCATGGCGGCTTTGGCAAAGCTGCCCGCGCGACCGGCCGACCGAAGGCAACGCTGTCGCGGCGTGTCACGGAACTTGAGTTGGCACTTCAGCTTCGGCTGTTCGAACGCGGAGCCCGCGCCCTCAAGCTGACGGAGGAAGGGCGGGCGCTCTATGAACGAACAGCTCTGTTGCTCACCGAGCTTGACGAGACTGCCGCGGCGATTTCGTCTGGTGCAGAAAAACCACGCGGTCGACTGCGGATCAGCGCACCACTCCTCTTTTCGCAGACAGCCATGGGCAAGATCTGCGCCGGTTTTGCGCTGAAATACCCCGATGTCAGACTTGAGATCACCACAGAAGATCGCGCCGTCGACATGATCGAGGAGGGCTATGACCTTGTCATCCGCGTCAACCCGCCTCCGGACGAAAGTCTCGTCGGTCGAGCTTTCTTGCATGACCGTTTGGTCGTGGTGGCACCGCCTGATATCGTCCTCCCAAGTCCCAGTCAGCCCGTTCCGGGGGTAGTTCGAGGAGGGGCAGGTTCAGAGACCTGGAACGTCATGACCACCAAAGGGCCCACGAAGATCAGGATCGATCCCGTCCTTGTCCTGTCGTCCCTCATCATGGTTCGCGACGCGGTGAGGGCAGGCGTCGGGGCTGCACGCCTTCCGATCTCGCTAGTGAGCCATGATCTAGCCGCCGGCACCTTGATGCACTGGGGAGACGTCGAGAATTCCGAGATCGCGCTCTGGGCGCTATACCCGTCGCGGCGTCTCTTGAGTTCGCGGGTCTCTGCCTTCCTCGATTTCCTGAGGCAGGCTTTCCCCAAGGGAACACCTGAAGAGCTGGCAGCCTATATCGGTGGGTAGGGGTCGGCCGCGTTAGGCCGCGGCAGCAACTTCGCGTGAATACGCCCCAGGCGGCATTCCCACATGCCGATTGAAGGCCACGCTGAAGGCGCTTGTCGATCCATAGCCGACGCGCTGGGCGATGTTGGCGATGGCAACATCTTCGCGGAGATATTCTTTCGCGAGCGCCATACGCCATCCGGTCGCGTATTCCATAGGTATCTGCGCGGCGACGCTCCCCAAAGAGGGAAGATAGGAGATGACGCGGGCGGTATGAGCAAGGCCATTGGCAACGAGACCGAGCTTGCACTAACATTTCAGACATTCAGTCAATCGAGGTTAAGGAAATTCCGTCGCATGAACACAAGATTTCTGGAGACCTTCCTCTGGGCCGCAAGGCTGAGCAGTTTTTCGGCCACTGCGGAACGTCTGCACACTACGCAAGCCTCCGTCTCTAACCGCATCGCTGCCCTTGAGCGTGAGCTTGGAGTTACATTGTTCACCCGCGATGTGCGCTGCGTCAACCTGACACCCGCGGGTCGTCTGGCGCTGCAACATGCCGAAAAGATCATCAATCTCACCGGTGAGTTCCGCCAAGTCGTCAGCAGTCGTGAGGCTTTGAGAGGCACTGTCCGCATCGGCGCTGCGGATACGATCGTGTACGCTTGGCTGCCACTTCTTATCCGGCGCATGAACGAACAATATCCGGGAGTCAGTCTCGACCTTACCATTGACACCAGCTTGAAACTTTCCCAGCGCATTCAAAGCGGGGAGGTTGATGTCGCTTTTATTATGGGACCGATTATGGCTGCTGACATCTACAACGCGCCCCTTTGTACTTTCGAGTCCTGCTGGGTTGGCGCGGTCGAGTTGCCGCTACCAGAAACGGGCGTTACATTAGAAGATATTGCACATTTTCCGCTGCTTACCTTTTCCACCGGATCGCAACCGCACCAAGCTTTGCGTACGCTTCTCGATTCTCATGGTTTGTCCGATAGCCGAATTTACAACTCAAATTCCCTATCGATCATGACGCGCTTGGTAGCGACAGCGGTCGGCGTTGGCGCTCTTCCGCGCGTCCTTGTCGACGGGATCATCAGTTCCGGGGAGGCGCGGATTCTCGACATCGCACCTGCTGTGCCACCTTTGACATTTCACACGGTTTATCAGGACCGCGGTGACAATGCGCTTGCTCGAGCGATAGCCGATATGGCGACGGAAATTGTTGGGGAAACCACCACGCAATGGATGACACCTGCTGCTTAAATTTTTTGCTGCAATGCGAAACGATTAATCCATAAGCTTACCTTATGGGGTTCGATAGAGTTTTTCCGTTTGTCACGGCGGCAGTTCCGCCTCTTAATCCTCCTCGCAACATGAGAGGAGAGCAACGTGAAAGTCTCACTTGTTCAGATGAACACCCAAAATAACAAGGCGGAAAATCTTGCGGTTGCTGCCGATCTAATTGAAAAAGCAGTAAAGGCAGACAACCCAGATCTGGTGGTACTTCCAGAATACTTCGCATTCCTTGGGGAAAACCCCCAGGATATGCATGAAAGCGGCGAAGAGTTTCCAGGCGGCGAAATATACACGTTGCTGTCGGGGCTCGCAAAGAAGCACGCGATCACACTGCACGCGGGTTCTATCGTTGAGAAGGAAGGCAACCGCTTTTACAACTCGACGCTCGTCTTCGGTCCCGATGGCGAACAAATCGCGCGGTATCGCAAAATTCATCTCTTCGACGTCGATACGCCAAACGGTATCAGCTATCGCGAATCCGACTCCGTCGCTCGTGGCGAAGAGGTCGTTACCTATCAAGTCGGCGACAAGAGGGTTGGCTGCGGCATCTGCTACGACATCCGCTTCCCCGAATTGTTCCGAGCGTTGCGAGATAAGGGTGCAGACGTGATCGTTCTGCCAGCTGCCTTCACGCTGATGACCGGCAAGGATCACTGGGAGGTGCTGGCCCGTGCTCGCGCGGTCGAGACCCAGACTTACTTCCTTGCTGTCGGTCAGATCGGCACACATGCGGGTGGCAAGAAGGCCTGCTGGGGGCACTCCATGGTTATAGACCCTTGGGGCCATGTCGTCGCTCAGTGCTCCGATAGTGTCGGAACTGCTGGCGCGACCCTCGACTTCGACTATTCGGCCAAGGTGCGCGCCAACGTGCCGGTTGCAAACCATCACGTGCTCTGATCGGAGAAATTCAAATGTTTATCGTCAATCCCATGCCGGAACAGATCAGCGCCGACATCGTCGAGCTTCTGGAACGGGTCGAGGTCGCCACGATTGGTCATGTGCTGCATTCTGGCTTCGTCGATCCGGATATCCGGGCGGTGCTTCCCAACAAGCGCGTGGCCGGGACCGCAGTGACACTACGCATCCCGAATGCCGATTCGACGATGCTTCACTATCTCACGCAGTTCGTGCGCCCGGGTGATATTGTTCTTATCGACCGTTGCGGTGATACGCGCCATGCCTGCTGGGGTGGCGTCATCACCAATACCATGAAGATGGCGGGTGTTAAGGCTGGTGTCGTGGACGGCCCAGCAACGGACTTTTCGGAGTTCACCAAGGTGGATATGCCCATGTGGTGCCGCGGTCCATCCCCAATCACCACCAAGATCCTTGGCCTGGAAGGCGCAATCAACGTTCCGATCAGTGTTGGCGGCCAGACCATCAATCCGGGTGACGCTATCTTGTGTGATGAAAGCGGCGTTGTTGCCCTTCATCCGAGCCAGGCTCGTGCGATGGCGGAGCGCGCGATCGGCATGCAAGAGGCTGAGATCGTCCTTCTGGAGCGCTTGCGCAACGGTGAGAAGCTGCCTGACATTTCCGGCGCCAACAAGTTTGTTCAAGCCAAGCTGAGCGCCTAACACGATCATCCGGGTGGCGAACATGTTCGCCACTCCAACTAATAACAGAGGAGAACAAAGATAATGAAGACATCTATGCTTCTTAGTGGGATTTTCTTGATTGCTGCCACGGCCCTCCCTGCTCATGCGCAGGATACGGTAACGTTCGTTGGGTATAGCGGCCTTTTCCAAGAGCGTTACACAAAGGCTGTGATCGAGCCGTTTATGGCTGCTCACCCCGACATCAAGGTCGAATATTTTCCCCAAACGGGCTCTGCCGCTATGTTGGGTGCCCTGCGGGCTCAAAAGGCCGCTCCGCAAGCCGATGTAGCACTGATGGATGTTTCGGTCGCCAAAACCGGCACGGACGAAGGTCTGTTCGACAAGGTCGATGAAAGCGTCAGCAAGAATGTCGCTGACCTCTATCCGAATGCACGCTTCGAGGGTGTCGCGGGCGTCGGCGTTACATTCGACAACCTCGTCCTGATCTATAATACGGATGCGATCAAGACCGCGCCGGACAGCTGGAACGCTTTGAAGGACCCGTCTCTGAAGGGGAAGGTGGCAATGCCGGGCGCTCCTGACATCGTTGGCATCGGTACGACTATCATCTTCGACCACATGAACGGCGGCCCGGATTTCATCAAAAATATCGACGCTGGCATCAAAGCCATGGAGGAAGTCGCGCCGAACGTTCAGACGTGGGAACCTAAGCCGGATGTCTATGCGACTGTTGTCAACGGTCAAGTGGCGTTAGGCGTGGGATGGAATGCCCGCAGCCAGGTCTATGCTGATGGATCGAAAGGCAAGATGAAGGTCGTTTTGCCCAAGGAGGGAACGATCCTGCAGATCAACACGCTTAACCTCGTCAAGGGCGGGCCCTCATCTGCCGCTGCCCGCAAGTTTGTTGATTATGCCTTGAGCCCTGAAGCCCAAGCAGCCTTTACCGCCGCCATGTATTATGCCCCCACCAATTCCAAGGCGCAGGTTGCCCCAGATGTTATTGATCGAACGGTTGTCCAGGCGATGGACAAGGTCATTCCGGTAGACTGGATCGGCCTCTCCAAGGTTCGTGACCAAATCACACAGGACTGGCGGCGCAAAGTGATTCCCCTAAGCCGTTAAGGCTGTCCCGCGCAGCGAGACCCATCGTGAGATTTCCGTATCCCTTTCCAGGGATGCGGAAAAGGACGCAAGCCTGACACGTCGTCGGACACGGGATCGTAAGGGTGGACAGGCTTAAGACCTGCAACGAGAGAGGCAGGAGAGTTTCCGACATAATCTCATACATCAGGAGCCAATGCATGTCCTAAAGCCCGCCGCGATGAGACATGTAAAGTGAAAAAGGCAAGAAGCCAGAATGGGAACTTCAGACGTCATGCAGCCAGGATTTCTTTCGATACGCTCGCTGGTCAAGCGTTACGAGAACGTAGTCGCCGTGGATAATCTCAATCTAGAGATTCCGAAGGGGGAGCTTGTCGCCTTTCTCGGTCCCTCGGGTTGCGGCAAGTCGACGTCACTGCGGATGATAGCCGGGCTGGCTCCCGTAACGTCCGGCTCGATATTGATTGACGGAAACGACGTAACAAAGCTAGCGCCCTACAAACGTGATATTGGCCTGGTGTTTCAGAGCTATGCTCTCTTTCCTCATATGACGGTTCTTAAGAATGTCATGTTTGGTCTTGAGATGCGCAAGGTGCCAGCTGCCGAAGCCGAGCGGCGCGCACGTGAAGCCATAGCAATGGTGCGTCTTGAAGGGCGGGAGGATCGCCGTCCGGCCCAGCTTTCGGGCGGACAACAGCAGCGCGTCGCGCTGGCGCGTGCTCTTGTCATCGAACCTTCCATTCTGCTTTTCGATGAGCCCCTTTCCAATCTGGATGCCAAGCTACGCGACGAAATGCGTTCTGAAATTCGACGTATCCAGAAACAGCTAGGCATTACCTCCATTTTCGTCACCCACGATCAGGTGGAAGCCCTCAGCATGTGCGACAAGGTTGCCGTTTTGAATGGAGGGCGACTGGAACAGCTTGGGACGCCGCATGATCTTTACGAGCGTCCGGCAACGCCATTCGTCGCATCCTTCGTTGGCCGCACCAACAGGCTGATCGGAGATGCAGGCGGCGATCGCGTCACAGTCGGCGATACGGTACTGCGGACACCCGGTTCGCATGACGGCAAGATCGAAATGATGATACGGCCGCATAGGATGGCCATGACTGTTGCTGGGGAAGCCGTACCCGATCTCGATGGCGCTCTCGTCAACCGTATCGCCGGCGAAGTCCGCGACGTCTATTATGCCGGCGACATCCTGCATTACGAGATCGCCGCTGGTGGCCAGACCTTGAGCGTGGAGCGCGCGACATCCGGGGGCGAGACCCCGGTCGCGACAGGCAGCACAGTCAACCTCGTCTGGCGCGTGGAAGATACTCTGGTATTCGGAGAGAACCGATGACAGCGGCGGTCATGATCACTGCTCCCGGCGGGCGCACCTCCACCATCGTTGTTCTAGCGACGCTGCTCCTCGGGCCGATCATTGCGGTAAATGGCCTGGCCTTCGTACTGCCCGTCTTCAATTTGCTGCTGCTTTCCTTCCGCGAAAGCCTAGGAGGCGGCGGTCTTGGTGACGCCTACACGCTCGATAACTGGACGTCGACGCTAACCGATGGTTTTTACATCGAACTTATTGGCCAGAGCATCCTGACCAGCCTGATGATTACCATTCTTACGCTCATCGCCTCCTATCCCATCGCTCTCTACCTTCATCGCGCGCAGGGGCGCTGGAGAACGTTTTTGCTGGTACTGGTCATTTCTCCGCTTTTGACCTCGGCGGTGGTTCGCACCTACGGCTGGATCGCGATCCTTGCCGATGATGGTCTGATTAGCAACGTCCTCCATGCGCTCGGTGCTGAGAGCGGTGTACGGCTGCTGTTCAACAAGGTTGGCGTTGTCATAGGGCTTACGGAAATCCTGATGCCGTACATGATCCTTGCGCTGCTTGCCGGGTTCGGCAGGCTCGATCCGCGTGTCGAGGAAGCGGCCGAAACGCTCGGTGCCTCGCCGTGGAAAGTGTTCTGGCGGATCATCGTGCCGTTGACGATGCCAGGCGTGGCGCTTGGCTGCCTGCTTTCTTTCGTTCTGGCCGTCAGCTCGTTCATCACGCCAAAGCTCCTCGGTGGAGGTCGGGTCTTCCTTCTCGCCACGGAAATTTACGATCAGGCGATTGTGACACTCAACTGGCCGATTGCTGCGACGCTTTCGATGATCATCCTGGTGATTTTTGGTGCTGCGCTCGTACTCTATTCCCGACTTCTTCGGGCCATTCTTTAAAGGAGATCGACGATGGAAGAACGTCCTGTTCCTTTGGCGCTAAAAATTTTCGCCCTCATCATGTTTATTTTTCTGCTCGCGCCTGTTGTGCTCGTCGTGCCGATTTCATTTTCTGCGGATAGCTACATGGCCTTTCCGCCCTCCGGCTGGAGCCTGCGCTGGTATGCCGACCTCATGCACAATTCCAAGATGATTGGCGCGCTTGGCACAAGTACGCTCCTCGCCGTCACCGTCACCGTGCTCTCCATGCTGATCGCGCTACCCGCCTCCTATGCAATCGTGCGGATGCGAGTGATCGGCGCGGATGCATTGCTCGCCCTCTTCACCGCGCCGCTGCTGCTACCAACCATTGTGCTCGGCCTTGCGATCCTGATCGTCTTTGCCGGTGCGGGCTTGCTCGGCACCTTCACAGGTCTGATGATCGCGCATCTGATCATTGTCTTGCCTTATGCGCTACGCGTACTCACGACGTCGCTGTCGGGGCTGCCGCTGATCTATGAGGAAGCGGCGTCGACGTTAGGGGCATCCCCTCTCACGGTTTTCCGCCGCGTTACCATGCCGATGATTGCGCCAGGCATTGTTGCAACTGCTGCGCTTTCCTTTCTCGTTTCGTTCGATGAAGCGGTCATCTCGCTGTTTCTCACCGGTCCGCGCATAACGACGCTCCCGGTAGCGATGTATCAGCATGTGGAAACCCAGGCGGATCCGCTTGTGGCGGCCATTTCGGTTCTCCTGATCGTGCTCACGCTTGCCGTTGTCATGATCGTGGACCGTACGGTCGGATTGACGAAGACTTTTGTGAAGTAGGGGCAGGGATGGCATATCGACAGATCGCGGCCGGGACGACCTATCGTTTCGATGATTTGAAGACCCTGCTGGCAAAAGCCACGCCGGAAAGATCTGGGGATCAGCTCGCTGGCCTTGCAGCAGAGGGGCCGATTGAGAGACTAGCCGCGCAGATTGCGCTTGCCGATCTTCCACTCTCGACCTTTCTCGAGCAGGAATTGATCAGTTCCGACGACGACGAGGTTTCAGCACTGATCGCGCGTCAGCACGACGCACGGGCCTTTGCGCCGGTGGCCTCGTTGACTGTCGGCGAATTTCGCGAATGGCTGCTCAACTCCAAGGTCGGGCAGGCGGAACTAGAGGCGGTGGCGTGGGGTCTGACACCTGAAATGGTGGCGGCTGTCTCCAAGATCATGCGGCTGCAGGATCTTGTAGCGGTCTCAGCCAAAAGGCAGGTCGTAACCTCTTTTCGCAATACGATCGGTCTGTCCGGTCGCCTGTCCTCGCGCAATCAGCCAAATCATCCAACCGATTGTTCCCGCGGCATTGCTATCTCGGCTATCGACGGATTGTTGCTCGGCAGCGGCGATGCGGTGATCGGTGTCAACCCGGCAACGAGTGCCGTTGAGGATTACATCCGCGTCGTGCAGTTGCTTGACGATCTGCGGCAATGGCTGGATATCCCCACTCAGACGTGTTGCCTTGGCCATGTGACGACAGCGATCCGTGCTCTGGAGCGCGCGGCACCCGTCGATCTGGTATTTCAGTCGATTGCGGGTTCTCAGAAAGCGAATGCGGGCTTCGGCGTGGATCTCGCTGTTTTGCGAGAGGCCCATGATGCTGGGCTTTCGCTGAAACGTGGGACTGTCGGCGACGACCTCATGTATTTCGAAACAGGGCAGGGTGCTGCGCTATCGGCCGATGCGCATTTCGGTGTCGATCAGCAAACGATGGAGGCGCGTGCTTACGCGGTGGCGCGCGAGTTTTCGCCACTTCTGGTAAATACAGTCGTTGGCTTCATCGGGCCCGAATATCTTTACAATGGTAAGCAAATCATACGCGCTGGCCTTGAGGACCATTTTTGCGGAAAGCTACTTGGCCTGCCCATGGGGGTCGATGTCTGTTACACGAACCACGCCGATGCAGATCAGGAAGACATGGATGTGCTTCTGACCATGTTGTGTGCCGCAAATGTGAACTTCGTCATTACAGTGCCCGGTTCCGACGATATCATGCTGAACTACCAGACGCTTTCCCACCACGATTCAATCTACGCCCGTGAGACGCTGAAGCGTCGCCCCGCGCCGGAATTCGAGGAGTGGCTAGTGAAAATGGGAGTAACGGACTCCGCGGGACGGATGGTCGAAAACCCGGTATTGATGAACCGGGGGCTCCGCGAGCTCGAATTTCTTGGAAGGGACGCCGCCTGATGCGTAACCGTCGGCCTTTCCTCATCGCCAGTCCGCCGGAACGTCTCAAGGCCCTGCGTCAGGAAACGGAGGCGCGTGTTGCGCTCGGTCGGACAGGCGCAAGCCCGCCGACACGCGCGGTCCAAACGTTTTTGTTGGACCATGCGCAGGCGCGTCAGGCCGTTTGGCGTCCGCTCGATATGGATGAGATGGAGCGTCAATTGCACGCCGAGGGTGCCGATGTCGTACACGTCGCTAGCCGCGCCGAGGATCGTCGGGAATACCTGCGTAGGCCCGATCTCGGCCGCGCGCTTGCAGACGAGAGCCGTCTTACGCTGGATAGACAAACGAAGGGCGCCGATGTTGCACTGGTCATCGCCGATGGGCTTTCCGCAACGGCTGTGGAGATGAGTGCCGTGCCGCTGGCAACCGCATTGCTTAATTCGCTTGCAATCCACGGCTGGACAGTGACGCCAATCATCCTCGCCAGGCAAGCACGGGTTGCGCTCGCGGATGATGTGGGTGCCGCGCTCGGTGCTAAGATTGCCGTAATCCTGATCGGTGAGCGGCCCGGCCTTTCGGCGGCCGACAGTCTCGGCGCTTATATCACGTTTGCACCGGAGACGGGGCTGCCGGATTCGCGACGCAACTGCATTTCCAATATCCGCGATGGTGGTACGCCGCCACTCCAAGCTGCGAATAAGATTGTGACGCTGATGAATGCCATGTGCCAGCAGGAGACAAGCGGCGTGACGTTGGTTGAATTCGAAAAGCCCGCGACGACCTTGTCCGACTGAAAACAGTGTCGCCTGTTGACGCGCTTTCGAACCCTGAACCCAAAGGCAACCCCATGGACCAGAGACTCGTAACAGTATTTGACGTCGCCATCATCGGTGCGGGCGTTGTCGGCTGTGCGGTTGCGCGCAGGTTCGCGCTTGCCGGCGCAAAGGTTGTGATCATCGAGAAGGGAACTGATATTCTTTCCGGAGCATCGAAGGCCAATAGTGCGATCCTTCACACCGGTTTTGATGCGCCGCAAGGCAGTTTGGAACTGGAATTGGTCAAGGCTGGTCGAGCGGAGTACCTGTCCATCCACAGTCAGATGGGTCTCAGTCTGGTCGAGACCGGCGCCCTTGTCTGTGCCTGGAATGCCGAGGAGGGGCAGAGCCTGGAACACATTGCCGAACAGGGGCGGCGCAACGGCATTGCCGAACTTGGTCTGCTTACCGCCCGGCAAGCCCGGGACATCATGCCCGGCTTGTCCGACCATCTCGTCGCGGCACTTGATGTTCCCGGAGAACATATCATTGATCCCTGGTCGGCGCCGCTCGGCTATATCACGCAGGCACTGGCTCTTGGCGCCGAGCTGTTGCGTAACGCCGAAGTCTTGTCTGGTGAGTTTGACGGCGCATGGCATCTGGAAACGACGGCAGGTCCGATCCTGGCCGCAAGCATCGTCAACGCCGCCGGGTTGTACGGCGATATCGTCGATGCCCGGCTGGGACTTGTCCCCGACTTCACCATCAAGCCGCGAAAAGGGCAATTTGTCGTTCTGGATAAGGCCGCTCGCCGGCATGTTCCGCGCATCGTCCTGCCCGTACCAACAGAAACGACGAAGGGTATTGTTGTGTGTCCGACCGCCTTCGGTAACGTGCTCATCGGCCCAACGGCGGAAGAGCAGGATGACCGCGAACGGGCGACGGTAGAAACCGAGGCGCTTGAAGCGCTGCTGGCGCGCGGCAGGGCGCTCGTTCCCTCACTTGCTTCCATTTCGGTGACCGCTGCCTATGCCGGCCTGCGCCCGGCCTCGGAAAAGAAGCATTACAGGATTTGCGCTCGCCCGGATCGTCGCGCGATCACGCTTGGCGGCGTGCGATCTACGGGGCTCAGTGCAGCGCTCGGTCTTGCGCAGCATGCTGTGTCGCTTCACGAAAGTTTCGGCACGCAATTGGCACCTCCCGCCGCAGTGCCTGATGTGACGATGCCGAACCTCACCGAAAACTGTGAGCGAGACTGGCAACGGGCCGATCACGGCGAAATCATCTGCCATTGCGAGCTTGTAACTCGCCGCGAGATCGAAGCGACATTTGCCAGTCCCGTTCCGCCCGGGGATTTCGGCGGACTGCGACGGCGCACGCGCGCGGGCATGGGGCGATGTCAGGGTTTCTACTGCAATGCCCGGCTGGCGGCGATAACCCGCGATCGTCTGGCGGTACCCCTTGCCGTCTCTCCGGGAGACCACAGATGAGCGCCAATGAGTCGATTGGGCGACCATATGAAAACGATCGGGACGCCGATGCCATTGTCATCGGCGGCGGTCCGGCAGGTGTTGCTGCGGCGCTGGAATTGAAAGAGCACGGCGTTGCGCACGTGACCATAGTGGAGCGGGAGCCGGTCTTAGGAGGTGCGCCCCGCCATTGCGCTCATTCGCCTTTCGGTATGCGCGAATTCGGCCGTATCTATTTCGGCCCCGCCTATGCGCGGCGCCTGCAGCAGCAAGCGCGGGACGCCGGTATCGATATCCGGACGGGGCATTCTGTGGTGGAATTGGGCCAGGACGGTACGCTGCTGGTAACATCCGCACGTGGCGTGGAGAGGTTAAAGGCCCGGCGCATCGTGCTGGCAACGGGTGCGCGCGAAAAAACACGGTCGGCTCGGCTTTTGCCAGGCGACCGGCCCGTGGGCATCGTGACCACTGGAACTTTGCAATCCTATGTGGCCTTTCACGGCCTCATGCCCTTTCGCCGGCCGCTCATCATCGGGTCGGAACTGGTTTCTTATTCGGCGCTTCTCACATGCCTGATGCATGGCGCGCGGCCTGTGGCGATGATCGAGCCTCAGATACAGCCGCCGGCGCGCCCGTTTTTCCGCTGGTTTCCAAGATTGGCCGGCGTGCCTTTTCTGTGCAACGCACAGCTTACGGATATTCGTGGGCGCGGCCGCGTCGAGGAGGCCGACGTCCGGCTGTCAGACGGGCGTACCATGACCCTCCAATGCGACGGTGTGCTCCTTAGCGGGCAATTTACCCCGGAGGCAGCACTTCTGAATGCCTCTCCGGTCGATATGGCGGTCGGTAGCGGCGGTCCTATGGTCGATCAGGATGGCCGAATGGTCAACCCAATCTTTTTTGCCGGCGGGAACGTCTTGCGGGCCGTGGAAACAGGGGGCTGGGCTTTTCGGGAAGGCCGCCGAGTGGGTGCGGCCGTGGCGAACGATCTTGTTCGTGAACCCTGCCACAGCCGGGCGGTGCACGTTTCTTTCCCAGAACCGATCAAACTCGTCGTGCCCACCATGGTGAGGCAGCTGGGGCTAGACCAAGCGACATTTCGCGATTTTCAGTTGCGCTTCGCCAGACGTGCCCGAGGGCGGCTTTCGCTTCATCTTGACGGCAGGGAAGTTTGGAGCAAGAGCGGCCTGTGGCTGCCGGAGCGGCGTGTACTCGTGCCGATACCGCGCGCTGCAATTAAAGCGGGCGCGATTGTTTTTAACTTTGTGGAGACGAGTTGATGCGCGTTGCAGCGATCGATCAGGGAACGACGTCGACCAGATGCCTCGTGATCAGCGACGACGGGATCGCTGAAGTCGCTTCGAGCCTGCGCCACGCACAATTTTATCCGGCTCCCGGCTACGTAGAGCAGGATCCGGAGGAGTTGTTGCGCAACATCCGCGAGGTGCTGGCGGCGGCCGGGCCAGTCGATATGATAGCCATTGCCAACCAGGGCGAGAGTTGCCTTGCGTGGGATGCCGAAAGCGGCGATGCGCTGTCTCCTGTGATTGTCTGGCAGGATGCCCGCACTGCACAAGCTCTGGCCGCTCTGCCGCAGTCGGATGCGGACCTATCGAGACAAATCTGCGGATTGCCTCTTGATCCCTATTTTTCTGCGAGCAAACTGTCGTGGCTGCTCAAGAACAATCCTGCGGTGACTGAGGCGCATGCGGCAGGACGGCTGCGGCTCGGCACGACCGACGCCTTTTTTCTGGATCGGCTGACGGGACGTTTTTGCACCGACCTAGCAACGGCCTCTCGCACGGGACTTCTCGACCTAGCAACCGGGGCCTGGAGCCCGACATTGTGCGCTATTCACGGCGTTCCAATGAACTGCCTTCCCGCGATCGGCAGTGTTGATGGCGGCTTCGGCGCGATTGAGGGAACGCCGGTGCGCGTTTCTATCGTCGATCAGCAAGCAGCGCTGTATGGACACGGTTGCCACAGGCCGGGGGACTGCAAGATAACCTTTGGCACCGGTGCTTTTCTCTTGGCCGTCACGGGCAACGACCGCCCTTTGACGGGGGAACTTCTCCCGACCGTTGCATGGCAGAAGCAAGGAGCTGCAGCAGTGCTTGCTATCGAGGCCGGTGTTTACGATGCCGGTGCTGCACTCGAATGGGCGCGAAAGCTCGGCCTCTACGCCGACAATTCCGAACTTGATGGTTTCGAGGGGCCAACAGCTATTCGTCGCGGCCTTGCGTTCGTCCCCGCATTGTCAGGCCTTGCCGCGCCATATTGGGACCGGGATGCTGCACCACTCTTCATCGGCATGGACCATGCCACAGAAAGGGCCGATATGGTGCGGGCCCTTCTTGAAGGTGTCGCTTTGCTGACCGTTCAGTTGATTGAAGCGGCGCAGGCTGTAGCGCCGATTGGCGACACAATCTCGATCGATGGTGGCTTGTCGAAGAGCCGATATTTCGCAGGCTTCCTGGCCGCGGCCAGCAATCGGAAAATTCGCGTGCCCGCGATGCATGAGCTGACGGCGCTCGGTCTTGCAAAATTGTGCGGCATCGATCTGGCAGCCGCGCGCAACCATGCCGAGGTATTTACACCCAATGGGTTGGTTGATGTTGAAGACCATGCCCGCTTTGCGCGCGGTGTAGACATGGCAAGGAAGTGGCGAAGCGTTTAGGGTTTTCGAGTGTCGCCCTCAGGGCGCCTGTTTGCGATCTCATAATCAACTTAGCGAAGCCCGGGGCTATGGGAGCTCAGGAAAGCCATTGCTTCCTCTCCACAGGGAAGCCTCACTTGACTGAAGCGCCTGATTATACGGTTTGGTAGGCGATGCATTCTGATCATTTTGAAAGCCTAACCACTGTCACAGCGGGCTGCCAAAACCACGTAATATTAGAGATATAACCCGCTCTACCGCATTTTTGTCTAGCTTGAACCTGGGAGACTGCGGCAACTCCTCATTCGACGGTGTCATGAGATGTTCAAAACGACGTGAGACTGGATCAAGGTTTGCGAGAAGATGTACCGACGTGCCACGGGCGAACTCATAATTCCACGTGACATCCTCCAGATCGAGTTCAGGAAACGTCTTCTGCATCGCTTTGATAAATCGATGTGCGACGTGACTGTTGATATTGAAATTGTTGTACCCGGCACGAGCATCGACGCGCATCTGGAAGACATTGCGAACATAAAGGCTGCCGCCGTCACTTGATCGGGAACACGTTAAGATCGGCTCAATTAGAGCTTCCAATATCTGGCGGGGCGTCAAGGCCTTGCCGCCTGCTGCCTCTTCCATTTCGGTAAGGCGCATCAAACGCTGCTGATTGACTTCGCCGGTAATCTCATGAGTGGCGAGCCGAACGAGAGCGTCCTTCGATTGAAAGTAGTAATTGACGGCTGCGGTGTTGGCGCCGGACGCCTCGGTGATGTCGCGGACGGTTGTCCCATTGGGACCTTTGCGCGCTACAAGCTCCTTGGCAACATTCAATATAGCTCTGACCTGCCACTACAAATTTCGGCGGATTTTTTCTCTTCCACTCTAGTATATATGTCACGATCATCGGCAGTCGCGTCGCGATTGTTTGCGGATTCTATTTAACTTGGCCAAATGCATCGCCCCAACTCGAATTGAGTTGAGGCAAAGTTCTCTTTCTGTCCTGTAAGCTCAACCCAACACGAAGCGTGAGAAGGCTAGCGAGTTCTTTGCATCTTCGTCCATTTTTGCGCTATCGGCACCTTCGGTGAGATCGCGCCAAACTTTGATGTCGGAGCCGATTGTCCCACCTGTTTTGACGAATGGTTCCATAACGACGACGCCGGTATAGTTGATTTCCCGTAGCGCTGCGCCAATCTCATGCCATGGCATTCTACCCTTGCCCGGTACACGGCGGTTGCTCTCACCGGTGTGAAAATGACCGAGAAGAGGGCCAGCAGTGCGAATAGCATCGCCAAAGCTGTCTTCCTCGATGTTCATGTGGAAGGTATCGAGCATGACTTTGACGTTCGACTTGCCGACATCCTTCACGAAGGCAACGCCTTCGGCAGCCGTGTTGAGAACGTGGTTCTCGAAGCGGTTCAGGACTTCGATACACAGATTGATTCCGAGATCGTTGGCGAAATCCGCAATGCCGTGAATACCTTCCACGCCACGTGCACGGTCGCCTTCCTTGTCCACCGGCTGCGAGTAGTCGATCGGCCAATAGGAATGCAGCGCGCCACCGATCGTGTGAATATCGAGCTTGGCGACATTGCTCAGCGTCTTCTCGAAGAACGCCTTGCCTGCCTCGCGCACAGCCTTATCGGGCGAGGACAGGTTCTTCGACTTGGATGGACCGATACCAGCCGTCAGAATGATGCCGTTGTCGCGGGCGCTTTGCTTGATGGTCGCGAGTTCGGCATCGCTGTAGTCATTGATATGATGAGCGGCAACTTCGATCACGTCGAAGCCGAGCTTGGCGACCTTCTCTACATAAGGGCCGAACTTGGCGCTCCACTCATGTTCCCAGTAGGAGTAATAGATTCCGTGTTTCATAGCAGGCTCTCACTGTTGTCGTTTGATGTCTGTCTTGATTGCAAAAGTGGTGTTCGGGGCCGAGCAGGATGCAGCAGCGTTTCACTCTCTCCCTGGATTCTTCAGCCTGAGATCGGGCTCGGCGGCGGTTTTCATGATGAAGATTCCGTTTGGCAGATCGTTTTCCTCGACCTTGCGATCGATTTCGGCCTCATCGAGACCGAAACCGCGCCAACGCGCCCGTAGCCGCTCACGCAGGTCATCCTCCTCGACATCGACAAAGACCGTGAAATCAAAGATCGGTTTCAGCCTGTCCCACGGAGACTGTTTTGCCAGCAGATAATTGCCCTCGCAGACGATAATTTCCACCGATTGCGGAATGAGCCGGCCACCGGCCCGCGCGATCTCGATAGACCGATCAAAGACAGGAACGGCGATAACGTCGTCTTCGTTGGCCTTAAGACGCTCCAGCATGTGCCGCAGGCCGTGAACGTCGAAGGTATCGATCGCACCCTTGAAGGCGCGTCTACCCATAGCCTCCAGAACTGCGTCGTCGTAGTGATAGCCGTCCATGGGAAAAAGCGCTGCAGCGATACCGCTTTCGCTGATGATGAGGTCCACGACACGTTCGGCGATGGTGGATTTGCCCGATCCCGGCGCACCGGCAATCGCGATCATGAGCCTCTGCCGCTGGTTGTCGGAGAAACGCTTCATGGCGAGGCTGGCGATTTCACGGGCGTTATCTTCAATGATAGTCAAGGCTTTGGCTCGCATAATGATTTTAAAGTGGGTTTTCTCGGGCCGTTAGCGGCTGGCAAAGAGGCCGTATTGAGCGGCCTTGTCGCGCAGGAACGGAATTCCCTTGTCCAGTACATCCTCTGCACCGGGGGCGACCGCTCGCCAGGTCGAGGTTGGGCCTGCCATGAAATCAGGCAATCCGCCGAAGCTTTCCAGAACCAGAAGTCCGTCGAAATCAATGGCCGCAAGCGCACCGAAAAGTTCGTCCCAGGCGATGTTGCCAAAACCGGGAGTACCGCGGTCGCTTTCCGACATGTGCATGTATTTCAGGTGATCACGCGCAGCGACAATTCCGCTCGCCAAACCCTTTTCCTCAAGGTTCATGTGGAACGTGTCGAGATGTACGAAGACGTTGTCCATGCCGATGCGCTCGACGAGATCAACCACTTGTTGCGCGGTATTGAGGAGATGGTTTTCGTAGCGATTGACCGCTTCGATACCAAACTGCAGGCCGAGCGATTTTGCGTGTTTTGCGACGGCACCCAAGGCACGGGTCAGATTGTCATATTCGCCTTGCGTCGGCGCAAAGCCCGTACGTTCGGTCGTTCCACCGAAAGTGACGCCGGTGAGTGCTTCGGCACCGATCTCTGCAGCCTTGTCGAGAGCAGCCGTCAGGTGATCGATTGCCGCGTCAGGGCGAGCCGAGGCCCAGGCATGTTCCGGCAAAACCAGCGAACATGTTGCCCGGAGCTCATGCTTTTCGAGATGCGCGCGGCTATGGGCTGCATCGACCGAGGAAATGTCGAAAAACGGTATTTCGATATAGTCCTGATTGTAATTCGCGGCTCCCGCAATGGCGCGTTCGGCGCTTGCGTGGTCCCATACGCTCGTCCACATCATTGCGTGAACACCAAATCCTTGCATCTTATGCTTTCCTTCTGCGCGATGTGGCGAATCTCGACGCCAACGTCCTTGCCGCCATGACGACGATCATCAGCACGCCCCATAGCGCCGTGGCAAGATGCTGGTTCGCGCCCATGAGGTTTAGACCGGAGGACAGAAGCTGGAGAACGATCAGCGCAACGAAGACCGGCAGGACACGACCGAAGCCGCCGAATGGATTGATACCACCCAGAAATGCGGCGAGTACCGTGATCAGAAGGTAGGACTCGCCATGTCCGACACGCACGGAGTTGAAACGGGCCAGCATGATAAGGCCTGCAATCGCGCACATCACACCCGACAGTGTGTAGACAAGGATCAGGATACGCCGGGTATTAAGGCCTGAGTAGCGGGCGGATTCGATATTGGAACCGATCATCAAGAGCCCGAAGCCGAGCTTTGCTCTGGTCAGCAACACATGCCATAGCCCGACGCAAGCGATGAAAATGATGAGCGGAATCGGCAGGCCGAGAACCGAACCGTGACCGATTGTGGACACGTAATCAGGAAAGCCGGAAATATCGCCGCCGCGCGTGAGGAATTCACCAAGCCCGCGCAGGAAGATCATCATCGAGAGGGTGACGAGGATGGGATGCGCCCGCGTGTAGGCAATGGCCGCACCTGTGAGCGCGCCAGCGGCTGCGCCGGTGAGGAGCGCGGCAAGACACGCCAGAAGAAAGGCGCTCGGCGGTGCGTTTACCCCGCCGTTGGCCTGCAACACCCATGCTGCGGCAAGGCCCGAAAGGTTGGCGGCGAATGTGATCGACAGGTTAATCCCACCGGTCAAAAGCGGAAGCAGCATGGCGAGCGTCAGAAGGCCGAGTTCGGGAAGCTGGAAAGCCACTGAACCGAAGGTCCCAGCCGACAGAAAATTATCCGCCAGCGTTCCGAAGACGACCATGACAGCGACAAAGGCAACGAGGGGTCCCGCCATGTCCGCGCCGAACGTCGCGTTGAATTTTTGCGTGAAGGATGTCATCGGCGCGCGCTTCCCTGTTTTGAACTCTTCATGGCGGACGGCAGAAGTCTATCGAAGCGGGTCGAAGAGAGCGTGATGGCGATGAGAATGATGGCGCCGACGACCATCTTGAAGGCGAAGGGCGATACGCCCATCAGGTTGAGACCGTTCTGAGTAATTGAAACAAGCAGAACGCCAAGCACACAGCCGACGACCGACCCCTTGCCGCCGCCAAGCCGGGCACCGCCGAGAACGGTTGCGGCGAGAACATCGAGCTCGCGGCCATAGAGCGCGTTTGGCACAACCTCCTGCGCGTAATGCGCCTGCATCAGTCCGGCAATTCCAGCCATGAGGCCGAGCCAACCAAAAGAAAGATAATGCATCGCGCCGATGTTGATGCCGAAGCGTCGAGCGCCTTCCGGATTATCTCCGAATGCGTAGAGCTGACGGCCGATGGTGGTGCGCGAGATCATGAACCAGGTGGCGATGCAGCAGAGGATCATGACGACGACCGGCAGCGTCAATTCAATCCAGGACCCGTCGCTCATTTCGTGTTCGTAGAAGACGACACGGGTAGAGAGCCACTCCGGCAGATCGTAGATCGAGACCCCCTTGGTGAAGAACATCAACAAACCGAAGAAGATGTTGAAGGTGGAGATCGTCGCAACGATGGAAATGATCTTCAGCCGCCAGACGAGAAACGCATTGATAACGCCAAGGCCGATACCGACGCCACCAGCGATGATGAAGCCCTCCGCCCAGTTGCCACCGCCGAGCGCGGAAAGAGCAAGCACAGTCACATATTGGACGACGGACGCCGCGACGGCAAAGGAGATGTCGATGCCACCCGAAATCAAAACGACCAGAAGGCCGACGGCGAAGATGATGTTGACGGCGGAAACATTCAGCACGTCGAAAGCGTTCGAGACGGTCAAAAAGCGATCGGTCCCGAGCGACAGGCCTGCGCAGAGCAGGATCGTCACGACGACCAGCGCGAATTCGGTAGTATTTCCCAGGATCAGCCTACGCAAAGATGGCAGTCTCCAGTTCGGTCATAGACATGGCACGTGGATCGTAGGTCGCGTGGAAGCGTCCTTCGACCATGTGAACGATCCGGTCTGAATTGAAATAGACCTCCGGTGCTTCATCGGAGATCAGGATGATGGAGAGGCCTTGTGCCGCAAGCTTGCGAACGATCTCGAAAATCCCGGCGCGCGCGCCGACATCGACGCCAACGGTCGGTGCATCGAGTATGAGGATTTTGGGGCCAATCGCCAGCCATTTGGCAATGGCAACACGTTGCTGGTTGCCGCCGGACAGCGTGCGGATCGGGTCTTCCGGCTGGCCGATCTTGACGCCGAGCGAGCCGATCCAGTTCTTGACGACCGTGGCTTTTTTCGACGGCGAAATCAGCCCGCCGACAAGCAATTTATCGAGCGAAGCCATGATGAGATTGTCGGCAATCGATTGCGGCTGGTTGAGCCCGAGTGACAGACGGTCTTCGGAGAGATAGGCGATACCTGCACGAATGGCGTCGCGGTTCGAGCCGAACTTCACCGGCTTGCCTTCGAGCAGAATTTCACCGGCATGCGGACGATGCATTCCAAACAGCGTCAAAGCGAGTTCTGTGCGGCCGGCGCCAAGCAGACCAGTAATCCCGAGCGTTTCCCCCCGGCGCAGTTCGAAGGAAACATCTTCGAATTCGCCATGCCGCGTCAGTCCGCGAACGGAGAGTACAACAGGCTGGTCGTCATGGTCGGTAGCGATGACGGCGCTATCGAAGAGGCGGCCAGTCATGAGTTCCGTGACGCGCGACTGCGTCATGCCTTCGACCGGATAGACGCCGACAAGCGAGCCGTCGCGCAGCACCGTGATCCGGTTCGATATTTCGAGCACTTCGGCCAGTCGATGGGAAACGAAAACGACGGCCACGCCCGACGCTGACAGATTGCGCACGATGTCGATCAGATAATCGGTTTCAGATTGCGTCAGTGAGGCTGTCGGCTCGTCCATGAACACCAGACGCGCCTCACCGACCAGGGCACGCGCGATGGCGACGATCTGGCGCTGCGCAATTGGCAGTTCCTTGAGCGGACGATCCAGATCGATCTCGACCCCCAGCCGGGCCAAGGCCTGTTCTGCGGCATTTCGGATTGCGGTCTTATCGACCAGCCCGAATTTGCCCTTCATGGCGTGCTGGAAACCGATATTTTCGGCGACTGTCATTTCATCGAAAAGGGCCAGATCCTGCCAGATAACCTGAATGCCAAGAGACTGAGCAAGCGCCGGCGTCATGGCCGTGATTGCCTTGCCGTCGAACAGCAGTTCCGCGCCCGCTTCCGGTTTGTAGACACCGGTGATGACTTTGATGAGCGTACTCTTGCCGCAGCCGTTTTCGCCGGCCAGACAATGCACCTCGCCAGGATTGACCTCGAAAGCAACGCTCTTGAGCGCTCTAACGCCGCCGAAGGTTACGCTGATATTCTTCAAGGACAAGAGCGGTTTGTCGCTCATGGCGCAATTATCTCCCTTCGCCCGGCTGGAGCAGGGCGTTATTCATTTTCTTGTTTTTGTTGATGATACCGTCGCGTAAACTGTTGGACTACGCGACGATAATCCGATCGACTGCTCGTGATGCGTCAGCGTCACGGGTCCAATCGCTGTGCCTGACGTGGCTTAGAGACCCATGCCGACCAGCTTGTCGATGCTTTCCTTGTCGATCTTCAGCAACTGATCGACAACGATGGTGTTGCCCTCGGGGTTGATCTTCCCAAGACCTGGGATATCGTCGCCAGCCTTGGGTGTTTCACCCTTGGAGAGACGATCTGCCAGGGTGACAAAGACTTCGCCGGCCTGCTTGGGGTTCCACATGAAGCCGCCGGTCAGAGCGCCGCTCTTGATGAGCTTGGCGCCCTGTCCGGGAGAAAAGGGACCGATGACAAAGACCTTACCATCCTTGCGGCGTTCTTCCACAGCGCGTCCTGCGCCGATCGGGCCTTGCGAACCGAAGGCCAGGAAGCCCTTGAGATCCTGGTTTGCAGACATGAGGTCGAGCGCTGTGGAGCGGCTCTTGTCCAAATCTTCTGCAACGCCATAACGGTCGCCAACGAGCTTCATGTCCGGATAATTCGCCTTGATGTAGGCAATTGCTGCGTCAGCCCAGGCGTTGTGCAGCGGAACGGTGAGCGAACCGACGAAGACGGCATAGGAGCCCTTACCGCCCATTTTTTCACCGAGAAGCTTGCCGTGCGCTTCACCGAAGCCTTTGGCGGATGCCAGTTCGAAATCCCAGTCCGCGCCCTGCTGCTTCGGGGATTCATGCGTGATGACCTTGATGCCGGCTTCCTGTGCCTTTTTCAGCACGGGCTCAAGCACCTTCGCATCGTTTGGAACGACGCCGATGACATCGACCTTCTGTGCGATCAGGTCTTCGATGGCGCGAACCTGAAGGGCAGGGTCGGCGCTGGTCGGGCCGACCATGAAGCCGTTGACGCCGAGCTTGGCGCTTTGCTCCTTGATGCCTGCCTCCATGGCATTGAACCACGGAATACCGCCGATCTTGACGACGACGCCCACCTTGGGTCCTTCAGCAAAAGCCGTGGATGCGAGCAAGGCAAGAGACAGACCCAGTGCGGCTGAAATGATTTTCTTCATGAATGTTCCTCCTCCAAAAGACGTGTACAGCAGGTGTCTCGCCACAGCTTTTGAGCTCTGTTTGCGATCACTTCGATCTCGGCTATTCGAGATTTCCCTCCTGCTACTCCCATAGCGCGCATCGTTTGCACAATCGATATTTCAAAGTTGCACAATCGATGGTGCATGGAGGTTAGGCGCGATTTTTACTTCCGTCAAGAGGCGGATTGCTCTACACATCGATTTCGCAAGGAGGACGAGAAATGGCAGACCTGACCTCGAAGAAGGCCACGATCTACGATCTGTCGGTATTGTCGGGGGCTTCGGCTTCGACGGTCAGTGCAGTGCTGAATGGAAGCTGGCGTAAGCGCCGTATCTCGGAGGAAACTGCTGGCAAAATTCTCTCGCTGGCAAAGGCCCAGCGCTATACCGCCAACCTTCAGGCAAGGGGGTTGCGCAGCTCGAAATCGGGTCTCGTCGGATTGCTGGTTCCGGTTTATGAGAACCGGTTCTTTTCCTCCATGGCGCAGGCGTTCGAGGCCGAAGCGCGCAAGCGGGGCCTCTCGCCAATGGTGGTCTCCGGGCGGCGCGATCCTGAGGCAGAGCGCAAGACAGTTGAGACGTTGATCGCTTACTCGATCGATGCGCTGTTTATCGCGGGTGTCGCCAATCCCGATGGCGTTCATCAGGTTTGTGCCGGTGCAGCCCTGCCACACGTCAATCTCGATCTTCCTGGCAAGCTGGCGTCATCCGTCATTTCCGACAACAGGCATGGTGCGGAGATACTGACACGTGCGATACTGGAGCATGCGTCACGCGACGGCGCGCTTTCGCCTGATGACGTGGTGCTGTTCGGTGGACATGACGACCATGCGAGTCTGGAACGTATCGCAGGATTTGATGCAGCCAAGAATGCTTATTTCGGAACGGTCTGCAGCAGAGTAGCGGTGGAAAAGACGGGCTACTCACCGCGTATGACGGATATTGTCCTTGAAAACTATTTCATGCGCCACTGCCGTTTGCCGCGTTGCTTCTTCGTCAATTCGTCCATCAATTTCGAGGGTCTTCTGCGTTTTATGGGGCGGCATGATCCGGCGGTGGTCGCGAACATCGTGGTCGGCTGTTTCGACTACGATCCCTTCGCGTCGTTCCTGCCGTTTCCGGTCTACATGATCAAACCCGATATTTCGAAAATGCTGGAAGTCGGTTTCGAACTTCTGGATTCGTCGCCGGGTGAGCCGTGTGTGACCATTATCGAGCCACAGCTGATACCGCCGCGCACTGCGCTGACCGGCCCGCTCGACGATGTCAGTGAAACCCTGCGCGCTTAATGAACAGCGAGAGGGCATGATCAAGCCCAGGTCACGCGCAAGGCGTGCCTCGGCCAATCCATGATCAGGAATCCCGCAGCGATCTTATACTTGCCTGAAGGGTGCAAAAGGCGTCGTAACGCCGATCATGCAGTTGCTGGAGCGTTCCAGAGGCGGGCTCGCATGTCTTGCCGGGCTTGCTGAGCTTTTGCATTCCCTGTTTGAGATCGGTGAAGACCTGCGCAGCGGTTGCGCCAAGAAGGGCCGCTCCCAAGAGGACAGGCTCTGCGGTCTGCGGCGCAATAACGGGCTTGCCGCTGGCATCGGCAAGAAGTTGGCGGATGAGATCATGCTGGCCGGCACCGCCGCTGATGATGATCTGGTCAATCCCTGCGCCAGCCTTCGTCTGTGCCTCGATGATCTGTCGAAGCCCGTAGCCGATCCCGCACAAACCAGCCACATAGAGGGCGACCAGACTGTCGAGATCGCGCTCCATCCCAAGCCCGGCAATGACGGCGCGAGCAGCCGGATCGGCAAACGGTGCGCGGTTTCCGAGGAATTCAGGAACCACATGAAGGCCTCGCGCAAGCGTGACGACCTGAGAAGGAGAAGCGCTTGTGGCAGATGCCATGTTGGCGAGCATGACGGGAAGCGCAACGCCGGTAACACGCGCCTTTTCATGCGCCTCGGGAAAAGCGGGATGAAGGCTGATCAGATGGTCGATGGCCGCACCGGCAGCACTTTGTCCGCCCTCATTCAACCACAGGCCAGGCACCATGGCGGAGTAGTAAGGACCCCAGACACCGGGAACGAATTTCGGCTCTTCGGTCGAGGTCAGCGTACAGGAGGACGTGCCGAAGACATAGGCGAGGTTTGATTCGGGCGTTCCACCGATCCCGACCGTGCCGATGCCGCCTGCATGCGCATCGATCATGCCGGCAGAGACAGGCGTACCCGGTAAAAGGCCGAAATCTTCCGCAGACTTGGCCGTCAGCCCTTGACCGACCGGCGTACCGGGCTCGACGATCTCCAGTCCAATGCGGGCAAAGTTCTCGTCAGCCAGTTCCGCTAGACCGATCTGGCGGAAATAGCTCGGGTCCCACCGCTGCTCATGGGCAATATACGTCCATTTGCATGCCACCGTGCAGGTGGAGCGCGCGAGACTTCCCGTCGCTCTCCATGTGAGGAAATCAGCGAGATCGAAGAACTGCCATGTCCGTGCAAAGATCTCCGGCCGATTTTCCTTCAGCCATAACAGCTTTGGCGTCTGCATTTCAGGTGATATGCGTCCGCCGACATAGCGTAGAACATCGTGGCCCTGCGCATTGATACGCTCTGCCTGTTCTACGGCACGGTGATCCATCCAGACGATGATGTCGCGCGCCGGGGTTTCAGATGGGCCGACCGGCAAAGAGCGCCCGCCTTCGCCCAGCACCACCAGCGAGCAGGTGGCGTCGAAGCCTATGCCCACGATATCGTCTGGCGAAACGCCTGCGCGTAAAACCGCTGTGCGCACGGCATATGAGACTGCCTGCCAGATATTCTCGCTCGACTGCTCCACCATGTGGTGGGCATCCCGATAGATGTCGATGTCGTGCTTGGCCGTTCCAAGGCAATCGCCTTCCTCATCAAAAATGCCGGCGCGCGCACTGCCGGTGCCGACATCGACGCCGATGAAATATCTGGAACGGCTCATGGAAAACTCTCCCGCATTACAACTCCACCTCAATCCCGGCTACAGATCGACGCTGTTGGGCAGGATCACGAGATCTCGTATCACGACATTGCGAGGGCGGGACAGCATGAAATAGACAGCTTCGGCGACTTCTTGCGGCTGCATCAGGCTTCCATTGGCAAGCGCCTCCTCCATCTTTGCTTTCGGCCAGTCATTCAGAAGAGCCGTGACAACCGGGCCGGGCAACACTGCGCCGACGCGCACGCCATGGGGCGCGACTTGGCGGCGAGTGGAATGGACGAAAGCCTGGACGGCGAATTTGGACGCGGTGTAAATCGGCTCCCAAACGACAGGAACCACACCGGCGACAGAGCTGGTAAAGAGAATGTCGCCGCTCTTTTGAGCGATCATGTGCGGAAGCACGGCGTGAACGCTACGAAAGGCAGCGTTGATATTCAGATTGAGCATCCTGTCCCAGCTGTCGGGATCGCCTTCTGCGACAGCACCGCCGATATAGGCGCCCGCATTGGCATGGAAAATATCGAGCCGTCCGGCTTCAGCCAGAATGCGCGGAAGCATCCCTGAAACCTCTTGGCCGTCAAGGAGATTGACGACGAGCATACGGCAACGCTCTCCAAGCTCTGAACAGAGCGCCCGCAACCGGTCCTCGGCGCGATCGATCAGAACAACTGTCGCACCCTCATCGAGAAGTTTGCGTGCGCAAGCCAGGCCAATGCCGGATGCCGCACCGGTGATGGCTGCAACCTTGCCTTCAAAGCTATCGGTCATGTGAGGCTTCCTCCCTACAGTCATTATGCCTTTGTCAATCGAACGTCTGTCCGATCTCTTGTTTTGCGTCCCTGAGCGGTGATGGACGCTTTTTCGGCCTCAGTCTCAGAGCGCCTTGCCGTCCGCAGTGAAGAGATAAATGTGCGCATGGTCGATATCCGCGCTGATTGTCTCGCCCTGCGTCACATCCGGCCGGCCGTTCACCACAATGGTGACTTGTTCTGCTGGCGTACGGGCGTAGACCTGGGTAGAGCCCCCCAGATTTTCGGCGAAATCAAGAGTGAGATTGAGCATGGAATGGCCGGTGCCGATCCTGATATGCTCGGGCCTGAGGCCAACCGTGACGATATCTCCGGGGCGGAGCGTGTTGCTTCGCGGATGGCTGAGCACGAGGCTTTGCCCTTGAAATGCAGGATGCGAAAGACGCAGGCTCGTCGCATCCGCACCCTCGACTTTTGCGGCCAGGAAGTTCATTTTCGGCGAGCCGATGAAGCCTGCGACGAAGGTATTGGCTGGACGGTCATAAAGTTCTGTCGGCGAACCGATCTGCTCAACCAGACCGGCGCGCAGAACAACGATACGGTCTGCAAGAGTCATCGCCTCTACCTGGTCGTGTGTGACATAGACCATCGTGGCACCGAGATTGCGGTGAAGCTTGGCAATTTCGACGCGCATCTGGCTTCGCAACTCCGCATCGAGGTTGGACAGCGGCTCGTCGAATAGAAAGATTTTTGGATTGCGTACGATCGAGCGGCCAATGGCGACGCGTTGGCGCTGGCCACCGGACAAGGCGCGTGGTTTGCGTTCGAGAAGCGGCTCGATCTGAAGGATGCGGGCGGCATCGCCGACGCGTCGTTTGATCTCCTCTTCGGAGAGCTTCGCCATGCGCAGACCGAACGCCATGTTGTCGAACACGCTCATATGCGGATAGAGCGCATACGACTGGAACACCATCGAAACTTCACGCTTGGCGGGCTCTTCGTAGGTTACATCCTTTCCATCGATCAGGACCTTACCCGAACTCACGTCCTCCAATCCGGCAATCATGCGCAGCAGCGTGGACTTGCCGCAGCCAGACGGGCCTACGAAAACGACGAATTCCCCCTTGGACGCCGATATATCGACGCCCTTGATGACGCCAAGTTCGCCGAACTGTTTCTTGATGTTTTCCAGCTGAAGGAAGGTCATTCTTCGTTACTCCCAATCTGTGAGCTGTTACCGCGCGAGCGGTGCGACGCCCGCTTGACTATTGACGTTTGCTGCGGTTCGGCGGTGCATCCCGCAGAAGCGCCTCCGCGGATGCCTGATCTGTCACCAGTTGCTTGACGTAACCGGCACGCAGGATCGCGCGGATGATGTTGAATTTGTAGAGGCCGCCCGAAGCCAGGATCGAATGTCGCACCGCTTTAAGATCCTTCAGTGCGAGAGAAAGGACGCGCTCTGCCAGCGGATGATCGATTGGGTTGCCTTCCTCGTCGAGAAAGACACCGAGCAGGTCTCCAATCGCCCCGGCGTCCAGGAGCGAAGTAATGTTCTCCGAAACGGTCGGCGTCTGGACCAGAAGCGAGCGGGGCGTCATGTCTCCGCACGAAACGAGCGCGATATCGACCGAGGTTGCGCGCCGCATCGTCTCGCGAATGCCATGATGGGACAGAAGCGCTTCCCGGCTTTCCGCTGTCGGAAAATAAAGCGGCGCCGTCAGATACCAGCATTCGGCGGAAATCGCCCGGGCGTAGCCTGTCGCCACCTCGAATGTGCTCGAGCCTGAACCGCGCGTCAGTCCGCCCATGATCGACGTGACCCAGCTTTCGGGCAGGGCGCGTGGCGTCAGTCGTTTGAGACCGGCGGACAGGGTTTTCCCCCAGCCCACGCCAAGTCCCATTCCGTCCTGCAGCAGTCCATCAAGTAAGGCACCGGCGGCCTCGCCGATCACGCGTTGATTTTCGGCGTCGTCCGGCAGCGTGGGGGTCACACATGCGCCTTCCAGGCCAAAGCGTTCTTTCAGCTTATGCTCAAGATCGATGCAATCGGCCATCGGCAGACGAATATCGACCACGACGGAGCCATCTGTGCGGATCTGTCCAAGGATCTTGTTGACCCGCAACCGTGTCAATCCCAACTGATCGGCGATTTCCTGTTGGGTCATGCCTCCAATGAAATAGAGCCATGCTACGCGGGCGCGGGTCTGCTGCGCATTGAAATCATCCGCAGCCACACCATTATCCGTTCCTTTGTTCACCATCACTGTCACTCCTGGCTTAAGCAAAGTCCTGCTTAAGCGTGCTGACGGTGCTCTTCAATGCGTCGAGTATGGAGACGCTGTCGCGTTCGAACGGATAGAAGACCTCAAGAAATACGGGGCAGGCCGAAAGACCTGTCCGCGCGAGCTCAGCCTTGACCTCGTGCGGCTTCACACGTCCCGCTTCAGTGAAGTCCCAATGCCGGTCCAGAATGAAGTCTGTCTGCTGGATATGAACGGCGGAAATCACGTCCTGCAGCTCGGCAAGCCATGGCTCCATCGTGTCTGCCTGCTGGCCATAAAGCGGTAAGATGGTGCCGTGGCCCCAGTCGACGCAGAAGGTCCAGGGTGTGGCGCTGCTGGCCGCATCTGTCATCATCCGCCGCGCTTGCGCGATCGTCCACGGCCATTCCCGGCGCATGGGCGTCGGCTCGACATAAAGCGCAGACAGGCCTGCGGCCTTTGCCTTTTGGCCGAGCCGCATCATTCTCTCGATCAGGCTATCATATTCGCGTTCGTCGATGGCATCAGCCTCGGTGCCATCCGGCCTTGAGGCAACGGCGCCCAAAGGACCGCCGACTGCGGGAATGCCTGCTTCGGCGGCGAAATCATAGGCACGCTCCAGCCAACGTTCGGCGTAGGCCCGTACCTCTTCGTTCGGATGAAGCAACTGGTTGAAGGTGTAATGGGCCAAACCGATGAAGGCACTGTGAATAACGATACCGTAATCGGCGGCGGCATCGCGGACATCTTTGGCATGCCGCGATACGACTGCCGAAGGCCACATCGGGTCGACGAGATCGAAGGAAAACTGGATCTTGTCGAGTCCAAGAGTATCGCGCACGACAGGTGCCCAAAGCTGCGGCGTGATCCACCGCTTCACGCAGAAGGAAAGGTTGATGCCAAGCGGGTTCGATGCGCTCATTTGGTCGCTCCCATCGTAAGGCCGCGAACCATGTGTCGCGAAACGATCAGTGCGAAGATTGTCACCGGTAGAACGATGACTGTGCCGGTTGCCATGATCTTGCCCCAGGGCAGCTCATAGCCGGACATGAAACTGGTGGCGGCGACGGGCGCCGTCTGGACATTGCGTCTCGTCAATACCAGTGCGTAAAGCAGTTCGTTCCAGGAGAAGATGAACGAGAAGATTGCAGACACCGCAATTCCCGGGGCGCCAAGCGGCAGATAGATTTTGCGGAAGATCGTGAACTGATCCGCGCCATCCAGTCGCGCCGCCTGTTCCAGATCCGGCGGAATGGACTTGAACTGATCGGTGCATATCCACACGACGATCGGCAGGTTGAAGGTCAGGTAGATCAGAATGAGGACAAGATGCGTGTCGAGAATATTGAGTTGCAACGCTAGAATATAGACGGGCAGTGCGAGGACGATCGGGCTCGTCATGCGGTTCGAGATGAACCAGAACCACAGGTCAGATTTGCCGCGAAAGTCGTAGCGGGCTAGGGCATAAGCCGCAGGTGCCCCGAGTGCAACGGCGAGTGCCGTGGTGCAAATGGCGATGATCAGAGAATTACCGACGCCTCCAAGCACCTTGGAGTCGGCGAAAATTTCACGGTAGTGATCGAGCGTCGGCGTAAAGAGCCAGACTGGCGGAGAGGCCAGAATGTCAGACTGCGACTTAAAGCTTGCCGAAACCATCCAGAAGAAGGGAAACAGCGTAAAGAGGACGACTGCGGTGAGCCCTAGAGCGTGTAGAACCTTGCCGGATGACAGGCGCATCAGTTCACCTCCTTATAGAGAACGCGGATATAGAGACGGCTGAGAAGGATCGTGATGATCAGCAGCAGGATCGCCTGGGCGGACGCCGTGCCAAGATCGAACACGCGAAAGCCGATACGTTGAATGTAGATCGATACGAGATCGGTCGCCGATCCGGGGCCGCCACGGGTCATGACGAAGACCATGTCGAAGAGCTTCAGAACGTCTGCCGAGCGCAGGATCAAAAGGGCGGTCAGTCCCGGCATCAGATAGGGAAGTTGGACAAAGCGCAACAAGGACAGCTTCGATGAGGTTTCCAGCCGCGCAGCCTCCTCGATTTCACCCGGCACCATGGAAAGCCCGGCCAGGAAGATCAGGGCGCAGAAGGGTGTCCATTGCCAGATATCCATGATCGCGATGGCTGCGAAGGCGCCGCTTTGCGATCCAAGCCAGTCGATACCGCCGATTCCAAGGACATCCAGAAACCAGTTGGCGACGCCGAAATCACCGTTGAAGATCAATCGCCCGATAAGGCCCACAACGGCATAGGTGGTCGCAAGCGGCACGACGAGCGTCACTCGTGCCAGCGATTTGAGAAAACCCATGCCAGGCTTGTGCAGCAGAAGCGCAATCATCAGACCCAGCACGATCTCGATCGGCAATACGGTGACATAGAATTTGGCAGTCAGGAACAATGACGCCCAAAATGTGCTGTCGGACAGGACAGACGCGTAATTTTCAAACCCGACAAAGGGGAAGCCTTCGCGTGGGCGCGCGATATTGTAGCGACGAAACGATGTCACCAATGCAAATATCGTCGGATAAATCCCGATGATGAACAGCGTCAATACCGCGGGCGCCAGAAACCAGAACGGCGTCCACCGGCCATAGCCGCGGTTCGGTCTGGAGGTGAGTTCTGACATCGGTCTTTCCTCTCAATGCATAGCAGGCGTCGGCACTGCTTTCGCCGGAACGCTTTCGGCTTTATTCAAGGTTCGTGTGATTGGCGCGCATCGCATCGGGCGTCACGTTCAGACGGTCACGCACGGCGAGAACGAGAAGCTCGAAGGCAACGTAGAGCGCGCCCTCATAGAGCGATCCCATCGGCAGGACCGATTGCGTGTCGCCCTGATCGTCGGCCATGGTTTGCGCCGGTATATGCAACACACAATCAGCCTGGCTTGCCGCCTTGCCTTGAGGTTGTGCCGTCACGACGAGAATGCGGGCACCAGCGTTGCGCGCAACGCCGATCAGGGCCGAGACGGTTGAGAAATCGCCAGGACCAGCCGAAACGATCAACAGATCGCCTTCAGCCACGGGCGGCGTGGTCATGTCGCCCACCATGGCGCAATGCAGTCCCAGATGGAAAAGGCGCATCGCCAGTCCCTTGATCTGGAGACCTTCGCGCCCGACGCCATAGAAGGCGATCCGCCGGGCTTTTGTGATTTCCACAACCGTCGCTTCGAATTGCTCCGTGGCGATGTCGCGCAGGCAGACGCCAATCTCGGCAAGGGCTTGGTCTGAGAGATGCAGCATGGATCGGTTCCGGTTAAAGGATCGGCAGGGGGTGGTGACAGCAATTGCCGCCACCCCCTGCCGTGCAATGACCTCTTGTAGATTTGCGCTAGAGGGTTACTGCAACAACTGCTTCTTGCCGTCGTAGTAGCCTTCCTTCTTCAGGATATCCTCCATGCGCGTGCCGATTTCCTTCGATCCTGCTTCGACCGAAACCTCGCCAAGCATCATCTTGGAACCCCACTCGGCAACGACTTCGGAGATGGCTGGCCATGCCGGGAAACGTGGACGGAATTCCGGAACGCCCTTCTGCCAAGAGGCGACCATCGGCTCGACGAATTTGTACTTCGCCTTGATCTCCGGGTCGTTGTAGACGGACATACGGCCGGAAACGCCGCCAGCTTCCACATAGGCCTTGGCGATGTCCTCAGAGGTTGCCCACTGAATGAACAGCCAGGTCGCCTTCTTCTGCTCTTCGGTGGCCTGCGCGGCAACCGCCAGAGAGAAGCCGCCAAGGGCAGGGAGGCGGCCAGCAGGGCCCGCGGGCTCTGGCGCTACCGCGAGGCAGTCTCCGAGCTTGGAGGTCGCGGGATCGACCAGCGTGCCGTAAAAGGCAGACCATTCCGTGATCATTGCGACCTGACCCTGGGCCAGGGAGTTGACAGCTTCTGCGTGGTCGAAGGACACGATGCCGGGTGGCATATATTTCATCAGATCCTGACGGAAGTTGAGGCCAGCCTGGCTTTCCTTGCTCATCAGGTTGGACTTGAACTGCTTGTCGAGCAGCGAGCCACCGAAGGGCCAGAGCATACGCATGAAGCTGTCGGCCGACTGCGTTTCTCCGCGCAGCGATTGCAGGGCGTATGCATATTGGTTCTTCGATGCGTCGGTCAGCTTTGGCGCGTAGACCTTCATCAATTCGTCCCACGTTGCCGGTGGCTTGTCGAAGCCGGCATCCTTGAGCTTGCAGGAGTTGTAGAACATCAGGCCCGAATAGTTGTCGAAGGGCAGGCCGTATGTTTTTCCACCCCAGGAGCCGAACGCATTGAGCAGAAGCGGGAAGAAACCATCCAGCTTGAGGTTCGGATCTGTGATCGACTTGTCCTTGGTGAAATTGTCGATCGGGTCGATCCAGCCGTTCTCGGCAAATTCGCCGATCCAGACGAGATCGACCAGGGCCATCGTGAGGTCGCCTTGCGAGGTGAAGTTCAGCACTTCCTTCTCGCGCGTATTCTCATAAGGAACAATTTCGTAGTTGACCTTGATGCCGGTCTTCTTTTCAAACTCCGGAACGAGCTTGATGATCGCCCGATAACCTGGGCGATCGAGGAATATACCGCTGATCTCCGTACCCTTTAGCGGCTTGGCCGCATCTTCTAGCCAATCAGCATGTGCCAACATGGGTGCGCCAGCGGCTCCAGCAGCCAGCGCCAGAACGCTGACGCACACTCTCAACAAACGTTTCATGCCACTCCTCCTATGGTGCCTGCCTTATCGCGCAAGCTTGTTTCAGTCTTCAGTCACTTAACAATGTCTGCCGAAAAGCGCTGCTCGTCGCTCGACACCGCCTCTTCCCAAAATGCTCTTTCCCTCGAAACTTCCGCTTTTGGCGCAACTTACAGTCTGCGCAAGACGCGCCTTCGTGAAGCGATATCAATGGATTGGGCTCGCCGTCCTCTCAGCGAGAATGCTCAATCGATACACATGTAAATTCAAATTTGCAATAGTATTCATTTGCGAAATATGATTTTACTGAGGTCGTTTAGGGCAGAGGCAAAAAATGAGTGACGTTCGATCAGGGCAAGGTGAAATCCATCACCGCAGGGTGCTGGCAGAGCGCATCGCGAAAGTCGCAGGAGCCAGAGCAAAAGGATTTCTTTCGAAACCAGAACGGCTGAAAGCAGAATTGAAATCATCCACGCAAGATTTGGTAAGCATCGCAGACCGCGCGACCGAGAATTATCTGCGTGGAATGATCAAGAAAAATTTCCCGGATGATGGTATCGTTGGCGAAGAAGCGGGTTCGACGCTTGGAAACTCAGGCTACACCTGGGTGATTGATCCGATCGACGGAACAATGGCGTTTCTCGTGGGGCAACCGAACTGGTCGGTGTCAATTGCGGTCACTCGGAGTTGTGAACCGGTGATCGGCGTCATTTACGCACCAGTTATGCGCGAACTCTACGTCGCCGAAGCTGCCTGTGGCGCTACACTCAATGATAGAAAATTGATCATGAGAAGCGACTGGACAGTCCAATCAACAAACATAGGCTATGGGGGCACGGAACGTGCCGATCCTGTTGAAGTTGGTGCCTTTGTGACGCAGCTCTACAAGGAAGGTGGAGTTCTTTTTCGCATAGGCTCGGGCGCGCTCATGCTGGCTTATGTCGCCGCCAACCGCCTTGGGGGCTATTATGATCCAACTCTCTTTTGCTGGGATTGTCTCGCCGGAGTGGCGCTCATACGCGAAGCGGGTGGCCTAGCGGAGTTCGCAGGCGATTTAAGTAGCCCGGGGCCAATATGGGCAGGCAATCATACCGTTTTTGCTGACCTTAAGCGGCTGAGCATAGTTCGCGAGGAATAGCTGGAAAGAAAGTCTAAAATTGTGAGAATTGACGCGGCAGTGTCCTCGCATGTCTATGCGTCCTGCTCTCCAGCGACGGTGATGATCCTGGAGTGATCTGGTAGAGAGAGATGCAATGAAGCATTGTGGTCCCCTCGCGCTCTTCGCCGAAACTGATTGCTCCGGAGACGATGCCGGGGCATTTGTTGACGGTACCATCGTTGGACTCTTTCTCGCGAGGCAAGATAACTGAATAGTGTGATGGTAGCCAACGACAGCTACTCGGTATTACCTCTTCTTCAGTCAAGATATTGTTTTAAATGATTACAATCTAAGCTCAGCGGGAAAGCTCAGGCGTCCCCCAAAACCGTCGTTGCGCGGCCAAAACCTCATCGCGATGTTGGTCTGCCCAGTTAAGGATTGCCTGCAGATGCGGTTCGAGCGAACGCCCCAAGTGAGATATTTCATAAACGACTGCAACGGGCGCGGTGCTGACAACCGAGCGGGTTATGAACCCGTTGGCTTCAAGCCGGCGCAGACATTGCGTCAGAGCCTTCTGCGTGATGCCATCATTGGCCCGTCGTAGCGCGTTGAAACGCATAGGCCCGCCGCACAGGCATCCTAGCACGAGCAACGACCACTTCGTCGTGATTTCCTCAAGTACGAGCCTGTTTAGTTCGAGGCTTTCCGGTGGCATGGTGGCCATGGGCAGGGATACTCCTGGAGACGTGGTAGCATTCAGGTGCGTAATTGTATTCACGTATAATATGTATACCTATATTGCCTACTCGCATCAAGGAGGCTCAAATGATATCCAGCAATGATCACGCTAGCAGTCCGGAAATATCCAAAACGACTTCGGAAAATGTCATCCTCGTATTCGGCGCAACCGGTCAGCAAGGCGGCGCCGTCGCGTCAGCGCTGCTGGCAGATGGTTGGTCCGTCAGGGCTCTCGTCCGCGACCTGAAGGCTCCCAAGGCCCGGGACACAGCGTCTCTTAATATAGAGGTAGTACAAGGAGACTTTAACGACGAAGCTTCGATCAGATCAGCGATGACGGGTGTCTACGGCGTGTTCAGTGTTCAGCCGAGTTCGGGGCAGGGGGCGGCCTATGGCGTTTCTGACCAGGATGAGATCAGATACGGCACGATGATCGCTGATATCGCCGCACAAGTCGGCGTCAGTCATCTTGTTTACACTTCGGTAAATGCCGCGGGGCCGGAGAAGACAGGCATGGGACACTTCGACAGCAAGTCGCAAATTGAGGCCCATATTAGGTCTTTGGATATCTCCAGCACCATCATCCGTCCGGCGGGCTTTATGGAGTTGCTTATGCTGCCGGGTTTGGGTCTGGATCAAGATGCCTATGTCTCTTTTTTGCGACCAACGCAAATCGGGCAAGTGATAGCGGTACGCGATATCGGTAAGATCGTTGCGGGTATCTTCTCCAACCCGGGCCGCTTCGCCGGTCGAACGATTGAGATTGCTGGGGATGAATTGACGGGAGAAAGCCTGCAGCGAAGCCTCAGCCGTGCTGCGGGTCGACCGATCGGATACAGCAGGTTTCCCGATGCTGTCTTGAAGGAGAACGAGTTTCTGCGGCGATTGACTGCGCTATTCGATGACGGGCGGCTCGCGGGGCATGCAGATATCGGCGAGCTCCGCAGAGAGTTCGGTCACCTGCTGAGCTTCGATGAATGGCTCGACGGCCCGGGTAGACCGCTTTTTGAAGCGGCACAAAACGCCAGTAGCTCAGCAATCGCTCTGCGGTGAACTCTATGCATCCGACATGAAGCCGCTACCTGCTACTTGGCCACAGTGTTGTTCGATCATAGATATCTGCTTGGTCAATGACTGGAAGATTGCCGAATGTCGAGAATTAGCCGCCTGTTCGAAATGCTCGGTATGCTGCGCGCGCGTCGGAGACCGGTCACGGCACTCGAGCTGGCAGAAGAGCTCGGCGTCTCGGAGAGAAGCGTTTACCGGGACGTCGAGACGCTGCGTCTGCTCGGAGCGCCTCTCGATGGCCAGGCTGGGGTCGGGTTCGTCCTTAGGGAGGGGTTCTTCCTCCCTAATTTCGCCTTCTGGCCGGAAGAACTAGACGCCCTTGTTCTCGGGCTAGGATGGGTGCGGGAAAGAGCGGATCATTCTCTAGCCCAGAGCAGCGAAAGCGCATTGGCAAAGATTATTTCGAGCCGGGCCGACCGATCTTCGGCCGCCGCCGACGCGCCTGCTCTCCTCGCAGCCGCTTCGATTTCCGAGCGCTCTGACCCATAGCAGGTCGCCTCCCTGAGGGCGGCGATCCGCCTGCTACGCAAGGTCTCGATCAGCTATGAAGACGGTGCTGGCTCTGTTACGGAGCGCGTCTTATGGCCGATCATAATTGTCTATTTCGATGACGTTCGCGTCCTTGCTGCCTGGTGCGAGAGACGATCAGCCTTTCGGCATTTCCGCGTCGATCGCGTTAGAATGGCGACGGTGCTCGATGAGCGGTATCCAGAAAGGCGGTCTTCACTCATGAGGCGGTGGCGGGAGCAGGATCGAGACTGGCGTTCGTTCCTGACAGTTTCTGACGGAGCACCGGGTTAGACTTTCAAACACGCGCATCAAGAGCGCTTCGATGAAAGGATAATGATATGGTTGCTTTTTCACCTGACGTCTTCGCGAGGTTCCTGGCCAAGGAAGACGATGATCCCGTCGTGATGTTGAATCTTATCCGCTTCTTGCCCGATGGCGGACGCGAACGACATCTTGAGTATTTGCGAATGGCAGAACCAATCCTGGGTCGTTTTGGTGTCCGGATACTGTTCCGAGGCGATGGCCTGGAAGTGCTGACCACAGGCGATGTGCAGGGATGGGATGCGGTCCTGCTGGTTCAGTATCCTCGACGGACTTCTTTCAAGGAGATGGTGGAAGATACGGAATATCAGGCCGCTTTTCAGGTTGGGAGGTCCGCCATTGCGGATATCGTTCTGCAGCCGCTGAAGATCTCAGAACACTTTTAGAAGCGCCGCAGAGATGACTCCGACAATCCATCGCGGTGGGACGCGTTGCAAGCTGCCGCCCCGTCATGGGTGCAAACTCACCCATCCTTTTTTTCGAGTGGGCATGATCCCACCCAATCTGAACAAGAATTCCCTTGAGGCAGCGAATGATTTTTCTTCAGCGTTGTCACCCATTCCCACTCCTGTAGCATCGCAGTGGGGATGGGAGAGGAGGAAAATTTCATGCGTTTCAGCACACCGCTTTTACCGGCGATTGCGTTTATTGCGATCGCTATCGGCAGCGCCACAGCACAACAGGGTGACGGCGAAGAGCCAAAGAGGGCAGATTGCCCTACAGCCTTGCCAGCCGGTACAGAATGTTTCGCAGGCCAGGATATGCATGGCGCCTATTATTGGATTGCAAAACCAAAGAATTGGAACGGTACGCTGGTCGTGCACGCCCATGGTGGTCCGCGCACTGCGAAGCCACAAGCGGATGACCCGGTAGAAGATCTTACGCGCTTTGTCGTGACGGTTCAGGAAGGCTACGCTTGGGCGGGATCTAACTATCGTCGGCAGGGTTACGGCGTGCGCATGGCCGTGGAGGATACCGACAGCGTAAGGCGCATTGCCATTCAACAGCTTGGCAAGCCGAAACATGTCCTGCTCCACGGCCAGTCATGGGGCGGCAATGTTGCTGCGAAGACCGCGGAGCTTTATGCGCTCGACTGGCAGGGCCGCAAAAACTACGACGGAGTCGTTCTGACCAGCGGACTTCTAGCCGGAGGGAGCCGTGGATACGATTTCCGCGCCGATCTACGCGCGGTCTACCAGTATTATTGCAAAAACCACCCGCGCGCAGACGAAGTGCAATATCCCGTTTGGCAAGGCCTGCCGAAGGGGGTGACGATGAAGCGTGACGAACTTGAAAAACGCGTTAATGAATGCACAGGCTTGGCGCTTGCCCCGAATGAGCGTACCGCACAACAGTCTAGAAACCTGAAAAACATCCTTGCGGTCACCAAGGTGCCGGAGAAAACTCTTGTGGCTCATCTTTCTTGGGCGACTGGACTTTTCTCCGATATCGTTTGGCGTCGAATGGATGGAAGAAATCCTTTCGACAACTCCACGGTCACGTACACGGGGTCCGATGACGATACGGCGTTGAACAAGGGTGTTGAACGCTTTGAAGCCGACCGTGAGGCACGTCGCGCAATGGCCTACGACGCCGATCTCACCGGCCAGATCGTTTTGCCTACAATAACGCTCCACGCAGTCAATGACCCTACAGTCTTCGTAGATCACGAGGCGATCTACCGCCAGACGGTAGAGGAGGCCGGGAATAGCGAACTGCTTGTACAGAATTTCTCCGACGAGGCTGAGCACTCTAAACTGTCTACTCCGCAGTACGCAGCGCTGTTTAACGCGATGTTGACTTGGATCGAACAAGGTAAAAAACCGACTAAGCAGTCGGTGGCTGCGCTGTGCGAAGAAAAGCGCAAAACCTATAATGAGGAATGTAGGCTGTTACCGGACTATGAGCCGAGACTTCCCGCGGAGTGAATTTTACCTGTCTGTGTGGACCGCGGACGGTCGCCTGTCAGCGGCTGCCGCGTGATCTTCAGGTCGAAGGCTGAGGCAGCCAAAGCAAGCTTGATGGCAATACCGCCGCTAACAGCGTGCCTGGAGTCGAATCGGCTCAATCAATGCAGCGGATCCGGATCCAACGTCTCTATCCAAGGCTCCTGTCGTCGAATTGATGGTTCAGCTATCCTCCGGGACCGCCTTGGATGGAGTGTTGCCCCTCTTCTCTTTTTTGTATCCTGTCGTTCGATTTGGCTTCTTCAAATTTCTACTCAGAACCGATGGCACGCACTGGAGCGTCAGAGAAAGCAATCGGCACGGCAGCTGGTTACATTGCAGCCACCGCGGCAGCAAACGACCCCGCTTTCGCGACTCGCGAGGCAAGCTGCTTCATGGCCGCTGGGCTAAAATTGAACCAGCTCTGATCCATGTAACTATCGTCTGCTTGAAGAAGATACGCGTTCAGAGTCCTTGTCGAACTGCAACACTTGCCGCGATGACGCCCTGACAGCATCGAGCAGCAACGCGAATGCTCAGCCATATCGCATGCCGGTTTCCGAATTAAAGAGGTGAACAGCTTCCTGATCGAACAACAGCTGGATCTGGTCGCCGCTGGCGATAGCTGATCTTGGCGGCAGGCTCGCCGTTATGTGTTGTACGCCGACAGATGCGGTGATGACTAACTCGGGGCCGGTTAACTCGGACACGTCACAACGAGCTGTAATCACGTTGCCATTCCCGGTAAGCGACAGTGCCTCCGGGCGTATGCCAAGGACGAGCTTCTCTCCCTCTCTAAGCGTAGCGTTGAGTGATGTCGGTATAGGTACTTGTGCGTCTGCACCATCCACCGCCAAAGCTCCATTTTCGACGGTAACCCGCAGTAGGTTTATCGGTGGTGCGCCAACAAAGGTGGCAACATACAAGGTTGCGGGTCGATCGTAGATTTCTGCGGGAGTCCCGAGTTGTTCGATTCGTCCATCTTTCATCACAGCAATCCGCGTGGCTAGCGTCATCGCCTCGATCTGGTCATGCGTAACGTATACCACCGTGGTGTTCAGAACCTGATGTAGGCGCTTCAGCTCGGTGCGCATTTCCATGCGCAGATTGGCGTCTAGGTTGGATAGTGGCTCATCGAAAAGAAAGACCTTGGGCTTTCGTACCAGAGCACGTCCGATTGCTACGCGCTGACGCTGGCCGCCGGAGAGATGAGCTGGTTTACGATCTAGCAGATGCTCGATTTGGAGCAATTTTGCAGCCTCGTTGACGGCCTTGTCACGTTCGTAGACGGGAACTTTACGCATCTCGAGGCCAAAGCCAATATTCCGCCGTACAGTGAGATTTGGGTAGAGCGCATACGATTGGAACACCATTGCGATGTCGCGATCTTTCGGATGCACGCCCAGAACGGAGCATCCTCCAATCAGAATGTCGCCACTGGACGCCTCGGCTAAGCCGGCAATGATGTTCAGAAGTGTTGACTTGCCGCAACCAGAGGAACCCAGAAGGACGAGAAACTCACCGCTTTCAAGCGAGATATCTACGCTCTTCAGTGTCTCAATTTCTCCATAGGACTTGCGGATATTGTTGATTTGAAGCGAGCTCATGCAACGGCCTCCTCGGAAGCAAGCGGGCCGCCATAGTGGCGGGGACGGGTGGAAATCGCCCGGGACGCGACTTGGGTACCTGTGACTAAGCAGGCTTCAATCGATTTGTAATTGGCAAGCGCGGCTAGAAATGCAGCGTTGAACACATCTCCCGCGCCGATCGTATCGACGACCTCAACCCTCGGAGCTGCTATAGTCGTCAGCAAACCTCCAGGGCCGACAGCTATGGCACCATCTGCGCCGCGCTTGACGATGACAATGCCATCAATGGGCATGGACGACCGGATCTTGCGAGCAGCCTCGATCGGATCATTAAGGCCAGCCAGCGTCGTCGTTTCAACTTCATTTAACAAAGCAATCCCGCAGCGGGACAGCCAGCCTAGAGTGGCAGTGCAGTTCTCTTCGGTCCAGCCTTCCAATGGCCAGCCCGTGTCGAGTGCAATGGTAATGTCGTGCGACGCCGCCCAGTCGAAGAGGGTGTAGTAATCACGAACGAGGTCGTCTGTCAGGAACGAGCCGCAGACCAATGCAAGTCCGCCCGCCATCGCGCCACCATCGATGGTTTGCATTACGTCGGAGATGCCGAACCGAGGCAGGTGTCCGCGTGTTGTAAAGAAGGTTCGCTCGCCATCTGGATGAGTGATACCGACAGATAGAGTGGTTCGCTCGGAGCGTACCGACCATTTCGCAGCACGATGCCCAAAGGTTTCACGCAACCAACTGCCGTACTGGTCACTGCCGACGTTGGCAGCGATCGAAAACTCCACGCCCATTGCCGCCCAGGCCAACGCACTGTTGCCAGCGCTGCCGCCGACACGAAGTTCGTCGTGATCAACAATGATTTCAGTGCCGGCCTTTGGCCACGGCGCCGCAGGACCAAGAATGAGGTCGACGTTGACGTTGCCGATGACTGCAAGTGGTCGCATTCATTCGCTCCTGGTAATCTTGCTCGAGCGTACAGGTGTACCGGCATCATCGACACGTGCCTCGGCGAAATCGATCATAAAGCGCTGTGCTGTTGGAAGCATTGCGAATATGGCGGCTAGCCCTGTGGAGGGCCGAAAGGAGATGGACACGGTGCCAGCGACAGGTTCATTGCCCGACGTGTCAAATATGATGACGGGAGCACCCGTATTGACCGCAGAGACGGCCATCGCTGTGACTAGGCCCGCAGTGCTGTCGTTTCCACGAAAAAGAACAACGCCAATATCGGGGCCTAGCATTTCCATGGGGCCGTGCCGCAACTGGCCGCCTTCAAGGGAGAAGCACGGCAGACGGGACAGTTCGGTGAGTCCGAGTGCAAGCGCTTCGGCAAGACCTTGTAGGCGACGGCCGGAAGTAACGACGGCGTTCACCGTGGTAAGAGCATCAAGCGCGGGGATGATATCAGGCGCCTCTGAAGCATCAAGCACAGCGAGAGCAGCGCTTGGATCTGCACCCAGTGCCGTGAAAATGGCGAGATGCAAGCCAAAGGTGACCATGAGACTGCGGGTTGCCGCAAAAGCGAGTTCAGTCCCACCAACTCCAATTAGCGATGTCACCGTCCGTGCTAGGAACGAGGCCCCTTCCAAGGTAAGCCCAAATGTATCGGCGTTGCCGCCAGTCTCCCTGAACCAGCGAACGACCTCGGCGCTTTCGCCCGACTGCGAGGCGACAATAACGGTGCGCTCTTCGAGAGAAAGCGGCTGGCCCAGCTGTTCTGAAAGGGGCAGCGCGATGGCTTCGATACCGAGTGCACGATAAAGCGGTTCGACAGCACGGCCGACGGCGTGCGATCCGCCCATGCCGAGCAAAAGCAGTTTCTTTGTATTTCTCAGCGATGCGGCAATGGTCCGGGCTCCGGTCTTCGCGGCATCGTATGAGGCCAGAGTGTCGGCATGCTGTCGAGCCATTTCGCGATCGATAGCCAAAAGTCCTGTAGGTCTGCTTATATGATTGGGCATTGTCATCCTTTCACGCCACCGCTAGTAAGCCCAGATATGAGGGCGCGTTGCATGACAAGACCGACTAGCACCGGCGGCAGGGCAGCAAGCACGCCAGCGGTTGCAATCAGTCCATAGTCGGAGACACGGCCGCCCGCGAGATCGGCGATGGCAACAGTGAGTGTCTTGGCGCGTTGGTCGGAAGTGAACAGCAACGCATAAAAGAACTCGTCCCAAGCCAGCAGGAAGGCAAATAGCGCGGACGTCGCCACGACGGGCAAAGCGAGAGGTAGAGTGATAATCTTCAGGGTCTGAAACAGGCCAGCACCGTCGATCATGGCCGCCGCCTCGATCTCCTTGGGGATGGAATCAAACCCAGATTTCATCAGCCAAGTTGTGAAGGGTGCGAGAATCGTAAGGTAGACCAGTGCAAGGCCGAAGACGTTGTTGAGCATGCCGAGACGGGCAAGCCCCATGTAGAGTGGCACAGCCAGAGCGACCGGCGGCAACATGTACGTGGCGATCACCATTGTAAGCGACCAGCCTACGGTGGGCGTTCTTGAGACGGCCCAGCCGGCCGGAATGGCAAGCGCGATAGCGGCGATAGTTGCCATTGCGGCGACCTCAATACTGTTGATCAGCGACGACGTGAACGCCGCACCAGCACTGTTTTCCATCGTTGACAGCAACACACGGTACCGGGAGAAGTCTGGAGTATGCGGCCACCACCGCAACGGCTTTGCGGCGAGATCGGCAGCTGGCGAGATGCTCATGATAAAAAGCCAGAAGACCGGCGCGAGAATAACAGCTGCAAGTAACAGAGCGCAAATGTAGATGAAGATATTGAAGAGAGGGCCGCGACGTTCCATCAGCTCGCGCTCCCTGCGCTCCCTGCGCTCTTGCGAACCAGCATTGCGTAGGCGGCGGCGAGCAGAGTCACCAGCAGCGTAACGATCAGTGCTAGAGAGGCACCGGACCCGGCTCGCTGAAACGAGAAAGCCTCCTGGTAGACGAGGATTGAGAGCGTGCGCGTGGAATTCGCCGGACCACCACGGGTCATCACCCAGATAATGTCGAATACTTTAAAAGCTTCGATCGTGCGCAGGACTAAAGCCACCATCAAGGGGCCAGCAATGTACGGGAGGATCACGAACCGAAATCGCGAAAACGGTCCGGCACCATCTACTAACGATGCAGCTGTTATATCGCGCGGCACGGCCTGCAGCGCGGCAAGAGCAATTAGCGCAACGAGTGGAAAATTCTTCCAGCAGTCGGCGACAATCAAGGCTGCAAGCGCAGAGCCGGGCTCGCCGAGCCACGAGCGATACGTGTCGAGCAATCCGAGCTGGGTGAGCATCGCATTCAGAGCGCCATATTCGGGATTATAGATCAGCCGCCAAAGGGTGGCATTAACCACCGTGGGCAGCGCCCAAGGGAGGATCATCAGCGCACGTAGTATCGTGCGGCCGTAAAAGTCTTGGTTCAGCAGCAGGGCAGCCAGGACACCGATCACCATCTCGGCAGTCACCGAGACGATAGCGAAAATCGCGGTTGTTGAGAGAGTGCGCTGGAAATTCGAGCTGGAGAGCATTTTGACGTAATTGTCGATACCGACAAAGTTGCCTGCGGTGCCGACAAGCTTTGCATCAGTGAAGGATAAGGTAACAGTGTCGATTAATGGCCATCCGATCACGGCCATCATCATCATCAGCAGGGGCAGCATCAAAAGCCACGCACGGGTGGTCATCCAAGTGCCGGACATTGGGCGCCCTTTCCATTCATCGGTACGACGACGGCAAGCCAGGCGGCAGTATCGTCCGCCTGGTCGTTGTAGATTGCTTAGAGGCCGCTGTTTTCAGCTGCTGTCTTCAGCGCGTCCTCGGGGGAAGACTGTCCGAGAAGCGACTCCTGGATCGCCTGTTGAAGAGCGGTCGAGAGCTCCTGATATTTCGGCGTCGTCGGCCGAGGATACATTGCGGCGAGACCAATTTTCGCGGCGGAGATCAGCTCTTCCTGGCCTTTGGTGACAGCAGGGTCATCGTAAGAGGACGCCCAGATTGGCAGGCTGAGCTTGGAATACTGGTTCTGCGTCGCCTGAGAGGTCATGAACGTAATGAATTTCCAGGCTTCGTCAGGATGCTTGCTGGCAGAAGTGATGCCAAGGCCCATGGAGCCATTGACTGCGGACGCCTCACTCTTCCCGGCAACGCCCGGAGCTGCAACGACACCGACCTTGCCAGCAACTTTGCTGTCTTTGGGGTCGTTCGCCATGTTGTACATGTAGGTCCAATTAAGCGCAAACGCGGCATCGCCGTTCTGAAAGACCTTGCGGACATCCTCTTCGAGAAATTCTTTTGAGTTCGGATTAGTTAGCCCGGACTTGTAGCTGGCAACCATGTAATTCAGGGCGTCAAGACCGCCGCCCGTCTGGAAGTCTGGTTTCCCGTCCTTCAGGAACTCGCCTTTGTAGGCGCTGACCAGCGTCGTGTAGTCGCAGATAGCCGCTTCGGCCTGAGCCCAGCTCCATGCAATCGGGGTATTCAGCAGGCCCTTGTCTTTGATTATTTTGGCCTGCTCATTCAGCTCGTCCCAGGTCTTCGGCGGCGCTTTAATGCCAGCCTTTTCAAGAATCTCTTTATTGTAAAACAGGTACTTTGTGTCGAGGATCCATGGCATCCCGTAATATTTTCCGTCGTTCTGAACGGTGGTCCAAGCTCCCGGCAACACACTCTTCTTCGTGTCTTCGGAGATGCGCGAAGTGACATCTACGAGGACGTCGTTGGACGCATATTCAGCCGGCCAGATCACGTCAAAAAGAACGACGTCGTATCCGCTTCCAGAGCCCTGCGCCAGCACTGTCTTGTCGTGCAAGCCTTCATAAGGAACAAACTCCAGATTGACCTTGATGTCAGGATTGGCCTTGCTGAAGGCCTCTGCCATCGCGCGAACATCAGCTTCGCTGTATGCGGCCTGCGCCATGAAAAGTGCGTTGATATTAGTCTCGGCAAAGGCACCCGGTGCAAAAGATGCGCTGAGCAGTGCAGCGCCAAGCAGGGTATTCTTCAATGAGTTCGACATTTAGCCAGCCTCCAGTTTTTTTGCATTCACGCGTTTACCGAGGGCGGCTTCAAGTCGCCTCCAGTCGTTAAGGCACCCTTTGTTGGATACCGATATCGGATCGCCGCGGAGCCGCTTTTGGCTCTTCGCATTCCCCAAGGACTCTCCGGTCCCTTATTAAGTCAATTGCATTGACTTTATATCTTCTTCAATATCCAAGTGGTGTCAAGGGGAATTGCTAGATGCATGATAGACGACCAATCCGTGCCAAAAGCGGGACCAACCAAGAAGGAACAAGTGCGCACAACCGAAGGGTGATTGTCGACGCGTTGCGCCTCAATGGCGCTCTTTCACGCGCTGATCTTGCACGTGCCACCAGGTTGACGAAGCAAACGATATCCAACATCGTCGACGAACTTGAGCGAGATGGGCTGGTGAGTGCGCAGCGGGTTATCCGAAGGGGCAGGGGGCAGCCGTCGACTCCCTACAGTCTGGTGCCGGAAGGTGCTTTCGCTATCGGTCTTCAAATCGATCGTCACGTTACTCGCGCACTCGCAGTCGATCTTTTGGGTACAATCCTCACCCGTGCAGAAGCGCCACTTCCAGCTAATGGACCTCAAGGCGGCGTGAAGGTTATCTTAGATCTTATTGAAACCGTGAGGCGAGATCTGCGCCTTCTAGTCCGTGATTCAGAGCGTCGCTTAGTTGGTCTCGGCGCTGCAATGCCGGGACCCTTCGGTTTGGAAACCGCTGTTGACGATCCGTGGATGATGTCTGCATGGCAATCTTTTCCTCTGCTGGAAATGCTGGCGGCAGGCACCGGGCTTGAAGTCGGGTTACAGAACGACGCGGCAGCCTGTGCTCAAGCGGAGCGAATGGTGGGCGCCGCCCACGGACTCGACCATGCTGTCTGCCTCTATCTCGGCTACGGTATTGGTGCCGGTCTCATTCTTGGTGGCGAGCTTTACAGCGGTGCAAATGGCAATGCAGGCGAAATCGGTATGGCACTGTTGTCGCCGGGCGGTCGGGCTTCGCCTCTTGAACATCGTGCTTCGCTCGCTGCACTTTATCAGCATCTCGAAATTGATCCGGCTGATCCCGGAGTTTACGCCGCGGTGAATGAGCTCGCCGCGACAGATGACCGAAGGATCCAGTTCTGGTTAGAAGAAGCCGTGACAGATCTTCGTTGGAGCATTCACCTCATCGAAACAATTTTCGACCCACAAACTGTGATCCTTTGTGGTGGCACCCCGGAGGTGCTTGCCCGTCGCTTGATGGAAGCGATGGAACCGCTCATTCCGTCTCTTTCTCAGCGGTCCGAGCGCCGTGTTCCGAGGTTTCAACTCGGGATAACAGATCCGTGGGCGGTGGCGCTTGGTGCTGCAGCCGAGCCGATCAGTCGCGCCTTTGACCCGCGGTTTTCGGCCATTCTCAAGTAAGCGATTTAGAGACAGGATATCTTAGTTAGCGAGTTAGCGAACGGTGCTGACGCAATTTCCCCAAGAACTCCAAGCTAGCCACTCTAAGCTGAGGCTCAACCCCTTCCTCGGCTGGTACCAGTGTTGCGGTATGCGGCGAAGGATGCATGAGCTTGTGGCATTGGAAGCGGAGGGCGTTTTCGGTGCTCCCCACAATCACTGCTGCATGCAGGTGCGTGGCTAGCAAATTTGGCTCGTATCTGCACTTCGATTGGATCCTATGACGCAGTCTTTGCGGGACACACCCGCTCGCGGGTGAGGCGATTATGGTCACGATGAACCGCAGGGAGTTCGACGGGTGCCCGGCTTAAGGGTGGAAGACTGGACGAACCAGGGATGACCGCTGGTGTTGGTGGGATATGTGCCGCAGCTCATTCTGCGGGAGATGAGCTTCTTCCTCTTGGCCTTAAATATGAGCGGCGCTTCGTTACCCACCGATTCTTCCTGTACGGTAAGAAAGAATTTAAAGGGAGCTCAACACGATCTGGCTAACGGCAGATTTTGGCGCGCATGTCCGAGAATACCAAAAAATGTAGGGGTAGACGCAAACTCAGTTCGCCGAGCGTTGCTGTACCGGGGAATGCTTCATCGCCGATCTGGAGCACGGAAAACCCAGTTGTCAGCTCGAGAAATCCCTGATCGCGTCCCGAACGGTCGGACTTAACCGCGGCGACCTTTATTCGGCAACGTATTCGCCCTTCTGACGGACGACGATGACCTCGACTACCTGCCGCACTTTTCCTGGTCGGATACGACCTTGACGACGATCTACTAAAAGTTGGTCTGTCGCGCTTATCGGACCAGGGTGGCGTCACCCGCTAGTATGACGCAGAGTGGGAAAAGCGGGCCTCTGCCGTCCCCAGTCGCTGATGATGCCAATGCGCGCCGGTGGCTCCGGGGCAGACCGGGTCATGCCTTGGCTCGCGAGCCTGCTGTCGGAAACCCACCTCTCTGAATCGGCCAGCAGCTCGAGGTCTCGCCTCAGAATGCCGTTGGTCCCCTGCTGCGCGTCGGCCACGATACGGCAGGTACCTTCTCGATCGGTGAGCCGCGAAGGGAGGGAAATCATTTCCGCATTGTCGATGACGGGGTACCACTCGAGTGCATCATCGACGAGCTGCTGTAGCGACCATTCTTGATCGGCGATTTAGACGGCGTAGTTAGTGAGATGCCCCGGAGATGACGCTTGCGGTGTACTCCTCCTCATCGCTGGCTTCAGTCTTATCCACTCCGCGTTTTCTGATCTCTTCCACCAGCGAACCTAAAGCCAGATCGAGGCAGTATGTCGAAAATTCGAGGTCGAGATCCTTGGCGCTGTTGCGCGCATAAGTCACAAGCCGTGCAATCGAAACCAGCTCGGGTGCGATATCACCGTCCTGGTCGGTGTCTTTCTCATGAGCGTCTAGTGCCATCATCAATCCTTCATTCCAAATCAGTTTTCTACGGCGAAGGATAAATTAGAAGTTATGGAATTGCGCGTGACATAGGCGTGACACAGCTTGGAGTGCCGTGCAGGGTCGGGCTACAACCGGCGTCGCTAGAGGATCTTTCGCCACTGCCTTGTCGAGGCGAAAGTCCAGTCCGTAGGAACTTGCACTCGCCTGTCGTCAGCCGCCGCTATGGCTTTAAGTAATTCCAGCGCGTCAAGCCGTTTCTGATTGATAGCATTTGTCCGCAACAATACTGTCAGGCTTTCTCGCGATAAATGGTCCGGTAGATTGGCATTAGCGACGATTGCCCGGTAAGTCCGCTCCTTAAAGAATATCATTTCGGCGCTTGTCCGGAGGCTGTCGTAGTCGGCGTGGTCAAGTTCACGCCGCAACAACAGGTCGTCGAGGGTTGCCAAGACGTTCACCAAGGGCTCGGACAGTGACACGTAGTTCATCTCCCTCGGGCCGTGGATTTGCGCGACATCGGAATCATCAACAAGTTCGCCACTAACATAACGGCTATAAATCTTGCCAATCCCGATCATTCCAAATGCGGCACATTCAGCAGCCCTCAAAGCGCCCATACTGCTTGAGCCATAGACGCGAACGCCCTGTGAGAGAGAAAATAGGATTTCCTTGTGCCAGATAGGGGCCACATCTTCAAAATTCCCGTCGATCAAGCCGATTACCGTCGCGCCGTCAGTGACAGCAGCCAGGATATCTGTGTGCTTGGCCGGGCCGCGGACTTCTACATTCGGCGGTACCAGATCTACTGCTTCCGGAAGCGTGGGGCCGACGAAGACAATCTTCATAGCGAAAACAACGCCTTCGATATACCTCGGACCCCAAAACGTCTTTTTCGCTCCCCTGGCGGATTTTCAAGGTCAGGCACTAAGACTTTGGCGACTGAGAATGGAAAATCCGGCGGTGTCAGCGGAGCGACGACGACAGAGCCCACAGATGCAGTTTCAAGATGCTTGAGCACGGTTTCGAACATGTCTTCCAGTGGTCCAAGGCCTACCGTCTTGCGGGGAGGGAGGGGTCTCGGCTCGGCGTTAAAATAGTTCCGAACTTCCTGCGGTAGGGGCCGTTCGAACGTCTCTGGATAGATGTCGTCCCTTGCGCCGCCGATATAAGTCAGGCGGGATTGAATCGCTTCCGTAATTGCCCGGATTGCGGCTCGCGCGGGATCGAGATGCGCACCGCTTCCCTTGGTCACGTCGATGAAGCGCGAATTGCTTCTTGATGTGAGTGAGGCCGACCCCAAAAACGCTACGAAACAGGAGATGCCGATGTCGCTCGTAATGTCGAACAGCCGAAGTTCTAGACCTGCCTTTTCAATTTTACTGACGAGCCCATCTATGATTGGATCCAGAAGGCTGCGAGGGTCGAGGCAGGTCTTAAGGCGCTGATCTGCGTTCGCTATATTCCACAAAGTTTCCGCATCGCGCTCGATGCGTTCCAGGACTCCATGGAAGCTCGCTTCCAAGAGTGTGTTTCCAGATGCAAGGCCATCCGAAGACTGCCAGAACCTAACCACCTCTGGAGTACGATCCAGGATGACAGCTTCATAGGGAACCCAGGTTTCAACTTTGGATATAACATCTCTTGCCCGAACCCATGTTAGCATCTCGTCGTCGGCTATGTCGTTCTGACCTTGGGCGATGAGACCCACGAGGTTATCGACCACCCGCCCTTCCAGTTCGAGGCTTGCTTGTGTTGCGGTGATTGTGTCGATCGATGGACTGCCGGCGATGGCTCGCTCGAGCGCCTCCATCGTTGCAGACACTTTAGCATCAGCATCAGTGATACCCTTGCCGTGATGGATGACGATCGAGCGAGCGTTAGGAGTAACTGCGCTCCAGACGGGAACACCGATATTGTCGAGACCAGTCAATCGAGATACGCGAGTGATCCCGTAGCGTGGGAGGAAGGATGTGACGCGCTTGAGCGTCTCCTCTGGCGTGCAGATACGCGCCGAGTAAGTGGCGTAGCGGGCCTCAGGAAGGTACGGCGTCTGATCGTTTAACATCACTATCTTCCCGAGGCCGCATCGTTGGCTAGCTTATCCGTCGAGATGACCGGAGAAGGCGTCGTCTGCCGATTTCACGGAGACAGCGAAATCCACGCCTTTGATGATCGTAGCTCCGCTAGCCCGGAGTTTACCCGCTGCCTCCAGCGCGCTTCCTGCCGGCGGCTGAAAGGGCTTAACAGTTCCTGCATCAAGATCTGCAACCCATAGGCCAGCCTCACCTGGCGCTCCGATAACGACGATTCTTGCCATGCTAAAAATCCTTCTTTTGGCTCATTTGCTTCAAAAGCCTGCTTTTCGCAGGCCATCACGGTAGTGATCTTTCTGCCATTGCTCCTTGAACGGTACGGCGGTCAGCCAAGTATCCACATCGAAGTCGGGATTGGTTTCCCGAGCCTTGCGCACGAAGCTCTTCGCCCTTTTCTGGTCGCCAATCATCGCCCAGCTTGCGGCGGAGAGGCGGTTAGCGAGCCCTCTGTCGGCCATGCGCTCGATATAGGATAAGGCTTGCTCGTACTCTTCGAGGCAGTAGGACGCGCCGGCTGCTGTCCAAAGGTAGACATCGGGGCTCAGGGGGTTGAGCTCAATGGCTTTTTCGATTTTCTCGAGTGCTAGGCCGGGTTTCGATGCATGGACAAGGGTGTCGGCGTAGTCCGCGGTGACATCGGCATAATGGGGGCTGAGCGTCTCGGCCAACTCCAAGGCCTCAACGCTTTCATCAATGCCGCCTAAGAGCATCTTAGCAACACCGAGTTCTCTGTAGCCGCCGACCATGTCTTGGCCAGCCGCGATCGCTTTGTTAGCATGTTTCTCGGCTTCTTTCAGAAGTTGAGCGTCTCCACGTGCCGTGATTAGCCATTCCCTTGAATAAGTTCGAGCGATACCGCTCAATGCTGGCGCGAAATATGGAGCGTGGTTAAGCGCTGCTCGAAATTCTTTGCGTGCACGGCGAATATCTGGAAGACCAAGGTTCTTGAGATGTCGCTGTCCGAGGAGGTAATGGTGGTATGCGGTCGGGCTTTGCTCGAAATATTCCCGCGCCAGCTCGTTGCGCTCTATTTCCCCGGTGATCGCCATGGAAATTCGGCGAGCTATCTGACGCCGCTGGACGGCCAGACTGTCTTTTTCCATGTCGTAACGGTCCGCCCAGATGACCTCATCGTTTGCGAAGTAAACCAACTGCACGAAGAGGCTGCATTGGGTGCCCTGGCCTGAAAGCCTGGTATCGAGCACGTAGGAGATGGAATGCTGCGCGATTGTGGTGGCCTTATCCGACTGCCGGCTGATCTGGGCGGCCGTGTAGGGAGCGACCACAGACACTGAGGTCAAGGAACACAGCGCGATGGTGACGTCCTCAATAAGTGCGTCAGCGAAAGGGAGCAGAGGCTGGCGACCGGCAATGCTCTCCACTGGCGGCAGAAGTACAAGCCTCGGCATGGGGCGCTTGAGGCCTGTTTCTGCTTTAGCGCCCAACTGGTCCCCAATTCCTTGCTGCGAAATGGCGAGGAGAGTGCGCTGCTTCTCAAAGACCTTTTTGACGACATTCAGGGCATGGACATCGGGATCGAGCGTCAGGTTACCCCACAGCTTCTGTTTCTGGCCTTCGTAAATGTTTCGGAAGGCCTCTACCTTGCCTTCGGTGGAATAGGTCTCCGCAAGCAAGCTGACGATCATCTCGTCATCCGGGTCGTGCTGAAATATGCGCAGGGCCGCATCCTTGACGAGCGCGATATCCTGCGCAGATTTCGCGATCGGTATCGCAGTGATCAAGGCTTCCCGCAATCGGGATAGGTGTTGTACCCTTTGCTGTCCAATCCAGGCTGAAAGTGCGGCTCCTGTGCTGTCGACGTTTTCGAGAAACGCATGACTGAAAAGTCCGACTAACGAGCGCAGATCAATCAGTGCGTCCGAAACAGGCGGGGCTTCCAATCCCGCAATGTCGCAGTCGATAGCTTCAGTGTTGAGCTTTACATCGGAAGCAGTGATTTGAACGAATTGATGACCCAATTCATGCTGGCGGCCGTCGATCCTCGATAATGACTTGCGCATATTGGTATATGCCTGCGCCGGCTCGACCGCGTCCCATAGCAGCTTCGACAACGCCGTCCGCGATTGGGCACGTTGCGGGTGGACAAATAGGTAGGCAAGGATGATTAAACCTTTCTCGGAGAAGGTAACAGCATTCCCCGAAGGATCAACGAGCCGAAGTTCCCCAAGTGTCAACAACCTGAACGCCATTGATCCCCACTACAGTTCCGTCATGGTTGTCCAAAAGCCCAGATCTGCGACCTAGCTGTTCAACCTAACTTCCACCGATGAACGCCCTTCAGGGGCAATAGGAATAAGCTCGTCCATCTCGGCCATAGCCTTGACGAGCGCCACAATCTTTTGGCGGACGTTTGCATCGGGAATTTTTAAAAACGACTGGTTTAGGGCCATGCCCTCGCGGGATTGAAGAAATTGCGAAACGTAGTTCATCGTCGTGAAATCTCCGATGCCTGCCGTGGTGACCAGTTCTTCACTCTCTTGGTAGAAGAAGAAGCTTGGTGGGACGCCGAGGACATTTGCGATCTTTTGCAGACGGCTTGCGCCAACACGGTTCGTGCCCTTCTCGTATTTCTGGACCTGTTGAAACGTCACTCCGAGTTCGTTCGCCAACTGCGTCTGGCTCAACTTCAGCATCATACGACGCATGCGGATACGACCGCCCACAAACACGTCGATCGCATCGGGACTTCTCTTGTGGACCATGGATGAACTCCTAATACGAAAAGTTTTATAGTTCCGAGAAACGACGTCGGCGTCCCTCGGGAAACGCGCGTTTATGCTACAGCTTGTATTGAAATTCAGTACAATTTCAATCTCTGGTGTGCACACATTTAAGAATTCAACAAGATTACTTAACTCTAGCAAACGCTGCTCTGACGCCCCTGAATGAAAATGCAGGTGATGGATTGCTGTCGTTGGCCGCGTGCACGCCAAATTTCTTGGATTGAAGACTCAGGGTAACGGGCGCCGTTGTGGCAGTTCTGTGAGACGGGAACTCAGCTTGGGGATCTGGTTCGAAAGCGATCGCTTAAAGATGAGCACGGAGTTGGTCCATGTTTAACGCGCTCATCCGAAAGAGCGACATCGTGGGATGACTTCTCGTCCTAGACTGCCCGCAATTGATGAGGCGACGGATCGGCTGAGGGGTGCAGCAGCAATTCGTTTGGCTTTGCGGTCTCAACGCGATTCCGTCCAAGGGCTTTTGCGCGGTAGAGCGCGCTATCGGCGCTTGCAAGCATCCCGGAGAGGTCGTTGCAGTCCGGCGCCGCAAGGCCGATACTGACTGTGGCGCGAGTCTTCAAGCCCTCTGCCCGAGCGGCTTCTTCGGCGAACCGGCTTGCGATTGCTTGGCCGCGACTGAGAGCTTGGGAATGGTCGCACAATGGCAGAAGCGCAGCGAATTCCTCACCGCCCAAACGGACAAGAAGTGCGCCCGGGCCTGCTTCTTTGCGGGCAGTGTCGGCGAACAGCTGCAAAACCTTATCTCCGGTTGGATGTCCATGACGGTCGTTGATTGCCTTGAAGTGGTCGAGGTCGAAGGCGAGCAGTGAGACGGGGTTATCATGCCGCTCCCGCAGCATCCGAGATGCCTGCTCGAAAAAGGCATGGCGGTTCGCAAGTCCAGTCAGTTGGTCGGTTTGTGACATACGGAGCAGGTTGAGCTTTTCCTCCTCTCGTATAATCATCAAAAAGGACATTGGCATCGCCACCGAGTACAAGACAGCCTCGTACATTGTCGCCTTCCCGATGATGGGAATCATATCTTGCCCGTAGCGCTCAATGAGAACAGGGGCAATGAACGCTCGGGCAAAATAGAACAGGGCATGGAAGGCCGAAATCGTTACTGCGACCGGACGGGAGCGCAATCGCTGCACAGTGCGGCTGCGCAGGAGCATCCATGCTGTCAGGCCGCAGGTCAGAGCGATGGGGATAGACGAGACATGGTTCCAGAATGCGGCCGGGAAGTGCGTGCCAGCGATTGCCCAAGCGATGGCTAGGAAGCTTAGCGCTGCGACGGACGAGCAGAAATGCCTTTGACCATCAAGCCCGGCGACTGCATTAAGGACCAAGAGGTATCCTGACATCATCAGGATGTTGATCGCCGCCATACCGAGCACGACCGGAAAGTGGCTGCGGTTCATTGCGAGCATGCACCCAAGAACGAACGCGAAGAGTGCCGCGGCCAGAACACCGAGCACACGTGCGCGACCTGGATGGGCCTGCCTTTCCCAAAGGATAAGCGAGGCTGACACCAGCAGCGTTCCAACGGTCAAGTACCAAAGGGTTTGTAAATCGATCTGCATTGCTCTGCCTGCCTTACGTCAAAGCCTACAGGGTGGTCTCTATAAGATTCCTTACGTCGTCTCGTATATCGCGGATATGGTTGGCGTAACGTTAAGCGTGCTGGGTGCTAAAATTAAATCTAGGGATGTGTTCAGGCGGAAGGGTTGGCGGCTGATTGAATGCGGCCGTCGACGGGCCTGCTGGCGAGAGTAGATGGTCAGTCAGATCTCGCAACGGTCCATATCGCAATATTTCGCGGCTCCACCAACAAAGTAGCTAGGTTGCCATGCCAAGCCGCTCGATAGGGTCGATTTAGCTAGACGTTGAGAACGTTCTCCCCATCTGTGCATGTTTCATGAAGCTGGAAGACGTTGCCCGCGAAGCACTCGCGGTACCTTTACACGTGCTTAAACAATCGTTGCCGGCACGTGCCGTGAACAACTATTCATCCGATAAATAATCCCACTTTAGCGGTTTGATCCCAGGCAAGCGGTCTTGGTTCAGATCACGCCATCCGCCCAATAGTCGCAGCCCTGCGAATTGCCTCGATCATGAGGGCGAGCGAGGTGAACACTGCAGTATCCGTCCGCATTGTCAGCCCTACGGGGCCGCTAGTATCGGAGGTGTTAAAGGGCAGAATCGCAAGTGCGCCCGCTGCGACGTCGTCGACGACCACACCTTCTGAAATGATCCAGATGGCGTCGCTCATGCGGACATAGGCGCGTCCAAACGAGTCTGAGACTGTTTCGATCTGCGTCTTCGGCATCGCCACGCCCTGTGCGATCAAAAACTGTTCGACGATCGGGCGGATCACCGAATTGCGGGTCGGCATCAAAATTGGGTAATTTGAAAGCTCGGTGAAGAGATCGGCCTTGCCTGACAGCAGTCGATGGCCGGGACGAACGACGAAGACAACCTGCTCCGAGTAGAGGTGCTCGAAGCTGAGGCCCGTCATTTTCTCCGGTGTGGCAAGCCTACCGACTACAAGATCAAGGTCACCCTGGCGCAATTGCTCAAGCAGGATAGCGTTTTCTCCAGTGACAATCTTAATGGGAGCCTGCGCTGCTTCAGCGAGAAAGTGCGTCATGGCCTCGGGCATGATGCGCGCTGATACCGTCGGCAGTGCGCCGATGCGCACCGGCGGGTCGGTATGCGCCGCTTCCCGTGATACAGCGTCTACCGCCTGGCGAAGGGCGGCCATCGTGGCGCCCGCATGGCGCAGGAAGATATCGCCGAGACGCGTCGGACGAATACCGCGACCTTCGCGTTCGAAGAGTGCGACGCCTAACACATCCTCGAGTTCTCGCACCGTTTTGGTGACTGCCGGCTGGCTGATATGCAGCACGTTGGCAGCTCGCATGACGCTCTTTTGTCGCGCCACCTCGATAAAGGCTTGCAGATGCCGGAGTTTGATACGTGGATCGATGAGAGAAGCCATAACCACCAAGTTATGAGAAATGCCGAAAATCTCATTTTACTTAACCAGCGCGATCTTGCAATCTCCACACAAGAGGAGTGAGAGATGAATTTTCTTCAGGTCGGCGATGCCGCGATTCACTACCGGACCAAGGGTCTGTCGGCTGGCAAACCGGTCATCGCGTTCGTCAACTCGCTTGGCACGGATTTCCGTATATGGGATACCGTCATCGACGAGCTTGGCGATGTTTATGCCTATCTGCTTCACGACAAGCGCGGCCACGGCCTTTCCAGCGTCGGAACGCCGCCCTATACGATAGAGACTCATGCGGACGATCTTATCGCCCTTCTCGATCATCTGAAGATCGGCGAGGTCATCGTCTGGGGGCTTTCGGTCGGTGGACTCATCGCGCAGTCGGTTGCGATAACACATCCCGAGCGCGTTGCGGCCCTGGTCCTTTCAAATACAGCGCAGAAAATCGGCACGGCCGAGATGTGGAATGCGCGTATCGACGCCGTCCGCGCAAACGGGCTTGAGAGCCTTGTCGATCCCGTGATGGAGCGTTGGTTTACCCCTGCATTTCGCCGCGACGACAATCCGCTTTACGCGGGCGCTCGCGCCATGCTGCTTCGCCAGTCGGCCGAGGGCTACTGCGGCACCTGCGCGGCGATCCGCGATGCCGATTACACCGATGCTCTTGCTCGGCTCGTTGTCCCAACACTTTGCGTCGCTGGCGATCAGGATGGATCGACTCCACCTGAACTCGTAGAGTCGCTGGCCGGTCTCGTTGCCAACAGCTACTTTGTTAGGGTCGGCAACAACGGACACATCCCGCCGCTTGAGCAGCCGACTGCCTACGCAGCTGCGGTCGCGGACTTCCTGAAGGCCCTTCCGCCAGGCGATACCGAACCACTATCCGTCGACCGCCACAGCCGCGGCATGGCCACGCGCCGCGCGGTGCTGGGCGATGCCCATGTGGACCGGGCGAGCGCGCAGGCGACATCCTTCGATCAGCCATTTCAGACATTGATCACCGAAAGTGCCTGGGGCACGGTCTGGTCCAGCGATCGCTGGACAAAGAGAGAGCGCTCAAACGTGACCATCGCGCTTCTTGCAGCACTTGGGCAATATGAGGAGATGGCGATGCATGTCCGGGCGACCGCCAATACCGGTTCCAGTGAGGACGATATTCGCGAGGCGCTGATGCATGTGGCGATCTATGCTGGAGTGCCTGCCGCCAATCATGGCTTCAAGATTGCCAAGCAGGTGCTGGCAAACCGAAACGCATCCTCCCCGCTAAAGGAGCAGACGACGTGAGCAATCATCCACCGGAAACCGGCCCCTTCTTTGCCCGTGATCGGGAGATGCAGCCGCAAGCCTACACGCCCTGGTACAAGACCTCCGTTTTGCGCTCGCCGCAGCGTGCGCTGATTTCGCTTGAGGGCACCAAGAGCGAAATCAGCGGCCCGGTTTTCGGTCATGGGTTGCTGAACCCGCTCGATAACGACTTGATCCTCAACTATGCCAAGCCCGGCGAAATGCCGATCGGGCCGCGCATTCTCGTGCATGGCCGCGTGCTCGATCAGCGCGGTGCGGGTGTCGCCGGTGCGCTTTTAGAGTTCTGGCAGGCCAATGCCGGCGGGCGCTATCGGCACAAGAAGGAGAGCTATCTCGCCGCCGTCGATCCAAATTTTGGCGGTGTCGGTCGCACCATCACCGACGAGAATGGCTATTACTGGTTCAAGACCATTCAGCCCGGTCCCTACCCGTGGCCGAACGGTGTGAATGACTGGCGTCCGGCCCATATTCATTTCTCGGTCTTCGGTCATGGTTTTCAGCAGCGGTTGATTACCCAGATGTATTTCGAGGGCGATCCGCTCATCTGGCGTTGTCCGATCGTCAAGACGATCCCGGATGGGGATGCCATTCGCCGGTTGATCGCGCCACTCGATATGGATGCGACCATTCCCATGGATATGCGCGCCTACAAGTTCGACATCGTGTTGCGTGGGCGCCGCTCCACCTTCTTCGAGAACCGCCCGGAGGGGAACTGACATGGTGCAGCCGCTCGACTATCTGAAAGAAAGCGCCTCCCAGACGGCGGGTCCCTACGTCCATATCGGTTGCACGCCGAACTTCGTCGGCATCAACGGCGTCTTCGAGCACGATCTCGGCGCGGGCAAACTCTATGACGAACAGGCGACCGGTGCCCGCATCACCATTCGCGGCACCGTCTTCGACGGCGGCGGCTATGCGCTGAAGGATGCGCTGGTGGAAATCTGGCAGGCCGATGCTCAAGGGCTCTACAACAGCCCGAGCGAAACGGCTGGCGCTGCCGACCCGCATTTTACAGGTTGGGGCCGCTCGCCAGGCGATATGGATACTGGTGAGTTCCTGTTCGAAACGATCAAGCCCGGCCGCGTTCCATTCAAGGATGGACGTTTCATGGCGCCACACATCACCTTCTGGATTGTCGCGCGCGGCATCAATATCGGTCTGCATACGAGAATGTATTTCCCCGAGGAGGGTGCAGCAAACGCAGCCGATCCGGTGCTCGCCCGCATCGAGCACAAGGACCGCGTTCCAACGCTGATCGCGAAGGCGGATGGTGAGAATGCCTATCGCTTCGACATTCGCCTGCAAGGCGATGGCGAAACCGTTTTCTTCGATATCTGACCGCCATGAGCCTCTCGCCCTTCGATCATCCTTTCCTCTCCGGCCTCTTCGGTGACGCCGAGATCGCTGCGCTGTTTTCCGCAGAGGCCGATATTGTTGCGATGATCCGCTTCGAGAGGGCTCTGGCGCTGGCTGAGGCAGATTGCGGAATACTCGCCGTCGATATTTCCCAAACGATCGACGCCGCGCTTGGCAGCTTCGTGCCGGACATGGCCGGGCTTGCGGAGGGCATGGCGCGTGATGGTGTGGTCGTTCCTACGCTCATTCGCCAGATGCGCGGGGCAGTCGGTGGAGCGGCTGGGGAGAAAGTGCATTTCGGCGCGACCAGCCAAGATGTCATCGATACCAGCCTTATGGTGAGACTAAAGGCGGCGAACGACATCATCCGGGCTCGACTGGATGCAGTGCTCGGCGATCTCGACGTCCGTCTGGACCGCGACGGTGATAAGCCGCTGATGGCGCATACGCGGATGCAGGCCGCAATCGAGATAAAGGCCGCCGACCGAATCCGCGCCTGGCGATCGCCGCTCGAACGCACCCAGTCCCGGCTCGCTCTTTTTGCCACCGATGGATTTACCGTGCAGTTCGGCGGCGCGGCGGGAACGCTCGAACGCTTTGGGAACGATGGGCCGGCCTTGCGGGCTGCACTTTCCGCCCGTCTCGGCCTTCACGATCGTGGGCAATGGCACAGCCAGCGGGACACTATCGCCGAATTCGCGGGACTCCTGTCACTTGTCACCGGCAGCCTCGGCAAGATCGGGCAGGACATCGCCCTGCTCGCCCAAGCGGGCACCGAGATAAGCCTTGCTGGTGGGGGCGGGTCTTCGACCATGCCGCACAAGCAGAATCCGGTTGCAGCGGAACTGCTGGTCACGCTGGCGCGCTTCAACGCAACGCAAGTTTCGGCGCTTCATCAGTCGCTGGTGCATGAGCAGGAGCGTTCGGGTGCCGCCTGGATGCTAGAGTGGATGACGCTGCCGCCCATGGTATTGGCGACCGCCTCCGCGCTAGGGACTGCGCGCCGACTGCTAGGCGATATCAGACGCATCGGGCGAGAGCCTGGAGAGAACAAAGGCATCACAGCCGAGGAATAGCCTGCGAGTGAGGGTGTTCGAGCGTGATCGCTGCTTGCTGCTTCATGGTTCATGGTGCATTGAAATCATTGAATAAATAGAAACAAAATCGCTCCGAAAATCAGTCGTGAAAGCTGCATTTTCATTCTCCTTGAGCGTTGACTTTAAAATGAACTAACTGGTACAAACATTCATATGTCGGATCTGGAGAGGCTTGGGAGAGCTCTTCTTGAAACACTATCCGGCAGGAACAAGGGAGCGTTCAAAGCCCAAGTGCGGAGAACGGGAGACGGCCGAACGGCGGGCTAATGCCTAACCGAAAGGTTGCGGAGGAACCATGTCATACAGTCTCGATTTCTCGGCGGTCATCGATCGCCTTCCCGAGCTGCTCGTCGCGTGTCTCGCCACCATTGGGCTTGCGATTGCCGGCATGTCGCTGGCAACGATTATCGGGGTCTTGGGCGTTGTGGCGCGTCGGTCGCGTTTTAAGCTGTTGCGCGGCTTCGTCATCGGCTTCGTCGAGCTGATCCGCAACACGCCCTTCCTGGTCCAAATATTTTTTATCTTCTTTGCCCTGCCGCAGCTTGGTCTGCGCCTTAATCCGACAGTGACGGCCATCGTCGCGCTGGCGCTCAACGGGGGCGCCTACGCGATCGAAATCATTCGCGGCGGCGTGGATGCCGTTCCCAAGGGGCAGGTGGAAGCAGGGCTCGCGCTTGGCCTCGGTCGCGCGCAAATCTTCCGCCACATCATTCTGAAGCCTGCGTTGCGGGCGGTCTATCCCTCGCTTACCAGCCAGTTCATTATGCTGACGCTGACGACCTCCGTTTGTACGTCCATTGCAGCTTACGAGCTGACCTCCGTGGCGCAGAAGATCGAGGCCGATACCTTCCGCTCCTTCGAGGTCTATTTCTCCATCACGCTGCTCTACCTCGTGATTTCCTCGCTGATGATGGGTGTCTTCGGTCTCATCTCGCGCCTGTCTTTCAGCTATCCGGTCAAGTGAGGAGACGACTATGCCTACCATAGGTCCCAACGAACTGTTCTTCCTCATGCAGGGCCTGAAGTGGACGATCGCGTTAACGCTGATCGGTTTTGCAGGAGGTGGTGTCTTTGGGCTTCTCGTGGCCTTGGCCCGCACCGCCGAAGCCCCGTCGATGCGTCGGGCAACCGCTGGTTATATCGCTGTCTTTCAGGGGACGCCGCTCCTGATGCAGCTCTTCGTGGTCTATTACGGCGTGGCTCTGCTTGGCTTCAATATCGATGCCTGGATTGCAGTCGCCATTGCTTTCACACTGCATGCAAGCGCGTTTCTCGGTGAAATCTGGCGCGGTGGCATACAGGCCGTTCCCAAGGGCCAAACGGAAGCAGCCCGCGCGCTTGGCCTGCATTACAGGTCTATCATGAAGGACGTTGTCCTGCCGCAGGCGTTGCGCATTTCGCTGCCGGCCACCATCGGTTTCCTGGTGCAGCTCATCAAGGGCACGTCGCTTGCTGCCATCGTCGGCTTTGTCGAATTGTCGCGCGCCGGCCAGATCGTCTCCAACCAGACATTCCGCCCGCTCACCGTCTTCGCCATCGTTGGCCTCATCTATTTCCTGATCTGCTGGCCGCTCTCTCTTTGGGGTGCTGGCGTCGAGAAACGCCTTCAGACCGCCGCTCGATAGAGCGTCGTGAAAGACCCGTCGATTTTCCGGTCGATGGTGGAGGAGATCTGCTTTCGTGACCATACATTCATCAGTTTACAAGGAGGAGAATATGATGAAATCCAGCATGACTTTCGGTCGCCGCAGCGCACTTGCGCTCATGGCCGCCGCTGCCGCTCTGCCCTTCATGGCCCCGGTCGATGCCGCGGCCGGCACGCTTGAGGAGGCGAAGGCCAAGGGCAAGGTTGTTATTGGCATTCAGGGAGACAACTCGCCTTGGGGCTTCGTCAATTCTAGCGGGGTCCAGGATGGCCTAGACGCGGATATTGGCAAAGCCTTCGCCAAAAGCCTCGGTCTTGAAGCCGAGTTCGTACCGCTCGCCGTTGCCAACCGTATTCCGGCGCTCATGACCGGTAAGGTCGACGTGTTGTTCGCAACGATGGGCATGACGCCGGAGCGCGCCAAGACGATCCAGTATTCGCAGCCCTATGCCGGCAACGTTCTGTCGGTCTATGGGCCCAAGGACAAGAAGATTGCCGGTTTTGACGATCTGAAGGGACTGAATGTCGGGGTACCGAAGTCGAGTGCCATGGACACCGCCATCACGGCGGGCGCAGGCGACAAGGCAAGCATTCTGCGCTTCGACGACGATGCCGCCAATATTCAGGCGATCGTCTCCGGTCAGGTCGAGGCCGTAGGCGGCAACCAGTTTTATGGTGATCGCCTGAACGCTGCAGCACCTGGCAAGTACGAATCCAAGTTCGACCTGACGACCCTTTACAACGGCGCGGGCACCCGTCCCGGCGAGAAGGACTGGAACCAGGCCATCAACACTTTCCTCGAAAAGATCAAGACCGATGGCGAGTTGCAGGCGATCTATACCAAGTGGATGAAGCGCGAGGTTCCGAAGTTCCCGGAATCCATGCCTGACGTCCCCTTCACCGTGAAGTAAGGGAGGTTTCCATGCCGCAATCCGCCGTCCAGGCTCCGCTGATTGCCCTTGAGGGCGTCGGAAAGTGGTATGGAGCCTACCATGCCCTCAGGGATATCAATCTGACGGTTCGCAAAGGCGAGAAGATCGTCCTTTGCGGCCCGTCCGGCTCCGGGAAATCGACACTGATCCGCTGCATCAACCATCTGGAGGAAATCCAGGAGGGAAAGATTACCGTCGAAGGCACCACGCTGACCGATTCTGCCCGTGCCATCGATGCCGTGCGTCGGGAGGTCGGCATGGTGTTTCAGAGCTTCAACCTCTTCCCGCATAAGACCATCATGGAAAACTGCACGCTTGCGCCGATGCGGGTGAAGGGGCTCTCCAAAGCGGATGCTGAAGAAACCGCACGCAAATATCTTGCTCGCGTGCGCATTCTCGATCAGGCCGACAAGTATCCCGCCCAGCTTTCCGGCGGCCAGCAGCAGCGTGCGGCAATCGCGCGCGCACTCTGCATGGAGCCGAAGGCGATGCTCTTCGACGAGCCGACCTCGGCGCTCGACCCGGAAATGGTCAAGGAAGTGCTGGATACGATGATCGGCCTTGCCCGCGACGGGATGACCATGATCTGCGTGACCCACGAAATGGGCTTTGCCCGTCAGGTGGCGGATCGCGTGGTGTTCATGGCGTCGGGCGAGATCATCGAGGAGGGGCCGCCGGAAGAATTCTTCCGCGATCCCAAGCACCAGCGCACGCGCACCTTTCTCGGAGAAATCTTGGCGCACCACTGAAGCAAGCGGCGGGATGACCCGCCGCGCCTTTCACGCCGCATAAACGGTCCAGATCCATGACAGAACGAACCGCCTATCAGGTCGGCCTTATTGGCGCCGACATCCAGCTTTCGAAATCGCCGGCGCTCCACATGCGCGAGGGTCGCGCACACGGACTCGACTATTCTTACGAACTCGTGGACATCAATGTCCGCAACGTGCCGGAGACCGCGCTGCCCGACCTTCTCGCGGAATTGGAAGCCCGCGGCTTTGCCGGAACCAACATCACGCATCCATTCAAACAGGCGGTAATCTCCCATCTGGACGAGCTTTCCGAGGACGCCCGCATGCTGGGCGCCGTCAACACGGTCGTCTTCCGAGATGGCAAGCGCATCGGTCACAATACCGACTGGTACGGTTTTTACGAAAGCTTTCAGCGCGGTCTACCCGATGCCTGGCGCGATCGGGCGCTTCTCATTGGTGCAGGTGGCGCCGGTGTCGCGGTTGCCCATGCCGCATTGAAACTCGGCATCGGCAGGCTGGATATTTTCGACCAGGATGCGGACCGTTCGGCACGGCTCGCGCGTGAACTCAACAACCGCTTTGGAGAGGGGCGGGCGACGCCAGCCAAAACGCCCGCAGCCGTGCTCGGCGATGCTGATGGTCTCATCCACGCAACACCCGTTGGCATGCCGGCCCATCCCGGTATTCCCGTTGCTCCAGATCTGATTAGTCCGCGCCACTGGGTTGCCGATATCGTCTACATGCCGCTCATCACCAGGCTGATCGAGACCGCTGCGGCGAAGGGTTGTCAGACATTACCGGGCGGCGGCATGGCGATTTTCCAAGCTGTCGGTGCATTCAGGCTATTCTGCGGACGTGAGCCGGATGCGGAGCGGATGAGCGCACACTTTGCGGAGATGTTTCAAGCGGAGGTGGCCGCATGAGCCTATTTTTCGTTCTGAACGGACCAAACCTCAACCTGCTCGGGCAGCGCCAGCCGGAAATCTACGGCCGCGAAACGCTCGCCGATGTGGAAGCGGCGTGTCGCGGCGTAGCGATGGCCTCAGGTCATGAGCTCTTCTTCGCCCAAAGCAATCGGGAATACGAGTTGATCGACTGGATCCACGAGGCACGCGGCAAGGCCGCAGGCATCGTCATCAATCCTGGAGCTTTCAGTCACACGTCGATTGCCATCCTTGATGCGTTGAACGCATATGAGGCGCCAGTGGTCGAGGTCCATATTTCCAACATCCACAAGCGGGAGGTCTTTCGCCACCACTCCTATGTATCGATGCGAGCCGACGGCGTTATCGCGGGTCTCGGTATCGACGGCTACTGCGTGGCGCTTCGCCATCTTATCGCTCGTCAGACCCTATAGCGTCGATATGTTCGGGCCGCACCACATAGCGCAGGACCATTACAGCCACGTGGCGGGCCAGCGTTTGTTGCGCTTGCGGCGTGAAAAGGTCTTCGCCGAAGATGGAAGAGAAGGTCGGAGCGTTAGAGACGTTGAAGAAAGAGAGCGCACTGATCTGCCAGTGGAGCTCCAGTGCCTCGATGCCTTCACGAAAGACACCGCTATCCTGACCGCGCTTCAGCACCGCCTCGAGCGCGGCAATGGCGGGACGGTTGAGGCTTCGGATGGACTTCGACATCTGCACATGCCGGCCGTGATGGATATTTTCGATCATGACCATGCGGATGAAGGCCGGACTGCGGCGGTGATGCTCGAAAGTGTAGCGACAGAGTGCGTCGAGCGCAGCCATCGGGTCAAGATGGTCCAGTGCCAGATCGCTTTCGCCACCGCGCACCTTACTGTAGGCTTCTTCCAGAACATGCTGGTACAGGCCTTCCTTGTCGCCAAAATAATAATAGATCATGCGTTTGGACGTTTTCGTCCGTGCCGCGATTTCGTCTATCCGCGCCCCGGAAAGACCGTTCTGGGAAAATTCCTCCATCGCGACCGCCAGTATGTCGCGCCGCACGCCTTCCGGATCGCGCTTTGCCGGACGCGCCTTTTTACCCTCAGTGGTCGTCGCGGTGCTCGTCATGTTTCCCCCGGATGCTTTGCATCCGCGTTTTTCCACGTTCCATATTAACCAACTCGTACATAAACACGAAAGGTAAGGCAATATGGCCCAGTACCAGACAGACAAGCAGAGCGTGATGATGCGCACGTCGATGGCGACAGTGTCGATCAGCGGCGAGTTTCCTGAAAAGCTGGCAGCGATTGCCCGTGCTGGCTTTGACGGCGTCGAGATATTCGAGAACGACTTTCTAACCTACGATGCCTCACCACGCGAGGTGGCAAAGATCGTCCGTGATCATGGTCTGGACATCACGCTTTTCCAGCCGTTTCGAGATTTCGAAGGCATGCCGGAGCCTCACCGCAGCCGCGCCTTCGAGCGGGCGGAACGCAAGTTCGAGATCATGCAGGAACTTGGCACGGATCTCATGCTGATTTGCTCGAACGTATCGCCGATCTCCCTCGGCGGGATAGATCGGGCGGCAGCTGATTTCCACGAGCTCGGGGACATGGCTCTCCGACATGGTATGCGTGTGGGTTATGAAGCACTGGCTTGGGGACGCCACGTCAACGACCATCGCGACGCATGGGAAATCGTGCGGCGCTCTGATCACCCGAATGTCGGCATCATCCTGGACAGTTTCCACACCTTGTCCCGCAAGATCGATCCCAATTCGATCCGCTCCATTCCCGGCGACAAGATCTTCATCGTGCAGCTTGCCGATGCGCCACTCTTCGACATGGACCTCCTCTACTGGAGCCGCCATTTCCGCAACATGCCGGGCGAGGGCGATCTGCCTGTCGTCGATTTCATGCGTGCTGTGGCAGCCACCGGCTATACCGGCCCGCTCTCCCTTGAAATCTTCAACGACCAGTTCCGTGGCGGATCAGCCAGGGCTTTGGCAGAGGACGGACATCGCTCGCTCGTCAATCTGATGGACCGCGTCCGGCGCCACGAGCCCGATATCCGTCTTTCCATGCCGGAGATGCCGGACCGTATCGAGGCGAAAGGGGTGGAGTTCGTTGAGTTCACCTCGGCACCCGACGAACAACAGACCCTCATCGATCTTCTGCAAACGCTGGGCTTTAGACGCACCGCCCGGCACCGCAACCGCGCCGTCGATCTCTATACCCAGGGCGATATCCGTATCCTGATTAATACGGATGAGAGTGGCGATAGCTTTGCCGGCGCTTCCTATGCCGTACATGGCACCAATGCCTATGCATTTGGCCTCAGGGTCGATAATGCCGAGCAAGCGCTCGCCCGCGCGCGCGCACTCGGTGCGCCTGTCTTTTCCGAGCCCCGGCAGCCCGGCGAAGTCGCGGTGCCCGGCATTCAGGGCGTCGGCAACGGTGTCATCTACTTCCTCGACGATAATGCGCCGCTTGGCGGTATCTGGGAGAGCGAATTCGAGGCTTTGGTCGATGAGGGCGGGTCGCCCACAGCGCGTCTTACCCGTATCGACCATCTTGCCCAGACAACCCATTATGACGAGATGCTGACGTGGCTTCTATTCTACACATCGATCTTCTCGACCCGGCGCACACCGATGGTCGATGTCGTCGATCCGGGCGGACTGGTCCGGAGCCAAGCCATCGAAAGCGAGCCGGAACCGCTTTTCCGCCTCACCATGAACGGTGCTGAAAATCGCAAGACCTTTGCCGGCAAATTCCTGGCAGAAGGCTTCGGCACCAGCATCCAGCATATCGCATTTGCGAGCGACGACATCTTTGCGACCGCCGAAGCACTAAAGGCCACCGGCTTTCAGGCGCTGCCGATCTCGCGAAACTATTACGATGACCTCGAGGCACGCTTCGGTCTTGAACCGGATTTCTCCGATGCACTGCGTGCGGCCAGTATCCTCTACGACCGCGACGAACACGGCGAGTACTTCCAAATTTATAGCCGCACTTTCGGTGAAGGGTTCTTCTTCGAAATCATCGAGCGACGCGGCGCCTATAACGGATATGGCGCCATGAATGCGCCCTTCCGGATTGCCGCCCAGCGTCGGCTGTTGCGACCGGAGGGCCTGCCGAAGTTATAGTCGTTCTGTGTCGGAAACACACAGGCACCAGTTTGTCAGCGGTGGCCTACACGGTGGTGTATGGCACCGGAGGTAGCAGAGAACGGTATCGCGGCATGGAACAGTGCTTGGACGTGGCAGTGCTATCGAGGGTGCTGCGCGGCAAATCCGATGAGGAGCAAATCTCTCGCAAGACCACGCTCCTCATCAAGGCAAGACTTTTCTGTTTGCCTAAGCACGCCAACCTCTACGCCGCAAGGTCGGCGATCCGTTCAAGCCTAGCCCAGGCTTCTCGACACTGCCTGTCGTGTTTTCCCGTTACGGTGCAGGATGAGGATCACGGTGGTAGTGCCGCAGATCGCCGCGATGGGCAGCAGCGTGTATAGAAGTTGCTGCGGACCCATGCCGCTTGCCAGGAGCCAGCCAGCGACGAGAGGTCCGACGATTGAACCAAGCCGACCGACCGAAACGGCGAGGCCGACGCCTGTGCCGCGTACCTCGGTTGGATAGCATTGTGGGGCAATACCATAGAGCAGCGCCTGCACGCCGATGACTGTCGCGCCGACAAAGGTGCCCGCCGCTAGCGCTGCCGCGACATTGCCCGCGGGCAACATGGCAAGGGACGTGATCGCCAGCATCAGACCGATAAAGCACAGTGCTGCGGAATAGGCAGGTCTGTTGCCGTCCAGCAACCGTCCGCCAAGGATCGCACCGGCTGCGCCACCGATATTGAAAACGATCTGCACCGTCGACGCGGTTTCACGAGCAAATCCCAACGAAACGAGTATCTGCGGCAGCCAGTTGAGGAGCAGATAGACGACAATGAGGCCGAAGAAGAAGGCGGCCCAGAGCATAAGCGTCTGTGGCAATGCGCCTGGCGCCATCAGCACATCGCGGCGACGCACCTGTGCCTTGGCATCGCGTTTAACGCGGAACGGTCCCATCATGAGTTGGAGCGGCAGGACCAGCAGCAATGGCAAGATGCCGCCCACCAGGAATATCGAGCCCCAGTCGTCATGGAGGCCCAGCAGGGCGATGAGGCTGGCGAGAGCGCCACCGAGCGGCACGCCAGCATACATGATCGCAACTGCCCTTCCGCGCCGCTCGGGCGAGACGGATTCAGCGGCAATGGCAATAAGGTTAGGCAGCGCGCCGCCAAGTCCGACGCCGGTCAGGAAGCGCATCGCCACGAGATGTTCGAACGTGTCGGAAAAAGCTGTGCCGATCGAAAACAGTCCGAACACGACCAACGATAGGGCAAGGCCGTTGCGCCGTCCGAACCGGTCGGCGATCACGCCACCGCAAAGCGCGCCAAGCACCAGCCCGAAGGTTGCGGATGAGAGGAAAACGCCCAACTGTGACGGTGAAAGTCCAAAAGCGGAAACAAGTTTTGGCACGGCGACACCCGCCGCCTGAAGGTCGAAACCTTCGATAATCGCGGCGAGAAACACAAGCACGAGCGCACGCGTTCCCGTCCCCGCATGTCTATGCGTGGCTTCAGTCATGATATTCTCCTCCCAAAGGCCGCCTTAGCGGCAATCATGCTTTCATTTGGCCTGCGTCTCACGCTGCCTCAGCGATGTATCCCGCAGTCCTCTCAAGCCCGCCGCTGCGAGTAAGGGCTCCCTCTTTTCAAAGCCGCCGCCCGCAGGCGATGGATGAAATTGCGACCGTGCCATCAGCGCGTATGGCTGGTGTCACGCGCCATTCCAGATGCGCGACAACAATCGGCGCAGCACTTCACGTTCTCCTGGCGTTAGCGCACTGAATGTGCGTTCCTCCTGCGCCATGACCCGCGCGTGCCATTTGGCGACGGCCTCAGCACCCGTTTCACTCAAGTGCAGATGTTGAATGCGCTGGTCTTCATCGTCGGCAAGGCGTTCGATCCATCCCTGGGTGTCGAAATGCGCAAGGATCGGCGCGAGATTGGCCCGTTGCAGCCGCGCCTGTCGACCGATCTCGGCGGCCGTGATGCCAGGCGTCTCATCGATCAGGCAGAGGACCGTGAAAGGAATGGGCTTGATCTCGTCGCCGAGCGCCTCGGCAAAACCCGCCAGATCGAGGATCGAGGCCCGACGCAGATGGTAACCGAGGAGATCGTCCATGACAGGCGCTCTTAACCCTTCAATGTCCCGCATTCTCGCCTTCACGCGTCGCCCTTCTCAAAAATAGTAAAAATTGACCCTTGTCAGTTTTGTATCGCTATGTGATATAGCAGTCAATCGCTATTTCACATAGCAATGTTTGAGGTCGGGAGCCTCGGACGCTCTAGGGAGGAGAAACCATGACATCGACATCGAACCTGTTTCGACGCGTGAATCCGATTAGCGGCGAGGTGGCGAGCGAAGCGCCGGCGCAAACGCCTGATGAGGCGATAGCTGCAGTCGATGCGGCCGCTCGCGCCATGCCGGCCTGGGCCGCACAAGGGCCGAATGCGCGCCGCGCCGCGCTTCTGAAAGCGGCTGATGCCGTCAGTTTAAAGGGCGACGCCTTTGTGACTGCGATGATGGCCGAGATCGGTGCGACCGAAGCCTGGGCGCGCTTCAACGTCATGCTTGCAGCGTCGATGCTGCGCGAGGCCGCGTCACTCACCACTCAAGTTGCTGGCGAAGTTATCCCTTCCGACAAGCCGGGCTGTCTTGCCATGGCCATTCGCGAACCAGCGGGCGTCGTGCTTGGCATCGCGCCCTGGAATGCGCCGGTCATCCTAGGTGTGCGGGCGTTGGCCACTCCTCTGGCTTGCGGCAATGCAGTGGTGTTCAAAGCAAGTGAACTGTGCCCTAAAACCCATGGCCTTATCGTCGAGGCCCTGGCGGAGGCCGGATTGCCCGAGGGTCTTGTCCAGCTTGTCACCAATGCGCCGCAGGATGCGGCAGACGTCGTCGGTGCCTTGATCGATCATCCGGCTATCCGACGTGTCAATTTTACCGGCTCTACGGCCGTCGGGCGAATTGTCGCGATGCGTGCGGCACAAAACCTCAAGCCCTGTGTTCTGGAACTTGGCGGCAAAGCGCCGCTTGTAGTGTTGGACGATGCGGATCTCGACGAGACAGTGAAGGCAGCTGCCTTTGGCGCTTTTTTCAACCAGGGCCAGATCTGCATGTCGACGGAACGGATTATCGTCGTCGATGCTGTGGCGGATGCCTTCCTTGAAAAATTTGCCGCCAAAGTGCGGATGCTCACCGCTGGAGATCCGCGCCAGGGTGCGGCACCGCTTGGCGCTGTTGTGGATATCAAAACCGCCGATAAGCTTAAGGGCCTGATCGACGACGCCGTCGCCAAGGGTGCAAAGGTGATTGCGGCGGGCGAGCCGAACGGCGTGCTCGTTCCTGCCCATGTCGTCGCGGATGTCAGCGCTGGAATGCGCCTCTATTCCGAGGAGAGCTTCGGGCCTGTCGTCGCGGTGATCCGGGCGAAGGACGAGGCCGACGCCATCCGCATTGCCAATGACAGCGAATACGGTCTTTCGGCTGCCGTCTTCACAGGAGATGCGGCCCGCGGCCTGAAGGTCGCTCGACAGATTCGCTCTGGGATTTGCCATGTTAATGGCCCCACGGTGCATGACGAAGCGCAGATGCCTTTCGGCGGCGTCGGGGCTTCGGGGTACGGGCGCTTTGGCGGTAAGGCCGGTATTGCGGAGTTCACCGAGCTTCGCTGGATCACGGTCGAGACCGAAGCCGGACGCTTCCCGATCTGATCTTACGTCGAGCCTGTGCTCGCCTTCAAATCATTTAAAAGGAAACCAATTTCATGACCGAGAATAGCAGCAAGGCGGACGTCGTCGCCGTCGATATTGCCGAAGGCATCGCCTGGGTCCGTTTCAACCGTCCGGAAAAGCGCAATGCGATGAGCCCCGAGCTGAACCGCCGGATGATGGACGTGCTGGACGAGCTGGAGTTCCGCGAGGATGTCGGCGTTCTTGTCCTTAGCGGCGAAGGCACGGCCTGGACGGCTGGCATGGATCTCAAGGAATATTTCCGTGAAACCGAGGTTAAGGGTCTGGCTGGCGTGCGCCAGAGCCAGCGCGAGAGCTATGGCTGGTGGCGTCGTCTGCGCTGGTACCAGAAGCCGACTATTGCGATGGTCAATGGATGGTGCTTCGGTGGCGGTTACGGTCCGCTCTTCGCCTGCGATCTGGCCTTTGCAGCGGATGAGGCTAAGTTTGGTCTCTCCGAGATCAACTGGGGTATTCTGCCAGGTGGTGGCGCAACGAAGGTAGCAGTAGAGCTGATGCCCTTCCGTCAGGCCATGTATCACGCCATGCTTGGTGAGCCGATCGACGGTCAAAAGGCCGCTGCCTGGGGCCTCGTCAACGAAAGCCTGCCGCTTGCCTCGCTAAAGGGCCGGGTGACCGAGGTTGCCAAGGTTCTGCTGGCCAAGAACCCCGTAGCCCTTAAGGCGACCAAGGATGCGGTGCGCCGGGTCGGCGTCATGACCTATGACGAGGCTGAGGATTATCTTGTGCGCGCTCAGGAAGCAGCCAATTCCTACGACAGTGAAGGTCGCAAGGAGGGCATCCGCCAGTTCATCGACGAGAAGACCTACAAACCGGGTCTCGGCTCTTACGACAAGAGTAAAATCCACAGCTGATAGAGGTTTTACTGGGAGGAGGACCAACATCATGCATAACTGGCTAGCCCCCGATCCGGTGGGCCTGCATGCGCAGGCGCGCCCGGAAAAACTCGCCCTTGTCGATCTGGCGTCCGGGAGGCGCTGGACCTATCGGGGCCTCGACCGGGCGATCGAGCAGGCAAGAGTGGCAATCGACACGCTCGGCCTTGGGCCGGGTGACAGGCTCGCGTCGATTGCACGCAACTCCGCCGATCTTGTGATTGCGCAGCAGGCCTGTCTGCGGTCCGGCCTTATCTTCACGCCACTGAACTGGCGGCTCGCGGCTGCCGAGATCGATTCTATTCTCATCGACTGTACCCCCGCACTAATCCTCGTCGACGGATCGTCGGCAGGTTTCGCGGTGCCGGACGGCGCAAGACTGCTTGATATAGCAGCGTTTACTGCGCGTTGCGAAAGTGCGGCGGCAGGCGAACGAGGCTCTCCGCATGATGCCAACCGGCCTTGCGTCCTTCTCTACACCTCCGGAACGTCCGGCGTGCCGAAGGGCGTCATTCTAACCCCCCAGACACTGTTCTTCACCGGCGTCAATTTCGGCGTGCTGGGGCAGGTGACATCTCAGTCTGTCTTTCTCGCGGAATCGCCCTTCTTCCATGTCATCGGCCTGGTAACCTCCGTTTGGCCGCCATTGGTTCAGGGCGGTACGGTGCTAGTCTCATCCGGCTTCGATCCAGTCGTTACCAATTCCCGGCTTGCGGACCGCGCGCTCGGCATCACCCATTACTTCTGCGTCCCGCAGATGGCGACGGCGTTGAAGGACGCCGATGGTTTCCAGCCGGAAAACTGGTCGCTCGCTGCGCTTTTCACCGGCGGCGCTCCGAACCCGCCTGCCAATATCCGTTGGTGGCTGGAGCGTGGCGTTGCCATGGTGGATGGCTACGGAATGACCGAGGCCGGAACGATCCTTGGCATGCCGCTCGATCCAGCCCTGATTTCCAATCATGCCGGCGCGGTCGGCCAAGCGGGACCGGCCACGGCCATTCGCATCGTCGATGCCGAGGGCCGGGAGGTGCAGGACGGGACCGCTGGCGAGATCATCGTCAAAGGGCCGCATGTCACGCCCGGTTACTGGAACCGACCGGAAGAGCGCGATGCCGCCTTCACGCCGGATGGCTGGCTGCGCACCGGCGACATTGGACTTCGAGATGCGGATGGGTTCGTGACCGTTGTCGATCGCCGAAAGGACATGTTCATTTCGGGCGGTGAGAACGTCTATCCGGTAGAAATCGAAAGCGTCCTTGCCGAACATCCAGCGGTCCTCCAGGTGGCGGTTATTGGTGTGCCGGACCCGCGCTGGGGCGAGGCGGGGCATGCCTTCGTTATCCTGTCACCAGGATGGGAAGACGCGGAGGGAGAACTTCGTGCCCATTGCGAGGCGCGGCTTGCCCGCTTCAAGGTGCCGAAACATTTCCGGATCGTCACGGAACTGCCCCGTACCAGCACCGGCAAAATCCGCAAGAACAAGCTCCGGGAGAGTCTTTCCGCCTGACCGTTCCGTACCCCGCATCCAGCAGCGCCGCCAAACGACGCAAAGCCAGTTAGGAGAAATCATGCGCACGCAAGTCGCTATCGTCGGAGCCGGTCCCGCCGGACTTATCCTTGCTCATCTCCTGCATGCCTCGGGCATCGAGACAGTGGTGATCGAGCGGCAGACACGCGCCTATGTGGAGGGACGGGTGCGGGCAGGGGTGCTGGAACAGGGAACGGTGGACTGCCTGTCCCGCCTTGGGCTGGACCGGCGCTTGCGCGAGGAAGGGCTGCGTCATTCCGGCACGCATCTGTCCGCCGACGGCGATGATTTTCGCATCGATCTCGAACAGGCGTCGGGTGGTGCTTGCGTTACGGTCTATGGCCAGCAGGAGGTGACGCGCGACCTTTTCGAAGCCGCCGAGGCGCGGGGTCTGACGATCCTCTTCGAAGCGAGCGACGTCGGTCTCCACGATATAGAAGCGGAAAAACCCTTCGTTACCTTCGGTACGCCGTCCGGGGAGGTCCGGGTCGACTGCGATTTCGTGGTCGGCTGCGACGGGTTCCATGGCGTCAGCCGCCAGGCGATCCCCAGCCATGTTTTGCGCATCTTCGAGCGTGTCTATTCGTTCGGCTGGCTCGGCATTCTCACCGAGCGTCCGCCTGTCAGCGAGGAACTCGTCTATGCCAGTCACGAGCGCGGCTTCGCGCTTGCCTCGATGCGTTCCATGACGCGCAGCCGCTATTACATCCAGTGCGACATGGGCGAGCGGCTGGAAGACTGGCCGGACGAACGTATCTGGGATGAACTGGCCGTGCGGCTTGGACCCAATCTCGGAGCGCGGCTCCAGCGCGGGCCTTCCTTCGAAAAAAGCATTGCGCCGCTGCGCAGCTTTGTTGCGGAGCCGATGCGCTATGGCCGACTGTTCCTTGCCGGAGATGCTGCTCATATCGTGCCGCCGACTGGAGCGAAGGGCCTCAATCTCGCAGTGTCTGACGTGACCATGTTGGGTCAAGCGCTGGCGGAATTCTACAGTGAGCGCTCGGGCGCGGGGATCGACACCTATTCGGCGCGAGCGCTGGGGCGCGTCTGGAAGGCTGAGCGCTTTTCCTGGTGGTTCACCACCCTTACGCATCGTTTCCCCGAAACGGGAGCTTTTGAGCGACGAATGCAGGTGGCAGAACTCAGCTATCTACGGAGCTCACCACGTGCGCAAGCAAGTTTTGCCGAAAACTACGTCGGCTTGCCCTTATAACGGGTGACGGCGCGCTCAAACGAGAAGCCCTTTCAACTCCCCCTGTACTGCACCCAGCGCAGGCAGATAGCGCTCGACCAAATCCTGCATGGAAGCTGCGGAGGCGGCGACACCGACATTGAGGGCGGCGATTGTCTTGCCCCGGGCGCTCTTCAGCGGCACGGCCAGCGAGCGCAGCCCGATCTCGACTTCCTGATCGATCATCGCATGACCACGGGCGGCGGTCTCTTCGATTTCAGCCATGAGAGCATTGATATCGGTAAGCGTCATCGGCGTGCGTGCAACGATGTCGGAGCGCTCCAGAGAGGCGCGACGGTCTTCTAGGGACAGGGAAGCCAGAAGGACCCGCCCCATGGATGTGCAATAGGCGGGCAGCCGCGATCCTGGCATCAGGGCAATCGACATGACGCGACGCTGGGCGGCACGTGCGACATAAACGATTTCGGTATCATCGAGGATTGAAACGGATGTGCTTTGTCCGATGTCTTCCGACAGTTGATCGAGAAAGGGCTGCACGATGCGTGGCAGTGGCATTGAAGCGAGGCACCCCGTTCCAAGTCGAAGTACCTTTGGTGTGACCGTGAAGAATTTTCCATCATAGGCGGCGTAGCCGAGCTCGGCCAGCGTCAAAAGACAGCGTCTTGCTGTCGCACGATCCAGTTGGGCGATCTCCGCCGCCTCGGAAATAGACAGTTTCGGCCGTTCGGCGCTGAAGGCTTCGATAATGCTCAGCCCTTTGGCGAGGCCACCCATCATGTCGCGTCCACTCACAGCCATGTGCCGCCTCCTTCAATATTGTGCGATAATCGAACAAATATACTATATCGCACAAATAGGCTTGATGTCGATCCGAGTTGGGATTTACCTGAATCTTGAGCGGGCCAAATGACAGGTCGCTGGAGGACAACGGTATGGACAAGAGGATACACAGCCTGGCGGATGCTGTGGCTGATATCGAAGATGGCGCAACGTTAATGATCGGCGGCTTTGGTGGCTCGGGCGCGCCCATCGAGCTCATTCACGCTCTTATCGATCGCTTCAAGGAAACGGGTAAGCCCTCAGGGCTCACGGTTATCAACAACAATGCCGGCAATGGCCGTATCGGCATCGCGGCGATGATCGATGCTGGCATGGTCAAGAAGATGATCTGCTCCTTTCCGCGTTCATCCGATCCGCGGGCCTTCACAGACCGCTACCTCGCAGGCGAAATCGAGTTGGAACTGGTGCCGCAGGGTACGCTTGCCGAGCGCATTCGCGCCGGCGGTGCCGGCATTCCCGCCTTCTACACGCCGACCGGTTTCGGTACCGAACTTGCTGACGGCAAGGTGATCGCCGAATTCGACGGTCGCAAATATGTGCAGGAGCGCTGGTTGAAGGCCGATATAGCGCTGGTCAAGGGGCATCTCGGCGACACCCACGGCAATCTCACCTACCGCCTGGCCGGGCGCAATTTCAATCCGCTGATGTGCATGGCGGCTAAAAGGACCGTCGCGCAGGTGTCGAAAATCGTGAGGCCAGGAGAGATCGATCCGGAGCAGGTGATCACGCCAGGCATTTTTGTCGATGGGGTCGTGGAAGTGGCTGATCCGCAACAGGAAGAAGCGCTGATCCGAGCAGGAGTGGCATACGCATGAGTGACGCACCCATGATCGATACTCGCGACGACATCAAGCTTTCCAACGCGCAGATTGCCTGGCGGGCCGCACAGGATATTGCCGACGGCGCTTATGTAAACCTCGGCATCGGTTTCCCGGAAATGGTCGCAAAGTTCCAGCCCAAGGGCCGCGAGGCGATCTTCCATACGGAGAACGGCGTCCTGAATTTCGGTGAAGCGCCGCCCCCGGGTGAAGAGGATTGGGATCTTATCAATGCCGGGAAGAAGGCCATCACGTTGAAGCCCGGTGCGGCCTTCTTCCACCACGCCGACAGCTTCGCCATGGTGCGCGGCGGGCATCTGGATGTGGCGATCCTTGGCGCCTATCAGGTTGCTGAAAATGGTGATCTTGCCAACTGGCGTGTCGGCTCCAAGGGCGTGCCCGCGGTGGGTGGCGCGATGGACCTTGTGCACGGTGCAAAACAGGTGGTGGTCATCACCGAGCATGTCACCAAGGATGGCAAGCCGAAACTGGTCGAGCGTTGCACCTTTCCCCTCACTGGCGTCGGCTGCATCACGCGCGTCTATACCAGCCATGCGGTGATCGACATTGTGAATGGCAAATTCGTCGTACGGGAAAAGCTTGCAGCCATGACTATGGAGGAGCTTCAAGCCATGACGGGTGCGAAGCTACATATCGATGGCCATGTCGACGAGCTCGTGGTTCCGGCGCTGTAAGGAGTAAATCAATGACCGAAGCCTTTATCTGCGCTTATATTCGCACGCCCATCGGCCGTTTCGGCGGATCCTTGTCATCTATTCGTGCTGACGATCTCGGCGCAGTGCCGCTCAAGGCGCTGATGGCACGTTATCCGACCGTCGATTTCGACGCCGTCGATGACGTCGTCTACGGCTGCGCCAACCAGGCGGGGGAGGATAATCGCAACGTTGCGCGCATGTCGTTACTGCTGGCAGGTTTGCCGGTTTCGGTTACGGGTACCACGATCAACCGCCTGTGCGGTTCCGGCATGGATGCCGTCATTACCGCCGCTCGGGCGATTAAGTCGGGCGAAGCGGAATTGGTGATCGCGGGCGGCGTGGAATCGATGAGCCGCGCACCCTTTGTTCTTCCAAAGGCAGAGACTGCGTTCTCACGCAATGCCGAAATCTACGACACCACCATCGGCTGGCGTTTCGTCAACCCGATGATGAAGAAGCAATACGGCGTCGACTCGATGCCTGAAACTGGCGATAATGTCGCGATTGACTTCAATATCGCCCGCGAGGATCAGGACGCCTTTGCCGTGGGAAGCCAGGCGAAGGCCGCTGAAGCCCAGGCCAATGGCCGCCTTGCTAAAGAAATCACGCCGGTGAGCGTGCCGCAGAAAAAGGGTGATCCGCTGATCGTCGATCGCGACGAGCATCCGCGTGCGACATCGATGGAAGCGCTCGCCAAGTTGAAGCCGGTCAACAAGATTGAAGGCGGCACGGTGACCGCTGGCAATGCCTCCGGCGTCAATGACGGCGCGGCAGCGCTTATCATCGCTTCCGAAGCTGCTGCCAGAAAGCACGGCCTGACGCCCATCGTCCGCGTTCTGGGTGGCGCGACGGCGGGGGTTCCCCCGCGCATCATGGGCTTCGGTCCCGCACCGGCAACCAAGAAGCTGCTTGCCCGCCTCGGCCTCGCTCAGGAGCAGATCGACGTCATCGAACTCAACGAAGCGTTCGCCTCCCAAGGCCTAGCGACGCTGCGGGATCTCGGCGTTGCCGATGACGACCCGCGCGTTAACATCAATGGTGGAGCCATCGCGCTCGGCCATCCACTCGGCATGTCCGGCGCCCGCATCACCGGCACGGCAGCGCTTGAGCTTTCCTTGTCCGGCGCGCGTTACTCGCTTTCCACTATGTGTATCGGCGTGGGGCAGGGCATCGCGGTCGCGCTGGAGCGGGTGTAGGCTGGGTTCAATCCTGAAGTGCGTGTTGCGGATGATATCAGTGGATTATCAGCCACAAGGAAGATGTAGTGGGACGGTAAATACTTCCATGGTGGGTCGAGAAGCAGCCTTGGCGATCGCTTCAGCATCGACGGCATCATTTTTCTGACGCTTCACTACAGGCTTGATGTGCTCAGGGGCCTTAAGACGCACATCCTGGCCCAGCTTTCTAATCTCGCGACACCAGTGATGGCCCCTGGCGCAGGCCTCCCGTGGGAGGGGGGCCACAGGCCTGCCTTGCGAGAGTAGATGGTCAGGCAGACCTCGCAACGGTCCATATTGCAATATGTCGCGGCTCCACCAACAGAGCATCGATGTTCTCATGAAAAGCCGCTCGATAGGGCCGATTTAGCTGAACCTTGAGCACGTCCGCCCGATCTGTCCATGTTTCATGAAGCTGGAAGACGTTGCTCCGCTCCGGATCGACGTGCAGCGTGTATCGCACAAACGTCTGCTCATGGCGCATTGCGTCTAGTACCGGGTCGAGAAGGGCGAGGAACCGGCCAACTTGCTCAGGTAAAACGTGGAAGGTGATGACGTAGGTTTCAGGCTGTGTGTGCGAGGTCATCTTAGCGCCTCCGGAAATAGGACGGTAATTTTTGTGGCGCCTTGCAAAGTATATCTGCGTGACACTCTTCGGATCGGAATCCGTGAGGGCGCTGATAGTTGATACCTGCGGGGTGCCCGATCAGAGGTCGACTTGATCATGCCAACACCCGGCCGCTAATGTCGTTGGCAAGCCTTGAAGCGTGCGTGACCATAATTCCATGTGCCACCCCTTCGTAAACGACAAGTTCCGCGCCGGGTATCGTGGCAGCGTACACGGGCCCACTGGACTCCAGCGGCGCGGAAACGTCGCAGTCGCCGTGGATTATCGTGACTGGCAGTTTCAAGTCGTGGGCTTCCGCCGAAAGGTTACTCAGCGCGATCGTCTGTTGGAAAGCGACCAAAGCCCGGCGAGAGCAATCCATAGCCATTGAGCCCATCCAGTCCTTGACGCGTCTATGGGCGCCGGGAGCGAAGGGGTCGATGTTGGCGTCGATCCAGCCCGACAGGTTGGAGGTGAGTTCTCCGCACAGCCTTTCCACCATTTCCGGAGTTACTCCACCGACGCCAATGACTCTAGGCCCGGTTGCACCCACTAGAATGAGCCTTTTGATCCGGTTGCCATTGTACCGCGAAAGGTAGCGTATTGCTTCGCCGCCGGCGCCGGAGTGCGCCACAAGCGTCACGTTCGAAAGGTGGAGAGACCTCATCACCTCAGCGAGATCGTCGGCCAAGTCGTCGTAAGAGTAGGTCGCCCGATCGGTAGAACGACCGTGTCCGTTTCGGTCGTAAGCGATGGTCCTGAGACCTGCGTCATTGAGACGAAGCCTAGTTTCACCCCAAATTCGGCTGTCCATAGCCCATCCAGCCAAGAAGAGCACGGGCGGACCATCACCCCAATCGCTGACGTGAAGAAAATGCCCGTCTCCGCGTGAAATAAATGCCGGCATCATACGAACTCCTTGTCGAGGAACCCGATGACCTCTTCGATTTGACCGTCCTGCGTTGTGCGGATGATGTCGGTCCCCGTGGCGATCAGCCTTCCGTCCTCGCCTGAGAGCGTCCAGGAGAACCGCGCAAATGAGCCATGCCCGTCAGGTTCGCCCCGAAGTGTAAAGGTGTGGCCAGGGAGTTGGGCCCGGACACCTGCGATCATTGTAGAGATGCCCTCCCAACCTTCGCTTGCCATTATCGGGTCGGCGTAGCGAGCTCCCGGTGTCCAGGCGTTGGCCAGTCTCTGGTCGCGTGATGTGGCGTCAGGATCATTCCAGAGCGCGAGATACTCACTGGCCAGCAATTCGGGATTTGTCATTGTCCGCCTCCATATTAGATGACGAACCAAGAATGCCGCAGCCGCTGGACGAAGACGATTACCTCCGAGGTAATGACTTCGATGATCCAGACCGTTAGTCTCCGCCAAATGAGCGCAATATCGACGACCCTTGGTGAGGCATTGAGAATGTGGCGGGCAAGACGCCGACTTAGCCAGCTTGATCTCGCGGGCGAAGCGGAGGTCTCTACTCGCCATCTCAGTTTCATTGAAAGCGGCCGTGCGTCTCCTAGCCGCCATGTGCTATTGCGTCTTGCGGAGGCACTTCGCTTACCGCTGAGAGAGCAAAATCAACTACTGCGTACCGCGGGCTTCGCCCCGATCTATGAAGAGCGTGCATTCTCCTCTCCAGACATGGAAAACGCTTTGGTTGCCGTGGAAGCAGTGTTGCGAGCGCATGCTCCCTTTCCGGCGCTGGCCGTCGATCGGCACTGGAACTTAGTGCTTGCCAATGATACCGCGCGGCAGATGCTGATCGGCATCGATGAGAGGCTGCTGAGGCCTCCCGTAAATGTGTTGAGAGCGACGTTCCACCCACAGGGGCTGGCGCCTCGCATTTTGAACCTCGCCGAATGGCGTCACCATGTTTTGTCACGACTTCGAAGAGACATCGATCAATCTGCTGACCCGGTACTAGAAGCGCTCCACACCGAACTCTCCGGCTTTCCTTTTCCCGCTAGTCGCCGCCCGCCAAGCTCTACCGAGCGTATTGCCGTGACGCTTTCCATTCGCAGCGAAGCAAATCGCGGCGTGATGTCGTTTCTGTCAACAACGACCGTGTTCGGCACTGCGGTGGACGTTACGCTCGCGGAACTGACGCTGGAATGCTTTTACCCGGCAGACGAGAAGACGCGAAAATCTCTAATGGAGGGAATGACCAATCCATTATGAGCCGTTTGTTCAGCAGTCCGAGCGTTCTTATACCAGCTTCACCGCACGAACATGTTAGTCATCTTGCCATGCAATGGCGGCAATGCGCCAAGCATTCTGAGTCCGCACCAACTGAATGAGCTTTGCGCCGCTTCCGTCGTAGGGTTCGCCCGAGAAGATCCCACTCTTTGCGTAGGTCGAATGGCGGCAGGCTATGCCACGCAATACCTGAGTGGTCGCTGAAGTCTCCCACTCATGAAAGTCGATAAGCGAGCCGTCGCTAAGCATCCGCTCGCGCGGTACGATGAACGCATCCACGTTCATCGTTTCCACTTCAGCAGCATTGGCTCGCACGATGACTGCCTCAGGAAGAAACATTTCCCGCAGCCCTCGCACGTTAATGACCCGTCCGCTGCGGTTGTCGAACGCGGCATAAAATCTGCCGACCAATTCGTTGATTGCTGCGTGCAAATCAGGATTGTCACGTTCGGTGGTCATAGAAGCCTCGTTATTCCTATCTATGGAATTTACACCTACCTTGATAATGCAGCGTGGTTCAACGACAGCGCTATGTGGCGTCTACGAGGGACACTGATAAGGGGAGCGCATGAATGCATTCCGCAGGCGAACGGATAGCTGCCAAAAGACTGTAACTGCTCGCCAACTTCTCTGACGTCAACTCGATTCCTCTTCGCGGCTGCCGGATCACTCCGTCGATCGCAGATTGCCTGGAACTCTCGTCATATTCCACCAAGCCGCCTTTGGCCGCCGTTGACGTTCCGATCCGTGCAAGCGTCTCTTCCAATATGTTCGGTATCAACTTAGTTTGACGAGACCAGATAATGTAAGAGCTGATGACGACTGAGGTTCGATGGACGCACTTGCCACGCAAAATGAAGCCCCGAATGTCATTTTGACCGATCGTCTTACGATGCGGTTGCCAGAAGTGTCTGATTTTGCGGACATGCTTCAGCTCTGGAGCGATCCCGATGTCGTCCGCTATATCGGAGGCCGTACTTCCACTGACGATGAGGTTTGGCAGCGCCTTTTACGTTATAGAGGCCTCTGGGCGCTGGTTGGTTATGGCTATTGGACTATTCGTGAGACCAAGACCGGTGATTTCGTAGGGGAGATGGGTTTCGCGGATTGGCACCGCGCCGGCCTTCCTCAACTGAAGGGCGTGCCTGAAGGTGGATGGGTTCTTACCTCCGCAATGCAGGGAAAAGGTTATGCCCGAGAGGCATTGATCGCTGCGCTGCAATGGCTTGATAGATCCATAGCACCGCGTACGTCTGCGTGCATCATTGCACCTGAAAACAGGCGATCCCTCCGCCTTGCCGAGCAATGTGGCTATCGGGAGGTATCACGAACCGCCCACCGGCAAACCGATACGCTAGTTATGGTGCGCGATCATTTGCCTAGGGACCATGATTGCGGCGCTGACTGAATTTTGGTTGAAAATTCGCTCAAAATTGCTCGGCTGGGAAACCTTGAATTTCAGAAATTGCTTGTTGGAAAAGTCTTGAAATCCCATCTGTTTTTCCATCGCGAGCGACATTGGTTGCTACCTTTTTGCCTTGGGTTTGGGCTTAGTCAACCGGGCGTGGGCGCAGGAATAATTTCCGCTTCGTGCCTCAAGAGGGCACATAGGTGATGGTTTAAATTCGGGACAAACTAAAAAATTGTTGCAACGTATCATCGCAGACGGTCCTCACGCTCTTTCCGGAGCAAATTGCTTTCAATTCGGAGTGGGTGATAAGCGCCCTGGAATGTCCTGCCCACCGCAAGCAATCTTCAAGTTTTGCAAGCTTCTGCCCGCCATTTAAAGGTGCGACTATAGAGCCGTTGGCGTGAAGGCGCTCGGTGGAGAACCTCCGGCCATCCATTAACGAGATATGGACTTGATGCGGTAGGCGCTCAACGCCGCGCTCTTCTTCTGCGCTGTAAGAAGTAATACTGATCTTCGCCATGTGGGCTCGGAAACTTTGCCGCATAGCAGCTTGAGGAGTGAAATCACGGAGTGATAGTCCTCCGCCCGAGAGCGCGACAGCCAAGCAGTAATGCATGGAAAACCTCGCCTGCATTTCATCGGTAGGATCGTCATAGGGAAGGTTGTCAAATGCAGATCTTCCAACTTTCGTATCGATCCGTTCGATGTCATCAAGCGAAAATCCGTATTTCTTTTGAAGGTCCAACGCCGCGTCAATGGCTCTGTGAGTGGATGCGCAGCATGGATGAAGTTTCGTGACCAGACCGCGGGTTTCGATGATGTGCTCCTCGTTCCAGGTGAGGTCCGCCCACCCCGTCGCTTCGTTGCCTCCGAAGAGATCGAGGAAGCCTTGCGATCGTTCGAGGATATCGAGCCTGCCGCCCAAACCCGATCGGGCAAGTAACGCGGCCTCGATCGCATTTCGCGCCGCGATGCCTGCGTGAAAGGGTTTTGCTCCGGTGCCAAATTGTCCTTTTGGACCCGAAGCCATGCTTGTGGCGAGGCTCATTGCGTTTGCTATCTTAGCTTCGTCAAGTCCGAGAAGGACGGCCACACCCGCGGCGGCTCCGACGCAGCCGATTGTCGAGGTTCCGTGCCAGCCCCGATTATAGTGCGAGGGGATGACGCCGAAGCCAATGGATGCCTGCGCTTCCAGCCCGGCAAGATATGCTCTGACCATCATGTGGCCCGAAAACTCGTCGCTGCTTGTCGCGACGGAGAGAAGCGCTGGCACAAGGACTGCTGATGCGTGGGCGCGTGCGGGATGAAAATTGTCATCGAAATCGAGGCAGTGGGCGGCAGTGCCGTTGATGAGGGCAGCGATGGAGCGCGATGCGCGGCCTCCCGTAAACACCAGCGATGCGCCCATTTCATTGATCTCGTCTCGAAAAGCTGCGGCCACAGACCGTGGTGCAGCGTCATTCATGCCCGCAATCATGCAGCCGATAGTATCCACAATCGCGTCTTCCGCCCGCTCTATTGCGATTGCCGAAAAGGATGTTCTTGCAATGACCTGTCGGGCAATATTTTCGAGAACGGTTGTCATTAACGCGCTTCCTTGCAAATCTCCGAGGGAGCGGCATTGATGAATGGGCAGGTCTATCGGCGCAATCTTATGCAAAAGACGGGTGACGTTATCCGGGAGAATGAGAATGAAAAAATCGGGCGACGTCCAGATCAGCATCAAGCATATTCAGGCCTTCGAAGCGATTGCGGCCACAGGCTCAACCATTGCCGCTGCCGTTGATCTCGGTATTTCTCAATCCAACACCAGCCGACTTCTGCATCAGTTGGAGATCTACCTCGGTGTTCGGTTGTTCGACAGGGATAAGAACCGACTTTCGATGACGCGTGAGGGGTTGAAGCTAGGACCGGAAATCCGCGCCATTGCGGACAAGCTCACGACCCTGAAAATAACGGCGCAGGAACTGGAGGAGGGACGTTCAACGGAAATCCCACTGAGAATAGCTTTTCCTGCAAGCCTTTCCGCAACGCTGGTGCCGCGCCTAGTCAAGAGCTTTCTGGCGGAAGCCGGTCCTATAAGAATCGAAATTGCATCTGGAAATTATCTTGCGATAGAACGAATGGTGGCGGAAGGGGCAGTCGATCTCGGTTTCACGCGCCTGCCCTCGCCAACGCCGGGGCTTCGCGAAGAGCATGTCATGCCGACGCGCAATATTTGCATTCTCCATAAAGATCATCCGCTTGCCGGTCAGGGGAAGATCAACGTTAAACAATTGAAGACCGAGGATCTGATACTTCTCAATCGGGAGCGGGCCGTCCGTCATGAGCTGGAAGCGATCTTTTATCGCGCAGGACTTCGCCGCCGCCCGGCAATCGAAGCGCATTCCGTCGGTTGCGGCTGCGCTCTTGCGGCGGAAGGGCTGGGCATCGCAATCGTCAGCGAATTGCTGGCGCTTGAATATCAGGCCTTGCCACTGGCATTCGTTCCGCTTGAACCGACCATCTCCGTCGATTACGCAATCGTCAGTTCCGAACTCTCCCCGCTTCCGAAAATCGCTCTGCCGTTCTTGAACTACATCCGGGAATGGGCTTAAGCGTTTTCATATCGGCGGGAGAGGGAGTGGCGAAAGCATGATCAATTTCAGGCAGCTTGAGGTTCTGAAAACCCTGCTTGCAACAGGGTCGACGATCGCTACCGCCAAGAGCATGGGGCTTAGCCAGTCCGGCGTGAGCCGTCTCCTTCAGCAGTTAGAGACCGATCTGGAACTGAGGCTTTTTGATCGAGATAAGGGCAGACTTATCCCAACGCCTGAAGCCAGTATTCTGGCGCGGGATGCCGAAACGATCCTGCTTGGATTGAACAGGTTTTCAGGACTGGCGGAAGATCTCCGCAGCGGTGCAAAAGGGCCAGAACTGGTGCGGGTAGGGCTTCCCAGCAGCATGTGGGAAAATTTCGCACCCGCGATGATGAAGGAATTCGTGCGTGATTACCCGTCGGTCCGGATCGAAACCTTTTTCGAGACGACATCCAACATCGCACGTCTGGTTGAGCAGAAGGTCATCGATTTCGGCTTTCTGCGCAACGAACATCCCGCTTTACCTGGGATCGATATGCAAATCGTGGCATCAGGCACCAGCGTTTGCGTTCTGCCCGAAGGTCACGAACTTGCGTCGATGAAGGAAATTAGTGCACGGGACCTGCGTGGGGTGCCGCTTATTCTCATCGGTCGGCAAAGGCCGACACGTATGCTGCTCGATCAGACCTTTGCGCGCGAAGCCGTGAGGCAGAACGTAAAAATCGAGACTCATACCAACAGTTCGGCCTGCTCCTATGTGGCTCACGGTTTGGGAGTTGCCATATTGAGCAGCTTTTTTGCCAATCTCTACCAAAACCTTCCTATCGTGCAGCGCCCATTCGTTCCGGTCACCAAGCAGGAATTTGCGCTCGCAACCCCCTCTGGCACGTCTGCTTCTCTGGCAGCAAAAGCCTTGATGGACGCGCTCAAGCGCCAAATCGAAATCTCACAAAAGCATTGCTCTAGCTGTTAAGCACCGCGCCACAGATCAAACTCAACGCGCACCTACGTCTGCAAAATATGCATTAGCCTATGAAGATAATGCATAATATTGCGCTCATTTTTTTGATCCGTCATAGTTTCAGACATAACAGCCGGTGACTTTGTAGATCCGGTCCCGCCAATCGCGTTCAGGGGAACCGATGATAAGATTCATATTCCATCGAGTGCTGATGGCGATCCCGACATTGTTGATCGTCGCAATCACAGTCTTCGCTCTTATTCGTTTCATCCCAGGTGATCCGGCAGCTCTGATGCTGGGAGACATGGCGACACCAGATCAAATTGCCGAGATGCGCACTGAACTTGGCCTCGATACGTCACTGCCGCAGCAGTTTTTCGTCTGGGCGGGCAATGTGCTGAGCGGTGATTTCGGCCAGTCTATCGTGAACAAGGAGCCGGTGCTTCCGCTGGTTGTTTCGCGCTTCATGGTTTCAGCCGAGATCGTCGTGGTCGCGGTCATTCTGGCAAGTCTCATCGCGGTACCAGCCGGTGTCATAGCGGCGTGGCGGCAGAACAGCGCTACGGACCTCGTATTGATCGGCACGGCGACGGTGTTACTTTCGATCCCGACCTTCTGGCTGGGATTGCTTTTGCTTCTGTTCTTCGGACTGAAGCTCGGCTGGCTGCCGGTGTTGGGATATGTGTCCCTTTCGGATAATTTCGTGTCCGGCCTGTTATATCTGGTCCTGCCCATCATGACGCTCGTTATCCATGAGGCCGGTGTTCTAATCCGCATGGCCCGTGCCTCGACGCTGGAAGTGTTGCGGCTGGACTACATCACCCATGCCCGCGCCAAAGGCCTTTCGGAGCAGGCGGTTCTCTGGAAGCACGCTTTCAAGAATGCTTTCGGTCCAACATGGACGATGATCGGCCTGATCCTTGGAAATCTGCTTGGCGGCATTGCCGTCATCGAAACGGTGTTCACCATTCCGGGCCTTGGTCGGCTGATGGTCGATAGCATCTTCCAGCGCGATTACCCCGTCATTCAGGGCTGCCTTCTCTTCGTCGCCATGTCCTATGTGATCGTCAATCTGATTGTCGATCTCCTTTACCCACTCTTTGATCCGCGCGTGGTGGCCGAATGAAACAGGTTTCTCTCAATGGCCTGATCGGCGGCGTTCTCATCGCTGTTCTGCTTACTGTCGCCGCGCTGAGCCTGTTCTGGACGCCTTTCGATCCCATGAAGCTAAGCTTCACTGCCAGATTGGCTGCTCCCAACTCACTCCACCTCCTCGGTACTGACGAATTCGGGCGTGATGTCCTCAGCCGCCTTATGGTTGGCGCACGAGCAAGTGTGTGGATCGGCTGCCTTACGGTCGGTTTCGCCGTTGTGGCTGGTACGTTAATCGGTCTCATTAGCGGGTATGCCCGTGGCTGGATCGATGGCCTGATCATGGCCGTGAATAATGCACTGCTGGCATTCCCCGGCATTTTGCTGGCACTCGGACTTCTCGCGGTGTTCGGCGCAAATCAATACGGCATCATCTTCGCTCTTGGCATCGCATACACGCCGTCCATGGCGCGCGTCGTTCGAGGAGCCGTGCTGTCATTACGGGAACGCGAATTCGTTGAGGCGTCCCGCGTAATGGGCAATGGCGAAATCTTCACGATGTTCAGACACATCCTGCCGAATTGCCTGGCGCCAATCACCGTGCTCGCAACCTCGATGTTCGGTTGGGCCATTCTCTCGGAAAGCGCCTTGAGCTTCCTCGGTCTGGGTGTTCCGCCTCCGGCACCGACATGGGGCAACATGCTGGCCGCAGGTCGCCCTTTCATCGAACAGGCGGTCTGGCTCGGACTATTCCCCGGCCTCTGCATTGCTCTCACACTGCTCGGCATCAACCTTCTCGGAGATGCTCTGCGCGACAAACTCGACCCACGCATGAGAGGTTTGAAATGACTGAAGGAAAGCTTCTCAGCGTTCGCAATCTTTCGCTTGAAATCGTCCGTCGCGACGTCGACGTGGTGAAGGACGTCAGCTTCGACGTCGCTCCGGGGGAAATCTTCGGAATCGTCGGCGAAAGCGGTTCGGGAAAATCGCTTGCGACCAGGGCGATTGTTTCTCTGCTGCCGCCCGTTATCCGCAAGACGGCAGGTACGGTCATCTTCAAGGGTCGCGATATCACCACGATCAGTGAAAAGGACTTGCGCACGCTGCGTGGTGCGGAGATTGGATTGGTTTTTCAGGAGCCCATGACCTCGCTCAACCCGTCCATGACGATTGGACGGCAACTGGAGGAGGGGCTCGCACTGCACACGCAGGATCAAGCCTCCACGAGGCGCGAGAAAATTCTCTCCATGCTGCAACGTGTCGGCATTCGCGATCCTGAGCGAGCACTGACGTCCTATCCACATGAGTTCTCCGGCGGCATGCGCCAACGCATCATGCTCGCATCCGTCATGCTTTTGAAACCGGCATTGCTGATTGCCGATGAGCCGACGACAGCGCTGGATGCTGTCATTCAGCGCGACGTCATGGAACTGATGGTGGAACTGACGAAGGCAGAAGGCACGGCAGTCCTTCTCATCAGCCATGACCTACCGATGGTGGCCCGCTACACAGACCGGATCGTCGTTATGGAAAAAGGCTCCATCGTTGAAGCCGGTACGACAGAGCAGATATTGGAGCGCCCGCAGCACCCTTACACGCGCAAGCTTCTGTCATCCTTGCCCGTGCGCGGTGAAGTCAGGCCTATCGATACGATATCCGCACCGATGATTTCGGCCCGCAACATCGTCGTGGATTATCCTGGACGGAAGTCGTTTCTCAAGAAGGGCGAGCCAAAACGCGCACTGCATGGAGTCTCGATTGACATTCATGAAGGCGAAGTTGTGGCTCTGGTCGGCGGTTCCGGGTCTGGCAAGACGACCTTGGGACGCACGATTGCCGGATTGGTCAAGGAGACTGAAGGCGAGGTTCTTTTCCAGGGGCGCACGCGCGATCAGGACTGGCGCGACTATCGCCTCAATTGCCAGATGGTTTTTCAGGATCCCTATTCCTCGCTTGATCCTCGCATGACGATCCTTGCTCTCGTTGGAGAGGCGCTGCGTCTCGTTCCCGGAATAGACCGGGTGGCGAAGATGAAGCGCGCCTACGAAACGTTGGAAGAAGTTGGTCTCAACGCCGAATTCGCCCTTCGCTATCCGCATGAACTTTCGGGCGGACAGCGGCAGAGAGTGGCCATTGCCAGAGCGATTGCGCGACGACCACGATTCCTCATTGCCGACGAGCCCGTTTCGGCGCTGGACGTGACCGTTCGCGCGCAGGTGCTCTCGCTCTTTTCCGATTTGCAGAAACGATATGGCTTCTCCTGCCTGTTTATCAGCCACGATCTCGGCGTCGTTGAACAGGTCGCTGATCGCGTCATCGTCATGCAGGACGGCAGGATCATCGAGGAAGGTGACCGCAACACGATCTTCGACATGCCGAAGCAGGCCTACACCCGGCGCCTTCTCTCGGCAATTCCCGCGCTCGATCTCAACGAGACCGGCGGCGTGAAACTCAAGTGGCGCTTGGAGGCGTGACGATGAATACAGCACCCATGACATCCGGCAACCTCGGATCAACCGCCGAAAGGCTGAACGCGATCTGTAACGGACAGCCATTCGTCACGCGCTTCAGCATTAAGAACCTGCGCAATGGCGAGATATTTGAACGCGGAGCGGATGAGGAAACTCCGTCTGCCAGCACCCGCAAGACCTCGATCATGATGGCTGCCCTGAGCGCGGTCCAAGAAGGCAGGCTCGATCTGGATGAGCAGATTGTCTACGAGGCGCGCTTTGCCGAAGAAGTCGCAAGCGGAATGTTTCGCTATCTTACGCCGGGCATCGTGATCTCGCTTCGCGATGCCATCACCGGCATGATGGTGCTTTCCGACAATGTCTGCACCAAGATGGTCTTCGAGCGCCTGACGCTGGAGGAAGTGGACAGCTACTGCAAGGCAATCGGCATGGAAGGTACGCATCACCGCTTTCTGATCCCGCCGCTCGCTCTGTCTCCCGATCATTCCTTGAAGTCCGTTACGACGACGACGGCGCGCGATCAAATGTTCCTGCTTCAGTCGATTCTCGATGCTCAGGGTTCCGAAGAGGCTTCGAAGCGGCTGGGCGTTTCTCAAGAATTGAGTGCCTACGCCTTGCAGACGCTGAAAAATCAGATTCTGCGATACGCTATCCCTTCACGTCTGCCGTTCGGCACGGTCGTCGCTCATAAGGGCGGCACAGGAAAGCGCGGGAGGATGAATGCAGGCATCGTCTACAGCGATGGTCAACCGCTCTACATCATCACCGCTTTTACGGACCAGGTGCCGCAGGAAATGCCGGATGGAACACCGGGATACACCATGTCTCTCGAAACCATCGGACGCCTTTCGCGTGTCTGCTGGGATGAGTTTCGAGCTTGAGCCAACAGCATTAAAACCAACAATAACAGAGGGTAGAACATGAAAAGCTTACTTCTTGCTGGAACTATATTGATGGCGCTTTCAGGCGCGACCCACGCGCGCGATATCGTCATTGCGCAGAGTTCGGATCTTCGCAGCAACATCCCCGGCGTCAACCGAGATGGGAATACGGATGGCGTCATCCTCCATATTGTTGAAGGACTTGTAGGCTACGCCAATAACGGTGAGGTCAAGCCTTTGCTGGCGGAAAGTGTTGAAACCTCGAGCGATGGTCTGACATACACATTCAAGCTTCGCCAGAACGTCAAGTTTCACAATGGCAAGCCGCTGACCGCGGATGACGTCGTTTGGAACTGGAACCGATACATGGACCCCGCCACGAAGTGGACGTGCATCAAGGATTTCGACGGCGGTACGGTGAAGGTGACAGCGATCAAGGCTGTCGATGCGCATACCGTCACGATGTCGCTCGATAAGCCCTCCGCGGTTTTCCTCGGCCTGATGGCGCGGCCGGAGTGCGGCTACACAGGCATGATCTCGAAAGACTCCCTCAACGCTGAAGGTGCATTCGATAAGCCAATCGGAACTGGTCCGTTCAAATGGGATGGGTGGAAGAAGGGCGAATACATCCACTTGGCCAAGTTCGATGAGTACCAGTCTCCGGCCAATGACGGCAAACCGGATGGCATGGTCGGCTCGAAGCGACCACTGGTGGATGGCATCAAGTTCATGGTCATCCCCGATGCATCCACTGTGAAGGCAGGTCTCCAATCGGGTGTGCTCGACACTGCGGAAATCTCGCCTGATCTCATTCCGGAGTTTGAGAAGAGCGAAAAGGCCAAGGTCATTATTTCGCAGAACAACGGCAAAAACCTCTTCTACATCCAGACCCGCGACCCCGTCATGAGCAAACAGGGTGTTCGCCGTGCAATCGCGATGGCGCTTGACATGGACGAGCTTGTTGCTGCGGCCTCCAACGGTACCGGGAAGGCCAACGGCTCGATGGTGGCGTCAGACTCGATTTACTTCAGCGAGACGCAGAAGAAGCGTCTGCCTTACGATCTTGACGTTGCGAAGAAAGAACTCGAAGCGTCCGGCTACAAGGGTGAGCAGATCAACATCATCGCCAACAAGCGTGGCAATGTACCCAGCTTCCCGGCAGCCGTTATCGCTCAGGCGATGTTGCAGCAGATCGGTCTTAACGTGCAGATCGAAGTTCTGGACTATGCGACGCAGGTCGATCGCCGCCGCTCCGGCAATTACCAGATCATTTCGCAATCCGTCGCACCCCGTCTCGATCCTGCGTTGATGTACAGCTTCTATGTAGGCGACAAAGACAAGAATGCCTCGCTCATGTGGGGCAACCCCAAGGCAATCGAACTGATGAAGGCCGCTTATGCGGAAATCGATCAGCAGAAGCGTCAGGCAATCTTCGACCAGTTTCACGAGCTCATGTTGCAGGATATGCCAGGCATCTTCCTCTACGACATGATCGACGTTTGGGGAGCGACCAAGTCGCTTGAGGGTCAGCCGGTCTGGCAATCCAACGCGCGGCTTTGGGAAGTGTCGGTCGGCAAATAACCCAGTCATAAGGCGCCGCGAACAAGCGATGCCTTTCATATGCACAGAAGCCCTCTGCCATCATCGATGCGCGGTGCCGGTTTCGCTTTGTCTCGAGGAACAGCATGCCAGATCAATCAGCCCTGAAATCACTAACACAATCGATTGACGACCTAGCTCCTAATTTTACATCCATAAGTGATCAAATATGGGATCTGGCAGAACTGAAGTACGACGAATATAAATCAGCCGAACTTCTTGTTGAGACATTGAAGCAACATGGTTTCTCCGTTGAGGAAGGCATCGCGGGAATGGAAACCGCATTTGTCGGCCAATACGGGCATGGCGGACCTGTCATCGCATTCCTTGGCGAATATGATGCTCTTGCAGGCATGAGCCAGCTTGCGGACATCGATGAGCAACGGGAGGGTGAGCCGGGTGCCAGCGGTCACGGCTGCGGCCATAACCTATTAGGAGTCGGGTCTCTCATCGCGGCAATCTCGCTGGCAAGACATTTAGAGGCTAACGGTCTGCCGGGGACAGTTCGATATTATGGTTGCCCTGGAGAGGAGGGCGGTTCCGGCAAAACCTTCATGGTGCGGGCAGGTGCCTTCAATGATGTGGACGCCGCACTGACCTGGCACCCAGCCCCATTCAATGGCGTCAGATCGACAAATAACCTCGCGGTACTTGAGTATTACTATAGGTTCAAAGGCACTGCCGCGCATGCCGCCAATGCGGCTCATCTTGGGCGGTCGGCTCTCGATGCCGTTGAACTGATGAATGTCGGTGTCAACTTCCTTCGCGAGCACATGCCGCAGGATTGCCGCGTGCATTATGCCATCACCGATGCAGGCGGACGTGCCGCTAACGTGGTTCAGGCAAAAGCAGAGGTGCTTTATCTCGTTCGCGCGCCCGAAATGTCCCAGGCTCTGGCACTGGCCGAGCGCGTGGATCAGGTCGCGCGCGGTGCCGCCATGATGACCGGAACTGAGGTGGAGATCGTGTTCGACACCGCCGCCACAAACTTGCTGCCGAACCTCACGCTTGAAAACGCCATCCACGAAAATCTGGTGGCCATTGGGCCGGTGCCATTCGACGAGGCGGACATCGATTTTGCACGCAAAATCCAAGCGACATTCACGCCAGAAGCTATCAGAAGCAGCATCAAACTCTACCAAATCAAGGGCGATGTCTTCTCTAACGAAAAAATCGACGGATCAACACCGTTGCATACGGGCCTGCGCGTTTTTGAAGGCCATTCTCACTTCCGTGCAGGGTCTACCGATGTCGGCGACGTGAGCCGCGTTACTCCAACCGCACAATGCTGGGCTCCGACCTGGGCAATCGGAACCAACCCTCATACATGGCAGGTGGTAGCACAGGGGAGAAGCCCTGCAGCTCATAAAGCGATGGTGCATGCCGCCAAAGCCTTGGCCGCCACAGGTTTGGATCTTGCCACGTCGCCGCAGCTATTGAATGAAGCGAAGGCCGAGTGGCAAACAGCGATGCAAGATGAGCCCTACGTTTGTCCAGTTCCGGATGAAATTTTGCCGAGCACTAGTCTGCAGCTCGCTTAGTCCCGGTTGAAATGGAGCAGTTATACGGCGCTTGAGGTCTGAAAGTGAGCAGGCTCGGAGCGTCGTAGGGAAAAGGTGCTAGCCAGATCGGCCCCTCAACTTTCCAATCGTGACGGCCGCGTCTGATTCGATTTTTCGCGTGAGCTCCTGGTACCAGCGGTTCCAGTAGGTTACCGTGAGAGTGCCTATTGAGTCCACGACCAGTTCGCCTGCGGCAGGCGCTTCCGCATCCTCAATGTGGTAGACGACGTCGGGCGCGAATGCCTGGCGGCGATACCAGACACATCAATATCAGGACGCCGTGTCGCGCGAGAACTGACGACGCAGCTCGATGGCACGTTCCTGTTGATGCGTTTCGCTCCGACCCTTGCAACCTCCAGCTCCTCTGTTCCGCTGGTTCTCGACTGTAGCTCGCGCCGCTCGGCAAACACCTGCTCATAGTCGAGCGTGGTTTCCTTGACGCCCGAGCGTCCCATGCTGGCGACCATCTCCTTTATGTCTTTCAGCTCTTCACGACCGACATAGAGGGTCACATCCTCACGATGGCGCGTCATCGCCACATAGGTCAGATGCCGATCCATGGTGGAGGATGCCATGACGAAAGCGCGGTCGACGGTGGCCCCCTGGGCTTTGTGGATGGTGGTGGCGTAACCGTGATCAAAGGATTGGTAATCTATGACGGGTAGAGCGAGATGGCGGGCATTGTTTGGTCCGCCCGAAGATCCGTCGAGCCGCAGATGTAGTGCGTTCGGCTCGACGGCTTCCACCGTTCCCAGCATGCCATTCTTCACATCGAGGTCGCGGTTGTTTTCCAGAAGGACAATGCGATCGCCAGGTGCAAATGCACGCTTGCCATTGACGGTTTGGTAGACGAGCTCGCGGTTTGTCTGACCCTCTCCGTATCTCTGTCCATCGCCGACTTGACCATCACCTTTCGCCAGCAGACCTTCGGCCTGAAGTCGCTCCCGAATACCGTCATTGATTGCACGAACGTCGACCCGGCGATGGGCCGATGCAATGCGTGAGCCTTCCGGGTTCTGCGTCCGATCGGCGAGATAATCACGGATGAGATCGGCGCAGGCTTGCTCTCGATCTTTGGCAAAGCGGATGCTGTCGCGCTCCGCATAATGCTGCAATCCTTCCGCAGTCCGATGGGTGGCAAAGGCGACGGACGCCTCCCGCTGCCATTGATGTTTCTGCCTTCGGATATCGGTTAGTTCGACCGAGCCGATGCGCTCGGCAATGGCACGGAACGGCGAGCCTGCACCGATCGTCTGAAGCTGCTCATGGTCACCGACGAGCACGAGCTTTGCACCACGTTTCGCTGCCTCTGCAACGAAACGCGCCAGCTGACGGCTTGCCACCATACCAGCCTCATCGATGACGAGAATGTCGTTGCGGCCAAGCTCGTGTCTGCCAAGGCTCCAGCCATACTCCCAGGAAGCCAGCGTGCGCGCTGCAATTCCCGATGAGGTGGTCAATCCTTCTGCCGCCTTGCCGGCGAGGGCCGCCCCATGAACACGATAGCCTTGCGCTTCCCAGGCTTCGCGCGCGGCAGATAACATCGTTGATTTGCCAGCACCGGCAAAGCCGATGACGGCCGCAATCTGTGTCGGCGAGGTGATGTGACGAACAGCGGTCCTTTGCTCATCCGTGAGACCGGAACCGCCGAGCATCGCATCCTGCCGGCGAAGCGCCTGGTCAATCTTGTTTGCGCTGACGCCATGACTGTTTAGCTCTGCCATGCGCAGGTTGCTCGCCGCCATCGCGTGCTCGACATTGATCATCTCGCGCGTCGAGTATTTCGCCAGTTTGCTGTTCTGCTCCGGCAAAAGCTCGACGAGCTCAGGTGAGGCCATGACAGCGGCAAAGGCACGCTGGAAACCGTCATTGTCGTTGATGTAGCGATGGATGGTGCGAGCGATGTCATGACGATCGAAGACGCTCTTCTCGTCGGTCAGAATGCGCAAAACCTCTTCCGGTTTTCTGCGGATCAGATCGGCGTTCTGCTTCGCTGCTTTCTCTTCCAGACGCGCACGAGAAACGTCGAGCCCACGCCGTTCCATCTGGCTGGCATGAACGCCCATATGCTCTGTTGGTGAAAGCTCCAGACCGCGATCGAGATGCGATCGATGATCGACACGGATATCGAGACCGGCCTCCAGCAGATGACGGTTGGCATGATCGGCAAAGGCCCTGCGGATATGGCGCATCTGCATGTGCGAGGTGGGCAGACCGTTTGCCAGCAACCACCTGTTCTCGCGCTCGATCATGGTCTTCTCGCCAAGCCCGTCTGGTGTCACCTCTCGCGTCGTCATCATCACATGCGCATGGACATTGCGGATGTCACTCTTGCCCTGGGGAACATGAATGGCGAAGTCGACCGCAGCACCGTAGCGGTCAGCGAGATCCTGGGCAAAGGCACGGGCAAGCGACAGGCGAGCGTCTGCACTCAGTTCATGCGGAAGGGCGATCTCGAACTCACGCGCCACGCGGGAATCCCGACGACGCTCCGCCCTCTCTGCCGCGTTCCAGAGTGCTGAACGATCCAGCGCCCAGTCTGCGTCGACATCGTCGGGAAGAACGATCTCGGAATGAACGACACCCTTCTTGGCGGTGAAGTCATGGGTAAGGCCATCGCGTTCGTTGGTCAGCAGGCTGGCTGTTCGGTAGGCGATAGCGGCGACAGCACTTCTGCCGCCCGATCGGCTGACCGGCTTTGCGCTGCAATGATAGATCGCCATCATTCCCCCGCGATAGACAGATCCGACAGGCAGACAGTCTCCAACTGTCCCGTGTTCCCCGGCCAAAAGCGCGCGAACCACGCCCCAAAACATGCTCAACTCGTAAGTGCGCCCTTGTGCCTTAACCGGGGGTAGCTCTCGGGAGGTCAGTATTCAACTAGCACAAATGCCAGTGGCCAATTCGAAAGGGGTTTCCTTCAATGCCGGGCTTTGGCCCACAAACAAGAGGGAGAGAGACATGCGTAAACCCATCGAGCAGCGGATCAGGGAGCTGGAGGAGCAGAAGAAGGCGCTGCAATCGCGACTGGAAAAGCAGCAACGGGCAGAGACGACACGGCGCAGGATGCTGCTCGGATCGTTCCTTCTGGAACGGCTGGAGCAGGAGGGAGATTCCGCACATCGACAGGGAGAGATGGACGGCAAGCAGTTGAGGCAATGGCTGGCTCGCGAGTTCCCGGCCTATCTCAGCCGCGATGCGGATCGACTACTGTTCGTCGATTTGCTGTGGCCGCAGAATGAGACCAAGGCGTCGACGCACGACGCGCAAGGAACAGGATCCGACGGCAAGGACAATGAGGCTCCACTGACGCTTCTCGACGGTGCTCAACGCTCGACGAGCGATGATGGAGGCACCGTGCAGTCATGACAGTCTGGGGCTTTGTGAAGGCGGTCGTGACAGCACCGTTCCTGGCAGCCATCTGTGCAGCGGTCGGCTGGGTGAATGCGGGCACCATCATCTTCCTCGACTTCGTGGTGCATTGGGCCTTGGGCGCGGAGCAGGGACTGATCAGTGAGGTCCTGCTGGTCGTGGCAAAACACCTGCCGCTTGTCTTCGGGGTGTTCGGATTCATGGGAGCATTCGTTTCAGAGGTGCCGGTGCAATCCGTGTTCGGCACGGCACGCTGGGCCAGTGCAAAAGACATCGCATCGATGGTGGGGAAGCATCGTGCTGGTCTCATCATCGGGCGCGATCCGCAGAAGAAGGCTTTGCTTCGCTATGACGGTCCATCGCATCTGATGACGATGGCACCGACGCGAACCGGCAAAGGGGTCGGTACCATCATCCCAAACCTACTGACGGGGGAGCGCTTGATCATCTGCATCGATCCGAAGGGCGAGAATGCCAGGATCACTGCGCAGGCGAGGGAAGGCTTTGGTGCGCTGCATGTGCTCGACCCGTTCGGGGTGACGGATCGGCCATCCTCCTGCTTCAATCCTTTTACGCATCTCGATGCCG